>Ga0268280_1000002_pt1 | contig 550231 bp, 591 predicted proteins | sample saktaG_9_FD_190139 | JGI IMG/M metagenome (GOLD analysis project Ga0268280, IMG submission 190139) | Saline water microbial communities from Sakinaw Lake, British Columbia, Canada - sak_2011_5_24_40m | ecosystem: Environmental > Aquatic > Non-marine Saline and Alkaline > Saline ...
CAGCTAACTATGATACGAAGAACGTCGGAAACACCAAGACCGTAACTTTAACCGGCGCAACCTTAGCCGGCGCGGATGCCGGCAATTATACCCTCTCGAGCGTCGGGACAACTACCGCGGATATTACAACAAAAACTTTAACCGTTGGTGGAACATTTACCGCTAATAATAAAGTATACGACGGCGACGCTACGGCTACGATTGCCACGAATAATCTTATTCTTAATGGTATTGTTGGTAGCGACATAGTTACTTTAACGCCGGTATTGGCGTTTAATGATAAGGAGATAGGTAACGGTAAAATAGTAAGCTTAACATCGGCATCATATTTGGGAGGAGCAGATGTCGGTAATTATACTCTTTCTTTAGTCGGTGCGCCCACAACTATTGCGAACATTATCCCTAGTGGTCCGGTTACAAATGCTACATGGACAGGCACTACTTCGGCAGATTGGAATAATCCCGCGAATTGGTCTGGCGCCTCTGTGCCGACAGCGATTACGCATGTGGTTATTCCGGTAACCGGTAATCAACCTTTCTTGTTAAATACTACAATCATTGGTGGTCTGACGATAAATAGCGGCGCTACTTTAACCACCAACAGTAACGTTCTAACAGTTAAAAATGATTTTATTTTAAATGGTGTTATCAATACCGGGATATCGGTGATCACGGTAAATGGGAATCTTCTTACTACCTCCGGTGGAACAATACAAGGGACCAATCCTACGCTTTCCGTAGACGGTTTCGTAGGAACGACTGCTAATTCGATCAATACTTTAATCACGGATACTTTAACTTTGCGCGCCGCTGCCGGGATGCAGAATTTAACTTCAGTTGCTCTGCAAGGAACGGGGAATTATGTATACCAGGAATCGATTTCGGGATTTGTATTTGCCAATGGCGATCTGGTACCGCAGGTGGGCCAATCAAGTATTCGTAGCACACTAGCCACAGGAGAAAGCTTAGCGTATAGAGGATTGCCTGCGGCGCAACCATTGATGGCGCCTCCGATGGCTGTTCCGGTAAGCATGATGGTAGTAACTCCGGCCGGGCTTATGCCTGTAACCCTGCCGTCGGTGCTTCCGGGATATATGCCGGCTGTAGCGATGCCGTTAGTGTCTTTGCCGTTACCGTCAGTAATACCGGTTCCGTTGCCTACGGTAACACCTGTATTATCCGCTAAGCTGTTGCTTAAAGAGGCGAGGGTGAGCGTAGAGATCTTAAAACTTTCCGCTCCGGAAACTTTTAGAAATATAAAGGTCTTTATGCAAGGGGGAGGGTTAGGTAATTTTAGAGGAGTAATGGTAAATTCGATTTCCTCCAGCATCATCACGCCGAATATTTTTAGTAATATTAAAATATTCTCGCAAATTCGCTAAGGTTAATATTTATTTTTTAGGTTATTCTATTTCAAAGGAAAGAGTTTTGGCCGGGCGTTTTTTCCCTGAAAAGATGGAGACTTTATACAAGCCGGAGGGAAGATTTTTACCCTCGGGCATGGAAAGCACGACATTGGCGATGCCTTCTCTTTTTGGGATATTTAAATTGTAGTCATAGATTGGCACGTCATCCGTCACGTAGTACCATTTTACTAAAAGCTGGGTATTTATTTTTGCGTTTTTCCAGTTAATCCAGGCGGAAACTTTCGAGGTATTTTTAGGGAAGAAGCTGGTTACTTTAAGCGGCACCATCTCTTTATCTACCCCGGTGACCATTTTTGCTTCTTGGATAGTGATCTCTCCCGGCCGGTTTAGATTTAAAATCCAAAACAAAGCAAGAGTAAAGAATATAATTAGAAAGGTTGCTGTTTTCTTGTAGCGCATAGTTTGCTCCTATTAATTAGATATAATTTAATCATATTTATCGCTTAAAGTCTATACTTTTTACCGAAGCCATTTAAATTTTTGATATAGGGAAGCATCTAAAATGATTGAAATCTTTAAATTTATGATACAATATTATAGATAAGGGAATTAATACGAATATTATTAGGTTTTAAGCAGGGGGTAAAGATGAAAATTGCAATGAGTAAAACTCGAGAACAGTTTCCTTTAAGTGAAAAGAAGATTATGAAAAAGACGATCAAAGTGAATTTGGCTTTAGATATAATGCTCTTGGTCGTTTGGGTTATTATGGCAGTTTCCATGGGGTTCAGCGGTGGGGTTTCTGCGGGTATTTTAGTACCGGTTACTATGGCCATTCTCGCTTTTCTTTTCTTATTTTTCTTGGCAACCTATGTTTATCAAAAATGGTATTGGTCAGTTTATTTTTATGATTTGACCGACGATTTTATAATTATAAAAAAACATCCGATTACTCCGAAAGAAATTACCATTCCTTATGAACGTGTCCAAGATATTTATGTGGATCAAGATTTATTGGATAGGTTCTTTGGCCTTTATGATGTTCATCTTTCTAGTGCGACGATCGCATCAGGTATGGAGGCGCATATAGACGGAGTAGAAAAGCAGGCTGCTGATGGGCTAAGGAAGGCTTTGCTGGAAACTGTGCAACGAAGAATTAGCAAAAACAGGAATCAAAATTTGAATAGTAATTCTACAAATTAAAAAGATAGAATATTGATTTAGGTTAAAGGAGAGTTAGATATGGAGAATAATAAGCTGATTACAGAAAAAGATTACCCGATTGCAACGCTATGGATATTTAAAGCGCCGATCATTATTATTTTAATGAATGTGGTGGCGTTATTTTTTGGGCGTTATTTTCCGGTGCTGGTTTTGGCTTTTCCGGTGTATTTGATTGCTAATCCATTGATCAGGGGAAATTTTCATTATTCTCTGGGTGAAAAATTTCTATTGGTTAAGCAGGGCGTAATTTCGAAAAAACAAAGGAATTTGCCCTATGGCGTTATACAAAATGTTTTTTTAAGACAAGATTTATTCGAAAGAATTTTCGGGCTGGCGACATTAAGAATTGAGAACGCTGCGCAAGCGGGCGGAGCGCGAAATGTTCCTACACAACAGGAGCAGGAAAATGTGGGGGCTTCCGGAAATAAGGTAAATATTCCCGGATTAAAAAAGCAAGATGCGGAAGAGCTAAGAAATCTTATTCTTAAGAAAATAAAAGAAAATCCGCTAGAAGACAGTCAATCCGGTTTATAAAATCTTCGTAAAGGTTTTAATCAAATTTGAAGGCGAAGCCTCCGCTCCAGTCTCCCCATTCCGGTCTAAGCAAATTAAATGATTGCTTGGCATTAAATTGTTTGGCGAGCACGAGTAATCCTTTAGAAGAAAAGTGAATTTTATGTCCGTCACTGCTTAAAAATGATTTTTTTCGGAATAATTCTTTCCATTTTCTTGCGTATTCATTAAGTGGAACGCTGATGTACAGGATGCCATTTGTATTTAAACAGGTTAATGTTTCATTAAAGAATGTACGTGGGTCATCGAGGTGCTCCATGACATGAATACAAGTTATAATGTCGAATTTTTTTTGGTATAAATCTTTATTAAAAAATGCGCAGTCTAATCTTATATTATATTTATCTTTAGCATATTTAACCGCATAAGGGTTACATTCTACGCCTGTGCTATCTAAGTTAAAATCTTTTGAAGCAATAATCATTTCGCCGATGCCGGCTCCGATGTCTAGCAAATTTTTAGCTTTAGGATGTATGGTCAATAAATCTTTGAGTATAGTTTGGCAACGAATAACGTTACTGTCCAGCAGAGGCACATGCCAGTTAGTTACATCATTTGAGAACCCTGTATCGTCTATTTTATAGCTTGATCGGCGGTATAAAGAATGGCAGGATAGACAAAAATAAGCAGACCGACGAAGATTAAGTAAATCGCCTTTGACCGATTTAATTGGGATAGTATATTTGGAATCGCAAACTGCGCAACGATTTTTAAATTCCATAATTTACAGTGATTGTGTTTTTAGTTTAAAATCTATGTTTTTAATATAGCTCTTCGGATTGCATACGTCAAGCTAAACTGCGAGATAGTACATAAAGGCAATGTAGGATTTTTTCGCGCCTATGCATAATAAATTGTCAATAAGCATTGCGATTAGATTGATTATAAGAGTTAGCTTAAACTCTTTTAAAACACATTGTAATGGTATATAATATTTTCTTAATAATTATTTAGTGAGGCTATCGCAGTGAAACCGGATAAAATCCAGAGTATATTTGCAACCATCACGCAGCTTTTATGCACAACTTGTCTTTATGCTGTAGGCATATTAGCGATGGGTTCGGCATTATGTCCGGGTATATTATTTATGCATTATGCCTGGGTGCACACGGCGGCGTATTCTATTATTTTGCGTGTGTGGCTGTTAGGCGTTAGCCTGGTATTGTCTTATTTTATATATGGTTTTAGTTTAATTTGCATATTGGGATTAATAAGATTCATCTTTAGATTAAACCTTCACGAAGGAGAATACCGCATTGCTTCGTTTGGAATATACCGGTGGATGTTTATCAATGGTTTATATATGGTCGCGGCGATTACTTTTATGGATTTTATTATGCTCACTCCGTTTTCAATATTATTTTTTCGTCTCATGGGTGCAAAAGTGGGCAAGAACGTGCAGATTAATTCCAAGAAATGCTTCGATCTTTCGCTTATTGAAATTGGCGATAATGTAGTGATCGGAGGGTATGCTACAATTATGTGTCATTCTTTCGAGCGCAATCGGTTAATCTTGCGTAAAGTTAAAATTGGCAACAATGTGGTGCTGGGTTTAAATTCCGTGATTATGGCCGGAGCAGAAATCGGGCAGGGGGCTTTTATTACTGCCGGGGCTATTTTAGGTAAGAATAAACAAGTTGCTCCTTATAGTGTTTATGCCGGTGTTCCGGCGGAATCTATAAAAGAGAGAAGAGAGCGTGATAAATAATAGACAAGAAAAAAATATGCACATTTTTTTAACCGGGGCTACGGGATTTCTAGGAACGGCTCTTTTGCGTGATTTGTTGGCTAAAGGGCACACGGTAACTGCTCTTGCTCGCGCTAAACATGGCGTGGGCGCATTGGATAGAATAAGAAGACGTTTGCTTGATTATGATAGTTCTTTTGAGTTTGATAAGGTGGTGGGGTCTACTTTGCATGTTGCTGAACAGGGGCATGGCGCTGAACATTTTGGATTAGATAAAAAGGCTTATCTTGAATATGCTTCCGTTGCGGATATAATTATTCATAATGCCGCTTGTACCGATCTAGAAACAGATTGGGATATTTATGAAAAAGTGAATATCGGAGGGACTCTAGAGGCAATTGAATTTGCTGCGCATACACGCAGCAAGTCTCTTGCTTATACAAGTTCCGCATACGTTGCTGGAACTCGGACAGGAAGAGTTTATGAAGATAAATTGGTGGTGGAAGGATCTTTTCGCAACGGATATGAGAGAAGTAAAGCCCTTTCTGAAAATGAAGTAAGAAAAGCCACCGCTTGCGGCCGGATTAGATCGATGATCTTTCGGCCAAGTATTATCGTCGCCAGCTTAAGAAATGGTTGGATGTGCGAAGAGCATCATTTTTTTGATTTCATATTTCGTCTATCGTTAATTCATAAAATAATTTTAAAACAACTTAGTTCTTTGAAGCTCAAAGTTGATTATCAATTTCGTATTCCCGGAGAACCGCAGGCCACTAAAAATTTTGTTCCGGTGGATTTTGTGGCAAATTTAATCTCTATATTAATTGAAAAGAAAGATGCCTGGGGGAAAGCATTTCACTTGACCCATCCGCATCCGCTTAAGCTTAAAACGCTAGAGGGATTCGTTCAAAAGGCGCTCGGCTGGTTAGAGATTACTCTCTGCTCGAAAGAAGAGATCAAAGATCTTTCGCCGCTAGAAAAAAAATTTTTCAGAGCTACGGAAATTTATGAAAAATATCTCTGGGAGGAACCGGTTTTTGACCAGAGTTGTTTAAAAACGGTTTTGGGAGCGCATTTGCCCGCGCTGAAACCCATATCTCAAGAATTCGTAAACCAAATTGTTGAGTTTATAAAGTTAAAGCATATTCGCAGAAAAACTATTAAAATGAACAGATCTAAGTCCTAATTAGTATTTTGAAATCGGCCGGTCTGTCAATTTTAGCAATTGAAGCGGACCTGTTAAAATACACATTAACCAATAATAAGCCATGAATATAGCATATTTTTTAATTAAAGATATATTTCGTAAAAGGTTGCGTTCCATTTTGACTATTCTGGGGATCAGCATCGGCGTGTGTGTCTGTATTATTATGTTGGGCATTGGGGAAAGTATCAAGCATTCCTTTAAAGATGTCTATGGCAAACGTCAGATAGATATTGTTATACAGGAAATTGATCAGCCGAGTATTTTATTAAGCAGGATAGATGCGAATACTGCTCGACGAACACGCGCGCTTCCGGCAGTTCAGGACGCCGGAAGCGTTCTTTTGTATATTTATAATATGAGGCATGCTGCGGTGCCGGTGTTTGGTTGGGAGCCAGATACATTTTTATTTGATGCGGTAGAGTTGACGCAAGGTCGCAAGCCTATTTCCGGTAAAAAAGAAGCAATGGTCGGCGTTGTTTTAAAGAATATTCTGGATAAAGAGCGTCAAACGCAGATAAAGATTAAGGGGCAAACTTTCGATATCGTGGGGGTTTTTAAAAGCAGTAGTCCGTTTGAGCAGTCGGCGGTAGTGTTGCCGTTGGGTGGATTGCAGGATGCTTTGCGCGAAGAAGGAAAAGCTAGTTTTGTTAACGTAAAATTAAAAACGAATTACCGTAACGACCTTGCCATTCAAGGAGCGCTTAAAGAATTAGAGATCGCCTTGCCAAACGTATCTGCGATGCGCGCTGATGTGTTTGTCGCTGAAAAGACAAAATTTATAGTCATGGGGGAACAATTTTCTTTACTGGTGAGCGTGATTACGATTATTGCGGTGGCCTTGGGTCTGGCCAATACCATGGTCACCTCAAGCTTTGAGAAAAAGAAATTTCTTTCGATTCTTCTTGCTCTGGGATGGCCCAGGCTTGCCATTGCTGCTCTTTTTGTCTGCGAGTCTTTGATTGTGGCTTTTATGGGAGGTGCTTTGGGAATATTTTTGGGATTTAAGATTACGACGTTTATTTTTAGCATGACGAGCATCCAGGCATTTGTGCCGGAGTTGAGTTTGATATTTATAATTAAAATAGTGGGGATGCTCTTAGCCAGTGCGCTTTTTGCAGGATTAGTGCCGGCGTGGATCACGCTTAATTCTAATCCAGTGGAGGTTATCCGCGGTGAATAAGGAAGGCGAGGCAAAAAAACTTTTTCAGGCGGTAAGCGTGCGTAAATATTATCCGCTTACTAAAAGCAACGCTTTGTGCGACGTTAGCCTAGCGATTGAAAAAGGTGAATTTGTGGGGATAAAAGGCGCTAGCGGTTGCGGCAAAAGTACGTTGCTTTATGTTTTGGCGGGGCTGCTTGCTCCGACTTCGGGAGAGGTTTATTTTCAGGGGGATCTTCTGACGCAAATTAAAGACAAGGTTGGTTACCGTAGAAACAATATTGGTTTTGTATTTCAGGATTTTTATCTTTATCCGGGTTTTACGGTGCTGGAGAATGTGCTTTTTCCTGGTTTGTATCGAGGATTTGTGTCCAAGGCAATGCGGAAAAAGGCCGAAGCGTTACTTGCGGAGTTACATATGGGGCATAAGACTCATACTCCGGCACAAGTTCTTTCCGCGGGTGAGCGTCAGCGCGCTTGTATTGCTCGCGCGTTGCTTAATGATCCGCAGTGTATTTTAGCGGATGAGCCTACGGGAAATTTAGATAGTAATAATGGCCAAGTTATATTAGAGATGTTAAAAAAAATTAATTCTGAGCATCAGACAACAATCGTTTTAGTAACTCATGAGGAGAGGGTTTCTCGTTATGCGCATCGGCTTATACATCTGGCCGATGGAAGAGTGGAGTATGTTTAAGATAATTAATAACTAAAGGGGTTAATCAATGTCTAGTGGTTCTAATTTTACTAAATATTCGCGTACAGGCTTAGCTATCGTTAAGGGAATTATTGAATTAGGGAGATTTTCTATTCCTTACCGGATTTATGAAAGCGAAGGCCCGCATATTATTTGTCTTAATGGAGTGCAGCAGTCGATGGCTATGTGGCATACCCTGGTAGAGCGTTATGTTCCGCATTATCGCGTAGTGCTTTTTGATTTTCCTAACCAAGGTCGGGGAAAGGTGCATTTCGGTTCATCGGTGGCGACATTAGATGAACAGGTGAATATTTTGTGCGAAGTCATTAAAGCTACCGGCACAAATAATACTGTTTCGCTTTGCGCTGCTTCTTGGGGAGGAATAATTGCGATGGCTTTTGCCGCACGTTATCACAATAAAGTAAAACAATTATGTCTGGCTAGCCTGGGGACGAAAGCTAACCCGGTGATGGTGGAGACGATAAAGAAAGGCATGTCGGTAGATTCGAATAATCGGCAGGAGATGGCGGATATATTAATCGGTAGTTTTGGCCAGAACCTTCCGGAAAATATAAAATCTAAGATCGTTAAGCAGTTTCATGGAATGAGTCAAGAAAGCTTGAAAGCTTTTTGTGAGCATGGGCTGGCAGTAGTCTCGGCAAAGAAAATAGGTGACTTGATCAAGCTTTCAGATATTCGTGAAAAGACATTTTTGATCTATGGAGAAAAAGACACGATTATTGATTTAGAAGATGTCAAATTTCTTTCTTCACAAATTCCTAATTGCGAGGTTAGGGTTATAAAGGGTGCGGGGCATTTTTTACATATGGAACAGATAGATATTTTTGATATTTATGCAGACATTTTGCCAGTTCCTCCTGCGCAGTAGTAATTGGAAGGGGTAGGTATGAAAATTTTTAAAAAACTAATTCTTACTTTTGGCGTAATTTTTATTATTTTAGTTATTTTATTAGTCAGTAGTTTTGTGGTAATCAAACACTTAAAGATTAGAGAGATTGTGGAAAGCCAGATTGAGCAAAGCCTGGGAATTAATATTTCCATAGAAAAAATCGAATTTTCACCCCTCTTGGCCCATGTTTGGGCAAGTGGCATTACGATACATAATCCTCGAGATTTTTCAGAAGACGAACTCGCTTATATTGATGTGATTCATTTTGTGTTTGATCCGCTAGATATTTTAATCAGCAAGAAACCGAATATTTATCTTTTAGGTCTGGATCTTAAGCGTTTGAATATAATAAAAAATATTGATGGGAAGGTGAATATTGAAGAGATAAATCCGCTCAAAGATAAAGATGCTGCTTTTAAAGATAAGACGCCTTTTTATTTTGATTTATTGGTGTTAAGTGTGGGTAGCGTGCGCTATGTGGATTATAGCGGGCTGAAAAAAAAGGAACATCTTTATCCGATTAATTTAAAGAATGCGACTTTTATTAACCTTAAGGATGAGCAGGATGTCGTCAGGATGGTTGTCTCTAAGGCTATTGAGAATACGGATATTGGCAAGATTATTAATTTAAAGATTATTCCTGTAGTCTCTCAAATTAATGAAACATTTAGTTCGGCTTTGGGTACGGCTAAAACCGGGGCAAAAAGCATCCGGGGAATTGTTAAGTTGCCGTTTGATTTGCTTTTTGGAAAAAATTAGGTCTTCCTGGTTGGTCAATTCTAATTCGTAATAAAATAAAAAGGTTGGTTATAAAATGGCGTTAATTAGTCTTCAAGAAATTAATCTTGCCTTTAGCGGTCCGCGAATTTTTGATGGCATAAATTTGCAATTGGAAACCGGTGAGCGCATTGCTTTGCTTGGCCGTAACGGCGCGGGGAAAACGACATTAATGAAAGTGCTTAATGGTCAGCAACCCGTGGACTCCGGTAATGTTATTGCGCAAAAAGGAATTCAGGTTGCCCATCTGCCGCAGGAGGTGCCGGTGGATATCAGTGGTACTGTTTTTGATGTGGTTCTTTCTGGTCTGGGCTCACGCGGTGAATTAATTAGTCAGCATCACCATCTTGCGCATCGCTTACAAACAGAACAAACTCCGCAATTATTAAAACAGTTGGATCTATTGCAGGACAAACTTAATCACACGGATAGTTGGGATGTAAATAATCAGGTTGAAGAAGCGATTTCTAAGATGAAGCTTGATGGTGATAGTGATTTTGTCCAGTTATCGGGCGGACAAAAACGTCGGGCGCTTTTAGCCAGGGCACTGGTACTTAAGCCGGAGGTTCTACTGCTGGATGAGCCGACTAACCATTTAGATATTGATTCGATGCTCTGGCTGGAGGGATTTTTACTTAATTATCCGGGCACGGTTTTTTTTGTTACGCATGACCGGATGTTTATGACGCGGTTAGCCACGAGAATCCTTGAACTTGATCGCGGGAAAATATTTAGCTGGGCATGTGATTATAAGATCTTTCTTGAGCGCAAGCAAGCCGCACTCGATATGGAGGAAACGCGCTGGGATCATTTTGATAAAAAGTTAGCGGATGAAGAGATTTGGATTCGTAAAGGGGTTAAGGCCAGAAGGTGTCGTAATGAAGGCCGGGTGAAGGCATTGGAGCGTTTACGAGAAGTTAAGAAGACACAACGTAAGGCCATCGGTCAGATGCGTGTGCAGGCGCAGAAAGTGGATCCTTCGGGTCATCGGGTAGCGAAGGTCTCGCAACTTGGTTTCAGTTATGGAGAAAAATGTTTAGTCAGGGATTTTACTACGCAAATAATGCGCAATGATAAAATCGGCGTGATTGGGCCTAATGGTAGCGGCAAGACAACCTTATTGCGTCTTTTATTAGGAGAGCTTGCTCCGCAAAGAGGCAAGGTAAGTTTAGGAACAAATCTTCAGATCGCTTATTATGACCAGTTGCGTGAACAGTTGGACGAAGAGGCTACTGTGGCTCAGAATATTAATGGAGAAAGCGATACGATAATCATTAATGGTAAGCCCAAGCATATTATCGGATACTTGCAAGAATTTCTTTTTACGCCGGATCGGGCGCGCACACCGGTTAAGGTGCTTTCAGGTGGGGAACGTAACCGTTTGATTTTGGCGCGACTTTTTTCTAAACCTTCGAATGTTTTGGTGATGGATGAGCCAACTAATGACTTAGATATTGAGACCTTAGAGCTTTTGGAAGAGTTATTGTTGGATTATCCGGGTACGCTGCTTTTGGTCAGTCATGATCGGGCTTTTCTTAATAATGTAGTAACCTCAACTATGGTTTTAGAAGGCGATGGAGTAATTAACGAATATGTTGGAGGGTATGATGATTGGTTAAACCAGCGGAAAGTTACAGCTTCTGCGCCCGTAAAAGTAAAACCTGCAAAAGAAATAGTTAAATCTAAAAAACCTGTAGTTGCACGCAAACTCACTTCTAAAGAACAGCGTGAATTGGATGAATTTCCTTTGGTCATTGAAAAAATAGAAGCCCAGCAGAAAGAGATCTACGCTCTTTTAGCAGATTTTAATTTTTATCAAAAGGATCCTGCAGAAATCGCTGAAACCGAGGCTAGGAGTGAATCTTTATCGCATGAACTAGAAAAAGCCTACGCGCGGTGGGAGCATCTCGAAGAATTATCCGAATAATAAAAAATAAATAGTTTTTATTGACAAAGATGAGCAGTATGCTAAACTTATTATGAACATATGTTCATAATAGTATAATGAGGTAACTCATGAGGCCTAAAAAAACTCGCTGGGTAAAATGTGAGCCGGGAGAAAGGTGTTTTAAGCCGCGTTGTAAGCCGCTGAATAAGCTTAAAGATGTGTATCTTAACTTGGATGAGTTTGAGGCTATTCGCTTGGCGGATCTAGAAAAATTAAAACAAGTAGATGCGGCACGCTTAATGCATGTCTCTCGTCCGACATTCTCGCGTATTGTAGCGTCAGCACGAAAAAAAGTTGCCGATGGGTTGGTAAATATTAAAGTGATTCGGATAGAAGGAGGCTGTTGTAAAATAAAAAGGAGTTAAGGGCATGGAAAACAAATCAGCAGAAAAAAAGATAAAAAAGGGATTTTTAGCTAGGTTATTGGAAAGAATAGATAAGAAAATGGAAGAAAAAGCTAAGGCTGGCTCTTGTTGTCGGGGCAATAACGGAGAAAAGAAATCATGCTGCAGTTAATTGTCGATTGGTTTGTTTCCGGGGTGCTAAATTTATCCGCGCAATCAAAGATCACCGGGGTAATTAATTTTTTTCTTTATGACTCTATAAAGATTACGTTGTTACTTTTTACGCTAATTACGGTTATCGGTTTTTTTAGAACATTCTTGCCGCAGCGCAAGATTAAGGAATGGTTAGCTAAGAGGGGCGGGCTGGGGAACTTATTTGCCGCATTATTTGGTGCGGTTACGCCTTTTTGTTCATGTTCCTCAATTCCAATTTTCTTTAGTTTTATTGAAGCCGGGATACCCCTAGGAATTGCCTTTTCATTTTTAATTACCTCGCCAATTATAAATGAATATTTGGTGGTGTTAATGTTTGGATTTTTTGGTTGGAAGATTACCTTGGCATATGTAGCTAGTGGTATTATTATTGGCGTAGTCTCGGGGTTAATTTTGGGCAGGATGCATTTAGAAAAATATATTGTGCAGGACATGGTTACTCCGGATGCGGAAATTTTTGATAAAAGGATAAAATATCGGGGTTTTAATGATCGAATTGTTTTTGGGGTTCGTGAAGCGCTTTCGATTATTAAGAAATTATGGATTTGGGTCTTGGTCGGCGTGGGTATTGGAGCCTTGATCCATAATTATATCCCCCAGGAAGCGGTTCAGGGTATAATTGGCAAAACAGGCTTTTTTTCCGTGCCCATTGCTACCATCATTGGCGTTCCTTTATATGGCAGCTGTGCGGCGATACTTCCGGTGGCCATAGTTCTATTTCAGAAAGGCTTTCCATTGGGCACTGCTTTGTCATTTATGATGGCGGTTTCGGCATTAAGTCTTCCGGAAGCAATTATGCTGCGCAGAGTAATGAAATTAAAATTAATCGCCATCTTTTTTGGCGTAACTGCTCTAGGCATTATAATTACCGGCTATTTATTTAATTTATTGCAAAAGCTCTTGATGTAGAAACACTTTCCGGAGTAATCGGGACAGTGTCCTTGGGCTAAGTTGGACAGTGTACTAGTGAGATTATAGATACAATTGCTTAAGCAAGGGATGAAAGGAATTTGTATGTATAAAAAATTATTTCTTATTTTTATCCTTGGTTTGGTAACGTCTGCATTTGCAGCCGATAAGTTGCCGGCAGAGAAAGTTTATGCATATTATTTTCATGGCTCTATGCGTTGTCCAACTTGTTATAAACTGGAACAGTATTCAAAAGAAGCCATAGAAAATAATTTTAAGTCTGAACTAGTTGCTGGGAAACTTGAGTATAAGGTTATTAATATCGAAGAAAAAGATAATGCCCATTTTGTTAAAGACTATCAGCTTTATACTAAAGCGCTGGTATTATCATTGGTCAAGGATGGCCAGGAAATAAAATCAAAAAATCTTACGCGTATCTGGGAACTTGTGGGCAATAAGGATAAATTTATTGAATATATTAAGTCGGAACTTACGAATTTTCTTAAGGTATCATAATGAATAGTTTTTTGATTGGATTTATTTCTGCGCTTTGGTTGGGGATATTAACCTCACTTAGCCCCTGTCCGTTAGCTATGAATATCGCTGCGATTTCATTTTTATCCAAAAAGATCATTAACCCCAAAGAAGTTTTTATTTTAGGCGTTGCTTATACTATTGGTAGAATGCTGGCATATGCTTTATTGGGCTTGATTATTATCAGTTCACTTTTAAGTGTACCAATATTGGCAAGCATATTGCAAAAATATATAAACAAAGTATTTGGTCCGTTATTAATTATTACGGGATTGGTGTTGTTAGATATTTTAAAGATTAATATTCCCAAGTTAACTTTCTCTAATAAATTGCAGGAGAGGCTTGCTGACTCGGGAATTGGGGGAGCCTTTGTTCTAGGATTTATTTTTGCATTAGTATTTTGTCCTGTATCGGCGGCTCTTTTCTTCGGAAGCTTGATTCCTTTAGCGCTTAAATCTAATTTAGGATTTATTTTGCCTTTTATCTATGGTATAGGAACCGGTTTACCAGTGTTACTATTTGCCGTAGGATTAGCTTTGGGCGTGACATCTTTAAATTGTTGGTTTAATAGAACAAAACAGCTCGAATATTATACTCGGAAAATCACCGGAATTATTTTTGTGTTGGTTGGTTTTTATTATGTCGGAGTTTATATCTTTAAATTTTTTTAAAAGGGGGCCTTAAGATGTCTGAAATTAAAAACATTGTAAAACTTCCATTTTTTGAACGATATCTTTCTCTATGGGTTGTGATTTGTATCATTGTTGGCGTAATTGTTGGTAAAATATTTCCTGCGGGAGTGAGTTTCTTGAGTAAGCTGGAAGTATCCCAGGTGAATATCCCGGTAGCAATTCTTATCTGGCTGATGATTTATCCGATGATGGTGCAGATTGATTTCTCTAGTATCGTAAAAGCCGGGAAAAAACCCAAGGGATTAGTTGTAACATTAGTGGTAAATTGGTTGATTAAGCCTTTCACCATGGCAGTATTTGCGGCGCTATTTTTTAAATATATATTTGCTGCTTTTATTAGTCCGGCTTTGGCTAAAGAATATATTGCTGGCGCTATACTTTTAGGAGCTGCGCCTTGTACGGCCATGGTTTTTGTCTGGAGTTATTTAACTAAAGGAAATCCCGCTTATACCCTGGTTCAGGTAGCCGTAAATGATTTGGTCATATTGGTGGCTTTTGTGCCAATTGTTAAATTTTTGCTGGGCGTAAATCAAATTACGGTACCATACGCTACCTTAATATATTCGACAATCTTCTTTGTGGTTATCCCGCTTGCCGGCGGATATATTTCTCGAGTGTATTTATTGAAGGCCAAGGGGGCAGATTGGTTTAAAAGCGTATTTTTAAAAGCACTTAAGCCAGTTACAATTTTAGGGTTGTTATTGACTCTAATTATTCTTTTTGCTTTTCAGGGGAATATTATACTTGGAAATCCTTTGCACATATTGTTAATTGCCATTCCTTTAACAATTCAAACTTATTTTATTTTCTTTATCGGTTATTTATGGAGCAGGAAATGGCGATTGTCTCATGATATTGCTGCCCCAGCGGGAATGATTGGCGCGAGTAATTTCTTTGAGCTATCCGTTGCGGTAGCTGTTTCTTTATTTGGATTAAGAAGCGGAGCAGCGCTGGTAACAGTAGTAGGTGTGCTTACCGAAGTGCCCATAATGCTAACCCTGGTTAATTTCGCCAATAAGACCAGGCACTGGTTTGAACCTAAATTAAAAGCATAGACACTTTCCGAAGTAATCGGGATGCTGTACCTGAATTAACCTGGACAGTGTACTCGTGGGGCTAAAGTTGTAATTGATCAAGCAATTTCACTTCAGTCTTTTTTTCAGTAATTCTTTCCTGATGACTGCTCCAGGGGTATTCACCCGCAGACTTAACTAAATTAGCCCTTACCGGGTTTAGTTCAATATAATGGATGCAGTCAATAAGATAGTTGTCTTTAACAATTACCTTGCTTTTATATCTGCCTTGCCAAAGGTGCCCGACTTTATTATATCGATTATTGAAGTGTGCAGTATAAGTCCTGGAGAGTGATTGCATAAACTTGGAGAGGTTGGAATTATCTTGTGGCTCACCGAGAAGATGGATATGGTTAGGCATTAGGCAGAAGCCATAAATTTTGATGTTAAATTTTCTTTTATATTTACGTAAGAACAGAAGATATTTTGTGTAGTCTTTTGTGTCGAAAAAGACCTTTTGCTTTTGGTTTCCGCGAGTTATAATATGATAGCATGCATTCCGGATTAAGAGTCGAGGTCCTGATGGCATAAGTATTACCTCCTATATAAATAGACGAAATAGTTGTTGATTTCTAACAAGAATTTATTGAGGTACACTGTCTAAGGGGATATGGGTACACTTTCTGGATTAGAGCGGAGAGTGTCTCTAGGTTTAAGAGATGAAGACGGCGATTTATTATTTTTCAGCAACCGGAAATTCATTAATCGTGGCTAAGGATTTGGCCAAGGGGTTAGGGGATGCTGAGCTTATTCCGATAAATAAGGCAATAAAAATACCAGACGCCACAGCTTACGATGCAGTAGGTTTTGTTTATCCGGTATATATGTTTGGCCTGCCGCTGATTATTGTAAAGTTTTTGAAAACCGTTAAGATAAAATTTGGAACTTATATTTTTAGCGTAACTACATCCGCAGGATTAAAGGGGAGAGCGCATAGTTTAGCTAAGGATATTCTGAAAAAACGTGGTCTAGATTTAGCAAACGGTTTCTCAGTAATTATGCCGGGAAACTATACTCCGTTGTATGGCGCATTTTCTAAAGAACGGCAAGCGGAGATTTTTACACGTCAGAAGATTAAGATTCAGGAGATATTAGATTCTCTGCGCCAAAAAAAGCGCGCCAAGTTGGAAGAAAAACCTTTTTTGCTTAACTTTTTGCTTTATGCGCTATTTTATAAATATGGATCTGCGCGGATACCACTTTCGGCGAAGGGTTTTTGGATTACCGAATCCTGTAATAAATGCGGGCTTTGTGCGATGATCTGTCCGGAAGAGAATATCAAGATGCTTGATGGAAAACCTCGCTGGTTGATGCATTGTCAGCATTGTATGGGTTGCTTGCAATGGTGTCCGGTGGAAGCAATCCAATATAAGAAGTTAACTTTCGGCAAAAAACGTTATCATCATCCGTTTGTTCAATCTTCGGAGATTATCGGCTAATGGATCGTAAATCCGCATTAAATATCTCTGTAGAAAAAATTATCTTAGATTATTCTATACCAAAAACTCTGAATATTAAATTTAAAGGAGACTGGTTAATTGCTACCGGGCTGCCTAAAATAAATGAGTTTATCGCGCAGGTTGCTCAAGCTAAAAATATTCAACAGCTTGCTTTTGATACCTCTGGCATGGGTAAATGGGACAGTGGCTTGGTGGCTTTTTTATTCCATTTGAGTAGAGAATGTGAGCATCGGCAGATTAAGGTTAACTTTCAGACCTTACCGTCAGGTGTGCAGAAATTGTTAGCATTGGCATTAAAAGTAGATGAAAAGATTAGTTCAGAAAATAATGAAAAGCTGTCTTTCCTAGAAAAGGTTGCGGATAAAGTTTTAAAGTCTTATGATGGGGCTTTATCTTTGCTTAATTTTTTGGGTGAGATTGCCGTGGCTTTTGGTCGCTTGTTTACAGGACGTGTGTATTTTCGTTGGGATGAATTTATGGTCATTTTGCAGCGTTGCGGAGCGGACGCTTTATTTCTGGTTTCTTTGATTAGCGTGTTAGTCGGTATTATCTTGGCTTTTATTGGGGCCAACCAGCTTAAGCTTTTGGGGGCGCAGATTTTTATTGCCAATATTGTTGGCATTGGAATGGTGCGAGTAATGGGGGCAATGATGGCTTCTATTTTGATGGCGGGTCGTACCGGAGCTTCATTTGCTGCGGAATTAGGTTTGATGCAGACTAACGAAGAGATTGACGCCTTGCAAACCTTGGGAGTTTCACCGGTTGAGTTTTTAGTGCTTCCGCGTATCTTGGCTTTGGTGATTATGATGCCGTTGTTAACTCTTTACGCTGATTTAATGGGGATATTGGGTGGTTTTATTATTAGCATAAGCTTATTGGGGCTTAATCCGGTAGAGTATTGGCAACATACACAGTCTTCAATAACTTTAAATAATGTTTGGGTGGGATTGATCCATAGTTTTGTTTTCGGGATTATTATTGCGATCGCGGGCTGTTTTCGTGGAATACAATGCAAGAGAAGCGCGGTAGCCGTAGGAGAGGCGACTACCTCTGCGGTGGTCAGTGCAATTATTAGTATTGTGATTGCCACCGCGATTATTACCTATGTTTGCCAGGTTTTAGGAGTGTAGTTTATGGAAGAATCTATTAAGCCGATTATTCAGGTAAAGAATCTTGATTTAAGTTATGATGATTATTTGGTTATGCGTAATCTTAATTTTAACGTAAATAAAGGTGAAATTTTTATCGTGATGGGGCCAAGTGGATGCGGCAAGAGTACCTTGCTTAAAGTAATGATTGGTCTTAAGCAGCCACAAGCGGGAGAAGTTTTATATAATAATGTTGATTTTTGGGGTCAGGATGAATTAACTCAGCAAAAATTAATGCGTGGATTTGGAGTTTTATATCAGGGTGGTGCACTGTGGAGTTCTTTTACCTTGGGAGAGAATGTCGCGCTTCCGCTGGAATTATATTCAGATTTATCTGCTAGTCAGATTCGGGAAGTGGTAGAATTAAAATTAGCTTTGGTCGGGCTTTCAGGTCATGCGGATCTTTATCCGGCGCAGATTAGCGGTGGTATGCGTAAGCGCGCGGCCTTGGCACGGGCAATTGCCTTGGATCCGGAGATAATTTTCTTCGATGAGCCTTCGGCGGGATTGGATCCGATTAGCTCGCGTATGCTGGATGATTTAATTTTACAGTTAAGGGATACTTTGGGTGCGACGATTGTAGTGGTAAGCCATGAGTTGGCGAGTATCTTTGCGGTAGGGGATAAGGCAGCATTTTTGGATACAGAAAGTAAAAGCATGATTACGATTGGTTCGCCTAAAGAGTTGTTAGCGAATTCTAAAGATTCTCGGGTAATTCAATTTTTGACTAGGGGCGTAAAACAAGGAGTTTCATAATGATGAGAAAAGCGAATAAAACGAAAATTGGCGCATTTGTAGTTGGCGCGGTAATTTTATTAATTACGGCGATTTTAATTTTTGGTTCAGGGGCTCTTTTTAAGCAACCAGATAAATATATTGTATTCTTTGATGGTTCAGTTAAGGGGTTATCCGTGGGAGCACCGGTAAATTTTAGAGGAGTGAAGATTGGTAATGTTAGCAGCATTGATTTAGTTTATAATGCCGAAACTAAAGATGTATTGATTCCGGTGGTGATTAATGTTGAGTTGGCGCGCGTAAAAGGTATGCCAGATCCGCTTGGCTATCCGGACTATGCGCAGCTTATTCAGGAAGGACTACGGGCTAAGCTTGAGGTGCAAAATTTTATCAGCGGGCAGCTGATGCTGGGGTTTGATTTTTTCCCTCAGGATCAAAAAAAGATATATAACATTGTAAAGAACTATCCTGAGCTGCCGGCACTTCCCATTTCACCGGATATCTTTGAGATTATGAATGAAATACCGATAAAAGAGATTACTACCAATTTGGCGCAAGCGGTGACCGGAATAAATCGTTTGGTTAATTCGGAAGGGATTATGGATTTAAATACGACCTTGGGAGAGATAACTAAATCTGCGCGTTCTTTTGGTTTGTTGGTTGAGTATTTAGAGCTGCATCCGGAGGCGCTTTTAAAGGGGAAATCAATTGACACCCAGCGCTAATATGTTTTGCGCCGGTGTGTGTTCGTACACAAGGGAGAATAAAATGAAAATAAGCGGATTTTTAAATTATGTTGCAGTAATTTTGTTTTCTTTTGTTTTAAGTGGATGTTTATCGATTTCCAATAGTCCGGTGCCCAGATTTTATGCATTAAAGGCAATTGATAGTACTGGGGAAAGTAAGAAGTTTGAGATTACCGAGAAGTTAATTATCGGGATTGGCCCGATTGGGATTCCGGAATATCAGAATCGTCCGCAAATGGTTACTCAAGATAAAGACGGCATGTTAAAATTCGCTCAGTTTGAACGTTGGGGAGAGTCTTTAGACTCAGGAGTGGGGCGTGTGATTCTTGAAAATCTGACGGCGATGCTGCCGAAGGCAGAGTTTCAAATATTTCCTTGTGATTTTGCTATTCCGTTGGATTATCAGGTGTTGGTTAACATTGTGCAATTAGAAAGTCAACTGGATAAAGGGCTGTCTTTAGTCGCGCAGTGGACAATTATTGATCCTAAAACTAAAACGATGCTTTTGACTAAAAGATCAGAGTTTTATCAAGAGATTAATCCGCATACCTATTCTGGTTTGGCCCAGGCTTTGAGTAGAGTTGGTACATTGTTAAGTAATGAAATTGCTGAAAATTTAGCTAAATTATCGAAATAATTAGAATATAATGATCGACAAGATTGAACAGAATATTGCTATAAAACATTCTAAAGAAGAAATTCAGGAATCGATAGCTTTACTTAAGGATCTGGTTAGCGATAGCCAGCAGCTGGCTTCTTTATCTAAAGAGCAGAGGATTGAATTAATTACCGTAACCGGTCAGCTCTCGCGTCCGAACCGCGATGAAATTAATAAACGTAAAAGAGATTGTCAGCGTATTAAAAAACATCGAGTCGCTACCTTTGATCGTTCGGTGCGGGCGGCTACCGGTATCCGGAGCGCGCGTCAGTCAGCGGTATTCTCTGCGCCTGAGCAGATTACTGATACAGAAGATAGTTTAAAAAAAGATCAACCAGAATTAATTACTCCCCGAGCCTGTTATATCTGCAAAACTGAATTTAAGCGGCTACATTTTTTTTATGATGCCTTGTGTCCGCGCTGTGCGGATTTTAATTATCAAAAACGATTTCAGTCGGCCCCGCTAGATGGTCAGGTGGCTTTAATTACTGGTTCACGTTTGAAGATTGGATATCAGGCAGCACTGATGATGTTACGCGCGGGGGCTCAAGTGATTGCGACTACGCGTTTTCCGGTAGATTCTGCGATACGTTATTCCGGGGAGAAAGATTATGCAAAGTGGAGCCAGCGATTACATATTTATGGACTCGATCTACGACATACCCCGAGTGTAGAAATTTTCTGTAATTATGTTAACCAGAAATATGAGCGCTTGGATATCTTAATTAATAATGCCGCTCAGACGGTAAGGCGACCGCCGGGATTTTACGCGCATTTAATTGAAAAAGAAAATATTGATTTTAAAGACTTGCCGGAAAAAGCGTGTCTATTGTTGGGGGCATTTTGGGAGTGTAAAAAAAGACTCCAAGATATTTCAAGTAACCAATCAAAAACGGATTTAGCTCTCCCGATTACCTGGAATCAAAAAGCTCCGGGTGTGGGGCTTTTTGCATCAGCTAAGCTTTCCCAGATTCCTTATACCCATGATCTGACTTTACCGGCTGAAGAGGTTTTTCCTCAAGGAAAATTAGATGCGGATTTACAGCAGGTAGATCTGCGTCAGATGAATAGCTGGAGACTTTGTTTGGGCCAGGTTCCTACCGCCGAAATGATTGAGATTCAGCTAGTCAATGCCATTGCGCCCTTTGTGTTATGTAATAAATTATCGACAATGATGAAACGTCAAAACACCGGGCAAAAACATATTGTGAATGTTTCGGCGATGGAGGGGAAGTTCTCGCGTTATGTAAAAACTGAGCGCCATCCGCATACTAATATGGCCAAAGCCGCATTAAATATGTTAACGCATACTTCGGCGATGGATCTGGCGAAATACGGAATTTTTATGAATTCTGTGGACACCGGATGGGTAACCGATGAGGATCCGGCGGCACTTTCACAGCGCAAGCAAGAGCGGCACGATTTTCAGCCTCCGTTAGATATTGTCGATGGGGCCGCCCGGGTGTGTGATCCGTTTTTCGATGGGATACTTACCGGTAAACATTGGAGTGGTAAGTTTTTAAAGGACTATTTCCCGGTGGCCTGGTGAGTTTTAAGAATATCCTTGATATAATCAAGTATTACGTATATAATTATAATGGTTGTTTTTAATTTTGTTTTTTAAATTTAAGCAATTTGGCTCGCCGTATTTTTTGAAAACAATTATTAAATGAAAGAAAATTAATGAATAATGAATTTAAAGACTTATTTATCAGCGATTTAAAGATTCAGGTGCCGATTATTCAAGGTGGTATGGGCGTGCGCGTATCTTATTCATCTTTAGTTTCGGCAGTGTCTAATGAAGGGGCACTCGGCGTGATTGCGGCCGTAGGTTTAGGAGAGGAAGTCGAAGATAAGGATTTAAGTTATCCGGAGCGCTCGCGCGTGTCTTTTACCCGGAGTATTCGGCAGACCCGTGAAAAAACTAAAAATCCATTTGGCGTGAATATTATGTGTGTTTTGACTAACTATGAGGAACTGGTCAATGTCGCGCAAAATGAATCTGTAGATGTGATTATTTCCGGAGCAGGAATGCCGTTGAGACTACCGGCTTTAATTAAAAATACTAAAACTAAATTAATTCCGATTGTTTCTAGCGCCCGGGCGGCTAATATTATCTGTAGTACTTGGTTAAGACGATACAAGCGTCTTCCGGATGCTTTGATTGTGGAAGGTCCTTTAGCCGGTGGGCATTTAGGGTATAGTTTGGCGGAGCTTGAGGATAAAGAGAACATTTCTTTAGAGAATATTCTTTCTAAGGTGATTGGTGTGGCGAAGGGGTTTGAAAGCGGTGGTATTAAAATTCCGGTGATTGCGGCCGGTGGTATTTTTGATGGTAATGATATTGCTAAATTTATACGCTTGGGCGCAAGTGGCGTGCAAATGGGCACGCGTTTTGTTTGCACGCATGAATGTGATGTGGCCCAGGAGTATAAAGATGCGTATTTAGCGGCTAAGCAAGAAGATATTGTAGTAATTCAGAGTCCGGTGGGGTTACCCGGCAGAGTTATTCGTAATGAGTTTGTACAGCGCATCATGGAAGGCGCACGCGTTGATTTTGATTGCCAGTATCATTGTTTGTATACCTGTGATCCGCAGAAGGTAAATTATTGTATTGCCAAAGCCCTGCTGAATGCTTCTCGTGGCCAGATGGATAAAGGTTTTGCCATGTGTGGGAGCAACGCCTACCGTATTGAAAAAATAGTCTCGGTAAAAGAATTAATTTCTGAACTAGTGCTCCAGACGAAAGCTAGTTTACGTACTTGAAATTCCAATTTAAAGAAATCCTCGCTAAACTTATTCATCAACATAATAGTCCGCATGAGATTGCTTTAGGTGCCGGAATTGGGGCATTTATTTGTTGTCTTCCGGTATATGGCCTGCACACCGTTTTAGTGATTCTGGCAGCAATTATTGTGCGGCCGGCAAATAAAATTGCAATTTTTTTAGGTACTAATCTTTCGCTTCCGGTGACTTTACCTTTTATAACCTGGGCTGGATATGAAATTGGCAGGTTTATTTTAAAAGGAGATTTACCGCCGTTGAATTGGGAGTTTTTTAAGCAGTTTACCTTTAGTAAAGTTGCTAAATTTTATTGGCCTTTATTTTTAGGCAGTTTAATTCTGGGTGTAATTTGCGCAGTGGTAGTTTATGGCATTATTTTCTTTGTGGTGAAGAAAATAAAAGATAGAAAACGTCATGACTGGCGAAATAATAATCAGAAAGTTTCAAACTAAAGATCGAACTGCGTTGCGACAGATTGTTTATGATACCGCGTTGATTGGTGAGTCTGCCGGTTTATTTTTTGAAGGTCGGGAAGTAATCACCGATGCCTTAAGTTTGTATTTTACAGATCATGAACCGGGTTCATGTTGGGTTGCTGAAATTAATCAACAAATCGTCGGTTATCTGATCGGCGCTAAAAATAAGATTTCTGCGGAAGCAATCTTTAACCGGCAGATTGTCTGGCCATTATTTTTCCAGGCTTTAAAAAACGGAATCTTTCTTAAAATAAAAAATATAATTTTTATTTTCAGTTGTTTAAAAGATCTGTTGATTAACGGTTTTAAAACTCCGGATTTTAATCGCAACTATCCGGCTACTTTGCATTTGAATATTAAGGATGGTTTTCGGCGGCAGGATATTGGTTCCCAGTTAATCTGTGTCTATTTGGATTATCTTAAAATTGAGGGTGTGCCAGGAGTGCACTTAGCGACTATGTCTGAACGGGCGGCGCATTTCTTTTTGTCGCAAGGTTTTCAGCAATTATATAAAGGAAAACGCTCTTATTTTAGGCAGATCTTGCATCGGGATGTACCGCTTTTTATTTTTGGTAAAAAATTAGAATAAATTGTCGTTATTCTTTTTTAATAAGTGCTAGAATAGTTGTGGGAGCGTAGGGGTATGTATAAATTTTTAAAATTATTTTTAATTTTAATCTTTTTGTGTTTTATCTATTTTGGAAAAGCAGAAGCTGAAGAGATACTTACCTGGGGCCAGTGTATTCAGGAGGCCGCTAAAAATCATCCGGATATTATTGCCTCTCAGCAAATAATTAAACAGTCTGAAGCGGCTAAGCAACAAACGGCGAGCGGGCTATTCCCTCAAATTTCCTCAAATCTAAGTGCGCAAACTGCTCAAAGTAGCGGTCAGAGAACAAATACTTATGGGTATGGAGTAAGCGGTACACAACTTATATTTGACGCAAATAAAACAATTAATAATCTTAAGTCTGCTTCACAGAATATTGTTGCCTCTCAGCAAAATTTTAGATTTACTTCGACAGCGGTGAGATTTAGTTTGCGCAGTGCATTTATTGATCTATTAGAGGCGCAAGAGATGCTGCGTATTGCTGAAGAGATTTTTAATATTCGCAGAAGTAATTTAGAGTTAATTGTTTTGCGTTATGAGTCAGGCTTAGAGCATAAAGGAGCATTATTAACTGCGGAAGCGGATTTAGCCGACGCCCAATATGGTATTTCACAAAACAAAAGATCGGTTCAGGTTGCCCAGCGTGAACTGGTTAAAGAAATGGGCAGGAAGCAATTGACTCCTTTGTATGCGCAGGGAGATTTTCAGGTAAAAGATGCTGCCCTTAAGGAACCGGATTTTGAGTTATTGGCAAAAAATAATCCTGCTTTGCAGAAGCTGATTGCTCAGAAACGTTCAGCGGAGTTTAGCTTAAAATCTGCTTATGCTAATTTTTATCCGGAAATTATTGGTAGCGCAGGAGCAAGCCGAACTGGTGACCATTGGAGTCCACGGAATAAACAATGGGATTTAGGGGCGGGCTTGTCACTGCCTTTGTTTGAAGGTGGCTTAAGGATGGCACAGGTTTCAGAGGCTCGGGCCTTAGTTAGACAGTTAGAGGAGAATCAGAGAAGTGCTTTAGATAGCGTTATTTTAACCTTACAACAAAGCTGGGCGATATTGCAAGATGCGTTAGAAAATGTTTCTGTACAAAATAAGTCGTTACTTGCTGCGCAAGAACGTTCTAAAATTGCCCAGGCGCAATATTCGATTGGGTTTGTTAGTTTTGATAATTGGACGATTATTGAAGATAATTTGGTGAAAGCTAAGCGGGATTATCTGTACGCTCAGGCAGCCGCATTGTTGGCTGAGGCAAAATGGATTCAGGCGAAAGGGGAGGTATTAGAATATGAATAAAAAATTAAAAATAATTTTAATTATTGTAGGCGCTTTAATCTTGGGTATTTTTGTGGTTTCTAGGTTTAAGTCAAAAGTGGATATGGTTAATCAGGAAAAGGAAATAATTGTTACCCGGGGTAGTATTCAGACGATTATTTCAACTACCGGAACAATTCTGCCTAAGAATCGTTTAGAGGTTAGGCCTCCGGTAAGTGGCCGCATCGAAAGTATTTTAGTAAAAGAAGGCCAAGCGGTTAAAATTGGCGAGACGCTTGCTTGGATGAGCTCAACCGAAAGGGCAGCGCTTTTAGATGCTGCGCGAGGGCAAGGAGAAGAAAAGTTAAAATATTGGCAGGAGGCTTATAAGCCGATTGCTTTATTAGCGCCGATTGATGCTGAGGTAATTGTGGCCACCACACAACCCGGTCAAACTGTCACTACGGTGGATGCAGTAATTGTGCTCTCCGATGCACTTATCGCTCGGGCTCAGGTTGATGAAACGGATATCCGCAAGATCAATCTTGGCCAAAAAGCGCAAATTGTATTAGATGCCTATCCGGATACCAAAATCAATGCTCTTGTTGAACATATGTATTATGAATCTCAGACGGTAAATAATGTAACAATCTATGAAGTTGATCTCCTTCCGGAAAGCATTCCGGATTTTTTTCGTTCGGGGATGAATACGACAGTGAATTTTATTGAAAATAGTAAAGAGAATATTTTAATTATTCCGCTGGAAGCGGTATGTAAAAACAAAGAAGAAAGTTATGTTTTGTTGAAAAAGCCAGGACAAAAAGATTTGGTGCAACAGCCGGTTAAAGTGGGAATCTCTGATGATAAGTTTATCGAAGTTATTTCCGGCGTAAATGAAAAAGATATTGTGGTGTTAAAAAATAAGAAATTCGTACTTCCTAAAGGTAGTACCAGTAGTAGTCCGTTTACGCCATTTGGTCAGAAAAAACCCGCAGCGGCTAAAAAATAGTTTAAAAAATGATTGAAATAAAAAATATATCGAAAACTTATCTTATGGGAAAAGTTAAGGTTAGGGCGCTTGATAACCTTTCATTAAAAATATCTTCCGGAGAGTTCGTGGCAATTATGGGAGCCTCCGGAAGCGGGAAGTCTACCTTAATGCATATTTTGGGTTTGTTGGATCGCGTGGATTCGGGAACTTATTATTTAGGCGGCAGGGATATTACTAATCTAAATGATGAAGAACAAGCTCGTTTAAGAAATAGGATTATCGGTTTTGTTTTTCAGCAGTTTCATTTATTACCGCGTATGAGTGCTTTGGAAAATGCTGAGCTTCCTTTAATTTATGCCGGTAAAAGACATCTGAAGGCTAAGGCTAAAGAAGAGATTGCCAAAGTGGGATTGGCCGATCGGAGTACGCATCGACCTAACGAATTATCCGGAGGTCAACAGCAGAGAGTGGCGATTGCCCGATCTTTAGTTAATGAACCGTTAATTATATTTGCGGATGAACCGACGGGTAATCTAGATTCAAAAAGTAAGACAGAGATTATTACTATTCTGCAGAAACTTAATCAAGAAGGTAAAACAATTGTAATTGTTACTCATGAACCGGAGGTGGCTGCTTATTGCCATCGGGTAATTCAGATGCGCGATGGAGCAATTATCTCTGATCAGCGTAAGCAGGAGCAAAGGAAGATATCGGAAGTAGTCTCTATTGAAGATAATCTCGTAAATAATATTTTATCAAAGTCGCATGAAACTTCCGGTGAAACAAAGTTTTTAGATTATTTGCGTCAAGCAGTATCGGCGATGGTTTCGAATAAAATGCGTTCAGCTTTATCAATTTTAGGCATATTAATCGGAGTTTGTGCGGTGATTGCGATGTTGGCTTTGGGTCAAGGGGCGAAGGAGTCAATCCAAATACAATTGGCGTCTTTGGGGAGCAATCTTTTAGTCGTACGACCAGGCTCTTCGAAGATGCATGGAGTCTCGATGCAAGCGGGTACGGTCACGCGTTTCACTTTGGCCGATGTTGCTTTAATGGCTAAATTAACGGATGTGGTTAAGAGCGTTAGCCCTTCGGTAACCGGAAGAGGGCAGATGGTCTATGGAAGCAGCAATTGGAATACACAGGTGGAAGGAGTGGGAGCGGATTATGAATCGATCCGTGCAGCGTATCCGGCGGTAGGAAGATTTTTTACGGAGAGTGAAGTAAAAATGCGGGAAAAAGTTGTGTTGTTAGGTACAACTGTAGCCCGGGAGCTGTTTGGCGAGGCCAATCCCATTGGCCAAATGATTAAAATAAATTTACTTAATTTTAAAGTAATCGGTATCTTGCCGGCTAAGGGGGCGAATACTTTTCATGATCAAGATGACGTAGCGGTAATTCCCATTACTACGGCGATGTTTCGGGTTTTTGGGAAAGAGTATGTCGATACTATTTATGTGGAGGCAAAGAATCCGGAATCTATTGATGAGGCGCAAACGGCCTTAAGTGAACTGATTATTAAACAGCGCCGGCTTGATCCTAAAGATGCAGAAGATGCTTTTCAGATTCGTAATATGTCGGATATTAAGGATACACTGGAAACGACAACTAAAACTATGTCGATGTTACTGGGAGCGATTGCCGGTATTTCACTTTTAGTCGGCGGTATTGGTATTATGAATATTATGCTGGTTTCTGTGACTGAGCGTACCCGTGAAATTGGTTTGCGTAAAGCGATTGGGGCGACGAATAAAGATATTATGGTGCAGTTTTTGATCGAAGCGATGCTTTTATCTTTTTTAGGTGGGGTTTTTGGCGTGCTCATGGGTTGGGCGGTGGCGACATTGATTACTGTTTTTGCCGGTTGGACAGCAAAAGTTTCATTGTTTTCGGTGGTGCTTTCTACTTCATTTTCGCTAGTCGTGGGAATTGCTTTTGGACTCTGGCCGGCGAAAAAAGCGGCGGCGTTGGACCCGATTGAAGCGTTGCGTTACGAATAATAAAATAAGGTCATGAAGGTCTTCACTCAATTCGAAAAAAAATCTCTTAAATTCGAGGATCCGGAATTTATTATTGCTTGCACTGATCCGGCTAATTTTAAGTCGAGTTTTGAGGAGATGGAGCGGGCGCTTAGCCAGGGTTATTATTTAGCCGGTTTTTTGTCTTATGAGGCTGGATATTATTTTGAAGAGAAACTCTATCAGGATAAACAGGATGATTTTCCGTTAATTTATCTAGGCGCGTATAAAAAAGTTTCACAGGTTAAAATCGCTAAGTCGGCTTTAGATTATCGCTTAATAAATCTGCGATTAAATATTAATCAAGAAGAGTATACTTTAAATATAAACGCTATTCGTGATTATATTGCTAAAGGCGATGTTTATCAGATTACTTATTGCCTTAAGTTGCTTTTTGAATTTTATGGCGATCCGTTTTCTTTGTATGGGCAACTTTTAAAAGAGCAACCGGTGCCGTATCCTGCCTATCTTGAAACTGATAAATTTGTAATTCTGTCTTTGTCTCCGGAGTTGTTTATTAAGAAAAATTCAACTCATTTGGTAACTAAGCCGATGAAAGGAACCTGGCCGAGAGGAAAAAATATGCTCTTGGATCTGCTTGTGCCGTTACGTCTTAAATATGATCGTAAGAATCGGGCGGAAAACGTAATGATCGCGGATTTATTAAGAAATGATTTAGGGCGAATGGGTGAAAACATTAAGGCTCCTACGCTTTTTGAAGTAGCCAGGTATAAGACACTTTGCCAGATGACTTCGACCGTTACGGCTAAAGTTAAGCGCGATATTTCGATTTATGAGCTTTTTTCGGCGGTTTTCCCATCCGGATCAGTTACCGGCGCCCCCAAAATTCGCGCTATGGGGATAATTAGCGAGCTGGAGGATGATCAGCGTAAGATTTATACCGGAGCAATTGGCTATATTACTCCGGACAAAGATATGTTTTTTAATATTCCGATTCGTACGCTTTTAATTCAAGGTAATCAAGCTTTGGCTGTTGGCAGGTCTGCCTGTCCGGCAGGCAGGCAGGGGGAGATGGGGATCGGTGGAGGGATCGTTTGGGATTCAACTCCCACCGGTGAATGGGAAGAGGGCCTACTTAAAGCTAAGTTTCTTACTGACCTCTCCCAGAAGCCTTTTTGTCCAGGTTAATGGTGAGTTTCGCTTCCATTTAATTGTTTGACAAAGCGGAATAAAGGGGTATAATAAAACAAAGATTAGAGTTTATGCATGCCGCCAAGGACCACAACTAACCTTTGCGGCTTTTTTGTTTACCTGCCCATAGGCAGCCAGGAGGTGTAAGATCAAAAAGGTCAAGACTTCTCTTAAAGGTCGGAAATGTAAATTTTTACATTGTAAACATGTTTTAAGTATTTATAATCATGAGTTGTATTGCCATGTTCATCTTGGTCTTTTGGCTTATGATGACAAACCTAAGGGGATGAAAGTAGCATGACTAATAAACAGATAGTTACAGATAAAATTCTACAGCAACCAACGGCAAACTTTTATGGTATGGGTATTGCTCCGAAGATTTTGGATATTTTAGAGCGGATGAAGTTTAAGGTCCCTACGCCGATTCAGCTTAAAGCGATTCCTCTAGCGCTAGAAGGGAAAGATATTGTGGGTATTGCGCAGACCGGAACCGGTAAAACGCATTCTTTTGCCATTCCGATGATTCAGCGCTTAGTGCAAAAAAAAGGTATCGGGTTAGTGCTTGCTCCCACTCGTGAGTTGGCGATTCAGATTGATGAAGCTTTTCAGGAGATCGCGCGAGCTTTTAGCATGCGCACGGCCTGTTTAATCGGTGGGGCACCTATGCCGCCTCAAGTACAGGCTTTACGTCGGGATCCTAGCGTGGTAATTGCTACGCCGGGAAGACTGATTGACCATATGTCGCAATGGAATTTTTTACCGGATAGCGTGGTCATGTTGGTGCTGGATGAAGCGGATCGTATGTTGGACATGGGATTTGCTCCGCAAATTGATAAAATTTTACGTTTCTTGCCTCGCGATCGGCAAACGATGCTTTTTTCAGCGACTATGCCCAAAGAGATTATGAATATCGCGACTAAGCATATGAAATTACCTTTGAGCGTGGAGATTGCTCCTTCCGGAACAACTGCGGAACTAGTTACTCAGGAACTGTTTATTGTTAAAAAAGAAGCAAAGACGCAGTTGCTTAAAAAATTATTAGGCCAATATCACGGCTCGGTATTATTATTTTCACGGACTAAGCATAATGCTAAAAAAATTGTCCGTTCTATACGGGATATGGGGCACTCTGCTTCCGAGATTCATTCTAACCGTTCATTGGCTCAACGTCGAGATGCTTTAGAAGGATTTAAATCCGGAAAGTATCGTGTGTTGGTGGCTACGGATATTGCCTCTCGCGGTATTGATGTTACCGGGATTGAGTTGGTGCTTAATTATGATTTGCCGGAGGATGCGGAGAATTATGTGCATCGTATCGGCCGTACGGCGCGCGCCGGGCACAAGGGACATGCCATTTCTTTTGCTACTCCGGATCAGGGGCATGATGTGCGTGATATTGAAAAACTTATTAAAGCTACTTTGCCGGTTTCAAAACATGCAGAACTTACCTTGGATAAATTTGGCGAAGCGGGTCATCAATCTGGTCGGTCTTCTGGTCGCCAGCCGGGGGGACATGGACAGCCAAGACATGGGCAGTCGGGCCGCGGACAATCAGCCCATGGCTCTCAGGCGAAAAAACCTTTTAAATATCCTAAACCGAAGTTTTATCGCTAAGTTAGTTTTAAACAAGGACGTTTTACTTAGGTAGAACGTCCTTTTGTATTGCTTTCTATTTTTTCTTGCTAAGCAAGTCTCTTTTAACTATAATAGCAGTATAATGTTTAAAGGAAATGTTGTCGGGTTAAATAAAAAATATATAATTTTTAGTCTAGTATTTATATCTGCCTTTTTTAGCTTTACTCTTGGTTTCTGCAAAGATAATGCGTCCTCTGTAATTTCCGAGCTTAATCTTACCAAAGCCATTCTCGTTGCCTTTCAAAATAATAAAGATATCCAAATGCAGGAGCAGGAGATTGCTGTGGCCAGCGCTAATATTTTAGGCGCTAAAAGCGCCTTTTTGCCTCAGATCAATTTACAAGGCTCCTACACTTATAATGATAAAATCTTAAGCCCGAATATTTTTTCCGGGTATAAGAATGATCATCTGGCTCAGCTTGCCTTTAGCGAATCGGTTTACAGCGGCGGAGCGAATATGGCTAATTTTAAACAAGCAAAAATTTCATTGGATATTCAGCAGGAGACTTTGCGTGCGAAAAAGTTGGATGTGGAGTTTGATGCGCGCCGGCTTTATTACGGGCTATTGCTGGCATACGAAACAGAGCGAATTGCCAAGGATGCTTTAGCGCAAGCCATCGCGCATTATGAAGATGTAAAGCAAATGTTTGATCAGGGAACGGCTTCGCGTTTTGATATGCTTCAATCCGGGGTGCAGGTATCTTTACTTGAGCCGAATGTGGTTAGGGCGCGCAATGAGATTGATTCGTTAAAAGCGGATTTAAATAAACTCTTAGCGCGTAAAGTCGACTTTCCGATCGAAACAGAAGAAAAACTTTCCTATATTTTTATAAGAATAGAAGAAAATGAATTTTTAAAGAATGCTTACTTAGAGCGTCCGGAGATTAAGCTAAAAACTTTGGGCGTGGATATGAATAAATGGAGCATCCAGATGGCCAAGTCCGGGTATCGTCCGCAAGTTGATATTCTCGGAGGATATTCTTATCGCTCAGATAGCTTAGGCAATCTGTTTAATGATAAGCAAAATAACTGGAATGCCGGCTTAGCCGTAAATGTTCCTATTTTTGAGGGGTTTTCTACTAAAGCTAAAGTGGATGCGGCGCGCGCGCGTTTTGCGCAATCTAAAATTGATAAAGATAATTTAGTGGATCAAATTGCCGTGGAGGTGCACAAAGCTTGTTTAAGTCTGCAGGAATCTGAAATGATTATTAAATCTCAGAGAGATAATGTCGATCAGGCGAAGGAGGCCTTAAGGATTTCCCAGGTTAGTTACGCAAATGGGGTGGCCATCAATTTGGATGTTATTGATGCTCAGGTTTCACTTGCCCAAATCCAGAAAAATCTGGCGGCGGGCATTTATGATTATTTAATGGCGCAGGCTTATCTAGACCGAAGTATCGGCAAGCCTTTTATTAGTGCACCCGGCGCTGATATGAATGGCGCCGGTGTTGTGTTTGTACACAAGGAGAATAAAACATGAAAAATAAATTTAAACTAATTATTTTAATTGGTGTCGTTGCGCTAGTCGGATTAGTTTCTATAGTATATTTTGTTAAAATGAATTCCCGTAACGGAGTGATTAAAGTTTCCGGTAATATTGAAGGTGATGATGTGCGTATGTCTTTTCGTGTAGACGGTCAGATTATTGAGCTGCTTACTGATGAAGGCAAGGTTGTTAAGCAGGGGCAGATTGTTGCGCGATTAAATACGGATGAGTTAGTTAAAGAAAGGGATAATGCCGCGGCTTCGCTTAAAGCGACGGAGTTTGATTATGAATTAGCAAAAATAGATTATCAGCGATCGGAGAATCTGCTTAAAGAGGGCGCAGTCTCAATGCAGAAAAGAGATCAGGATAAAACAAAATACGATGCCAGTTCCGCTAAGATTGAACAATTGAAGGCCTCTTTGGCATTAGCTCAAACGCGCCTAGAGTTTACGGAGCTGGCTTCCCCACTGAATGGTTATATTTTGGTGAAAAGTAGTTTGGCTGGGGAGGTGGTTAAGTCCGGCACGCCGGTTTTTACGGCGGTGGATTTAAATAATCTTTGGGTTACCGCTTATATTAACGAAAAAGATCTCGGACGGCTAAAACTTAATCAATCAGTAGAGGTGACCACGGATACCTTTATTGGTAAAAAGTATAAAGGACAGGTATCTTTTATTTCTAGTCAAGCCGAGTTCACTCCTAAGTTTATCCAGACCCAAGAGGAGCGGGTTAAGTTAGTTTACCGCATTAAAGTTAGAGTAGATAATTCTAGCCTGGAGTTAAAGCCGGGCATGCCGGCGGACGCCTACATTATTGAATAAAAAATGATTACGATTAAAGCTGCTGAATTAACCAAGCGGTTTGCTTCTCTTACTGCTGTGGATCATCTTAATCTCCAGGTGCAGGAGGGGGAAATATTTGGTTTGGTTGGTCCGGATGGCGCAGGAAAAACCACGACCATGCGTTTATTGACCAGTATTCTTGATCCTTCCGGGGGTGAGGCTTGGGTTTATAATAAACATACCGTAAAAGAGGCGGAAAGCCTTAAAGAATCAATTGCTTATATGTCTCAGCGTTTTGGGCTTTATGAAGAATTAAGCGTAATTGAAAATATTAATTTTTATGCGGATGTTTATGGCGTGCCTAGGGATAAGCGTGAGGCATCGGTTGATCGATTATTAGGTTTTTCCGGTTTGCTTCCATTTAAACAACGTTTGGCCGGAAAACTTTCCGGGGGGATGAAACAAAAACTGGGGTTAGCTTGCGCATTGATTCATACACCTAAAGTTCTATTTCTTGATGAACCAACCAATGGCGTAGATCCGGTTTCCCGCCGGGACTTTTGGAAAATTCTTTATGATCTATTAAAAGAAAAGGTGACCATTTTTTGTTCGACGTCGTATTTGGATGAAGCCGAGCGTTGTCATCGAGTAGGACTAATGCATAAAGGCAAGCTTTTGCGTTGTGATACTCCGGATAATATCAAAAATGAATGCAAAGTTAAGACTTTGGAAGAAGCGTTCATTCGCATAATTAATGAATGTGATAAAAATAAAATTTAAATATGAATGATAATATAGCGGTGAGTGTTCAGAATCTTGAAAAAGTATTCGGCAGTTTTGTGGCCGTGAATAAGATTAATTTCCAGGTTAATCAAGGAGAGATCTTTGGATTCTTAGGGCCCAATGGCGCCGGAAAATCTACCACTATAAGAATGCTCTGTGGAATTATTTCGCCTACCTCCGGAAGCGGACAGGTCGGTGGTTACGATATTATTAAAGAACAGTATAAGATTAAGGAACATATCGGGTACATGTCGCAAAAATTTTCTCTGTATAATGATCTGACGGTCGAGGAGAATATTAATTTTTATAGCGGTATATATAAAATTCCAAAAGTTGAAAAAAAAGAGCGTTTTGATAGTGTTATTCATGCCGCGGGTTTGGAAGGGATGGAGAGAAGCCTTACCTCAACATTAGCTGCGGGTTGGAAACAGCGCTTAGCTTTAGGTTGCGCGCTTTTACATAAACCAAAAATTATATTTTTGGATGAACCAACCAGCGGAGTCGATCCGATCACCCGCGTTAGTTTTTGGTGCACGATTAAAGAGCTGTCCAATCAGGGGGTAACCGTTTTTATTACTACGCATTATATGGATGAAGCAGAAAATTGTAATCGTATGGTGCTTATTTATCACGGAACAATTATTGCTCTGGGGACGCCGGCTCAGATGAAAAACCAGATTATGAAAAATGAAGTACTGGAAATTATTTTGCCTAATGCCCAGGGTTGGTTAGAAAAATTAAGCCAGCTAAAAGGGATTAAAGAGGCGGCGCTTTTTGGGTCAAATATTCATGCGGTGGTTTATGATAGCGCTCTGGCTATTCCGGTAATTAAGGAATTCTTGCAAAAGGAAAATGTAAAAGAGTGCGTGGTTAAAAAAATACTTCCTTCGTTAGAAGATGTATTTGTTTCAGCTATAGAAGAATATGATCAAGTCGAGTCTAAGAAGAATTAAGGCCGTAGCCTGGAAAGAGTTTGTCCAGATTAAGCGTGACGCCCGTAGTTTAGGGCTGGCGCTGGCCATTCCTGTTTTTATGCTTTTAATCTTCGGTTATGGACTTTCATTAGATATTGATCAGGTGCATACGCTGATCTGGAATCAGGACTCTTCTTCGCAGGTAACCCGTGAATTTTTGCTTAACTTCCAAAATTCCAAATATTTTAAGATAATCGGTTACACCGATAATTATCGGGATATTCAACGTAAAATTGATAATGGTCAGACAATGATGGCCTTGGTTATCCCGAAAGATTTTTCGCATTATATTCAATCCGGCAAGCCGGCGCCTTTACAGCTCATCGTGGATGGTTCGGACGCTAATACCGCCACCATCGCCATGGGGTATGTGCGTAGTGTGGTTTCGAAATACAATATTGATCTTTTGGGCAGCGTTTTTGCTGAACATGGATTAGATTTGGTTAAGTCGGTTAATGTGCATCCTCGGATTTGGTTTAATATGGGTTTGGTAAGCACCTGGTTTATTGTCCCGGGGGTAATTGCCATGATCATTATGATTATTTCTGGGTTGTTGATTTCCGTGACTATCGCTCGTGAATGGGAGAGAGGGACGATGGAACAGTTGATCTCTACTCCAGTAAAAGGATATGAATTGATTATTGGCAAATTTATACCGTATTTTGTAATTGCATTTTTTGATCTTACGGTAGGAGTAGTTATGGCGCAATTATTATTCGGGGTTCCTTTTAGAGGCAGCTATTTACTACTTATAATTTTAAGCTCTTTATTTATTACCGGAGCTCTTGCGCAAGGAATATTAATCTCGGTTGCTTCCAGAACGCAGCTGATGGCGAGTCAACTTGCCAGCATTTCAACACTTATTCCCACGATGCTCTTGAGCGGTTTTATTTATCCGATTTTTAATATGCCGAAATTTATACAGGTATTTACTTATCTTATTCCGGCGCGGTATTATATTACAGTGTTAAGGGATCTGTTTCTTAAGGGCAATGGTCTGGTTACGATTTGGGATGAGACTATTTTATTGTTTCTTTTTGCCGGCCTAATGTTTATTTTAGCGATTAGAGGATTTAAGAAAAAAGTGGCATAAGCTTAAGGAGTTATATGTTTGAGCGCGCAAAAGCGATTTTTATAAAAGAATTTAAGCAGATCTTTCGTGATCCGCGCATGCGCACCATAATTTTTATCTCTCCGCTAATCCAAATTATATTATTTGGTTATGCGGCGAATAAGGATATTACTTATGTGCCGACGGCAATTTATGATCAGGATAATACTGCGCAAAGCCGTCAGCTGCTGCGCCGGTTTACCTATTCAAAATATTTTATTCCTGAGCAATATATTTACAATGATCGAGAGCAGGATTTTGTTTTGAATAAGGGTAAAGTGGATGTGGTGATTCGTATTGATCGTGGCTTTGGACGCAATTTAGTGGCGAACAAAGATGCTAACGTGCAATTAGCTTTTGATGGCACGGATTCAAATACGGCGATGATTGTTTTGGGTTATGCCAATACCATTATTGCTAATTATCAGCAAGAGTTGCTTAAAAATAAAGCCCAAAATGCGGGTTTTATCAATACCGTGCCGAGCGTGGATCTTAAGGAGCGCGCCTGGTTTAATGGTAACTTGATCACTAGAAATTACTATTTGCCCGGTGTGATTGCCACGATTGTAACGATGATGTCTCTTTTATTAACGGCGATGGCGATCGTTAAGGAAAAAGAGATTGGTACGATGGAGCAGCTCATTGTTAGCCCATTAAGGCCGCTAGAGTTGATTATCGGTAAGCTCTTGCCTTTTGCGGTAATCTCGCTGGTGCAGATTCTTTTGATTACTACTCTAGGAGTATTATGGTTTCATCTACCACTTAGAGGAAATGTTTTTTTTCTATTATTTTCTACATGCATATATCTATTTACTACTTTGGGGATCGGTTTATTTATTTCGACAATTTCCTCGACTCAGCAGGAAGCCAACATGTCGGTTTTTCTTTATTATCTGCCCACTGTTTTACTTTCAGGATTTGCCTATCCAATATCGAATATGCCAAAAATTATTCAGTGGTTTACTCTGATTAATCCCATGCGTTATTTTATGGTCGTTATACGAAGTATTTTTCTAAAAGGGGTAGGCTTGGAAGTTCTCTGGCCGCAGCTATTGCCGCTGTTATTGATTGGCATCGTGGTGGTTACTTTAAGTTCTTTACGTTTTCGCAAAGGATTAAGTTAATATGCATATACCTGATGGATATTTAGGACCGGCAACCTGTGGATTTTTTTATCTAGTGATGTTGCCGATCTGGACGATTGCTTCAAAAATTGTGAAGAAGTCATTAACTGTCAAGCAGGTGCCGATGCTGGCAATTGGCGCGGCGTTTAGTTTTGTGATTATGATGCTAAATATTCCGATCCCCGGTGGAACGACCGGTCATGCTACTGGTGCGGTTTTAGTAGCTATATTGCTTGGCCCTTGGGCGGCATCTATTGCGATTACCGTGGCGTTGGCTATTCAGTCATTATTGTTTGGCGATGGAGGGATCACGGCGATTGGCGCTAATTGTTTTAATATGGCTTTTATTATGCCGTTTGCCGGTTATTATATTTATCAAGCGATAAGTTATAAGTCTGCGTTAACTTCTAAAAGAAGAATTATTGCCGCTGGGATTGCTGGGTATATCGGGCTGAATATTGCTGCTGGGCTAACCGGGCTAGAGTTTGGATTGCAGCCGATATTGCATCATACGGCGACTGGTCAGGCGCTGTATTGTCCTTATGGATTAAAAGTGGCTTTACCGGTAATGTTAGGTGAGCATCTTTTAGTCTTTGGTTGGGCGGAAACTTTGGTTACGGCATTGGTCATGAAATATCTACAAAAAAATTCGCCAGAGTTATTAATTGTCAGGAAATGAAATTATGAAAATTACGACTAAATTTTGGATTGGTTTAGGTGGGTTAGTTATTTTGTCACCATTAGGATTATTTCTTCCTGAACATTTTAAATCTACTGCTGCCTGGGGAGAATGGGGGGCTACGGAAATAAAAGAATTAGTGGGGTATCTTCCTAGGGGCCTTGAAAAGTTTTCTAGCTTTTGGAATGCGCCGATACCAGATTACGCATTTAGGGGATGGGAGAATAAGTCTTTGGTAAGTTTAAGTTTGGCCTATATTTTTTCTGCGGCTGTGGGAATATTGATTTGTGTTGGAGTGGTATTAGTTTTGGGTAAATTCTTAAGTAAAAAATAAAATTTGTGGTATAATTCTTCCAATTACCTAATCGATAGATAAAAGAAAGTATAGCTTGTGTTAAAAACTCCGCTTTATGAAACTCACCTTGCCCTTGGCGCAAAAATGGCTCCTTTTGGCGGATGGTTAATGCCCATTCAATATCAAGGGATATTGGCGGAGCATGCGCATACGCGTCAGGCAGTTTCTGTGTTTGATATCTGTCATATGGGAGAATTTATGCTCCAGGCAGATCCAGCGATCTGCGGTTTTGATCGCGTAGTTACTCAAAATATTATTTCTATGCCTCTGGGTAGCTGTCGTTATGGTTTTATTTTAAATACGCAGGCCGGGATTCTGGATGATTTAATCGTTTATCGAATTAGCCAGGCCAGCTGGATGATTGTGGTGAATGCGGCCACAACCAGCGACGATTTAGCGCATTTTAATAAAAATCTTTCGATTGGTTGTTCTTTAGAAGATGTATCGAGCAAGATGGCTAAACTTGACGTTCAGGGGCCGCAATCTTTAGATGTGTTGGAAAAAATTTTCGGTGACGGAATTGGAAGACTTAATTATTATACTTTTTCAGAGTTTGCCTTTCAAGGCCAGCATTGTATAATTAGTCGGACTGGCTATACCGGAGAGCTGGGATATGAAATTTATATTACCCATGATTATGTGGGCAAGCTTTGGGAACTTTTGCTTAGCGACCCGCGGGTTAAACCGGCCGGATTAGGTGCCCGAGATACTTTGCGTTTAGAAATGGGTTATCCGCTTTATGGGCAGGATTTAGATATTAGTCACACGCCGCTGGCGGCAGGGATGGGGAAGTTTGTGGATTTTTCTAAAGATTTTATTGGTTGCGATATTTTAATTAAAGAGCAAAAGGATGGGACTAAAGAACATTTAATTTATTTTCAAGCGGACTCTCGGCGTGCGCCGCGTCATGGTTTTTCAATATTTGATCAAGCTCGTCAGGTGGGGGTAGTAACCAGCGGTTCTTTTTCTCCTACTTTAGGAGTGGGGATCGGAATGGGATATGTTACCGGTAGTTATAATATTGGTGCACCATTGCTGGTTAAAGAAGCAAGCGTGGAGATTCCGGTGAAAGTGGTCAAGCGGCCTTTTTTGAAATCAACTTCATTATAAGATAAAGGAGAATTTTTATGAATATCCCTAAGAATAATTATTATACTAAGGATCATGAGTGGGTGCGTATCGATGGTAAAACGGCGTATGTCGGAATTACGGATTATGCCGCGCACGCTTTGGGTGATATTACTTTTGTGGAGTTGCCCAAAATTAATGAAGCGCTTAAGCAATCGAGTCATTGTGCAACGGTAGAATCGGTTAAAGCCGCCAGCGATGTGTACGCCCCATTATCCGGTAAAGTTCTGGCAGTAAATGTACAATTAGTCACTAATCCGGAGCTGATTAATCAGTCTCCGTATGAGCAGGGTTATTTCTTTTCGATGGAATTTTCTAATGAAAAAGAAAAAAGCGCACTGATGGATGCCTCAAGTTATCAGAAACTTGTTGAGGAAATTTCTAAATGAGTTATATTCCACATACCCAAGATGATATTAAGCAAATGCTCTCTACCATCGGAATAAAGAGCATCGATGAGCTTTTTAAAGATATTCCGGTTGCACTTGTGCCAAAATCATTTAATCTGCCGGCGGCTAGTTCAGAATTTGCCGTAACTCGAGATTTGAGTAATCTGGCGGCCAAGAATGCTACGGGCTTAATTAATTTTGTGGGCGCTGGATTTTATGATCATTTTATTCCAGCAGCAGTAGATGCGTTAGCTAGCCGATCGGAATTTTATACCGCCTACACGCCGTATCAGCCGGAATGTTCTCAAGGCTGGTTGCAGGCAATTTATGAATATCAAAGCATAATTTGTGAGCTGACCGGGTTGGATGTATCCAATGCTTCTTTATACGATGGGGGCACTGCGCTTTTTGAAAGCATGATGATGGCGGTTCGTCAAACCGGTCGAAATAAAATTATTTTAGATCGAGGAGTGAATTTAATTTATCGCACGATGCTTTATACTTATACCTCGAATCTGGCGATTGAATTTGTGGAGGTTCCAGTTGAGCATGGGCAAAGTTCACGTGAAGAGTTATTTAAGTATTTGGATGATCAGACTGCGGCGGTAATTTTTCAAAATCCAAATTTCTTTGGTGCGGTTGATGATTATAGCGATGTGGTAGAAAAAGTGCATAAATTCGGAGCCTTGGCAATTGTTTCGGTTTATCCGGTCTCTTTAGGTATGTTAAAAACGCCCGGTGAGATGGGGTTTGATATTGTTACCGGAGAGGGGCAGAGTTTAGGAATCCCGCTTTCTTTTGGTGGACCGTATCTGGGATTTATGGCGGCAAAAAGTCAGCTCGTGCGTCAGATGCCCGGTAGGATTGTGGGTGCGACGATAGATAGCGATGGCAAGCGAGGTTTCGTGTTAACTTTGCAAACTCGTGAGCAGCATATTCGTAGAGAGAAGGCCACTTCTAATATTTGTTCGAATGAAGCGCTTTGTGCTTTAAGGGCGGCAATTTTTGTTTCGCTTTTAGGTAGGGATGGATTAAAAGAGTTGGCTGAGCATAATTATCAAAAGGCGGAGTTTGCCAAAGAAAGATTGTCTAAAATTAAAGGTGTGCAAGTTAAGCGCTCTTCTCCAACTTTTAATGAATTTACGGTGCTCTTGCCGATGGATGCGGATAAAGTAGTGCAGCGGATGATTGCCAAAGGTTTTGCTTGCGGTTTTCCGCTGGGTAGATTTTATAAGGGCATGGATAATTATTTATTGGTTGCGGTTACCGAAAAAAGAACCCAAGAAGAGATTAATCAACTTGCTAAATGTTTGGAGGAGATTCTATGCAGTTAATCTTTGAAAAACATAAAGAAGGTCGACGGGGATTTTCATATGGAGTGCTGGACGTTTCTTTTGTCAAGCCTTTGGCTGAAAAATATTGCCGTAAGACCCCCGCGCAATTACCCGGTCTTAGTGAATTGGATGTGGTGCGTCATTATACTAATCTTTCCCGTTTTAATTTTTCCGTAGATACAAATTTTTATCCGCTGGGTTCCTGCACGATGAAATATAATCCAAAATTTACTGAGCGCATTGCCGCTTTAGAAGGATTTTCGCAGTTGCATCCTTTATTGCCACAACTTTCTGGCGGAGGGATGTTGGCGCAAGGGTCATTAGAAGTTTTATATGAATCTGAAAAGTTATTGGCGGAGATTACCGGAATGAGCGCTTTTACTTTGCAACCGATGGCCGGTGCCCACGGTGAATTAACCGGCGTAATGTTGATTGCTGCTTATCATAAAGATCGCGGTTTTCGTCGTAAATATATAATTGTTCCGGATTCAGCACATGGCACTAATCCGGCTTCGGCGGCGATTGCCGGATATCAGGTTAAAGTTATCCCGACCGGTAGAGATGGATATATGGATTTAGAGGAATATAAAAAACAGCTTAATGATCAGGTGGCGGCGGTGATGTTGACCTGTCCGGATACTTTGGGTATTTTTAATCCGCGCATTAAAGAGATTGCGGATTTGGCCCACAGTGTCGGAGCGCTTTTGTATTACGACGGAGCGAATTTGAATGCCATGCTGGGAAAATGCCGTCCCGGGGATATTGGTTTTGATGTCGTGCATTTAAATTTACATAAAACTTTTGCTACTCCTCACGGCGGAGGCGGCCCGGGAGCAGGCCCGGTGGGGGTGAGTCAAAAATTAGTGGAGTTTTTACCCATTTCGCGGGTTGTTCGTCGTTCGGATGCCACCTTTGCGCTAGATTATAATTATCCTAAATCTATCGGATATATCGCGCCTTTTTATGGAAATTTTGGCGTGATCCTTAAGGCTTATGCATATATTTTAGCTTTAGGTAAAGAGGGCTTAATTAAGGCGGCGGAGATGGCGGTGCTCAATGCCAATTATTGTCAGGCCAGACTTAAAGCATATTATGATTTGCCTTTTGATAACCATTGTATGCATGAATGTGTGTTTTCAGCAGCGCGTCAGGCAAAGAATGGCGTGCGGGCATTGGATATTGCTAAATATTTAATTGATCAAGGATTCCATCCCCCGACGATTTATTTTCCGTTGATTGTTAAGGAGGCGTTGATGATTGAGCCTACTGAAACTGAAAGCAAGGAAACATTAGATGCTTTTATCGAAGTGATGATTAAGGCCGCTAAGCTTGCTCAAACTAATCCTGAGCTGCTGTGTTTGGCGCCGGTCACGATGCCAATTAAACGGCTGGATGAAACCAGAGCCGCTCGAGAACCAAACCTGCGTTGGAAATCGTAATTAACAGATGACTAAAACTTTCAGACTTATTTATTCAGGATGTGGAGCCGCTGCGTTTAATATGGAGCTAGATGCTCAAATTTTTTCACGTTTCCTGGAAGATGGTGTGCCGACCTTTCGTTTATACAGTTGGAAAACGCCTTCAATAACTTATGGATTTTCGCAAGAACCTAAAGGTTTAGTTGATTTAGAAGCTTGCGCAAGAGACGGTGTAGAAGTAGCTAAAAGAATTACTGGAGGTGGAGTTCTTTTTCATGATCAAGAGGTAACCTATAGTTTTGTTTGTAATAAGTTGGATATTGGTGAGCCGCAAGGAGTGTTTGTGGATTATCGCAATATTTGTGAGTTTCTTTTGCGTTTTTATACATCTTTAGGATTATCGGCGACTTATGCTTTAAACCAGGAGGGTTTTAAACAAAGATCTGCTCCGGATGAGCTTTGTAGCGCCGCATATGAAAAATATGATCTGGTGATTGGAAGCAAGAAGATCGGCGGTAATGCGCAAAAAAGAAATCGGCAAGCCATCTTTCAACATGGTTCTATTCCGATTAGTATGAATTGGGATTTTATGCGTAAGTATGTCAGCTCTTTGCCAAAAGATATTTCTGCATCTGTAACCACACTTGCTGAGCAGCTAATTGTGGTGCCGGAGAAATGTGTCTTAGAACAAAAATTAATTAATGCTTTTGCACAAACGTTTGATGTTGAATTTATAAATAATGATATCTATGAAACCAGCATGGCTAAATAAAAAAATCAATCTTAAAGATTGCTTAGTGATGAAGCAAGATCTGCGTAATCTTGGCGTAGAAACTGTTTGTGAACAGGCGATGTGCCCGAATATGGGAGAGTGTTTTTCGGCCAAGACCGCGACATTTCTAATCTTAGGAAAAAATTGTACGCGTAATTGCCGTTTTTGTAATATTCAAAAAGCTGATCCTTTGGCCGTCGATGAGCAGGAGCCAGAAAAAGTTGCTCAAGCGGTTAGGCAGCTTGGTTTAAAGCATGTGGTGATTACTAGCGTTACCCGGGATGATTTGTCCGATGGAGGAGCCGATATTTTTGCTCAAACGGTAAATTGTATTAGAGAAAAATTACCCAATGTAAGCGTCGAAATTTTAATTCCGGATTTTGGTTTTTCTTTAGCGGCTTTAGAGATTGTGGCAAAGGCCAAACCGGACATTATCGCCCATAATTTAGAAACTGTGCCGTCACTTTATCGGCAGGTACGTCAGGGTTCAGATTATTTGCGTTCACTTGGCGTGTTGCGTGTATTAAAGGAAATTTCGCCTCAACTTAAGACAAAGTCCGGTTTGATGTTGGGATTAGGTGAAAAAATGGATGAGGTTTTGGCAGTCATGCAGGATTTGCGTTCTGTACATTGCGATTTATTGAGTATTGGCCAATATCTGGCTCCCAGCAAGCAGCATTATCCGGTCAAAGATTATATTTTGCCGGAACAATTTGATGATTATCGCCAAAAAGCAAAAGAATTCGGATTTTTACATATTCAAAGCGCTCCATACGTACGAAGTTCGTATCTGGCCGCGCAATATTTATCTTAAATTAAGGAGAACTTGTAATGGCTAAAGTTTTGATGAACGTTAAATTATTAGAGATGAGTCAAAATGCGATCGCGCTTATTTATGTTGCCTGTCGGCAATGTTATTCTGAAAAATTTGCCGGGGATGTTTTTTCGGATGCCGCGGTGGATTCTAAAAAACAGGAAGAGTTTGTTAAAGGTATTGTTGCCTCCGGGCATATGAGTCCGCTAGAGCATGTTAAATTTACTTTTGCCATTGAAGGAGTCTCCCGTGCTCTGACCCATCAATTAGTGAGGCACCGTCTGGCTTCTTATTCCCAACAAAGCCAGCGCTATGTTAAAGAAAAGGATTTTGATTATATTGTTCCACCTTCGATTGCGAAAAATCTGCAAACCAAGAATGAATTTGAAAAATTGATGACGGCAATTCAGCAAAGTTACACTAAGTTGCTTGTGCTTTTAAAAGAGGATAATCTTAGCGGAGAGTCCGCCAATCAGGATGTGCGTTTTGTCCTGCCGCAAGCTGCCGAGACTAAAATTGTGGTCTCCATGAATTGTCGGGAGCTGTTGCATTTTTTTGAGCATCGTTGTTGCTCTCGGGCACAGTGGGAGATTCGCCAATTAGCCAATCAGATGCTGGATATTTGCCGCAAGCAGCTGCCGGCAGTGTTTTCGGAGTCTGGAGCCAAATGCGAAACGCTCAAACATTGCCCGGAGGGTGAAAAATTTTGTTGTGGTAAATATCCGCTGAAAAGCAGATAAATTTTAAAGATATGAAAAGCAATAATTTTATCGAGCGATCGCTAGTGGGTACATTAACTTTTCTAAAGGATTCGATTTTTGCCCAGGAGCATGCTTCGGCAAAGGGATTTCTGCAATCTTTAGATCCTCGGATTAAAATAATTAGTTTTTTAGCGTTGATTATCTTGGTATTATTTACTAGTGGATTTGGAGAGCTGATTTTTATTTATGTCTTTTGTTTGTTGTTGGTTTTAATTTCTAAAATAAATCTGGGTTTTTTTCTTAAGCGTACCTGGATATTTATTCCGCTGTTTTCTTTATTCATTGTTTTGCCGGCACTGCTTAATCCGCAACAACGAGAGGGAGCTGGGTTTTTTGTGTTGCGGGTAACCAACTGTGTATCCTTAGCTGTGCTTTTAAATATCACCACCCGACATTTTGAGTTGCTTAACGTTTTAAGAATTTTTAAGATCCCGCAGATTTTTATTATGATTTTGGGAATGTGCTATCGCTATATTTATCTTTTTGTAGAGATAATGCAGAATACGTATTTAGCGATCAAAAGCCGGGTGGGCGGAGAGCTGCCGTATCAAAAGGGTCAAAATATGGTAGCCTGGAATATTGTTGCTTTATGGAATCGTTCGGTGAGGCTTAACCAAGAAGTTTATCAAGCGATGCTTTCGCGGGGATATCAGGGAGAGGCATTAGCTTGGAATGATTTTAAGATTAGAGCGAGGGATTGGTTATGGCTAATTGGGGTGGCGATCATTATATGGAGAATATAGTTTTCGAATTGCAGGATGTTTATTTCTCTTATTTAGGCAGATTTCCTGCGCTTTGTGGAATAGACATTCGCATTAGTCAGGGTGAGAAAATATGTATTATTGGAGCCAATGGTTCAGGCAAGTCTACTTTTTTACAACTATTAGACGGGTTGATTTTTGCCGATAAAGGGTTGGTGAATTTTTATGGCCAGCAGTTAAAAGAATCAGTTTTTAATGATGCTAAATTTTCACAAGAGTTTAGACGCAAAGTTGGATTTATTTTTCAGAATTCGGATGTGCAGTTGTTTTGTCCGACCGCAAAAGAAGATATCGTTTTTGGTCCGTTGCACTTGGGTTTTGCTAAAGCTGAAATTCAAAAACGGTTAGAAAGACTGATATTTATATTAGGTATCCAGGAATTACTTGATCGGAGCCCGCAGCAATTGAGCATCGGAGAGAAGCGCAAGGTAGCAATTGCCTCGACTTTAATTATTGATCCGCAAGTGCTTATTCTAGATGAACCTACTGCTGGACTTGACCCGCTGACTACCCGACATATTATTGATTTATTAGTTCAAGAAAATAATTCCGGAAAGACGATTATTACCGCGACTCATGATCTACATATTGTGGAGGAGATCGCCGATGTTGTTTATATTTTTGGTCAAGAGAAAAAAATTGTTAAATCCGGTTTGGCTCTCGATATTTTGAATGATCAACAGTTGCTTCAGGCCAATAATTTGGTGCATATTCATCGACATCGGCATAAAGATAAAGTGCATCTTCATCCGCATATACATTTGGATCATCACATTGATGAACATTAGGAAAGGGGACACCCTTAGCTTTAGCATAAAGGGTGTCCCTATTGATTATTAGAAAGGATGGATAGTTATGTCTAAGGTTAAGGTATTTTGTACACAACTTAAAGGCCGGCAACGGTTTTTGCGTATGCTTGGTGATTCAGCTAAAGTAAAAGGATTGCGTTCTGGATTAGTTACTCTTAAGCCGAAGGAGTTTATCGGAGAGCATAAAACTGATCATAAAGAAGAGGTAATTATAATCTTAAAAGGCAGTGCCACTGTATATTTTGGAAAGAAGAATAAGCTTAAAGCTGCGCAAAATACCTTTGTGTTTATTCCCCCGGAAACTACGCACAATATTGAGAATTCCGGGGAGAGAATTCTGCAGTATGTCTATGTAACTACACAGGTTGTATAAAATTTCTTGCAAAGCCAAATTATTCATGTAAAATAAGCGTATGGAAGAATTTTTTAGATCCCAGATTGACTATATTTATTTTGTTTATGGGATGAGTTTCTTTGTTCTTTTCGGGAGCGCCTTTCTTTTATTTAAAGATAAAAAACAAAAATTACCGTGGTTATCTTTAGCTCTGTTTGGTTTGGTGCATGCGGCAAATGAATGGTTGGATTTGGCTGCGTTGAGTGCCGGGGATTATCCTGCATTTCGTTTTGCTAGATTGGCAGTATTAATACTTTCATTTGTTTTCCTCTTCCATTTTTTTCTATCCAGCTTAAGGGTTCGTTTTATAAAATACCCTATTTTGTTTTTTTTATTATTTGTTGTTTATTTAGGTTGGTATTTTTCCGGAGCAAACGGTTTAAATTTTACGGCACGCTATATTCTGGGTTTTGTCGGAGGATTTGCTGCGGCGATTGTTTTAATTTCAAGTTCTTTTAAGGTTTTAAAAATCCAAAAAGGTTGTTTATTCTTCACGGGTATCGCTTTAGGTTCTTATTCGCTCACTCAGTTAGTAGTGAGCAACCCTCCAGCTTTCTTTACGAACACCTTATTTAATCAGGAACTTTTTTTTAGTTTTTTTTGTTTTCCCATTCAGTTGTTGCGTTGTATTTTGGCATCTTTTTCCGGTTTCCTGCTTTTATGTTTTTGGTATTATTCTGTTTTAGCTGAATCCGGGGTTGTTATATCTAAAAGAGATAAGAATCAGGTTTTATGGGTAGTCTTAGTGTATTTTGTTTTAATCGTTATCGGGTGGCAGATATCGCAGGCTGTCGGTGCTTTTCAAAAAAGAATCGCGATTCAAGAATTTTTGACCAAAGTTAACACTGCCGCTGGCCCCATAAATTTTAAACGCGTGGAATCTCTTTCTGCTTCTTTGGATGATATTAACTCTCTTGATTTTGTGCGATTAAAAGAAGAGCTTGAAGCATTTGATAAAGCGAATGAGGATGTTAAATTTGTGTATCTTATGCGTTTTAAAGATAACAAAATTGTTTTTCTGGTCGATGCTGCTCCATCGACTTCAGTAGATTACTCTCCTCCCGGAATGGTTTATGATGAGGCACCGGGAGATTTAAGGAAGAATTTTTTTAGCGGTAAAGCTTTCGTGAGCAGTCCTTATCAAGATCGATGGGGCACCTGGATCTCTGCTTTTGCCCCGATTTTTAATAATCAGACGAACACGATTATTGCGGTTATCGGTCTAGATATTGATTTTAAAGTTTGGCAGCAGAATTTATTTTACCATCGCCTGTTAGGTATTTTAATTAGCTTTGCTTTATTTGTCTTTTTTATCAGTATCTTTATAATTTATCAAATAAATTATAAATCGCGCCAAGAAATATTGGTTTCCCAAAAAGAGCTGGAAAATATCCTTGATTCAACTAAGGCTTGGATTTTTTATAAAGACAAAGAAAATCGATTTATCCGGGTAAATAAGGCATATGCTGATGTAGTCGGTATGCAAAAAAAGGATTTGGAAGGTAAAAGCATGGATGAGCTTTATTCCAAAGAAATGGCTCTAAATTATTGGAAAGCGGATCAAGAGGTTATTTTGTCCGGTGAGCCAAAATTTAATATTGTTGAATCTGTTGAGACTAAAGCCGGGAGATTATGGGTTCAGACGGATAAGTTTCCTTATCGCGATGAGCAGGGCAATATTATCGGGGTGGTGGGTTTTGCATTTGATATCACGGAGAAAAGGAATTTAGAAAAAACTATTTGGGAAAGCGAAGATAGGTTTAGAACCATGATTAGCAACGTTCCCGGAGCAATTTACCGTTGTAGAAATGACGCTTTCTGGACGATGGATTTTATAAGTTATGCAATCCGGGAAATCACCGGATACCCCGCCAGTGATTTTATTAATAATAAGGTGCGTAGTTATGAAAGCATAATTTATATTCATGACCGTCAGTTTGTGCGTGATCGCGTAGAAAGTGCAATCTCTAAAAATGAGTCATATATTATTGAATACCGGATTGTGCACAGCAATGGTTCTTTGAGATGGGTTGTGGAGAGAGGGCAGGGGGTGTTTATTGAGGGTGATTTAGTGTGTTTAGACGGAGCAATCTTTGACTATACCGAACAGAAAGATAGAGAGAATAGAATATTGGCTTTAAATAGGGCAGTGGAGCAAAGTCCGGCGGTAGTTGCAATCACGGATACTGCGGGTATTTTAACTTATGTGAATCCTAAATTTACGGAGGTAACCGGATACAGTGAAGCGGAGGCTATTGGGCAGAATCCTCGCGTGTTGAAATCCGGGGAGCATGCGTTGGAGTTTTATAAAATGCTTTGGGAGACCATTGTTTCTGGAAAAACTTGGCACGGAGAATTCCATAATCGTCGCAAGGACGGTACGCTTTATTGGGAGAATGCGTATATTTCTGCAGTGAAGAACTTGAAAGGCGAAATTATAAATTTTATTGCGGTCAAAGAGGATATTACTGAACGCAAACGGATACTTTTAGAGTTGGAGCAGAAAAATAAGGAGCTGCAAAAATTAGATATTTTAAAATCTGAATTTGTTTCGGTTGTTTCTCATGAGTTGCGCACCCCTCTTTCCATAATTAAAGAGGGGATTAGTCTTGTTTTAGACGGTATAACCGGAAAAATCAATCCGAAACAGGACAAGATATTAGGCACATCCAAAGATAGCGTTGATCGGTTGGCGAGAATTATCAATAATCTGTTAGATATTTCCAAGATTGAGTCTGGTACGGTGAAGTTAGATAAAAAGCTTATAGATATAAATTATTTAGTTCATAAGGCGGCTAGTGGTTTTGAGCGCAAGGCGAAAGAAAAAGGGTTGGAGATAAGATTTAAATTGCCGCACGGTAAGTTGGAACTTTTAATTGATGAAGATCGTATTTTTGAAGTATTGGTTAATTTGAATGGGAATTCTTTCAAGTTTACGACAAAAGGCTATGTGCAGATAGAAGTTGTTGACCATGGCCATGAAGTGCAGTGCGTGGTATCGGATAGCGGTATTGGGGTAAGCCCGGAGAACTTATCGAGTTTATTTGGAAAATTTGTACAATTTGATCGTATCGATGGCGGAGGGGAAAAAGGCACGGGTTTAGGCTTGTCCATTGTTAAGGGGTTAGTGGAGTTGCATGGCGGAAAAATTTGGGCAGAGAGCGAGTTTGGCCAGGGCATGCGAATGTATTTTATTCTACCAAAGCATCTTTAAAAAACAGGGGGAGCAATGTTAAAAACTAAAGTGTTGATTGTTGATGATGAGATTGATTACTTGAGCGTAATGCGTGAGAGGTTGGAGTCATGGGGTTACAGAGTAATTTTAGCCCAAGGCGGTAAAGAGGGTTTAGCCGCCGCTAAAGAAAAATCTCCGGATATTGTAATCTTAGATTATTTTATGCCGGATTTAGACGGCGTAGCAGTGTTAAAGGCTATCAGAAAATTCAACAAGGGTTTAGCGGTGATTATGCTTACTTCTCATGCCGATATTAAGAATATCAAGGGCGCTCAGGAGTTGGGAGTAAGTGCTTTTATACCGAAGTTAAGTGCTTATTCAGATGTTCAGGCCTCTTTAAAATCAGCGCTGGATATAATACAAAAAAATATTGAAAATAAGAAAGGTTAATGCGCATGCTTAAGAAAAAGATTTTAGTCGTTGATGACGAAGCGGATTTGGTGGAGATGGTGGCATTGCGCCTTGAGGCTAGCGATTTTGAGGTAATCAAAGCATATGATGGCCAGACGGGTTTAGATAAAGCCAGGAACGAATTACCGGACCTGATTATTCTTGACCTGATGCTTCCTAAAATAGATGGTTATAAAATTTGTCGCATGATTAAATTTGACGAGAAGTATAAAAATATTCCGGTAATTCTATTTACAGCTAAAGCTCAGGATGCGGATAAAAAGTTAGGCATGGATGTGGGGGCGGATGCATATTTGACCAAGCCGTTTGAATCGACAGTTCTTTTAACTAAAATTAATCAGCTGTTAAAGTAATAATTTTAAAAAATGGAGTTTTCGGAAGAGCTCAAAATAAAATTAAAGAATATCGTCAATCAGCGTTGTGGGCTTTATTTTCGGGACTATGATCTTAAAGATCTGGAGAAGGCAGTTAGTTTGCGCATGCCGATTGCCAAAACAGATTCCGCGATCAGTTATTATAATTTATTGCTGTTTTCGGATAGAAAAGAAGATGAAATTCGTGAACTGCTCAATTTGCTCACCGTAAATCATACCTATTTTTTTCGTAACGAACCCCAGTTTAATGCTTTAAAAGAACATATTTTACCGGAAATTATAAACCGTAAATTAGGTCAAGGTTTAGGGAAACCGGTTTTACGTATTTGGAGCGCGGGTTGCTCCACCGGAGAGGAGCCCTATACCATTGCCATGATCGTTGCGGAGACAATTCCGGATTTTAAAGAATGGGATATTCAGATTTTGGCTACGGATGCATCGACCAAGGCTTTGGATGAAGCGGTTAAAGGAATTTACGGGTTAAATTCAATGCGGCTTACTCCGGAGGTTTATCGTGATAAATATTTTAAAGTAACTAAAATAAATAATACTGAAAAGTTTAAAATTGATGATGGCATTAGGCAGATGGTTAAATTCGGCTATTTTAATCTTATGGACCAGGAGTATCCTCGGGATTATGATGTTATTTTTTGCCGTAATGTCGTCATATATTTTGAAACAGAAACTACCATTAAGGTTATGCAGAAGATTTATGAAAGTTTAAATGATCAGGGTTATCTGTTGATCGGATATTCTGAAAGCCTGCAATTTATTGCCGATAAATTTAAAATGCATGACTGGCAAGAGGCGATTTATTACCGTAAGGATAAGATTCAGAAGGAGGATGCATTTGTTGCGCTAAAGCAGGTGTCCGAAGGGTTAGGTTTAGAGGAGATAATTGAACAGCTTTCTCGGGTAGAGGTTGAGGCATGCTCCGATGGTTTTAAGCGGGATCAACGCTCGCCGCGCAAAATTCAGGAAGTGCTTGTGGAAATCGTTAAGTGTATGCATTTAAAAAAGTATGCCCAAGCTATTGCTTATGTAAATGAAGCCGTGGCTTTGGATAAGCAGAATATCGAGCCTTATTATTTGGCGGCAGAGATATTTATGAATCAAAGTAAATTTAGCGAGGCTAAACATTGGCTCTTTGCGGCGGTAAAGATTAATCCGTTATTCCCGGCAGCGCATTATCTTTTGGGTTGCATCGATATCGAGGAAGGAAAATTTGACCAAGCCAAGGAAAGTTTAAAAAAAGCCCTTTATCTGGATAAAGATTTCTCGCTTGCGCATTTTTATTTGGGCAATATTTACAAAAAACAGGATAGCGTAGATAGCGCAATCAGAGAATACCGTAATACGCTAAAAGGCTTGTCAAAGAATAAGCTAGAGGATATAATAGCCCATAGCGGAGGATTCAATGTGGCGACTTTAGTTAGCGCCTGTCGCGATAATTTAGAAAGGTTAAAGTTAAGCGTATGAAATTAGCGATTTTTAATCTTGGCGATAAGGAATATGGGATGGATATTGCCCAGGTGCGTGAAATTATCCGGCTACGCCTGATTACGCCGATTCCGGAGACGGCGGATTTTGTGGAAGGAGTGATTAGTTTACATGGCCAAGTCATTCCGATAGTGAATTTACGCGTAAAACTAGGCATCGAGAAGAAAGAACTCCTGAAAACTAACCGGATTATTGTCGTTCAAGTTAACGCCCATCATGTAGGCGTGATTGTGGATGGGGTAACGGATGTTATCTCTTTAGATTTAGAGAATATAAATGCACCTGATGAAATATTAAAAGAAGCTGGGTATTTGGTCGGAGTAGCTAAAAAAGAGCGAAGGCTTATTTTAATTGTGGATATGGACAAGCTTTTAAGCAATGAAATAAGTTCGCAGATACAGAAAGTTCATGAAAAAGTTGAATTGAGGCGCACAGAGCAATAAAATGACGGATAATCAAAATAAAATTATTTTAGAAATTGATGAGCAGGAATCCATCAATGAAGCTAAGGAGCAAATCAGGTTTATTCGTGTGTTGGTTTTTTCTTTAGGCAAAGAAAGTTACTGCCTAGAGATAAAACAAGCTAAAGAAGTGGTCAACCTTTCTCAGGTAACCCGCGTGCCGAATGCTCCGGAATTTGTCGCCGGCATTATTAATCTGCGCGGAGAGATTATTGCGTTGCTTGATTTGCATTATTTTTTTGGGGTAGAGCAGAAGGAAAAGACCCAAGATTCCAAGGTAATTATCACCGATGCCGCAGGTTTTAACGTCGGCTTATTGGTTGATGAGATTGATGATGCGCTCGATATCGAAGAGAGCTTGATTCAGCCGCCGCTCGCTACGCTGAATGATAAATTAGCCAGTTATACTAAAGGCAATATTCAGATCGAAAAAAGGATTTTAATATTTCTGGATTTAGCGACTGTGCTAAATAATCCGGAGATAAGTAATCTAAGAAAAGGTTAAACAAAATGAGTAGAATCATACGTAAAATATTTATCATTGGTTTTAGTCTTTTGTTATTTTTGATAATCGTCATTGGTTTAGTCGGGGTGATCAATCTCCAGCGGGTTAATTGTACATGGGAAACGGCGAGAAGCCAAGGGATGAAAGCGATAGAGTTAGTGGACGACTTTGATATTAATCTTTTGCGTGCCCGGCGCGAAGAAAAGAATTTTTTATTGCGCTATAAATCAATGGGGGTTAAGCCGGCAAGGAAGGAATATATTACAGCTTTTACCGATTATTTAAATCAAAGCGAAGCGGCAATTAATAAATTAAAGGTTATTGAAACTTTAGTTAAGGACGCAACGAATTTAGAAAGAATAGAAAAGTTATTTTCTTTGATTGATGATTATAAGAATAAATTTTTTGCCAATATCGATAAACTGGAGCAGGGGTCGGGAGGCGAAAAATTTGTGGAATGGTTGATTAGTCCTCAAGCGGATCAAGAGGAGAGCGCTTTGGCGGTGAAAGTTTTAGCTTTGCAACTGATGGATGAGGGATATAGAATGGCTAATGAAAAAATACTTAATGCCCACTTGATAGAAAAGAATGCGGATATTACGATGATTTTGTTAATCGTTATTGTTTTATCAATCGGAATATTGATTGCAGTTTTTACTTTTAAGTTAGCTTTCCAGTCGATTGATTCACTTTCTGAGAAGTTATCCGGGATGAAATGTCTGGCTCGGCGATGTCCATGGAGACAGGTCTGGCCATTGTAGCGGCAAAGATTAAATTTGTTAAAGATTAAATTAAAAAGGAGAGAATTATGCGTAGGACACTGATAATCGGTTTTAGTTTAATGATAATTTTAATGTTAGTTATCGGGTTAGTCGGTATTTTTAATCTGCAGCGGATTAATCGTATTTGGGATATATCGAAGGTGCAGGGAGAAGCGGCGATTGATGCGGTGAATGACTTTGATATTAATCTTTTACGTGCCCGGCGCGAAGAAAAGAATTTCTTATTGCGTTATAAATTAATGGGGATTAAGCAAGCAAGGAGTGAATATATTGACACCACCTTTATCAGCAATATAAATCAGGCCTTAGTGGCGCTTAATAAACTAAAGGATATTGAAACGGCAATTAGAGATGCAAAGAATTTAGAGAGAGTCGGAAAACTATTTATTATGATTGATGATTATAAGAATAAATTTCTTGCCAATGTCGATAAACTGGAGCAGGGTTTGGGAGGCGATAAATTTGCGGAAATATTGATAAGTCAAAAAGCAGATTATCAGGCGAGTGTTTTGACGGCGCATGATTTAGCCGTGCAGTTAATCGACGAAGGCCGTAAAATGGCTAATGAAAAAGTAGCCGATGCCCACGCCTTAGAAAAGAGCGCGGACATCACGATGATTTTGTTAATGATTATTGTTTTATTAACCGGAATTGTTATTGCGTCGGTTATTTTTAAAATAGTTTCTCAAGCGATCAATTCTCTTTCCGACGCCGTTTCAAAAATTACCTCTTCCGGTCAAGAGATCTTGGCTGCTTCACAGCAGCAGGCCTCTGGCGCCAGGGAGCAATCTAGCGCGGTGGCGGAAACCACCTCTGCGGCTAAAGAGTTGTCGGCAACTAGCGAGCAAGTCGGAGAAAGCATTAAAAAAGTTGCTGCCGCTGCTGCGCATGCGCTTGGCGGTATGGCGAAGATTAAAGAGGCAATTAGTAAAACCGGCGGGATGATTACTTCTTTGGGTGAAAAATCTCAACAGATCGGTAAAATTACAGATGTAATTGATGATGTAGCGGATCAAACTAATCTTTTGGCGGTGAACGCCTCGATTGAGGCCGCGCGCGCCGGAGAACAGGGGCGAGGTTTTACGGTAGTTGCCGATGAAATCAGAAAGTTAGCGGATTCCAGCGCTAAATCTACCAAGGATATTACCGCACTGATTGAGATCATTCAACATGAAATGTCCAACTCGGTGATGTCTATGGAGACAAGTGTGGCCAGCGTTGAAGAAGAGGCAAAGTTGGCCCAGGAAACCGCCGAAAAAGCTAAAGAAATTGCTATGGCGACGACTCAACAGATCTCCGGTTCTAAACAGATTGCCGAGGCGATGGCTAATGTGGATGAGGCGATGAAACAGATTGCCGCCGGAGCCCAGCAGTCCCAGGTAGCGGTGAAGCAATTAAATGAAATGGCGCAGGAGTTAAGGAAGTTGACGGAGCGCTTAAAATAAGGGCAGCAAATGGTTTTTGATAGATCAAAATTTATTGAAAAATTTAAGATTGAGGTGCGCGAGCGCCTGGAGCGGCTTAACCTTGGTTTGTTGAAATTAGAAAAAAAACCGGAAGATAGCGCGCTCTTAGAAAACATGATGCGCGAGGCACATTCCATCAAAGGGGCATCTTCGATGATGGGTTATAAAAGGATTGTGGATATTAGTCATAAGATTGAGGATGGACTGGAGAAAGCATTGGGTAAGAAGGTTTTGCTTAAAAAGTTGCATTTTGATGCGATATTCAAATGCTTGGATTCTATTGGTTCGCTTTTGGAAGATAAGGTTACCTGGACGGACAAAGGCATAGAACGGCCGTTTGTCGATGATTTAGTTGAAGATTTAGAAGCTGTGTTTTCGGGTAAGCAACCGGTAAAAACCGTAAAAAAAATTAAATCTGTCGACCGCGATAAGGGTAATCTTGGGATGGAAGTTATTGCGCCGCAACCTATGGTTACCGCGGCGTTTTCCGAAGAGAGTATTCGCGTAGATACCGAGAAGCTAAATAAATTAGTGAATCTCTCCGGAGAATTGTTGATTTCTAAAATTAGGTTAGCAGAGGTGGTAAAAAGCCTGGCGCATAAAATTGAAGCGCAAAAAGATTTGCCGGAATCTTTTAATAGTTTAACTAAAGATTTAGTAATGGTGAATAAGAATATTGATTTTCTTACCTCAGGATTGCAGGAAGAGATGATGGAGGTGAGGATGCTCCCGGTTTCATATCTCTTCAATACTTTCCCCAGGGCTATGCGTGATTTGGCTAGCGCAAATGCGAAGGTCGTAGATTTTCAGGTTAAAGGCGATGATACGCAGTTAGACAAAGCGATCTTGGATAAGATGAAAGATCCCCTGATGCATTTATTGCGTAATTGCGTTGATCATGGTATTGAGTTGCCGGATGAGCGCGCTGCTTTGGGCAAGGATTCAGTCGGTAAAATTATTCTTTCTGCCTATCATGAGGGGTCTCAAGTGGCTATCTCCGTGCTTGATGATGGCCGGGGCATCGATAAAGAACTCGTTAAGAAGAAAGCGGTGGATAGTGGGTTGCTTTTAGCGGAGCATAGCGGTGGGTTAACCGATGAACAAGTTTTTCAGCTTTTGTTTTTGCCGGGTTTTAGCACAAGTGAAGAAGTCTCCGATATTTCCGGCCGAGGGGTGGGTTTAGATGTTGTCAGGCAGGCGGTGGCGAAATTAAAGGGCCAGGTAGAGGTTAAGTCTACTCCTCGCCAGGGAACAAATTTTATTATGCGTCTTCCGCTTACTTTAGCGATTACCGAGAGCCTTATTTTAGCCGCTGGCAGCGATATTTTTGCTGTCCCCATAGATTGTATTGTCGAAACTATTCGTTTAAATTTAGATGATATTAAGACCATAGAAACTAAAGAGGCGATTACGGTAAGGGGCGGGATATTGCCTTTGGTCAGGCTAAATGATATTTTTGGTTTACCCCGGAAAGGAATCATGGAAAAGAAATTTTTTCCGGTAATCGTGGTGCAGTCAGTAGAAAAGAAGATTGCGATTATGGTTGATGAACTTATTGGGAGGCAGGAGATTATCAGCAAAGGGATCGGGGACCCCTTAAAGAACATTAAAAATATTGCCGGAGCGACAATTTTAGGCAGCGGGAGAGTTGTTCTGATTTTGGATATCCCCTCGATTATCGAATCCGCAGAGGGAGTGATCGTTAGGCAGCCGGTTTTAAAGTCTAAAACTATCTTTAAAGAGAAGAAAAGAAAAACTATTCTACTTGCCGAGGATGTTTTGAGCACAGCGATGCTGGAAAAGAATATCCTTGAGTCCGTGGGGTATTCTGTAGTTATTGCCCGGGACGGGAAAGAAGCGCTTGAAAAATCTGCTCAGGAAACATTTGATCTGATTATTTCTGATGTGCTTATGCCCAGAATGGATGGTTTTGAATTAGTGGCGGCTTTAAAAAAAGATAAAATATATAAAGATATCCCGGTAATTATTGTTACTACGCGCGAAAGCGATGCGGATAAGCGCCGGGGTTTGGAAGCGGGCGCGGATGCTTATATTTTGAAAAGTGAATTTACCTCCGAGGGGTTATTGGAAACTATTGAGAGGTTGGTCGGATGAAGAAGATTCGCGTTTTGATTGTTGATGATTCAGTGCTTATGCGCGAGGCGATAAAATCTATTCTTGAATCGGTGGATTTGTTCGAAGTGGTGGGGATTGCTCGGGATGGACAGGAGGCAGTTCAGAAGGCATCGATGCTTAAGCCGGATGTAATTACCATGGATCTTAAGATGCCGCTTCTTTCGGGGCTAGACGCTATCGAGCAGATTATGGAGACGAATCCGATTCCGATTATTGTCGTGAGCAGTATGGATAAGGAAGTAGTCATTAAAACATTGGCTACCGGAGCAATGGATTTTATTTCAGTAACTCAGGATATCAATGAGTTATCTGAGGAATTGATTGAGAAGGTAAAGATTGCTTCGCGGGTTAGGCCTCTAAAGCGTATGAAATTTGAATGCCCTAAGGTTAAAAAAGAAGCAAGCCATAAGAGTGCCTGCCAGGTCATCGGAATCGGGGTTTCCACAGGGGGACCGCAGGCATTGCAACAGATACTCATGCATATGCCGAGTAATTTTCCGGCTGGAATTATAGTGGTTCAGCATATTTCCAGTGGCTTTATCGACGGATTAGCGGAATGGCTGAACTCTTGTTCGCATTTGCAAGTTAAAGTGGCTGTGAGCGGAGACGTGCTTAAGAGTGGAATTGTTCTTTTAGCTCCGGATAATTACAATACGGCAATTGACGAAGATTTTCGGGTGATTCTAAAAGAGGATTCTTCAAAAAAACTTACCCATGTTCCTTCCGCGGACGTGATGTTGAAATCTATTGCGGATTCATTTAAACAGAATTCAGTGGGGGTTTTGTTAACCGGGATGGGGCGTGATGGTGTTGAAGGCATGCAGGCAATTAAGAAAGCCGGAGGCACTACTATCGCGCAGGATGAGAAAACTTCGGTTATTTTTGGTATGAATAAAGTGGCGATTGAAACGGGCTGCATTGATCGAGTGGTGGGTTTAGATAAGATTCCTGAAGAGTTGTGTCAGATAGTGGGAGGCGTTTAATGGCAAAAAAAGTTTTAATTATCGACGATAGTACGGTTACCTGCAGCATTCTTTCTGAACGGATTAAATCCGGAGGTTATGATGTCGTGGTGGCTAATGACGGGGAACAAGGATTAGCGGCAATGCAAAAGGAGTTTCCGGATTTGGTTATTTTAGATGTGCGCATGCCGGGTATGGATGGTTTTGAGGTCTGTCGTTTGGCCAAGAACGATCTGGTGATAAAAGGTATCCCGATTGTGTTTGTTACTACTGCCGGGCAACAGAAGGATATGGATAAAGGCATGGCCTTGGGGGCCAGTGGTTATATTACTAAGCCTTATGACGGGAGGATCCTTTTAGATGAGATTAAGAGGATCATCGGTTAATGCTTAAAAGAATATTAATCACTGAAGATAGCCCGACGATATTGGCGATTGCTAAAGAAGCATTGGAAAGCGCAGGTTACGGCGTGCTTTGTGCGGTTGATGGCCAGGAGGCTTTGGATAAAGCGCGTAAGGAGTGTCCGGATTTAATTGTTCTGGATCTTATGCTTCCTAAACTTGATGGCTATAAGATCTGCCGCATGTTGAAATTTGATGAGAAATATAAACAGATACCGATTGTACTGCTTACTGCGCGTACCCAGGAGGCGGATATTCAATTAGGCAAAGAAGTGGGGGCGGATGCGTATTTGACCAAGCCGTTTGAGCCGGAAATTCTTTTGGCTAAAATTAAGGAGCTGATTAAATAATATGGAAATCATCGATTTATTAATAAAAGAATCTTTAGTTACTCTTGAGCAAGTTGAAAAAGCTAAGGAAGAGGTTAAGCGTACGGGGGTAAAATTAGAAAAGGCTTTAGAAAAGTTGGGTTTTATTACCGAAGAAGATATTGCCAAAGCTAAGGCGGATGCCTCTGGCGTTCCGTATATGAACTTAGAAGATTATGTGATTGACGTATCTTTGACTAAGCTTATTCCGGAAAGCGTGGCGAATAAATATAAAGCTGTGCCGTTGTTTAAGATTATGGATTCATTAACCGTAGCGATGATTGATCCGAAAGATATCGAAGCTTTGGATAATATCCGTCGCATAGCGAAGGTCAGCAATGTTGAACCGGTTTTAGTTTCCTCTCGGAGCATTAACCAGGTTTTAGACGCTTATTATGGCGAGGGAAATTCCGTTGAGGAAATCGTTAAGGCTATCGAGAATAAAAAATCAATTGCCCAAAAGGGTGATTTAATTGAAAACGCGGAAGAAGCGCCGATTATTAAGCTGGTCAATATTTTAATTACCGACGCCGTAAAAGACCGGGTAAGCGATATACATATTGAGCCGGAGATTGAGGTTTTACGCGTGCGTTTTCGCATTGACGGAATCCTGCATGAAGTGCATACTTTGCCAAAAAAACTTTCTAACGCCATCATTTCCAGGATTAAGATTCTTGCGGATATGGATATTGCGGAAAATCGCCGTCCTCAGGATGGTAAGATTAGCGTAAAACTGGAGAATAAAGATTTAGATATTCGTGTTTCTACTTTTCCTACGGTGCATGGCGAAAATGTGGTGATGCGTTTATTGGATCGCTCATCGATTCTTTTAGGCTTAAAAGACCTCGGGTTTACGGAAGGTAACCTTGAGATATTCAGCAAGATGATTAATCAGCCTAACGGCATCATTTTAGTTACCGGGCCTACGGGAAGCGGAAAGACGACTACGCTTTATTCTGCCTTAAGTACGATCAGTACGATGGAAAAAAATATTATTACCATTGAAGATCCGGTAGAATATGAATTAGCGCTTGTCCGTCAGACTCAGGTAAATGTTAAAGCCGATGTTACTTTTGCTAATGGCTTACGCTCGATTTTGCGGCAGGATCCGGATGTAATTATGGTTGGCGAAATTCGCGATAAAGAAACCGCCGAGGTGGCCATTCAAGCTTCTTTAACCGGACACTTGGTTTTTTCGACGTTGCATACTAATGATGCTCCAAGTTCCCTAACGCGTTTAATTGATATGGGCCTTGAGCCGTTTTTGATTTCAAGTTCCTTGATCTTGATTGTCGCCCAAAGGCTAGTACGTAAGATTTGCCCGAAGTGCAAGGAGGAACATTCTCCTTCAACAATGACTTTAAAGGATTTAGGTTTGCCGAGCTCAACAAAATTCTTTCGCGGTAAAGGGTGTCCGAATTGTAAAAATTCAGGATTTTCCGGCCGTATCGGTATATTTGAAGTTTTGGCGATGAACGAGGATATTCGTAAGATGGTCGAAGAAAAGAGCTCTGCGGATATGATTAAGAAAAAAGCCATAGAACTAGGGATGAAGAGTTTGCGCGAAGATGGTTTAGATAAGGCGATCGCTGGGTTGACAACTATTGAAGAGATTTTAAGGGTTACGGAGATAGGGTAACTTATGCCTAACTATCAGTATAAAGCCAGGGATAAATTTAGTAAGCCGCTTTCCGGGATAATGTCGGCGCTTGATGAAAACGCCGTAGCGGTTAAATTAGAACAACTCGGGGTTACTCCGATCTCGATAACGGAGACGCATCAGGAATCTGGCGTGACTAAATTCTCGGGCTCGGTAGCCAGGGTGAAGTTTTCTGATTTAAATATGTTTACTCGGCAGTTGGCGACTTTGCAGAAAGCGGGTTTACCGATTCTTTTGGCTTTAAGTGCCCTGCGCGAGCAAACACAAAATAAAATTTTTAAAGAGGTTGTTGCGCAGATTAGCCGGGATATTGAGTCGGGCTTAAGCTTATCCGAGGCGTTAGAAAAATATCCGTTTATATTTGATCCACTTTATATTAATATGGTTTCTTCCGGTGAGGTAAGCGGCAGATTAGACCAGGTTCTGGAAAGATTGGCTACGCTTCGGGAGCATGATGAGACCATTCGTTTGCGCATCAAATCGGCTACGCGTTATCCTTTGATTGTAGTGGTGGCGATTATTATTGGTTTTATTGTGCTCACGACTTTAGTCGTCCCGCGTTATGCCAAGATTTATGCGCAATACACGACGGCACTGCCTTTGCCGACGCAGATACTTTTGGGAATTAATTATGCGGTAACTAAACTTTGGTGGCTTTTGATTATTTTGGGGGCAGGTGGATATTTTCTTTTTAAACAGTATATTAATACTAAGCTTGGCCGGATTGCTTGGGATAATCTTAAACTTAAAATGCCGGTTTTTGGTCCGTTATTTTTGAAACTTTCCATTTCGCGTTTTACGCGGATTACCGGGACGCTTATGCGTAGCGGAATTCCGATTCTAAAGATTTTAGATATTTCCAGCGGCTCAACCGGCAACGTGGTTGTTTCCAAAGCTATTCAAAACATTAAAGTAAATGTTACTGAGGGCAAGGGGATGAGCGAACCAATGAAGATCAGCGGACTTTTCCCTCCGATTGTTACACAGATGGTGGCGGTGGGTGAGGAGACCGGGAAACTTGATGATTTGCTTATTCATGTTTCCAACTATTATGACGAACAGGTGGATTACACGATTAATAATTTAACCTCATTAATTGAGCCGATTTTAATTTTTGTTTTAGGCCTGGCAGTGCTATTTATGGCTCTCGGGATTTTTTTGCCGATGTGGAATTTAATGAGTATCTTTAAAAAATAATGCGTTTGTTGTGCAGATTAAAAAAAAATAAAAGCGGCATGTTGTTGCTGGATTTAGTTACGTCGTTAATAATTATTGGGTTTTTAATCTGGGTTTTTGGAGGGATAATTGGGCCTCTTTCACGCAGCGCCAAGGAAACTGCCCTGCGTTATCAGTTAAATAATTTTCGCATGCTGGTTGTTCTTTATAAACAGTTAAAAGGTTATTATCCTGAAGATTTAAAAATACTCATTCAAAGCAGCCATAGATTATCTGGAACCGATGAGCTTATTTTTAATGAAAAATTTTTGGATAACCTCCAACAGGATGTTCATGGCGCGCCAGTGGATGCTTTTGGCAACCGTTTGAATTATGATCATTGGGAGGGGGTGGTTGGCTCAGCAACCAAAGGTTATGAAAATTGGTAATGGAATTATAGATAATATATTTTGTCCATATGGCAAAATAAAAAAAGGAGGAGTAAAATGAAGAAAGGTTTTACATTAATCGAGTTGATCATGATCATCGTGATCCTGGGGATTTTGGCGGCTGTGGCCGTGCCTAAATATTTTGATCTGCAGGCATCCGCTAAAACCGCAGCCGAAAAAGGCGTGGTGGGCGGAGTACGCGCGGGGATCTATACTTATTTCGCGCAGAATAAAGCGTATCCGGGAACATTAGATTCAGCGACTACGGTTTGTGCTGCGGCTACGCCTTGTTTTGATACTGTTTTACAGCAAGGTGGAATTACTGCGGATTGGACTAAAAGCGGTTTGGCTTATACCGGTCCTGCCGGCAATACTTATACTTATACACCGGCTACAGGCGATTTTAAGTAAGCCTAGTTTAAATCGTCATTGCGAGGGCACGTTAGTGCCCGAAGCAATCTCATAGCAATTAGATTGCTTCGTCGCTGTGCTTCTCGCAACGACGTTTATATTATGATCAAAAAAAATAAAGGTATAGCCCTAATTGCCGCAATCATGTTGATTGTTTTTATTTCGATAGCGGTGTTAGGGCTTTCTGTTTTTATTGCGAGCTGGTATAAGCAGATTGATACGGATGAGCGAGAGGTGCGCTGTATTTATAATGCCATGGCGGGGGTAAATTACGCTTTGTATAATTATCGGGTTAGCGCGGCGCTGACTAATGGCACGACGGCTATTGACGCGTTTAATAGCTTTACTCTTTCGACAGTTTCCGGCGGTAGCGGCGGAGGAGCTGCCGGGAGTTTAGGGGTTACGGCGACAGCTACTTCCTTAGGAAATTCAAATAAGGATATATTGGGAATAACTTTGACGAATACCTCGCTAACATCTTCAATTACTCTTAGCCAGATGGTTATTTATATTGATAGCGGAACGAATACTTTAGATGCGGTTAGGATAAATGGGTCTGATATTTGGACTAATAATACCGTAATCGGCACTACTCCGGTAACCTTGAATATGACCGATGTTACAATTCCGGCGAATACTACCAGAACGGTAAACCGTATTCGTTGGACTAATTCTTTCTCCGGGCACGTTGCTTACTGGGGGTTTATTATGAGCGATGGTACAACTACTTCTATTTGCACTGTTTATCCTGCGCAGGCGTCTTCTTGCACGAGTTTATCAGGTAGTTTAACTATTAAGAGCATGGGGAAGACCACGGGTTCAAATCAATATCGTAGCGCGCAGGCGACATATAATACTACTACCGGAAATGTTTCGGATTATGATGAACTTTTTCAAACTGTTCCGTAAAAAAAACGCATTTACCTTAATTGAGCTGATCATGACTATGGTGGTCGTCGGTATTGTCGCTTTGCCGATATCGATTACTTTGGTTAAGCATGTGCAAAGTGTTTTTGTTTCGCAGGATTATACTGTCGCTTTAAATTTAGCGCGCTTGGAAATGGAAAAAATATTAAATACTGCTTATGCCAGCGTAGCGAGTGCTACAACCAATAATTATCTGGGGTATGCTTATGACCTCTCAACCAGCGTCACCGAGACGGTATCGGGATTGCAAGCTTATAAGATTATTACGGTTAGCGTAACGAAATCCGGTAACGCTACGATACTGATAACTTTAAAAAATTATATGGTTAAAAATGTAACCTGGGGCTTATGATATTTAAAAAAGCTTTTACTTTAATTGAATTACTCATGGTCATAGCGATTATTGGCATTCTCGCCGGTTCAGGCGCCTGGCTCGTGGCCAACACCGTTAAGAATTCTGTATTTATCCCCAATCAGCTGAACATGGATAAATTGGCTAAAGACGCTTTAGATATTATGATTGAAGGAGACAATCAAGCCATGGGGTTACGATTTTCAAGAGCGATTAGTGCAGTAAACGCTAATCGGGTGGATTTTATCGATGGTGCCAGTAAAACAGTTTATTTTCGCTTAGATACAGTTGGGAATAAACTTTATCGTTCGATCAACGGCGCGGCGGAAGTTGCGCTGCCTTATTATTCTGGACTAGCGGGTATTTCGATCACCGGTAAAGCTGGGACCTTGTTTACTTACTATGATTCCACTGATGCGGTAACTGCCGTGCCGGCTAATGTGCGTAGAGTCCAAATGATTTTGATTGCTAAAACCGGCACCGGATTATATAATGATTGGGAGGGTAGTTCAGAGCAGGCAACTGCGATTGCGGTGGAAAAATTACAGTAACATAGGAGGGAAATATGTGGTTTCTAATTTTAGCAGCATTAGTCGCGCTTATCGGCGGGATATTGTTTTTATTTTCACCTAAGACTTTGCACGAGCTGAGCAATAAAATAAATACGACGATGAATAAAATGAGCGTTCCGATCGATGAAAAGGTTTATAAAATGCGTTTAGGGGTGGGGGTGTCTTTGTTGTTAGTTGCCGGCATGCTTTTTTTTGTGGCTTATTATTTATCTAAAAAATATTCTTAAATTATTTAATCTATGCAGTGGCTTAAATTTTTAAAATTAAAGGATAATTATAAGCGCAGCATGAGCATTGATTTTGGCGCTTCTTTTATTAAGGTCGCTTGCGTTGAGGCCAGCGGTGATCGATATCGCCTGCTGGCTTATGCTTTAGGTGAGTTGAATGCCGGTCAAAAAACTTCCGAAGAGATCAGTTTGTTTCTTAAGCGACTTTTGGAAGCTAATTCTCTTACGGAAAAAGAGGTTTCTCTAAGCATCTGCGATCCGGATTGGATATTTATTAAGAAACTTACTCTACCGCAGATGCCCAAGGATGAATTGCTTAATGCCGTGAAATGGCAGCTTAAAGGGCAACTTCCTTTTAGCGCGGACGGCTGTGCATCTGATTTACAGGTTGTTCGCGAGTATACGGATAGCGAAGGGGCTAAGAAGGTCGAGCTTTTTTGTATTTTTGCTAAAAAAGATATAATCGATAAATATGTTTCGGCGGCAATGATGTGCGGTTTATCGCCGGTTAAAGTATCTAGCAGCGTATTTAATTATTGCGGTACCCTAAACCTGTTATCCGCTAATCCTGAAATTAGCGCAATTTTGGATATTGGGCACACGCATTCACAGGTTTCTATTTATCAAAAAAATAAATTAATTTTTGTCAGGGATCTTAATTTTTCTACCTCGAAATTAATCGCCTCGCTTTTGGGCGTGTTAGTGACCGATCAGGGTAAGCTTGAGATAAACATGCAAAAAGCTAGTGAGCTTATACAAAATTACGGGATTCCGCTTGATCTCTCCGGTGTTTTAGAGGGGGAGATTAAAGCCATCCACATTATTTCTTTAATGCGTCCTTTATTGGAAGCAGTGGCTAAAGAATTGAGCCGTTCTTTTGAATATTTTAAGTCCGAATCAGGATTAGATCTTCCGGCAGCGTTGTATATTACCGGCGGCGGGGCAAACTTAATAAATTTGGATCGCTATTTAGCGGACCAGCTAAAGATGAGAGTCGAGAGGTTGCCTTTACCGGATTTACTGGACACTCCCGGTTTAGATAAAGACAAACTTTATCTTGACGCTAATTTGCTTTCGGGCGCTATCGGTTTAAGTTTATCCAATGGCGGAATCAATTTATTGCCGCGTGAGATAAAGAATCGTAAAGTGGAGTTAATCCAAAAAACTTTTCTGCGGGTTACGGCGATCGCTGTAACTGCTGTGTTCATTTTTTCTTTATTTATTATTAACTTTCAGATTCAAGATTATAAAAAGCGCTTGAAAATTGCTAAAGCGCATTTACAAAGCGTAGAAGAGATTAAAAATTTAAAACGCGTTGTAGATCTAAGGGAAGAATTAATCGCGACTATTCATCTGGGCAAGGTTCCTTCGGGCGGTTTGTTGAAATTAATCAGCGCGATTATTCCTCCGACGATCATACTGGATGAGTTTAGTTTGGACCAATCAACGCACACGATGTGGCTAAGGGGCGTAGTTACTTTAGGCAAAGAATCCGTGGAGAAGGTGCTTACGGATTTTATGAATGATATGGAAAACTCTAAATTTATTGATGAAGCTAATTTAATTAACTCTAAGGAAGAGAACGGAATTAATAACTTTGAGATAAAATGCGACTTAGCCAAATAACTGGTAAAATGAATCTTTCGAAAATCGACTTAACCGATACCCAAAAAAAGATTATTATTATATCGACGAGTGTTTTACTTGCCTTTTTGTTTTTTTGGGTATTTTTGTTTTTTCCGGCAACTAAAGAGATTGGTCTGCTAAAGCATGAGCTGATTTCGACTGAACAACAGATTCAAGGTATTGAAATACTGCTTGCCGGTTCACAAAACCGGGATGAGGCAATCCGTCTTTTAAAGCAAAAGCAGCAATATTTAAGTAATAAATTTCCTCAGAAAGAAGAAGAAAGCCTAAGGCTTATTCCTGAGATTGCCCGTAAAATGAACATTGTGGTTATTTCGATGCAGCCTGGCTCAAAAACTGATTTATTAGATGCTGCCGGAAAGCAGATTGTTATCGAGAATTTGCTGGCTAAATATTTACCGATAACTTTGGAGATTAGCTGTTATTTTAAAGATTTAGTGAAATATGCGCTTGAGCTTAAAGCGGCGTTGCCGGCATTTACCAGCGTGAATAGATTAGAGATAAAAAAAGAGAATCAGTTGACCGGTAAAATCCGGGCGAATATTGAGTTTAATTTATATCTTTTAGATTAAAAAATGCGCAAAAAAGATTTAGTTCAATTGGGAATAACTGGGGTACTGGCGATTGTTTTAATTTTTGCCATAAGCAATGCTTTTAAGAAATCACAACGCAGATCGCTTGAGAGTGTAAAGAATGTTGCGTTTAAAAAAGCAGATGCGGCGGCAATCAATTCAGCAAAACCCTTACCGGTTCCGGAAAGCAAAGATCTTTATGTGCTGCTTGAGCAGCAGGCTAAATCGATGGAATTAAGAAGAGATCCTTTTACCGCCGCTCCTATACTTAGCGCTAATTCTTTACAGTCCGGAGTAAATTTAACCGGGATACTTTGGGAAAAAGCTAAGCCATTAGCGATTATTGATGGTGAGATTGTTAAAAAAGGTGAACGGGTAGGCCCTAAAACGGTTGTGGATATTAAAAGGGACCGGGTTATTTTAAGTGACGGTAAGGTATTTACTGAGCTTAAGCTTGAGCAGTAATCCTTGATCTCGCTAAAGCTAGATCAAGGAAAGGATTTCGCTGGATATGAACTTAGAGGTGCTCAAGATCCTTGATCTCGCTAAAGCTCGATCAAGGATTTCGCTGGATATGAATTTAGAGGTGCTCAAGATCTTTGATCTCGCTAAAGCTCGATCAAGGATTTCGTTGGATAAGAACTTAAATGTGCTCAATTTTGTCTTGACAAAGATTGCTTAAAGTGTTAAGATTGTTATGGATACATAAGGTGTGCTTTAGTGTGAGCTTAAAAGTTGGCTTCTTATTAAGAATTAAGTTATTATCATTGGATACCAAAATAAGAGTTAGCTTTGAGTAAACGCAAAAAGACAATTTTACCTTAGGAAGGGGGTTATTTTCAATGATAAGATTAAATAAAAAAGGTTTTACGCTCGTCGAAATCATGATCGTTGTGGCCATTATTGCCTTATTAGCTGCGATCGCAGTTCCGAATTTACTTACTGCCAGAAGAACAGCCAACGAAGCAGCCGCGAAGGCTACTGTACGCAGCTTGTCAACCGCTGCCGAAGTATATTCCACGAGTCATAGTGGGGCATATCCGAATACGGTCGCTTTATTGACGGGTTTCATCGCTTCAGCTGGTAACTATTGTGTAAACGCAGCTGGCGGACAAACTGCCGTTCAGGGGTATAACTATGCTTGTACCCTGGGCACTGGTGCGTACACGTTTGTTGCTACCCCGGTTACTTTAAACACAACCGGTAGCATTACTTACACCGCATCAACCGGTGGAGTACTTACACCATTGTAAACAAGAAACATGTGGTTATGGAAAAGGGAGAGAAGAGATTCTCTCCCTTTTTTTATAAAAATGATTCTTTTGTTTCGAAAAATTAAACCATATTTTTTAGTCGTACTGTTAATTTCGTTAATTTGCGGAGTTGCCTATTTTAATAGTTTGCATAATCCGTTTATCTGGGATGACGACGCCTTAGTTGTTAAGAATACGCTGATTACCCATTGGCAAAACATTCCTCAAGCTTTTTCGAATGATCTATATTTTGGCGCGCCTTTAGGATCAAATTTTTATCGTCCGTTGCAAAGCGTATCGTTTATCTTCGATTATCATTTCTGGCAGTTAAATCCGTTCGGGTACCATCTTACCAACATCGTATTGCAGATCGCCGTATCCAGTCTGGTATTTATGCTCGTGTTTAATTTATTCGGTAATTTTGCCGTGGCTATTGCCACCGCGGTTTTATTTGCCGCCACTCCGTTGCATACTGAGGCGGTGACTTATATTTCCGGCCGGGCGGAAATGCTCATGGGATTTTTTGTTTTACTTTCCCTGCTTTTATTTATTAAATGTCAGAAGTTAGATACAGCGCATCCAAAGTCAATATTTTCATTGTCTATATTTTGTTTTATTCTTGCCTTACTTTCTAAAGAAGTAGCGATTGTTTTTCCGCTAATTATCGCCGGGTATATTTTTTATATAAGCCGGGAGAGACTAAAAAAGAAATTATATTTTTATAAACAAGTTTCCCCCTTTGTGCTTGTGGCGTTAATTTATTTGTACTTAAGGATTTTTGTGTTTAGTTTTTCTACTTTACGGCCGGCAGCTTTAGCTAAAATCAGTTGGTGGATGAGATTGTCAGTCCTCCCGAAAGTAATCATAACTTATTTTAAGATATTGATATTTCCTACAGGTTTGCATATGTCTCGGGAGCTGGTGCGTCCGACCAGCTATTTAGGCATTCTGGTAGCGGTTTTTGCGCTAGGGGTAATTATTTCTAGCTGTGTTTATTGTTTAAAATACTCGAAACAAAAAGCCGCGGCGTTTATGTTGTTTTGGGCGTTAGTTTTTTTTATTCCACAATCGGGAATTTTTCCGATTAATGCTTTTGTTTCGGAGCATTTTATTTATCTATCGAGCATAAGTTTTTTTCTGGCGCTTGTTTATTTCTTACACAAAGTTTTGAGAAAAAGATTATTTATTCTCGCGATTAGTTTGCTTTGCATAGCCTATATTGCATTAACATCGGCGCGTAATTATGAGTGGAGAAATCCGATTATTTTTTATCAGAAGATTATTAAATATTCACCGAGTAGCTTCCAAGCGCATAATAATTTAGGATTGCAATATGAGCATCTTGGCCGATTTGATGAAGCAACTAGTGAGTATGAAAAGGCACTAAAGATTAAACCGGATTTAATCGAGGCGCACGCTAATTTGGCTAATCTTTATTTTAAGCTTAAATTTTATGATTTGGCTAAAGCGGAATATGAAACGCTTGAGAAATCTAATTTAGGTTCAAAGGCCGGTGAAACGCAGAATAATCTAGGTAATATTTATGAGGCTTTAGGTAGACCTCAAGAGGCATTGTTAAAATATAATCTGGCGCTGGCGTTGGATCCGCGCTTAAAGTTTACGCATTTTAATTTAGCGCGCATTTATTTTTTGCAGGGAAAAATTGATTTAGCTGCGCAACAGATACTGGATTCTTTAGGCATTTTAGAAAAATCGCAAATCGATAAGCGGGCAATTATCGTCAATTTTATTAAGCAGACTTATAATGTCGATAATGCCGCTGAATTTTATAATAATCTAGGAATTAACTTAGCTCAGAATAATCTTTTGCCGGAGGCGTTGAGCGCATTTAATCTGGCTTTAGAATTAAATCCGGTTTTTGCGGATGGTTACTTTAATCAGGGACTTGCTTACCTATATATGGGTAAAAAAAGTAAAGCGAGAGCTGCCTTAAAACAAGTGTTAAAAATTGATGCTAATCATATTAGGGCCAAGAGGTTAATGCTTCAAGAATTAAGGTAAAAATCCGCTAAATCCCGTATTAAAATAAATTAAAATTTAGATAAAAAGTGGTTGATAAATCCTCCCATTGTGTTAAAATCAAAATAATGTATAAACGCGTTTGTGGATTTACGCTGGTTGAAATTATGGTGGTTATGGCAATTGTTGCCTTGCTTGTTTCCGTGGCTTTGGTGGAAGGTGTGCAATTTAGAAAACAGGCTAATGAATCTAACTGTATGGCTAATCTTAAGGCCATTGCATCCGGTTTTGAAGTTTATTCTGCGCGCCATTCCGGTAGTTATGCGCCGGGTGATGAATCAAATTTGCAGTTCCTTATTGACGACGGCTGTCTTTTTCAAGACTTGACAACATTAGGCCAGATTGGTAATTTCCGCTATTTGATTGGGACAGCTAGCCCGGCAGGTTATGATATCCGGGGGATAGCGATTAATCCCGCGCTGGCGGATCATAATTATCAGATTGTTTCTAGCGGGTTATTGAATAGAACGGATACATCTGTGGCTAGCGATATGGATTTTAAGAGTTTTTAAATATGTTTAATTGCAAAGCTAAAAGTTTTGTGACGATTATGGTGGTGGTGGCGCTGAGCGCGTTTTTGTTGCGCCTGGGGTTGCATCGAATAATTATTTATCGTATCGAGCAGAACCAGCTAGCGGCACAAATTAATCTAAAACTTTTTTCGACAGCCATGGAGAATTACGCTTCAGATAATAAAAATGTATATGCGCAGAGTATTGATTTGCTCACTAAGCATAATCCGGTTTATCTGGAGAGAGATTATCTGGCGATAACTTCTCTGCGCGGTTATGAATACGATTGTCAACGCTTGGATGCCGGTGGATATAGCTGCACCGCTTCGCCGGTAGATTGCAAACTTAGCGGGAAAATGGTTTATACGGTGTCTACCGGCGGCTTAATGATGACCGAGAACTGCGATAGGAAATTATGAATATTTTATCAAAAATAAAATTACCGGGCCGTAAAGAAAAGTTTTCGATTGGTTTGGATATCGGTACGCAAGCAATTAAAGCTGTAAAATTAAAGGTTAGCGGCAACTCTTTTGAGTTGGTGGCTTTTGACCTAGAGGAGGGTCAGCTCGATCCCACAGATGTGCTTAAGAAAATTAAGCATGCGCAAAACGCGGATTTTGTTAATATTTCGTTTTGTGGCTCGAACACGGTTATTCGTTATGTTAATTTTTTGCGGATGAGTAAAATTGAATTACGCCAGGCGCTTAAATTTGAGGCTCAGAAGCACATTCCTTTTTCTCTGGAAGAAGTTTATCTGGATGCGGAGATCTTGAAGGATGATTTGCCGGAGAATAAGATGTTGGTGCTAATCGCTGCGCTTAAAAAAGAGGGTACTTTGCAGAGATTTAAGTCACTCGGAAACGCCGGTTTAAGGATCGGCAATGTCCAGCTAGATTCACTGGCCTTGATCAACGCTTTTAATTTTAATTATCCTAAAAATGAAATCCCGGAAAATAAGTCGGCTTGTCTTTTAAATATCGGCTCGACCATAAGTAACGTTAATATTATCGATCAGTCCGTGGCGCGTTTAAGCAGGGATATCCATTCCGGAGGCGCAACTTTTACTAAGAAATTTATGGATACTTTCAGTATTGATTTTAAAGCGGCGGAGGAGTTGAAGTTTAAAGCTAATCCGGAATATGCCTCAAAGATTAAAATCGGTGTAGAGAGCGTTTTGACGAATCTGGCGCTGGAGATTCGCACCTCGTTTGATTATTATGAAAGTCAAAATAATTCCAGCGTGGTAAAGATATTTTTGAGCGGAGGGGGAAGTCAAATTTCTGGATTAAAGGAGATGCTCGCGAGTTCTTTAGGCATCGAGGTAGAATACTGGGATCCTTTTAAGCAGATAAAGGTTAACGATAAACTTGATCTTACGAAATTAAAGCAATTAGCGAGTCAATTTAATGTTGCCGTCGGTTTGGCAATTGGATAAAAGATGATCCAGATAAATTTATTACCAGAAGAGTTAAGGGCAAAAAGTAAAGCTAAAAGTTTAGAGCATAAGTCTGTTACTAAGCATGCTGCATTTAGCCCGGACCAGCTGTTTGTTTACGCCCTCCCTGTTTTGTTAGGCGTATTTGTTTGTATACACGTTTATTTTGCGTTTATTTCTATCTCCCAGAATCGCCAGCTGGTGGCTTTAAATCAGAAATGGATTGATCTTGCGCCGCAGAAAAAGGCGCTTGATGAATTTAATAATGTTTATTCGGCCACTTCGCAGGATGCCAGCTTAATTGGGATGATCAACAGCAAAAGGATGCTTTGGGCGCAAAAATTAAATAAATTGAGTTTGAATTTGCCCTCGGGCGTTTGGTTCAATGAAATAACCATTAATGCTAAAGATATTATTATCGAAGGCTCCGTTATCTCTCTTGCGAAAGAAGAGGTTAATTTAATTAATAAACTATTGGAAAATTTAAAAGCGGATAATGAATTTTCTAAAGATTTCAGTTCTTTTGAATTATCGAATGTGCAGAGAAAAAATGTTGGCGGATACGATATTGCCGATTTTATTCTTACGGGAGTTTTAAAAGTAAAATGAACTTAAACAATGTGCAATTAGACAAACAAAAGAAAATATTAATTGTGATTTTCTGTATCTTGATTGTTTATGTGGATACGACATATATTTTAAAAGGGCAAACCGCCGGGATTAAGAGCGCGGACCCGAAGATTGCTAGATTAAAAACTGATCTAACTAATTTGAATCGGGCCTTAGAGGATATGCGCGCTTCGAAAGGAAAATTGGGTTCGGCAAACAATAAAACAAGCGTTCGGTCTTCTAAGTTTTTGGCGGAAGGAGAGGTTTCCGGGCTCTTGCAGGATATTTCAAGCCAAGCGAATAAGTTGGATATCCAGATTGGCCAAATTCGGCCAAGCCGGGAAGCGATTAGCGCTAAGAACGCTTTGGTTGGAGATAAGTTTATTCCGATTTTAATAAATTTAGATCTAACTTGCAGCTATCATAACTTGGGTAAATTTATTAACGAGCTTGAGAGTATGCAAGTTTTTCTAAGTGTGCAGGAGCTTAAAATTTCAACTCGGCTGCCGGAGTACATGAAACAGAATGTCGCGTTAGTCTTAAAAACATATGTTACTAAATAAGCGATTTTTATTATTTATATTTTGTTTTTTTTGTTTGATCTCTTTTGCTCAGGGTGAGTTTGTCTATGATGCTAAGGGTAAACGTAATCCGTTTATTCCGCTAGTCACTCCGGAAGGCCGTTTGCTCAAGCTCGACAAACAGGAGGCGACTTCTGTGGAAGGGATAACAGTTGAAGGAATTATCTATGATAAATTCGGCCGTTCATTTGCGATTGTAAATACTAATGTTGTGGGAATCGGCGATAGCGTGGGTGATTATCAGATTCTAAAAATTCAAGAAAATAAAGTTGTTTTTATTAAGGACGGTGAACCTTTAGAGGTGGAGTTAACCAACACCCCGCGATAAGTAATTGCGCGAGTGTGCCCTTAATGGGCAAGGAGGAGGTACAGTGAGAAAACTTTTATTTATTTTTATCTTCACTTTTTTTGTTTATGCTTATGCCGCAGATGAGGCGCAGGTGGCAACCGTTGAGTCCGCTAAGCCGGCGGTAATTCCAGGTGCAGAAGTAGCGGCGATGCCGGTAGACATTGAACGCAATCCGGTGTCTTCGGGCAATGTTACCTTGGATTTTAAGGAAGCAGATATTAACAATGTCTTAAAGATAATTTCATATAAATCCGGAATAAATATTGTGACTACCCCGGATGTGATTGGGAATGTTTCCGTGCGTTTAGCGGATGTGCCCTGGGAAATTGCTTTAGATGTAATCTTAAAGACTTATGGTTTTGGCTCGCAAAGACAGGGGAATGTAATCCTGGTGACAAAAATTGAAAATGTCGCTAAGATTGCCGCCGAGGAGCCACTGCAGGTAGAAATTATTACTTTAAAGTTTTTAGATGCCCAGGATGCGCAGAAGATAATTATTCCTTTACTTTCGCCGCGTGGAAAGATCTCCGTGCTTTATGCCCGTGGGCAAAAAGGGTGGCAGTTTGGCACTTTTAAGATTGGCCGGGATTCTGCTTCGAGCGCAGCTTTGGCTAGAGAAGCCGCCGGAGAGACAAAATCCGAGACGGTTTCTTATGAAAAAAATGTTGCGGGCGAAACAGTGATGAAAAAAGCGGATTTTGATCCGTCGGTAAAATCTAAGATGCTAATAATTACCGATACCGCCAGCACTTTGGACCGAATTCGCAATGTTATTTTGCCCAAAGTGGACATTAAACCGAAACAGGTATTGGTTGAAACAAAATTTATCGAAGTGAATCAAACGAAGCTAAAGGATTTAGGCGTTGATTGGGGGTTGGGTAGTAAAACCAACGCGGAATCAGCAGCGATAGCTTTGCAAACTAATGGCAATAATGCTACCGGCGGTCATGCCTTGGGGACGGCTTTAGGTGCGATTATTAATGCTTCTGCGAGTAATCCTTATGCAGCCGGCGGAGAATTTGTTTTTCAGAAATTAACCGGCACTGAGTTTGAAGCGATCATCCATGCCCTAGAGGATGATTCTAACACAAATACTTTGTCTGCTCCCAGCATACTTACTCTGGATAATCAAGAAGCATCGATGTTGGTGGGTTACCATACGCCGATATTGTTATCTAGTGTTACCGCAGGGACGGATACCACGGGATCAACTGTTACTCAAACATTGGATTATTATCAGGAGATCGGTATTCGATTAAATGTTGTGCCGCAGATTAGCGAAGAAGGTTATATCAATATGATTCTTCACCCAAGCATTACCTCTTCTAGCGATCACGTTAACGCTACATCTACTGCCGGCAGCGGGTCAACGCCGACAACCACTACAACGGAATATCCGATTATTGACGTGCGTGAAGCTCAGACCCAGGTGATGCTTAGGGATGGGGAAACGATTGTCATCGGCGGTTTGCTTAAGGATGTTAAAACTAAAACTAGAACCGGGATCCCTTTCTTAGTTAATTTGCCATGGGTAGGAAAATTCTTTGGTCGCGATAAAGACGATGTAGAGAAGATTGACCTTTTAATTTTTATTACGGCAAGAATTATTAAGGAAAGTGAATATACTCCCGAGGAATTAGCGGCATTGCAAAAGAGATTGGGGCGTCCGGTAGTGGTGGAGGTAAAAAAAGAGCCGATAAATATTAAGAAGAAAAAGAAATAGATTTGTATGTATAGAGTAAATTTTAGTTTTTCAAAGAAAGGTCTTATGCGATATATTTCGCACTTAGATCTTATGCGTCTATTTACGCGCGCCATGCGCCGTGCAGAGCTGCCGCTTAAAATGTCGGAAGGTTTCTCTCCGCATCCTAAATTAAGCTTAAAAAGGGCTTTAAAATTAGGTGTCGAAAGTGAACACGAAGAGGCCTCCATAATTTTAAGATTTCCGGTTACCCCTGAGGATTTTAAAAATAGGCTGCAAAAAAAATTACCAGAAGGGATTAGCTTAAAAGATGTCCAAGGAAATTTTAATTAATTCAGAAACCCAGGAAAAACGCGTCGCCATTGTCCAAGACGGCCAGCTTTTAGAGTTTCATATCGAGCGTCCGCAGGATCGTACAATTGTGGGTAATATCTATAAGGGTAGAATTGAAGCAGTTATGCCTTCGATTGGCGCGGCATTTGTGGATATTGGCTTGCCTAAAAATGGTTTTTTGTATTTATCGGAAATTGAATCGGCTTATGAGTCCATCGAAGCGCCCGCCCAGACCCCGATCAAAGAAGTAAAAAAAGGCCAGGAGGTTTTAGTCCAGGTAGTTAAGGAGTCTTTTGGCACTAAGGGGCCGCGTCTTTCTACGCAGATTGGTTTAGCCGGCCGGTATTTAGTGATTATGCCGCTTGAGAAACAAGGCGGTATCTCCCGACGCATTGAAGATGAACCGGAGCGCAGGCGACTGCGGGATATTTTTAAAAGGCTTAAAATGCCGGATCCGGTGGGTTTTATCGTGCGCACAGCGGCCAGCGGTCGAAGTGAGCAGGAATTAATTCGCGACGCGCAGTTTCTTTTTAAATTATGGAAACGCCTGGAGAAAACCGCCCAAGAGAAGAAGGCGCCGTCTTTGGTTTATGAGGAGTATGATCTAGCGCTGCGGGCAATTCGGGATTCTTTTACCGAGGATGTCACGAAGCTCATTGTTGACTCTAAACCGGAATTCTATCGGATTCAGCATTTTATGCGCACGTTTTTAAGTTATCTTTGTAAGAAGGTTGAGCTTTATCGAGGAGATGATCTTTTTGGCGCAAAAGATGTAGAGAAGCAGATTAACCATATCTTTGAAAGTCATGTTTATATGAAATCCAAAGCTTATCTGATTATCGAGCCTACCGAAGGGCTGGTAGTTATTGATGTCAACAGCGGCGGTTTTAAGAAAAAAGTGAATCAAGAAGAGATGGCTTTTAAGGTTAACTCTGAGGCAGCCCTGGAGATTGCCCGGCAGCTGGTCTTGCGGGATTTAGGCGGGATCATTGTGATTGATTTTATTGATATGGAACGCGAGGGTCATCGCCGGGAATTATTGAATATTTTAAAAAATGCCTTAGCTACTGATCGGGCAAAATATGATATTTTGGGAATCTCTAAATTTGGGATAGTGGAGATGACTCGGGAACGCATTCACAAAACGGTGCAGATGCTTTCTTTTCATCCTTGTCCATATTGTAAGGGTAAAGGGAAACTGCGCTCACCTCAAACACTGGGAATTTTTGCTTTAAAGGAGCTTAAACGCTATCTTAAAGGTAAAACCCTAAAACAGGCTTCGCTAACTTTAGCGCCGCCGGTAATTGATGAAATCTTAAAAGATAAGGAGGCCTTGCGCGGGATTGAGCATAAATACCGGATTAAGGTTAACCTTATCTCTAACCCCACGGCGCATCTAGAAGATATTAAATTCAGCTAAGAATAGGAAAACCTCCGCTTTTTTAGCTTGATTCTTAAATCTACCAGGTATATAATACTAAGTTCGTGTTTACCAATCTGATTACTATTTAGGCCTGCCTACCGGCAGGCAGGGAGGAGAGTCAAATGTATGCCATAATTGAAGTTGGATCAAAACAGTATAGCGTAACTAAGGATGATGTGATTGAGGTGAATAAGCAAGTGGTCACCAAAGGCGATAAAATCAGTTTGGATAAAGTTTTATTGATCTCTGATGGCAAAAAGGTGGAGATTGGTCAGCCTTATGTCAAAGGCGCGAAAGTGGAAGCTACGGTGCTCAGACAAATGATGGGTGAGAAAACTACCGCCTATAAGCATCGTCGGCGTAAGAATTCGCATTGGGAAAAAGGTCATCGTGCCCAGCTTACGGAATTAAAAATAAAAGCGATTGTTCTAGGCTTATAAGAAAAGTGTTTATCGACGGGGCTAAAATTAATATTCGTGCCGGCTCTGGCGGTAAAGGCTGCCAAAGCCTGCACCGGGATAAGTATCAACGTCAAGGCATTCCGGATGGCGGAGATGGCGGCAAGGGCGCGGATATTATTATCCGCGCAGATCGAAATTTGTTGACCTTGCTGGATTTTCAGCACCATCGTCATTTTTTTGGCGCACACGGAGGGCATGGATCGAGCAATCATAAAAAAGGCAAAGGCTCTGATGATATCATTATCAGAGTTCCTTTAGGCACAACGATTAAGGATTTTGCCACCGGATCTATTCTGCGGGATTTAGATGTTGATGGCGAGCAGGTAATTGTCGCCCGGGGTGGTAAAGGCGGGATAGGTAATTGGCATCGTAAAGAAGCAACCCCCGGTGAGCCGGGAGAAGAAAAAATAATTATACTGGATTTAAAGCTCCTGGCGGATGTGGGGGTAGTGGGTTTTCCGAATGCCGGTAAATCGACATTAATTTCGGGGATCTCTAACGCGCATCCGAAGGTGGCGGCGTATCCGTTTACGACCACCGGACCGATTTTGGGAGTGGCCACTAGTACCCATCGAAAATTTGTGATTGCCGATATTCCGGGTTTAATCCCCGGGGCTTCCGAAGGGCGCGGCCTGGGCGATCAATTTTTAAAACATGTCGAGCGCACAAAGGTTTTAATCCATTTAGTGGATATGGCCGGTTTTGAGGGAAGAGATCCGGTTGAGGATTATAAAAATATTAATTTAGAATTAAAGAATTATAGCAAGATAGTTTATAAGAAGCCGCAGATTGTTTGCGCTAATAAAATGGATTTAGCGGGCGCAGAAAAAAATCTGAAACGCTTTAAGAAATTAATTAAAAAAACAGTTTATTCTATATCGGCGCTAAATAAACAAGGATTAAAGGAGTTAGTCGATGCGGTCGCTGAAAAATTGTAAAGTTAGTCAGCCATTTTCTAAACATATACTTTCGCAGAGGCGAAAGTATAAGAGAATAGTTGTAAAAATCGGCTCGAGCCTGTTTGCCACGGATAAAAATGAGTTGGATACCGCTTTAGTGCATAAAATTGCTCGGCAGATTGCAGGGTTAATCAAGCAGGGCAAAGAGGTGGTGGTAGTTTCTTCCGGGGCGATTGCTTTGGGGATGTCTATTTTAAAGCTGCTTAAGCGCCCTAAGGAGCTAGCCTCACTACAGGCTGCCGCGGCGATCGGTCAACATGAACTGATGCATGTCTATAAACTGGCGTTTAAGAAATACAGTTTAAATTGCGCGCAGTTACTTTTAACCTGGGATGATTTTTTGGGCGTGCGTTATACCAACGCTAAACAAACATTGAATACTTTGTTAAAATTAAAAACTGTGCCGATTATAAACGAGAATGATACGGTGGCTACCGAAGAGATTAAGTTCGGGGATAATGACCGCTTGAGCGCATTAGTTTCGATATTGGTCCAAGCGGATCTTTTAATTATTTTAAGTGATGTTGATGGTTTATTAGATAAGCAGAAAAAAGTTATCCGGCAGGTGGATAAAATTACTGGCGAAATTAAATCTTTAGCTTCTCCGATAAATAAAAAGACTACTGTTGGCGGGATGGCCACTAAGCTTGAGGCAGCGCGCATTGCGGTTGAGGGCGGGGTAACTTGCGTAATTGCCCATGGCCGTAAAAATAAAATTATTCGACAACTGTTGGCTAATCCTTATAGTCAGGGCACGATATTCTTGCCCCGTTAGAAGTAGCGCTTTTGCGCACGGGACTTCTAATGGAGTTTACCTAGTTTAAAGATGAAAAATAATTTAAAAAAAGAAATAGAGAAGATGGCTAAACTTGCTCAGGCTGCCTCTAGGGCGTTGGCCGTTCTACCTTCCTCGGCCAAGGATACCATACTGAGTGAGATGTCGGCTGCTTTGTTGCAACAGCAGTCGGTTATTTTGAAAGCCAACAAAAAGGATATTTCTTTAGCTAAAAATAAAGGCAGGGCTTTTGTTGATCGGCTGAGATTAGATACTGCGAGAATTAAGCAAATGGCGGATTCTTTGCTGGAGATCGCCAAGCTTAAGGATCCGGTAGGTGAAGTTTTGCGCGCCTGGAACACCTCGAATGGTTTGAATATTCAGAAGGTGCGAGTTGCGATCGGGGTAGTGGCGATTATTTATGAATCTCGCCCGAATGTTACCGCGGATTGTATCGGGCTTTGTTTTAAATCCGGCAATTCCGTAATTTTACGCGGCGGAAGCGAAGCGCTTAACTCTAATCTGGCCATTTTTAATATATTAAAAAAAGTAATGCAAAAACATAATCTGGCTGAGGGTGCGATTAACCTGATCTCGGTGACTAATCGTCAGGCGGTGGACTATTTACTTAAATTAAATAATTATATAGATGTAGTCATCCCGCGCGGCGGTGAGGAGTTGATTAATAAGGTAGTTAAAGCCTCAACTATCCCGGTGATTAAACATTATAAAGGGATCTGTCATGTTTATGTCGATGAGGATGCGGATTTAAATATGGCGGAAAATATTTGTTTTAATGCTAAGTGTCAGCGACCGGGGGTTTGCAATGCTATGGAGAGCATGCTGGTGCATCGTGATGTAGCGGCCAGATTCTTGCCGGGGATGCTTAAAAAATTTAAGGATGCCTCTGTCCAGATTCGCGGGTGTGCATTTACTCAAAAGATTGCCAAGTGGGCAAGACGGGCGACAGAAAAAGATTATCGCACGGAATATGCCGATTTAATTTTATCGGTAAAGGTGGTGGATGATTTAGATGAGGCAATCGCACATATCAATAATTATGGCTCGCATCACTCCGATAGCATTGTGACGGATAATTTTGATAATGCTGCGGCATTTTTAAAACAGGTGGATTCCGCCTGTGTTTATCGTAATGCTTCGACGCGTTTTACCGACGGAGGTCAATTTGGGATGGGCGCTGAAATTGGTATTTCTACCGATAAGCTGCATGCCCGCGGTCCGATGGGGGTAGAGGAGTTGACTACTTATAAATATATTGTTTCTGGCTCCGGACAAGTGAGGGAATAAGATATGAAAAAAGCTTTGATTACCGGTATTACCGGGCAGGATGGCTCGTATCTAGCGGAATTTTTAATGTCCAAGGGTTATGAGGTGCACGGGATTATCCGGCGCTCTAGTTCATTTAACACTCAGAGAATTGATCATATTTATATTGATCCGCATGATCCCAAGGCTAGATTATTTTTACATTATGGGGATTTATCCGATGCTGAGCAGGTTGCTTATATTATTCATAAAGTTAAGCCGGATGAAGTTTATCATTTAGGGGCGCAGAGTCATGTCCGGGTAAGTTTTGATATTCCGGAGTACACCGGGGATATTACGGCTTTAGGGACAACGCGTATATTGGAACAGATTCGCATGTCGGAGAGAAAAATAAAATTTTATCAAGCTTCTTCCAGTGAAATGTTTGGAGCAACTTGCGCGCCGCAAAGCGAAGATTCTGCCTTTGCTCCGCGTTCTCCGTATGCGGCAGCGAAGGTTTATGGGTTTTGGATGGCTAAAAATTATCGAGCGGGTTATAAAATTTTTGCTTCTAATGGAATTTTATTTAACCATGAAAGTCCGCGTCGTGGTGAAACTTTTGTTACCCGTAAGATTACTCAGTCGATTGCTCAGATTATTTCTGGAAAACAGAAAAAACTTTATTTGGGAAATTTAGAGGCGCGCCGTGACTGGGGATTTTCGCCGGAATATGTGGAGGGGATGTGGAAGATTCTTCAGCAGCCCAAGGCGGATGATTTTGTGTTGGGTACCGGCCAGTCGCACTCTGTAAAAGAATTTGTGGTAAAAGCCTTTGAATATGTGGGTTTAAACTGGAAGAAATATGTGTCGATTGATCCGCGTTATTTCCGACCGACGGAAGTTGAGAACCTGATCGCGAATACCCGAAAAGCTAAAAAAACATTCAAATGGCAGCCTAAAATTAATTTTAATGATTTGGTGAAGATTATGGTCGATAGCGATATGCGCCTGGCGGGTTTAAAGGTGATCGGTGATGGGGATAAGATTATTAAACAGAAATTTGCGCATAAATGGTGGAAGGGCGATTAATTATAGGGACTGTCCCCGCAGGGGACTGTCCATGTTATTAGTTTTATTAACAATTTATGATTAACTTAAAAGACAAGCGAATTTTAGTTACCGGTGGCGCAGGGTTTCTTGGTGCCTACATAATTAAGCAGTTAAAAGCGCGGGGCTGTAGCAATATTTTTGTGCCAAAAATTGAAGAGTATAATTTAATGGAGTTAGGGGCGATTAATAAAGCGTTTGATACTGCTCAACCGGACCTGGTTATTCATCTGGCTGCTGCCGTCGGCGGTATCGGAGCAAATCAGACTAATCCCGGTAAATTTTTCTATGATAATTTAATTATGGGGGTGCAGCTTATTGAGGTGGCTCGGCAAAGAAAGATCGAGAAGTTTGTTTCGCTGGGCACAATCTGTTGCTATCCTAAATTTACACGAGTTCCTTTTAAGGAAGAAAATCTTTGGAATGGCTATCCGGAAGAGACTAATGCTCCGTATGGCTTGGCTAAAAAAATGCTTTTAGTGCAATCTCAGGCTTATCGGCAGCAGTATGGTTTTAATTCTATATTTGTAATGCCGGTGAATCTTTATGGCCCGGGTGATAATTTTAATGCCGATTCTAGTCACGTAATCCCGGCATTGATTAAAAAATGTTTTGATGCTATACGCAATAATGCTCGAGAAATTGTGGTTTGGGGTTCTGGGAGCCCGACGCGCGAGTTTCTTTATGTTGAGGATTGCGCGGAAGGGATAATTTTGGCGACTGAGAAATACGATAAAAGCGATCCGATAAATTTGGGCGCAGGTTTTGAAATTTCGATTAAAGATTTAGTTAAGTTGATTGTCGAGCTGGTGGGGTTTCGGGGAAAGATTGTTTGGGATAAATCCAAGCCGGATGGGCAGCCTAGAAGATGCCTAGATACGACAAAGGCTTATCGCGAATTTGGTTTTAAGGCCAAGATAAAATTTCAAGACGGCCTGAAAAATACCGTCAACTGGTATAGGACAAACCTTGCCTAAAATGAAGATCGGCATACTCGGTGGAACTTTTAACCCGGTGCATATCGGCCACTTGATTTTAGCGGAGGAGGTTCGGGAGAAATTGGGGCTGGATAAGATTATTTTTGTGCCTACGGCTCTGCCGCCGCATAAGGATAATTTAAATATTGCTCCGGCAAGTGATCGCTTAAAGATGTTGAAGTTAGCGACCTCTTCCAATAAATTTTTTGCGGTTTCGGATGTGGAAATTAAGCGGCAGGGTCGTTCTTATACGATTGATACCTTAAAAGAGTTACAGGCTAAGTATCGAGATGACGAGCTTTATTTTATTATCGGCTCGGATTTGCTTAAGTATTTAGGGGAGTGGAAAGATTTAAGCCAGATACTGAAGATGGTAGAGTTTGTGGCCGCTACGCGTCCGGGTTATCCTTTGGACAAAATACCGCCGTATATTAAGACCTTGGCGATTCGGGCGGTGGATGTTTCCGGGTTCGAGGTGCGTGAGTGTGTGGCGCAGAATAAATCCTTCGGTTATTTAGTTACTGATAAGGTTTTTGATTATATTAAGAAAAGGAAACTTTACAAATGAAGATAAAAATTGCTCCATCAATATTATCTGCGGATTTTAGTAAGCTGGGTGCGGAACTGACAAAAGTTAAGCAGGCCGGCGCTGATTTAATTCACGTGGATGTGATGGACGGCCATTTTGTGCCGAATATCACCATCGGGCCGGTGGTCGTAAAATTTATGCGTCAGGCAACCGCCTTACCCTTAGATGTGCATTTGATGATTAAAAACCCCGCTAAATATATCGGAGCCTTTGTGAATGCCGGTAGCGATATGATCACCGTGCACATTGAGACAGTGAGCTTAAAAGAATTGCGAGCAATTGGTAAGGGATTAAAAAAGAGTAAAATAAAATTCGGTATCTCTTTAAATCCCTCGACACCCTTAGCCAAAATTAAGCCAGCTTTAGATATCGTCGATTTTGTTTTGGTGATGTCGGTGAATCCGGGATTTGGCGGACAGGCGTTTATTCCGAGTGCCATCGGAAAGATAAAACAGCTACGCGCAATCTTTGCTAAGGATATTGCCGTAGACGGCGGAATTAATAATTTGACCGCAAAACTGGTTAAGCAGGCCGGAGCAAATATTTTGATTGCTGGTTCGTACATTTTTGGAGCAAAAAATATTAAACAGGCGATGAATAGCTTAAGATGACATCCGACGCTAAGTGGAATTGCGTCGGTGTTATCTAGGTAGATAAGGAGAAAGACTCTGATGAGCAATACAGTCTCACAAATTAAATTTGGCACGGATGGTTGGAGAGCGATTATCGCCGATACTTACACTTTAGAAAATGTGCGGATTCTTACGCAAGCGGTGGCGGATTATTTAGGCTCCGGCAAAAAAGTGGCCGTGGGTTTTGATACGCGTTTTATGTCGGCGAAATTTGCCGAAGCGGTAGCGATAGTTTTGCAAAATAACGGCATGCAGGTCGTGCTTTCTGACCGGCCAACGCCGACCCCGGCATTAAGTTTCGTGGTTAAAACCCGCAAGCTGGATTTAGGAATCATGATTACCGCTTCGCATAATCCGGCGGAATACAATGGTTTTAAAATAAAGAATTCCGCTGGCGGTGGAGCAAGCCAGGAGATTACTCGTCAGGTGGAAAGCCTGCTTGGTAAAACTCAAGTAAAGGATGCGCCTTTAGCCTCTTCGATAAAAACCGTAGACATTATTAAAGATTATATAAAGTTTATTCGTAATTATATTGATCTTAAAAAAATTAAAAATAAGAAATTTAAAGTTTTGGTGGATTCGATGTATGGTTCCGGTGATAGCTTTATTGCCCAGGTGCTTAAAGGAACGAGTATAAAATTAGAGTTTATGCGCAATACGATTAATCCATCTTTTGACGGTGGCCGTCCTGAGCCGGTTGAAGAAAATTTACAGGAATTGAAAAGACGCGTAAAAGATGAAAAGTTTGATTTAGGGATTGCTTTAGATGGTGATGCCGATCGAATTGCCGCGGTGGCGCCGGGTGGGGTGTTTATTCATCCGCAGAAGATTCTGGGTTTACTCGCGTTGCATTTGAATCAGGATCGTGGTTGGAGCGGGGGATTAGTTAAAACGATTTGCGGCTCGACCATGATGGACAACATTGCTAAATTTTTAGGGATTAAGCTATATGAGACTCCGGTGGGTTTTAAATATATCTCGGATCTTATGGAGAGTGAGGATATTGTGGCCGGCGGTGAAGAAGCTGGCGGCATGGGGGTGAAGAATTATATCCCGGAGCGCGACGGAACAATGGCCGGTCTTTTATTGATCGAAATGATGGTCTATCGCAATAAGAATATTTTAAAAATTTTGAATGAAACAGAGAAACAATTTGGCAAATTTTATTATGTGCGCCAAGATTTTCATATTGCTAAGCGAATAGAGCCGAAAAAAGAAAATTTGCCTAAAGAATTATTAGGTAAGAAAGTTATCGAGATTAAGGATTATGACGGCATAAAACTTATCTGTGAAGATCAGAGCTGGTTAATGTTTCGTGGATCAGGCACGGAGCCGATTATGCGCTCTTATGCTGAGGCTAAAAATTTAACACAGGCCAAGAAATTACTGGCGCTGGGTCGTGAAATAATTCTAAAGGATGGGGTATAAAATAATGCAACGAGTAAATGCGCATAGAAAGGGGGAGCCAGATCATGTAGTGGAAGCGGATGATTTTGGCTATTTGCTTATCGATAAAAATTAAGAAACTGATTAAATATATTATTGTTTGAACTATCGTCATTGCGAGGGCACGAAGTGCCCGAAGCAATCTAATGTTTGAGATTGCTTCGTCGCTGCGCTCCTCGCAATGACCTACTAAAAATCATAAGGAGAATTAAAAATGTCAACTGAAACGAGAGCAGAATTAGAATTATTGTATAATCAAAGTATTAAAGTTTTAAAAGAAGGTCAGGTAGTCAGCGGCAAGATTGTTGAGATTAAAACTAAAGAAGTTTTAGTGGATGTGGGTTTTAAGTCCGAAGGTATCGTGGCGATCACCGAATTTAGCAGCGGCGATTTAGCCATCGGCAAAGAGATGGAGTTCTTGCTGGAGACCATGGAAAATGACGCCGGGGTGATGACCCTTTCGCGTGAAAAAGCCATGCGCATGCAGGGTTGGGATAAGATTGTTAAGTTATCCAATGACGGAACATTGGTGGAAGGTAAACCGGTTAAAAAGGTTAAAGGCGGATTCCTGGTGGACATTATGGGGATCGAAGGGTTTTTGCCGAGCTCGCTTTCTTCATTTCGCAATGTGGCCGATAAAGATATCTTGTATAAGATCTTCAAGTTTAAAATTGTGAAGGTAAATAATTTACGCCGGAGTATTATCGTTAGTCGTCGGGAAGCAGTGCAAGCCGATCGGGATGTGGCTAAGGGTAAAATTTGGGGTGAATTAAAAATTGGCGGTATCTATCCGGGGTTAGTGAAAGCGATTACAGATTTTGGCGCTTTTATTGATCTGGGCGGAGTAGACGGCCTGTTGCATATTACCGATATGTCTTGGTCAAAGATTAGTCATCCTTCTGAGATTGTGGCGATTGGTGATAAAATCGAGGTAATGATTTTAAATCTTGATCAGGCCTCCGGTAAAGTTTCTTTAGGCCTTAAACAAAGATTGTCTGATCCTTGGAAGGATATCGAAGGAAAATTTGTGATTGGTACAAAAGTAAAAGGCAAGGTGGTGAATATTCTGCCTTACGGAGTTTTTGTGGAACTGGAAAAAGGCATCGAAGGCTTAATCCATGTTTCCGAGATCTCTTGGACTAAGCGGGTGAATAATCCGGGTGAGTTGTTTGCCGTCGGAGATATGGTGGAAACTCAGATCTTAAGCGTCGAAAAAGATTCTCGCCGGATTTCATTGAGTTTAAAACAACTAGAGCAGAATCCTTGGTTGGAAGCAGAAATTAAATATCCGCTGGGCACGAGTATCTCCGGTAAGGTGCGCGGGTTTACGGAGTACGGGGCATTTGTAGAGTTAGACTCTAATCTCGAGGGGATGATTCATGTTTCAGATATCTCCTGGACCAAACGAATTGCTCATCCGCAGGATGTTTTAAAGAAGGGCCAGAAGATTGATGTTTCGATATTGTCGGTGGACGCGACTAATCGCCGGATTGCTTTAGGGTTAAAGCAATTACAGGAGAATCCCTGGGCCAAAATTGCTCAGCGCTTTCCTCTGGATACACAATTAGAAGCCGAGGTCACCAGTCTTACAGAATTTGGGGTGTTTGCTAAGATTGATGATGAGCTGGAAGGGTTGATTTACTCTAGCGAGATAGATAAAGAAACAGTTGCTAATCTAAAAGCCGGAGATAAAATAAAGGTAAAAGTAATTAAAGTGGATGTGGAGCAGGCAAAAATCGGCCTGACCGCTAGGCTTTAAGTATTTCGTCATTGCGAGCTCGCCATTGATTTAATGGCGAGCGAAGCAATCTAAAATTATGGATATTGATCAACAATTAGCAATCATTAAAAGGGGCGTTTTAGAGATAATCTCTGAGGATGAGCTGCGTAAGAAGCTCACTCAGAGCATTAAAACTAAACGCCCCTTAAAAATTAAAGCCGGGTTTGATCCGACAGCGCCGGATCTACATTTAGGCCATACTGTGCTTTTAAGAAAATTGCGTCAGTTTCAGGACTTAGGTCACCAAGTTTATTTTCTGATCGGTGATTTTACTGGTCAGATCGGTGATCCGAGTGGTCGTTCTGAAATTAGAAAACAGTTAACTAAGCAGGAAGTATCCAGGAATGCGCAAACCTATAAATTGCAGGTGGCCAAGATTTTAGATATGCGCAAGCTAAAGGTAGTTTTTAATAGCAAGTGGTTTGCTAAGATGAGCGGTGTAGAAATATTAAAACTTACTACGCATGCCTCGGTTTCGCAGATGCTGGCGCGCGATGATTTTAAAAAACGATATACTGCGGGTGAAAATATCTCAATTTTAGAGTTTATCTATCCGCTGATGCAGGGTTATGATTCCGTAATGCTGGAAGCGGATATAGAGCTGGGTGGAACGGATCAAATTTTTAATCTCTTGGTTGGCCGGCAGTTTCAAAAAGATTATCAGCAGAGCCAGCAGGTGGTTATGACTATGCCGCTTTTAGAGGGCACGGATGGCGTTGCCAAAATGAGCAAGTCTTATGGAAATTATATCGGGATCAATGAACCGGCTAAGGAAATGTTCGGTAAAATCATGTCTATTTCTGATATGCTGATGCTAAAATACTATGAGTTGCTTACCGATGAAGATTCAAATAAGATTAAACAGCTGCATCCTCGGGACGCTAAAATTAATTTAGCTAAAATTATTATTACGCAATACCATTCCCGTCAGGCAGCCGATAAAGAGGCAGAGGAATTTAGCCGAGTGTTTTCTCAAAAAGAAATTCCCCAGGATATGCCTAAATTTAAAACTGACGGGCAGAAAAATATTTTAGCGATTTTTTTGGAAAGCAAACTGGTCGCTAGCGGCAATGAAGCTCGTAGATTGATTCGTCAGGGCGCGGTTAGTTTTAATAATTTAAAGATTGAAAAAGAAGATTTTGTGATCAAAGAAAGTGGTATTCTTAAAGCCGGTTCACGTAGATTTTTAAAGGTAATATTATAGGGACTGTCCCCGCAGGGGACTGTCCCCCATAAACTATGCTTTGGACAATCATCGGCGCGACCGCTGCCATTCTCACCATGTTTTCTTTCGTTCCGCAAATATTTCGCTCGCTTAAAACTCAATCCGTTAAGGATGTCAGCATTGTTACGTTGTTCCAACTTTCTGCAGGCAATTTTCTTTGGTTGGTTTATGGAATCGGCCGTCAGGATCTTATCATCATCATTGCCAATGTGATTACTTTAATTACTTTAACCGTGCTTATTTCTTTATATTTTAAATTTGGGAAGGTAGTCAGATGAAGAAGGCAATTGTCGCCGGCGCCGGTGGGTTTATCGGCAGCCATTTGGTTAAGCGGTTAAAAACAGATGGATTTTGGGTGCGCGGTGTGGATTTAAAATATCCTGAATTTAGTCAGACCCAGGCGGATGATTTTGTAATCGGAGATCTGCGTGATCAGCAAATAGTGCGTAAGGTCGTAGATATTTCTTTTGATGAGGTGTATCAGCTGGCGGCGGATATGGGCGGGGCAGGGTATATTTTCACCGGCGACCATGATGCGGATGTGATGCATAATTCTGCTACCATAAATTTAAATATACTTGAACAAAGCCGGCTGGTAAAAGTAAAAAAGATTTTTTATTCTTCATCTGCCTGCGTGTATCCCGCTTATAATCAAGAAGATCCGAATAATCCAAAATGTTCTGAAGATTCAGTATACCCGGCTGCTCCGGACAGCGAATATGGCTGGGAGAAACTTTTTAGTGAGCGGCTTTATCTGGCTTATCAGCGTAATTATGGTTTAGAGGTGCATGTTGCGCGTTTTCATAATATTTTCGGACCGGAGGGCACTTGGCAACAGGGTAAAGAAAAAGCTCCGGCGGCGATCTGTCGCAAGGTAGCCGAAGCCAAAGACAATGGCGAGATTGAGATTTGGGGTGATGGATTGCAAACACGGTCATTTTTATATATTGATGAGTGCGTAGAAGGAGTCTTAAAGTTTACGCGGTCGAATTTCGCCGGCCCGGTAAACATTGGTTCAGATGAAATGATTGCGATTAACAATCTTGCTTTGATGGTCATCGGCATATCTGGGAAAAAACTTAAAATTAAGAATATTTCGGGCCCACTGGGTGTGCGTGGAAGGAATTCTGATAATCGGTTAATCCGCGAAAAATTAGGCTGGGCGCCAAGTAGCAAATTAGAAGATGGCCTGCGTAAAACTTATGCTTGGATAAATAAACAGGTAGAAGCGAACACGAAAATGGAGGCTAAAGCTAAATGAAAGGTATAATTTTAGCAGGAGGCAAGGCAACTCGACTTTATCCGATTACCAAGGGCGTTTGCAAACAGATGCTGCCGATCTATGATAAGCCAATGATTTATTATCCGCTTTCGGTATTGATGCTGGCGGGAATTAAAGATATCTTGATCATTTCAACTCCTAAGGATACTCCGAGGTTTAAGGATCTGTTGGGAGATGGCCATGATCTGGGGATAAAATTTTCTTATCTAATTCAGCCCGAGCCAAAGGGTATCGCGCAAAGTTTTATAATTGCTGAGGATTTTATCGGTCAAGACAGCGTTTGTTTAATCTTAGGCGATAATATATTTTACGGTTATAATTTAAGTGAACTTTTGCAGCGCTCGGCTAGGCTAAAAGATGGGGCAGTTGTTTTTGGTTATACCGTTAAAGACCCGGAGCGTTATGGAGTGATTGATTTTGATCAGCATTGCAAGGTTAAATCGATTATTGAAAAGCCTAAGAAAGCGAAAACTAACTGGGCAGTGGCCGGTTTATATTTTTATGATAATCGAGTGGTGCAGATGGCTAAGAAAATTAAACCTTCTGCCCGCGGAGAGCTGGAAATTACCGGTATTAATAATGAATATATCAAACAGGGTAAGCTACGCGTGCAGTTTTTAGGACGCGGCCATGCCTGGTTAGATACCGGCACCTATGAATCATTAATTGATGCCTCCACATTTATCAAAACGATCGAAGAAAGACAATGCTTAAAGATCGGTTGTATTGAAGAGGTGGCCTATCGTATGAAATATATTAACAAGGCGCAACTGGCCAAATTGGCGAGTGGATTTCATACCAGCTACGGGGAATATCTAAAAGGATTACTTAATGATAAATAAACAGATTTTAATTTTAGGTAAAGGTTTTATCGGTGAAAGGCTGCGCAAGGAATTGAACTGCCAAATAACCGATGCTTTAATAGAATCCTATTCTGATGTTGAAAAAATAATTAAGCAATATCGGCCTAAAGTGATTATAAATTGTATCGGGATTACCGGTAAGAAAAATGTGGATGACTGTGAGCTGGAAAAAGATGCGGCATTACTCGCCAATAGCTTTGTTCCCATAATGCTTGCGGAAGCGGCCTTGCGCAATAAGATTAAATTAGTGCATATCTCCAGCGGCTGTATCTTTAATTATGATTATAAAACGAATAGACCGATTAAAGAAGAGAGCATGGATTATTTCTTTAAATTATTTTATAGCCGCAGCAAGATTTATGCGGATCGGTCGCTGGAAGCGTTGGCCAGGGATTATAATATTTTAATTGCGCGGATAAGGATTCCCTTATTGAATGCCAAGCACCCTAAAAATATATTAGATAAACTTTTAAAATATAATCAGGTGGTGGATATTCCCAACTCGGTTACTTATATTCCGGATTTTGTTCGGGCGATTAAGCATTTAATTAAAATTGATGCACGGGGAGTGTATAATTTGGTGAATAAGGGTGGTTTGCGTTATCCGGATCTAGTAAAAGTGTATCAAAAATATGATCCTTCATTTAAGCCGCGAATGATTTCATTGAATAAATTAGGACTGGTGAGGACTAATCTACTTTTATCAACCGGTAAACTTGAAAAATCAGGTTTTAAAGTCAGAAACATTAATTCTGTTTTAGACGAATGCGTAAAAGAATACCTAAAATCTTAGTTACCGGTGGGGCAGGTTTTATTGGCAGCGCTTTCGTGCGGCTCGTCATCGGCGATTCATCCGTCATTGCGAGGCGCGTAGCGCCGAAGCAATCTATTCTTAAGGTGATTATAGTCGACAAGCTCACCTACGCCGGCGATCTTAAGCGTCTCTACTGGGAGGGGACACCCTGCGCAGCAGAGTGTCCCCTTCCTAATTATTCGGGGACTATCCCTTTTTTCAAGATCGATATCTGCAATAAAAAGCGCATCGAAGCAATATTCTCCAAAGAAAAACCCGATATCATCGTCCACTTTGCCGCGGAAAGTCATGTCGACCGCAGCATCGACGACGCTACGCCGTTTATCGATACGAATATCAAAGGAACTCAAGTTTTGCTTGATCTTAGCCGTAAATATAAGGTCGGTAAATTTATTCATATCTCCACCGATGAAGTTTACGGAGAGATCGCTAATGGTAAATTCAGCGAGAATTCACTAATTAAGCCCAATAGTCCTTATGCGGCAACTAAGGCGGCAGCGGATCTTTTGGTGCAATCCTATATTCGGACTTATAAATTCCCCGCAATCATTATCCGGCCGTCGAATAATTATGGTCCATGGCAGTATCCTGAGAAACTTATTCCACTTTCAGTCCTAAAGATCTTAGTCGGGTTAAATATCCCGGTTTATGGAAAAGGCCTAAATGTGCGTGAATGGCTTTATGTGGATGACTGCGCGGCAGGTATTTTGAAAATTATGCAAAAAGGCAAGATTGGCGAAATTTATAACTTAGGAAGCGGGCAGGAAAGTAAAAATATTGATACGGTTAGACTTTTACTAAAAACTTTACGCGTTAGCCAGGATCGTTTTGAATTTGTCAAAGACCGCCTTGGTCATGATTTAAGGTATAGCCTTAATTCTAATAAACTTGCCCAAGAGTTGGGTTGGAAAGCGCAAATTAAACTTTCGGAAGGCCTGAGGTTGACTGTCGCTTGGTCTCTAAAGTATGCTCCTTGGCTTAAAAGTAAGCTAGGTGATATTAATAAACTTTATAATAAATAGGGACTGTCCCTATTTATTAATTGTTATTGTTTATTTGCAAAGCACGATAGCGTTTAATTATAATATTTAGCCTATGCGTAAGAAGCGAATATATTTTGTAACCGGGGCAAGCGGGTTTGTCGGCGCTTGTTTAGTAAGGAGGTTGGTTTCCAAAAAAGAAATAGTGCATGTTATTCTTAGAAATAATTCTGATCTTTGGAGGATAAAAGATATTATTTCTAAAGTTAAGGTGCATAGATGTGATTTAACGGATTTTAAAAAATTAAATAGTATAATTCTTAAGATTAAACCCAGCGTTATCTATCACCTCGCTACCTATGGCGCATATTCCAGCCAAAAAAATATCGATTTGTGTATAAAAACTAATGTTCTGGGTACGTATAATCTATTAAAAGCTACTTCTGCGGTTGATTATGAAGTATTGGTTAACAGCGGTAGTTCTTCTGAGTACGGGTTTAAGAAAAAGCCGATGCAGGAGAATGATTCACTTGAGCCAGCGAGTTATTACGCTGTTGCCAAGGTAATGCAGACTCTTTTGTGTTCACACTTTGCAAAGGAAAAGAATAAACCTATTGTTACGCTTAGGTTGTTTTCCGTATATGGGCCTTATGAAGGAAGTAGTCGATTTGTCCCCACTCTTCTAAAAGCTTTATATTACGGCAAGCGAATGAAATTGGTCTCTCCGAAAATTTCCCGGGATTGGATTTATATCGAAGATGTAGTGGATGCATATTTAATGATCGATAAGCTTAAGAAATTTAGGGGAGAAATTTTTAATCTGGGGACCGGAGAGCAGATAAATATTGCAGGAGTAGTAAGGTTGGCTACTAAAGTGACCGGCAAAACTACGGTTTTAAATTGGCAGGGTATGCATAACCGGATTTGGGATACGGATTATTGGGTTGCGGATATCAATAAAACAAAGAAATTTTTAAAATGGCAGCCGAAAGTAGACTTAGAAAAAGGGATCCTGCTTACCTGGAGATGGCTTCTGGACAATTTACAACTTAATGCTTAATATGTATAGTTACATGGGGATTCATTAACAATTTAATATGAATAATGCAGATGAACCGGTAAAAGAAGTTTTTCAGCCGTTGCCGAATGTAGCGCGGGAAAATTTTAAGGGTTTTATACTTTTTTACCTTAGACTTTTTTTTGATATTGGTTCATTTACGGTTTATAAAGATGTTAAAAGGTATCTAGCTAGAACAAATAAAAATGTTTTAGAGGTTGGTTGTGGGTTTAAGCCCTATAGATATTTAGTCCCTGCGGGAGTAAAATATTGTGGCGTTGATTGGATAGGCGCAGGTAATAATTTTCATTGTCAAGCGGAGGATGTTATTTACTATGCTGGAGATATTTTACCTTTGGAAGATTCGTCATTTGATTATTTGTTTCACACAGAAGTATTAGAGCACGTCTATTATCTAGATCAATTTTTAAATGAATGTTATCGAGTATTGTCTGAAAATGGAAAGATGTTTTTTACTATACCTTTTGCTGCGCGTAATCATTATATTCCTTACGACTATTGGCGGCTGACGCCGGTATCCTTAGAAAAGTTGCTTGTTAAAGCCGGTTTTACACATATCCTTGTAAGGCCAAGGGGTGCCGACATAATCGTTATTATCGCAAAGATTAATGTATTTTTTGTCCGGATAATAATGCGCGCGATGAATAATTCTGTGCTTAGTTTGATAAATAAGGTTATTTTTGGATCTTTGTTCATTATTCCAATTATCTTTAATACATTATTGGGACATATTTTGCTTTTTTTAAGGGTCGGTTCTGTAGATGATCCGTTGGGCTATTCAGTATATTGTGATAAGATCGGTGAGTACGTATGAAAAAAAAATGCTTTACTACTAATCAGAAGAAAATAAGAAGAAGAATAATTGAGCTTAGCTATAACTCTAAGCTTGCGCATCTTGGATCTTGTTTAAGCGTTGTAGATATAATTGACGCGATCTATCTGGTCAAAAAGCCGCTTGAGCGCTTTATTCTTTCGGGAGGGCATGCCGGGATAGCCTTGTACGCTATTTTAGAGAAACACGGTTTGATTCAGCCTGAAGTAACCCCGACTCTCAATGTTCATCCGGATAGAAATATTAATTTAGGTATAGATTTTTCAACGGGAAGTTTAGGTCAGGGGCTGCCGGTTGCGGTGGGCATGGCCCTGGCTGATCGAAAGAAACATGTTTTTTGTGTCATTACCGATGGAGAGTGTGCGGAGGGGAGCATCTGGGAAGCTTTAAGGATAATTGCGGAGAACAAGATCCACAATCTTATTATTATTGTTAATGCCAATGGATGGGGGGCGTATGGACCGGTTTCATCCGCATTGCTTTTAAAGCGATTTAAGGGTTTTGGTTTAAATGTTATAAAAGTAGACGGGCATAATGAAAATAAAATTGTGGGCGCAATTAGGAAGGCGATGAAGAAAGGTCCTTCGGTGGTTTTTGCCAAGACCAGCGTTGAGCAGTTCAGTTTTTTAAAGGGTCTGGATGCGCATTATTATGTGATGCATGAAAATGATTATAACTGTGCAATGGAGATTTTAAAGTGAGCGATGTAGCGATGGTAAAAATGAAGAGATGCTTTGTGGACATTTTACATAAGAAAATGTCGGAAAATAAAAATATCTGGGTAGTCACCGGCGATCTGGGATATAAAATGTGGGATGAGATTAAAAGAGATTATCCAAAGCGGTTTATAAATGTCGGGGCAGCTGAGCAGTCCATGGTCGGAGTTGGCATAGGATTGGCTTTGGAAGGGAAAATTCCCTTTGTTTATTCGATATCTCCGTTTTTATTGTACCGGCCTTTTGAAACGATTCGAAATTATTTAAATCAGGAGAAGATCCCGGTTAAATTGATCGGTTCAGGAAGAGATAAGGATTATTTTCGCGATGGTTTTTCTCATTGGGCGCTGGAGGATCGAGAGATAATGAAAATTTTGAATAATATTAACGCCCGCTGGCCGGAAACTAATGAAGATTTGCCGGAAATAGTGAATGAAATGATCAGAAATAATTCCCCGTATTATTTAAATCTTAGGAAGTAACTATTTAGGAGAGAAGATGAAGAAAATTTCGGCGATTATTGCTTGTTATAATGATGCATTGGCTGTTCCGTATATGTATAAGCGGTTAACGGATGTTTTTAATAAAATTGGAGTCGATTATGAGATAATCTTTGTCAATGACGGCAGTCCGGACAATACGGAAGTTTTATTGCGCGATCTTGTTAAGAGCGATGCGCATGTTATCGCCGTCAATCACTCGCGTAATTTTAATTCGCAGATGGCTTTTACCAGCGGGATGGATATCGCTAAAGGGGATGCGGTGGTTTTATTGGATGGGGATTTACAGGACCCGCCGGAGATTATTGAGCAATTTTACAATCAATGGCTGGAGGGTTACGATATTGTCTACGGAGTGAGGGTGAAACGGGAAGCCCCGCTGCTTATGCAAATAGCCTACAAAATGTTTTATCATATTATTCATAAAGTTTCTTATTTAAAAATACCTCTTAATGCCGGAGATTTTTCACTGATGGATAGAAAAGTAGTGGAGGTAATGAAATTGTTTCCTGAGCGGGATAGATTCCTTAGGGGATTAAGGGCGTGGACGGGTTTTCGAAATACAGGTGTTCCGTATATTCGGCCGGAGAGGATGTTCGGTAAGTCAACTAATAATATTTTTCGGAATTTAAGCTGGGCGACAAAAGGAATTTTTTCTTTTTCGTACGTTCCGCTGGAGTTAATGGCGCTTTGTTCTTTGCTGGTATTTATTTTATCGCTATTGGGGATGATCATTCAGATTATCGGTAGAATTTTAAATCCGAATATTCCTCATGGATTCACAACTTTATTGGTAGCAATTTTATTTATCGGCGCTATTCAATTGTTGGGGATAAGCGTTTTAGGCCAATATATCGGCAGGATATTTGAAGAGGTTAAACAGAGACCGAAGTATGTCGTGAAGAGCGTTTTTCGCAATGAAGAGCGTTAAATTTACGGATTTAGTAATACTTGACGTATCAATGGTTTTTAACTAAGAGGTTTATCTATGTCCGTTGTTATCGTCACCGGCTCATGCGGTTTAATCGGCTCTGAAACCGTCAGTTTCTTTGCCGAAAAAGGCTTTGATGTCGTCGGTATTGACAACAACATGCGCAAAAGTTTTTTTGGCGCAGACGGCTCAATTCTGTGGAACAAAAAGCGTCTGCAAAAGCTGCATAAAAATTATCAGCATTATTCTGTAGATATCCGCAATCAGGCTAAAATTAATTCCATATTTAAAAAATTTAATAAAGATATCGCTTTAATTGTGCATGCCGCTGCTCAACCATCCCATGATTGGGCCGCTAAAGATCCGCTGGTTGATTTCGGGGTGAATGCTCAAGGCACGCTAGTGATGCTGGAGGCTCTACGCAAATTTTCTCCCGGCGCAGTTTTTATTTTTACCTCGACGAATAAAGTTTATGGCGATACTCCTAATCGGCTTCCTTTCATTGAACAAGATCAGCGTTTTGAGATCGCTGCGGATCATAAATATTATCAAGGCATCGATGAAACTATGAGCATTGATCATTGTTTGCATTCGGTTTTCGGCGCATCGAAAGCGGCGGCGGATCTGATGACTCAGGAGTATGGAAAATATTTCCAGCTTAAGACCGGCGTGTTTAGGGGTGGCTGTCTTACCGGCCCGGCGCATTCTGGGGCTGAGCTGCACGGGTTTTTATCATATCTAGTTAAATGTGCCGTGACAAAACGCAAATATAAAATTTACGGTTACAAGGGCAAGCAGGTTAGGGATAATATTCATTCCTTTGATTTAGTGAATGCGTTTTATCATTATTTTCAGAATCCCCGCAGTGGCGAAGTTTACAATATGGGAGGGGGCAGGTTTGCGAATGTTTCAATTTTAGAAGCAATTCAGATTTGTGAAAAATTAACCGGCCAGAAGCTAGATTACGAATATATCGATACTCCGCGCATTGGCGACCACATTTGGTGGATTAGTGATGTTTCTAAGTTTAAGCAAGATTACCCCGCCTGGAACTATAAATATGGCATAGGGGAAACAGTTAAGCAAATCTATGAAGCCCAAAAGTAGTATCCGTAAACGTTTTATCGCCGCCGAATCCGACACTCTCATCATCGAAACAATTCAAACAATAAATAGATTGGGAAAGAAGCAGAAACTGTTTCCGCAGGAAACTGTTTCTGCTTCGAAGCTTCGTATTCTCACCCTCAAAGGCACCTGGCGCGCCAATGATTGTAATGAACTCTGTTTCGAAGTCACCGCCCGCAAAGGCCCGCCGGAAACCTATACTTTTAAAGGGAGCTGGAAGTTAAACAACAATCAACAAATTGAATATACCTGTGAGGATGGCCGCGACAAATTAACTTTTAAAGGTTATTGGAATATATCTTCGGCTAATCGCTTAGTGTATATTTTTGATGGTAGCTCAACTTCACGTTTTGAATTTAAGGTTCAACTTGAATCGCCTACATTTTATCCTAAAAAAGGAGAGATTCGTTATCGTATTGGCGTAGGGATTCGTCAAAGCCGCTTAACCGCACTCGGCCAGATAATTACTCTTTACGGTGAATGGAAGTTTGGCCGCAATTTAGGATTGACCTTTCAGATGGACTATGGCCAAGGCAAAGTTAGATCAATACAATTTGGAGCAGAGGTAACCTTTGGTCGCAACAAAGTTATTTTTGCGCTGAAGAATGAATTTGGTGAGCCCCTAGGCATTACCTTGACCATGACACATAAATTTTTAGCGCATCTTGATACTGAAATTTTCCTAAGACTCAAATCCCGCCGTAAAGAACAATTCATCGAAACCGGCCTCACCATCCCTTTTTAGTCAGGGACTGTCCCCACAGGTAAGAATAAGTAGGGACTGTCTCCGCAGAGGACTGTCCCTCGTAGAACCAGTAGGGGACACTCTGCGCAGCAGGGTGTCCCCTAGTGTAAATTGTTCGTTATCAATGATTTATAATCTTGAAGTCACAAATTGTGACCTCAAGTTGGACTTTTCTTGTTAGATTTTACTTGCTATTACGTCTATTGGTGTAAGGAGGCCCAAATGAATAAAATCGAAATTGAAGTGGAATTAGTAGCAGCAAAGATTTTGTTGGTGAGAGGAAGTAGGGTAATGTTGGATAAGGATTTGGCTTTATTATATGGAGTATCAACTATGAGACTGAATGAGCAGGTAAAAAGAAATAAAGACAGGTTTCCAAGAGATTTTATGTACCAGCTTACAAAAGAAGAAGCCTCTAACTTGATATCGCATTTTGCGATATCAAGTTGGGGTGGCAATCGTAAGTTGCCATTCGTCTTTACCGAACAAGGCGTAGCCATGCTTTCTTCTGTGCTTAATTCTAAACGGGCAATTCATGTCAACATTGCTATAATGCGGGCATTTGTGAAATTACGTGAGTTATTATTAACGCATAAAGATTTGGCGCTGAAACTTGAGAAATTAGAGCGAAAGTATCAATTGCATGAAACGGATATTCAGGTCATATTTGAGGCGATTAAGAAATTGCTTGAGCCGCCTCCTGAGCCACCAAAACCACGATTTGGAATGAATTAACGGCACTAAGATAAGGGGACACTCGATAGTAGGGGGGCATTCTGCGTAGCAGGGTGTCCCCTATTTTTTTAAGCGTCATTGCGAGCCCGCCATTGGTTTAGTGGCGGGCGAAGCAATCTTCATAGTTAGATTTTACCTCTCCCTACGTCTATTAGAGTAGAAGGGAGATAGGATATGGATAAAAAAGATGTTGACAAAATACATAATAGTATATACAATTGTATATACTTAGGTGCAGAAGGAAGCTTGGGGAAAGAAATAAAATGGGATTCTCTAAAGAGTTCCCGGTTGAAGTTGATTCGAGGGGTATCGTTTGAAGAGATAATTCATGTTGAATTGTTGGATATTATTGACCATCCGAGTCGTAATGATCAGTTAATTTTGATTTGTAAACATAAAGGGTATGTGTGGGTAGTACCATTTGTTTTTGATGAAAAATGTATTTTCTTGAAAACAATATACCCAAGCCGAAAGTTTAAAAAAATTTATAGGAAGAGGTGATCATATGAGAAAAATTAAACTAACTAAACAAGAACAATGGATTGAAGATCATGCCGAGGAATTCGTTCCGGTAAATAGGAAGCTATATAACGAAATTGTAGCTGCCATTGAGCGCAAGAAGAAAGAAATGGTCTTAAATATGCGTATTAACCGGGATGATTTGGAAGCGATTAAACAAAAAGCCCGCAAATCCGGGATTAAATATCAAACGTTTATTTCCGAAATTCTGCATAGAGTAGCTGAGGCATAAGCACAATACAATCAGGGACTGCCCACGCAGGGGACTGTCCCTGATTTACTAGTGCTAAAAAAATAGACGCATCCCTATTTTGCAAACTTGAGGTTTCAATTTGAAACCTCAAGAATCCAGGAATTCAGGGATACAGCACTTAATTTCAAGTGATAAGTATGATGATTAGCTGTAAAAGCATAATATCTAGAGCCCTAATCTGCCTTATCCTTGTCCTGCTCACCACCCAGGCTTTTTGCCTCCCAGCCGACATCATCCCCCTCAGCAACCAAGAATATTTCCCAGCCACCCAAAAAGCAATCTCCCAAGCCAAAAAATCAATCTTCGTCGTCATGTATCTAATCAGCTTCAACAAGGAAGACAAAACCTCAAAAGTTTCTCAGCTCCTAGATGAGCTTGCCAAGGCCAAACTCAGAGGTGTGGAGGTTAAGGTCATCCTGGATTACCAGAGCAGCTCCAGCCACCTACCCACCCCCACCACCCAGCCAAATTATGCAGCCTTTAGGTTCCTTAAGGACAATGGCGTCCAGGTCTACTTCGACGGCCCCGTAGCTTACACCCACAACAAAGCCATTATCATCGACAAGCGAACAATCATCTCCGGCAGCCACAACTGGTCCGCCGCCGCGCTCACCAGCAATAATGAAACTTCATTTTTAATCGATTCCCCTAAATTAGCCAACCAGCTTTTGGATAAATTTTCCCAAATCAAGCTCTCGACCCAAGACCAAGACCTCGCCGAAACCTCCAGCGTCCGCATCCCCTACTGGGCAATGGAAAAAAATGGAATTATCCCGGATATGCTCCACCGGCACGACAAAAATGGCCTAGATATTTTGCTTATGCTTTTAAGGGATTTCGATGGCAACGCCAAAGGTATGATTAATACAAATTACGAGCTGCTGGCCGAAGGCCTAGGTTTCTTAAACCATCTGGATTGGGCAATCTATCGTAGAGACATAAACCGCCTGCTTCGTCACTTAAATGCATTATACAAATTATTCCAAATCGATACTCAACTTAATCAACCGATTAAAGTAAGATTGTTAAAAGAGCTAGGGAAAGAAACTTTTAGCCTTCCTCGGGCCTATTGGGATTATGGCTGGGCAAACAGATTGGATTTAAACGCCAAGGTCTGCCTTTTAATTAATTTAGCTGAACTGGGGCGCAACCCGCAGTCGCCGGAGTGGTCGCTCTCCCGTCCGCAGATTATCGAAAAATATGGAGTAGGTATGAATTCACTTTACCGGGGAATGAAAACCTTAAGAGATTTTAATATCATTGATGTTCAATACAGCTCGATTGATGAAGGATATGAGAATAGAATGGCCTCTACAACCGTATTCTTGGGATTGTATGATATGCGCGAATTTAAACAAAACCTAAAGCGTCTTGAAGATGTTTATGGTAGTGAATTAATAACTAAAAGTAGAAAATATGCTTTTGTAGTTTTTAAAGGATATGACCTAAATGTGATTGAGATGATCGCCGGCTTCATTAATACTTATGGGCCTGCTAAGGTGGATGAAGCCTTTAAGGTCGTTGCGAAGAAAAATCCCGATAATCCTAAACGATCCTTCGGCTATGTAACCGGAATTTTAGATAAAATGAAATAATTCGTCATTGCGACCCGCCATGATTCGTGGCGGGGAAGCAATCTAAAATCTAAGAAACTGTTACCTTTGAACTGTAATATTTGTTTTGCAATCGCTTAGTTTTTATGAAATTATGTAGATTGTTCATCATTGAGAAATAAATTGGCGTATAATGAGGTGCTTTAGTTTGTCTAGACTAGGAATAGTAAAGATACTATGGAAAAAATAATTGATTCTACTTACTTTCGAGATCCTGCGTTACTAGATTATTTCAGATCTGATAAGTCTAATATGGCAGTTTTTTGTGATGATGCTTGTATGGAAACTTATAAAGGAAACGCAACCAAGAATATTTCTAAGTCAATTGAGATTGTTTCCAGGTTTCCCGACCAAGTTATTATTCTTAAGAGCACCCGAGATGTAATTAGAATAACGCTATTGAATAAGCGTTTGGAATTATTGGAAGATACTTCTCAGACCAGAGGATTTAAAATGTTTTGCTTAGATGTTGAACGCGCTATTCAAGGTGACCAGGCACTTACTAAGCAGATTTTAATAAAAGCCCAGATAGCTTTGGATCATTATAATAAAACACTAAAGGATACTATGTTAGTTGTAGAAGGTATAAAAGAATACGCTAAATCATTCAAACCTGAACACCTAAAGACGCTAAGAAATAAAAATGAAATAAAGCTAGAAGTCTTTGATAAAATATCAAAAGACATTCTTTTATTAACATATTTATTATTTCACGATCATCCAGAAGTTCTGGAAATACCGCAAGCATCTCAGGTTCGGGATAGCTATGTATTTAGGTTCGCAATTAGCGCGTATCTTCTTATGTTGCGGTGGATTAGTGATGGGGGGATCGAGAGCAAACCTCTCAATAAATTACAAAATGATTGTATTGATATTAAGTATGTTGCTTATGCCACATTCTTTGATGGTCTTTTAACGAAAGATAAAAAAATGGAAGGAATTTATATAGATACGCTTTTTATATTGAAACGCGTATTTAAATAAATATCAGTAGTATAAGTTTATAGCTCAGCCATATTAAGGGCTTAAAACAGTATATTCTTAGCTTGTAAAGGAGTAAAAATATGGTTATTAGTTCAAATACCCTATTTCATTTTACCGATAACATAGATTGTTTAGTTAGTATATTAAGACATGAGTTTTTTCCTCAGGTTTCTCTTGAAAATCATGGGGATCTTTTTAATCCTCCAAGTGGTGAATTTGAAATCGGTGTGCCATTGGTGAGCTTTTGTGATCTACCATTGTCGCAAATTGCCGAGCATTTAAAATTTTATGGTAATTATGGCATAGGCTTAAGAAAACAGTGGGGCATGGAAAAAGGGATTAATCCTGTTATGTATTTACATTCCCGATCTTCTTTTGAAGCAACTCTTGATAAGCTAATTCTTTCTGTGCTTAGAGATAAGGATGAGGAAAAGAAGCAGTTAGCTATGTCGATCATTAGTTTTATTAAGATTTATAGGGGGCGTATATATAGAAGAGGAGCATATTCGGTAGAAAAGACATTCTACGATGAGAAAGAGTGGCGTTTTGTTCCATATCCTTTTGTAACAGGTGATAAAAATAATAAGACATTGTTGGTTAAGAAGGACTTTTTTGATCCCATTAAATTAGGTAAAATAAATGAAATTTTGAAGAATAAATTTAAACTCTCCTTTGAACCTGAAGATATAAGATATATCATTGTTGAGCGTGACGAAGAAATATTACCAATGGTTAAAAGAATAGAAGAAATTAAGGGTCCTAAATATTCCTATGATGTTTTAAAGAAACTTACAACGAGAGTTATTTCCTCAGAACAAATCAAGGAAGATTTTTAATATTAGACACATTTTGGGCACAGAGTAAAGATTTATACTCTTAACTGGTTGCAAAACAATAGATAAAAGTAAATTGGTTTAAAATGAGGATCTCGCATTAAATTAATTAATATTTAAAAAAGTTTGGTATATATTATGGGACAGAATAACAAGAATTTACCCGAAACTATTCGACTTAAGATGTCTGATACTGAGTCTGAGATAAATATGATAATTGAAGAAGCTAGTGGAGCTCAGAAATTAAATTTAACAGGGAAGATTAGCTTTCGTTATCGGCAAAGTGCTCCTATGGATATATTAACACCTTTTGAACGATCACAATCAGTATGTTTTATATCGCGTTATGAATTTTTACCTGTTTTTAAGGGTATTGAAGTGGTGGAGAATAATGGTAAATTTCATCTGAGTAATATTGCATTTATTAGGCATATTCTGAATGAATATAGATCAATTATTAACAATCAGGGAGACTCAGTTTATTATGCAAATATACATAATTTTTGCTATCTCAAGCTTAAGAATAGAGATCCTCAAAAAGGATTATCAATTACAGTTAATCACGATATAGACGGGGATATAACCGATACTTTTATGCAAATTTTAGGAGAGAAGCGTGAATCAATTAAGATAATTTTAAAAAAAAGTGAATTTGATTATATATATAATGGTATTTTGCAGCACTCTGACCATAAATATACCGAAAGATATTGGGAAGAATATCATACTGGAGAATTAAACTATGTTTTTATAAAACATGCGGCTCTATTAGGTTGTATAAAAGATTGTTTATTTTGGCATCATAGGATCTTGAATCAACTAACATTTCCGACACTCGGTCCATTGGGTTAGAATAATTTATCTAATACAGATTAGGAGCGAGGCTACTAAGTTATAAAGAAACTTAATAAAGGGGTCAAGTTATGATCGAAGTGTCTAAGTTAAATACTATATTTATTCAGAGTTGTGGTTCTTGTGTTTTGGCTAGTTATGCGGTAGTGGGTAATTATTTTACCGGATTTCCAATAGAACAATTTTTTGAAGATTACTGTAGGCATTTTAATCAATCATTTAATACTTGGCAGGAAGCGGAGAGAATATATGCGAATCATTTTGATCTTGAATGGAAAATAAGGAAGTGCGAGGGATACAAAGTTTTATTAAATTTGCATAATAATTCACAAGAGGCTGTATTTGAGCGAAGTCGTAAAATATTTTCAGCTACTTTTTATACCGATTCGTTAAACGTTCTTTCTAAGTTAGAAAAAAAGTTAGAAAATGAAAAATCTTTCTTGAATATTACTTTTGAAGTGTATGCAAATGTATGCCATTCAGTAACTGCTTTTTATGACAAAGAAAATTTATTGTGTCGCGATACGAGATTCCCTGGGGTAGTGCCAATAGCAAGTTTAATGGGATTGGGTAAGTTGAGAGATAGTGTTCTTTATTCGAAGATTGAACAATAAAGAATAGTTATTTTTTGGTATATTTTTGTATACTGAGCTATAACCATAAGGAGGATGAGGAAGCATTTTTTTCATCTGCTATTAAGGGAGAGTTAATAGATACTTGGCTGGATATGGAGGTATAGAAGACAAAATAGGAGGTTTCGTATGGCTGATGGCGGATTTTTAGTTAAATTTGATGGTAAAGAAGTTACGCATTGTTACGCAGTTGCCTTTGATTATGATGAAAGGCAGTATATTATTAATGGCACAGAGAAATATGAGTTGCCTGCTGTAAAGAAGATAAGCATCGAGGTAGAAGAAAAATAGAATTTCTGTTAGATTTCAATCTGTTCTGCTTTCTGCCTGCCGGTAGGCAGGAAGCGCCGAAGCAATCTCTAATTATCCTTCCTTTTTAAGCAAAAAACCCTTTATTTGCAAGATGTTAATGCTATAATATTAGTTTGTGAAATACAATAACTTTTCGCCCACGGTTGCGTAGGAGGTTAAATGAAAGTAGTCATTTTAGCTGGTGGTAAAGGAACTAGGCTTAGCGAAGAAACTACTAATATTCCCAAGCCAATGGTAGAAATCGGAGGCAAACCGATTATTTGGCATATTATGAAGATGTACTCTAATTTTGGTTTTAACGATTTTATAATCTGTTTGGGATACAAAGGCTACATGATTAAAGAATATTTCGCTAACTATTTTCTTCATTCAGCTGACTTGACCCTTGATTTAAGCACAAATAGCATGAAGGTACATGGCTCAAAAGCCGAGCCATGGAAAGTTACGCTTATTGATACCGGTCTTGAAACCATGACTGGCGGTCGCATTAAGCGCATAGAAGAGTATGTCGAAGGCAAAGCATTCCTTTTAACTTATGGTGATGGCATTGGGAATGTGGATATTAATAAACTTGTAGAATTTCATAAGACGCAGGGTAAATTCGCCACGGTTACTGCTGTGCAATTAGAAGGTAGATTTGGGGCGCTAAATATTGAAAAGAGTGATAAGGTTTCCTCTTTTTTTGAGAAACCACAAGGTGATGGGGCGTGGATTAATGGAGGATTTTTTGTTTTAGAGCCGGAAATATTTAAATATATTAGTAATGATTCGATCATTTGGGAACATGATCCTTTAGAGAAATTAGCTAAGGATAGTCAATTGAATGCTTATAAGCATAGCGGATTTTGGAAATGCATGGACACTGCAAGAGACAAGATGGAATTAGAGCAACTTTGGAATGCGGGAAATGCTTCTTGGAAGTCTAAATAGGTGAAATTATGAATAAAAGTTTTTGGAGAAATAAAAGAGTATTAATAACAGGATTTGAGGGGTTTCTTGGTTCTAATTTGACTCGAGAATTACTTAAAACAAAAGCAAAAGTAATTGGTTTAGATATTAAGACTTTTCGTAAAGAAACCATTCTTGGCTCTCAAGATTATAAGAAGATGGTCGTTTATAAGGGGAGCGTTACTAATTATAATCTCCTTGAGAGAATCTTGCGTAAACATTCAATTAATATAATTTTCCATTTAGCTGCAGAGGCAATTGTTAGCCGTAGTCAGGAGAACCCACGCAAGGCATTTGAATCTAACATTAAAGGTACTTGGGAGGTTTTAGAAGCTGCCCGCCAACAGGGGAAGATGGAGGCCGTTGTTGTTGCTTCAAGCGATAAAGCGTATGGTAGCCATAAAAAACTTCCTTATCGTGAAGATGCGCCACTCATTGCAAATCATCCTTATGATGTTTCAAAAAGTTGTGCTGATTTGATTGCGCATACTTATGCGCATACCTATGGCCTTCCCGTAGCTATAACTCGCTGTGGTAATATTTTTGGACCGGGTGATTTTAGCTTTTCCCGCTTAGTTCCGGATGCTATTCGGTGTGCGCTTACTGAGAAAACGCTTCAAATTCGTAGTGATGGCAAGTTTACCCGTGATTATGTTTATGTTGATGACATTGTGAATGGCTATATTGTTTTAGCGGAAAAACTGCAAAAACTTAAACTTGGCGGAGAAGCGTTTAATTTTAGCGATGAAAAACCGCTGACCGTTATAGAGCTGTTAGATAAAATTCGGAAACTACTTAAAGGCCGACCTGATTATAAAATATTAAATAAGGCTAAATATGAAATCAGACATCAATATTTGGCATCTAAGAAAGCTAGAAAGATTCTTATTTGGAAACCGCAAGTTACTATTGAAGAAGGATTAAAACGGACAATAAAATGACGTTCCTTAGGAAACTTCTGATAATATCAATTGTTGCGAGCATTCTTTCGATAGCTACTTTTTTTTATTTGAAGGAAAGTCATTCAATTCTCTATAAAAGGGCACAATTTTTATTTAATAAATCAGTGTGCACTTATCAGTTTGATGTGCCTTTGACAGTTACGCAATTGAATAAAATTAATAATGAAATACGTACAGCAAGTTTTCAAGAAGTAAGAATAAATTTTAATGTTGATAAACAAAATTATAGTGGCTTGATAGATGGAGCTTTGTTTCAAATAATTCCGCAGCTTATAACATGTGAATTTAATAGATCGTCAGGACTGTTTTTGCGCATTGGAGACGAAAAACTTTTTTTTATTTGTCCAATCCTGGTTAAACAAGGATTACAGAATTTTGAAATAATTGAAACCTATGACAATTTTATAATTAAAATTGATGATAAAGTAAAATTTTTTCTAAATGCAAATAAAGGAAATAATTTTATACTTAATAAGTTGCCTTTTAGTTCTATAAGTTTTCATAATTATAGAAATGATGTAAAAATTAATAAAGCTACTATTAACTATGTTATTGGGCGGCTAAATTGGAAAGTATTTATTTTTATGTGTATTTTAGGGGTAATTTTTTGGTTCTTTTTTATTGCTATGTTAACATTAGTTATTAACTTATGGCGTAAATTATGGATAAAAGTAAACGTTAATACTAAAAAAGCATTATTGGTTGCAACGCTACTTTTATTTTTCAACGCTATCTTTTTTTACAATCTACCTAAATTGGTTTTTGTATTTTTTACTTTTATTACTTCTGCGTTAGCATATATTTTTTGGCGTATTTTTTATACTAGAAATAATAATTGCACAGGTGAGATTAGTAAAGATAAGATTAATTTTTGGATGTGCTTATGTGTAGTTATTGGTACAATTTTCATGTTTAATTTTTTAATTTTTAATAAATTTTTCCCTATTACTGAGGGTTGGTGGAGTGTAATGGCTTATTATATAAACCAGGGCAAACTGCCTTATAGAGATTTTTATTTGTGTTTACCGCCACTCTATCCATACCAAATAGCTACTTTTACTAAATTTTTTGGTTATAATTTCATCAACTTACGATTTGCAGGTATAGTTGTAATGATGTTGTTTGCAACAAATCTTTATTTAATTATGACTCTTTTTTTCCCGTATTTTATTAGTGCAATACTTGCAATATCCGCGATACTTATTGTCCAATCTTTTACGTTTTTAGTTGCTTATGACTTCAACATGTTAATTTTTCTATATTCCACGTATATTGTGTTATTTTTGTTATATGCGATGGATAAAACCGCAAGTTACAAGAAAAGGAATTTATTTTGTTTATTAACAGGTGTAATGTGCTCATTAGTCGTTCTTACGAAACAGAATGCTGGCCCAATTATTGTATTTGCTTCGATGGCTGTTTTTATTATTGATTTAATTGTTTCTCAGAAGAAATCGCCAGTTCAGATTATTATGTATTTTATTGGGTTTTTTATTCCAGTTTTTTTTACTTTATTTTGGCTTTTAAAAAATAATATATTTAATAATTTCGTTCAGCAAGTTTTCCTAGATGCAATAAATAGTAAGGGAAGGATTAGTTTGGTTTTGTTTCAATGGGTTGGTAATTTGTTTACAAAAGAAAGAATTTTTGGGATTAGTTTGATTTGCAATGCTTTTTTTATATTTTTAAATTTAAATTTTAAAAATTATAAACAAAACTTAGATTACGAATTTAAATATTGGAATAGAAATATTAAATATTCTTTACTGATGGTGTTGCCGTTGCCCGTTGTTATTATTGCCGCTTATTGTTTTAATGGTTACTCGGTAAAAATATTAGGGAATATTAATTTTCGTTTTTTTATAGAAAATATATTGCCTGTTTCTCTGGCTTTTTCTTGTTTGAGCATGATTATTTATGGATGTTATAGTATTTTTTATAAAAAAGTTTACACATCAATGTTTTTAATGTTATTTTATTTGGCTGTTTTATCAACAGGCATTATATTCTATTCAACTACATCAGCCAGAGATATTTCGTTGCTAACTTTATTTTTGCCTTTTATTTTATTTTTGGGATATATTATTTTTTGTAATTCCAGGTTTAATTTAGTTAAACCTATTGTTTATTCTCTCATAATTATAATTGCCTGGTACGCTTCGGCAAAAAAATTTAATGTTCCATATCAATGGTTTGGCGATGAACAACTTAACGTTCAGTATTCAGTTTACCCATCAAAAAATAAATTGCTTAAAGGTTTTTATTTGAGTGAGGATAGAGAGAAGTTTTTAACTGATATTTCCTCCACGCTTATTTCTAAATCTAATATAAATGATTCTGTTTTCGTTTTTCCGCATTACCCAGTTTTGTATTTAATGTCTAATCGCTTTCCAACAACATTTGCTTTATTCCATTGGATTGATGTAGCAAGTGATAGAGTCTGTAGAGATGACGCTAAAAGGTTGATCAGTAGGCCGCCTAAGCTAATTGTTTACGAAACGGATACTATTGGTATTCAAGAATCAGTTTTTCGAGAATTTAACCGCAGTGGCCAAAGAGATATTATTGATGCGATAGAGATGATGGTTAAGCAAAAAAAATATCGTATGCTTAAAAGATTAGATAATTTAAAAATTTTAGAAAGAATAGATCGTGATTCTTTATGAAACAAAATTTGTTGAAAGGAAAGGTGTAAAGTTATGAAAAATTGTTTAATTTTATGTGTATTTTTGCTTTGCGGTTGCGTTGCAAATGATAATGTGAATACTGTTGGATATCGGCAAGTAGTGTCTTCAACTGTAAAGTACTTAGCACGAGCATTTGTTGCTCAAACTGATATTGAAGATTTAAAACAAAGAAATATTCTAAGGATTGAAAAGAATAGTGATGCTAAGTTTAAGGAAAGGTATGCAAAGGCGTACGTCATTTTGAATAAACTGCCGCAATCTTTATTGGATAAATATTCTATCCGTGAGCAGGTTTCTAAAGAAGAAGTAATTGCTAGGATTAGAGTATTAACTAAGGATGATTTGCTTAATATTGTTGATGCGATTCCTGATGATTTTATTGTTAATAGCTTAGAGCAGTATGTTAAAAATAAGAAAGATATCTTAGGCTCAAATATGGTTGGAAGCTTGCATAGAATATGGGGCTTTATTACTCGGAAGGCTTAATATTGTAATGTGCTCCATGTTCAAGGTGGTTTTAATTTAAAGTCGACTATGTTGTTGTTTATTAATAAATCAAGTATTCTAAGCTAGCGTGTGTGGTTCTTTTTCTTGGGGCGAATAGCTACGTGAGCTATATTTAACTTGAAACATTCGCTTTATTAATGAGAGCAGTAGCGTATTTATTTAAATTGAATAAGAATTTTTAATATTAGGGATAACAATTGTTGTTAAAATATATATATAGCATAATATTTTGAGATTTAATAAAATCTTAATATTAATATTTTAAAAGGAGTAAAACATGGCAAGTAAGGCGTTATTAAAAATTAAATTAGCTGCTAGCATATATCCTAAATTGGTAGCATATAAACTTTTTAATAAGTCTGTCCCGATATTAGTTACTTTTGGTATTACTAATCGTTGTAATCTAAAGTGTGGCTATTGTTTTGCTAGTTTAGAGAATAGGGAACAAAAAGATATGGCTACGGAAAAATTACTCAACTATATTGATCAATTTGCGGATTTGGGCACACAGCAGATAGATTTACAAGGTGGAGAACCCACTTTGCATCCTGATTTAGGTAGGTTAATTGATAAGGTTGTTCAAAGAGGAATTCAATGCTCGATAGCTACTAATGGATTTGCTGTGGAAAAATATATGAATTCGCTTAAAAAATGCTATTCGGTTTGCGTAAGCCTAGATGGATTACCTGAAACCACTAACGCTAACAGAGGTAAGGGGGCGTATGAGTTGGCAGTAAATGCTCTTGAGAAGATGTTTAATAATAAAGTTAATATTCGAATTCATGGAGTATTGACTTATAGAACTACAGCGGCTGATATAGATCACTTGGTAATACTGGCTAAAAAGTTTTTAACTAATATTAATTTTGTTTACGCTTTAGATTCGGGTTTTAAAAAAACTGGTTGCGATGAAAAAAATAAGTTTCCTGAACATATTAGAAAATTATGCCAGTATTTAAAGCAATTAAAGGAAAAAGGTGAGCCGATAACATCTAAAGATGGCGCTCTAGACCAAGTTATAAATTGGCCGTGTGCACCGCAAAGTATTCTTATTGAGAAGGATATGACCAATGAACAGAGAGAGAAAATGAAACAACTAAAGATACCCTGTTGTCTTTGGGGGCATTTGGCTTGTTTTTTTAATACTGATGATTGTTTGTATATATGTCCGCGGGCATTTGATCGACTGGGATATTTTGTTAAAATCAATAATCGTTCAATTAAAGAAGCTTTTGAAGAATTAGCTAAAAGAAAAAAATGCTATATGTGCGGGCAGATGGGAGATTTAAGTTACAGTTTTAATTTCGGGATTGATAATATTAAAACTTGGTTAAAATTTTAATAATTTAACTTATCTTTTATGATAAAGATCGTAGCTGTAACTGGAGCAAGCGGATTTTTGGGTCGTCAACTCGTTACTGATTTGGTTAACAGAAACTATCAGGTGCGCTGCCTTATTCGGGAAAAGAGTAAGGCATTTTTTAAAGAAAACGATAATTTACGTCTATTTCAGGTTGATTGGAGTAGCCTAGAGTCAATTAAGACGGCATTAAAGGGTGTACATATAGTTGTTCATTCTGCGGCTATTCATCCCGAGAGGGGTATTGGTAATTCTCGGGAAATCATGGAGTTTAACGTTAATGGCACGAGACGTTTACTGGAAAATTTGGATAATGTTGAACGATTTATTTTGGTTTCTTCTATGAGGGCCTTGATTAATAAAACTAGTGATGGAATTTTTGATGAAAACAGTAACTATGATTTCCAAAAATATGATACGCCTTATGGCTATAGTAAGTTTCTTTCACAGCAAATATGTTTTGATTTTTTCCGTAAAAAAAAATTACCTTTGTTGGTGGTTAATCCCACCCCAATAATTGGACCACTTGATTTAGGGCCATCTCCAAATGGAAAATTTATTTTAGAGTTTATTAAAACTAAAATTGTTTTTACGCTAAAATGCAGCTATGGATTTGTAGATGTTCGGGATGTTTCCTCGGCTATAGAATTACTATTTCGACATGGTGTCTTTGGTGAAAATTATTTATTATGTTCGGCAAATTGGCCGTTAAAAGAATTTATAGAAAAAATACATTGTTTAATTGGAATAAAAAAACCAATTATAGAAATTCCTCTGCCAATTGCTTATTGTTTAGGGATGATATTTGATCTTTTGGTTTTGATTAAACCTGGGATGACTCTTCCAGTGACACGGTCGACTGTCGAGTTTGCTGCTTTAAATCCAGTGTTTAATGGAGAAAAGATTAAAAAGTTGGGTTTCTCTTACATCAATCCGAATAAAACTCTTAAAGATAGCTTGGATTGGCTGATAAATAATTATGGAAATTTGCAAAAGTAATTATAAGTTTTATTTAAATTTAAAAGGCAAGTGCGATTCTTGCTCTAAAGATTTTGATTCTAGGTCAGATAAAAATTTAGAAGATTTAATACCTGACGGACTTTGTCCGTTTGCTTATTATTCAATAATTCCTTATTGGGTTTCATTTAAGCAAAACGCCTGGTTTCGTTGGCGGCTTAATAAGGATGATGTCGTTTGTCAGTGTCCTAGATTTCAAGGAGTAATATTTTTAGTACGGAAGAGTAAAAGATTGTCAGGGATAGAAATTGAGGCTGAAGTTACTAATGTGGGTAGCTCCCCATGCCCATATAAACATACTAAAGGGCAAATTTTTAGAATTCAAAATGATGTTTTGTGTCCGGCATTATTCCCTTCCTTGTGGACTCACATGGATATGTTTGATAAGAACGATTTAAATCATGCAGAAATTAGTTGTGTTTTGTCTTCAGCTCGCATAGCGGTTGATGTAAAAAGGCAAGTATGATTGATAATATTTGTTGTTCCAGCTTAAATGATAAAACTAGCTCCTTGAAAGTTAAAATTAAAACTTTCAGTAACTCCTGTTTTTTTTGCCGGAAATGTAATGAAGAGTTCGGTTTGGCTGAGCTTGTTCCAGAAGGGGTTTGTCCAGACCTTTTTTACCAAATTTATCCGCAATATTTGAGTCTTTTATACAATGGGAAGTCTTTTAATAAGAACGAAAATATAATATTAATTTGCCCTGGAATAAAAGCCAAAACATATTGGCGGATAAAGTCTCGTAAATTTTGGTTAAGTATTTTTATAAATATAGCGGATAAAATATTTCGAGCATTAGGCCAGCCTAAAGATTTATTTAATAGCAAAGTAGAGATAGAATTAATAAAGACTGATGGGAAATGTCCGCGTGGTTATAAAGATAGAATAAAATTTTCTTTTAATCAATATTCCCATATTTGGGGCCGGCGTTTTTTTTGTCCGGCGGTATTTTATACACTGTATCCTTTTATGATATCAATTAAGCCAGGTGCGAAAGTGTTGTTACAATGTCCGGCTGATTACACTTCAATAGTTTTTGAAATTACACAAAGGTGATGATGAAACGAGCATTATTTTCTCTCTATGATACAAGCAGGGCTAAAGAATTTGCCTCGGTTTTAATTGCGGCCGGATGGGAGATTATTGCTTCCAAAGAAACTGTGAGGGTTCTAAATGATAGTAGGTTACCAGTAGTTGATATTGCCGATTTTACTAATATTAATGTAAATTATGGTTTTCCGCCGACTCTCCATCCTAAAATAGAGGCAGCTCTTACAGATAGTCAAAGCCCACATAGGATAGATTTAGTTTACGTTATTAATTATCCATTGTCAGTTGGAAATGATATCGGTGGTCGCACTTTACTGGCCTTAGCAGCTAAGGGAAAAAGAATGCCGGTCACCAGCATTGATGATATGGCTTCTTTAATTGATCAAATAAAGATAAAAGGTAAGGTATCGAAAAAATTCCACAATGAACTTTTAGATAAAACTAATGCTTTGATTGCGGAGCACTTTTTTGGCCTTATAAGCAATAAGGAAAAATATGATACTGTTTTTGGTGTATTTAATAAAATTTTAGCTCATGGCGAAAATCCCTATCAAGCGCCAGCAGATTTGTTTGTTTGTAGAACAGAAGATTCTTTATCTCTGGGTAGATTTCAACAGAATAGTGGTGATTTACCATGTTTTACAAATTTGGCAGATAGCGATTGCCTCATTCAAACCATTAGTCTTTGCGCTCAAGCTTATAAGTTACACTACGGTAAAATTCCCTATATTTGTGCTGCGGCTAAGCATGGTAATGTTTGTGGCCTTGCCATTGATTGGAATTCTTCAGGTCTAAGTATCGAAAAAGCACTTTTTACTAATCCCAAAGCTATTTGGGGCGGTGAAGTGATAACTAATTTTAGTATTGATGATAATTTGGCGCAGCATCTTTTAAAAAGTCAGAAACGACAGGAAATTCTTGATAGTGCTTTTTGGATGTTGGATGTAATTATAGCTCCGAAATTTACCAAGCAAGCTTTTAAGATTTTGGGTAAACGAAAACAGAGGAAGTTATTGCAGAATCCGGCTTTATTTGATCCTTTTTTATCAAAAGAAAGATATTCCCACCGTTTTGTTCGCGGGGGTTTTTTGCGCCAGCCGACGGCTAATTATATTTTTAATTTACAAGAAGCTAAGTTTGTCGGATGCAGATTATCTTCTCAAGAAATCGATTCTTTGATTATTGCTTGGACAGCGGCTTATAGCTCTAATCAAGGAGGGAATGAATTAGCTTTAGCTAAAAACAGGGCATTAATTTCTTGCGCTGGTGGCCCATCTACAGTAGAAGCTGCCCAATTGGCTGTGTATAAAGCTAAATATTTGAAAAAAAATTTAAAAGATTCAGTTTTTTGTGCTGATGCTTTTTTCCCATTTACCGATGCGCCACAATTGCTTATTGAATCTGGTATTTCTGCTGGTGTTGTTCCATGCGGAGGGAAGTTTTTCAAAAAAGTAAAGAGACTTTTTAAGGAAAATAATATTAGCGTATTTTATTTGCCGAGACAATATCGTGGATTTTGTCGACATTAAGGGGAATGAAATAAACTATGCACAATTCGTAACTGGAAAGAGAGAGTAGGTTCTAATAAAAACATTCATGGATGATATAGTATAATTGGATTGCATAGTTGTGATATGGTTGAAGGATATTTAGGGTTGAACTTTTTTAAAGGGTAGAATCAACTCTTAAAAATACCTAATATTGTTAGGCATGCTTTGGGCTTGGCCATTGTTATTAAAGTTAAGAATTGAATAACAATTCTTTTGTAACTATAGGTTAAAGATTAAAACAATTGGTGATTTATTGGTAGCGTATGATGATTTGGCGTTAAAAGTCTAGTTTTAACTATGTAGCTTAATTGCGAAAGCGCTGAGCTGTTTATTACGGATTGTCATAATGGAGGTTTATGATGCATGATAAAAAGATAGTAGCAATAATTGTTCCTTGTTATAATGAACAGGAATCGGTTAAACTTTTTTTCAATGAAATAAAAAAAGTGTCTAAAATTGGTGCGTTACAAGAAGTAAATATTAATGTTTTGTTCGTTAATGATGGGTCGAGCGACAACACTTTTAGTATTATAAAAGAAATGGCGTTAGAAAATAACAATGTTAGTTTTATTTCTTTTTCGCGGAATTTTGGAAAAGAAGCCGCAATTTACGCCGGTTTTGAAAAGATTAAAGGGGACTATGTTGTTTTAATGGATGCGGATCTACAAGATCCGCCTAGCTTATTAGAAGAAATGTATTTGACGGTAAAAAATGAAGGTTATGATTGTGTCGCAACTAAACGTGTTTCTCGTAAAGGAGAGCCACTGCTTCGTACGTATTTTACAAAGAAATTTTATAAGATTATTAACTTGATCTCAAAAACGGAAATTGTCGATGGTTCAAGGGATTTTAGGTTTATGACACGACAAATGGTAGATGCAGTTTTATCTTTAAAAGAATACAATCGATTTTCAAAAGGTTTATTTAGTTGGGTTGGATTTAAAGTAAAATGGCTGTCTTACGAAAATATAAAACGTGTAGCAGGTAAAACTAAATGGTCATTTTGGAGTTTATTTTTATACTCTATTGATGGAATTCTTTCATTTTCGGTTGTGCCCTTGGCTTTATCATCTTTATTTGGCGTACTAATATCATTTTTTTCCTTGTTTGGAATTATAGCTATAGCAGTGAGGACAATATATTTCGGTGATCCCGTATCTGGTTGGCCGTCCTTAGCAGTAATTATTTCATTCATAGGCGGGTTACAATTATTATGTTTGGGAATTATTGGTCAATATCTATCTAAAACATATTTGGAAACAAAAAATCGCCCTGTTTATATAATTAAAGAATTAAATTTAAAGTAAAAAATTTAAATGGATATATCTGAAAAAACGAAAAATATCAATCGGCACCCGTGGGAATTATCGCGGAGTCATAATGTGCTAAAATTATTACAACATATTAATAATAATGCTGTATACGCGGATATTGGAGCAGGCGATAGATTTTTTACTTCTAAATTGCTATATATTACAGAAGGAAATGTATTCGCTATTGATAATGGGTATAGCAATAGCAGCGGAAAAGAAGGCAGAGTAATTTGCTTAAATGATATTTCTTTACTTAAAAATAATTGTATCGATTGCTTAATAATGATGGACGTTTTGGAGCATATAGAAAATGAAAAACTTTTTTTAAAAGCTGTCCTCGAAAAATTAAGGCCCAATGGAGATATAATTATAACGGTTCCGGCCATGCGGTTTCTTTTTTCATTTCATGATGTATTTTTAAAGCATTACCGGCGTTATAATAGAAAACAATTATTTGATTTATTGCTTTTAAATGAAATAAAAATTGAACAGAGTTATTATTTTTATACTACTTTATTTGTAGTAAGATTTTTTGTTTCACTAATTGAAAAAATTTTCCAAACAAAAAAGCAAAATTTTGGCATTGGTCTTTGGGGGCATAGTGAAAAAAGTTTTATTACTCGTTTTTTTGTTATCATGCTTAATATGGATTTTTTTCTAAATAAACTATTAAGTAAAATTTTTATTCGTTTGCCTGGCTTATCACTCTTGGCGGTTGGTAAGAAAAAGTCATGAATTAGATTGCAAGTGAATAGTGTATTGCATTATAATTGGTAAGAAATGTCAAAAATGTCTGAAGGTATACATTGACATTTGTCGAGTTTTATTCGCTTAAGAGAAAATAGAGTTTATTTTGATATGTTAAGAAGTATTTTTTAGTTTTTATGAGTATACTTAAAAACTTTTATTTCGTAGAAAGGTTAAAATGAATAGTAAGGATAAGGTAAGCTTAATTGCTTTTGTTGTATTAGTTGGTTTTCTATTTTCAATAGTATATCACTATATTTTGGGTAGTTTTTTTAAGTTAGGTTATCCATACAACTCTTTTTTATTTTTTCCAAACAATGTATTTGGTGATTTTGCCGCTTCTTTGATGCAGATTAAATTGCCTATTCCTTATGAGGGAGGCTGGACGTGTGTTTATTTACCATTTTTTTATATGTTTGGAAGGATATTTTTAGTTTTAAGATTTGAAGTAGTGCTAGTAATTTTTTTATTAACTACTTCATTAATTATCTTTTATTTAAATTTGTATAATATAAAAAATGGTGCAGTAAAGTTATGGGACATTCAACAAAGCCTTATATTAACTTTTATGAGTTTTCCGTTTTTATTTTGTTGGGATAGATGTAATTTTGAAATCCTTGTCCTTGTCATTGTGTACTTTAGTTTATACCTATATAGAAAAAAAAGTTATTATTTATCGGCATTATTCCTTTCTTTTGCAGTTGCCATGAAACCTTTTTCTATTTTTTTGATAATTTTATTTATTAAAGATAAAAGGTTTAGGGAAGCTTTTTTACTGATAATTTCGATAGCCATTATTACCTTTTTATCTTTATTATCTATGCAAGGAAAAGTTGTCTATAGTTTTAGGCTATTAATTAATAACTTATCTTATACTCAGAATGTTTTACCATTTGATCTGTCAACTTTGGGTTTCTGTGATTTTGGTAATTCAATATTTGGTGCGTTAAAGTTCATTTATTTAATTACGAAAAGTAATTTTGTGCTCTCGATGATGAGAGGATATAATGTTTTAGTTACTATTTTATTTGTGGCTATATCATTTAGTTTGTTTGCTTTCGTAAAGGAATTTTGGAAAAAGACCTTTTTGATTTTTGCGATGACTTGTTTATTTCCTTACATTTCTGCAGATTATCGGTTGATCTATTTTATTATTCCTTTGCATTTTTTTATTAAATCTTTTTCAGATAATAAAAAGATGGATTATTTGTTTTGTATTTTATTTGCTTTACTTTTTATACCTAAAAATTATATTTGTTACTTAACAAAAACTGGTTACAATGGTGTGATTTTTGATCCTTTGATAATTTTTACTTTCGTTGTGTTAATTATTTGGCAAGATTTTAATGAATACTGGCGTGTTAATAATTTGAAGGTACAATCTAATCTTGTGAATAAATGAATATATTGATTACTGGTGGAAGCGGATTCATTGGTCACAATCTTATTGAATATTTAAAGAAAACGCATAATGTTTTTGCTCCAACTCATGTTGAATTGGAATTAACTAATGAAAGTGCTGTTCGTTCTTATTTTGGACAGTATAAATTTGATATTGTTATTCATAGCGCAGTTCGACCAGGACACCGCAATGTTAAAGATTCCTCAAGCCAGTTTTACAATAATTTGCGCATGTTTCACAATATTCTTCGCAATCGTAGTTTTTTTGGCAAGCTAATTTTTTTAAGTTCTGGTGCCGTGTATGATGTTTCCAGGCCGATGGTGAAAGTTAAGGAAAGTGATTTTGATATTTACGTTCCTTGTGATGAACATGGTTTTTCTAAGTATGTTATTGCTAAGGAAATAGAAAATCTAGATAATGTTGTAGAGTTAAGGATATTTGGCATATTCGGTAAGGATGAAGATTATGCGATAAGATTTATTTCAAACGCGATCTGTAAAACATTATTTGATTTACCGATTACGGTAAGGCAGAACCGCAGGTTTGATTATCTTTATATCGATGATTTAATGCCCGTAGTTGATTATTTTATTAATAGTAGTTCTGCTTATAAAGTGTATAATATCACTCCTGATGAGTCTATGGAGCTAGCGATTTTAGCGGAAAAAATAAGGCAAGTTTCTGGCAGAAATGTTCCGGTTGTTATTAATGAAAAAAAGCTGGGTATCGAGTATAGTGGTGATAATTCGCGTTTAAAAAAAGAAATCGCAGGTATTAAATTTACTCCAATAGATTTGGCGATTGAAAAATTATATAAATGGTACGTAGAAAATAAGCATTTAATTAATAAGGAACTTTTGTTAATGGATAAGTAATAATACATTAAGGGAAAGGAGTTAAATATGAATACGCTGGAAAATCATATGCTAAAAGTTTTAAAGGATCTCAAGGATAATCATCACGTTATGGGGGTAAAGGCGGAGTTTGAAGCTGAAGGGACGCGTACAGAAGAAGCGCTTAGGCTTAAAGAGGTGGTAACCAAAGCCGGGCTAGAATTAACTATAAAAACAGGTGGTTGCGAAGCAATCAAAGATATGTATGACGCTCGCGCTATAGGGGTAGCCAATCTTGTTTCTCCTATGATTGAGTCTGCATATGCTTTAAAAAAATATTTGATTTCAGTTAAAAATACCTTCCCAGAGGATGAGCGAAAGGGCATATGTTTTTTAATTAACATAGAGACAATTGATGGATATAATAATTTCGATCGCATGCTTGAGCTTCCTGAGATTAATGAATTAGGTGGAGTTGTTTTAGGCAGAGTTGATATGACCGGTTCTTTGGGGTTAAGTAGGGATAGTATAAACTCGGATAAGATATTGGAGATAGCTACGGATGTATTTACTAAGGCAAAGAAAAAAGGATTAAAATGTATCGTTGGTGGAGGAGTAGCTAAAGAGGCGTTGCCTTTTATTCGGAAGTTGCACGGGCTTTTAGATAGATATGAGACAAGGAAGGTAATTTTTAAATGTCCTGAGGCTTTAAGTGATGAAGCTGAAAAAGGTATACTTAAAGCTGTAGGTTTTGAGTTAATGTGGCTTAAGAATAAACGGGATTTTTACGGTATGATTTATAATGAAGATAAACATCGTATTGATATGTTACAGTCTCGCTATGATAAATTGATTAAAGAGGCGGGCGGGCTTTCCGAATAATAAATGTTGGTTAAGGTTTCGGATTATATAGCTAAACGGCTTATTGAATACGGCACCAAACATGTTTTTATGATTACCGGTGGCGGAGCTATGCATCTGAATGATTCTTTTGGCCGCGCTAAGAAGATAAAGTGTATATTTAATCACCATGAACAAGCCTGTGCTATTGCTGCTGAAGGTTATGCTAGAGTAACTGGTAAACTTGCAGTGGTTAATGTTACTTCGGGTCCGGGAGGATTAAATACTTTAACCGGAGTTATGGGGCAATGGACGGATTCGGTTCCTGTTTTATATATATCCGGTCAGGTTAAAAAAGAAACTACGATTAATTCTTGTCCAAATATAGGTTTAAGGCAATTAGGAGATCAGGAAGTAGATATAATAAGTATTGTAAAACCGATTACAAAATTTGCGGTTTTAGTAAAGAATCCCAAGGATATTAGGAAGCTTTTAGAAAAGGCGCTGCATATTGCCACTAGTGGTCGTCCTGGCCCGGTATGGATTGATGTTCCTTTAGATGTACAGGGGGCGCAAGTAGAAGAAAATAATATGCCTGAATATGATACAAGGCAGAATGATGTGGTTATTAATAAAAGAGAAGTAGATTTAAAAATATCCCAAGCGTTAGTTCTTCTGAAAAATTCCAAAAGACCTGTTTTAATTGCTGGACATGGTATTCGTATTGCCGGAGTGCAGCAAAAGCTCTTAAGTATTATTAGGAAACTTAAAATTCCGGTTGTAACTACTTTTAATGGTTTTGATCTTGTGTCTTCAGATAATCCATATTTTATAGGTAGGATAGGTACACTTGGTAGTAGAGCTGGTAATTTAGCGCTTCAGAATTCTGATTTTGTTCTTTCTATAGGTTCTAGGAACAATATTAGGCAGGTTAGCTATAATTGGAAAACATTCGCCCGAGCGGCAAAGAAGGTAATTGTGGATATTGATTCGACGGAATTAAAAAAGCCGACCTTGAAACCAGATTTAGCAATAAATTGCGATGCCGGTTATTTTCTAGAGAAGTTTTTGAAACATTCATCAAAATTGTCTAATTATGATTGGTGGTTAGGGTGGTGTAAGAAGAGAAAAAATAAATATCCAGTTGTTTTGTCAGAGCATAAGAAATCTAAGCTAGTAAATCCATATTATTTTATTCAGAAACTCACTGAGCTTACTAAACAAGACAATGTTTTGGTTGCTGGTAATGCTTCGGCTTGTGTGGTTTTATTCCAGGCTGGTATTGTAAAAGAAAACCAACGCGCTTTCTGGAATTCAGGTTGTGCTTCAATGGGCTATGATTTGCCGGCTGCGATTGGAGCCTGCCTTGCTAATTACAAAAAAAATACTATTTGTGTTACCGGTGACGGAAGTGTTCAGATGAACATTCAAGAGCTACAAACTATTGTTTATAATAAGTTACCTATAAAAATATTTCTTTTAAATAATAATGGTTATGTTTCTATAAAGCAAACTCAGGAGAGTTTTTTTGGTCTTCCGTATGTAGGATGCGATCCTGGGTCCGGAGTTAGTTTCCCTTCTTTTACTAAAGTTGCTCAAGCATACGGTTTAAAAGTTGAGAGTATCAAGGGGCATAATGGCATGGTTGGAAAGATAAAAAAGGTTTTGAAATTTAATGGTCCGGTTTTATGTGAGGTAATTCTTGAACCAAAATATAAATTTCAACCGCGGGTTTCATCTAAAAAGCTTGATGATGGTAGGATAATTTCTAAACCGCTGGAAGATATGTTTCCATTTTTGAGCAGGGATGAGTTTAGGTCAAATATGCTGATCTCGGCTATAAAGGAGCAATGATGAAAAGAAAAAATGCATTAATTACCGGAGCATCTAGAGGAATAGGTTTGGCGATTGCAAATTGCTTAAAAAAACAGGGAATAAATATATTAGTTCCTAATAGAAAAGAATTAGATTTGTTGTGTGAAGATTCTATTAATGATTATCTTGCTTCATTGAAATGTCCGATTGATATTTTAGTGAATAATGCTGGAGTTAATATTTTAGGGTCAATTAAAGGTCTAACTGATCAAGGTATTGATGAAACTATGCAGATTAATCTTTTAGCTCCTTTAAGGATAATCCGTAAAGTTGCTCCGCAGATGATCAGTAGAAAATACGGAAGAATTGTAAATATTGGTTCTATCTGGGGCCTTATTACTAAACCTGGTAGAATTACATACACTTTGACCAAGGCTGGTTTGGGCGGGTTAACGAGGTCGATGGCAGTTGAGCTTGCTCCTTATAATGTTTTGGTTAATTGCGTGGCTCCTGGATATGTAAATACTGAAATGACCAAAGCAAATAATACTAAAAAAGAAATCGAGAAAATTAAAAATACCATTCCGCTTCAGCGCTTAGGCGAACCTTCTGAGGTAGCGGAGTTAGTTGCGTTTCTTTGTTCCGATAAAAATACTTATATTACCGGCCAGACAATTGCTATTGATGGTGGATATTTATGCGTGTAATTAAAGTTAAATCTCGAATTCGTAATTACAGTGTTATTTTTGGCAACTTTAAGTCCTTTTTAGATGAAATCATTAAGAAAGAGGGAGAGCTAGCTTGCTATATAATTGATAAGAAAGTGTGGGATTTATATAAAGATAGTTATTTTAAGCGGCTAGATATCTCCAGGGTAATATTGGTTAAGGCTGTCGAATTTAATAAATCGCTTAAAGCAGTTATGGGTTTATACGATGCGCTAATTGAGCGAAGCGCTAAAAGAAATATTGTTTTGGTTTCAATTGGTGGCGGTATAGTCCAGGATGTGAGTGGATTTCTGGCCTCAACTATATACCGAGGCGTAAAATGGATATATGTTCCTACGACATTATTAGCCCAAGCTGATAGCTGTATCGGCGGAAAAACCTCGCTTAATTATAAAGATTATAAGAATTTGATCGGAACATTCTATCCGCCGAATTATATTTTCATTGATGTTAATTTTATCTATACTCAAAAAGAGTTAGATTTTTATAGCGGTATTGGCGAGATAGTAAAATTACATATTATGGGGGGAATTAAATATTTAAAGGCTATATCGGAATATCTGCCCAGTGTTATTGGTAAACAAAAAAACTATCTATTTAAAGCGATATATAACTCACTGTTAATTAAAAAAGATTATATTGAGGAAGATGAATTTGATGGCGGCAGAAGAAATTTACTTAATTATGGCCATTGTTTTGGCCATGCATTAGAAACAACTTCTAATTTTAAAATTCCCCATGGCCAGGCGATAGTTATTGGCATGATGTTGGCAAATATTGTGTCCAGAGAACGTGGTTTACTATCTTCTAAGCTAGAGAATAAGCTTTTTAATGAATTGTTATCACTTATACTTTTTGTTAAATCAAAAGAATACCTTTTAAAAGAAATGGATATCATTCTATCTATGAAAAAAGATAAGAAACGAATAGGTGCAAAACTGCCTTTAATCATAATTAAGGATGGGTTTTGTGCGAATAAAGTAACGGATTTGGATGAAAAAGAAGTTAAGTTTGCTTTGCGTGAATTAGCGCTTAGGATAAAATGAAAAATACTAAAATAATTAGAAAAGAAATACTTAAGAAAGTAAAAGATTTCTACATTGCTCAAGGGGTTAATAAAAAATTTGTGCCAGGGCAAACGTTTATTCCTTATGCCGGGAGAGTTTATAATCAGGAAGAGCTAGTTTCTTTAGTGGATGCTTCGCTTGATTTTTGGTTAACTACGGGTAGATATGCTAAGGAGTTTGAAGAAAGGCTTTCTGATTTTTTAAAAATAAAATATTGCTTATTAACAAACTCTGGTTCTTCGGCAAATCTTTTGGCAGTTTCTGCGTTAACTTCTCCTATGTTAAAAAACCGGCAATTGAAGCCGGGCGATGAGGTTATTACGACAGCCTGCGGTTTTCCTACTACCCTTAATCCTATTTTACAGAATAATCTTGTACCGGTGTTTGTGGATGTGAAGTTGGGCACATATAATATACAAGTTGAAAAGATTGAAAAGGCGATTACCAGGAAAACAAAAGCCATATTTACTGCGCATACTCTTGGCAATCTCATTGATATAGATGGGATTAGTAAAATTGTTAAAAAATATAATTTATGGTGGCTAGAAGATAACTGCGATAGCCTCGGATCTAAATATAAGGGTAGGTATACAGGAACATTTGGCGATATTTCTACTTGTAGTTTTTATCCTCCTCACCATATAACTATGGGAGAGGGAGGTGCAGTCTTAACTAGCAATTTGCTCTTAAAAAGAATTATTCTGTCATTTCGAGATTGGGGTAGGGATTGTTGGTGTGAATCCGGACATGATGATACTTGCAAAAGAAGATTTACTCAAAAATTCGGTGATTTACCATATGGATATGACCATAAATATGTCTATTCTCATATTGGATATAATCTTAAAGTTACGGATATGCAGGCGGCAATTGGCTGTGCGCAGTTAAAGAAATTGCCCGGTTTTATTGAAGCACGAAGGAATAATTTTAAATTTTTATCAAAGATTTTTAAGAAATACGAGGATTATCTTATTCTCCCACAGGCCCAAGATTATTCTGAGCCAAGCTGGTTTGGATTTCCTATTTTGGTGAGAGAGAATTCTCCGTTTAAAAGAGTGGATATCGTTAATCATCTAGAGGATAACAAGATTGCCACAAGAATGCTGTTTGGTGGTAATCTATTGAAGCAACCAGCCTATAGAAATATAAAATACAGATTAGCAGACAATTTAAAAAATACAAATTTAGTGATGAATAATCTTTTTTGGATAGGTGTTTATCCGGGGCTTACAAAGTCAATGTTATCTTATATTGAAGAAACTGTAGATAATTTCTTTACAAGTAAAATATGAAATTGACTATCCTTATAGGATGCTTTAATGAAAAACCGACTATTCTTAAGGCAATTGAACAGGCTAAGGCTATAAATGTTGATAAGGAAATAATAGTTATAGACAATTGTTCAATAGATGGAACAAGAGAAATACTGAAAGGCTTAAAAAATGACAAAGAACTGAGTGTGGTTTTTCACGCTAAAAATATGGGGGCGGGATATTCGGCATGCGAAGGAATCAAACTTGCCCAGGGTGAATATTTATACGCTCCTGGAGCGGATTTAGAATATAAAATGGATGATGTTTATAAAATGATAGATAAGTTGGAAGAAGGTAGCTTGGATGCTGTGTTTGGGTCAAGGCTTTTAGATAGAAAAGATGTTTCAAATCGTGAGTTAATCAAAGAAAGACCGTATTGGCTAGGCACTATTATTTCAACATTTTTAATAAATTTATTATATGGTAAGAATTTTACGGATATTATTGCCACAAAGTTAATTAAAACCGATATTTTAAAGAGACTTGGTTGTAAAGCTCATAACCAGGCCCTTGAGTTTGAACTGGTGAGTAGTCTTTGCAAAAAAAGATATAAAATAGGAGAAGTATCTGTTTGGTATAAACCGCGGACACGCAAAGAAGGCAAAACCATTAGGGCTATAGATATGGTCCCAGCATTATTAGCTATTTTGAGAGTTAAAGTTTTTGGTTAAAGTGAAATAAAGAGTAAAATTTAACAGAGAGGTAAGGATGAAAAAAATAAGCGTGGTAAGTGGCTGTTATAACGAAGAAGGTAATGTTGAAGAAATGTACAGGCAGGTAAAAGACATATTTAAAGATTTGCCACAGTATACTTATGAGTATATTTTTATTGATAATGCTTCAAAAGACAGGACAGTAGAAATATTAAAAAGTATAGCGAAAACTGATAAAAATGTGAAAATAATCGTGAATACTATGAATTTTGGCCACATTCGTTCTCCTTACTATGGAATAATGCAGGCCAAAGGTGATGCGGTTATTTATATGTGTTCAGATTTGCAGGAGCCACCTGTTTTAATCCGTGATTTTATAAGAAAATGGGAGACGGGATCTAAGATAGTAGTAGGAGTAAAATCTAAGAGCAAAGAAAATTTCATAATGTTTTTTATTAGGAAAGCATATTATAAATTACTGAATTTCTTCTCTGAAACTAAGCAAATCGAGAATTTTACCGGGTTTGGTTTATATGATCGAATAGTAGTTAATATAATGAAAGAGATTGATGATCCGTATCCTTATCTTAGGGGCCTTATATCTGAAATTGGTTGTGACATTGAAACAATTGAATATAATCAGCCAAAAAGAATAAATGGAGTAACTAAGAACACTTTCTACACTCTTTTTGATATGGCGATGTTAGGATTTGTAAATAATTCAAAGTTGCCCTTAAGATTGGCAATTTTTATTGGGTTTATTTTTTCCGCAGTTTGTTTTTTCTTAGGCATAACATATTTGATATATAAACTGTTATTTTGGGATAGATTTCAGCTGGGAATTGCTCCTCTAGTTATTGGTTTGTTTTTTTTCTTTTCTATTCAGTTGTTATTTGTTGGTATTCTAGGTGAATATATAGGGGCTATTTATACTCAAGTCAGGAAAAGACCACTAGTTATTGAAAAAGAAAGAATAAATTTTGATTAGTTTCTTCGTAATTTTTATTAAATGATAATTTTAGTTATTGAAATCATACTAGTTTATTTAAGTTCATATTTATTTACTAGGCGTTTATTTCATATACGTCATTTTGCTGAATTTATTTTAATTTGTTTCATTTTATTTTTTTCTCAAATTATTTTAGTAGAGCTTTTTTTAGGTGTGGTTGGTAAACTATATTTAGCAAATATAGTTTATGCACATTTCTTTGTTTTTTTGATAGCAATATTGTTTCCCTGTCCTAAGCAAGCAGTTAATATCGTCAGGCCGGATATTAAGATATTTGTGGACAATAGATTATTGCTTTTAGCTTTTTGTATTTTTGTTTGTTTTGCTTCAATTAAAGTTTTCTTTAATTTGATTAACCCTCCAATGTCTGCTGATAGTTTGCAGTATCATCTTGCTTTCCCATCTGTTTGGATACGAAATGGAAACCTGGTTAATCCAATTTGCATTTTCGGATCTATGCCTACAGTATTGTCTAAATCGCTAGAAGTGAGTTCGACTTCATTTTACCCCATAAATGCTCAGCTATTTTTTACTTGGCTCATGTTCCCGCTAAGGAATGCTTTTTTAGCGGACGTAGGAGAATTGCCATTTTATATTATTGGTATAATAACCGTATTTGTGATTTTAAAGAAATATCGGATAAAGAATGAAATGGCTATTTTATCTGGTTTTTTATGGGTACTTATTCCCAATATTTTTAAGCAGCTTAGAACAGGTTCACAAATAGACGTAATTTGTGCCACCTTGTTTTTGTTAATGTTTTATACTATTTTATTGATAAAAGAAGAATTTAATTTTAAAAATTCCGTATTATTTGGTATTTCTGCAGGAATTTTTCTGGGAACCAAAGTTATTAATATTGTTTGGTTTATAGCTGTGCTTCCATTCTTCTGTTATATAATTTATAATTCTTTCAAAGCGTTTAAGTTTGGTGTGGTTAAGATTATTCTTATGCTTTGTAGTATCGTTTTTATGATATTTTTATTTGGAGGGTTTAGTTATGTAAGAAATTTTATTTTTACAGGGAACCCACTTTTTCCAGTAGATTTTAAGATTTTTGGTGTAACTATGCTTAAGGGATTGTTAGATAATGTTACTTATAAGGCGATCATTGCTTCTGGTGATAAATTTGATTTAGTAAGAATTTTATTTTCGGAAGGATTAGGCGTACAGTTTCTCGGATTGATTTTAATGGGCATGTTTGTCCCTTTGATTTTTTACAAACAGATAAGAACAAAAATGGAACCAGTGGTAGAATACCTTTTACTTTTCATGTCACCTATTTTAATGATTATTTTGTACGGTTCTTTTGTCAACATTTATGTAGTGCGGTATTTATTTCCATATTTAAGTATGGGTTTGATCACTGCTGTTATTTTTATAAAATTAATTCCACGCGGGGAACAATATTTTTATTTTATTTCCTTTATATCTATTTTTGCATCAGCTGCTGAATTGGCGCATCGTAAAGAGTTGATTATTTCTTTTGTACTATCAGTTATTTTAATTTTAATTATCCTTTTGTTTAAAAAACAATTTATAATTTTTTATAATAAGCGTATTTTTAATAAAGTTTTGTTGGCTTTTTTAATGTTAGTAGTGTTATTTTTGGGTTATCTTAATGTTAAGTATGATCAAGATGAGTTTGAACGCTATACTTTAAATTTTAGCAAAAAAGAGTCTTGGCAGATAGATATAGCTAAAGGATGGCAGAAGCTTAATATATTTACTAATACTGGAGCACGGGTTGCTTATACCGGGCGGCAAGAGTTCTATCCTCTTTTTGGGACTGGGTTAAAAAATGACGTAAAATATGTTTCTGTTAATAAAAATGAAGTTATGCCTTATAATAAGTTTGATGGGTCATTTAGGAAAGTTAAAGATTTTTCAGCTTGGATAGAAAATTTAAAGAAAGAAAAAATCGAGTATTTATTTATTGCACTTCCTTTTATTAATAATAGGGAATCAGAAATTAACAAATTTCCTATTGAGGACGAATGGGCTTCTTCGCATCCTAATGTTTTTCAGTTATTATTTAGTAATTCGTTGGCTCGTATATATAGGGTTAAGATTTTTGGTCAATTATAAAGTCACAAATAATATAAACTTAAAGTGATATAATATGGAAGATGTTTTATTTATTAATAATCCAGTTTTTTTAAAATATAAGCGTCGTTTCGATTGGCGATTGTTAAAACGAAAATTTTTTATTAAGAAGGCTTTGCTTAATGAACGGATTATTGAAATTCCTTTTGTGATTGATGTGTTGTCTGGAATAGTTAAGTCGAGCAAGGTTTTAGATTTAGGTTGCATGGAGAGTGTTTTACCACTTTTTCTTGCCGGTTAGGTTTTCAGGTTACGGGTTTTGATTTTCGTCAGTATCCCTACCGGGTGCCCAATTTTAAGTTTATTCAGGGGAGTATTCTGAACTTACCTTTTGAGGCAGAGTTTTTTGATGCGGTTACTTGTGTATCAACTATTGAGCATATCGGAGTTGGTTATTATAATGATCCTAAAGAGATTGTTTCTGCCGATATTAAAGGAATGTCGGAAGTTAGAAGGGTTTTAAAGCCTCAGGGGTTATTGATTCTAACAGTTCCTTTTGGTAAAGAGTTCATTAATAACCAGCAGCGAGTTTATGATAAGAACGGCTTAGATGCGTTACTGATTGGGTTTTTAGTTAAGGAAATTAAGTTTTTTAAGAATACTCAGGTGGTTAAAGGAAATAATTATTGGGAGCAGATTTCTTCGGGCCAGGCTGAGTCTTTACATTATATCAATGGCACAGAATGCGTTTGTTGCGTGAGTGCCTTAAGAGGCAGTTAAATTACATGAAAAAAATACTTCTAGTTTTATTTTTGATTGTTCTGTCCTTAGGAGTTTTTTATTTATTTTGGCTCTCACCAAAGTATACGGTACCTATTTTGACTTATCATGCGATTGGCTATGGGGAAGGTAGTTTTTTTGTCACTCCTGAAAATTTTAGTAAACAGATGGAATATATTAAGAAAAATGGCTATGAAGTAATAACTTTAGATGAGTTGGTTAAAGGCATACAAAGTAATAAACATTTTAAAAAAAACAAAGTGGTGATCACTTTTGATGATGGATATCAGGATAATTTTAAATATGCTTATCCTATTTTGACGGAATTTCATTATCCGGCAACTATATTTCTTATAACTGATTATATGGGAAAAGAAAAGGGATTTTTAGGTTGGGATGAGATAAGGATTATGTCTAAAAATAATATATCTTTTGGCGGGCATACTAAAAATCATTTTTATCTTGGGATTGTGGAAAATAATACAGTTGCCCAGGAACAGATAGCTGGTTCTAAGAGAGCAGTTGAGCAGGAAATACATCAGCCTTCAGATTATTTTTGTTATCCCGGTGGAGGGTTTAATGAGAAAATAAAACAATTAGTTGCTCAAGCTGGTTATAAAGGTGCTTGTGCGACAAATAGAGGTTTTGCCCATTTTAATAGCGATGTATATGAACTTAAGAGGATTAAAGTGACTAATTCCGATGGGAATAAACCATTTAGTTTTTGGGTTAAGCTTTCGGGGTATTATAATATTGCTAGAAAAGAGAAAAGTCCATATTAAGGAGCTGTTAATGCAGAAGTTTATTAAGATAATAGAAAAGTTTAATTATTGGGGAATTATTTTATTGCCGTTTGCGTTAGCTATTTCCACTGGGATGTTGAATGCTTTTATTGGTATGGTTATTGGAACTTGTATTGTTAATAAGGTTCTTAAAAAAGAATGGCACTTCATTAAAACTCCGGTTAATTTACCGTTTTTGTTTTTTATTTTGGTGGCTTTAATTTCTTTTTATAACTCTGTAGATTATAAATCAAGCTTTAAGGGGATCGAAAAACTTCTTAAATATAGTTTGCTCTTTTTGGCTTGTGCTGAAGGGGTAAAAGATATTAAGCATTTAAAAAGAATTATAGCTTCAATTGCTTTTTTTGTTGGACTGATTGGTTTAGATGGAATCTGGCAGTTTATTTTTAAACGGGATTTTATTCATGGCCATAATTTATTGTCATGTTCAATTAATTTGCCACGGGTGACGGCTTCTTTTTCTGCCCCCAATGGGATGGGTATTTATCTGGCTGTTTTAACACCACTTTTATTTGGGCCGGCCTTCTTTTATCTAAAAGGTTGGAAAAGGTATTTGGTAACTGTGGCAGTGACATTGGGGGGAGTGGGAATATTATTAACTTTTTCTGGGGGAGCGGCGATAGGTTTTTTTGTTGCGGTATTGTTTATGGCTATTATTCTTAAACATAGGATTATTCTTGCTTTAATTCTAGCGGTCTTGTTGATGTCACCGTTTATTATACCTAAGAATTTAAAAAATTGGGCGAAGGAGGTAAATTATAATCCAATTGAATTTGTATGCGGGACTACTCGTATAACTTTGTATGCTACTGCGGCAAATATGATTAGACAGCATCCAGTTATTGGAGTCGGCGTGAACACTTTTAGTAAGAATTATGGTAGCTATAAATTGGTAGAGATGGAAAAATATGCTCCAACGGAAGATCGAATGTATGCGCATAATAATTTTTTACAAATGGGTGCGGAAGTGGGTTTGTTGGGTTTAGGGATTTTTGTCTGGTTTTTAGTTATGCTTTTTAGAAGTGGCTGGCAGATATATAAAAGATCTGAATCTGAGTTTTTGAAAATTACAGCATTGTCTTTAATTGCTTGCGTGGTTGCTTTTTTAATAAATGGGCTTACTGAGACTAGTTTGTATAACCAGATAGGAGTATCTTTTTGGTTTATTGTTGGGTTGCTACTTTGTTTAAATAAATTTTTAGAGAATAAGGAATTATCTTAAAGATGCCGAACTTACTTTCCATAATCGTTCCGGCTTATAATGAAGAAAGATCTATTGAGGCAATTATAAGTCAGATTAATAATTTGCCGATTGAAAAAGAGATTATTGTGGTTAATGATTGCTCCAGTGATCGTACTGCTGAAATCTTAAGGTCGTTTTCTTTAAATAATTTAAAAGTTATTCATCATGTGAGTAATCGGGGAAAAAGTGCTGCGGTGCATACGGGGATTGAAAACGCAATTGGTGAATTTGTAATTATTCAAGATGCTAATTCGGGATATGGTATAAATGATTATGCCAAGCTTTTAGAGGCAACTAAGAATTCAGGTGCAAATATTGTGCTGGGTTCGCGTTTTACTAAAATGAGTTTAGGGAATATTTTATTAAGCATTGTATATGGTGTTAAGCTAAGTGACTGGCGTAGCCGTTGTCAGTTAATTCATAGGGAAAGTTTGTTAAAATTATTGCCGGAGTTAAAAAATGGCAATTTTGCCTTTGAGATTTTAACTAAAGCGATTAGGAAAAAGATGCGCGTAATTGAGGTGCCTATTTTTCATGGTTAAGAATATACTAGTTATTCGTAATGACCGGTTTGGCGAGTTTTTGTTGAATATCCCGGCAATTCGTGCGTTGAAAGAGACTTATCCGCAGGCGCGGATTAGTTTGGCGGTAAATTCTGAGGTGCTTGATCTGGCTGGTACGGTCGAATGTGTTGATGAGGTGTTGATCTGGGATGAGATCAAAGGTTGTTTAAAAAGATATGGTTTTGATCTTTGTGTGGTTTTAAATCCGCTAAAAGAAGCGCACTGGGCAATTTTTTGGGCGGGGATTCCTATACGTGTAGGTTATGAGAGAAAGTGCGGTTTTTTACTAACGCATAAGATAAAAGATACTAAACATCTTGGCGACCGGCATGAAGTGGAGTGTAATTTGGAGTTGGTGGGGTTGGTTGGCAAGCAGAAACAGTTTTCTGCGGAAACAGTTTCTGCTTTTGCATTGAATATTACTGATAATGATAAATATAAATTTTTAAAAGGAGCGGTTGCCATTCATCCATTTACTAGTGATCCGGTTAAGCAGTGGCCGGTTGAGCGGTTCATTGAGCTAACGCAAAGAATTGAGCAGGAGATGAAGGTGGAGGTTGTGCTTGTAGGAAAAGTGGAAGATCGACAGCATTCTCTTCCGTGGTCAGTTCCCTTAGAAACTATGGATTTAATTAACAAAACAAGTTTAATAGAATTAGCGGCAGTATTAAAATGTTGTTCTTTGCTTGTTTCCTGTGATAGCGGGCCGATGCATTTAGCTGCGGCGGTGAGTACGCCGGTGGTGGCGTTATTCAGGAATGACTTAATCGGAAAGACTGCCAAAAGATGGGGGCCATGGGGCAAGGGGCATACGGTGATTGAGAAGGCAAGTTTGAATGATATAAGTGTGGATGAGGTGTTTGGGGTAGTAAGGAGACAATATGATAAAGAAAAAAAAGATCAACTTTCTTCTTGAAGCAGTAGTTAATGCTTTTACTAATCTTCCTAAGGGCAGGGTATTAGATTTAGGCTGTGGTGATGGTGATTATTCTAAAAGACTAAAAGATTTAGGATTTGAAGTTATTGCAGGAGATGTTGATATAGTAAGGTTTAGACACAAGGATGAGATTGAATTTAAGTATTGCGACATAACAAAAGAGTTGCCTTTTTCTACTGATTGTTTTGATTACATATTATTAATGGAAGTTATAGAACATTTAAGGAACCCCTATGTGGTTATGCCAGAAATAAATCGAATTCTAAAAAAGAATGGCTCGTTAATTTTATCAACTCCGAATATTCTAAATCTTAAATCAAGGTTCCGTTTTTTGGTCGAAGGTGTCTATGAATATTTTAGAGAAACGCCATTAGACCAGGTAAAAAATCCCAAAGAAGTAATTTTTAATTTGCACATTGTTCCATATAGATACCAGGAATTAGAGTATTTGTTGTCTGTGACTGGCTTTAAGATTAAAAATATATTTACAAGTTTATATGAGGGGTATGGGGGATGGTTTTTATTGCCGATTATTAAGTTTCAATCTTGGCAAAAGGAAAGACGTTCGCTAAAGAAAGGTGGCATGGATTATCGGAGAATAAATAAAATTTTATTGTCAAAAGAATTGCTATTTGGGCGGCATTTAATTATTAGGGCGATGAAGTAGGAATAAATTGTGGGGACAGTCCCCTGCGGGGACAGTCCCCTCAGTACCTTCAGAGAGGATTTAAATATGACATATGCTGTAATATTAGCTGGGGGAGTGGGGAGTAGATTCTGGCCGTTTTCACGCGAGCTTGAGCCAAAGCAGTTTATGAAGATTATCGGCGAGACGAGCCTGCTGCAGTCAACTATCCAGCGCTTAAGTGGGGTGGTGGAATCAAAGAATATTTATATCGTGACGAATAATATTTATTTTTATGAAGTTAAGGCGCAGATCGCTAAATTTAAGATTCCCGATAAAAATATAATTTTGGAGCCACAAGGCAAGAACACTGCACCGGCTGTTGGGTTGTGTGCAAAGTTAATTAGTAAGATTGATAAAGATGCGGTGCTTTTAATTTTACCTTCTGATCATTATATTAAGAATCTAGATAATTTTAAGCGTACGCTTAAAAAGGCCATCGCTTGCGCTAGAAATAATCTTTTAGTGACCATCGGCATTAAGCCCAATGCGCCATCTATTGGATATGGTTATATAAAAGTTGATGGTAAAAAGAATGGATATCTAACTGTAGAGAAGTTTTTGGAAAAGCCTGATTTAAATAAGGCAAAGAAGTATTTTAAAGATAAAAAATTCTTTTGGAATAGTGGGATGTTTATCTGGAAGGCCTCCGTGTTTTTGGCAGAAGTTAAGAAATATTTACCAAAATTGCATGCTAATTTGCAGATGATTAATTCGGTAAATGATATTGCTCGAGTTTGGCCTAAAATCGAAGCGATTTCGGTGGATTATGGGATTATGGAGCATTCTAAACAGATTGCGCTGATTCCGTCAAATTTTTACTGGACGGATCTCGGTAGTTGGGATGCTTTAGCCGAGATATTTCCCAAGGATCAGAAAGGCAATATCTCTTCGGCGAATGTTTTGCATCATGATAGCCAGGGGGTTTGTGTTTTTAATTGGGGGAGTAGATTAATTTCGACAATTGGGTTAAAGGATGTGGTGATTGCTGATACACCGGATGCGTTGTTGGTTTGTGATCGGAGCAAGACTCAGGATGTAAAGAAGTTGGTGGAGAAATTAAAATCGCTTAATCGCAAGGAGCGCCTGGTGCATTTAACCGAGCATCGTCCCTGGGGGTCATTTACCGTTTTACAAGAAGGCGTAGGTTTTAAAACTAAATTAATTGAAGTCTTACCGGGAAAGCGATTAAGTTTGCAACGGCATAAAAAGCGGGCTGAGCATTGGGTGGTCGTCTCCGGGAAGGCTAAGGTTACGGTTGAGAAGCATTCGTTTATGTCGGATATTAACCGGAGTATCTATGTGCCGATGGGCAAAAAGCATCGTTTAGAAAATCCAACCAATAAGCCGGTGAGGATTGTGGAGGTGCAGACCGGCGCGTATTTGGAAGAGGATGATATCGAAAGATTCCATGATGATTTTAAGCGATGAAATTTTTAATTATTAATCCTTTTGGGATTGGAGATGTATTATTTACTACGCCGGTAATTAAGGCGCTGAGGCAGCAGTATCCGAATAGTTTTATTGGTTATTGGTCGAATCTGCGCGTTTTGCCGGTGTTGGCCAGCAATCCAGGTATAAATAAGATTTTTGCGCTCTCGCGCGGGGACCTTAAAAAGATTTATCAGGAGTCATTCTTTAAGGGGTTATGGAGCGCGATAAAGTTAGTTTGGGGATTAAAAAAAGAACGTTTTGATATTTGTTTGGATTTTTCATTAGATCACCGCTATAGTTTATTGGCAAAAATAATCGGAATTAAGAAACGGATTGGTTTTGATTATAAAAATCGGGGTAGGTTCTTAACGGCTAAAATTAGTATCGATGGTTATCATGATTTGCATGCGGTGGATTATTATTTGAAATTGTTGAGTTTTCTGAATGTTGAGGTAAAGAATAAAACTCTGGAATTAGTGGTGGCGGCTGAGAGTGAATTAAAGGCTAAAGATTTATTGGCTAGATATGGTATAGAAGTAAAAGATTTAGTGGTGGGTATTGCTCCCGGAGCCGGTGGCAGCTGGGGTAAAGATGCAGTTTATAAACATTGGTCGGCGTTAAAGTTTGCTCAAGTGGCGGATAGAGTAGCGAGTGAACTTAAAGCAAAAATAGTAATTTTAGGTGATGAATCAGAACATGAGATTGCCGAAGTCGTGGTGCATGCCATGCGCCATAAGCCGATTGATTTAACCGGTAAGACGAGCCTAGATATTTTACCGGCGGTTATTAAGCAGTGTAATTTGGTGATTACCAATGACGGCGGGCCGATGCATATGGCGGTAGCGTTGGGGGTAAAGTCGGTTTCTGTGTTTGGGCCGGTGAGTGAGGTGGTCTATGGGCCTTATCCGGCAAGTAGCCAGCATCTGGTTTTAAAATGGGATATGGATTGCCGGCCGTGTTATAATAATTTTAGGTTGCCGGGTTGTGATAAAGATAAAGAATGTTTGAAACAGGTGAGTGTGGATGTAGTGTTTCAGGCGGTGAGTAGATTGTTAAATTGAAACAGTTTCCTACGGAAACAGTTTCAATTAATAGGAGAAAAAATGAAAATATCTGCATTAGATTTAAAAAAGCAAATTGCACCCATTCGCCAGGAGATAGATAGCGCGATAAAGGAAGTAATTGATCAAACGAGTTTTGTGTTGGGTGCGGGGGTTAGTCGGTTTGAGGAAAATGCGGCAAAATATTGCCAGGCTAAATATGCTATTGGAGTATCTAATGGCACAGATTCGATTTCTTTAGCATTGTTGGCGCTAGGTATTGGTTGCGGCGATGGGGTAATCTGTCCAGCATTTACTTATTATGCTACGGCCGGAGCAATTGCGGCGATTGGCGCGCGGCCGGTTTTTGCGGATATAGATGGCGATACTTATAATATTTCTTTAGAAAGTATTGAGAAAATATTAACTAAGAAAAATAAATTAAAAATTAAGGCAATTATCCCGGTGCATCTATATGGGCAGTGCGCGGATATGGATGGGATTTTAAAACTGGCGCGGAAATATAAGGTTAAAGTCATTGAAGATACCGCGCAGGCTTTTGGCGCAGAGTACAAAGGTAAGAAAGCGGGTACACTCGGAGATTGTGGCAGCGTGAGTTTTTATCCGGGTAAAAATTTGGGCGCTTTTGGTGACGCCGGATTAATTTTAACGAATAATAAAAGTTTAGTAGAAAAAATTATGATCCTACGTAATCAGGGCAATAAGAATAAATATGTTCATTTAATGCTTGGCCGGAATAACCGTATGGATACAATTCAGGCAGTGGTGTTGGATGTTAAGTTGAAATATCTGGATGAGTGGAATAAAAAGAGACAAGAGGTGGCGCAATATTATAATCGGAATTTAGCGGGATTGCCGATTAAGACTCCCTTTGTGCCGGATTATACCACGCATATTTATCATCAATATGTTTTAAGATCGACAACTTCGAACAAAGGATTTATGGACCACTTGCAGGCAAAAGGGATTGATTCCCGAGTATTCTATCCGATTCCGTTACATTTACAGAAATGTTTTAAATATTTAGGATATAAGGTTGGTGATTTTCCGCAATCCGAGAAAGCGGCAAAACAGATATTCACTTTGCCCATTTATCCGGAATTAACAAGCGAAGAAAAAGATTATATTATTCAATCGGTAAAGGAGTTTATTAATGGCTAAGTTATCGGTAATGATTTTAACCAAAAATGAAGAGGCTTGCATTGCAGAGTGTCTAGAGTCGGTTAAATGGGCAGATGAGATTATTGTGGTGGATGATGAAAGTACGGATAAGACAGTAGAGATTGTTAAAAAGTATGCGGCTAAAGTTTTTCATCGAAAGATGGATAACGAGGGCAGACATCGGAATTGGGGATATGCGCAGGCCAGGAATCAGTGGGTTTTAAGTTTAGATGCCGATGAGATTGTCATGCCGGAACTTAAAGTGGCGATTGAGCAGGCAATCGAGTCGGATGAATTTGTGGTTTACGATATTCCTCTACGTAACTATATTAGTAATTATTGGGTAAAATATGGCGGCTGGTATCCGGCTTCAAAAGTGCGGCTTTTTAAAAAAGATAAATTTCAATATGAAGAAGCGGTGGTGCATCCACGGGTTTTTATCGATGGAGCAACCGGACATTTGCATGCGGATATTATTCATAAAGGATATCCTGACCTGGAGCATTTTTTAGCCAGCGTTAATCGCCAGTCTACCTTAGAAGCGCAGAAATGGATTACCACCGGGCGCAAGATGACGCTTTTGTGGGCGACCTGGAGAGCGGTGGATCGATTTTTTAGAAGATATTTGGGGAAGAAGGGGCGAAAAGATGGAATGTATGGATTTATTATTGCTTTCTTTGACACTCTGTATCAGATATTAAGTTATTGCAAATTTAGAGAGATGCAAAATAAGAATAAATGAAAATTGTATTTTTAGATCGAGATGGAGTGATTAATAAATATCCTGGTGATCGATTTTATGTTACTTCTTTGCGGAAGCTTAGGTTTCTGCCACGGGCAAAGAAAGCAGTTGCTCTGTTGAGTAAGAAGGGGTATCGGATTTTTGTGGCGTCGAATCAGGCGGGAGTGGGCAGGGGGATTTACGCCCAAAGTACGTTAGATGCGATTACGGCTAAGATGCTTAAAGACATTGAGCTGGCCGGAGGAGAAATTACCAAGATTTATTATTGCACGCATCGCAAAGAAGCGGGTTGTAGTTGCCGTAAGCCTAAACCAGGGATGTTAAGAAAAGCAGCCCGAGAATTTAAATTTAGTTTAAAGAATGCTTATTTTGTGGGTGACACAATGCGTGATGTCTTTACCGCGCAAGCAGCCGGATGCAAATCTATTTTGGTCTTAACCGGTAAGGAAAAACTGGCCAATCAAAAAAAATGGCAAGCCAAACCGGATTTTGTGTTTAAAGATCTTTTGGCAGCCGCTAAATTTATAATTAAATAAAAAATGAAAGTATTAATTACTTATGCTTCAGCTGGCGCAGGCCATAAGCGGGTGGCGGAGGCAATTTACGATTATTTAAATATTCATCGGCCGGATTTAAAATTAGAGTTATTAGATATTATTCCGGGGTCGACGGGTTTCTTTAGATTTAGTTACGGCAAAGGTTATACGTTTTTGGTGCATTATGCTTCCTGGCTCTGGGCGTTTTTTTTCTGGATGACGGAGGTCAAATTTATCCGCTGGTTTAGTCGAAAATCCTCAACTATTACAAATTATTTTAGTTGCCGTAAATTTAGAACTTATCTAGAAAATGAAAGTTTTGATTATATTATCTCTACGCACTTTTTAAATTCCGAACTAGCTGCTAATCTTAAATTAAAAAATATAATTAAAGGGAAGTTGATTACGGTAATTACGGATTTTGGAGTGCATCCGTTTTGGGTGTCTAAAGGAACGGATCTTTATGTGGTGGCTACAGGATTCACTAAACAGAAGCTTTTAGAAATGGGGGTAGCCGGGGATAGCATAAAAGAATTTGGTATTCCAGTGGCTTCTACGTTTGCAATTCACCAAGATCGAGAAAAGCTGGCCAAGAAGTTGGGGATTGATACAAAAAAGTTTACGGTCCTTTTGATGACCGGTTCATTTGGGCTGGGGCCGCTTGAGGAAATTGCCGAAAGCCTTTGTAATCAAGCGCAAGTGTTAGTGGTTTGCGCAAGGAATAAAAAACTTTATTTACGTCTAGAAAAACGCAATTTAGAGAATGTAAAAGTTTTTGGATTTATCGATAACATTCAAGAATTAATGGCCGTTTCGGATATGATGATTACTAAGCCGGGGGGCTCAAGTATTGTGGAGCTGTTAAACATGGAACTTCTGCCGATATTTATTGCAGCAATTCCTGGACAAGAGTCAGAAAATTTGAAAGTTTTAGCCAGCTATGTGGTGGGGAGTGTGGCGAATAATATTTTAGAAATTAAAAAAGTGGTTTTAGATTTAAAAAATAATCCACGAAAAATAGAAGAGTTAAAACAAAAGATACGAGAAATAAAAAAGCCTTTTGCCTGCCAGGAGTTAGCGCGTGTTATACGCTGAGGTTGTCTTTGGCCTACCGATTGATGGTCCATTCGATTATATCGTTCCGGTTAATTTAGAAGATCAAATTAAGTTGGGTTCACGTGTGTGGGTTAACTTCCGTAATAAAAAAGAGGTGGCCTATATCGTGGGATTAAGCCCTAAAACTTCGATTAAAAAATTAAAAGATATCTCAAGTCTAATTGATTTGGAACCGATTTTAGGCGAGAAGTTGTTGGAATTAACGCGCCAGCTTGCGGATTATTATTGTTGCTCTTGGGGAGAAGCGATCGAAGCGTCGATTCCGGATGATTTAAGAAAGGGGAAAAAGTGAAACCTTCTCTTTTATTACAGGGATCTGGGCGGATGGATGCTTATCTTCAGGAGATAAAGCTAGCGGTTGCAAACCGTGAATCGGTAATTGTTCTGTTTACGGATATTCATGCCGCACTTGGAGCAAGCCAGATAATTCAACAGGAGTTAAAAATTATTCCACAGGTTTTATATCGCAAGCAGCCTAAGGAATTGGAAATATGGAGCCTGATAAAGCAGGCGGATTTTAGCGTGGTTCTGGGCACACGCTCAAGTATTTTCGCTCCGGTGAATAATTTAGGGTTAATTATTGTAGATCAGGAGGAAGACCAGGTTTATAAGCAGGAGCAAGTGCCGCATTATCATATTCGAGAAGTAGCCCTGATGCGCGCTGAAATTGAGGGAGCGCGGGTTATTTTTGGTAGCCATAGTCCATCTTTAGAAAGTTTTTATCTTGTGCAAAACGGTCAGTTAGAATATCAATCTATCTCATCTGCAAGTGCGTATCCGCAAGTAAAGGTGATTGATTTGCGTCGATTGGCTTATGCCGAAAGAAAAAGCAAAACTTTATTTTCAAAGTTTTTGATTGATGCTGTCGCCTCGACATTAGCGCAGAAAGGCAAGGTGCTACTTTTGATTAATCGCAAAGGTTTTGCCACCAGCGCTGCCTGTCATAATTGTGGCGTAGCGCTTAAGTGTCCGCGTTGTAATATTAATTTAGTCTTTCATTTTGATGAAGAGAAATTAAAATGCCACCATTGTAACTTTAAGATCTCTGTACCAAAGATTTGCCCAAATTGTAATACCGGTTATATTAAATATTCGGGGATGGGTACAGAAAAGGTAGAAAGCGAATTGGCGCGGATTTTTCCGCAGGCGCGCTTGAACACTGATATTTTTGTCGAGACGGGGTCGGTAATTAAAAATCAGCAGGTAAATTTTGATTTAATCGGGGTTTTAGCGATTGATAATTCGCTTAATCGGGTGGATTTTCGCGCAGCGGAAAAAACATTTAATTTATTGATGGGGTTAACCAGCTTGACTTCTAAGTCAATCATTATTCAAAGCGCCAATGTCAACCATCATTGTTTCCAGGCGTTGATTAAGCATGAACCGCAATTATTTTATCAAGAGGAATTAAAACAGCGTAAGCAGTTAAACTTTGCGCCATTTAAACATATGATTCTGGTAAGATTAAGAGGAGAAAATTTAGAGAAGGTTAAGCAGGCAGCGGGTGATTTATTTGCGCGCTTAAATATAATTAAGACGACTAGTTTAAAAATGCTTTCACTTAACCCCGGACAGCCGGCGCAGCTGCGTGGGAATTTTTATTATCAGATATTAATGCGCGCAACAAGTGCACAGAAGGCCAGCCATTTCTTAAAATTACATTTAAAAGAAACTCATTTTTCAGGTATAATAGTGACCGTGGATGTTGATCCGATTTAAGGAGCGATTAATGAGAATAGTTTTTTTTGGTAGTGCACATTTTGCAGTGCCGGCATTGGAAGCTTTGATTAAAAGCAAGCATGAGGTTACTTGCGTAGTTACTCAGCCGGATAAGCAAAAAGGCCGGCATTTGCATGTTAGCGGCACTGATGTAAAAAGTACTGCAGTTGAGGCAAAACTTAAGATCTTCCAGCCGGAAAATATTAAATCTAAAGAAAGCGTAAAATTTTTAAAAGATCTGGATGCTGATCTTTTTGTAATTGTGGCTTATGGCCAGATTTTTTCTCAAGAAGTTTTAGATCTTCCTAAACTTATGCCGATTAATATCCATGCCTCGCTTTTGCCGCGTTACCGGGGCGCTGCTCCGATTAATTGGGCAGTGATTAATGGAGACAAGGCTAGCGGAGTGACGATTATGTTTGTAACGCTTAAAATGGATTCCGGGCCGATTATTTTGCAGAAAGAAATAAAGATTGAGACTAAGGATACATCGGTGAGCCTTGAGGAAAAATTACGTAAGTCGGGAGCGGAACTTTTAATGGATACGCTTAAGATTATTGAGAGTCGAAGCTATCGTTTAGTGGAACAGGATGAAGATGCAGTGATTATTGCTCCGAAGCTCAAGAAAGAAGATGGTCTGATTGATTGGGGTAGCTCGGCTGGAGATATTCATAATCAGATTAGGGGTCTTTTGCCTTGGCCGGGTGCGTTTACGAATTATCGTAGTAGGGTATTAAAGATATTCCAGGCGGATGTTTTACCATTATTTCCGAATCATCGGCCATTACCGGGTGAAGTAGTGCGGGCGGATAAGGATTTGATTATTGTGGCCTGCGCAAAAGGATTTTTAGCGATTAAAGAACTGCAGCTAGAAGCAGGTAAGCGAATGTCTGCGGGCAATTTTATTATCGGACACAAGCTAACCATCGGTGAGATTTTAGGGAAAAAGTAACTTACGTCATTGCGAGCCACGCCGTAGGCGGGGCGAAGCAATCTAAAGTTATGGCTGTAAAGCGCGGCTATATTTATATATTAACCAATAAGACAAATACAGCTATTTATACCGGGGTTACTAGTGGTTTACAGAAACGTGTATTTGAGCATAAGCATGATTTAGTTAAAGGATTCACTAGCAAGTACAATACACACAAGCTTGTTTATTATGAAGTTTTTGATAGTATCGTAGATGCTATAATTAGAGAAAAGCAGATAAAGGGTGGTTCGCGAAGGAAGAAGCTAGATTTAATAAAAAATTTTAATCCGGGATATAAGGATTTATATGAAGAGTTATGAGATTGCTTCGTCGTCCGCCTTTGGCGGACTCCTCGCAATGACGTGGGGTATAAATTTGTTGCATCTTTGGGAACTTCTGTTATAATTTAAATCTATGCCAGAATTAAGGAAAGATCCAATTATCGGTAGGTGGGTAATTATTGCCACGGAGCGCGCGCGGCGGCCTGATCAATATTCCGGACATCTTCATGATCCGGAAGAGCATAAGGCTTGCCCATTTTGCGAAGGTCGAGAAGGAAAAACTCCCCCGGAGGTTTACGCTATTCGTCCACGAAATCCTGATCGTAATGGTCCAGGTTGGGATTTACGCGTGTTTCCGAGTATTTCCCCATTTTTAAGGGTAGAGGGCGATCTCGATCGTCGCGGAAATGGCGTTTATGACGTGATGAATGGGGTGGGGGCGCATGAGATTGTCATTGAGACTAATCAGCATATCGCCAATATGGCGGATTTAAGTGAAGATCAGATTACGCGAGTTTTAAATTGTTACTCTGATCGGATTATGGATTTAGAAAAAGATACGCGTTTAAAGTATGTTTTAGTATTTAAAAATTATGGCAAGGGTTCTGGCGGCACGGGGATCAGACATGCGCGCAGCCAGTTGATTGCCACTCCGGTTAATCCTAAACGGGTAAAAGAAGAATTGGCGGGGGCACGTCAGTATTATGAATATCATGAGCGTTGTGTGTTTTGCGATTTAATTAAACAGGAGCTATCACAAAAAGAGCGGGTAATTTTAGATTTTGATGGTTTTGTGGCGGTGAGCCCGTTTGCGGCGCGTTTTCCTTTTGAGACCTGGATCTTACCCAAAAAACATTGCTGTGATTATACCTGTATGGATGCAGAGTCCAGAAGAAATTTAGCGCGGGTGCTTAAAACCGTGCTTTTAAAATTAAAGATCGGATTAGATGACCCGGATTATAATTATGTAATTCATACTGCGCCATTTCGCCGGCAAAAGGTGGGTTACTGGAAAACCATTGATCAGGATTATCATTGGCATATTGAAATTATGCCACGTTTATCGAAGGTGGCGGGTTTTGAGTGGGGCACGGGATTTTATATTTGCCCGCTTCCTCCGGAAGAAACCGCTAAGTTTTTAAGAGAGGTAGAGATTTAATGGGTGAATTAAGAAGGGATCCGGTAGTCGGCCGCTGGGTAATTGTGGAGATGGACAAACCGAAAAAGCCGGAAGATTTTAAATATGAGCACAACGTCCCTAAAGGCGGATTATGTCCTTTTTGTTATGGCAATGAATTTATGACCCCGCCGGAGATCAGCTGTTTTCGTGATCCGTCAACCGGGGCAAATAACCCGGGATGGCAGGTGCGTGTAGTAGCGAATAAATTTCCGGCACTGCAGATTGAAGGCGAGCTTGACCGACGCGGATTAGGGATTTATGATCTTTCTAATGGTATTGGCGCGCATGAAGTATTAATTGAGAGTCCGTATCACAATAAAGATATCTCGGAACTCCTGCCGCAAGAGATTGAAAGTTATTTAAAGATGTGTTGTGTGCGGGCCGCGGATTTAAAAAGAGATAGCCGTTTTAAATATATTATGATCTTTCGTAATTATGGCTCAGCCGCTGGAGCTTCACTAGAGCATCCGCATACGCAGCTAGTGGCTTTGCCGATGGTGCCGAAAAATGCGCTGGAGGAGATTCACGGGGCGCGGGATTATTTTAATTATCGTGAACGCTGCATCTTTTGTGATATGTTACGCCAGGAGATTCAGGATAAGAGCAGGATAATTTTAGAGAATAAATATTTTATTTCGTTTTGTCCTTTTGTCTCGCGGTTTCCTTTTGAAATAATGATTATGCCTAAACAGCATAGCGGGTATTTTTGTCATTTATCTAGCGATGAAACGGTGGCGCTGGCGCAGATCTTAAAAGATACTTTAGCAAAATTAAAGAAAGTATTTGTAAATTTGTCATATAATTATATAATTCATTCTGCGCCGATTAATGGGGAGTCGGATGTAGAGTATTATCATTGGTATATTGAGATTATGCCGCAGTTGATGCAGGTGGCGGGTTTTGAGTGGGGTACGGGTTTTTATTTGGATCCTACCTCACCGGAATTAGCCGCGGAGTATTTGAAAAAAGTATAAGGATCAATTAACATTTTAACCTAAGGGGGATCAGATGGCCGTAAAAGTTGGGATTAATGGTTTTGGTCGGATTGGACGTTTAGTGGCACGGGCAATTTTAGAGAAGAATAGTAAAGATATCGAGCTAGTGGCGATTAATGATTTAACCGATGCCAAGAGCAATGCTTATCTTTTTAAATATGATTCTGTGCACGGACGTTTTAACGGCGAAGTAAAAGCCACCGCTGATGATGTTATCTCGGTAAATGGCAAGCCGATTAAAGTTTTAAGTAAGATGGATCCGGCGGAGTTACCTTGGAAAGATTTAGGGGTTGAGATTGTGGTCGAGTCTACTGGTTTATTTACCATTAAACAAGACGGAGTAAATAAAAAAGGTAAAACCGTCAGAGGCGCGGAGAATCATATCACCAAGGGTGGCGCTAAAAAAGTGATTATTTCTGCACCTGCGGAAGGTGAAGATATCACCATTGTTTTAGGCGTAAACGAAGGAAAGTATGATCCTAAAAATCATCATGTTATTTCGAATGCTTCCTGTACGACTAACTGTCTTGCTCCGGTAGCTAAAATTATGCAGGATAATTGGGGAATTGTAAAAGGGCTGATGACTACCATTCACTCCTATACTAACGATCAAAAGGTTCAGGATATGGCGCACTCGGATTTACGTCGTGCACGTGCGGCAGCAGTTTCGATGATCCCGACATCCACCGGAGCGGCGAAAGCAATTTCATTAGTTATTCCAGAATTAAAAGGTAAGCTCGATGGTTTTGCCATCCGTGTTCCAACGCCGAATGTTTCAGTGGTTGACTTGACGGTGATGTTGGCTAAAAAAGCTACTGTGGAAGAATTAAATGCGGCTTTTAAGGCGGCTGCCGAAGGTGCGATGAAGGGGATACTCGGATACACTGAGGATCCGGTGGTTTCTATTGATTTTAATCATTGCGCATTAAGCTCGATTGTGGATGCGAAGATTACCAAGATTATCCAGGATGATTTTGTGAAGGTCTTGGCCTGGTATGACAATGAATGGGGTTATTCTAATCGTGTTGTCGATCTGTGTGAGTATATTATTAAGAAGGGGTTATAAAAGCGATGGCGAAATTAACCTTAAAAGATCTGGATTTAAAAAATAAAACGGTGCTGGTGCGTGCGGATTTTAATGTGCCGCAGGATGCTAATCTGAATATTACTGATGACACGCGTATCCGCTCAACTATTCCGACTCTAAAATATATTTTAGGGCAGGGCGCTAAAAAAATAGTATTGATTAGTCATCTGGGCCGTCCGGACGGAAAGGTAGTCGCTAAATACAGTCTTAAGCCGATCGCGGCGCGTTTAAAAGAGCTACTCGGTGAGGATGTATTATTTTTAAATGACTGTGTTGGCGCGCAGATCAAACAATCTATCGATCAATCCAAAGAAAAAGTAATTTTACTTGAGAATTTGCGCTTTCATGCTGAAGAAGAATCTAATGACGCTAATTTTGCTAAACAGTTAGCTGCTTTAGCGGAAATTTTTGTGAACGATGCTTTTGGTACGGCGCATCGCGCGCATGCTTCTACAGAGGGAGTTACGCATTTCTTAAAATCAGCCGCCGGGTTTTTATTAGAAAAAGAGATTAAATATTTAGGTGGGGCAGTAACTAATCCGCAAAAACCTTTTATGGTTATCTTAGGCGGAGCCAAGGTTACCGATAAAATTGGAGTGATTGAGTTTCTTTTGCCTAAATGTGATGCAATTATTGTCGGCGGTGGCATGGCCTATACATTTTTAAAGGCGCAGGGTAAGCAGATTGGTAATTCTAAATTAGAAAAAGAAAAGTTAGAGATTGCTAAATCAATTTTGGAAAAAGCTAAGCAGTTAAATAAAGAAATTTTATTACCGATTGATCATGTAGTAGTTGATCAGATTGATCCGGCGGCTAAAACTGAAATTGTAGGCGAGAATATTCCGGATGGTAAGATTGCTGTGGATATTGGGCCGAAAACAATAAAATTATTTGAGGATAAATTAAGTTTAGCTAAAACCATTGTTTGGAATGGCCCGTTAGGAATATTTGAGATGGATGCATTTAGCAAGGGGACATTGGAAGTGGCTAAATTTATTGCGACCTTAAAGACTACTTCGATTATTGGCGGAGGAGATACGGCCGCGGCGATTGCTAAATTTAATTTAGAAGATAAGATGACCCATATTTCTACCGGTGGAGGAGCAAGTTTGGAATTTCTGGAGGGTAAGACACTTCCCGGAGTTGCCGCGCTTGGAGAAAAGTAAGATGCGAAAAACAATTATTGCGGGAAATTGGAAGATGTACAAAATGATTAAAGACGGCCAGGAATTAGCGGTGGCCTTAAAAAGAGAGCTTTATAAAATAGAGAATGTGGATATTGTTATCTGTCCGGCTTATACGTTGTTGGCGTATTTAGCGGATGATCTGGAAGATAGCAATATCGTGATCGGCGCTCAGGATATTTATTGGCAGGAAGAGGGGGCTTTTACCGGAGAGGTCTCTGCGGCGATGCTTAAGGATGCCGGCTGTAAGTATGTGATTGTCGGACATTCCGAACGTCGGCAGTTTTTTGGCGATACCAATGAAACGGTAAATAAAAAAATCCAAGCTTGCTTAAAGCACGGGTTGACTCCGATTATTTGCGTTGGTGAGAATCTACAGGAAAGAGAATCGGGCGATACTTTTAAAGTTATCCAGAATCATATTCAGGGCAGTCTCGCGGAGATTAGCGCTCAAGATATAATTAAAACGGTGATTGCTTATGAACCGGTTTGGGCAATTGGCACCGGTAAGACGGCTACCGCCGATCAAGCGCAGGAAGTGCATAAGTATATTCGGGATTTATTAAGAAAAATGTATGGTGAAGAAGTGGCTTCGAGTATCCGGATTCAATATGGCGGAAGTGTAAAGCCGGAAAACATTACCGAGTTAATCAGTAAACCGGATGTGGATGGGGCTTTAGTGGGCGGAGCAAGTTTAAAGGCGGATAGTTTTAGCGCAATCGTGATTAAATCTAGCGAGGTTGTAAAATGATGACATTTTTGATTATAATTCATGTAACGGCTTGTGTAGTTTTGATTGGTTTGGTCTTAATTCAGCGGGGCAGAGGTGCAGGGTTGGTGGAAAGTTTTGCCGGGGTAGAGTCGATGTTCGGAACTAAAACTAGCGCTTTTCTTACACGCACGACGACGATTATGTCGGTAGTTTTTTTTATTACTTGTTTAACTCTGGCAGTTATGTCGGTTAGGCAGAGCAAATCATTAATGCGCGATGTGCGTATGGTCAAGCCAAAGACGGAAGCTACTAAAATGGCTCCCGCGGCAGTAGAAGCTCTGCCAGCAGAAACAGCTAAGCCGGATGCAGCAAAAGTTCAATAAAATCGAAATAAGTGCATTAATCCGATTATTTCGATTAATTAATTTAAAGGCTACCAGATTCAATGGTAGCCTTTATTCTAATATCATCGGCAAGTTAACGGGTCCTGTCTTGGGTATTTTCTAGCGCATGACGCGCTGCGAAAACACCCAAGCCACCCGTTAACTAGGCGGTTTTATAATAATATGAAAAATAAAAAATTATTCTGGATATTTGCTTTAAGTAGTGCGGTTTATTTTACGCAAGGTATCGAAGGCCTGCCGAGCCAAGGGCTATTCTATTATCTTAAGGAAACCTTGGGTTTCTCGGCACAAAAGATTATGCTTATTGGCAGCTTAACCACCTTTGCCTGGTTAGTTAAGCCGTTGATCGGTTATGTAATTGATCGCTTTTTAAGTAAGCGGGCGTGGATATTTATTTCTTTAGCGCTGGATATAGTTTTTGTTTTATTTTTGGGTTTATTGCAGATGCCGCTTTTTGTTCTGGTGATATTGTTGGTAATCAACTCCGGAAATGCCGCATTTCGCGATGTAGCGGTGGATGGCATTATGTGTGTTGAGGGCAAGAAATATCAGGCCACCGGAAAAATCCAGAGCATCCAGTGGATTTCCATTTTAATTGCCGGATTATTCACCGGAATCGGCGGAGCTTTTATCTCCGAGAAGTGGGGTTACCAGATAGGGTTTTTATGTTTAATTCCGGTATATCTGCTGGTGGGGTTACCCACGTATTTTTATAAGCAAGAGCCGCAAGAGAAAAAGCAATCGACTTTGTTTGCGGATTTAAAGAAACTTTTTTCGGATAAGAAATTATTGATCATTGGTTTGTTTATATTTTTGTATAAATATTCTCCATCTTTTGGCACGCCTTTATTTTTTATTCAGCGGGATAGTTTTAAATGGGGCAAGATCTGGATTGGCACATTAGGCTCAATCAGCACGGTTTTCGGGGTAATCGGGGCGTTGCTTTATTATAAATTTAGCCAGAAGTTGAATATTAAGAAGTGGTTATTTTATTCGGTTCTCCTGGGAGCACTGACTACTTTAAGTTACCTGTATTATACGCCGGTGACCGCGGTAATTTATGATGTGGTTTATGCCGTAGTGGGAATGTTTATCTTTATTATGGTCATGGATTTTATGGCGCGCCACTCGGTTAAGGGGCTGGAGGCAACTTCATTTGCGCTTTTATGTAGCATTAATAATCTAGCCGGAGTAAGCAGTAATCTCTCCGGAGCTTTTTTACTTCCGCTTGTTGGTCTACAGTGGCTGATTATCCTCTCCGCATTAACCAGTTTTCTCTGTCTGTTTCTCATTAATAAAATAGAATAAAATTTAACATTCGCGGGTTCTGTCTTGAGTATTTTTTCGCCGCACACCGCGGCTAAAAAACACCCAAGCCACCCGCGATAATTTTGATTAAAATGCTTCTGCTAGTTTTCGCAGCGAATGTCGATTTTAGTCAATGGAGCTTGCGTATTCTTAGCAATCCTGGTTAATCAAATTAATAACATAACCAGGATGGCGAGGATGCCTGAGTGGTATTTGCTAGAGCAAATACCACGAGTTCCGCAGCCACTAAGAATACGCAAGATCATTGGCGTTAAAAAATCAACTTGCGCGAGAAAACTATCAGAAACATATTTAGTATGCGTCGAAAATCTTTGTGCCGAAGCAAGAGACGGAAAGCCTAGATTCGTTAATTATTTATGTTGCCATTTGCGTGACTATTTTATATAATATATAAATGATGGAAGTACTGAAACCTTATATACTTAGCTTTATTCCGTTGTTTGTGGCGGTAGATGCGATAGCTAATATCCCTATTTTTCTATCGCTGGTCGAGCATTCCTCTAAGCAGGCGAGAAAAAGAATAGTCTTGGATGCGGTAATTACGGCTACTTCCGTGGCGATTATTTTTATGTCGTTAGGTAAGTGGGTTCTTTCGTTGCTGGGTATAACCATTCCGGATTTTCAGATTGCCGGCGGGGCGCTTTTATTTGTTATCTCTGTGCGGCTTTTGTTGCCGGGAACGGCCAAAAGCGTATTCACTAGTTCTCAGGATAAAGATATGGGGGTATTTCCTTTGGGCACGCCTTTAATTACCGGCCCGGCAGTTTTGACCACGACGTTGATGATGATGAATAGCTATGGCGCCCGGGCAACGCTGGTGGCGGTGGTTTTAAATATGTTTTTTGTCTGGATTACTTTGCATAAGGCTGATATGATTATAAAAGCGATCGGCCCCAACGGTACGCGGGCATTTTCTAAAATAATGTATATTTTATTAGCGGCCATCGCGGTAATGATGATTCGCCATGGCATAATCGGAGCATTCCTCAAATGATGCGTAAAGTTTTAACTTTTATTATGGCGGGTGGAAAAGGTGAGCGCCTTTTGCCGTTAACTAAAGACCGCACTAAGCCGGCAGTTCCTTTCGGAGGGATTTACCGGATTATTGATTTTACATTAAGTAATTGTATTAATTCCGGGATGCGCAAGATCTATATCCTTACACAGTATAAATCCGCTTCTTTGCAAAGGCATATTCGTTTAGGCTGGAATTTTCTTCCTTCGGAGTTGGGACAATTTATCGAGTTGCTTCCGGCGCAGCAGCGTGTTGGGGATTCCTGGTATATGGGTACGGCGGATGCGATTTATCAGAATTTATATACCTTAGAGATGGACCGGCCGGATGAGGTTTTAATTTTAGCCGGCGATCATATCTATAAAATGAATTATTATTCGATGATCGATGTGCATCGCGAACAAAATGCGGATTTAACGGTAGGGGTGGTGGAGATTGATAAAACTAAATCTCGGCAGTTGGGGGTGGTGGAGGCGGATGCCGCGGGCCGGGTCACCGGTTTTCATGAAAAGCCGGCAAATCCTAAAACTATTCCCGGTAAACCGGATAAGATTTATGGCTCGATGGGGATTTATGTATTTAACCAATCTGTTTTGATGCAAGAGCTGCTTGAGGACGCCAAGAACAATAAATCTTCACATGATTTTGGCAAGGATATTATTCCGCAGATGTTAAAGAAGGGGATGAAGATTGTCGCTTATAATTTCTGTAATAAGGATAAAGACCAGGAATATTGGCGGGATATCGGAACGATTGACGCTTATTACGAAGCGAATATGGAGTTAATTCAGGTTAACCCCACGTTTAATCTTTACGATCAGGAGTGGTTAATCCGGACTTTTCAAGAACAGTACCCTCCGGTTAAGACGGTGCACTCTGGAGACAAAGAAGAAGGACGCGTGGGGTTGGTATTGGATTCTATAGTTTCAGAAGGGTGTGTGGTTTCCGGCGGCCGGGTGCAACGTTCGATACTTTCACCCAATGTGCGGATCAATAGCTTTTCGGAAGTTTATGATTCAATTTTAATGGAGAGCGTGCATGTCGGCCGGCATGCTAAAATTAAACGGGCGATTATTGATAAAGACGTAAGCATCCCGCAGGGGATGGTCATTGGTTTTAACCTAGAAGAAGATAAGAAGAGATTTTTTGTCAGTGATTCCGGGATTGTGGTTGTGGCTAAAGGGACGGCATTTAAATGATCCGCAAAGCAAAAATAAAAGATATCAAATATATTCAGGAGCTGATTGGTTATTTTGCCAAGCAGGATGTGATGTTGCCGCGCTCGTTGAACGAGCTTTATGAGAATATCCGTGATTTTTGGGTTTATGAGGAGCAGGGTAAAATATTCGGTTGCGCTGCTTTGCATATTTCCTGGGATGACTTAGCGGAAATCAAATCTCTGGCGGTGGCCAAAAATAAACAAAAGAAAGGCTGGGGACAGGATTTAGTGGCCGCCTGCCTTGCTGAAGCGCAAGTAATGGGGGCAAAAAAGATTTTTGTGCTCACCTATAAGCCGGAGTTTTTTAAAAAGATCGGTTTTAAAAAAATTAAGCATGAAGCTCTCCCGCATAAGATTTGGGCGGAATGTATTAACTGCTGCAAATTCCCCAACTGCCAAGAGATTGCGCTGCTAAAAATATTGTAAAATAATCTTTTTATGTTATAATCTTTAAAATTAATTAACTGGAGGAAACAATGGATTATTTATTGACCGATGAACAGAAAATGATTAAGGATTTAGCGCATAAGATTGCTGAAGAGAAGATTCGTCCGGTGGCGGCTAAATATGATATTAGCGAAGAGTATCCCTGGGAAGTTTTAAAAGTAATGGGCGAGAGCGATATGTTCGGCCTGTTTATCCCTGAGGAGTACGGCGGATTTGCCAATAGCACCATGAATTTGTGTTTGGCCACCGAGGAGTTTTCTCGCGCCTGTGGCGGAATTGCGGTTTGCTATGCCGCTAGCGCATTAGGGACAATTCCGATTGTTTTGTTTGGCACGGATGAACAAAAAAAGAAATATTTACCGGCTTTAGCCAGCGGTAAAAAAGTTGCTGCCTTTGGAATTACTGAACCGGAAGCAGGAAGCGATGCCTCGGCGATTAAAACCGTGGCTAAAAAAGTTGGTGATCATTATGTTCTAAATGGTTTAAAGCATTTTATTACTAATGCCGGTGATGCGGAAACTTATGTCGTGATTGCCATGACCGATAAGACTAAGGGCGCGCGTGGGGCGAGTGCGTTTATTGTTGAGAAGGGCACTCCGGGTTTTACTTTTGGCAAGAAAGAAGATAAATTTGGAATTCGTGCTTCGAGTACCCGAGAGTTAATTTTTACGGATTGCAAAATTCCTGCGGAAAATTTATTGGCTAAAGAAGGTATGGGTTTTATTGTTACCATGCGCACCTTTGATATGTCGCGTCCGGGTGTTGCGGCTCAGGCATTAGGGATCGCTCAAGGGGCGTTGGAGTTGGCGGTTAAATATGTGCGCGAAAGAGTGCAGTTTGGTAAGTCGATCTCTAGTTTTCAAGGAATTCAATGGATGATCGCGGATATGGCTACGGAAGTAGAAGCCGCACGTGGACTGGTTTATTCTACCGCTAGAATGGTGGATGCCGGAGTTAAGGACGTGGCGAAAGAATCTGCCATGGCCAAGATGTATGCTTCGGATGTGGCGATGAAGGTAACCGTGGATGCTTTGCAGTTATTCGGCGGTTATGGCTATATGAAGGATTATCCGATTGAAAAATATGTGCGTGACGCTAAGATTACTCAAATCTATGAAGGTACCAATCAGGTGCAGCGCGGTATTATTGCGTTAAAAATTATAAAAGAAATGGCAAAATAAAGGATTATCAAGCATATGGATAAAAGAAAATTTATTCGACTAGAGATCTTGCTGGAAGTGGTGCATCGCCGAGAAGTGCATTCATCGGTGGCGACGCTAACTTTAACTAAGAATATCAGTCAAGGCGGCGTTTGTTTTGTGGATTGCCGGGAGATAGATAATTTTAGCGTTATGGATTTAATGAATTTAAATATTTTCTTTCCCTTTGATTCTATCCCGGTTAAGATAAAAGGAAAGGTTTCTTGGATAAAAAATTACGATAAAATTGATGAAGACGGCAGGAATAGATTTGATATGGGTGTAGAGTTTCTTGAAGTTAGAGATGAGGACAAGCAGAGGATTGAGCAGTATATTAAGGGTAAACTTAAAGATAAAGCATGCACATAATTGTTTGTATTAAACAGGTTCCCGAGACCACCGAAGTAAGGATTAATCCTGAAACCAACACCTTGATGCGTGAAGGGGTCAAGTCGATTATTAATCCTTTTGATATGTACGCTATCGAAGAGTCGATACGGCTTAAAGAAAGATTTGGTGGAAAGGTCAGCGTGGTTACCATGGGGCCTCCTCAGGCAGATAGCGCTTTACGTGAAGCGATCTCTATGGGGGCGGATGAAGGTTATTTGGTTTGTGACCGGGCTTTTGCCGGAAGCGATACCTGGGCCACCAGCTATACTTTGGCCGGGGCGATTAAAAAACTTGGAAACTTTGATTTAATTATTTGCGGCAAGCAGGCCTCTGATGGAGATACTGCTCAGGTCGGCCCGGGAATATCGACGCATTTAAATATTCCTCAGGTAACTTATGTAAAAAAAGTGGAAGAAGCAACCGAGAACTCTATGCGTGTTGAAAGAATGCTTGAGGAGGGTTTTGAAATTATCGAGACTCCGCTCCCGGCGCTTTTGACGGTGGTTAAAGAGATAAATGAGCCAAGGATTCCTTCTTTAAAAGGTTTAATGCGCGCAAAAAGCGCTAAAATTACTATGCTCACTCAGAAAGAGTTGGATTTAGATCCGCAGCAGATTGGTTTGTGCGGGTCGCCTACGCAAGTAGTTAAAATCTTTACTCCTACGCCTAGAGTCGGCGGTCAGATGCTTAAAGGAGAGGTTCCGGATATTGCTAAGCAGCTGGTGGATTTGATTAAAGACGAGGTTAATTCATAATGTCGATTTCAATAATTATCGAAAAATGCACGGGTTGTACTTTGTGTATTAAGGTCTGTCCTTTTGATGCCATCCGGATGATGGACAAGAAAGCGTTAATTGATTTACATAAATGTACGCTTTGCGGAGCCTGCAAAGATGCCTGCAAATTTAAGGCGGTGTTGTTGGAGAATACTCCGGCTAAATGCGCGTTGCCGGAGATTAAGGATTATAAGGGAATTTGGGTTTTTATTGAGCAGAAGAACGGCCGGGTGCAATCGGTTTCCTATGAATTATTAGGCAAGGCTCAGGAGTTAGCAAAAAAATTAAATACTTCGGTGAGCGGAGTTTTAATCGGTCATAAATTAGATGACCAGCTCGATGAGCTGGTTTTTTGCGGAGCGGACAATATCTATCTGGTGGAAGCTCCGGAGCTAGCGAATTTTCAGGATGAGCCGTATACGAATATTTTAGTTGAGCTGGTTAATAAATATAAGCCGGAGATTCTTTTGTGCGGCGCCACGAATATCGGCCGGTCTTTAATTTCGCGGGTGGCGATTAATATTAAAGCGGGCTTAACCGCAGATTGTACGGGTCTGGATATTGACCCGGATAAAAAGATTTTATTGCAGACGCGTCCGGCTTTCGGGGGGAATATTATGGCGACGATTATTTCTCCGAATTACCGTCCGCAGATGGCTACCGTGAGGCACAAAGTATTTGCGCCGATGCCGGCCGATAAAAAAAGAAAAGGAAAAATTATTAAAGAAAGTTTTGATCCTGCGCTTTATGTTTCACGCACTAAGCTTTTAGATATTATTGAAGAAATTGAGTCTACGGTAAATTTATCCGAAGCCGATATTATCGTTTCCGGCGGTCGGGGGATGGGCGGACCGGAAAATTTTAAACTTTTGGAAGATCTGGCACATGTGTTAAGCGCCGCTGTGGGTTCGAGCCGCGCGGCCGTAGATGCCGGATGGATGCCTTATTCACATCAGGTCGGCCAAACCGGCAGAACCGTGGGACCGAAGATTTATTTTGCCTGCGGAATAAGCGGTCAGATTCAACACCTCGTTGGCATGCAGTCCTCAAGAATCATCGTGGCGATAAATAAAGATCCCGAAGCTCCTATTTTTAAGGTGGCTACTTATGGTATAGTCGGCGATCTCTTCCAAGTTATTCCTGCTTTAACGCAAGCCTTCAAAGTAGCTTTAAGAAAATAATCGTATTTTTCTGGAATAAAACACTCTGGATTCGCGTCTAATCATCGGAAGGAAAGAATGGATCAAGATGATGAGTTAATTTTAAGTTTTAATGGCGGGAACCAGGAGGCTTTTGATATGTTGGTCAAGAAATATCATTCTCGGGCAATAAATATCGCCTATTCTTTGTTATCGAATCTGGCGGACGCCCAGGATGCCGCTCAAGATGCCTTCCTTAATATTTATCGCAAACTGAAAGATTTTCGTAGGGATTCAAGTTTTTCTACCTGGCTATATCGTATTGTGGTTAATTCCTCCTATGACTTGATGCGTAAGCGCAAAGTTAAAAATGTTCCTTTGGATGATGTTTTGCTGGAATTAATTCCAGCTGCTGAAGATAAAAGTGATTACCTCAAAAAGGAAACTGTGCAAGCGGCATTGAGTGGTTTACCTTTTGAATATCGTAGCGCGATTATACTGCGCGAGATGGAAGGGTTAAGCTACGAGGAGATCGCAAAAGTTTTAAATATAAATATCGGAACCGTGGAATCAAGAATTTTTAGGGCCAGACAAATGCTCAAGGCAGTTTTTCTAAAGAAAGGCGTATTTTAATGGGTTGCGTATATTTTAATTCTATCGGGCTTTACCTGGATAATGAGCTAGCGATTAATGAGCGCGATAATTTGGAAGCGCATATTCAAAAGTGTTCGGAATGCGCCTCAGAAATACGTTTATTAAAATTAGCGGGTGAAGCTATGCGGAAAAATATGATTCTGGGTGTTGATTCGGAAAGTTTTTTAGCCGGTTTAAGAAATAAGATTATGCAGGAAGATAAGATCAATCAGAATAACGAGGCAGTGATTAATGATTTTGGGAAATGGTCAAAAAGATTTATTCCTTTACCTTTTGTTTTGGCGGCGGCCTGTTGGATGTTATTAATGGTTTCGGTTAACAATCATAATCCGGTGGAAGAGTATATTTTTGGTAAAAATTTAAGCGATATTTCAACGTTGATAGATCAATCGGAGAGCAATTTAGGATGGACATTTATTAATTAACACTTCGCGCTAATTCATTGGTGCGCGGGAGGCCCAAGTGGGCAAAGGAGGCAGTGATGAGCAAGACGATAGTTTATGTAGTGGCTTTGGTTGTGGTAACGTTAATTGCTGGAACGCTTTTAGGTGTGGTTATCTCGCGTAAGTCGGGGCATTTAGAATATGGTCGAACTCCGGGTAGGTTCGCACAGGGTCAAGCGATGAGGCAAGACAAAAGACCGTTAGAAAAGTTAAGTGAGAAGCTGGATCTTACTCTAGATCAGAAGGTAAAATTGACACAAATTTTAAAGGATTCGCGCGAAGAGCTGCTGCAGGTCCAGAGCAAAACAAGAGAGAAGCTGCTGGAAATTAAAAATAAAGCAGAGGTTCGGATTAGTGAGATTCTCACACCGGAGCAACAGATAAAATTCGATAAGCTCAAATCAGATTTAGAGCAAAAAATGAAAATGGGTGGAAAAGGTTCGCGGTTTATGCATAAAGCGATGTATGGAAATGCGCCGATTTCCGGTGGAACACCGGCGACAAATATTCCGCAGGTAGAAACTGTAAAGTAGCGATTAAGATTTAATCGAGCTTGATCAGGAAGCAGCGCTATTAATGGTGCTGCTTCCTGATTTATTTTATACATAACTAATTGATAAATATAGTGTTATAAATACAGTCTATATTGCAAGTTTATGCATTCATTTAACACCTTTCCAACCCTTTCGTACCTATATGTTAAAGAATGTAAAGATTTTCCTTGACAAAATTAAATTATTTGTTTATAATACAAACATAGTAAATTATAGGTTGACTGCTTGACGGCAGAAAGGATTTTAGTTTTTTTCGCAATCCGGGAAAAAAGTTATGATGATCAATGATAATTTAATGACTATAGAAGATTTGGCGGATTATTTAAAGGTTGCCCGTCGGACTATTTATGACTGGTTAAAGCACAATAAAGTTCCGGCGCTAAAACTTGTTGGGCAATGGCGTTTTAAAAAAGATAAAATTGATGACTGGCTGGAGAGCCAGACGCAATCACATTAACCTGCCTACGGGGCAGACAGGAGGATTAAATTATGTATTTTAAAAGGTTAGAATTGATCGGGTTTAAATCATTTTGCGATAAGACGACGCTTAATTTTGAGCCGGGAATTACGGCGGTAGTCGGTCCCAACGGCTGCGGTAAATCTAATATTTTTGATTCCATCCGCTGGGTGTTGGGTGAACAGTCCGCAAAATCATTGCGCGGCTCGGAGATGTTGGACGTGATCTTTAACGGCACGGACCAGAAGGAGCCGTTAAGTATGGCGGAGGTCAGTCTGGCCTTTGATAACACTAGCCGTTTTTTCAATCTGGATCATCCGGAGGTATTAATTACTCGCCGCTTGTTTCGTTCCGGTGAAAGCGAGTATATGTTAAATAAATCTACGGTACGGCTTAAGGATATTTTAGATTTATTGTTAGGCACGGGTATTGGCGCGGAAAGTTATTCAATTATTGCCCAGGGGAAAATTGATTTAGTATTAAGTTCACGGCCGGAAGATCGCCGGGTAGTTTTTGATGAAGCCAGCGGGATAAGCAAATATAAAGCCCAAAAAAGAGAAACTACGCGTAAGCTGGATGAGACAGAGCAGAATCTTTTGCGCGTTAATGATATTGTTATTGAAGTTAAGCGTCAGATTGGTTCTTTAGAGCGTCAGGCGAATAAAGCGCGCCGTTACAAGGAAGTTTTTGAAGAACTAAAACTAAAAGAAATTGATTTAGCGGTTTGGAATAAGAAAGATTTACTGGCAGAAAAAAATGGCATTATCGGAAAGTTAGATGAATCTAGGAAAGAGGAAGTTTCTTTAGCGGAATTAATTGTTCAGCAGGAAGCAAAGATTGCCAATCGTCAGAGCGAGCTAAAAAGTTTAGAGGAAACGATGATGGAGGCGCGTAGTCAATTGCTTAATTTGGAAAATAGTTTAGTACGCAATAATGAACATATTAATTTTAATCAAAAGCGCATCGATGAATCAATCCAGGATATTCAGGTTTTAGAAGGACAGATTGATCAAGCGCAGGCTAAACTTGTTCAGGATGAAGAAAAGTTAAAGCAGGTGCGTGATGAGTATGCGAGCTTAAAACAGAATATCGAAGCTAAACAAACCAGCTTAACGCAAAAACAAGCTGAGATTGACGCTCTTTCTTTAAAAATTAAAAATTCTCTGGGAGCAATCGCGGAATGCAAAAAAATAATTTTGGATCTAGAGACGGCCATTGCGAATACGAATAATCAAATCGGAGAGTTTAACTCCAGGCATCAGGTGTTTTTAGCGCGCAAAAAAAGGCTAGAGATAGAAAAAGCTAAAGTTTATGAGGATAAAGTAATCACCGAAGAGGCTTTAAGTAAGGTTACCCAGGAGTTAGAGGCTACGCGTACGCAGGTTGCCGAAATCCAGCAGAAGATCTCGGATGTTAAAAATAGCTTAGCGCATGAAGGATTAAATTTAGCGGAGATTAATAGCCAGATCGTGAGCTTAGGCAATGAAAAGTTAACTTTAGTTTCGCATAAGGAATTTCTCGAGAAGTTAAAGAGCAAGTATGATGATATCGGAGAGTCTTCAAATGCTTTGATCTATTTAGATAAAATGCCGAATGAAACTTCCACGGGTTTAGTGGTTAAGATTCAGAACCAGCTGCCCCTAAGTTCAGAGGATCGAATGCTTTCCGGTATGGCGGCTTTTAAGATTAGCGGGGAAGCGAAACCGATTGAGTTAGATACACAGAAAATTGATGAAAAAATTGCTCGGTTAGAGGAAAATTTAGGTGAGTTGCGGAATAGGTTGGTGTTGCGGCAGGCTTGTATTTCGGAGTTGACTAAGATGTCCGGTGATTTGGAGTTAGATTTGCGTAATTGTGAAATTGCTTTAGCCAATAAAGAATCTAGCCACGCAACAATTGCCGAGCAATTTGATAAAATTAAAGAAGAAGAGGATGTGATTGTTATGGAGTTGAGCGATGTGGCGCGGGAGATTTCCGCGATTGAGCAGAATTTAATCAGCGCTCAAAATCAGCTGGTGGATTTAAATAATCAGGAAAGATTCAAATCTGATACCATCGTGCAGGAGGAAGACGCTGTCTCTTCAAATGGTAAATTGCGCGAAGAGGTTTTAGTTTTTATTACTCAAACTAAAACTGAAATTGAAGCCTTGCACAGGCGTTTTAGTTCTGATGCCGCGACATTAAAAATTTTAGAGCAAACTTATGCGCAGGATAAGGCGACTTTGGAAAATATCCAGCGGCAGATTAGCGAGGCTAAAGAACGTAGCGAGATCTTAAAGGTGGAGATTACCGAGTGTCAAAATACTAATCTAAAATCTCAAATTCAAATTGAGCAGAAAAAAGTTTCCCTATCGGAAGTTGAGCTTAAGTATGCTGAGGTTTCTAGCGGAACCGTGGGGGTAGTAAAAAAGATTGAGGCGGATCGTAAGTTGTTGGACCAGGTAAAAAACCGCTTGCATGATTTAGAGATGCTCGATAAAGATTTGGATTACCGTTACACGACCATAAGAGAGAGGATGTCGTCAGCGTATAAGGTGGATTTAGAAATTTTAACCGAGTCGCTTGCAGAGTTCGACCATGAAAAGGTAACTCAAGAAATTAGTGAGTTAAAAAAGAAGTTGGATGGATACGGCACAGTGAATTTAGTGGCGATTGAGGAGTACGATGAACTGAAGAAGCGTTATGATTTTCTGGTTCAGCAACAGACGGATTTGGCGGATGCTAAAGAGTCTTTGCATCAGGCAATTCTCAAGATTAATCGCACGACAAAGCAGATGTTCATGGAAACATTTGAAAAGGTGAAAGTGGAATTTAAAAATTATTTTCGTTTGCTTTTTAACGGCGGAGATGCGCAGCTGTATTTATTGGATGAGAACGATCCCCTGGAGTCGGGAATCGAGATTATCTGCCGGCCTCCGGGAAAGAAATTGCAGAATGTTCTTTTGTTAAGCGGCGGTGAAAAAACCATGTCGGCCATTGCGTTAATCTTTGCAATTTTTAAAGTTAAGCCGTCGCCGTTTTGTATTTTGGATGAGATTGACGCGGCTTTGGATGAGGCGAATGTCGACCGGTTCTCCAGGGTTCTGCAGGAGTTTGCTAAAACTTCGCAGTTTATTGTGATCACGCATAATAAGAAGACGATTGTGAATGCGAATATTATGTACGGGATTACTATGGAGCAGAGCGGGGTCTCAAAGATTGTTTCGGTAAAATTGTCGCAGAATAAAGAAAGAGAATTGCAGACGGAAAAGGAAAATCAAGAGCAGTCGGTGGCGGTTTAAAAATAATGCTTAACCGCAATCGGTATTATTTTTACCTTTGTTTTTAGCTTGGTAGAGAGATTTATCGGAAGTAGTAATTAAATCCGCAGGCAAGAGCCCGTCTTTAGGGAAGGTGGCCATTCCTAAGCTTACCGTAAGTTGCTTATGAGGGAAGATCTCTTCGTTTAGAAAGGGGTGTTTTTGAATATCCATACGGATACGTTCGGCAATTAGAAAAGCTTCTTTTTTATCGGTTTGCGGCAGAATAATCGTAAATTCTTCCCCACCGTAACGGCAGACATAATCCATTTTGCGCGATTGATTGCGTAAGAGATTAGCTAAGGTTTTGAGTATTTTATCTCCGGCTTGATGGCCAAGCGTATCGTTATAAATCTTAAAATCATCAATATCGATCATGACTAAGGTAAGCGGGCTTTTAGTGGCTTTCGCTTTTTCCACTTCAGATTGTAAGAGATATTGGAAATATCCGTGATTCCAGAGATTGGTCAGGTAATCCGAATGCGCGCGCTCTACGGTTAGCTCATAAAGCTGTGAGTTTTCAATGGCCAGTCCCGCCTGATTGGCGAGCATGGTGAGCATGCGAATGTCATCTTTAGTGATCGGATCATTAGTGATAAAATTATCCGCAACAATAATTCCGTTTACGCGGTCCTTGGCTTTTAACGGTATAAGCACAAGTTCGTTGCTTTCTAGCGTTTGAATTACCGGTGAATTGCGATATTGATGTAGCGTGGGTCCGAAAAGGTGCAGCGGCATGCCTTCTAATACCGCCAAGGCCAGCGGATTTTCATTTTTATCGAACATCGATACTTTTAAATCTTTGACCTGGCGATTAAAACCGGATTCTAGCGCAACATTAGAATTATTAAAGGCGCCGATTAAATCGTCAAGATCCATTTTTTCTTCTTCGATTCTTGTCCAGGCGATATTCGCCTCTTCTCCGTTTTCTGGGCCGATGCCCATTTTGCCTTCGATGATTTTTTCCTTTTCATTAACTAAGAATAGAATCGCCCGGTTGAATCCTAATCCGGTATGCGCAGTTACTCCGGTAAGGATAATATAGAGAATTTCATCCAACTTTAAAGTGGTGCGCATGGCGTTAGAGACTTCATGCAGGATTTTTAGCTCAATCTTGGTGCGCTCAAGCTCGTTTTTTAGTTTATTAAGATCTTCCATAATGGTTAAATCTAACACATTCCGCTTGGGTTGTCAAGGAAGGAAGGGTCAAGCAAAGGGTTTTGTCTCGACACCCACCCGTCTACTTTAGAAGTAAAATGCGCATGTGGGGATATTTTATGTTAGATTATTTATTTTCTTACGTCAATTGTAATGGAAAGGAGGCATTCTTATTGTTTGACAGAGGTTTAGGGACGGGTTATAATATTGACTTAAATTTAAGAATTGGAGGATGAGAATGAACGCAGACAAGAAAAAAGAGGATTTAAAAGAGACAACTGATCGTCATAAGGCGTTAGAGTTGGCGTTGGCGCAGATTGAGAAGCAGTTTGGCAAAGGCTCGATTATGAAATTGGGCGCACACACTAAGGTTAATATTGAAACGATACCTACGGGTGCCTTAACTCTTGATTTGGCTTTGGGTATTGGGGGGCTTCCGCGCGGAAGAGTAGTGGAAATATTCGGACCGGAGGCTTCCGGTAAAACTACCTTAACTTTAACGGCGATAAGAGAAAATCAGAAAAAAGGCGGAGTAGCTGCATTCATTGATGCGGAGCATGCTTTTGATTCTACTTATGCAAAATTAATCGGAGTAAACTTAGACGATCTTTTAATTTCACAGCCGGATACCGGTGAGCAGGCTTTGGAGATTGCCGAGACCTTGGTGCGTTCTAATGCCGTAGATTTAGTAGTTATTGATTCCGTGGCGGCATTAACTCCGCGTGCGGAGATTGAAGGAGATATGGGTGATTCGCATATGGGGCTTCAGGCGCGCTTGATGTCTCAGGCTTTGCGTAAATTGACCGGCGCGATCAGTAAATCGCGCACGACGGTTATTTTTATCAATCAGTTGCGTGAGAAAATTGGCGTAATGTTTGGTTCGCCGGAGACAACTCCGGGGGGCAGGGCGTTGAAATTTTATTCATCCGTAAGGCTGGATGTGCGTAGAATCGCTTATTTAAAAGAAGGTGATAAGGTTATTGGTAACCATGTGAGAGTGAAGGTGGTTAAAAATAAGATTGCTCCGCCATTCCGTGAAGCGGAGTTTGATATTTTGCACAATGAAGGGATTGCTAAAACTGGTGCGGTGATTGATGCGGCTTTAAGTTTAGAAGTAATTGCTAAAAGCGGCACTTGGCTTTCATTTGAAGATAAGAAATTAGGTCAAGGCAGAGATGCGGCTATAAAGTTTTTGAAAGAAAACCCGAAAATACAGGACGATATTGAAAAAGAAGCACGTAAAAAGTTTAGTCTCGCTTAACGCTCAGTCAGCCAGGGCTTATGCTTTTTTACTGCTCAAGTTTCGTTTGCGTAGCGAGGCGGAGCTAAAAGCAAGGTTAAGGCAAAAAGGTTATTCCGAAGCGCTAAGTCAGGATACGGTTAATTTTTTAAAGGATAGAGAGTTTATTGATGATTGTGTTTTTGCGCGTGGTTGGGTGGCTTCGCGACTTAAGCGTTCGCTGGGTTTCAGAAAGATTAAACAGGAATTATTTCAAAAAGGTCTCACGCAAGAGATTATTGACAATTCTTTGTTAAATGCTTTCGAGCATTACGATGAAGGTCAGGTTATTAGTCAGTTAGCCCGAAAAAGATTCTCCAAGTTAAAAGACATTGATCCATTAAAGGCCAAGGCGCGGGTGTACGCGTATTTGATGCGTCGTGGTTTTGCTTCAGAGAGAGTAGGAGAGATTGTTAAAGGATTATGACTGCGGATATTTTAAGAGAAAAATTTTTAGCTTTTTTTAAAGCGAAGAATCATAGAATTGTGGAAAGCGATTCCCTGGTTCCTAAAGATGATCCGACCGTATTATTCACTCCGGCCGGGATGAATCAGTTTAAAAAGGAATTTATGGGGCAGGCCACTGTTTTTAAGCGTGCGGCAACCGCGCAGCGCTGCTTGCGGACTGATGATCTGGAAAAAGTAGGAAAAACCAGCGCGCATCATACGTTTTTTGAAATGCTGGGTAATTTTTCCTTCGGAGATTATTTTAAAGAGGAAGCGATTAGCTGGGCCTGGGAATTTTTAACTAAAGAATTAAGATTAACTCCGAATAAGCTTATGATTTCAGTTTACCAAGATGATGAACAGGCTTATAAAATCTGGAGAGATGTAATCGGTATTCCTCCGGAGAAGATTGTAAAACTTTCGGATAAGGATAACTTTTGGCCGGCGGAAGCTAAAACCAAGGGGCCGAATGGGCCATGCGGACCATGTTCAGAGATATTTTATGATTTTGGTGCTGGAGTTGGTTGTGGTAAAAAGAGCTGCGATCCGTCTTGTAATTGTGGAAGATTCGTAGAAATCTGGAACCTGGTTTTTACGCAGTTTAATCGCTTGGGTGATGCAAGCCTTGTGCCGTTGCCGAATCAAAATGTTGATACCGGAATGGGGTTGGAAAGATTAGCGGCGATCATGCAGGGCAAACAGAATAATTTTCAAACAGAATTATTCCAGCCGATTGTTAATGCGATAATTCAGGGACAGTCCCCTTCGGGGACAGTCCCTGAGAATAAGCTGCTCTATGCAATTGCCGACCATGTTAGAGCGGTAGTTTTTTCGATATATGACGGGATTATTCCCTCCAATGACGGACGGGGTTATATTGTCAGAAAAATTATCCGCAAGAGTGTTTTGCATTTAAAAAGTCTGGGAATCGATCAGCCGTTTTTAAATGAATTGGTGGGTTTAGTTGTGCAGACTATGAGCAATCCTTATCCGGATTTAAAAAATCGTCAGGAGGATATTGCGCGGGTTATCTTGAATGAAGAGAATAATTTTATCGAGACGTTAAAATTAAGCGGTGCTTTAGTGGATAGCGAAATTCAGAAGGTTAGAATGGATTTAGATGGTGACCAAAAAATTGACGGATTTACGATTGCCGGCGCAGCGAGCTCCGCGAAATTAGGGATTGCGGCTTTTAGATTATATGATACTCGTGGTATTCCCGCTGAAACTACTAAGGAGCATTTGAGTAAAAAACAGATTACGGTGAACGAAAAATTTGAAACATTTTATCAGCAAGAACTGGATAAACAGAAGAGCCTTTCAAAATCAATGAGCAAGATGAAGGGGGATGTTTTTGCGGTAAAGGAATTGGGTTTAAAATTAAATGATACCAAATTTCTTGGCTATCAAGAAGATTCTATTAAAGCAACGATTCTGGCGATATTAAAAGATGGTCAGTTGGTTGGAGAAGCTGTTGCCGGTGATCAATTGCAGATTGTTTTAGACAATAGTTCTTTTTACGCGGAATCCGGAGGTCAGGTAGGGGATCGGGGGGAATTAATTAATGGTAAGAATGTTTTCCGGGTTTTGGATACTCAAAAGATAAACAATGTTATTTCGCATATCGGTGAAGTTGAATTCGGTATTTTTAAATGCGGGGATATTTTAACTGCTAGTGTTGATGCTGAACGAAGGATAAGTATTGCGCGTAATCATACCGCAACGCATATTTTACAAGCTGCTTTAAGAAGAGTTTTAGGAACACACGTTCAGCAGCAAGGATCTTTAGTTTCCGAAGATAAATTCCGTTTTGATTTTACGCATTTTAAAGGTTTGAGTAAAGATGAATTAATGAGAGTCGAGAAGTTAGCGAACGAATTTATTGTTCATGATTGTGTTGTGCAGAGCAAGGAGATGACGTTTGTGGAGGCTAAGAAAACGGGGGCACTGGCTTTTTTTGAAGAGAAATATGGCGAATATGTTCGGGTAATTATCATCGGTGACATTTCGCATGAGCTTTGTGGCGGCACGCATTTGGATAATCTTAAGGAAATCGGTTTAATAAAAATAATCAGTGAAGGTTCGGTGGCTAGCGGTATCCGGAGGATTGAGGGGACAACGGCCGGATTTGCTGAGCAGTTTATTCAGGAGCAAGAGCAAAAGGAAATTCAAAGCGTTGCTAAGCAGGTAAAAATAGATGCGCTTAAGAAAGAAGAGAAAGAGCGTAGCGCACAAAGAGCGAATAACTTAATCGATATATTGCCGGGTCTCTTAGAAAAAAGCGAAGTGATTAACGGCATGCGGACTATTTTTTCTCTAGTCGGTGATTTAGATATGCCGGCATTAAGGCTTTTGGCGGATAAACTTAAAGAGAAATTTTCATCGGTAGTGATTGTTTTAGGTGCGTATGATCAAGCGCAAAAAAATGCTTTTTTGGTGGTTGCCGTTACTAAAGATTTAATCTCTAAAGGGTTAGACGCCGGAGTGTTAATCCGTCAGGTTGCACCGTTAATCGGCGGCGCGGGCGGAGGCCGACAGGATTTTGCCCAAGCCGGAGGAACTAGCCCGGATAATATTACATTGGCATTTGAGAAAATTAGAGATATAATTAAAAGTTCAACCTAGAGAAAACTAGTCAGCGGGTTTGCCGGCAGGCTATCGATAAGGAAAAATAAATGAAGATTATCAAGGCAGCGAGTAAAAAATTAGAAAAGATTTATAATCGAGGTCAATTACCCAAGTTGCGCGTTGAAGAGAAGGTGAGAAAGATTATCGATGATGTGCGCTTGTTTGGCGATGATGCGTTAATTAAATATACGCGTAAATTTGACAAGGTGAAATTAAACCCGCGTCAGTTAAAAGTTTCTCAGATTGAAATTAGCGGGGCTTACGCTAATATCAGCCCGCATTTTGTCAGCTCATTGAAGGTAGTGATTGAAAATGTAAACCGTTTTTATCGCAAACAACTGCGCAACTCCTGGAGAATGAAAGGAACCGAAGGCGTGGTGTTGGGTGAAAATTATACCCCCTTAGAAAAAGTGGGCGTATATATTCCGGCGGGAACCGCTCCGCTAGTTTCTACGGTTTACATGACGGTGCTGCCGGCTAAATTGGCCGGGGTGAAAAAGATTGTTTTGATTAGTCCGCCGGATAAATTAGGGTATATTAATCCGCATATTTTAGTGGTTGCCGATTTGCTTAAGGTTGATGAGATTTATCGAGTGGGGGGGGCGCAAGGGATCGGGGCCTTAGCTTATGGAACCAAAACCGTTCCGCGGGTAGATAAAATTGTCGGCCCGGGAAATATTTATGTCAGCGAAGCCAAGAGGCAGGTTTTTGGTATGGTGGATATTGATATGATTGCCGGGCCTACGGAGCTGGTGGTGATTGCCAATCGTTTTAGCGACCCGAAATTTATTGTTGCCGATTTGCACGCTCAAGGGGAACACTCTAAGGGCTTGGCGATACTGATTACCAATTCTAAAAGCTTGGCCAAAGAAGTAAAATCTCAAACCGACGGGCATAACGGATATATTATTTTGACTAAGAACTTAAAGCAGGCGGCGGAGATTGCCAACCGGATTGCCCCGGAGCATTTGGAAATTCTGGTGCAGAATCCGCAAAAATTACTTAAGGATATAAAAAATGCCGGAGCGATATTTTTAGGTCCTTACAGCCCGGTGGCCCTGGGAGATTATGTTGCCGGCCCCAGCCATGTTTTGCCCACCTCCGGAACAGCCAGGTTTTTTTCCGGTTTAAACGTCACGGACTTTATTAAGAGCAGTCATGTGATCAGTTACTCTAAAAAAGCGCTGGAAAGAATCCGTGAGCCATTAGAAAAGATCGCGGGCATTGAGGGGTTACAAAAACATGTTGATTCGGTGAAGGCGAGATTTTGATCGCGAGAAATTTTAAGGAGATTTGAATGAAAAAAAGAAGCGCGGTAATAAAGAGAAAAACTAAAGAGACGCAAATTTCGGTGGAGTTAGTGATCGGAGGCCAAGGTAGGAGCAAAATTGATACAGGTATCGGTATTCTCGATCACTTGCTGGAGCTATTCAGTTTCCATGGCTTATTTGATTTAAATATTGTTGCCAAAGGTGATCTTAAAGTGGATATTCACCATACTAACGAGGATATCGGAATTGTTTTGGGTGATGCTTTTAAAAAAGCCCTGGGTGATAAATTAGGAATTAAGCGCTTTGGTTCTATTTCTGTGCCCATGGAAGATGTCGTGGCGAATGTGGTCGTGGATATCAGCGGAAGAGGTTTTTTTAATGGGATAAAAGCGACGGTATCTAAATTGCCAAAAATTCAGAAAGATCAAGGATATTCTTTTGAATATGCCAACCATTTATTTGAAGCTTTCGCGAAAAGATTAGGGATGAATCTGGATATCAGCATCTCGAGTTTAAATCCGGATCTGCATACTAATTTAGAGCCGATTTTTAAAGGTTTGGGTATAGCTTTGGATCAGGCCACGCAAATTGACCCGCGCAGAAAAGGTATCCCTTCGACTAAAGGTGTAATTGACTAATGCGGATAGCTATTATTGATTACGGCATGGGCAATATCCATAGCGTGGCTAAGGCGGTTTCAGTCTGCGGCGGAGAATCGATAATTACTGATCAAAAAGCCCAGATAAGCTCTGCGGATAAAATAATTTTGCCGGGAGTGGGCGCTTTTGATGATGCGCTGGCGGAACTGGAAAAGCTGGATTTAATTAGCGTGATTCACCAACAGATTAATAGTAAAAAGCCGTTTTTAGGAATTTGTTTAGGGATGCAGCTTTTGCTGGAAGGCAGTCAAGAGGCTAAAATCAATAAAGGGTTGGGTGTTTTCAAGGGGCAAGTAGTTAAATTTAGTCCAAAGGAGGGGTTAAAAATTCCGCATATGGGTTGGAATAACTGTAAGGTGGCGGATAAGGATTGTCTTTTGTTAAATGATATCAGCGGTAATGAACAATTTTACTTTTGTCATTCTTATTATCCCGATCCTCAGGATAAATCCGTGATTGCCGCAACTTGTAATTATGGTTTGGAATTTAGTTGTGTGTTGCATAAAGATAATGTTTATGGAGTGCAGTTTCACCCGGAGAAAAGTCAGGTAACCGGATTAAAATTAATTAAGAATTTTGTTCAACGATGTTAATTATACCCGCGATAGATTTAAGATGCTCTAAAGTTGTTAGGCTTTTTCAGGGTAAATTTGACTGTCAAAAGATTTATTCCGCTGATCCGGTTAAGGTCGCTAAACATTGGGCTAAACAGGGGGCTAAATTTTTACATATTGTAGATTTAGACGGAGCCGCTAGCGGAGAGCCTAAAAACATGGAATTAGTTAAGAAAATTATTGATCAAGTGGGAATTGGGGTGGAGTTTGGCGGGGGAGTGAGGAGCATAGCCACTATATCTAAATTGTTGGGCTTAGGTGTGGAAAGAGTGATTTTAGGCACGCGGGCGGCGAGCGATGCAAAATTTTTAAAACAAGCTTGGAAGAAATTCGGAGATAAAATTATTGTGAGTATTGATGCTAAGCGTGGTCAGGTTTTGACGCAAGGGTGGAATTCTAAAGCGGCCAAGACTACGTTGATTTTTGCTAAGGAATTAAAAGCTATCGGTTTTAAACAATTAATTTACACGGATATCTCTAAAGATGGCGCTTTGGCCGGCCCGAATTTTGCGGGGATTAAAGAGCTTCTCGGTGAAACGCAATTAAGCGTTATTGCTTCCGGGGGCGTTGCGTCCTTAAAAGATTTAATCAGATTAAGCAAACTCAAAAAGCAGGGGTTGAGCGGGGTGATTATCGGTAAAGCTTTGTATGAAGGGAAATTTACTTTATCGGAGGCGTTACAAGTAACGGGGGCTTAGTTTAGGAAAAATTAACGAAAGGGGACAAACGATGGCAAAGAAAGCATTGTGGTTGGGAATAGCAACGGTGGGTATTTTTGTTTTAAGCGGATGCGCAATGATGAATAAGAATGATGCCTTGTCAAATCAAGGTCTACGCAATAAGGTTTCGGCATTGGAGATACAGTTAAAAGAAAAAGATGATGAACTTAACAGATTAAAAGAAGCTTCCGTGCAGAATATTCAGGATGTGAATGCAAATGCGAGCACGCCATTAGCCGAGCCAAAACAGATTCAGACTGCATTAAAAAATGCGGGTTATTATCAGTGGACGGTTGACGGCAAGATGGGTAAGAAAACGCGTAGGGCAATTAGGGAATTTCAAAAAGCAAATAATCTTCATGTTGACGGCCGGGTAGGAAATAATACTTGGTTAGTATTAAAGGAGTATCTGGATAAAAAGGTTAAGTAAGAGTAGGTAGAGAGTAGATAGTTGGTTAGGCTCTTTCTGGGGCTTTCTGCTAACTGTAGCTCACTAAAAGTTTTTTATGTTAAGTAAAAGAATCATCCCATGTTTGGATATTTTGGAAGGTCGCGTGGTTAAGGGGGTAAAATTCCTCGGACTACGTGATGCCGGGGATCCGGTGGAGGTAGCCAGGGCTTACGACGCTCAGGGTGCGGATGAGTTGGTGTTTCTGGATATTACGGCGAGTTTTGAAAATAGAAAGACCCTAGTGGAGTTAGTGGAAAAGATCGCTTCCAATATTTTTATGCCCTTTACGGTAGGCGGAGGCATAGGTGAAATTGGCGATATTCGTAATCTTTTAAATGCCGGAGCGGAGAAAGTCTCGGTAAATACTCAAGCGGTAAAATTTCCGGAATTAATTAGTACGGCGGCGAAAAGATTCGGTAGTCAGTGCATTGTTGTGGCGATTGATGCCAAACATCAAACGGATCATTGGGAGGTATTTATTAACGGTGGCCGGACGCCTACGGGAATTGATGCTTTGGTTTGGGCAGAAAAAGCAGCTCGCTTGGGTGCCGGTGAAATTCTTTTAACGAGTATGGACTGCGACGGGACTAAAGATGGTTATGATTTGGAGTTAACCCGGGCGATTACTCAAAAAGTAAATATTCCGGTAATTGCCTCCGGCGGTGCGGGATGCTTAGAAGATTTTTATAATGTTTTTGTAAAGGCTGATGCCGATGCGGCCCTGGCGGCTTCGCTTTTTCATTATCAGGAGCTTAGCATTAAGCAAGTAAAGGGTTATTTGCGAGAAAAAGGCGTAGCCGTGAGATTAAGCGAGGAAGTCAAACAGCCGTAAACTTTCTGTTGTTGAAAGGGGAGTCTTCAGTGGGAAAAAAAATATTTAAATTAGCAAGTTTAAAGTTTGATAAAAACGGATTGATTCCGGCGATTGTTCAAGATTACAAGAACAATGAAGTATTAATGTTGGCGTATATGAACAAGGAATCATTGCGTCGGACCTTAAAATTAAAAAAGACTTGTTTTTGGTCGCGATCCAGAAAAGAGTATTGGGTGAAAGGATTAACCAGCGGGCATTTTCAGTTTGTTAAGTCTGTGGCGTATGATTGTGATCTGGACGCGCTTTTAATTCGGGTGCGGCAGATCGGCAAGGCCTGCCATACGGGCAAGCGCAGTTGTTTCTATCGGTCAATTTAATCATGATTAAGCCGGATTTAAAAGAATTTCTAAAGTTAACCAAGCGCGGCAACCTGATACCTGTTTATAAAGAAATAAACGCCGATTTAGATACTCCGGTTTCTGTTTTTTTAAAGATTAAAAAAAGCGATTATTCTTTTCTTTTGGAATCCGTTGAGGGGCAGGAGAAAATTGCCCGCTATTCATTTCTGGGTACAAATCCGAGCTTAATCTTTAAAAGCCAAGGTAGAAACATAGAAATTATTTATCCGGAAATTAATAAAAGAAGGAGTTTTGTCGGTAAAGGGAATCCTCTGGATGAGATTAAGAAAATAATGCGGGATTTTCGTAGTGTTGAGGTGGCGGGATTGCCGCGTTTTTACGGCGGACTGGTCGGCTATATCGGATATGATACAGTAAGGTTCTTTGAAAATATACCGGATAAAAATACGGATTCTTTGGGGATTCCGGATACGCTTTTTATTTTAACCGATACTCTTTTAGTTTTCGACCGGCTTAATCATACGATTAAAATCTTGAGTAATGTTTTTTTACCGAAAAACTCTTCGTTGCTTAGAAAAAAACAACTTTATGAAAAAGCGGTTAAAAAGATTCAGTTAATGCATGAGGATATTCATCAGCGTAGTGTTTTGCATAATCAGACGGACAACTTCGGGCGATTGCGCGTAACCAGTAATCTTAAGCCGGCAGAATTTATGCGCATGGTTAAGCAGGCGCAAACTTATATAAAGCAAGGAGACATTATTCAGGTGGTTTTATCTCAGCGCTTTAAGGTTCGGACAAAGAAGGATGATTTTGCAATCTATCGGTCATTACGCCGGCTTAATCCTTCACCCTATATGTATTATTTAAAACTTAAGGATTTTTCGATTATCGGTTCAAGCCCGGAGATGCTTGTGCGCAGCGAAAATGGTTTAGTGCAGACGCGCCCGATTGCCGGAACCCGTCCACGTGGAAAGAATCAAGATCAGGATTTTGCTTTGGAGAAAGAGCTTCTGAATGATGAAAAAGAAAGAGCTGAGCATCTGATGCTCGTAGACTTAGGCAGGAATGATTTAGGGCGGATTAGTAAACTTGGCCGGGTCAAGGTTGATGATTTTATGCGCGTTGAAAAATATTCTCATGTAATGCATTTGGTTAGCCAGGTAAGCGCCGTACTTGACAAAAAAAGATTTGATATCTATGATGTATTCAAAGCAGCATTTCCGGCTGGCACGGTTTCGGGAAGCCCGAAGATTCGTGCCATGCAGATTATTGATCAGCTGGAAAATTTAAAGCGTTCCCTGTATGCGGGAGCAATCGGTTATTTTAGTTTTTCGCATAATTTAGATACCTGTATTGCCATCCGAACGATCGTGGTTAAGCATGGCGTAGCTTATGTGCAGGCCGGCTCAGGGATTGTCGCTGACTCTGTTCCGAAGAAAGAATATCAGGAGTCGGTGAATAAAGCAAAGGCATTAATGAAAGCAATTGGAAGTTAAAGAAGATCCCGCCTGGCAATTATTCGGCGGGATAAATTCGCGCATTAACTTACTCACACTATCGTGTTCGTAAGTTAAGCGCTCATTTAAAGGAGGCAACACCATGGCAGTGCATATTCGTTTAAGAAGGATCGGTAAAAATCCCAAAGGTAAGCCGCATTTTCGGGTTACTGTTTTTGATGAGCGGATGGGCCGGGATAGCCGGGTAATTGAAGAGTTAGGCTATTATAAACCCACGACCGGAGTCGCGGTGCTTAAAAAAGAGCGTATTGCTGAATGGGTAAAGAACGGCGCGCAACTATCCGTAACCGTTAAAAGTTTATTAAAAAAATTAAATAAAGGAGCTTAATATGTTGCAGTCTAACGCCGCTAGTCCATTAGTCCAGTTTCTTCCGCTAGTTTTAATTTTTATTATTTTTTATTTTCTTTTAATTCGTCCGCAGAAACAGAAAGAAAAAGAGCATCAGAAAATGTTGGCCGGTGTTGATAAAAATGACGACGTGGTAACTTTAGGTGGGATTCATGGCACCGTGGTGAACGTAAAAGAGAAGACTTTAATTTTACGTATTGATGAGAATGTGAAGATGGAGATTGAAAAAAACAGCGTCGCTTACATTAAAAAGCCTTAAGTTAAATTAAACAGGAGTTTGGCATAATGGAAAGAAAACTGATTTATAAAATATTGCTGATCTTAGGGGTGGTGGGGTTATGCGCCTACTATACCTTTCCGTTAGAAAAGCGTATTAATTTGGGCCTGGATTTACAGGGCGGGATGCATCTTCTGCTTAAAGTTGACACCAGCCATCTAGAGGGCGCGGCTAAGCTTGATGCTTGCGACCGGGCAGTGGAGGTGATCCGCAACCGTATTGACGAATTCGGGGTCAGAGAGACTTCCATTCAAAAACAAGGGGAAGATGAAATTGTTGTGCAGCTTCCCGGGATTACTGATCGAGAGCGCGCAATTGAGTTGATTGGCAAAACCGCGATGTTGGAATTTAAGGTTGTTTCTAACGATACGGAGAAGCTTAAGAGCGCAATGTCCGGAACAGTTCCTGAAGGTTTTGAATTAAAATATACTTTGGATGAAAATGAGCCGCTCTTGTTGGAAAAGCAGGCAGTATTAGCGGGGGACGCTTTAACGAATGCTACCGTGCGCTTTGATCAGAGCCAGTTTAATGAGCCGATTGTTGCTTTACAGTTCAATGCTGCCGGAGCTAAGAAATTTGCGGAAATTACCGCGGCTAATGTGGGTAAGCGCCTGGCAATTGTTTTGGACGGTAAGGTGCAGTCTGCTCCGCGGATTAGAGAAGCGATTCCTTCGGGGGAGGCAGTAATTACCGGCAGGTTTGATGCGCAAGTTGCTTCAGATTTGGCGCTTATTTTAAGGGTGGGTGCGTTACCTGCTCCGATGCGCGTTGAAGAAGAAAGAACCGTCGGCCCGCTTTTAGGTCAGGACTCGATAAATAAAGGAGTTAAGGCCTGTTTGGTGGGATGTATTTTAGTTTTTATTTTTATGGCTGGGTATTATCTTCTAGCCGGGTTGATCAGTGATGTTGCGCTTTTTATAAACTTAGTGATGATTCTTGGTGGACTAGGTTTATTGCCGTTGCTTTTTCCCGGGATATCGGCGACTTTAACTTTGCCGGGCATTGCGGGCATTGCTTTATCATTAGGTATGGCCGTAGACGCCAACGTTTTAATTAATGAGCGGATTAGGGAAGAACTTGCTGCCGGTCGAAATTTACGCACGGCAATTAGTAACGGTTATGGTCGCGCTTTTAGCGCAATCTTTGATTCTAATTTGACGACTTTGATTGCGGCGTTTATGTTATTTCAGTTTGGTACCGGACCAATCCGGGGTTTTGCGGTTACTTTGACCATTGGCTTGATTTCCAGCATGTTTACTGCCATTGTCGTTACGCGCGTGATCTTTGAGCTCTTGCTTAATTTGGGTTGGATAAAAAAATCATTGCCCATGCTTAAATTAATCGGTGAGACAAAACTGGATTTTATCGGTAAAAGAAAAATATTTTATGCCGTATCAATCATCGTTATTACGGTCGGGCTTTTTTCATATTTTAAAAAAGGCCCGGCGGCTTATGGAATTGATTTTGCCGGAGGGCAGCTTCAGGAGTACAGTTTTAAGAATCCGATAGACATGGATAAGCTACGGCAGGTGCTAAAAGATATAAATTTGTCGGATGCCAGCATTCAGCAGTTTAAGGATAATCCTAAGGTAGTTTTAATCAGGACGTCGGTTGATAAAAATCAGGTTTTAACTAATAAGCTTAAAGAAGTTTTTCCCGACCAGGATATTCAGATATTAAGGATTGAGCGCGTTGGTCCGGTCGCCGGGAAGAACCTTAAAAAGAAGGCTGTTTTGGCGTTGTTCTGGTCCTTAATTGCCATTCTGGTTTATGTGAGCTTCAGGTTTAAACATGTTAACTTCGCCGTAGCGGGTGTCATCGCTTTGATTCATGACGTGCTGGTGGCTTTGGGTTTTCTGGTGGTTACTAACCGGCCGATTGATTTGTTAAGCGTTACGGCTTTTTTAACCATTGCGGGTTATTCGATTAACGATACCATAGTGATTTATGATCGTGTGCGCGAAAATGCGCGTCTATATCGCAAGCTTTCGTTAAAAGAATTGATTAATCTAAGCGTCAATCAAACGCTTGGAAGAACCTTGCTTACTTCTGGAGTTACGCTTTTGGTGGTCATCGCTTTTATGTTTTACGGAGGCGAGGTGCTGAGTAATTTTTCTTTTACTCTGTTTGTGGGATTTATTTCTGGAGTGTATTCTACAATTTTTATTGCCTCTCCGCTAGTGCTTGCATGGAGCCGTAAGAATATTAAATAAACGGTAGGAAAATGGGGTCAGGATTATTTTTCTAGTTAGAAACATGGGGAAAATAATACTGTCCCCATTTTTATTTCAACATGATATTTAAATCGCTTAAATTATATCTTAATCAAGAGCTCGACCTGGAAACATCTATGTCGGCTTTGGTTGATTTTGGTTATTTCCGACAGAATCTGGTCTCTGCAGAGGGTGATTTTAGTCAGCGCGGCAACATTTTGGATATTTTTCCGTTGTCTTTTGAGTTACCTATTCGTATTGATCTGGATAATAATAAAATTATATCGATTAAAGCTTTTGATCCGGCTAACGGCCGGGGGCTTTGGCAACATGAGATTGTGATTATCCTGCCTTTTAAAAAATATTCCGGAAGTCGCGGTTTGGTGTTTCGTGAAGAGTTTCCGCTCAAGCATTTTTTAGATTTGCAGGTTGGCGACCTTGTGGTGCATAGTCAGCACGGTATTGGTAAGTTTGGCGGTATACAGAAGATTAAATTGCACGCTCAAGCTAAAGATCACCTGGTGATTGAGTATGATCGCAGGGAAAAGCTTTATGTGCCTATTGAGGCAATGCATTTGGTGCAAAAGTATATTGCCTTCCATGCGCGTAAACCTAAATTGTTTCGGTTGGGAAATAAGGAATGGCTTAAGATTAAGGAGCGTGCACGCAAGGGGATTCAAAAGCTAGCCTGGGAATTGTTGAGTTTGCAGGCAATGCGCTTAGCGAGCAAAGGTTTTAAATTTTCCGCGGATACGTCGTGGCAGACGGATTTTGAAAAAACATTTGCGTATCAGGAGACTCCGGATCAGATTCAGGCGATGGCGGAAGTAAAGCTGGATATGGAATCTTTTAAGCCAATGGATCGCTTGCTTTGCGGAGACGTTGGGTATGGAAAAACTGAGGTCGCTATGCGCGCAGCCTTTAAGGCGGTAATGGATGGGAAGCAGGTAGTGTATCTGGTTCCGACTACAATTTTAGCCGAGCAGCATTATAAGAATTTTAGCGCACGTTTAAAAGATTTTCCCGTAAATGTGCAAATGCTCTCTCGATTTAGGACCAGGGCAGAGCAAAATGAGATTGTTAAAAGCCTGCATCAGGGAGGGGTGGATATTGTCATCGGCACGCATCGATTGCTTTCGCCGGATGTAATTTTTAAGGATTTGGGGTTGGTGATTGTCGATGAAGAGCAGCGCTTTGGGGTTAAAGCCAAAGAGCAATTCAAGAAACTTAAAAGCAATATTGATTTTTTGGTGCTTACGGCTACGCCGATTCCGCGGACTTTATATATGAGCCTGATGGGGGCGAAAGATCTATCGGTGATTAATACCCCTCCGCAAAATAGATTGCCTATTAAAACGGTTGTGGTAGAATATGACGGTGATTTGGTCACGCAGGCAATTAAGCGCGAGTTGGCGCGCGCCGGACAAGTATTTTTTTTACATAACCGGATTTCAGATTTAGAAAAGATTAAGCAAAAAATCGCCAGAAATTTGAGTGCGCGCGTGCGTATTGAGATGGCGCATGGTCAGATGCCGGCGAAGCTGCTTGAGCAAATAATGTCGGATTTTATTTCCGGCGAGATTGATGTTTTAGTCTCAACCATGATTATTGAGTCGGGAATTGACATACCGAATGCCAACACGATCATCGTTAATAATGCCCAGATGTTTGGATTAAGCGACCTGCATCAGTTGCGCGGCCGGGTAGGCCGATTTAATCGCTCGGCTTACGCTTATTTTATGATTCCTGGCAATCATTATGCACTTTTAGAAATTGACGCCCAGAAGAGGTTGCGCGCGATTGCCGAGCACAGTGATTTAGGTGCTGGTTTTAATATTGCCATGGAGGATCTAGAGATTCGCGGCGCGGGCAATCTCTTGGGTCAACAGCAGCACGGATTTATTGCCGCGGTGGGGTTTGATCTTTATTGCCGTTTATTAAAAGAAGCAATCGCCAATTTTAAGAAAGCAGGTGTTTTCGATGAAGCGCATAATTAATTTTATTTTTTTGGTTTTCTTAATTTTATCGGCGACAAATTTTCTTTATGCCCAAGATAAAGTAATTGCCGTAGTGAATAATGAGATCATCACTCAAAAGGATCTGTCGGATTTTTTAAATTTCATACGTTTGCAATATTCACGCCAGTTTCAAGGAAAAGCTTTGGAGGAAAAGATAAATTCTATGAAACGTGATTTATTGCAACGTTTAATTGAAGACCGTCTGATACTGCAGCAGGCTAAATTGGAAAAGATGGGTACGGAGTCAAGTCGAGTGAAAAGCAAGATTAATGAGATTAAGAAACGTTATGGCTCGGACTCTGATTTTGAGTCGGATTTAGCGAAACAGGGATTGGTTCAGGCAGACCTGGAGAATAAGATTAGCGAACAGATACTTATGTATAATCTTGTCGAGCAGAAGGTGCGTAGCAAGGTAATTATCCGGCCGGATGAAATAACTTCTTTTTACGCTCAACATAAGCAAGAGTTTTTAAAGCCTCAAGAGCGGATTTTGACGATGTTTATTTTGCAGGATGAAGCGGTCGCTAAAACCGTAAGTTACCAATTGCGCTTGGGGACTAAGTTAGACGAACTGGCGGCAAGGTATGCCTTCACTACCGATAAGCTCTCGGCATCCGCTGGCCAAGAGTTGCGTCCGGAGATAGAAAATACCGTGTTTAAGCTTGAAATTGGTGAAGTTTCTAACCCGGTTAAGATTGACGGCCAGTATTTTATTTTCAAATTGGAAGATATTATCGGAACTCAACAATTAACCCTTGTCCAGGCACAGGAAAGGATTCAAGCGCAGTTATTTGAATTAAAGTTGCAGGAAGAGTTAGCGAAGTGGTTAGATGAACTTAAAAAACAATCCTATATTAAAATCCTCGAAAATTAGAGTTGGTCTGACTATCGGTGACCCTGCCGGTATTGGACCGTCGATTACTTTAAAAGCGCTTAAAATACTTAAAACTAAAATTGATATTACGGTGATTGGCAGCCGTTTAGTATTGGCCAAAGCCGCCAAACTTTTAAATACTGATTTGGGGCATATAAAATTAATTGATTTAAATAATGTTAATGAAAATAAATTCAGCTTCGGTAGTTTAAACGCTCAAAATGGCAAAGCATCTTTAGAATATCTGGATATGGCTTTGGAATTATTAAAAAACAATAGCATTGATTGTTTAGTTACTTGTCCGATTTCCAAAGAAGCGATTCATTTGGCGGGGTCCAATTTTTTCGGGCATACTGAATATCTGGCTAATCAGACAAAGCATAAAGATTTAGTGATGTTGCTGTTGAACAGCAAATTGAAATTCAGTTTACTTACCCGGCACGTTCAGTTGAAAGACGTATCTGGATTGTTGACTCGAAAAAATTTAGAAGATAACATTTTAAATACGGTTCAAGGGTTAAAAGAAAAATTTTCAATAAAAAAGCCAAGATTGATAGTTTGCGGGGTTAACCCGCACGCTTCGGATAACGGGGTGATTGGCAGCGAGGAGAAAGAAATAATTATTCCGGCGATTAATGTTTTACAAAAAAAATCAAGTAGCTTTACTATTGGCGGGGTAGTTGGCGCGGATCTGGCAATCGCGGCGGCGGCTAAAGGTGAATTTGACTGCGTAATTGCCGCTTATCATGACCAGGCTTTAATTGCTTTAAAATTAACGGATTTTGATAGCGGGGTTAATCTCACTCTGGGGTTACCTTTTGTGCGTACATCTCCGCTGCACGGCGTGGCATTTGATATTGCCGGCAGACCTGTTTTGGCTAATCCCCATTCATTGATTGCGGCGATAAAACTTGCCATAAAATGTACATTAAACCAAAAAAAAGCTTAGGTCAGAATTTTTTGATCGATAAAAATATTCAAAAAAAAATTATTCGCGCCTGTGATTTATCTAAAGAGGATATAGTTTTAGAGATCGGATCGGGAATGGGCGACTTAACGGTTCTGCTTGCCCAAAGCGCAAAAAAAGTTTACGCCCTAGAGATTGATGATCGACTTTGTCCGTTGCTGGAGCAGAGGTTAATAAAATTTGATAATTGCCAGGTGATCAAGGCAGATATATTGAAGTGTGATATTTGCAAGTTTTTAGCTGATCAGCAGGTAAAGCAAAAAATAAAAGTGATTGGTAATATTCCATATTATATTTCTAGCCCGATCATTGAACATCTTATTTTTTGTCGTCGATCGATTAGTGCGGCTTTTATTACTGTGCAAAAAGAGTTTGGACGCCGGGCAATTTCGGCTGCCGGATCAAAAATTTATGGCTCATTTAGTTGTTTTGTGCAATATTACTGCGCAGCTAATATTGAGTTTGAAATTAAAAGAAATAGTTTTAAGCCGGCACCGAATGTTGAGTCTTGTTTTTTATCTTTAGAATTTTGGAAAGATCCGCAGGTTTTTGTGCGCAACGAAGAAACTTTTTTTAAATTAATTCGTACGGCATTTAATCAGAGAAGGAAGACCTTAAAAAATAGCCTCGAGGGGTTGGTTGCTCAAGACAAGCTGATTAAATTTTTCCAGCAAAATGACCTAGATAAGAATATCCGTCCGGAGGAGCTGTCTTTGGGGCAGTTTGCCAGTCTGCATAATTTTATAGAATCTTAAAAAAAAGTAAAGAAAAGCCTTGACAAGCACTTCATCTTGGTATAAACTCTTGTACTTACACAAATATCTAGAGATCCAATAGAATAATTAGAGTATTGATTATAAAAGAAAGAGTTTCGATTAATTTCTTATCTGTGGTTTTTTTGTGTTATGGCTTAACCGACAAAGCGAATCCATTGCTGGAGTAGCTCAGTTGGCAGAGCACGTCCTTGGTAAGGACGGGGTCACGAGTTCAATTCTCGTCTCCAGCTTAAATTTGCCGGAAAATGCAAATTTAATTTTAAAGGAGCAAGCAATAGTAACAAAGGTTCACAACATTTAAAAAAATATGCGTGAAACTATAACATTAGAGTGTACGGTTTGTAAAAATAGAAATTATACGACGAGCAAGAATAAAAAGTTGCATCAGGATAGGCTGGAGCTTAGTAAGTTCTGTAATTCCTGTCATAAGCATACCCCGCATAAAGAGATTAAATAATATTTAGGGGCGTCGGTTAATGGCAAACCAACGGTCTCCAAAACCGTGACTGCAGGTTCAAGTCCTGCCGCTCCTGTGGATTTTAAATGTGCAAGAGCGGTTTGACAAGGGATTTATAGAGATGAATATTTTAGCGAAACCGATAAATTTTTTCAAAGAAGTTAGGGGCGAGTTAAGCAAGGTCGCCTGGTCAACGCGAAAAGAATTATTGGCTTCCACGGTTTTAGTGATTACGGTTACGGGAATTTTAACAATTTTTATTGGGATAGTGGATCTGGGGTTGTCCAGATTTCTAAGCGTGGTTTTTAAATGAAGAATTGGTACGTTGTTCATACGCAGACCGGAATAGAAGAAAAAGTAAAGCGATCGCTAGATAAGCGGGTTTTGGCGGCGGGTTTGCAGGATTTAATTTCCAGCGTGATTATTCCTACGGAGCAGGTTTCTGAAGTTCGTGCGGGCAAAAAGAAAATTACCCAAAGAAAATTTTTTCCGGGATATTTATTGGTAGAGATGGATCTTTCTGAACAGACTTATCTTTTTGTTAAGAATTCTCCGGGGGTTACCGGTTTTATCGGATTAGGCAGAAAACCGGTGCCGCTTCCTCAGGAAGAGGTGGACAATATTCTTAAGCGCACTAAAGATACAGCGGCTAAGCCTTCGCCAAAGATCGTTTTTCAAAAGGGCGAACAGGTTAGGGTTAACGAAGGTCCTTTTTTAAATTTTAACGGAACAATTGAAGAAGTTTATCCTGAAAAAGGTAAAGTTAAGGTGAGCGTTTCGATTTTTGGTCGTTCTACGCCGGTAGAGTTAGAGTACTGGCAGGTGGAGAAGGTATAACCATGGCAAAGGCAATTAAAGCACAGATTAAGTTGCACGTTCCGGCGGCACAGGCTAATCCGGCTCCTCCGGTTGGGCCGGCATTAGGCCAGCACGGCGTAAACATTATGCAGTTTTGTAAGCAGTTTAATGATCAGACTAAAGGCCGAGACGGGTTAATTTTACCGGTGGTCATCAGCGTTTATGAAGATCGTTCCTTTACCTTTATTATAAAGAGCCCGCCATCATCTATTCTTTTAAAGAGGGCGGCTAACCTTGCTAAAGCCTCTGGCATTAGCGGCAAAGAAACCATTGGTAAGGTGACTATGAAGCAGGTTGAGGAGATTGCCAAGCTTAAGCTTCCGGATTTAAACACTAATAGCATGGAACAGGCAATTAAAACCATCGCCGGTACTGCGCGCAGTATGGGCATTGCCATTGAAGGATAAAATATGAAAACGCAAAGCAAACGATATAAAGAATCCGCTAAACAAGTCTCCCCGGAAAAGTTTTATCAATTAAAAGAAGCGGTAACAGTATTAAAGAAGCTGTCTAAACCTAAATTTGACGGATCGGTTGATCTACATTTTAATTTGAGCGTGGATACCAAGAAAAGCGATCAGATGATTCGCGGTACAGTCGTGCTTCCTCATGGCACAGGGAAAAAAGTGCGAGTAGCCGTATTCTGTAAAGGTGAACATGAGCGCCAGGCTAGAGAAGCTAAGGCGGATTATGTGGGAGCTACGGAGTTAATGGATAAAGTTGCCGCTGGATTTTTAGATTTTGATTGCGCTATCGCTACACCTGAAATGATGAAAGATTTAAGTAAGTTAGGTAAAGTATTAGGCCCGCGCGGTTTAATGCCTAGTCCCAAGACCGGTACGGTAACTAATGATATCTCCAAAGCTATTGAGGATGTGCGAAGAGGTAAGGTTGAATTCCGCGTTGATAAACAAGGCGGAATGCATTTATCCGTCGGTAAGATTTCATTTGATGAGGATCAGATCAATGATAATGCTTCCAAGGTTATTGAAGCGGTTAATGAGTCCCGACCGGCTTCCGTTAAAGGCAAGTTCGTTAAAAGTTTAAGCATTACTACTTCTATGAATCCGGGTTTAAGGATTGTTTGTTAAAATGAAAAAAATAGGACAATTAGTTAAAGAAACTTCAGCTAACCGCATTCGGGATAGTTTTAAGGCCAGCCAAGGTTTAATCGTCGTTAAATATTTAGGAGTATCTAGTCCGGACATGAGCACTTTAAGGAAGACGCTTAAGGGGTCGGGCGCCGATCTTTTTGTGGTTAAAAATAGCATTGCCCGGAAAGCAATGAAGGAACTAGGTTTGGATGACTTAATTCCGTCTATTCAGACGCCTTGCGGAATGATTTTTTTCAAAGATGAACCGGTGGACATTTCAAGGATTTTATGCGCTTTTCGTAAAGAGCACGCCAAGTTGATATTAGAGGGTGGTTTATCACAAGATAAACTATTAACCTTAAAAGATATTGAGATAATGAGCACATTGCCTTCTAAGGATGTCTTAAGAGGCAAGTTAGTCGTTACTTTAAATTCCCCAATTTTAAAATTAGTGATTGTTTTGAATCAAACGATGAAGAAGTTTGTGTTTTGTTTAGATCAGATAAAAAATAAAAAAACAATTTAACTCAGGAGGAAGAAATGTCAACTGCAAAAATGGAAGAATTAATCAAATCTATTGAGACGATGAGCGTATTAGAACTCGCTGATCTAGTCAAGGCCTTGGAAGAGAAGTTTGGAGTGAGTGCTAATATGCCGATGATGGCTGCCCCTGGCGCAGCTGGTGGCGCTGCACCGGCCGCGGCTGAAGAGAAAAGTTCTTTTACGGTAATGCTGGTTAGTTCAGGTGCAAACAAGATCGCCGTAATTAAGGAAGTGCGTACAATTACTAGCTTAGGTTTAAAAGAAGCTAAGGATTTAGTGGACGCTGCCCCGAAAGCAATTAAAGAAGGAGTGAATAAAGAGGAAGCCGCGGAGATGAAAAAGAAACTTGAGTCCGCTGGAGCTACTATAGAATTAAAGTAACTGTAAGTAAGTTTAAGTAATATTATATAAAAATAAGTAAGTAATACTGAGTAATAACAGGTAATATTGAGTAAGTTTAGTTAAATTAACCTGGCTGATTTAGCCTTAAGGAAAATGATTAGACGAAAAAATTTTGCTAAAATCAAAGAAGTTTATGATTTGCCTGATTTATTAGATGTGCAGTTGGATACTTATCGTGAATTTCTGCAGATGGATGTGCCTGCGGGCGAGAAGAAGAACCAGGGGCTACAAGAAGTTTTTGGGGAAATTTTTCCGATTGAGAATTCTGACCGTTCAGTAAAGCTGGAGTTCATCAGCTATTCATTAGGTAAGCCAAAATATACAATGAGCGAATCTAAGAATCGTTCATTAACGTTTGCTGCTCCGCTTAAGGTAAAATTCCGCTTAACTACTCCGCATGAAACAAAAGAGCAGGATGCTTATTTTGGCGAAATTCCTTTAATGACGGAAACCGGAACTTTTATTATTAACGGTGATGAGCGTGTGGTGGTTAGCCAGCTGCAGCGTTCTCCGGGTGTATCTTTTGAAGAGGAGCTACATCCCACCGGAAAGAAAATTTTTTACGGTAGAGTAATTCCTTATCGGGGTGCCTGGTTGGAGTTTAAATATGATCTTACGGAAACAGTTACCGCTTATGTTGATCGCCGCAGAAATTTTCCGGCAACTCAAATTTTAAGAATTTTAGGTTTTTCCGAAGATCGACAGATCTTTGCCGCTTTTGGCCATGAGCATCCGGAAATTATTAATACTTTAAAAAAGGATTACACAAAGAACAAAGAAGAAGCATATCTTGATTTCTATCGTAAGATGCGCCCGACGGAGCCGGTAACTAAAGAGGCGGCGGAAGGCTTATTCTATAGATTATTTTTTGACCCAGCCCGTTACGATTTGGAACGTGCTGGGCGTTTTATTTTAAACCGTAAATTAGGCATGGATGTATCTTTAGAAAAAAGGATTCTGGATTCAGATACCGTAATTAAAGTTATTGAGTATTTGATTAAATTAAATGCCGGCACGGGTAAAATTGACGACATTGATCATTTGGGAAATCGGCGCGTAAAAAGCGTCGGAGAGTTAGTGCAAAATCAGGTGCGGATTGGTCTTTCGCGCGTGGAACGCTCAATTAAAGAAAGATTAAGCATTTTGGGTGAGTTTGATAATTTAAATGTGCACTATTTAATTAATTCTAAGTTGCTGAGCAATCAGATCCGTGATTTCTTTGGACGTAGTCAGTTGTCTCAGTTTATGGATCAGATTAATCCTTTGGCGGAAATGACGCATAAGCGTCGTTTAAGCGCTTTAGGCCCTGGCGGGCTTTCACGCGAAAGAGCGGGATTTGAAGTCAGGGATATTCACCCTTCGCATTACGGCAGGGTCTGCCCGATTGAAACACCGGAAGGTCCAAACATCGGCTTGATTGCATCTTTAAGCTGTTTTGCGCGAATTAACGCTTTAGGGTTAATTGAAACTCCGTATCGTAAAGTCGAAGACGGTCGAGTGACAAAAAAGTTTGAATATTTAACGGCGGATATCGAGGAAGATAAATTTATTGCTCAGGCGGATGTTCCCTTAGACGCGGACGGCCGTTTTGAAGATAAGTTTGTTACCTGCCGCTATAAAGATGATTTTCCGAAAGTACCGGGTAAAGATGTGCAGTATATGGATGTTTCGGCGAAACAGTTGGTTTCGGTGGCTGCTTCTTTAATTCCTTTCTTGGAACATGATGATGCCAACCGCGCGTTAATGGGTTCAAACATGCAAAGACAGGCTGTGCCGTTGATGATTACGGAATCGCCTTTCGTGGGCACAGACATGGAGGCTAAAGTTGCTCAGGATTCCGGGACCGTGGTGATGGCGCAAGCTTCCGGAAAAGTAACTAGCGTGGATGCTGCCGCAATTACTATCGGCAAGAAAATTTATCACTTAAAGAAATTTCTGCGTACCAATGCCGACACTTCGATTAATCAAAGACCGTTAGTAAAATTAGGGGATCATGTGGAAATAGATACTCCGATTGCTGACGGTATCGCGACTAAAGACGGGGAATTGGCTTTAGGTAAAAATGTTTTGGTAGCTTTAATGCCCTGGAGAGGATATAACTTTGAAGACGCTATTTTGATTAGCGAGAGATTAGTGAAGATTGACGCTTTTACATCTATTCATATTGAAGAATTTGATATCGAAGCTGCGGAAACCCGGTTAGGCAACGAAGAAATTACCCGGGATATTCCGAATGTTAGCGAGGATGCTTTAAGGAACCTGGATGAAGAGGGGATTATTCGCGTGGGTGCAGAGGTAGCGGCCGGAGATATTCTGGTTGGTAAAATTACGCCTAAAACCGATTCTGAGCCAAGTCCCGAAGAAAGATTATTGCGCGCGATATTTGGCGAAAAGGCCGGCGATGTGCGGGATACTTCTTTGATTGTTCCTCCGGGAGTCGAGGGCGTGGTGATTGATGTGCACGTTTTTGCCCGCAAGGATCGTGGACGCAAAACCAAAGAAGAAAAAACTAAAGAGTTGGCAAAAATTCGCGAACTCAAGGCTTATTATAAGCAGGAGATTGAGTTTTTAGAGACGGAAAAAACATTGCGCTTATCGCAAGTTTTAGGGATTGATAAGAAAAAAGTAGAGAAATTTGATTTTAGTGAGAATGAAGAGGCAAAAATTCTAGCCTCTTCATTTGATGAGCAGATGCAGGAGCTTTTGGCCGAAGAGGAACAGGAAATTGAGAAGGTGCGTCGCGGAGATGAATTGCCTACGGGTATTTTGAAAAGAGTGGTGGTTTATGTAGCCACTAAACGTAAACTTTCTGAAGGCGATAAACTTGCCGGTCGCCATGGTAATAAGGGTGTGGTGGCCAGAATTATCCCCGAGGAAAATATGCCTTATATGCCGGATGGTACGCCGGTAGATGTAGTTTTGAATCCTTTAGGCGTTCCTTCACGTATGAATGTCGGACAGATTTTGGAATGCCATTTAGGATGGGCGGCCAATGCCCTGGGCATTAAAGTCAGTTGTCCGGTTTTTGACGGGGCTAAAGAAGCGGAGATTAAAGAATTACTAAAAAAAGCCGGACTTCCCGAAGACGGTAAGATTACTCTCTATGATGGTTATAGCGGCGAGCCTTTTGATCAAAGAGTAACGGTCGGGTACATGTATATTTTGAAACTTATTCATTTAGTGGACGAGAAAATTCACGCTCGCTCTATTGGTCCGTATTCCTTGGTTACACAACAGCCTTTAGGCGGTAAAGCGCAATTCGGCGGTCAAAGATTGGGCGAAATGGAAGTTTGGGCCCTGGAAGCTTACGGTGCAGCATTTACTTTGCAAGAAATGCTTACGGTGAAGAGTGACGATGTTAGCGGCCGGACGCGTATTTATGAAGCGATTGTTAAGGGCGAACAGCGTTTGACGCATGGAACTCCAGAATCATTTAATGTTTTAATCAAAGAACTACAAGGCTTATGCCTTGATATCCGTACAGAAAAGGCTAAATAATGGAAGAGATCGTATCTTTTGATAGCATTTCAATTAAAATTGCCAGTCCGCAGGTAATAAAATCCTGGTCGAAGGGTGATGTTAAAAAAGCGGAAACGATTAATTATCGTACGCTTAAACCGGAAAAAGACGGATTATTTTGTGAAAAGATTTTTGGGCCGGTACGTGATTGGGAGTGTAACTGCGGCAAATATAAAGGAATAAAATTTAAAGGGATTACCTGCGACCGTTGCGGTGTTACCGTTGATCGCTCAAGCGTAAGACGTGAACGCATGGGGCATATTGATCTAGCGACCCCGGTTACGCATATCTGGTTTTTTAAGGCTGTGCCCTCGCGGATGAGCGCGCTTTTAGATATTGGCTTAAGAGATTTAGAAAGAATTATTTACTATGAGGAATATGTCGTTACGGATCCGGGGACTACGCCGCTAAAGAAAAAAGAATTGCTTACTGATGAACAATATCAGGAGGCTTTAAGCAAATATGGGGCGAATTTTAAGGCGAAGATCGGTGCCGAGGCAATCGCGGAACTTTTAAAAGAGCTGGATCTGGATGTGGTCTGCCGGAAATTCAGGAAAGATTTAGAAAAATCTAAGGATGTTTTGAATAATCGTAAGGCGATCAAGAATTTAAAGATCGTTGAAGATTTTAAGAAGAGTGGCAATAAACCGGAGTGGATGATCTTAGAAATTGTTCCGGTAATTCCTCCGGATTTGCGTCCGCTGGTGCCTCTAGAGGGCGGAAGATTCGCCACCAGTGATCTTAATGATTTGTACCGTCGGGTAATTAATCGGAACAACCGTTTAAAGAAATTGATGGAGCTAAGCGCTCCGGAAATTATTATCCGAAATGAGAAGCGTATGCTTCAGGAAGCGGTGGATGCGCTTTTAGATAATGGCCGTCACGGCAAGCCGGTTAATGGCGCTAATAATCGTCCGCTAAAATCCCTTTCCGATATGCTTAAGGGAAAGCAGGGTCGTTTCCGTCAGAATCTTTTGGGTAAACGCGTAGATTATTCCGGTCGTTCAGTGATTGTTGTCGGTCCGGAGCTAAAACTTCATGAATGCGGTCTTCCTAAACAGATGGCCTTGGAGTTATTTGAGCCGTTTATTATTAAGAAATTAAGGGAAAAAGGTTTTGTGCACACCATTAAAGGCGCTCGTCGTATGGTTGAGCGCGGGAAGATTGAAGTCTGGGACATTCTTGACGAGGTAATCAAAGATCATCCGATTATGCTTAATCGTGCGCCGACTTTGCACCGTCTAGGTATTCAGGCATTTCAGCCGTTGTTAATTGAAGGAAAATCTATAAAGATCCATCCGCTTGTTTGCACCGCTTTTAACGCCGACTTTGACGGCGATCAGATGGCCGTGCATGTGCCGTTATCTTTGGAATCACAGTTGGAAACCAAAGTGCTGATTATGGCGATTAATAATATATTTTCTCCGGCTGACGGTCGTCCGGTAATTTCTCCAACTCAGGATATCGTTTTGGGTGTGGCATATTTAACTCGGGAAAAACCCGGCGCGCTTGGAGAAGGGATGATTTTTTCCAGTGCCGATGAAATTTTGATTGCTTACAACGATAAAGCGGTAGAGCTACACGCTAAAATTAAAATTCGCGTAAGCGGATTGTATGATTTTGATCAGAAAAAAGCAATTATCGAGAATCAATTGATTACGACGACTGTCGGGCGAGTAATTTTCAATCAAGCCTTGCCTGCGGAATTTGGTTTTGTTAATTGTGATTTAAAGAAAAGCAAGGTAAGCGATATTGTGGTGAGCTGTTATAAAAGATTCGGACATGCGGCGACCATTAAATTACTCGATGATGTTAAGCGTTTAGGTTTTGAGATGGGGACATTAGGCGGTATTTCTATCGGCATAGACGATATGACTGTGCCGTTGGCCAAACCGCAAGTTTTAAAAGAATCTAAAGAAGAGGTTGCTCGCGTTGAAGATCAATATCGTAAGGGTATTATTACCAATAGCGAACGTAAATCAAAAATAATCGATATTTGGACACATGCTACAGATAAAATCTCCGATCTTTTATTCAAGGGGATGGATTCATTCAATCCTATTTTTATGATGGCGGATTCCGGTGCGCGTGGTTCACGTTTGCAGGTTAGGCAGCTAGCCGGTATGCGCGGACTGATGGCTAAACCGAGCGGTGAAATTATTGAGAACCCGATTACGGCAAATTTCCGTGAAGGCTTAAATGTTTTGGAATATTTTATCTCTACACATGGAGCGCGTAAAGGTTTGGCGGATACCGCACTTAAGACCGCCGATGCCGGATATTTGACCCGCAGGCTAGTGGATGTCGCCCAAGAAGTAATTATTTGCGAAGATGATTGCGGCACGCTTAATGGCATTACCGTCGCCGCCATTGTGGAAGGCGATGAAGAAGTGGTCGGTTTGAAGGACCGGATTATCGGAAGAGTGGCTTTGGATAATGTCGTAGACATTATTACTGACGAGGTGATTATAAAGCAAGGTTGTGAAATAACCGAAGATGAGACTGATCGCATCGAAAAATTGGGCATTGAGAAAATTCGTATTCGCAGCGTGTTAACCTGTGAGAGCGGAAGAGGGGTTTGTGCCAAATGTTACGGACGGAATCTATCGACTGGCAGGTTAATTGAGCTTGGAGAAGCTGTCGGCGTGGTGGCGGCTCAGAGTATCGGAGAACCCGGTACGCAGTTGACCATGAGAACTTTCCATATCGGAGGTACCGCCTCCAGAACTATCGAGCAGTCATTTATTAAAGCTAAAAACGATGGTTTTATTAAGTACCATAGCTTGAGAGTTACGTTGAAAAATAAAGAAAACGTAGTTTTAAATAGAAACGGGGCAATCAGTATTAATGATGCTCAAGGCAGGGAATTTGAGCGCTATTCGCTTCCGCAGGGCGCTTTTATTACTTTTACCGACGGACAGGAAGTTAAAAAGGGAGTTTCCTTAGCGCGTTGGGATCCGTATACTTTGCCGGTGCTTACGGAAGTCGGCGGATTAGTGCGCTTTGAAGATTTACGAGAAAATATTACAATGCGCGAAGAGGTTAATCCGGTTACGAAATTATCTGAGCGCGTAGTGGTTGAGCATAAGCCGGAATATCATCCGCAGGTTGTTATTTTAGATGATGCAAAAGAAGTTTTAGGTATCTATCCTATTCCGATCGGCGCGCATATTATTGTGCGCGACGGAGAGCGGGTCGGAGGCGGAGACCTTTTAGCTAAGATTCCGCGTACCGTGGTTAAGACGCGTGACATTACCGGAGGTTTGCCGCGCGTGGCGGAACTTTTTGAAGCCCGCCGCCCGAAGGATCCGGCGGTAATTAGCGAAATTGACGGGTTTGTGGAGTTTGGGGAAAGCAAGAAAAATCAACGCGTGATTATTGTTAAATCTGCTACCGGGATGGCCAGGGAATATGTTCTTCCGCATGGCAAACATCCCAATGTTTATAAAGGCGATAAGGTTACTGCCGGACAGCAGCTTACGGACGGGCCGGTAGTTTTGCAGGATATTTTAAGTGTTTGCGGCGATAAGGTTTTGCAGGAGTATCTGGTGAATGAGGTTCAGGAAGTTTATCGTTTGCAGGGGGTGCGGATTAATGATAAACATATCGAAGTAATTATCCGTCAGATGCTTAAAAAAGTAAGGGTAGAGGATCCGGGTGATACGGAATTTTTGGCTACACAGCAGGTAGATAAGTGGGTTTTTCAGAAAGAAAATACTCGGGTGATTAAAAAAGGCGGCAAGCCGGCTCAAGCTACGCCGTTACTTTTAGGTATAACTAAAGCTTCTTTGACTACCGAGAGCTTTATTTCTGCCGCAAGCTTTCAGGAGACGACGCGTGTTTTAACGGAAGCGGCCACGAGCGGCAAGCGGGATGAATTATTCGGTTTAAAGGAAAATGTTATTGTCGGGCACTTGATTCCGGCGGGTACGGGATTCAGGGCGCATCGCGATATTGAAGTAGTTAAAGTCGCTATTCAAGAGAATGATGAAAAGAAAGAGAAGGAATAATCTATGCCCACAATTGCTCAGTTAATTAGATTTGGTAGAATTTCCAAGAAAAAGAAAAGTAAGTCTCCGGCTTTAAAGGCTTGTCCTCAGAGAAGAGGGGTCTGCTTGCAGGTGCGTACAATGACGCCGAAAAAGCCAAACTCGGCTTTGAGAAAAATTGCCAGGGTGAGATTGACTACTGGATTAGAAGTTACCGCGTATATTCCCGGGGAAGGGCATAATCTTCAGGAACACTCTATCGTTTTAGTTAGAGGCGGTAGAGTTAAGGATTTACCGGGCGTGCGCTATCATATTGTGAGAGGTTCGTTAGACGCTTCCGGAGTGAATGCGCGCAGGAGAAGCCGTTCTAAGTATGGAGCCAAAAGACCAAAGGAAGGGAAATAATGAGAAGAAGAAAAGCGCAGGAAAAAGTTATTTTAGCAGATCCTAAATACAATAGCAAAGTAATCGCTAAATTTATGAATATGGTGATGTACGACGGTAAGAAAGCGATTGCGGAAAAATTGGTTTACAGTGCTTTCGATATTGTGTTAAAAAATTTAAATGAACAAGATATTTTGAAAGTATTTTATAAAGCTTTGGATAACGCCCGGCCGCGTTTAGAGGTAAAACCGCGCAGGGTAGGCGGGGCGACTTATCAGGTGCCGATTGAAGTTCGGCAGGAACGCGGTACTTCTATTGCTTTGCGTTGGTTGCGAGATTTTGCGCAGAATAGAAAAGGTAAGCCGATGCAGGAAAAGTTAGCCGATGAAATTATCGCCGCGTACAAAGGCGAAGGTTCAGCAATTAAAAAGAGGGATGATACGCATAAGATGGCGGAGTCGAATAAAGCCTATGCGCATTTTCGTTGGTAATCGATGAGAAAGATACCGTTAGAAAAAATTAGGAATATCGGAATAATCGCGCATATTGACGCCGGGAAAACTACAACCAGCGAGCGAGTTTTATTTTATACCGGTAAAAATTATAAAATCGGCGAGGTGCATGATGGCGCCGCGACGATGGATTGGATGGTGCAGGAGCAGGAAAGGGGCATCACGATTACGGCTGCGGCGACTACCTGTAAATGGAAGGATATTACGATTAATTTGATTGATACTCCGGGCCATGTAGATTTTACGATTGAAGTTGAAAGGTCTTTGAAAGTATTAGACGGAGCAGTAGTTGTTTTTTGCGCGGTCGGCGGAGTAGAACCGCAATCCGAGACCGTTTGGCGTCAGGCAGACCGTTATCATGTTCCGCGCATTGCTTTTGTGAATAAAATGGATCGCACCGGCGCAGAATTTTTATCGGTGGTGGCGCAGATATATGAAAGATTAGGGGCGAATGTTGCGGCTATTCAGCTTCCGGTAGGCCGGGAAGGTAATTTTAATGGCCTGATCGATTTGGTAGATAAAAAGCTTATTCATTATAAAGATGATTTGGGCAAAGAAGATATGGGCAAGGGTTTTGAAGTTAAAGAACTCCCGGAAGAGATGCTCGCGGAGTTTGACAAGTATCGTTTGATCCTTGTGGAAAAGGTCGCTGAAGCGGATGATTTAATTATGGAAGATTATTTAGCCGGTAAAGTTGTTACTAATGAGCATTTAAAAGCCGGAATTCATCGAGGATGCATTGCTAATAAATTTATACCGGTACTTTGCGGTTCGGCTTTTAAAAATAAAGGCGTACAGATGGTTTTAGACGCAGTAATAGATTATCTTCCTTCTCCCATCGACGTGCCGCCGGTCAAAGGCACTAATCCGGATTCCGGAGAATTTGAAGAGGTCGTTGCCGATGACAAGGCTCCTTTTACCGCACTTTGCTTTAAGGTGGCCACGGATCCTTTTGTCGGGAAGATTTATTTTACCAGGGTGTATTCCGGTACGCTTACCTCCGGGACATATATTTATAATGCCTCTAAGCGTGAAAGAGAACGGGTAACTAAGATTGTTAAAATGCATGCCAATCATCAGGAGGTAACCGAGAGTATTGCTACTGGTGATATCGCGGCACTGGTGGGTTTAAAAGATACTAAAACCGGCGATACTTTGTGCATGGAAAAAAATCCTATTCTTATTGAAGCGATGCGTTTTCCGGATCCGGTTATTCAGCAAGCCATCGAGCCTAAGAGCAAGGATGCTCAAGAAAAATTAGGCATGGCGATGCACAAGTTAGAAGATGAAGATCCTTCGTTTAGGGTTACCTATAATCAGGAAACCGGACAGACTTTAATTGCCGGAATGGGACAATTGCATTTAGAGATTATTGTCGATAGAATTTTACGTGAATTTAATGTGGAAGCTACGGTGGGTGCTCCCCAAGTTGCTTATCGCGAAACAATTAGAAGAAGTGTAGAGAGCGTGGGAAAATTTATTTCTCAGTCCGGCGGTCGGGGACAATATGGTCATTGTGTTATTCAGATGAGCCCGCAGGAAGTTCCCGGCACGGGGATTACTTTTGAAGATAAAATTAAAAGCGGTTCGATCCCGCGAGAATTTATTCCGGCGGTAAAACAGGGAGTCGTCGGTGCAGCTAAAAACGGCGTGTTAGCCGGATATCCGGTTACCGACGTAAAAGTAGTTTTAATTGATGGCTCATATCATGACGTTGATTCTAGCGAACTGGCTTTTAAAATGGCCGGTTCAATTGCTTTTCAAGACGGAATGAAGAAAGCGCATCCGGTTTTATTAGAACCGATTATGGATATCGAGGTTGTTGTGCCGGAAGAATTTATGGGACAGATTATCGGGGACTTGAGCAGCCGTCGAGCAAAAATAATTGCGCTTGGTAAAAGATTAAATTTACGCACCATCCGAGCGAACGTTCCTTTGTCGGAAGTTTTTAATTATGCAACGGTAACAAGATCCTTGACACAAGGCCGCGCATCGTATACAATGGAACCTTCCTTCTACAGCGAAGTTCCCGCGCATGTAGCGGAAAAAGTAGTTTCGGGATCAACAAATACAAACGCAAGAAAAACTTTTTAAAAAAATGGAGGATAGAAGAAATGGCTAAAGACAAATTCGTAAGGAGTAAACCGCACGTAAATATTGGAACCATCGGACACATTGATCATGGTAAAACCACGCTTACGGCTGCCATTTGTAATGTTTTATCAAAGCTTGGTCAGGCGGTATCCAGAGATTATGCCGATATCGCTAAAGGTGGTACCGTTCGCGACGAAACAAAAGTAGTTACTATTTCAGTTGCGCACGTTGAATATGAAACTGGCGCGCGTCATTATGCACATATCGATTGCCCGGGTCATGCCGACTATATTAAGAATATGATTACTGGCGCCGCTCAGATGGACGGAGCGATTTTGGTTGTTTCGGCTGCTGATGGTCCGATGCCGCAAACCAGAGAACATATTCTTTTGGCGCGTCAGGTGAATGTGCCTTCCATGGTAGTCTTTATGAACAAGGTGGATTTAGTTGATGATAAAGAGCTTTTGGATTTAGTTGAGATGGAGATCCGGGATCTTTTAACTAAATATGGATATCCGGGAGACAAAACACCGATTATTCGCGGTTCTGCGAATAAAGCTTATAAGGCACCAGATGCTACTTGTGAAGATGCCAAGTGTATTATGGATTTAATGAAAGCGGTCGATGAGTTTATTCCTCTTCCTCCTCGTGAGTTAGATAAGCCGCTGTTAATGGCGGTGGAAGATGTTTTTAGTATTGAAGGTAGAGGAACGGTAGCTACCGGAAGAATTGAACGCGGTAAGGTGAAAGTCGGAGAAGAAGTTGAAATTATCGGTTTGAGACCGGAAGCTAAAAAATCCGTAGTTACCGGAATTGAAATGTTTCGCAAGCTATTGGATGAAGGACAAGCTGGCGATAATGTCGGGCTTCTGTTAAGAGGAGTAGAAAAAAATGATATCGAGCGCGGAATGGTAATTGCCGCACCTAAATCCATTATGCCGCATACAAAATTTAAAGCGCAAGTATATATTCTAACCAAAGAAGAAGGTGGACGACATACCCCGTTTTTTAAAGGTTATCGGCCGCAGTTTTATTTTCGAACTACCGACGTTACCGGTGCAGCGACTCTTCCGACAGGCGTAGAAATGGTTATGCCTGGCGATAATGTGGCCTTGGAGGTTGAATTGATTACTCCGATTGCCATTGAAAAAGAATCTCGTTTTGCGATTCGTGAAGGCGGTCATACCGTGGGCGCAGGAGTAGTTACTGAGGTTATTGCCTAAAAATCATGAATACGCAAAAGATTCGGATTAAATTAAAAGCCTATGATCATCGGTTGCTTGATCAGGCGGTGATTGAAATTGTGGATACGGTTAAGCGCACCGGGGCCAAGATTTCCGGCCCCGTACCGCTTCCCACAAAAAGGGAAATTTATACGGTATTGCGTTCACCACATGTTGACAAGAAGTCGCGAGAACAGTTTGATTTATCTACCCATAAACGCCTTATTGACATCTTTGAACCCACAGCGAAGACCATCGATTCATTAAGGAAATTAAACCTGCCGGCAGGAGTGGACGTAGAGATCAAGTAGTAAATCAAAAACGGATAAATTAAATGATTGGATTGATTGGTAAAAAAATTGGAATGACTCAAGTGTTTGCGGCAGATAACCGGCAACTAGGCGTTACCGCGATTGTCGCCGGGCCCTGTCCGATTCTGATGGTGATGGATAAAAATATTCAGTTAGGATTTGATACGGTTAAAGAAAAAAGCTTAAAAAAGGCGCAAGCGGGTCTTTATAAGAAATTAAAGATTGCTCCGCGTAAGGTGATTAAGGATCTTTCACGTGAAGCGGATGTGGAATATAAAGTCGGGGATGAACTTAAAGTTGATTTATTTTCCGAGGGTGATTATGTAGATGTTAGCGGAATTTCTATCGGTAAAGGTTTTCAGGGAGGCATGAAGCGTTGGCATTGGAAGGGCGGACCGCGAACGCACGGTTCAACGTCGCATCGTCGGGTCGGCTCGATTGGTTCCAGCACTACTCCGGGGCGAGTTTTTAGAGGTCATCATATGCCCGGGCATATGGGTGCGCAAAAAGCTACTGTACAAAATTTAAAAATTATTAAAATTGATCTTGCAAATAATCTTCTGTTGGTTGAGGGGGGGGTTCCCGGACATAAAAACGGATATTTAGTAATTACTAAGGCGATTAAAAAAAGAGCCAAGAAAGTTGTGGTTAAGAAATAATGTTTACTCTACCGGTATATAATAGCGAAGGCAAAGAAGTCGAAACCATCAAGCTTAATGCCAGCGTTTTTGATGGCCAGCAGAATTTAGAGTGTTTACATCAAGCTATTTTGGGTTATCAGGCTAATCAGAGGAAAGGATTAGCCTCAACCAAGACACGTGGCGAAGTTTCCGGAGGCGGTAAGAAACCCTGGAAACAAAAAGGAACTGGTCGTGCGCGCGTAGGTTCCACCCGTTCTCCTCTTTGGAGACACGGAGGCGTAGTTTTTGGACCTCATCCGCGTGATTTTTCATACGAGATTCCACAAAAAATTAAGGCGCAGGCTTTAAAAACAAGTTTGAATGTTAAGTTGAATGAAAATAATTTTATGATTTTAGATGAATTTAAACTAGCGGAGTCTAAAACTAAACAGGCAGTCGGAGTGTTTTCTAATTTGAAATTGTTTTCAGCTAAAGAAAAAAAATTAAAGAAAGTTTTATTTTTAACGCATAAGTTGGACGCGCAACTAAAGCGCGCTTTGAAAAATATAAGTTTTTTAACCGTAAATTTGGCTTCGGATTGTCATGCATACGAGGTTATGAACAATAAGAAATTGTTGATTACTAAGGCCGGTTTGGCGGCTTTGACGGAGAGGTTGAAGCCATGAGCCAGATCGCCTTAATTATTAAAGCCCTGTTGACTACGGAAAAATCCAGCGGGTATCTACCGGAAGGCAAGTATCTTTTTTTAGTAGATAACGCCGCTAATAAAATTCAGGTTAAACGGGCGGTGGAACAGGCCTACAAGGTAAAGGTAAAGAATGTTAATACTTTTATTTCCCGTGGAAAACTTAAAAGAGTCAGGCATCAATTGGGCCGAACAGTAGATACTAAAAAGGCAATCGTGACTTTAGTTGCCGGTCAAAAGATAGAGGTAGTTTAAAATGGGCATCATTAAATTTAAACCGACTACACCGAGCCGCAGACATATGATTGGTCCGGATTTTAAAGAAATTACTAAACATAAGGCTGAGCGTTCGCTGTTGCTTCCGCTTAAAAAAACCGGTGGCCGGAATGCACATGGCCGTATTACTACTCGGCATATTGGCGGCGGACACAAACGCATGTTGCGGATAATCGATTTTAAACGCAATCTGCTGGATTCGCCGGCAAAAGTTTTAGCGATTGAATATGACCCTAATCGTTCCGCGAGGATTGCTTTAGTGGAATATCCCGACAAAGAGAAGCGTTATATTATTGCTCCTTTAGGCCTGAATGTGGGAGATATAATTATTTCTAGCGATCAAAAAGAGATTGAAATTAAGCAGGGCAATTGTTTATTGTTGCGCAATATTCCTTCGGGAACCCTGGTGCACAATATTGAATTATCCAAGGGTAAAGGCGGACAGATTGTGCGTGGCGCGGGCACGAGCGCACAGATTATGGCTAAAGAAGCGGATATCGCGCATGTGCGATTGCCTTCCGGAGAAGTAAGATTGATAAGTTTAGATTGTCATGCCACTATCGGTCAAATCGGTAATATTGATCACGATGCGATTATTTTAGGAAAAGCCGGGAAAAGCCGTTGGTTAGGAATTAAGCCTTCGGTGAGGGGCGTAGTGATGAATCCTTTTGATCATCCTCACGGCGGCGGCGAAGGTAAAAGCGGTCAGGGTAATCCGCATCCGGTTACGCCTTGGGGGAAACCAACTAAAGGATACCGTACGAGAAATCGTAAAAAGTATTCCAATAAGTTTATTGTTAAAAGAAGGAAACCATAATTATGCCGCGCTCACTGAAAAAAGGTCCGTATGTCGAGGAAAGTTTATTAAAAAAGATTCAGAAACAGACTAAAGCCGGATTGCGTCAGGCGATTAAAACCTGGAGCAGGCGTTCAACGATCATTCCGGATTTTGTTGGTTTAACTTTTGCGGTGCATGATGGCAAAAAACATATTCCGGTTTTTGTTACGGAGAATATGGTTGGTCATAAGCTAGGGGAGTTTGCGCCTTCTAGGATTTTTAGAAAGCATGGCGGTATTAAGGCGAAGAAGGGATTGGAAAAAACATAAATGATTGCTAAGGCGGAAGGAAAATTTTTAAGGATTTCACCGAGTAAAGTGCGGATTGTATTAGATCTTATTCGCGGAAAAGATGCTCTGGTGGCGCAAAGTATTTTGCTGCATGTGAATAAAAGATCAAAAGAATATTTGATAAAAATATTAAAATCCGCAATTGCGAATGCTAAAGTTAAGGGTTTTGCGGCGGATAAATTGTATGTTTCTAAGGCGCTTTGTAATTGCGGTCCGATGTGGAAAAGGTTTAAGGCCGCGGCTTTTGGAAGGGCTGCGTCAATTGTTAAGCGCACGGTGCATATTAAGATAGAGTTGGATTTAAAAGGGAGAGAATAATTCATGGGTCATAAGGTAAGTCCGTTATTATTAAGGATTGGTTTTATTCGACAGTGGCACTCACGTTGGTTTGCTAAGCCTAAAGATTTTCCTTTGTTCATTCAGCAGGATTATAAGATCAGGAAGTTTATTAAGAGCAAATTTAAGCAGGCGGCGATTTCTAAAATTGTTATTGAGCGGTTGGCGGAAAGAATTAAAATTCGTATTTTTTCGGCGCGTCCGGGGTTGATTATCGGGCGTCACGGTTCAGATATTGAGCGGTTGCGTTCGGATTTAAATGTTTTAGTTAAGAATGAGCTTTCTATCGACATTCAGGAGATAAATAATCCGACCTGGGATGCGCAGTTGGTTGCCGAGAACATTGCTTTGCAGCAGGAGAAAAGGATTGCTTTCCGCCGGGCGGTAAAAAGAGCGATGGAGCAATCCATCCAATCCGGAGTCAAAGGCATTCGTGTGAGTTGTTCCGGACGTCTTAACGGTGCGGAGATGGGACGCAAGGAAACTTATAAAATGGGCAAGGTGCCTTTACAGACCTTGCGTGCGGATATTGATTATGGTTTTGCCGAAGCCCTAACGACCTATGGCTTAATCGGAGTTAAAGTTTGGATTTATAAGGGCGATATTTTAGGAAAACATTTTATTCAAGAAGAGACCAAAAGCGCTCAGGGTCAGCAGTCTGGATCTCGGGAATCATCGCGACCTGCTCGGCCGCATCAAGACGCACCGCGCTAAAAGGAGTAACGTATGGCTTTAATGCCAAAAAGAGTTAAATATCGCAAATTGCAAAAGGGGCAGCGCCGTGGAATCGCGACTACCGGTGCGACTGTTTCTTTTGGTGAATTTGGTTTAAAGTCTTTAGAGAATGGTTGGATTAAAAATACGCAGATTGAAGCGGTGCGCGTTATTTTAGCGCGCCAATTGCACAAGGGTGGAAAGCTATGGATTAGGATTTTTCCGGATAAGTCGATTACCAAGAAACCGGCGGAAGTGCGTATGGGTAAAGGCAAGGGTGATTTGGATCATTGGGTTTGCGTGATTAAAAGGGGCAGGGTGCTTTTTGAGCTGGGAGGAGTTCCTCAGGAGTATGCCAAGGCTTGTTTTCGTTTGGCCGCTTATAAAATTCCCCTGCGCACTAAATTTGTAACTAGGGTGCATAAATAATATGAAACCACTTGAATTGAGAAATTTATCTAAAGAGGAGTTATTGGAAAAAGAAAAAGGTCTGTATGCTGAGTTATCCAAGTTAAATACACAGCGTTATACGGGTAGCGTTGAAAAGCCGCATAAGTTTGCACTGGTAAAAAGAGACATTGCGCGTATCAGGACAATCTTAAACGAAAAGAAAGATAAATAAGATGGGTAAGCAGAAAGAATTTACCGGGGTTGTGATTAGCGATAAGATGCAAAAAACGGTGGTGGTTAAAAGCATGCATTTAACCCGCCATGCCAAATATTCTAAAACGGTTAAACTCTATAATAAATTTAAGGCGCATGATGAAAAAGGTATCGCTAAGCTTGGGGATACAGTGGTTATCGTGGAAACGCGTCCTTTGTCTAAAGACAAGCATTTTATTGTTAAACAGGTGCTTAAAAAAGCTGAAAATGTGCATCTGGTTAAGCCAGAGGAGATTGTATAAATGTTGCAATTGCGGAGCATCTTAGATGTTGCTGATAATACGGGAGCTCGCCGGGCTTCGTTGATTTGCGTCTTAGGTAAAATGGGCAGTTTTAATGCCGATATCGGAGATGTCGTCAGAGTGAATATTAAAGAATCTATTCCGGGCGCAACGGTAAAAAAAGGCGAGATGGCGCGGGGAGTAATTGTGCGTACCAGGCGCGATATTCGAAGAGCGGATGGTTCCATCTTACGTTTTGACCGCAATGCAATTGTAATTATCGACGATAAAGATAATCCCAGAGGTACGCGCGTGTTTGGGCCGGTGGCCCGTGAATTAAGAGATAAAAATTTTAATAAAATAATTTCATTGGCACCTGAGGTAATTTAATGCAAAAAATTAGAAAGAATGATCTGGTTCAAATAACTAAAGGCAAAGATAAGGGCAAGCAAGGCAAAGTGATTAGCATCATTGAAGACGGTAAACGTGCGATCGTGGAGGGGTTGAATTTATCTAAGAAACATAAACGCCAGAGCCGTCAGGATCAGAAAGGCGGAATAATTTCAATTGAGATGCCGCTGTCGGTCTCCAACCTTATGATTTTTTGTAAACATTGCTCGAAACCTTCCCGCGTTGGCGCAATGATTTTAAAAGACGGGACAAAATCCAGATTTTGTAAATCCTGTAAAGAGGCGTTATAATATGATACCGAGATTGTTGGAAAAATATCGCAAAGAAATTGCTCCTAAGTTAATGGCCGATTTTAAATTAAAGAATAAAATGGCCGTACCGATGATTGATAAGATCGTGGTGAATATGGGAATCGGCGAAGGAACTCAAGACGTTAAGTTGCTGGAGAAGTCCGTTGAAGAGTTGGCTAATATTACCGGTCAGAAGCCGCTTATTCGCCGAGCTAAAAAAGCAATTGCTAATTTTAAAGTTAGGGAAGGTCAAGCGGTGGGCGCTAAAGTGACATTAAGAAGAGGGATAATGTATGAGTTTATGGATCGCTTATTAAATATTTCTTTGCCTCGCATCCGTGATTTTCGGGGTGTTTCCCGGGATTCTTTTGATCAAGGCAATAACTATACTTTAGGCTTAAGCGAGCAGATAATTTTTCCGGAGATTGAATACGACAGAATTACGCGTACTCAAGGCATGGATATCACTTTTGTAATTAAAAATTCCAAGAACGCCGATCAGTCAAGGGCTTTGTTAAAATATTTTGGTATGCCTTTTAAAGAGAAGGAAGAAAAATAAAAAATGGCAAAGAATTCGCAAATTGCAAGATGGAAGAGAGCACCGAAGTTTTCTACGCGTAAATACAACCGCTGTACAATTTGCGGAAGAAGCGGCGGGTATTTGCGAAGATTTCAACTCTGCCGTATTTGTTTTAGGGAGTTGGTTTGGCAGGGATTGATTCCCGGCGTTAAGAAGGCTAGCTGGTAAGTTGCAACCGGCGCTAATTGGAATTGCGCCGGTGTCCCCTAGTGGGGAAGGAGAGTAGAATGTCTAGAACAGATTTAGTTGCTGATGTTTTTACGATTATCCGTAATGCGATTAGGATTAAAAAAGATACCGTGGATCTTCCGGCGTCGGGTAATATAAAATCGATTATCGCTATTCTTAAAAAGTATGAATATGTTGATAATTTTAAATTAATCGAAGATAAAAAACAGGGTGTCGTCCGTGTTTATTTAAAGTATGTTGCCGGTAAGTCTGCGATCCGTAATATTAAACGGATTTCTAAGCCCGGTTTAAGAGTTTATGTGAAGGGAAAGAAGGTTCCCACAGTTTTACGTGGGCGTGGGCTAGCGATTGTTTCTACTTCTAAAGGGGTAATTACCGATAAGGAAGCTAGAGAGTTGGGTGTGGGTGGCGAGGTTATTGGTTATATTTGGTAACTAAAGGGGTTCATTAATGTCTAGGCTTGGTAAAAAATTAGTCACAATTCCTAAAGAAGTCAAGGTCCAAGTTAAGGATGGAGTTATTTACGTAGAAGGTCCGAAAGGAAAGCTTACGCGTAAATTATCCGATCGGATTAGCGTGGAGATTAAAGATGCGGAGCTTTTAGTTAAAAGGGTCGCCGATACTAAAATTGATAAATCTTTGCATGGGCTGTTCCGGGCATTAATTGTAAATATGATTGTGGGAGTAACTCAGGGTTATGCTAAAGAGCTAGAGATTCAGGGGGTAGGTTTTAAAGCCGCGGTAGCCGGGGACAAATTGAATATGGCTTTGGGATTTTCGCATCCGGTAAATTATTTAATTCCCGTAGGGATTAAAATCGAAACTCCTAAGCCAACGCAAGTGATGATTAAAGGGATAGATAAAGAATTAATTGGTAAAGTAGCTACGGAGATCCGCGCGTTTTATCCGCCTGAGCCTTATAAGGGTAAGGGTATTCGTTTTGTTGGGGAGCATGTTAAGAAGAAGGTGGGAAAGGCACAAGCAACCGGTAAATAATATGAGAAAAAAAGAAGAGTTAAGGCTAAAGCGACATAAAAGAATAAAGATGAGAATGTTGGGCACTCAGGAGAAACCGCGCTTAGTGGTGCACCGATCGTTAAAGAATATTTCGGCGCAAGTAATTGACGATACCGTGGGCAAGGTTTTATTCTCTCTTTCTACTAAAGACAAAGCAGTGAAACAGAAATTTGTTAAGGGCGGGGATTTAAAGTCGGCTGTGCTTTTTGGTGAAATCTTTGCTCAGACGGCAAAGGAAAAAGGATTCAGTAAAGTAATTTTTGATCGGGCAGGATATCTTTATCACGGCAGGGTTAAAACTTTTGCCGAGGCATTAAGAAAAGGCGGATTGGAGTTTTAAATTATGCGTGAATTAAACATTGGACAGCAGTCGGATTTAATTGAGAAAGTGATCAGCATTAATCGCGTTACCAAGGTAACCAAAGGCGGAAAGAAGTTGCATTTTAGCGCTTTGGTGGTGGTTGGCGATACCAAGGGCCGGGTAGGATTTGCTCTGGATAAAGCTAATGAAGTTGCTGAAGCTATCCGCAAATCTTTAACTAAGGCCAAAAAGAGTCTGGTGACGATTAACTTAGAGGGTTCAACCATTCCTCACGAAATAATCGGGAAATTCGGAGCAGCATCGGTAATGCTTAAGCCGGCAAGCGAAGGTACAGGAGTTATTGCTGCTGGTCCGGTACGCGCGATCTGTGAAGCTGCGGGGATTAAAGACATACTTACAAAATGTTTAAAATCGAATAATCCGATTAATGTTATTAAGGCGACGATGCAGGGTTTAATGGAACTTAAAGCTTAAAAATAAAATGAAAGAAAAAAAATCTGTTAGTAAGCATGTAGTAAAAAAGTTCGCAGTCGAGAAGGTTTCTACAGCAACCGTAAAGAAACCCGTGGTGAAGAAAGCGGCTAAGAGAATAGCTTCCCAGGAACTTAAAGATAAGAGTTCGGCGAGCACTGTTTCTTTATCTAATCTTAAGAGCCCTTTTGGATCGCGTAAGAAAAGGAAACTTTTAGGGCGCGGTTCTAGTTCCGGCCATGGTAAGACTTCTACCCGGGGTAGCAAAGGGCAGACTTCGCGTGCGGGCCGACATTTTTATTTAGGTTTTGAAGGAGGACAGTCTCCGCTGATTCGAAAAATGCCTAAGCGGGGGTTTGTAAGCAATTTTAAGAAAGTCTACCAGATTGTTAATCTGGGTGATCTAAACGCAATTAAAGAAACTACTATTACCCCACTTCTTTTAAAAGCAAAGGGGTTGATTCGTAATGACTCTGCCTTAATTAAAATATTGGGGAAGGGCTCAATTAAGAATGCGGTAACCATCCAGGCGCATGCATTTTCAAAACGTGCATCTGTGGAGATCGCCGGTGCCGGTGGTAAAGCAGAAATCATAAATGTTTAATGCACTGGTAAATGCTTTTAAGATTCCAGATTTAAAAAGACGATTAATTATTACCGGTGCGCTGATCGCGGTCTATCGCGTCGGTTGTTATATTCCTACCCCGGGTATTGACGGGGCGGCTTTAGCAGAATTTTTTAACCGAATTGCTAAAACTCAAGGCGGTACGCTCTTTGGCATAATTAATATGTTTTCCGGCGGCGCGATGGAGCGTTTGACTATTTTCGCCCTGGGAATCATGCCTTATATTTCCAGCTCGATTATCATGCAGTTACTTACGGCGGTTATTCCGGCTTTTGAAAAAATGGCCAAAGAAGGTAAATCCGGATATGAGAAAATTAACCAGTTTACGCGTTATGGAACAGTCCTGCTTTCAGTTGTGCAGTCATATTTTATTGCACTCTGGCTAGAGAATCCCGCACGTTTTGAAGGGTTGCAGATTGTTATGCACCCGGGTTGGGGGTTTAGGATTTTAACGGTTTTAACGCTTACCACCGGAACGATTTTTATTATGTGGTTGGGCGAACAGATTCAGGAGCGGGGTATCGGTAACGGTATTTCTTTGGTAATTACCGCGGGTATTATTTCGCGGATTCCTACAGCGCTTAATCAACTGTTTGTTTTAATTTCGCCTTTTGCGGCTAGCCGGAGACAGATTCAGCCGATTACTTTGTTAATTATGGCGTTCTTGCTGGTGGCGGTAGTTTTTTCTGTAATTTTAATTACTCAGGGCGTAAGAAAAATTCCTGTGCAATATGCCCGGAGAATCGTTGGGCGTAAAATTTATGGCGGTCAGAGTACTTATATACCGTTGAAGGTAGATACCTCGGGCGTGATTGCGATTATCTTTGCCCAATCCATTATTTTGTTTCCGGCAACTCTGGCATCGTTTATCCCTAACCCGGGTTTTCAGCGTTTTGCGCAGAGTTTAATTCGGGGGCAGGTGCTTTATTCGGTAGTTTATGCGCTTTTAATAATTTTCTTTTGTTATTTTTATACGGCGATCGTTTTTAATCCGAATGATTTAGCGGAAAATATGAAAAAGTACGGTGGTTTTATTCCGGGAATTCGACCGGGGACGCCCACTGCGGAATTTTTAGATTTTGTGATGACTAGGATTACTTTGGCGGGGGCAAGTTTTATTGCGGTAATTGCGATTTTTCCTGACTTTATTATGGCCTGGTTAAAAGTGCCTTATTTAGTGGCTTCATTTTTCGGCGGGACAGGAGTTTTGATTATTGTGGGCGTTATGTTGGATACGCTAAAGCAGGTGGAATCACATCTTTTGACACACCATTATGAAGGCTTTATTAAGAGCGGTCAAATTCGAGGAAGAAGATAATGTATTTAGTTCTTTTGGGCCCTCCGGGGGCAGGTAAAGGCACGCAAGCGAAATGGTTGGCGGAAAAATTAGCCTTACCGCATATTTCTACCGGAGATATCTTAAGGCAGAACGTTAAGCTGGATACAGATTTAGGCAAACAGGCTAAAGGCATTATGGATAAAGGGCTTTTGGTGCCGGATGATTTGATGGCAAAAATGCTGGATCAGCGTTTTAATAATCCGGATATAGTTAAAGGCTTTGTTCTGGATGGTTATCCTCGGACTTTGCCTCAGGCTTATGCGTTAGATGAAATTTTGGCGGTTAAAGGTTTAGCGGTGGATCTAGTCGTGTATCTGGATACTTCCGATCAAGTAATTATTAAGCGGCTTACCGGGAGACTGGTGTGTTCTAAATGCGGAGCAAATTTCCATGCGACGAATATGCCCCCTAAGATAAAAGGCTTATGCGATGATTGCGGAGGTTCGTTGTATCAGCGTTCAGATGATGTGGAAACAACGGTGCGCAAGCGGTTGGAAGTTTACAAGCAACAGGTTGCTTCTTTGATAGAGTACTATAAAAAAGTAAAAAAACTGCATAGTTTAAATGCAGATTTAGGGGCGCAAGTAGTTTTAGATCAGATTATTGAGTTAAGCGTCAAAGTTTAAATGATTCCTTTGAAGTCGCATAACGACATAGCCTTGATCAAGCGTTCAGGTGCGATTTTGGCTGCGGTCATGCAGAAATTACAGGTTAGTTTGCGGCCGGGAATGACTACTCTGGATATTGATGAACTAAGCGCAGAGCTTATTCGCAAAGAGCATGCGTTAGCCGCTTTTAAAGGCTACAAGGGTTTTCCGGGCACGGCTTGTATTTCTGTAAATGATGAGATTGTTCATGGGATACCCGGTTCTAGAAAGATTTTAGAAGGGGATATTGTTAGTATAGATTTGGGCGTGAATTATCAGGGGTATTTTTCGGATATGGCGGTAACTTTACCAGTGGGTAAAGTCGATGAGGCAAAGTTAAAATTAATTTCCGTAGCCAAACAGTCATTAGAGTTGGGTATCAGGCAGGCGCAGGTAGGAAATTATTTAACGGATATTTCTCATAGCATACAGAGTTTTGTTGAGGCTCAAGGTTTTTCAGTTGTGCGGCAGTTCGTTGGACATGGTATCGGATTGGCCTTACATGAAGAACCGGAAATTCCTAATTTTGGCCAACCCGGATTGGGGCCGCTTTTAAAAAGCGGAATGGTTTTAGCGATTGAGCCAATGATTAATTTGGGCGGTTGGGAGTGCGAAATTACACCTAATGGCTGGACGGCGGTAACTAAAGATGGTGCAGTATCAGCGCATTTTGAACATACGGTTGCCTTGACAGACAAGGGGCCGGTAATATTGACTAAATTAAATTAAAGCTTATTTATGTCTAAGGAAGAATTAATTGAAACGGAAGGAAAAATTCTTGAAGCGCTGCCGAATGCCATGTTTAAGGTGGCACTGGAAAATGGGCATGTAGTCTTGGCGCATGTTTCAGGAAAGATGCGTATGAATTTTATCAGGATTATTCCGGGTGATAAAGTTAAATTAGAACTTTCTCCTTATGATTTAAGCCGGGGGAGAATTACTTTTCGGGTGAGATAAGATGAAAGTAAAAGCTTCGATTCGTAAGATTTGCGACAAATGTAAAATAATTAAAAGAAGGGGAGTGGTGCGGGTGATTTGCGTGACCACTAAACATAAACAGAGGCAAGGCTAGTATTTTTTAAGGAGCGCATATGCCAAGAATTATCGGTGTGGATATACCTAAAGAAAAAAGAATTGAGATCGCGCTTACTTATCTTTACGGGATAGGTCGAGCAATGTCTAATGTTGTGCTTAAAGAGGCTGGGATTAATCCGGATAAGCGAGCTAAAGATTTAAGCGAAGAGGAAGTTTCGCGGATTACGCAAATTCTACAAAAAGGATCATTGCGGATCGAAGGCGATCTGCGACGTGATATATCTCAAAATATTAAGCGCTTAATGGATATTGGGTCATGGAGAGGGATGCGACATAAAAAAGGCCTGCCGGTTAGAGGGCAGCGCACGCGTACCAATGCCCGCACTCGAAAAGGCAAAAAGAGATCAAGCCAGGCGCCAGTAGTTAAAAAGGCAGAGCCTTCAAAGGCTAAGGCTCCGGCAAAATAGATAAGACACCCGGCGCTTATTTGAATTGCGCCGGTGTTCGCCAGGTGGCGAAAATTGCGCGGTGTTATCTAGGTAGATAAGGAGAAAAAATATAATGGCGACAAAAGAAAAGGCAAAAAAGAAAAAGATTGCGCGTGGCGTAACCAGCGGCATTGCGCATATTCAGGCAAGTTTTAATAATACGATTATTACGATAACCGATAAACAGGGCAATGTATTAGCTTGGAGTGCTCCGGGTACCGTAGGTTATAGTGGTTCTAAAAAATCCACTCCTTTTGCCGCCCAGGTAGCGGCAACGGATGCCGCGCGTAAGGCTAAAGAGGTGGGGGTTAAAGAATTAGAGGTTTATGTTAAAGGTCCGGGTTTTGGCAGAGAGTCAGCCATCCGCGCGCTTCAGGCAGCGGGTTTGGTGGTAACTTTAATTAAGGATGTAACGCCTATCCCGCATAACGGTTGCCGTCCGAAGAAGAAAAGGAGAGTATAAATTTATGGGCCGCTATATTGGTGCAGTTTGTAGGTTATGTCGTCGACAAGGCGAGAAATTGTTTTTAAAAGGAACTAAATGTCAGACCGAAAAGTGTGCAGCGGCTAAAAGAGCTTATCCGCCGGGTCAGCATGGACAAGGCCGTCGACAAAAACTCTCGAATTACGGGGTGCAGCTAAAAGAAAAACAAAAGGTTAAAAGGATATACGGAGTTTTAGAAAGGCAGTTCCGTAAATATTTTAAAATTGCCTCTAAAACTAAAGGGGTCACCGGCAAAGTGCTCCTGCAATTATTAGAGCGTAGGCTGGATAATGTTGTTTTTCGCATGGGGTTGGGTATTTCACGCTCACAAGCGCGTCAGATTGTGCGCCATAATTTAATCGCTGTTAATTCTCAACGGGTTAATATTCCGTCATATTTGGTGGATAAAGATGACGTGATTGAAATTAAGTCGAAAGATAAGGTAAAGATTAAGATTAAGGATAATCTTGAGCTTTCTAAAGATCGTACTGTTCCTAGTTGGTTAGAGTTTAGCGCCGCGGAGATGAAAGGAAAGGTTTTAAGGCTTCCGGAAAAAACGGATATTCAGCAACCGATACAGGAGCAGTTGATCGTCGAGTTGTATTCTAAGTAGTAATTATTAAGGAATATTCCCGTCGCATATTTATGCGGCGGGATAAATATGTCCGACATTAAATCAATGACGGACTCATTTAAGGGGGGTAAGATGGGGATAAAATGGAGAGATTTTCAGTTTCCTAAAAAACTTGAATGCGATGAATCAACTTATACGGATACTTACGGAAAGTTCCAAGCGGCACCTTTTGAGAGAGGGTATGGTGTAACTTTAGGGAACTCTTTGCGTAGAGTCTTGCTTTCTTCGATCGAAGGGAGCGCGGTTACGGCGATTAAAATTGCCGGAATTTCCCACGAGTTTTCCACCATCCCCGGAGTATTAGAGGACGTCCCGGAAATTATTTTAAATATTAAAAGTTTAGTTTTGAATTCGCATTCTAAAATCCCTAAAACAATTTATTTAAAAGCGGATAAGAAAGGCGTGGTTAAAGCTAAGGATATTCAGGCGGATGAGACAATCGAGATTATTAATCCGGAACTGCATATTGCCACGCTCACTAAGGATACCAAGTTGAATATTGAAATGGAGGTATCGCGCGGTCGGGGTTATGTTGCGGGTGAATTGAATAAAAGAGAAGATAAGACTGCCGGTTTTATCGCTATTGATTCAATATTTACTCCGATTAAGAAGATTAATTATTTTGTAGAGAATACCCGGGTAGGTCAGCGTACGGATTATGATAAATTAATCATTGAGATTTGGACCAATGGCAGTATCAACCCTAAAGATGCGCTGCTTTACGGCTCTAATATTTTGCAAAGACACTTGGATATTTTTGTAAGCTTTGGCCAGCTGCCGGAAGATATTGCCGAGGAAGAGCCGGAAATGACCAAAGAAGATACCGCTTTGTATGAGAAATTAAGGTTGCCGATTTCAGAACTTGAGCTTTCAGTGAGAAGCGCTAATTGTTTGAGGGAAGCAGGGATTAAGACGATTGCCGACTTAGTCAAAAGAAGCGAAGACGAGATGCTGAATTTTAAGAACTTTGGAAAGAAATCGCTTACTGAAATTCAAGAGCTCCTGGTAGGCATGGGGGTCACCTTAGGGATGCAAGTTGATTCTAAGAAAATAAAGAAGGGTTAAAATAAAATGAGACATGCAAAGAAAAGGCTGCAATTAAGTCGTTTTACTAGTTGGCACGATGCTACGATCCGGAGTTTGGCTAGAAATATGGTCATCTCTCAAAGTATCAACACCACCTTGACTCGGGCTAAAGCTTCCAAGCAATTGATTGAAAAACTTATTACTTTGGGTAAGAAAAATACGCTTTTTGCTCGTCGACAGGCGCAAAAAGTTTTAGGCGAGCATCGATTGGTGAATCTGCTTTTCAATGAAATAGCGCCGCGTTTTGCCAAGCGCAATAGCGGTTTTACCCGGATTATCGGTTTAGGTAAGCGCCGCGGAGATAATGCGGAAATGGTTATTTTTGAACTTACGGAATTAAAGAAAAAGGAAGTTAAGAAATTAAAGTCGGCGAAGGAAGAAAAACCTAAGGTAGTTTCTGATGATTCCGACTTAATTGAAAAGAAAGCTAGTTTGGAACAGAAAAAGGAATCCAAGATAGCGATTAAAGATAATCCGGTTGACGAGAAAAGGCCGCAGAAGAAATTTATGGGCGGCTTAAGGACGATATTTAAGAAGAAAAGTGATTCTTTATAAATAAGATGAACTTTTATGAAAATAGATACTCGGCTTGCTGAGCGATTAAAAAAAATAAACCCATCCTCAACGTTAGCGATTACTTCTAAAGCTAAAAAGCTTAAAAGCGCAGGGTTTGATATTGTTAATTTTGCCGCCGGAGAGCCGGATTTCGACACCCCTGATTTTATCAAAGAAGCGGCTGTGCAAGCCATAAAATCAGGCTTTACGAAATACACTCCTACCACCGGTACCGCGGAACTAAAAAAACTCATCTGTCAAAAATTTAAAAAAGATAATTCTTTAGAATACGCGCCGGATCAGATTATTGTTTCTAACGGGGCGAAGCATAGTATTTATAATGTGTTAATGGTGCTTTTGAACCGTTCTGATGAGGTGCTTATCCCTTTGCCTTATTGGGTAAGTTATCCGGAGATGGTTAATCTTTGTGAAGCAACTCCGCGTTTTATTAAAACAACTGCTGCGAATAATTTTAAAATTACCGCTAAAGATCTGGCCAAACATATAACCCTGAAAACTAAAGTTTTGATTCTTAACAGCCCATCGAATCCTACCGGATCAGTTTACAATAAAGAAGAATTGCTCGGGATTGCTAAAATATGCGTTGAGAAGAATATTTTTGTGATCAGCGATGAAATTTATGAGAAGATAACTTTTGACGGATTAAAACATGAATCGATTGCGAGTTTTAATAAAGAGATTTACGATTTAACAATTACGGTTAATGGTTTATCAAAAAGCCATTCCATGACGGGTTGGCGTATCGGCTATCTTGGCGCGCCGAGTGATGTTGCGGCGGCTATTTCTAACCTGCAGGATCATTCCACCTCAAACCCTAATTCTATCGCTCAAAAAGCAGCCGAGGCGGCTTTAAGCGCTCCGGATGATTTTTCGCATAAATTATGTCAGGAATTTTCTAAACGTCGAGATTATTTGGCTTCAAGAATTCGGGGTATTCAGCGTTTGGATTTTTGTTTGCCGCAGGGAGCGTTCTATATGTTTTGTAATATCTCTAAAACCGGATTGGATTCTATGACTTTTGCCGCAAGGTTGCTGGATGAAGAATATGTCAGCCTTATTCCCGGAGGCGCTTTCGGATTGGATGACCATGTCAGAATAAGTTTTGCTACGAGTATCGATGAATTGCAAAAAGGCATGGATCGCATCGAGAAGTGGATAGCGAAAATATGAGCGGACAGACGCAAGCGGAAAAGATATTAAGTCGGCATGCGGGCAGAATATTGCATGCTGGGGATTTTGCAGTGTGCAAAATAGATTTTGCTTTTGGCCAGGATGGAACTTCGTCAATAATTATTGACCGTATTAAGGAGCTGGGAGTAACAAAACTTAAAACTCCGTTTTGTATGGTTATTGATCATAGCGCTCCTAGCCCCAGCGAAGGGGTTTCCCGGATTCATAAGAAGATGCGGGATTTTTCAAAAAAATTTAAAACTGAAATTTTTGATATTGGTTGCGGCGTTTGTCATCAGGTTATTCCTGAGTCTGGCAATGTTTTACCGGGCGATTTAGTAATTGGCGCGGATTCGCATACCTGTACTTACGGGGCAATCGGCGCATTTTCTACGGGGGTTGGTTCTACGGATTTAGCGATTGCTTTGTCTACCGGTAAAAATTGGTTTAAAGTTCCGGCGACGATAAAAATTGTCGTTAAGGGCAAGCTACCGGGGGGAGTTTTTGCCAAGGATATTGTTTTATATATCATCGGAAAATTGAAAAGCGACGGCGCAACTTATAAAGCGCTTGAGTTTTCTGGTGAGGCAATTGATCGTTTAGGAATGGACGGGCGTTTTACTATCGCGAATATGACGGTAGAAATGGGCGCGAAGTGCGGTTTTATGTCGGTGGATAAAAAGACAGATGTTTGGCTGAAACTTAATGGAGTTAAAGGTAAGCGGTTGCAAAATTTTTCAGCCGATAAAGACGCAATTTATGAGCGTGTTTATGAATTTGATATCTCCGGGCTTCGGCCGATGATTTCTATGCCGCATAGCGTAGATAATGTTGCGCAAGCTTGCTCTTTAAATAAGGTTAAGATTAGCGAGGCTTTTCTGGGCACTTGCACTAACGGTCGGATCGATGATTTTAAAGCGGCGGCAAAAGTTTTGAATAAGCGTAAGGTCAGCTCTAATGTAAAGTTGATAATTGCTCCTAGTTCTCGCCGGGTTTATCTGGAGGCTTTACGGTTGGGGTTGGTTGAGATATTTATTAAAGCGGGCGCGGTTATTGTTGCTCCCGGATGCGGACCTTGTGTGGGCACGCACAATGGTATCCCGAGTGATAATGAAGTAGTGATTTCAACCGCCAATCGTAATTTTAAAGGTCGGATGGGAAATCCGGCGGCATTTATTTATTTAGCTTCTCCGGCTACTGTGGCGGCTTCGGCTTTAAAAGGATACATTAGCGACCCTAGAGATTATTTCTAACGGAGGTGTTTTATGGAAATTCGTGATTTACTCATGATGTGCATTGAAAAAAATGCTTCAGATTTACATTTTACTGAGAATGAGCCGCCGCTCTTACGTGTTGACGGCCGCCTGCTGCGCACTAATCTTGAGCCATTAAATAAGCAAGATTTAAAAAAGATGCTTTATAGCGTTCTTTCTAATTTTCAGAAGGAAATTTTTGAACGGGAATTGGAATTAGATTTTTCATTAGCCCTGCCGGGTTTAGACCGTTTTCGCGTAAATATACATTTGCAAAAAGGCAGCGTGGAGGGTGCCTTTCGTAGAATTCCAATCGAAATACCTACGGTTGAGAAATTAGGCCTGCCGAAGATTATTTCGGACTTGGCGCGAAAGCCAAACGGTTTAGTTTTGGTTACCGGTCCTACCGGTATGGGGAAAACAACTACTTTAGCGGCGATGGTTGATTTGATTAATAGTGAGCGGGAATGTTTAGTCACTTGCATTGAAGACCCGATAGAGTTTATTTATGTTAATAAGAAAAGCATTATTAAGCAGCGTGAAGTTTATGCGGATACGCTTTCATTCGCCCAGGCCTTGCGTCATGCTTTGCGCCAGGACCCCAATGTTATTGTAGTCGGCGAGATGCGCGATTTGGAGACTATTTCTACGGCATTAACGGCTGCGGAGACGGGACATTTAGTTTTAGCTACTTTGCATACTCCGGATGCCCCGCAAACTGTTTCCAGGATTATTGATGTTTTTCCGCCGCATCAGCAGCAGCAGGTTAAGCTGCAACTTTCGGATTGTTTACAGGGAGTAGTTTCGCAGCTTTTACTGCCGCATTCCTCAGGGAAGGGCAGGGTATTGGCTACGGAGATTATGGTCGCTACCGCGAGCATTCGCAATCTTATTCGCGAGCAGCAGATTGAGCAGATTCCTACAGCTATGCAGACCGGCTTTCAATATGGCATGAATACTATGGATAGTTGTCTAAAAGCTTTGATGCAAAAAGGCGCTATAACTTTGGACGTAGCGATGTCTAAGGTAAAGAACGGGGAAGAATTTAAGCAACTATAAGCACGATCGTTATTCATCCTTAAAATTGAACGGACATGAATTAAATATGAGCCTAACCGGAAAAAGCATAAAACTCGGAGATAGCATTAATACGGATTTTATTATTTCCGGTAGATATAAATTTGCGATTACGGATATGAAAGAGTTAGCTAAGCATATTATGGAGGATATCGATCCGAATTTTGCGCAAAAGATTTCTCCGGGCAATTCAATAATTGTTGCTGGAAATAATTTTGGTATGGGCTCTAGCCGAGAGCAGGCCCCTTTGGTGATTAAGGAAGCAGGAATTGTCGCGGTTTTATCCAGTCAATTTGCGCGTATATTTTTTCGTAATAGTTTTAATATCGGCTTACCGTTAATCGAGACGGATACTAGTAAAATTGATGAGGGCGATCAGTTGCAAATTGATTTAGAACACGGGTGGGTAAAAAATTTGACTAAAGGAATTGATTTGGAGATTAAACCGTTACCTAAGTTTATGCAGGATCTTTTAACTGAAGGCGGAATAATTAATTATTATAAAAAATACGGAGAATTAAAAGTATAGATGGCGCATAAAGTAACCTTGATTCCCGGAGATGGCATTGGCTATGAAGTTTCTTTGGCGGCTACCCGATGTATTGACGCTACGGGAGTGGATATTCAGTGGGAGAATGTTTTGGCCGGTCAGGATGCTTTGGATAAAACCGGCGAACTTTTACCGCAGGGTGTTTTAGATTCAATCCGTAAAAATAAAGTTGCGCTTAAGGGGCCGATTACTACGCCGGTGGGTACGGGATTTCGCTCCGTAAATGTGGCGATTAGACAGGCCCTGGATCTTTTTGCTTGTGTGCGACCGGCGAAGAGCTATGTGGGAGTTAAGAGCCGTTTTAAGGATATTGACCTGGTAATCGTCAGGGAAAATAGCGAAGATCTTTATGCCGGAATCGAGTTCGAAATAGGTAAGCCGGAAACCTTTGCTTTGATTACGCAGATTCAAAAATGCACAAATAAATCCATTCGTCCTGATTCCGGCATTAGCATTAAGCCGATATCTAAATTTGCCTCCGAAAGAATTGTGCGTTTTGCTTTCCAGTATGCCTTGGAGAATAATCGTAAGAAAGTTACTTGTGTGCACAAAGCAAATATTATGAAATTTACCGATGGATTATTTTTGCAAGTTGCCCGTCAGGTTGCTGAAGAGTTTAGCGGAAGAATAACTTTTCAGGAAGCAATTGTAGATAACATGGCCATGCAATTGGTGCAAAAACCGCATAATTATGATGTTTTGGTGTTGCCTAATCTTTATGGTGATATTGTTTCCGATCTTTGTGCCGGACTTATCGGCGGATTAGGGATTGCTCCCGGTGCGAATATTGGCCGAGAGATGGCTGTTTTCGAAGCGGTACACGGCTCTGCTCCTAAATATAAGGGGAAGAATAAAGCTAATCCTACGGCAATGATTTTATCCGGCGTGTTAATGTTGCGTTATCTTAATGAATTAAAAGCAGCGGATAATTTAGAAGAAGCTGTTCGGCAGGTAATTGCCGAAGGAAAATTAGTGACTTATGATTTAAAACCTGATCCGCTTGATCCATCGGCTGTAGGTACGGCGCAGATGGCGGATGAGATCATTGGAAAACTTAGGAAATTTAGTAAGTTGTAAGAGGAAGGGGATTTTGGGGTGAAAATTTCCGTTATTGGTGCAGGAAATGTAGGAAGCTTAGCGGCGATGCGTATCGCCGCAGACGGCTTAGGCGATGTTTTCTTAGTTGATGTCGTAAGGGGTTTAGCTTTAGGCAAGGCGATGGATTTAGAGGATGCCCGGCCGCTTTTAAAAAGTAATTACAATATTCAAGGAAGCGATGACATTGGTATAGTTCGTGATTCAGATATCGTCGTGGTAACCGCCGGCTTAGCGCGTAAACCCGGTATGACCCGCGAAGAGTTATTATCTAAGAATGCTCAAATCTTAAAAGAAATTTGTTTAAAGGTTAAGGAATTAGCGAAAAATTCGATTGTGATAATCGTTACCAATCCCTTGGATATTATGACTTTTTACGCTTTAAAGATTATGGAATTTAAAGCAAGCAGGGTTTTTGGTATGGGGATTAGCTTGGACACCGCTAGGTTTATTAATTTAATTTCACAAGAACTGCATTTACCGGCTACCGATATTGAAGCGCTAGTGATTGGTGCTCATGGAGAAGGTATGCTTCCTTTATCTAGTTTTACAAAAGTTAAAGGTGTAAATTTAGATGAATTTATCGGTAATGAAAAAATTGATGCGTTAATCAGCCGTACGATTAATCGCGGGGCGCAGATCGTTGCCAATCTTGGTACGGGTAGTGCTTTTTTTGCTCCTTCCGCAGCAATTGCTTCTATTGTGAAAACGATAGTTAAAGATGAAAAACGCACCATTGGCTTGTGCAGTTATTTAAACGGTCAATATGGTATTCAAGATTCTTGCATCGGCGTACCTTGCCGTTTAGGCAAGAACGGCATTGAGCAGGTTGTGGAATTGGACCTTTCGGCGGAGGAGTCCGCTCAGCTGACGAAATCTGCTCAAGCGGTGGCGAGAGCAACCGCAGAGTTACTCGTTTAATTTATGCCTATCTATGTATGATCTGACGATCATCGGAGCAGGTTGGGCAGGTTTTAACGCTGCTTTAAGAGCTAAGGAGCTGGGTCTAGAAGTTTGTTTGATTGACTCTCATCAGATTGGCGGAACCTGCTTAAATTACGGTTGTATTCCTACCAAAACATTAATCAATTGCGCGAAGTTATTTTCACTCGCTAAAAAATCTTCGAGTTTCGGTATTGAGACGGATAACCTGCGTGTAAATCTCGACATAATTCAAGAAAAAAAAGATAAAGTTATTTTGCAACTTAAACAGGGTATGCAAAGCAGGCTTTCGGGAATTGATTTTATCAATTCCCGGGCACAAATAATTTCTTCTCAAGAAGTAAAAATTGATGGCCGGATTATTAGTTCCAAATCGATACTTATTGCTACCGGAAGCCAGCCATTGGAGCTAGCTAAATTAAAATTCGACCGGAAAAAAATAATTTCAAGCGATGAGGCGCTTGCGCATTTTGAAATTCCTCGTTCATTGTTGATTGTCGGCGGAGGCGTTATCGGCTGTGAGTTCGCCAGTTTATATTCTATTTTTGGAGCGGAAGTTACGATTGTTGAAAAGATGCCGCAACTTTTGCCGGCAGAGGACGGAGAAATTGCCAAGAAGCTAGAGGTTGTTTTTAAGAAGAAGGGGATTAACGTAGTTACGGGCGCAGATATCTCGACTATGGATTTAGAGCCTTATTCAAAGATACTCGTTTGTGTCGGACGCGTTCCGAATATTATGGGATTAGGTTTGGAGAATTTAGGGGTAGAGTTAGAGCATAATCAGATCATGGTTGATGAGTATTTGCAAAGTAGCCAAGGACATATTTATGCTGCCGGTGACTGTACCGCGCGCATGATGCTGGCGCACTACGCGGCATATCAGGGCGTAACGGCAGCGGAAAATATTTTTTCAAGCCGCAGTCAAAAGGCTGATAATTTAATTGTGCCCAGCTGTATTTTTACAGAACCGCAGATTGCCAGCGTGGGTTTAAAACAGGAAGATGCGCTTCGGGCAGGTTTAAAGATTAATGTGCACCGGCTTGATTTTCGGGCCAGCGCTATGGCGCGTATTGTAGATGAGGTCGATGGCTTTATTAAGATTGTTGCTAACGAAGAGAACGATCGCATAGTCGGTGCTTCCATAATTGGCCCGCAGGCGACGGAATTAATTTCAACTTTGGTTGTAGCGATTTCCGCCGGTTTAACTATAAAACAAATTCGCGGAATGATTTTTGCACATCCTACTTTTTCTGAGAGCTTGCATGAAGCTTTGCATAGGCCGCAAGCCCAGGCTTAATAATTGCAATTTGTCGCTTACCGTTTAAAATATAGAAATATTATTTAATTTCAGGAGGGAAACTATGATTAAAGTCGTTATGCCGGAATTAGGCGAAGGCATTACTAAAGCCACTGTCTCTTATTGGTTTTTTAAGGATGGCGAAATGGTGAATCAAAATGATGATTTGGTGGAATTAATTACTGATAAAACTACTTTTAATTTGCCCTCTCCCTGTAAAGGAATAATTTCCGAAATTATGTATCGCGAAGGGGATACGGTGAATGTCGGCCAAATTCTGGCGGTGATTAACGAAAGCTAGCCATTTTTATTGACAATCCCTGGCTTCTCTAGTATATATATGATTAGACTAGATATGTTAGAGACAAAGGAAGCCGATGATGATCAGCAAAGAAATTATGACGGCTAAAGAGGTGGCGCAGTATTTAAGCATTCATCCGCTTACCGTGCATAAATACGCCCGGGCGGGGAAGATCCCGGCATTTAAAATCGGTACGGATTGGCGTTTTCAGAAAAAATCTCTGGAAAAATGGATTCAAGCGAAGCTGGTTTCTAATCTTAAGCAGGATTAAATTGATTCTAAATGGGAAGTTGTAAATAAATGCCGATTGATTATAAAAAAGAGCTAGAGAGTACCGCTAAAAACATGATTTTTATGCATGATCCGGATCATTTAATAAAGATGATTGTGCGGATGATGGTAAATAAGGCTAAAATTGTCCACGCCAGTTTCTTTTTACATAATAAAGAAAAGCAGGGTTATTCGCTTATGGTTTCCCGGGGAACTTTGCATAAGAAAATTCCGTTGGATCTGGTGAGTATCGATAAAGATGATGTGCTAATTCTATTTTTCAGGGAGCATAAAAGTAGCTTTATTTTTGGTAGAGAAGCATTGTTGCTCGGTGATGCAAAGCTAGCGTTAAAAAATGATAAATTAAACTCCGAAACTAAACAACAATTGGTTCAGGTTATTTATCAAATGGAGCTTTTGGATGCGGTGGTTTGTATACCAAGTTATTTTCGTGATGAATTGTTAGGGTTATTGTTGTTAGGCAAGAAGGAAAGCGGCAAAAGATTTATAGACGAGGAATTAGATTTTTTTGTTGCGCTTAATTCTAGCGTGGCGATGGCGATTAGAAATGCGCAATTGTTTAAAGAGTTAGAGTTTGAGTTAGATCGTAAACATCAGTTGTTCATTCGCACGACGATTGCCTTGGCCGCGGCGATTGAAGCCAAAGATCATTATACTCGCGGACATACTAGCCGGGTGACAAATTTAAGTATTCAGATTGCTCAGAGAATGGGAACTAAGTTGAAGAAGAATTTTAGCGGAAAGTTTATGGAGAACTTGCATATTTCTAGTCTTTTGCATGATATCGGCAAGATCGGCGTGCCGGAACATATTTTGAATAAAAGGAGCAGCTTGACGGTTGGCGAACGTAATCGGATTAATGAGCATCCGATGATCGGGGTAAATATTTTAAAGTCGATTAAGGAATTGGAAGGCGCCGTTTCGGGGGTCCGCTATCATCATGAGCGATTCGATGGGCGGGGGTATCCAGAAGGGTTAAAAGGCAGCCAAATCCCTTTGATTGCTTCTATAATTACCGTAGCGGATTCGTTTGACGCCATGAGCACTGATCGGCCGTATCGCATAGCTTTAGACAAAACCAATGCCATTAGTGAAATCGGACGCTTAAGCGGGCGTCAATTTTCTCCGCAAGTTACGGATAGTTTTTTGGATCTTTGTCGGGAAGGTAAAATTTAATTTATGCATCCTAAGCGTATAATCTTAATGTATATCTCTGAGGTTTCGGGCCATCGAAGCGCCACCCTGGCTATTGAAAAGGCCATCATGCAACTGCATCCGGATAGCCAGATCTTAAATATCAATGCCTTCAACTATACCAATCCTATATCTGAAAAAGTTATTAATCGTATTTATATGGAGGTAATCAAACGCACCCCAAAGATCTGGGATTATATTTATGATAATCCCAGCGTAGTGAAGGGGCTAGAGAACATTAAACAGCATATCCATAAATCGAATTCCCCGAAACTTAAAAAGCTTTTTGATAAATTTAATCCGGATCTAGTAGTTTGTACGCAGGCGTTTCCCTGCGGGATGGTTGCGGATTTTAAGAAAACTTACGGGGTTAATTTACCCCTGGTGGCGGTATTAACGGATTATATTCCGCATTCTTATTGGGTTTATGATGCGGTTGATTATTATATAACTCCGTCGGAAGAAGTATCCGTGCGCCTGGAGAAAAAAGGGGTTAAGCATCATAAAATTAGATCTTACGGGATTCCGTTTGATCATAAATTTAATCAGCAGTTGAGCAAGGAAGAAATTTTCTGTAAATTGAAATTAAATCCGCATAAGCCGGTAGTTTTAATTATGGGTGGCGGGCAAGGCTTGGGCCCGATTAAAACAATCGTTAAATCATTAGAAAAAAGTGAGCATGATATTACTGAACTGATTGTTGCCGGAACGAATAAGAAATTGTTCCGGACGTTGAAAAGAAAAATCAAACATTATAAAAAAGAAATTCATCTGTTTGGTTTTGTGCAAAATATTCATGAGTTAATGCATATTTCTGGAGTGATTATCTCTAAACCCGGAGGAGTTACTACCGCTGAGGTGTTAAGTATGGGGCTGCCGATGGTGATTGTCAAACCCATTCCCGGCCAGGAGATAAATAATACTAATTTTTTAACTCAAAAGCAAGCGGCAATCAAGGTGGACGAACCAAAAGAGGTTTATCAGGTAATTGATGATTTGTTAAAGAACAAAACAAGGTTAGAACGATTAAGAGTTGCCGGATTGAAGATTGCTAAACCTAATGCCAGCATGGATATTGCCAAGCTCATTCTAAGCCTATAAATCGTGTTCAATTATTATACTTATCGTTTCGGTCAATTTATAGCGCTAGTGTTGCCATTAAGAGCAGTATATTTTTTTGCAGCTGCTTTGGCTCAAGTATATTATTGCGTTGCTTTTCATGATCGTCGATTCGTAAAAGCTAATCTGCGCATCATTTTTCCCGAGAAATCCAATCGTCAATTACGAAAAATAAGCAGGATGGTTTTTCGAAACTTTGCTAAATATCTGGTGGATTTTTTTCGTTTTGAAAAAATAGACCGGCAGTATATAGATAAAAACATAAAATTAGAGAACTTGCATTATTTCGATCAGGTTTTAGCTAAAAATAAGGGCGTAGTTGTTTTGACTGCGCATTTAGGAAATTGGGAGTTAGGCGGGGTAGTTCTTTCACAATTAAATTATCCATTTTGGGCGGTAGCTTTGCCGCATAAAAATAAAAAGGTTAATGATTTTTTTGATGCACAAAGAAATAGAAAAGGTGTAAAGGTAATTGCGATGGGTAAGGCGGTAAGGAGTTGCATTACTGAGATCAGGAATAATCATATGGTGGCTTTAGTCGGTGACCGGGATTTTTCTGAAAAAGGGATTTTAATTGATTTTTTTGGCAAGCCTACGCATTTTCCTGAAGGCCCGGCGGCTTTAAGCCTGATGACTGGCGCCAGTATCGTTCCGGGATTTATGCTTAGAAATCACGATGATAGTTTCACCCTAAAAATTGAGAAGCCGATAGAATTTACGCCCTCCGGCGATAAAGCAAAGGATTTAGCGGATTTAATCAGCGTCTATAAAAAGATTATTCAGGATTATATTTATAGATATCCGGAACAGTGGTATGTTTTTCGAAAATTTTGGGTAGAATAATATGCGTACTTGTGTAATTATCCCGACCTATAATGAATCCCGAGCAATTGCTAATTTGATTAAACAGATTATTAAATTGGGATTGGAAGTAATTATTATTGATGATGGCTCTACTGATGAAACGGCAAAGATTGCTACGGCTTGTGGAGCGCAAGTTTTGGCTAGCTCTAGAAATATGGGAAAGGGCGCGTCCTTGATTAAGGGGTATAATTTTGCGCTTAAATCTGGATTTGATGCCGTAATCAGCATGGATGGCGATGGTCAGCATTCGCCGCTTGATCTGGAGGCTTTTATCCAAAAGGCGCGAGTTTCTTCGAGCGCATTGATTGTGGGAAATCGCATGGGGATGAATAAGGGGATGCCGGTTTTAAGAGTTGTCACGAATAATTTAATGTCCAAGCTTATCTCGTTGATTGTTAAGCAGCATATTCCTGATACGCAGTGTGGATTTCGTCTTGTAAAAAAAGAATTATTGTGTAAAATAGATTTATCAACCTCTAAATATGAGACAGAATCTGAGGTTTTAATTAAAGCCGCGCATCTAGGTTTTAAGATTGAATCTATTCCGGTTGAGACAATTTATTCCGGGCAAAAAAGCCAGATTAATCCTTTGGTTGATAGTTTAAGATTTTTACGTTTTATGATTCTGGAGTTTACCCGGCCACTTAAACATGCTTGAAATTATTTTACGATATTTAAACCAGCTGCCTAAAGAGTATATCGTGATCATTGTCGGCGCTTTGCCGATATCGGAATTAAGGGGCGCTATCCCGCTGGGCTTATCATTGGGAATGCCTTTAGTTAAAGTTTTTTGGCTTTCTGTGTTAGGCAACTGCTTGATTGTCGCGCCGGCGCTTTTTCTTTTTGCGCCGGTAACCGGGTTTTTAAGAAAATTTAAAATTTGGAGTCGTTTTTTTGATTGGGTTTTTGAACGCACAAAGAAAAATTCTGATTCTATTCAAAAGTATGAAGCATTAGGCCTGGCGATTTTTGTGGCTATACCGTTACCGATGACCGGAGCTTGGAGCGGGGTGATTGCGGCGTCGTTATTTAAAATCCGTTTTCGCTATGCATTTTTAGCGATTGTTGCCGGGGTGATTTGTGCAGGGTTGATTGTTTCGGCGTTGTGCGCTTTAGGTATGATGAGTTGGAAGGCGGCAACGGGATGATTCAGGTTTATACGGGAAACGGTAAAGGAAAAACTACAGCAGCAATCGGCCTGGCCTTAAGAGCGGCCGGAGCAAGGTTAAATGTTTATATCGGTCAGTTTGTCAAGGGAAGGTGCTACAGTGAAATTAAAGTTTTAAAGACAATTAAGAATATAAAAATTGAACAGTTTGGCCGACGTTGTTTTATAAAAAAATCTCCTGATAAAATTGACCGGCTAATGGCACTGGCCGGATGGAAGCGGGTCAATGAAATTATTGCCGGAAAAAAATATCGCCTGGTTATTCTTGATGAAATTAATATTGCGGTAAAATTTAAATTGATACCTTTAGTTTCCTTGCTGGAATTAATAAAACGTACTTCCAAATCAACCGAGTTAGTGCTTACGGGTCGTTATGCTCATCCGAAGGTGATAAAATTAGCGGGGCTAGTGAGTCAAATTAAGGATGTTAAGCATTATTATGCTCGCGGGGTAAAGGCACGTCGGGGGATTGAGTTTTAGGTCTTTGCGCTTCGCGCAAAGATTTCGTTATATTTTTATAGGTGCTCAATTTTACTTGACATAAATATCAATTTACATTAGCATTGCTAATAACGAAAGGGAGGGAAATATGTTGGCAATCAGTTTAATTATCATCGGAATATTATTTAGGTTTATCCCACACGCTGCTAATTTTACGCCGGTGGCGGCAATCGCTATTTTTGCCGGAGTATATTTAAATAAAAAACAAGCTTTCATCGTGCCGCTTTTATTAATGGTGCTCAGTGATTTATTTTTAGGTATGCATAACGTGGTTCTTTTTACCTGGGGAAGTTTTGTTTTGGTTACGCTCATAGGAGTTTGGGCTAAAAAACATAAAACATTTAAGGCTGTCGCTTCCACCGCGATTGTTTCTTCAGGCGTGTTTTATTTAATTACTAATTTTGGTGTTTGGGCGATGGGCTGGTATCCGCAAACCGCAAAAGGCTTGTTGGATTGTTATATTTTAGGATTGCCATTTTTACGTACTTTTTTTGTAGCTACGCTTGTATATACAGTAGTTCTCTTCGGAGCTTATGAATTGATTGCGCGCAAATTGCGAGATACAAAGTTAGCAAAAGTTCTTTTATAAATTAAAAAGTTAACGTTGCTGGTTTTAGGGAAGGCCGTGTAAATCGGTCGCAGTTCCCGCTGCTGTAAAAGAGATCGAAATTCTCAAAAATACATTTGCCACTGGCTTAATAAAAGCTGGGAAGGCAAGAGAAGAGTAGGTTGCGCTCTTAAGTCAGAAGACCTAACTAGTAACATGTGTCCAATAATTTCTTTTAGACCCGCGGACAGGTTTAGAAGGGTTAGAAATCAGGGATAACCCTTAATGCTTGAAATAAAAGCGTTAAGGGTTTTTTGTTTTATGCAGGTCCGGTAAAATGGAGAAATTATGTTGCATGGCAAGTTGAAAATTAAACTTTTAATTTTATTAGGAGTTATTCTTAGTTTTTTTAATATTTCTTATGCTGCGGATGTGGAATTGGATAAAATTATTGTAACTCCTTATCGTTATGATGAGAGTTTAGCTAAAACAGCGGCGGATGTTAGCGTAGTAACACAAGGTGACATAGAAGGATCAAATGCTCAAAATGTAGTTGATGTATTGAGGACGCTTCCGGGAGTTACTGTAAGAGATTGGTACGGCAATGGGACTAAAGCAGTTGTTGATATGGGTGGTTTTGGCGAACAGGCAGCTCTTAACGTATTGGTACTTGTTGATGGGAGGCGTATAAATGATGTAGATTTAAGTGGTGTTGACTGGAGTCAGATTCCTTTGAACCAAGTAGAGCGCGTTGAGGTTGTCCGTGGAGGTTCGGGGGCAGTGTTGTATGGTGATAATGCCTCTAGTGGTGTAGTCAATATTATTACAAAAAAAGGATCTGGTAAGCCTAAGATTAATTTTGAAACAGAGCTTGGTAGTTATGATATGAATAAGCAAAAACTATCTTTGAGTGGAGGACTCGATAATAAGTTTTCTTATTGGTTAAGTGGTGCGCGTGAAAGTACACACGGTTATCGTAATAATAGTTTTAATAAGGCTAAAGATTTTAGTTCTAGACTTGCATATGATTTTACTGATAGATTATCTGTGCACTTTGATTCGGGCTTTCATGCTGCGACATATGGCATGCCTGGGGCTCTTTGGCAAAATAATATAAACCAATACGGTAGGAGATATGCTAGGTATGGTGAGGATCACGCAAATAACAAAGATTACTATTTTATTATGGGAGCTAAAAGTGATTTTCGCAATTTAGGTAATTTTGATTTTGATTTTAATTATCGACAAAAAGATACTGATTCATATTTTCTTACATCTGGGAATCCTACTCAACGGAATGAGATTGAAACCTTTGGGTTAGCTTCTAAATATTCTTTGAATAGTAGTATTTTTAATTACAAGAATAGACTTGTTGCAGGTATAGACTATTATGGAACAAAATATAGTTCGGATACTTTTGTTATTTCTAGTGACGCATTACAAACCATTACAGATATTAATAAAAATTCTTTAGCTGCGTATATGCAAGATGAATTATTTTTTTCTGATCAGCTTACCTTTGTTGGCGGGTATCGCTATGAAATTGCTCACTATGTGTTTAGTTATCACGATAATAATACTATTGATTGGGGTCACCCTTATCCAGACCAAGATAAAAAAATTCGACCAAATATGGAAGCTTATAATACGGGTTTGACATATTCATACACGGAGGGTGGAAATGTATTTTTAAATTTAAGCAAGAGTTTTCGTTTTCCAGAAGTAGACGAGTTTACGTATACTGACTCTTCTTGGCAGCAGCAACTTAATGCTAATTTGAAGCCACAATCTTCCATAAATTATAGCTTAGGATTGCGACACAAGTTCTCTGAACTTTTGGGCGTTAGCGTGTCATTATTTAGAATGAATGTGATGAATGAACTATATTATAATTCTACTGGTGGACCAAATCTGGCTGGACAAAATGAAAATTATGATAGAACTGTGCATGAAGGTTTTGAGGGTAATTTGAATTCTAAATTGAACAGCATGGTAAGTATTTTTGGTAACTATACTTTTACTAACGCCTATTTTGATGGAGGTGGATATAGTCAGAATGAGATCCCTTTAGTACCGCGACATAAAGGTAGTATTGGGTTGAAATTTATTTTACCAAAAGATATTGCACTTAATATAGTGGGAAACTATGTAGGTAAGAGGTATTTTCTTAATGACCAGGCCAATGCTCAATCTCGTCTTAATGGATATATGGTAGTTGATACTAATTTGTCCTGGAAATATAAAGATTTAACAATCGTTTTTGGGATTAATAACCTTTTAGATAAGCAGTACGCGGAATATGCAGGCTATGCGTTCAATAGTACAACCTTGACTAATGATAAGTTTTATTATCCTAGTCCAGGCAGAAATTTTAGCTTAAAAGCTAGCTATACTTTTTAAGAATAAAGGGGACACCCTTAGCTTTGGCGTAAAGGGTGTCCCCTTTTGGTGCGTCCACACTTGCCAGATCACTTTCTCCGTGTTAAAATAAATCATGAAATGCGAGCGGCTTTTGCGCGTTACTTTTGTTGTATCTATTTTTGTTCATGGAGCGATTATCCTTCCTCGGGCGAATTTCAATCCTTTTACCCCGGCCCCAAAAGAACAAAAAATAGCCGTACGTTATATTAAAGAGAATTTGGCAGTCAGATCTCTACCGATAAAATCTCCTGAATCAGGTCGGCAAAGGTTGATGCCCGGATCGGAACCTTTTTTAAAACTTGACGCTAAAGTTGTTACCGGCACTCAACGCGCGCCCTTGCCATATATCGAACCTGTAAGCGTTCCCTCGGGAGTCAAAGTCATTCCGAATAGATCGTTGGAGTTATCTAAGCCAATTTTCGCTAGTTCTGAAATTACAGCGATAAAGAAAAAAATTACCTTGCCGGCGATTGAGATGGCGAAGATTGATAATCCCAGCTATATCAGCTATTATCAGATCGTTAGAGAGAAAATCCGCCGTAGCGCTTATCAGAACTATACGCATAATGAAATTGGGGAAGTTTATGCCTCTTTTGTTATTACTAATGATGGTTATATTAAGGATGTGCGTTTGGCTGAAGAAAAAACAATGGCTAATATTTATTTAAAAAATATTGCTTTAAAAAGCATTAAAGACGCTTCGCCTTTTCCCAATTTCCCCAAGGAACTTGATTATCCTCAGCTATCTTTCAACATCATTATTTCTTTTGAAATAGAATAATTAATCGTATTATTGGTTGCAATTATTGACACTTTTCTAAATAAATGGTATATTAAATCTCTAAAATTTTACTCGAAAGGAGATGATTATATTGACACAAGTTGAAGTTAAAAAAGACGAATCTTTTGAATCTGCTTTGCGTCGTTTTAAGAAGAAAATTGAGCAGGAAGGAATTTTGCGGGAAGTGCGCGATCGCAAGCATTATGAGAAACCCAGCGAACGTAAGAGGAAGAAAGCTAAGACCATTCGAAAATAGGCATGACTTTAGCGATATCTACTTCTTGGAACGCTTATCGATTTAATGATGGGGCAAAACTGCTCTTTGAAATCGCCCAGCTCGGTTTTAAATCCGTTGAACTAAGCTTTAACCTTACTCCTCGCTTGGTGGATAGTATCGCCAAGGAATCCGGTAATTTAGGCATGAGCATTCAGAGTCTGCATAATTACTGTCCTATTCCGGATGGTCTTACTTCGAAACAAGCTCTACCGGATTGTTTTTCTTTGGCCTCATTAGATAAGCAAGAGCGTTTATTAGCGGTTAAATATACAAAATTGAGCATTGATACTGCTAGTAAATTAGGGGCTAAAGCGGTGGTTTTACATTGCGGCAGGGTTCAGATTCCGGATTTTACTCGTCGGTTGATTGGTCTTTATAATTTGGGGCATAAGGATCAAGCAGATTTTAATCAGCTAAAAGACGAAATGATTTGCCAGAGGAACGCTTGTGCTCCGGCATTTTTGGAGCAGGCCTTAAATAGCCTGGGCGAATTGAATGATTATGCAAAAATAAAGAATGTTTTTTTAGGCGTGGAGACGCGTTTTTATCATTGTGAAATTCCGGATATTTTTGAGATTGGAGTTATTCTTAAAAAATTTCGAAATTCGCAAGTTTACTATTGGCATGATACCGGGCATGCCCAGCTGATGGAAAACTTAGGTTTTCTCAAGCATAAAGATTTTTTAGATCTTTATGGAGATAGTTTAATCGGGGTGCATTTGCACGATATTTGCGGTTGTCAGGACCATTTGGCGCCTTTGATGGGAGAGTTGGATTTTAAGTTGTTGAAACCGTATCTTAAAAAGGATACGCTTAAGGTTATTGAGGCCCATTCTCCGGCAACTTCGGAAAATTTAATAAAAAGTCGAGATTTCATATCTAGGATTTATAATTGATGGATTTAATTAATTTACGGAAGCCGGCTGTAGCTGGTCAATTTTATCCAGAAAACGCTCGAAATCTTAAGGCGTTGATTGATTCGTTTGTGGATAAAACGACACCTAAATATGATTGTTTTGGGTGTGTTCTTCCGCATGCCGGTTATGTTTATTCCGGAAAAGTTGCTGCCTGCACTGTCGCCGGAATAAAGATTAAAGACACCGTCGTTCTTTTAGGACCGAATCATACTGGTCGGGGAGCAGCTTTTAGTATTATGCCACAAGGGGTCTGGGAGACGCCTTTAGGCAAAGTAGAGATTAATCGTAAGTTAGCAGGGTTGTTTTTGGGTGAATCAGGCTATTTGCAAGCGGATAGTTCCGCGCATTTACAAGAACATTCATTAGAAGTAGAGTTGCCCATATTGCAGTATTTTAGGAATGATTTTAAAATCGTACCGATTACAATTTGTACGGATGATATTTTAAAGCTTAACCTCCTTAGTCAGGAGTTGGCTTCAGTAGTTATAGAGAATAATCTTAAAAGCTCGGTGATGTTTATTGCCAGTTCTGATTTGACGCATTATGCATCACAGGCTAGCGCAGAAAAGAATGATGCCTTGGCAATTGAAGCAATAATAGATCTAGATGAGCAAAAATTAAAAATGTATAAGGATAAGTTTAATATTTCTATGTGTGGTTTTGCTCCGATTGCAATTTTAATTAAAGTAGCTAAACTGCTTGGTTTTAAAAAAGGAAATTTAATTAAATATCAAACTAGCGGCGAAGTCAGCAATGATCAGAGCAGCGTTGTGGGCTATGCCGGAATCACAATCAATTAAATTATGGATGAAATAAAAAAGAAGGTAGATGAAAGCTGGAAGCAGAACATAGAGAAGGAGAAGCTGGAACCAAAGGCCAAAGAAGATTTTGTTCCTCCGGAACCGGATTTTAAATTTTTTATTACTACGCTTGCTTTGCAAGCTTCGATTGCTTTGGGGCATATGGCTAATCCGGCCACCGGTAAAACCGAGAAAGATCCTACTCAAGCAAAGTTTATTATTGATACATTAGATATGTTGGATAAAAAAACTAAAAACAACCTTACGCAAGAAGAAACAGAGCTTATAGAGAATTTGCTTTATGAATTAAGAGTAGCTTATCTGGCTAAAGGGGAGGATCAGTCGAAATGATCGATAAAGAACTGTTGGGTATACTAGCTTGTCCTGCCTGTAAAGCGGACGTGGAGTTAATCAATAATAAAATAGTTTGCAAAAAGTGCGGTAAAAAATATCCGGTACGTCAAGGAATACCGGTAATGCTTATTGATGAAGCAGAACAATAAATATTTATTATGAGAAAAATATTAGTTATTCATGGGCCGAATTTAAATCTGCTGGGAACCCGGGAGCCGGGAATCTATGGCCATTTGACTTTGGACAAGATTAATCAGATGCTTAAAATGGACGCTAAGAAAAATAAAGCGAACTTAGTGATAAAACAGTCCAATCATGAAGGCCAAATTGTAGACTTTATCGGTCGGGCCAAAAATAATAAATTTCAAGGTATATTGATTAACCCTGCTGCTTATACTCATACCAGTGTGGCGGTGCGCGATGCTGTAGCCGCATGTGGATTAAGCGTTGTGGAAGTACACCTTTCTAATATTTATTCTCGTGAGGAGTTCAGGCATAAGTCGTTGATTAGCCCGGTGGCTAGCGGAACGATCTTAGGATTTGGGGCGAAAAGCTATACTTTAGGTTTATCTGCGCTTCTGGATTTAATTCCTGTAAAATGAATTCTCGCCTGAAAAGCATGCAAGCAGTATTAAAACAGAAAGGGCTGGATGCTCTTTTGGTCAGTTTGCCGGCGAATATTTCTTATTTAACAGAGTCCTTGAGTCGGGACGCGTATTTGTTAATCTCTGTAAAAGAAAATATTTATTTCACGGATTCTCGTTATATCGAAGAGGCTAAGGTTTTTTTAAAAGATAATGCTTCGCTTAAAGAATGTAATGGGCTGGTTTTTAAGCATATTGCCGAAACTGTTCTTAATCTGGGGATAAAAAATTTAGGTTTTGAAGAGAGGTATCTTCCTTTTGCGGAGTTTGCTAAAATTAAGGAGTATGCTAGAGGAAAGTTTAATCTAATTCCGACGCATAGTCTAATTGAAGATAAGCGGCTTCTTAAGGACGATCAAGAGGTGCTGAAGCTGCGAAAAGCTACCCGAATTACCGCTGCGGCTTTAGGGCATATTAAGCAGTTTATTGTTCCGGGCGTCAAAGAAATTGAAATTGTTGCAGAGCTTGAAAGTTTTATAAGGTATCAGGGAGCTAGGGCTTCGGCTTTTGATATCATTGTGGCTTCCGGACCTAATTCTAGCCGGCCGCATCATCTTTCAGGTGAGAGAAAGCTCAAAAATAATGAGCCGGTGTTGATTGATTTTGGCGTTGATTATCAAGGATATAAATCCGACTTGACAAGGGTTTTGTTTTTGGGTAAAATAAACATTCTTGTGCGTAAGGTTTATGATATCGTGCTTAAGGCTCAAAAATTGGCGATTAAGAGGATCCGTCCTGGCGCTGAAATGGCTGAAATTGATAGAGTTGCACGGGAATACATTGCTGCACAGGGCTATGGGGCATGTTTTACACATAATCTGGGTCATGGTTTCGGTTTAGAGGTGCACGAAGCTCCGCATATTACCAGCCGGGAGGCTAGTGCATTGAAGCCAGGAATGACCTTTACGGTGGAGCCGGGTATATATTTGCCGGGAGAGTTTGGCGTAAGAATCGAGGATATGGTTTTAATAACAACTAAAGGTTACGAGGTGATTAGTGGCGCTATCCATAAATGAAATTAAATCCGGAGTGACTATATTGGTTGAGGGCGATGTTTATATGTGCATTGATGCACAGCATGTTAAACCCGGTAAGGGTGCGGCTTTTGTGCGGGCAAGGCTGCGCAACTTAAAAAATGACAACATCCAAGAAAAGACCTTTCGTGGTGAAGAAAAGATCGATGAGGCTTATGTTGAGGAACGCAAGTTGCAGTATCAGTATGCTAGTGGTGGGATGTTCCATTTTATGGATACGGATAATTTTGAAGAGATTGCTATCTCAGAAGATATTATTTCAGAGAAGGCCAAGCTCTTGAAAGATAACCTAGAGATTATGGGATATTTCTATAAAGGTGTTACTCTCTTTGTTAATTTACCTAATTTTATTGAATTTACGATTGTAGAAACTGAGCCAGGTTTTAAAGGTGATTCATCTAAAAGCGGAAATAAGCCGGCTACAGTGGATACCGGAGCAGTGATTGGCGTTCCCCTATTTATTAATGTGGGGGACAAGATTAAGGTGGATACGCGTACTGGTGGTACCTATGTTGAGAGAATCAACTAAAGGCCTGCCTACCGGCAGGCAGGGAGGTCGTTGTGAATATTAAAGAAATTAAAGAGATGATTAATTTGATGAATGAAAACGGGCTTACTGAACTGGAGGTAGAAAAGGAAGATATGCGTATTCGGCTTAAAAAAACAGCCGATGGGATCCAGGGATTTGAGATCCCGGCAGGTTATCCTGCTCAGGGCGTTGCTTTTGTTGGTGCGAAAGCGCAAGCGGCTTTACCTCCTGAAGAAAAAATTGTCATTAAAACTGTGGAGATTAAGTCCCCAATGGTCGGGACTTTTTATCGTGCGCCTAATCCGGAAGCTCCTTCTTATGTGGAGGTGGGCCAAACCATTGAGCCCGGCCAGGTAATTTGTATTATTGAAGCGATGAAATTAATGAATGAAATAAAATCAGAAATTAGAGGCAAAATTCTAGAAATATTAGTGGATAATGCTGAACCAGTGGAATTTGGCCAGTCGTTATTTCTTATTGATCCACTTTAAATTATAAAAGATGTTTTCTAAAATTCTTATCGCCAATCGAGGCGAAATCGCTTTAAGAATAATTCGCGCCGCTCATGAAATGGGCATTCGTACGGTAGCGGTTTATTCTCAGGCCGATCGTAATAGTCTGCATGTGCGTTTCGCTGATGAAGCAATCTGCATTGGTCAAGCCTCTGCTACAAATAGCTATTTAAATATTCCTGCAATTATTAGTGCCGCTGAAATTACCGATGTGGAAGCGATTCATCCGGGCTATGGATTCTTGGCTGAAAATGCTCATTTTGCCGAGATCTGTGAATCTTGTAAAATTACTTTTATCGGACCGACTCCGGAGAATATGCGTCTGATGGGGGATAAAATGGCGGCGCGAACGACGATGCAAAAAGCCGGGTTGCCGATTGTCCCCGGAAGCCGTTCGATTATTAAGAATAAGGAAGAGGCACTGAAAACCGCTAAATTAATCGGCTATCCGGTGATTATTAAAGCGGCGGCCGGCGGCGGTGGCAAAGGAATGCGTATTTGTCACAATGATTTAACTTTAGTTTCCAGTCTCTTAACCGCTCAAACTGAAGCCGAAGCAAATTTTGGAAATTCCAGCGTTTATATTGAAAAATATATCGAAAGGCCGCGGCATATTGAAGTGCAGATTATTGCGGACCGCTCCGGTCATATCGTGCAGCTTGGTGAAAGAGATTGCAGTATTCAACGTAGACATCAGAAGCTACTAGAAGAATCTCCTTCTCCGGTTGTGGATAGCAAGATGCGTCGAAGGCTAGGTGAAATGGTTTTAAAAGGAATGAAATCAATTAACTATCTTAGCTGTGGAACGATTGAATTTTTGTTAGATGAAAAAACCGGTAATTTCTATTTTATGGAGATGAATACGCGGATTCAGGTCGAGCACCCGGTTACGGAAATGGTTACAGGGATTGATCTGATTAAAGAGCAGATTCGGGTATCTGCAGGCGAGAAGCTTAAATTTAATCAGGATAGTATTCAGATCAGAGGCTCAGCAATTGAATGCCGGATCAATGCTGAAGATCCGGATAATAATTTTATGCCGTCTCCCGGGAAAATTGAATCCTTGATTCTTCCCGGAGGCCCGAATGTGCGCGTGGATACGCATATTTACGCTGGATATGAGGTGCCCGCTTATTATGATTCACTGGTGGCTAAGTTGATCGTGCATGGGCATAATCGCCAGGAGGCAATTATGACTATGCGCCGGGCCTTAAGTGAATTTTATATCGCACCGATTAAAACAACTATACCTTTTCACCTTAAGTTGATGGATAACCCATTGTTCAAGAAGGGTGATATCTCTACGCATTTTGTGCAAGATCTTTTGTTGAATGAAGGCAAGGGGGAATAAATGAATCGCGATGAATCTCGTAATGAGCTAGGAGTTTTAAGGATTCACAAAAATGTGATTTCGTCGATTGCTTCGATTGCGGCGATTGAGATTGAAGGGGTTAAAAGGGTGGGCAGGAGCTCAAAAAGCGGCATGGTGGAATTGTTGGAAAATAAATTTTTTTCGGTGATTAAAGTGGAGATTACCAAGAGTGAAGATGTAAAGGTTCAGATTCCTTTAATTATTAAATATGGATACAATATTCCGGAAATCGCAAATCGTGTCCAGGAGAATGTACGGCTGGCCTTAGAGAAAATGAGCAATCTTTCCATTAAAGAAATTAATGTAAATGTGCAGGGCATAGAAAGGGGTTAAACAATGAGATTTTTTACCGTTTTAGGGATTATATTTTATGCGGTGATGATTATAGCTATCGGTTTAGCGCTGATTGTTTTTGCTTTAAATTTACTCTTGCCCATGGATATAAATAATTTACTTATTTTTGCTCAAAGTAGCAATAATTCCCGAATAGTTATCGGGCTTTCCGGGGCGCTTTTAATTTTAATTAGTTTTTCTTTTGCGCAGATTATTTTGGGGAAATTTCAGAGAGAAAAAACAATTGCTTTTACTACCGCGAGCGGACAGGTAACTATTTCGCTTTCGGCAGTCGAGGATCTTATCCGTCGGTTAGCCGGGATAATTCCGGAAGTTAAAGAGTTAAGACCGAATGTGGTTGCGAACAAAAAGGGTATTATTGTTGAAATGCGCGTAGTTTTACGCTCGGAAGCGAATATTCCGGAGTTAACCAGCCGTCTTCAGGATATAACTAAATCTAAAATTCAAGAGGTTTTGGGCGTTGATGAGCAGATTATTATTCGGATCCATGTATCTAAGATTGCTCATGATGAAAAAGATAATCGTAGAAAGAAGGATTTTGAAAAAGAAGATCGTTCAACAATACCTTTTAGCGGGTATGGTCGCATTTAATAGAGAGGAATAAAATGAAAAAAATTGGAATTCTTACAGGGGGGGGAGACTGTCCGGGTTTAAATCCGGTTATTCGAGCGGTGGTGCGCAAGGCTTTGCTCGCCGGTTATGAAATTGTGGGTATTAAAAATGGCTGGAAAGGTTTAGTGGAAAATGACACGATGTTTTTGAATATTGATACGGTTTCAGGGATCCTGCCTAAAGGCGGAACGATCTTGGGGACGAGTCGCACAAATCCGTATAAAAAAGAGGGTGATTTACAAAAAGTTAAAGATAATTTTAAAAAAATCGGCTTAGAAGCTTTGATTGTCGTTGGTGGGGAAGATACACTGGGGGTTGCTTCTAAATTAGTAAAGGAAGGTCTCGCGGTAGTCGGCGTGCCTAAAACCATTGATAATGATCTTTCAGCAACGGATTATACTTTTGGTTTTGATACAGCATTAAATGTGGCTATGGAGTGCATCGATCGTTTACATACTACCGCCGAAAGCCATCACCGTATTTTGGTGGCGGAAGTTATGGGCAGGCATGCCGGATGGATTGCTCTGGAGGCAGGTATCGCCGGGGGAGCGGATGTTATTTTGCTTCCCGAGATACCGATTAATTTAGATGAGGTTTGCGAAGTTATTAAGAAAAGACATGCTCGGGGAAAAACGTTTAGTATTGTGGTCGTTTCAGAGGGAGCGCAGTTTAAGGGTGCCGATTTGGTTCTCCAAGAAAAGAAACTTGATGCTTTTGGACATGTAAGATTGGGAGGTATCGGCGAAGAGCTCGCTGCGCGAATCGAAGAGAGAACCGGCTTTGAAACTCGAGTTAGCGTTTTAGGGCATATTCAAAGAGGCGGTTCACCTACGGCTTTTGACCGCGTATTAGGTACGCGTTTTGGGGTAAAAGCCGTGGAGTTGGTCATCGAAAAGAAGTTTGGGCAGATGGTCGCTTTGGCCGGCACGAAAATTATCGCTGTTCCCTTGGAGGACGCCGTGAAGGCTTTGAAAACTGTAGATATGGAACTTTACAATATTGCCAAAGTATTTTTTGGATAACTTCCCGGTAAAGCGGAGGAACGATTAATATGCGTGAAAGAATAAAAGATATTTTACTAGAAAGCATCCAGGTTAAAGAAGAGATTTTGCGTAACCAGATTGATCAGATTGAGCAGATTGCCAGATTAATGATTGACTGTTTGAAAAAAGACGGTAAAGTAATCGTTTTTGGCAACGGTGGCTCAGCCAGCGATAGCCAGCATATTGCCGCCGAATTGGTAGGACGTTTTAAGAAGGATCGCTCGGCATTGGCGGGTATTGCTTTAACCACGAATACTTCGATACTTACTTCTCTGGCGAATGATTATGGGTATGATGTTGTTTTTGCACGGCAAGTGGAAGCTCTGGGCAAGAAAAATGATGTTGTTTGGGGAATATCTACTAGCGGAAAAGCAAAAAATGTATCTTTAGGGATTAAGCAGGCTAAAAAAATGGGGATTAAAACCGTAGCCTTAAGCGGCGGTGACGGCGGAGAGATTATAAAACTTGCGGATGTATCTTTGGTTGTTCCTTCCAAAGTAACCGCTAGAATTCAGGAAGCACACATTACCATTGCCCATATAATATGCGAAATGATCGAGCAGGAGCTTTGCCAGGAACAAAAATAGTTTCGCTTCCTAATCTTAAGCGTGTAGTTAGGCGCCTTAAAGATAAGGGTAAGATAGTAGTTTTTACTAACGGATGTTTTGATATTTTGCATTATGGCCACATTAAATATCTTCAAGATGCCCGCAGTAAAGGTGATTTTCTCGTGGTGGCAGTAAATAGCGATTCTTCCATTAAAAAAATTAAAGCCAAAAATCGACCGGTAATCCCGCAAGGCGATCGCCTAAAAACAGTGGCGGCATTGTCGAGTGTTGATTTTGTTGTTTTATTTAATGCCGATAATCCGCTGGGTTTGATTAAAGCGCTTAAGCCGGATATTTTGATTAAAGGTGCGGATTGGAGCAAGCAAAAGATAATTGGTGCAGATTTTGTCGAGAGTTATGGCGGAAGGGTTTTGACCGTTAATTTAGTTAAGGGCCGCTCAACTAGTGCCATCATTGAAAAAATTGTCCGTGATTTTTAAAGAAAATAAGGTTGGCCGGATTATTGACGCTAATTTAAATCGGGTCAAAGAAGGTTTGCGCGTTTGTGAAGAGATTACCCGGTTTATTCTGGACGACCATAAATTTACCGCGCAGCTTAAGGATGTCCGCCATAAAATAGATCGCTTGAGCAGCAAGATTTATCTACCGGCTAAACTTCTCAATCAGCGTAGAGTATTGACGGATGTAGGAAGGACAAATTTTTCTGGTGAAACCAAGCGTAGTAATTGTAAAGATATCTACCGGGCTAATATTCAAAGGGTTAAGGAATCTTTGCGCGTGCTGGAAGAATTTAGTAAACTAATCGATCTTCGTGCTGCTTTAAGTTTTAAGCAGTTGAGATATAAGGTTTATGAAATCGAGAAAGCGTCTTTTAAAAAAATCTCGGCTTTATCTAATTCTAGATAGACCGGCTTTTAGCAGGTTTTCATTGAAGAAAATAAGTGCTTTAGTTTCGAGCAATGAAATCGGCTTAATACAACTTAGAGATAAGCACGGCACTAAAACGGATATATTGAAGTTTGCGACTAAGCTGGTAAAGTGCTTAGCGTTGACTAAGACGCTTTTGATTATCAACGATTATGCGGATGTGGCGCTGGCGGCTTTAGCGGATGGCGTTCATTTGGGGCAAGAGGATTTTTCCATTCGCGAAGCGAGAAAAGTAATTGGTAAAGATAGGATTGTGGGAGTTACCTGTCATAATCTTTCTGAGGCGTTAAAGGCGCAAAATGAAGGGGCGGATTATATCGGTATCGGCCCGTTATATACTACGATCACCAAGCCGGGTTGTCCGGGTATCGGTTTAAAAGCAGCCGCAGCGTTAAAAGCAAAGATAAAAATTCCATATTTCGCTATCGGCAATATTGGCGAAGGCAATCTTGGGAAAATTACTGCTGCCGGTATTAGGCGGATTGCTGTTTGCCGATCAATTTTAGATGCTGGCGATCCTCAGCAGGCAGCTAAGCGATTACATCGACTTTTAGGAAAAGTTAATTAGGCGGTTAAAAAACATGACACAATTAGAACACGCTAAAAAAAATATTGTTACCGCACTGATGCGTACGGTTGCGCGTCGGGAAGCCGTTAATCCTAAAGTGCTTATGCGGCTGATACGCATTGGGCAGGCGGTTATACCTTTAAATGTAAACCATAAAATAAAAAAACCTTGCGCAGTAGGTCGAGGTTTGTCGACAAAGGTTAACGCGAATATCGGGACTTCTACTGATGCCTCCCGGATTACGGATGAAATTCAAAAGCTCAAGGTTGCTATAAAGTATGGCGCGGATGCGGTGATGGATTTAAGCGTGGGGGGTAATCTTGCTGCGGTAAGAAAAGAAGTTTTAAAATACTCTACAGTTCCGGTGGGGACGGTTCCGATTTATGAAGTAGCGGTTAGGGCGCAAGAAAAACATAAAAATTTTCTTAAATTCAGTGCCCGGGATATTTTGGAAGTATTGACAGATCAAGCTAAACAGGGCGTTGATTTTTTTACGATACATAGCGGAGTAACTCAAGGCAGCTTAGAGGTGCTCCGGGTACACAAACGGCTAATGGGTGTAGTTTCCCGGGGCGGAGCGATTATTGCTAGCTGGATGAAATATCATAAACAAGAGAATCCTTTCTATGCGCATTTTGACGAAATTCTTAAGATTGCAAATAAATATGATGTAACCTTAAGTTTAGGCGACGGGTTAAGGCCGGGGTCGATCTTAGACGCTACCGATAAAGCGCAGATTGCGGAATTGAAAATTCTTGGAGGCTTGGCTAAGCGGGCGAGGGCTAAAGGCGTGCAAGTGATGATTGAAGGGCCGGGTCATGTTCCTCTGGATCAAATAGAAAAAAATATTGCTTTAGAAAAAAAATATTGTTCCGGGGCTCCTTTTTATGTATTAGGACCCCTGGTTACGGATGTGGCTCCGGGGTATGATCATATTACTTCGGCGATCGGAGGAGCGATTGCCTCTAGCGTTGGAGCGGATTTTCTTTGTTATGTAACGCCGGCTGAGCATCTGCGTCATCCGACGATTAGCGATGTGCGCGAGGGGGTTGTTGCTTGCCGGATCGCCGCACATGCCGGAGATTTGGTTAAACGCCGGAAATTTGCGGTGGGTTGGGATAAGAGTATTTCTATTGCTCGTCAAGCGCGGGATTGGAAAAAACAAATTAAGCTGTCTATTGATCCTGATAAAGCCAAGGTTTATCGATTAAGTAGTAAGCCTAAGCTTTCCAGCGTATGTACAATGTGCGGTAAATATTGCTCTATTAAATTGATGGAAGATTGTGGACGAAAATAGATGGGTATAGGAATTGCGTCGGTGCGCGCTAGGTAGCTTGAGGCACCCGACGCTAATAGGAATTGCGTCGGTGCGCGCTAGGTAGCGCGGGTGTAATTCAGTGGTAGAATGGCAGCTTCCCAAGCTGCACATGGCGGTTCGATTCCGCTCACCCGCTTGTAAAATTGTAGTTAGATGAATTAGGGAAATTTATTGATGAGAAATATAATTTTATTTTTAATGGTTATCGGCATAGCGGGATGTACGACCGTTCCTCCGTATACCGGGCCGACTTTGCCGGTTTCGGCTCAAGGTTTTAACGGGGTACAACATCGCGTAGAAGCCGGCCAAACACTTTGGAGGATATCTAAGCGCTACGATGTAGATATTGACGAAATTATTCGTCTTAATCGTATCTCTGAAGATGCGTCGATTGAAATCGGCCAGATCCTTCTAATTCCTAATCGATTAAAGCCGCAGAATAATTTAATTAAATCTAGCGATGATGATTTTATTTGGCCGTTAAAAGGCAGGGTAATTGCCGGTTTTGGTTCCACGTATAGCAATTTAGTTAACAAAGGTATCAATATTCAGGCTCCCGCAGGCTCGGATATTATGGCTACACGCAGCGGTAGAGTGGTTTTTTATGCCCGTAATTTTGGCAATTACGGTAAGACCGTGATTATTGATCATGGGGATGGTCTACGCAGTATTTATTCCCGGATTTCCGAAATTTCGGTACAGCCGGGTCAAAACGTGCAAAGAGGCGAGCTAATTGGTCGGGTGGGTGCAGGTGCAAGAGATAAGAATAATTATTTGCATTTTGAGATTCGCAAAGGCGTCATTTCACAAAATCCGTTATTTTATCTATCATGATTAAAGACAAATTTTTTGATCGTAAGAATTATATTCAGATATTAGAAAAACGAGTGAGCAGCCTTAAGGAAGGCTATCGTCAGAATATTGCAATTATCGGAGATGAAAATGTCGGTAAAACCAGTATTATCACTAAATTTTTGGCCAATTTCTATGATCCGCGGATCATTACTGTATATTTAGAGGTGCGGCCTGAATCACTCGACGGGTTCGCCAGAAGATTTATCGGCGCGTTATTGTATAATTTTCTTCTAAATAGTGTTTTGCCCTTAAAAGAAGATCTGGATTATTTGGTCGCTAAATCCTCCCGGTATATTCCGAATACAACGGAAAAAATAAATTTTATACTTAGCGAGCTTTCGCGAAGAAAAAAAATAAATATCGTTACCGAGCTTTTTAATCTTCCGGAATTAATTCATCAGGAAACCGGAAAATTTACGGTATTGTTTTTGGATGAATTCCATAACTTGGAAGATATCGGGGTAAAAAATTTATATCGGGAGTGGAGTAAGCTGCTTATGGTGCAAAAGAATACGCTTTATTGTTTGGCTTCCTCTAGGATGTTTAAAACCCGAGTAATTCTTTCTAAACAGCTTTCTTTATTGTTTGGCAATTTCGAAATTATTACTATTGAGCCGTTTGATATCCGGACTAGCGGCTGCTATCTTGAGCAGCATGTTGATGGCTCAAGGTTGAATGCGCAATTAAAAGATTTTATTATTAATTTTACCGGTGGTTATCCTTTATATCTGGAGCTAATTGCCGACGCTTTGTCTAAGGGACCGGAAGGGCCTGGTTTGCTCTCCTCTAAGCAAAGCCAGAGACCGGAAGTGGATCCAGTGGCCAATTTGGCGGATATACTTGAGGATTTATTGTTTAACACTTCGGGGATTTTGAACCAGAGATTTTCAAATTATATTAAACGTTTTTTAGATGCCAGCGCAAGCAATGATTATGTTCTCATATTTTATTTGATTGCCTCCGGACGTAATCGCATTAAAGATATTGGACATATTTTACATAAACAAAAAAAGGATCTCTTGATTCGCATTAACCATCTTTTGGAGTTGGATGCAATTACGCGCAGCGGCGATTTTCTTAAAATTAGCGATCGTTTATTTGCCTACTGGATGCGTTTTGTTTACCAGGAGAAAATGCGTTCGTTATCATTTGATGCTAAAAATCAAAAAGAAAAATTCCGGGGCAATATCCAGGAGCTTATTGGCGAGTTTACCAGGCAATCCATTAAGCCGTTGGCTAATCGTGTGGGTGAGTTATTGCAGTTATTTGAGAACGATTTAATGCAGCTTGAGCGTAAAAAGATTCGATTGCATCATTTTCGCGAAATTAAACCGTTAGTTTTTAACCAGCGTTTATTAAAAGACGGATTATTAGGTCGTTCTAATGAAGCGCTGTGGATTATGGCGATTAAGTCTGACGCGCTTACTGAGCAAGATATTACGGAGTTTGCTAAAGAGTGCAAAAGGTATCATCATAAATCGCAGCGTAAGATTATGATCACTTTGAGGGAAGTTGATCCGAATGCCAGGCTAAGAGCGTTGGAGGAGAAGATCTGGACTTGGGATTTAAACAGCTTAAATCAGATGTTAGATTTATTTTCTAAACCAAGGGTGATTGCATGAGCCATAAGTCGCAAGACAATGGTTTGCTTTTCTCTAAGCAAGGCCAGCAAGAGAATAGCATTTGCATCGGAGTAATTTCCGACACACACATTCCGGATCAATATGAGCATATTCCGAAAGTGGTTTTAGATGCGTTTAAGCAGGTAGATTTAGTTATTCATGCGGGTGATATGGTCAGCTTAGGGGTAATTGATGAATTAAAGAGCGTATGCGTTAAGGTGGTAGCGGTTGCCGGCAACATGGATCAAGATGCGGTAAAGAAAAAATATCCGGTAAAACAGGTTTTGGATATTCTTAGCTACCGGTTGGGGGTGATGCATGGCGCAGGTTCGGCGTTTAATCTTCTGGATTTGCTTAAAGATGCTTTTAAAGAAGATAATTGCGATTTAATTATTTTTGGTCATTCGCATAAGCCAATGAACGAGAAAATAGGCCGGGTATTATTTTTTAATCCCGGTAGCGCTACCGATCGTACAGCGGAATATAATTCTTACGGAATAATTGAATTAAAGAAAAGGTTGCCGCATCTTGATTTGGCTTCTGAAAGCCAAGGTAAGGTTGAGGCTCGGGTAATAAAAATTTAGCGGAGAATTCATTATGGATAAACTTTGGGCACCCTGGAGAATTAATTATATTAATCGCAAGCCTAAGATTAAGGGGTGTATTTTTTGTCGAGCTAAAAAGAGTAAATTTAGCGATTATATAATTTTTAAGACAACCAAATCTATTTGTTTATTAAATATCTATCCGTATAACAATGGTCATCTTTTGGTTTCTCCGTTAAGGCATATTGCTAAGATTGAGTTGCTTAGCGATGAGGAGTGTTTAGATATGTTCAAATGTCTGAAGCGGGCAAAGGATTTATTGCAAAAAGTTTTAAAACCACATGGATATAATCTCGGCTTTAATTTGGGGAGTAACGCCGGCGCCGGGATTACCGGACACTTACATTTGCATATCGTACCGCGTTGGTCGGGGGATACTAATTTTATGCCGGTAATCGGCAATGCTAAAGTCATTTCGCAGTCGCTGGATGAGTTGTCTAAACGTTTGATTAATGCGGATAACTCTAGTCAGAAGAAATTAAAAGCGGCTTTAACGGCACGCAGACAGAGGTCCCGGTCCGATGCATAAAATGAATGAATATGAAAATAAGTTCCTCGCTCCTTATGCCATGAAAAGTTGTGATTCACGCGGCCGGGCGCACCAAGAACCTGAGCACGCTTATCGGTCTTGTTATCAGCGTGACCGAGATCGAATTATTCACTCGGCAGCTTTTAGGAGATTAGAGTATAAGACTCAAGTTTTTGTAAATCACGAAGGCGATTATTATCGCACGCGATTGACACATAGCATTGAGGTCTCTCAGATTGCGCGTACGATTGCCGGCGTTTTAAATTTAAATGTGGATTTAACTGAAGCTATTGCTTTGGCTCATGATTTGGGGCATACGCCTTTTGGCCATTCCGGGGAAGAAGTTTTGAACGAGTTAATGCTAAAGGCAGGAGGGTTTAATCATAATCTTCAGGGTTTAAGGGTTGTGGATTTTTTAGAAGAACGTTATCCGGAATTTCCCGGTTTAAATTTAAGTTGGGAGGTTAGAGAGGGGATTGTGAAACACTCTTCGGTCTTTGATATTGCGGTGGCGATCAAAGAGTTTTTTCCTAAAAAAATGCCATCTCTAGAGACACAATTAGTTGATGTAGCGGATGAGATTGCTTATGATAATCACGATTTAGATGATGGCCTTACTTCCGGCTTGATTAAGGAAACGGATTTGGAGAATCTAGAGATTTGGCAGAAAATAAATCTCTCGATTAATCAGAAGTATGCTAAAATTAAACCGAATATCCGGAAGTATCTGATTATCCGCGGTTTGATTGATTTACAGGTTACCGATTTAATCGCGCATACGCAATCTGAGATTTCTCGGCGTAAAATTAAAAAGTATGCCGATGTGGTAAAGATGGATACTAAATTAGTAGACTTTAGCAGCAAGATTAAACAATTGAGAAAGCCGCTTAGAGAATTTCTCATGCAGAAACTTTATCTGCATTATCGGGTGGTGCGCATGAGCACTAAAGCTAAGCGTTTTATCCGGGAATTATTTTGCGAATATCTCAAACGCCCAGAACAGATGCCCTCTGATATACAAAGTAGAATTTCTTCACAGGGGGTAAGGAGGGTAGTTTGTGATTATATCGCCGGGATGACTGACCGGTATGCCTTAGATGAGTATAAAAAATTATTCAACCCCTACGAAAAAGTATAGATTTTTAATTTCCGCGGTGCACAGTATTTACCGCTTGCTTAACTCTACTTATGAGGTAAATGAGTTAATTAGCCGCATGGGCCGGTTATTTTGTCAATTTTTTAATGCTCAATATTGCTTGATTGTTTTGCTGGATGCGAGTAAAAAATACTCAATAATTAAATGCACGATCAACGACAATAAAAAAATAGTAGTTTATAAAAAAACAAAGATTAGCGGACGCATAGAAGAAAGAATTATTAAAAGCTCTTCAGCGGTTAGAACGAAAAATTTTTTGGGCATCCCGTTAATTTCTGAAGATCTGATGGGGTTTGCAATTATCCGACGGATTAAGTCTGCCGGGCCGTTTGATTTGTTTGATCAGGAGATGTTGATGACCATGGCGGAGCAAGCGGTGATCGGAATTAAAAATATGCAACTTTATGAGGAGCAACAACGCATAGTTTTTGGTAGCATTAAATCTCTAGTTACTTTTTTAAATACCCAGGTTTCCCGGGATTATACGCATTCGCCGCATTTTAGTAAGCTAGTTTGCGCATTGGGTGCGGAAATGCATTTAAATGAGAAGCAATTGCAAAGCCTGAAATATGCTAGTCTTTTGCATGATGCGGGGAAAGCTGATATTCCGGAGGCGATCTTAACCAAGACCACTAAACTTACGGAGCAAGAGTATGCGATTATAAAGAAACATCCGGTTAAAGGAGCGCAGATTTTAAGGCCTTTGCAAATTTTGCGTCCGGCTATTCCGATCATTATGTATCATCATGAAAAATACAACGGGACGGGTTATCCTTCGCAACTTAAAGGAGGACAGATTCCTTTGGGCGCGCGAATTATGTCGGTGGCGGATGCTTTTGAGGCCATGGTCTACGGACGGCCGTATCGCCAGAGAATGGATATTAATTCAGCGGTAAAAGAGGTAAAGAAAAAGAGCGGTACGCAATTTGATCCTAAGGTAGTTGAGGCTTTCTTAAAGGTAATTATAAGGTTTAATAAAAAAGTTTACTTGGATCAAGATGCATATAAACAAGCAAAATAGTTTATGGTAGAAAAGCAAAGTGATTTGCAATCTGAACTTTTTTCGTCTTCGGATAATAGCGGACAATATAAGCCGCGTCGGCCGAAAAAGGCGTTTTTTTTACGAATTCGCGGATATGAAAAAGCGATGCTTTTAATTATGGGCTTGGTGGTAATTAGTATTATTGCTTTTTCTTTGGGGGTTGAAAGAGGCCGGCGGATTACCTGGAGTAAGAACAATGTCAGCATTCAGGCCGGATACACTATTCAGGTGGCAATTTATAGCAATAAGCAGCTTGCTTTGCGGGAGGCTCAGTTGCTACAGAAAGAGGGGTTAGCCCCGATGGTTTTTGCTAAGAAAGATTATATTGTTTTGTGCGTAGGCAAATTTTCTAATCAAGAGAGCGCGCAACCTTTGCTGATTCAATTGCAGAGAACCTACGCGGGTTGCCGCATAAGGAGGCTATAAACATGTCAATACATCCGTCATTAACTATCTCGGAAAAGGACAAAAAAACTCGTTCAGTATTAAAGCGTATTGAACGTATTAGGCAAATGCAAGAGAAGGGCAACTGGAAACAAGGTGACTCGGTTTATGGTCTACCTAAAATTAAAAGCTTAAGGATTAAGATTAAGAAAGAAAAGGTTGAAAAAGCCGCTACAGCTACCGAAGCGGGTGCGGCGCCGGCTGCATCGGGGGCGAAGGATGTTAAAGCGGCTGCTCCTAAAGCCGCTCCTAAAGCTGCGGCTAAAGCAGCTCCTAAAGCTTAAAATTGGCAAGGTTAAAACAAATGTTGAAAATTAGAATTACGTTTATATTTTTGTTGTTTTGTTTTGTATTGTCGGGTGTTTCGGTTGCGGATAATTTCGCGATTTTTACCGGTCAGATTAATACCAGCGGTATAAATGTTCGCGTGGATTCATCGGTGGGCGCGGAAGTGATTTGTACCTTGGCTAAAGGTGAATTAGTAGAAGTTGTTCGGGAGGCTTATGATTGGTATAAGATTCGCTTGCCCAAAACAGCTCCGGCATACATAAAGAAGAGTCTTTTAGAATGCAATAATGTTGATGCTAATTTTGCCTCTTCTCCGGAGAAGTGCCTGAGCGCTAAGGTAATCAAGGATAGGGTAAATATTCGGTTAAGGCCGACTGAATCGGCATGGATTTTGGGAAAAGTAGATAAAGCCACGGTAGTGGATATTGTCGCTGACGAAGAAGGTTGGTATAAGATTCATCCGGTTTATCAAAGCTATGGGTGGGTGAATAAAAAATTTGTGAATAAAGAAGCGGTTGTTTTTATGAAACAAAATTCTCTGGTTAAGATTACAGATACATCTAGATTAAATGAGCAGTTGGTTATTGCTGGCAAGGTTAGCCCCTATGGGATCGTGCTCTGGCGCAAGGCTACCCATAAACTGATCACCGCGGAAAATAAAATTTATTTACTTATCGGTGATCGTAAAAGTTTAGATAGCTTGAATTATCGTAAAGTTAAGCTCACCGGAAAATTAATTTGCCCACCGTTAAATAAATATCCGATTATGCAAATTGAGATTATTGAGGCGTTAAATTGAACATCTTAGATTTGTTTATTTCTTTTGCTGCTTCGTTTGCTCTTTTATTAATTGCAATGACCGTGCATGAATTTGCGCATGGCGCAGTGGCCTATAAGTTGGGAGATTCTACGGCCAGATTAAGCGGTCGGTTAACTTTAAATCCCTTGGCGCACATTGATCCTTTTTGGACGATTATTTTGCCGTTAGTTCTCTTCTTATCTACTGCCGGGCATTTTGTTTTTGGCGCGGCTAAGCCTGTTCCGGTAAATTATTGGAATTTGAAGAATCCCAAAAGGGATATGATTTGGATTGGTTTAGCCGGCCCTTTGGCTAATTTTATTCTGGCTTTTATGCTCGCAGGATTATTAAGATTCATTCCATCCGCGGGCGTGATCTCGTATTTAGTTTTTAATCTTTTGACGATTAATGTCGTTTTAGCGCTATTTAATCTTATGCCTATTCCGCCGTTAGATGGTTCGAAAATTTTAGCTGGTTTATTGCCCGCGAAGATATCCGAACAGTATGCTCATTTTGAGCGGTTTGGTTTTATTATTCTTTTTGTATTTATCTGGTTAGGGGTATTTGACCGTTTGCTTTGGCCGCTGGTGGGTGCGGTGATCGACTTGATGGGGGTGAGGTCCTAATATGCGTAAGATAAAGGTTAATTTAGGTAAGCGGGCGTACCAGATCGTTATTGGGTCGGATATTCTTGATCAGCTTGGCGCGCATTTAAAAAAACTTGATATGGGAACAGACGCTTTTATCATTAGCAATGCTTTTTTAAAAAATAAATATGGAACAAGGTTATCCAGAATTCTAACGGATAACGGATTTAATGGTCGCTATAAGTTAATTGCTGATAGTGAAAAGTCTAAATCTATGGAAACCGCTAGCCGGGTAATTAAAGAGCTGGCTAATTTTGATTGTAAGAAGAAAGTTTTTATTATTGCTTTTGGTGGAGGGGTGGTTGGAGATCTTGCCGGATTTGTGGCCTCGGTTTATAAACGCGGGATTAGTTATGTTCAGATTCCTACGACTTTATTGGCTCAGGTGGATTCAGCGATTGGCGGCAAAACGGCCGTAGATTTAGACTTTGGTAAGAACTTAGTGGGAGCATATTATCAGCCGAGACTAGTTTTTAGCGAAATAAATTTTTTAAAAAGTTTGGATGCACTGCAGGTTCGTTGTGGTATGGCCGAGGTGATTAAATATGCGGTAATCAAGGATCAGGGCCTTTTTAGTTTTTTAGAAAATAATTATGCACAAGTGATGCAACGTGATCCGGTTACTTTGGAAGTAATTATTAGCGCTTGCAGCCGGATTAAGGCGGATATCGTTGCTCAGGATGAGAAAGAGACGTTGGGTTTAAGGAGCATGCTTAATTTTGGACATACGATTGGACATGCGATTGAGGCGGCCGGCGGGTATCAAAGCTATAATCACGGCCAGGCGGTTAGTTTGGGTATGGTGGCGGCTGTGGATTTAAGCAGTCGATTAGGATTAATTGACATAAAGCTAGTGCGCCGTATTATAAATTTAATTAAGCTTTATGGCTTGCCGACAAGGATAAAGGGAATAGCGGTAGCCAATATAATTCGCGCGCATTATCATGATAAAAAATTTTCCGGTAAAGAAAATAAATTTGTGCTTATCAGCGGCATTGGGAAGCCGCGGATTGTGTGTAACATTAAGTTGGATCTAATTAAAGAAGCAATTTGCGGGTTAATTTAATCTTTATGCGTTAGGTTAGATGCTTTTGAGGCAGGAAATACCGTTTCTAGCGGGGAGTGGTAAGCGTAATTGTTTGACCGGCGCTATCTAACTGGACGTTATTGGCAGTAATCAAGCTCACCTTGGCTCCATCAATGTAATCATTCTCTCTTACAATTTGGTTATTGATTAACGCATAGCCGTCGTTATCGGAAAAGAATATTCCGTTTAAAATAAAGTTGGCTTTATCAGGCTTGCGCTCAGTTAGCGGTTGGTTTGGCGGAATAGAGGCAAGAGACGAATCTGTAGTTTGGACAATCGGTTGAGTGTTTTCTACCGGTGTTTGTTGAGTTTGAGCGCGATGAGCTTGGCTAGGGAAGGTTAAGCTATTCTTTTTAGTCAGAGAAGTATTGTTTTGCGGCAAATGTTTTAATAAGTTGAATATAAGGCTACCCAGCAAAAGTCCGGCAATTAAAATTAGAATATAGAGCATAAAAGGTTTGGGGGCTAGGGTTTTGGTGGACAGGGGATTGTCTTTAGCGGAATTTTTCAGGAGATGCTCTTCGGTTTTTTTTAAAGCCTCGTTAATAATACTCATGGGTTTTTATTTACCGAGTAACTGTCTAGTTCTTCAATACATCTTTTAATAATATTAAAATCGATATTGCTAGTTTCGCTGATAAATCCGGCTAAGAGTGCGCGATCGCAAAGCATATTGATTAATCTTGGCGTACCGCCTGAAAAACGGTTAATCATTTCAATCGCCTGATCACTGAATTCTATAGGCTTGTGCGATTTATCGGTCGTTGGTTGGTGATCATTTGGCTCTTGTTCCGGTAAGGCGATTTTTAAGCGGTAACTGATATAATTTCTAATTTCATCGCTGTCTAACGGCGTAATGTGGTAGCGCACCATGATTCTTTGCCGGAGTTGTCTTAAATCGTATAAATTAAGCCGTGCATTTAATTCCGGTTGACCGACTAAAATTACTTGTAAAAGTTTATCTTTTTCTGTTTCTAAGTTGGATAGCAAGCGAATTTGCTCGAGTAAGTTCGGTTTCAAATTTTGCGCTTCGTCAACAATCAGCACGAGATTATTCCCAGCGGTGGATTCACGCAGCAGAAAATTGTTTAGTTCTAGTACCATTCCGAGTTTTGTTTTCTTTCCCAAGGTGATTCCGAAATCTTTAACAATTGATTCGAGTAATTGAATCTCAGAAAATGTGGGGTTTAAAATAAAAGCGGTTTTTACGTTTTTGCTGACCTGGTTTAGGAAAAAACGACAGATGGTGGTTTTTCCGGTTCCGATTTCTCCGGTTAAAACAATGATTCCCTTTCTTTGAGAAACTCCATAAAGTAAATGCGAAAGGGCTTCTTTATGTTTTTTGCTGGAAAAGAAAAAAGCCGGATCGCTAGTCACGTTAAAAGGTCTTTCTTTTAATCCGTAGTATTTACAATACATTTATTTGCCTTGTTTGGTGACCATGTTTTGACAACCTATAGCTATCGCTTGATAATAATTATAGCAAAATAGCCTATTTTGTAAAGCATTGACATATTTAAAAATCTGTGTTATATTTGCACAATGGTGCCCTTAGAAAATCAGAAAGAAAATCGTCGCACACCTCGTTTAAATTTTTCTTCTCGGATTCGTTATCAACTTCGGGGGAAACCGGATTTTGATCGGGGGGTTAGTAAGGATATAAGTTCCGGAGGCTTAAGATTTATTAATGAACAGTTTATTCCTACAGCGTCTTTATTAATGCTGGAGATAAATGTTTTGAATCGTATTATCCGGCCGATCGGTAAGGTTGCTTGGTCGCAGTCTTTAGCGCATTCTAATCGCAATCAGATGGGCGTAGAGTTTATAGAGTTTAACCGTATCGATCAACAGTATCTTAAAGATTTTATCGATATGCAGACAGAACGAGTTTAAACCAAGGAAAGGAAAGTGTTATGGCAGCAGAAGCAGTTAAAAGCAGCGAGGCAGATGCAAAACCTAAAGCTGAAAAGCAGACTAATTGTTTGGCTTGTAACAAACTGATCAAGAAATTAAAACTTTATTATCGTGACGGCAAGTTTTATTGCAGCAAGAGATGTTGGCGCACATTCATCGATAAATCGAAAACTGAAGAGAAAAAATAATGAAGAGTGCTAAAGAACGCAGGATTCATCCGCGCCTGGCGCATAAATTGCCGCTTAATCTGAAAGTTGACGGTTATGATTTTTCTACCGTATCGCACAATATCAGTAGTGTGGGTGCTTATTGTCATATCGATAAATATATGCCGCCATTTACTAGAATTTCCGTAAAATTAAGCTTACCGAATAAAACTCAGGCGAATAAGAGTACAATTGTTGAATGCAAAGGGGTAGTGGTAAGGACGGAAGATGAGCTAAACGGTGGATTTAATCTGGCGATATTCTTTAATCAGATGCGCGATGATCAGCGTAAAAAGATTGCCCAGTATATAAGTCAGTTCTTGCCCTAAAATTCATACGTTTCTCTAAAACTCTTGAAATCAATTGGCAAAAGTAAGAAAGTATAATTCCGTAAAGTTAGTTTTTGGCTTCATCTATCATGATGAAGCCATTTTTGTGCGCGCTAGAAATAAAATTAAATCAATATTCGGCAAAATTGATTTTGAGTCTGATGCGCTTGTTTTTAATTGTACGGATTACTATTCCAAGGAGATGGGGAGCGGTTTAAAAAGAAAATTTATTAGTTTTAGAAAATTGATCACGATGGATGAGCTTTATCGCATTAAGCTCTATGCGAATCGTCTCGAGTCTAAATTTTTAAATGCCACGCATCGATTGATCAATATTGACCCAGGTTATCTTGATAAAGCGAAACTTGTGCTGGCCTCCACTAAGGATTACGCTCACAGAATTTATTTGCATAAAGGAATTTTTGCAGAGATTGCTTTAACTTATCGGGGTAGTTCGTTCTCTCCTAATGATTGGAGTTATCCGGATTACCGGAGCAAAGAATATATTGATATTTTTAATCAGATTAGGGCGCTTTATGCCCCATAAATAGTACGGGTTAATTATATTATGACGGATTATCCGGTTTATCTAAAAGCGTTAAAAAGCGGAAAATTAAAAAAGGTCGCGGATACCCTTTTTAACTCTTTGCGATCATGTACCATCTGTCCGCGATTATGCTCGGTTAACCGCTTAGAAGATAAGGTTGGTTTTTGTAAAACTAAAAAATCGGCTAAAGTTTATAGTTTTATGGCGCACCATGGAGAGGAGCCGCCAATCTCAGGAAACAAAGGGTCGGGAACGATATTTTTCAGCCATTGCAATATGCGGTGTGTTTATTGTCAAAATTACGAGTTTAGCCAGCTGGGCAAAGGGGTAGAGTATACAACTAAACAGCTGGCAAAGCTAATGCTCGATTTGCAAAATTTGGGTTGCCACAATATTAATTTAGTTACCCCCACGCATGTTCTGCCGCAAATTCTTTTAAGTTTGGATGAAGCAGCTGCACAAGGTCTTAAGATTCCTTTGGTTTATAATACTAGCGGTTATGAGCTCGCTTCGACTATTGAAATGCTTGATGGAATTGTGGATATCTATCTTGCGGATATGCGGTATGCAGATGGCGGAATCTCTCAAAGATTGTCTCAGGCCCTCGACTATCCTCAAGTTAATCGAGCAGCAATTAAAGAGATGTATCGCCAGGTGGGAGGGGCAAAGTTCGACGATTCCGGGGTAATGACGCAAGGTTTAATTATCCGGCACTTAGTGCTTCCGAATCAATGTTCGGGTACGGATTCGATCATGCAGTTTATTGCCCGGGAAATCTCCGAGGGCACCTATATCAGCTTAATGAGCCAGTATCTTCCTTATTATCAGGCTTCGGATTATCTTGAAATTAACCGTCGTTTAAAAGCTTTGGAGTATATGGAAGCGAAGAATATTCTAAAGAAGTATAACTTATTTAACGGCTGGATTCAGGAGTCATATGGCGCCGAACGTTTCGCGGGAGTAAATATCAAGCCGAGTTAAGTATGCCTAAAGTATGGTGGTTTAAAAAAATTATTGATTTTGTTTTTGCTAAATTTTTTCGGATTAATGATTCTGCGGAAAAAATTGCTTTAGGCGTTGGTTTGGGGGTTTTTTCCGGGCTAATACCGGGAACCGGACCGGCGGCGGCTATCTTTTTAGCATTTATTTTTCGGGCAAATCGGGCGGCGGCATTGTTGAGCAGTATCCTTACGAATACCTGGTTAAGCCTAGTAACTTTTATCTTGGCAATAAAATTGGGTTCTGTTATACTGAGGGCAGATTGGCAAGAAGTCTATCAAAACGCCCATGGTTTAATTCATAATTTTGGCTGGGTCAAGTTTTTTAAGTTATCATTTGTTAAAGTGCTTATGCCGGTTATTATCGGGTATGCGGTCATCGGCTTATTTCTTGGAATCATCGGTTATTTAGTAACTTTTCTTATAATCAGGAGGAAGACTCATGGAAGCGAAACAATTCACGCGAAATATTAGAGATGATTTTAATCGCACAATAAGCTTGGTTGGAGTTATCCCTCTATTGGTTTTTATTTATCTATTGATTGGCAAAATCGCCAGTATTAGTGTTTTGGCCGGCAATGTTGGGGTGATCGTATTGGCGACCATCGGAGTTTTTGTTACGGGCATTGTTGTGGGCAGAAGGATGTTGATGTCCGTCACTTTAAAATTAATTGACGATAACCAGAGAATTTTGACTATGCAGCAGGAGATGATGGATAAGAACCGTTTAGTGGCCATTACCGACACGGTGCTGGGCTTAAGTGATAAGATTAATAATCCGCTACTAACTTTACGGGGAAATTTGGATTTGTTAGAGACGGATCTTAAAGAAATGAATTTAGCTGAAAATATTAAAAAAAGACTTGGAATTATTAAGTCCAGTTGCGAGACGATTAGGGAGGTTTCTCATAAGTTGGCGCAGCTATCTAAGCCTAAGACAACTACGGTTTATGAGAATATTCGGATGGTGGATTTAGATAAAACCGAATAATCTAAAATTAACGGTTAAGCGGGGGTTTAGTAAATGAAGAAAATAGTTTTGTTAAGGCACGGGGAAAGCATTTGGAATAAAGAAAATCGCTTCACAGGTTGGACGGATGTCGATCTATCTGAGAAAGGCGTTCAAGAAGCTAATGCTTGCGGAAAATTGCTTAAAAAAGAAGGCTTTGTTTTTGATTTGGCTTATACCTCTGTTTTAAAAAGAGCGATTCGCACTCTTTGGTTAACTTTGGATGAGATGGATTTAATGTGGATTCCGGTCTATGCTTCTTGGCGGCTTAATGAAAGACATTATGGAGCGTTGCAGGGGTTAAATAAATCCGAAACGGCCGCTAAGTATGGAGAAGAACAGGTGCTCATCTGGAGAAGAAGTTATGATATTCCTCCCATGGCTTTAGATAAAAATGATTCACGTTATCCGGGCAATGACGCGCGTTATAAAGGACTTGACTCTAAATATCTTCCGCTTACAGAGTGTTTAAAAGATACGGTGGCCAGATTTTTGCCTTATTGGCATGAGACAATTTCTCCGGCTGTTAAAAGCGGAAAACGCGTGATTATTGCTGCGCATGGAAATTCTTTGCGCGCCTTGGTTATGTATTTAGATAATATTTCTGAAAACAAAATTGTAAATTTAAATATTCCAACCGGGATGCCTTTGGTTTATGAACTAGATGACAATTTAAAGCCGCTAAAGAATTATTATTTAGGCGATCCGGAAGCGGTAAAAAAAGCCATGGAGGCGGTAGCTAACCAGGGTAAATCTAAATAGGTTGCCTGTCGGTAGCTAGGAGGAGGTTAAAAATGGCAGTTAAAAGAATAGGTGAGGAATATAAATGTAATGTTTGTGGCAATGAAGTAATCGTTACTAAAGTCGGTGGAGGCGAGTTGGTTTGTTGCGGGAAGCCGATGGAGAAAACAGAAGGTTAGGCCATCCGCTGGTAAGCAAAAAACTGCGCCAGCGTGGTGTCCGCATATAGGGAGGGCAGGGAAATGAGTAAATCTATTAAGGGTTCTAAAACAGAGCTAAATTTATTAAAAGCATTTGCCGGTGAATCGCAGGCACGTAATCGCTATACTTATTTTGCTTCGGTGGCAAAAAAATCTGGATTTGAGCAGATTGCTAATATTTTTACCGAAACCGCGGAGAATGAAAAGGAGCACGCTAAAATATTTTTTAAACACTTAGAGGGTGGAGATGTGGAGATTACGGCCAGTTATCCTGCAGGTGTAATTAGCGATACTAAAAGCAATTTAGAAGAAGCGGCGGCCGGAGAAAATATGGAGTGGACAGCGCTTTATGCGGACTTTGCTAAGACGGCTAAAGATGAAGGATATCTTGAAGTAGCGCGCTCTTTTGAGCAGATAGCTAAGGTTGAAAAATTTCATGAGGCGCGTTATCGGAAGTTAATCAATAATTTTAGCAATAGTGAAATATTTAAGAAGAAATTAAATGCTAAGTGGCATTGCATTAACTGCGGTTATGTTATTGAAGGCAATGATGCCCCTAAAGAATGCCCGGCTTGCAAACATCCGCAGGCATATTTTGAAGTTTTAGCAGAAAATTATTAAATTTTAAATGAAAGAAAAAACATTTTTTGTCACAGTAGTTTTATTAACGTTTTTAGTAAATAGTCAATGTAGCGCTGAGGGGGGTTCGGAGATGAGATTGTCTAGTCCGGTATTTGAAAATAACGCAGTTATTCCCCTTCAATTTAGTTGTCAGGGGGAAGGTGTAAATCCTCCGCTAGCTATCGAGAATATACCAGAAAATACTCAAAGCTTAGCTTTAATTGCCGACGATCCCGATGCCTCGGGTGGTATGTTTGTGCATTGGGTGGTTTATAATATTCCGGTGATTAGTCAAATTGAGCAAAATAGCGTACCGGGTCAACAGGGCAGCAATGATGCAGGTGGAGTGGGTTATATTGCTCCCTGCCCGCCTTCCGGCACTCATCGGTATTTTTTTAAAATTTATGCATTGGACAGGGTATTTGATTTGGATGAAGGAGTAAGCAAATCTTCGCTAGAAAGTGCCATGTCGGGCCATATATTAGATCGGGCAGAGTTAGTGGGTTTATATAAAAAAAGTTGAGCAAAAAAAGCATAGCCTGGCATATTTATATAATTAAATGTTCAGATGGCTTGCTATATACCGGCATTACCAATAATTTAGAGCGCCGGATAAAAGAGCATAATAGCGGAAACGGCTGCCGGTTTACTAAATATAGAGCACCGATTAAGCTTGTGCATTGTGAAAAGGCGGTTAGCAGATCTTTAGCTTTAAAGAGAGAAGCAAAGATTAAAAGTCTAGCGCGTAAGAAAAAATTGGAACTGATTGAAAGCAAAAAGTAATTTATTTTTAGGGAAGGATAAAGATGGCAAATTTTTCTTTTGAAATTGTTTCGGAGGTTGATTTGCAGGAAGTGGACAATGCGGTAAACCAGGCAATTAAGGAGTTGGCGCAGCGTTATGATTTTAAGAATAGCAAGGCTTCCATCGCTTTTGACCGTAAAGAAAAGAAAATCACGCTTGTTGCCGATGATGATTTTAAATTGCGTGCGCTTACCGATATTTTAACTCTGCGTTTGGCGAAAAGAGGAGTTTCGATTAAATCTTTTAAATTTAATGATCCGGAGAAGGCTTTTGAGGGGTATCTGCGCCAGGGGGTTGAAATTTGCACGGGCATTGATAAGGAGCATGCAAAAGAGTTAATCGGTATTATTAAAGGTTTAGGAGCTAAAGTGCAAACACAGATCGAAGGAGAGAAGATTAAAGTCAGTTCTGCTAAAAAAGATGAGCTGCAGGTAGTCATTGCTCATTTACGCGGAGTGGATTTTTCTGTTCCGTTGGGATTTGGTAATTATCGGTAAGTAGCCGGCATTTTAATGATTGATCTGGTTAGTAAGGTTTAAAAAAAATGAGAGGAGAAAGAATGTTAAAATTAGGTAAATTTATGATTTTTTTTATTATTATGTTTACAAGTGTGCGTCTTTTTGCCCAGTCAAGCGATCTTGGGATGAGCAACGTGGAATTTAAAAAAATAGATACTAATCAGGATGGTTTTGTTAATTTAAATGAGATGCAGGCTTATCAAACTCAAACATTTAAAGAGTTAGATAAGGATAAAAATAATTACATTGATACTGCGGAGATAGAGTCGGATCAAACGGATGTGCATAAGCTCGCGGATAAAAATCAAGATGGTAAAATTACTAAAGCTGAGTCCGTCTCTCAATTTAATGAGTATTTTAACCAAATGGATAAAAACCAGGACGGAATAATATCGGAAGCCGAATATACTGATTATTGGAAATTAATTTATAAGTTTTAAAAATAAAGTGTAATCCTTGCAGTATAAGCTTTTTAGTATTATTCTAAATAGTCTTCCGGATTAAATTAACCAATATAAATTATAATTAAGGTTGAAATATGATTTCAGTAAATAATGTGTCTTTGGAGTTCGGGCAGCGTAAGCTTTTTACTAAAGTAAACATTGTTTTTTCTCCCGGTAATTGCTATGGCTTAATCGGTGCTAATGGCTCCGGTAAGTCTACTTTTTTAAAGATTCTTTCACAAGAGATCGATTCTTCGGCCGGAGAAGTAATCATACCTACCGGTAAGCGGCTTTCAGTTTTAAAGCAGGACCAGTTTGCTTTTGATCAGTATTCTGTTTTAACTACGGTAATTATGGGGCACAAGCGATTGTATGAAATTATGGCGGAAAAGGAATCAATTTATGCTAAAACCCCTTTTACTGATGAGGATGGGATGCACGCTTCAAAACTTGAAGAAGAGTACAGCGAGTTGGGCGGCTGGAACGCGGATTCTGATGCCGCTAAACTTCTAAGTGATTTAGGCATCGAAGAATCGCTGCATAGCGCGCAAATGACTCAGCTGGAAGCCGGACAAAAAGTGCGCGTATTATTAGCGCAGGCATTATTTGGTAATCCGGATATCTTGCTTTTAGATGAGCCGACCAATCATTTAGATGTGGAGTCATGCATGTGGCTTGAAGAGTTTCTTTGTGAATTCCAGAATACGGCGATTGTGGTCTCTCATGATCGTCATTTTCTGGATAAAGTTTGCACGCATATTGCTGATATTGATTATTGCAAGATTCGTCTATATCCGGGTAATTATACTTTTTGGTCGGAGGCGAGCCAGCTGGCTGCCCGACAGCGCAGCGAATCGAATAAGAAAATTGAGGAGCAGCGCAAAGATTTAAAAGATTTTATTATGCGTTTTGCCAATAATGCTTCTAAAGCGCGTCAAGCGACCAGCCGTAAAAAGATTCTGGAAAAGCTTACTTTAGATGACATCGGACCGTCTTCGCGTAAATATCCTTATATAAATTTTGAACCTGAACGGGAGGCGGGAAACGATCTTTTAAGTATAAATAATTTATTTAAAAAATTGGATTCCGATACAATCTTTGAGCGGCTTAATATTGCTATTCATAAAGGGGATAAGGTAGCTTTTGTTGGTCCGAATGATTTAGCTAAGACTATGCTTTTTGGAATTTTAATGAATGAGTTTTTGGCAGATAGCGGAACATTTAAGTGGGGTGTTTCTACACGGCGTGCATATTATCCGAGAGATAATTCTGCATTTTTTAATTCCAAAGCAACTGTAGCTGATTGGCTCAGGCAATTTTCGAGCAATACTGAAAATGAGTTTATTCATGCTTTTTTGGGGCGCATGCTTTTTTCTGGCGAAGAATCATTAAAACCGGTAAATGTTTTATCCGGCGGAGAGAAAGCTCGGTGCATGTTTGCTCGGATGATGGTCACCCAGCCGAATGTGCTTATTTTGGATGAACCGACGAACCACCTGGATCTAGAGTCGATTACGGCTTTAAATCGCGGTTTGGACAAGTTTTCCGGGACAATTCTTTTTTCTTCTCATGATCATGAGCTAGTTCAAACCGTAGCTAACCGGATTATTGAAATTACTCCCCGAGGATATATCGATCGGATTAGCTGCACTTTTGATGAATATTTAGCGAATGAACAGATTAAAGAACAACGTCATCAGCTATATAAGACTGGATAAAGAATAGGAGAGACCGGGAATGAAAGTGATCGCATTTAACGCTAGCGCGCGTGCGGATGGGAATACCGCAATTCTTATAAATCAGGTGTTTAAAGAGCTAGAAAGTTCAGAGATTAGAACTGAACTTATTCAGTTAGCCGGGGAAAAAATATCCGGCTGTATTGGTTGCGGTCAATGTTTTATTAATAAGAATAATAAATGCGCTTTGACTGAAGATTTGATTAATGAGTATGTTGCCAAAATGGTTCAAGCTGATGGAATAGTTATCGGCACTCCGACATATTTTGCTGATTGTACGGCGGCCGCTAAAGCCCTGATTGAAAGAACCGGTATGGTCAGCCGGGCAAATGGCAACTTATTTAAACGCAAGGTAGGGGCGGCAGTGGTTGCGGTTAGGCGGGGCGGAGCGATCCACGCTTTTGATTCTATAAATCATTTCTTTACTATTGGAGAGATGTTTATCGTGGGCGCATCATATTGGAATATGGGCTTGGGTCGTGAAATTGGGGAAGTTGCTGCTGATCAAGAGGGGTTAAATACCATGACTGTTTTGGGCAAAAACATGGCTTGGCTCTTGAAAAAAATTAATACTTGATTTTTTTTAACAAAGACTTATAATTAATAAAAGAGTAAGCATCAATTAGGAGTAACATCATGCGCTTATTTGTTTTGCGCGGGTGTTGTCCAGGTGGACAAAAAGGAGGAAGTATGGCATATCAGCAAGGTGGCGGGTTTGGCGGGGGTCCTCGGGAGATGCACAAGGCAGTTTGTGGTGAATGCAAAAAAGAGTGCGAAGTGCCTTTTAAACCCAGAGAAGATCGTCCGATATATTGCAAAGAGTGTTATTCTAAGCGTAAAAACGAAGGTCGTTAACTTATAGACTAAAGCGAAAAGGGGGCGCAGCTATTTTTTTAAAAAAAAGATTAAAATAGTGGCGTCCCCGATTTTTTAATCGGAGGATGGAGACATGGTGGTTAAAGCGAAGGATAAAAAGTCGGGATCAGCTTTGATGTTCGGAGAAAGTGTTTCAGATGAGATTCGTAAACGTGCTCAGGAACTTTTTGAAAAACGGGGAAGCGCTTCAGGAGATGCTTTGACTGATTGGCTGACCGCAGAAAAACAAATAAAAGCCGAGTTAAAAAAGTAATTTGCTAAAGAGTCATTTTTTTAACAATAAGGGACTATGCAGTAGAAGGTAGTCCTTTATTGTTTTTTTTATTTGTTAATTGCATTGCAAAGTTAAGTTTAAGAAAATTATGCGCGACCTATGAAAAGTCAGGTTTATTTTATTCCCGTAAGTAATCGGGATAATTTGCAAGCCATCAATCAGAAACTTAAGTGTCTGATTGATAAGAGCAAGGTTTTGGATTTTATTTATAAAAATGATCGTGTTGCCCTCAAGCTGCATTTTGGCGAGGAAGGAAATACGGGTTTTGTTTGCCCTGAGCAGGTAAGTGTAATTGTAGATGCGGCTATTCAGCGGGGTGGAGATGTATTTCTTTCTGATACTAATACTCTTTATCGCGGTAGGCGCTTGAATTCAAAAGAACATTTGCAGCTCGCTTATGAGCACGGTTTTACTAAAGAAATAACCCATGCCGATATAATTATTCCTGATGATGCTCAAGCAAAAAATGTTGATTGTGTAGAGATTAATCAAAATTTCATAAAGTGCGCTAAGATTGCGCGTATTTATAACGATATTGATGCGCTAATTGCGATAAGTCATTTTAAGGGTCATATTTTAACCGGTTTTGGCGGGGCTTTAAAGAATGTGGGGATGGGTTGTGCTAGCCGGCAGGGCAAGCTTGCTCAACATTGTGATTTGGCCCCGGTTGTTTATGCGGATAAATGTATTGGTTGTGGTGAATGTATAGCGGTCTGTCCGGTTGAAGCAATTAAGCTGGTAGACAAAAAATCCGTAGTGGACAAAACAAAATGTATCGGCTGTGCTAGTTGTTTGGCGGCCTGCCCGACTATGGCCATGTTTATAGATTTTAAAGTCGGTAGTCAACTGCAGGATAAAATGGTTGAATACACGTTAGCGGTGCTCAAAGATAAGAGAAAAAGATGCGGATTTATAAATTTTGCGATTAAAATTAATAAGGAATGTGATTGCTGGGGGATGGAGAACCCGCGGATTGCTCCGGATATCGGGATATTGGCTTGCGTTGATCCGGTGAGCATTGATCAAGCCAGTTTTGATTTAGTAAATAAGGCTTGCGCTAAAGATATTTTTAAAGAAACTCATCCTGAACAGGACGGTAGAAGGCAGTTGGAGTATGCTCAAAGTATTGGCCTGGGTAATCTGGATTACGATTTAATAGAATTGTGAAGATAAATCAATATGGCGTATGTTTATATTAAAATGTTCATGTTGTTTATTTGCATAAAAAATGGAGGGATTAATGTTTAGGGAGAAAATTAAGGTTCTTGATTGCACGGTAAGGGACGGCGGACTGATGAATAATCATAATTTTGACCTGCGTTTTGTGCGTGAAGTTTATAAGGCGCTTTCAGAAGCGGGCATAGATTATATGGAGATTGGCTATAAAAATTCACAACGTCTTTTTAGCGTTAAAGAATATGGGAAATGGAAATTTTGCAATGATCAGGATATTCGGGAAGTTATCCAGGGGGTTGAGTCGTCAACTAAGATCTCGGTGATGGTTGATGTGGACAGGGTGGATATTGAAGATGTTTTGCCTAAAAAAGATAGCCCTGTGGATATGATTAGGGTGGCGACTTATGTTAAGGATGTGGATAAGGCGATATATCTGACTAATCACTTTGCGGATAAAGGCTACGAAACCGCGGTAAACATTATGGCTATTTCTCGGGCACTGGATAATGAGCTCACCGAGTGTTTGCAACAGCTTGAAAAAGAATGTTCGGCAAAGATAATTAATATCGTGGATAGTTTTGGTTCATTGTATCAAGAAACAACGGAATTTTTGATCAAAAAAGCAAAAAGTATTTTAAAAAGCAAGGATGTCGGGATGCATGCCCATAATAATCAGCAGTTGGCATTTGCAAACACAATCGAGGCAATTATTCATGACGCAAATTACGTGGATACGACTATTTTTGGTTTGGGCCGGGCAGCCGGAAATTGCCCAACGGAGTTGATTTTAGGGTTCTTAAAGAATCCTAAATATGACATTCGGCCGATTCTTGATGTGATTTCCAAAGAGTTTATTCCCCTGCAAAAGAAAATTGAATGGGGCTATTTTATTCCTTATGCGATTACGGGAATTCTTGATGAGCATCCGCGTACGGCGATTGCTCTGCGGGAGAGCGATAAGAAGGAGAACTACCGTGAGTACTATGAGAGCTTAGTCGGTGAGGTTGAAGAATAATATGGATGTAAATGTTTTTAAGCAGAAGCCAATTTTCGGAATCGTTAGGGGAGTAGAGCTTAATCAGATTGAGCCGTTAATTGAAGCGGTGATTGATGCCGGTCTTGAAACTTTGGAAATAACCTTAAACACCCCGGGTGCCTTTGAATTGATTAAAAAGGCAAAGCGAGTTTCTGCGGGTAGGGTTTCCTTAGGGGCAGGAACAGTGCTCTCTATGAAAGATTTAAAGTTGGCTTTAAAGAGTGGCGCTACGTTTATCGTAATGCCTGTCTGCGTTAAAGAGATAGTTAAATATTGCATAAAGAATAAAATTCCTGTATTTCCTGGAGCGCTTACACCCATAGAAATTAATCAGGCTTGGAATTGCGGAGCGACAATGGTTAAGGTCTTTCCGGCAAAATTTTTTGGCCCGGAATATTTTAAGGAAATTAAAGGTCCGTTTGATCAGATTGAGCTTTTAGCCTGTGGGGGAGTCACTGCTGAGAATTTAAAAGAATATTTTTCTGCGGGTGCAAACGCAGTTTCTTTTGGTGGTAGTGTTTTTAGAAGAGATTGGCTAGAGAATAATGATTTCTGTAAGATAGGCCGCGCAGTCAAAAATTTTATAAATGCCTGGGATTGTCTTAAAATAAATGGAAGTAAAAATAATTCGTAGTCAGCGGCGTAAGCGTTCAGTAGGCGCGCGGTTAGTTAACGATCTGCTTTTGATTAGCGCTCCATTATCGCTTTCTCAAGATAAACTGGATGAGATAATCGGTGATTTTAAATTAAAATTTTCCCGGCAGAAGCTTAAAAATGAATTGGGTAAAGAGAAAAATTTATTAAATTTAGCCAAGATATTAAATAAACAATATTTTAACAATCAGCTAAAGATCAAGGGGATCGAATATTCCATTAATCAAAACAGTCGATTTGGTTGTTGTAATTATCATACGGCTAAAATTCTTATTTCGCATAAAATCGGACTTATGCCTAAATGGGTTAGAAAGTATGTGCTCGTGCATGAGATGGCGCATTTAATTGAGCCGAATCATGGCCGGGTGTTTTGGGAAATAGTCGGTCGTTATAAATTGGCAGAAAGAGCCAGAGGGTATTTGATGGCTTTTGGTTTTACTAATTTACTTGATTAGAATGTCGAAATTATCCAGATGTTTAGTGGTAGGATTGTTTTTGTTTTTTTTAGCAGGATGCGCTGAGGATCGTCCGGTTAAGGGGTCGTACCCAAAAATGGGGTTGGCTTCCTGGTATGACCCCAGCGTTACCTCTCCGGAGCTATTTAAAACATGGGGCATAACCTGTGCGATGCGTAAGGTGGATTACGGAAAATATTACCGTGTTTGTAACTTAGCCAATAATAAGTGCGTGTTTGTCCGTCACAATGATTTTGGGCCCTCATTGGGTATGTATCGAAAAAAAAGAATTATTGATTTAAGCAAGTCGGCTTTTAGAAAGATCGCGGATTTGGATCTGGGGTTAATACCGGTATCGGTGAGTCGGGTTTATGAAGCGCGCATTGATTAAGATAAAGCGTTACACAGGTAAATTTGTTAATGTTAATATTGTATTAAGTTAATAGATTTAGAAGAACGGATTAAGCTTAAATCAAATGAGAAGTATTAAAAGTATAATTAGAAACAGTTTCAAAAAAGTATTACCTTTGCAAAAAATATCGTATTGGTTAAGAAGGGTGCGGGATTTTGTTTCTATTGTAAATATCCGGTTAATTCTAAAAATCTTTTTAAGAAGAGAGATGGTTCTAAAACTTTATAATCAAGGTCTGGCCGGCAGACTTTTTACTTTTGCTACAACTAGTGTAGCATGCAAAGAAAGAAAATGGAGGATGAAATTAATCTGGATTAAGAATTATCTTTGTGGGTGTGACTTTTCTGATTTGTTTGACAACGATATTGAACGGGCAAATGATGACGCGGCTACGGGTTTCGATGACTTTGTTTCATTTGCACCTCGGTTTTTAACGATGGATAAGCACATTTTTTATAGCGACCTTTTCTTTACTAAATTTAATAATGCTCTTCCGGGACTCCATGGTTTATGCGTGCTTAACAGAGAAGCAAGGGAGGCAATTCATTTTGAATTAAATTTGCTTCGACCTAAAAAAATAATCGAAAATAAGCTACTGTCTTTTCCGCCTAATACCATTGGTGTGCATATTAGGATGACAGATTCAAGTTGGAAAAAATTTATTAATTACGATTGGTTTGATAAAAGGATGGAGCAGCTGATTAAAGAAAATGATCAGATTGTTTTTTTTCTTGCTACGGATTGCGCCGTTACTCGGGATAAATATTTAAAAAAATTTCCGAACAAAATTTTATATTATGAATCTGAGTTAGCTGGTTTGACGGATTCAGTTTCTTGTAGGAGAGGAACGATTGATGGCGCTCAGCAGGCACTTTTAGATTTACTCACGTTATCGAGAACTTCCAGAATTTTAGGTACGTATGGCAGTACTTTTGGTTGGTTGGCTTCGCTGTGGGGAGATATCCCCATAGAATTCAATGTGCCTGAAAAATTGACTACTGATATTTAGTTTTTTTTATTTTTCGTTTAAAAGAATAAGGAGTTTTATGCTTAATATTAATTTGATAAAAAATGAATAGCCGCTATTATTTTGATAGAATTATATTTTATATAAGCAATCCATTTGCCATTATTGAATACTTGGGAAGAATTTTTAAGCGCCGGATTTATTTCCCGACATTAAACCGGTTAGAGTATCTAGTTTATTGTTTTTTTAATATCTATAGAAAGAGGCCAGAATTCTATAAAGTCGTAAATAAGAATTTGTTATCCGTGATAATTGTAACCTATAATTCAGCGGATTATTTGGATAATGCTTTACAGATATTTGAGAATGATAGTTTAGGTAAGGATTGTGAAGTCATTATTATTGATAATAATTCTAGAAATAAAGAATATCTGCGTAAGTATGAAAAAAGAAATAAGTATAAGGTTGTATATAACGTTGATAATTTGATGTTTACTAGAGCGGTAAACCAAGGAATGCGGATGGCCACTGGTGGATATGTTCTGCTACTGAGTCCGGATGTGTCTTGGGATAATAATTTAAGACCTGATCCTATAATCAGGATGTTTTCGGCGATGGAAAGTAACAAGCATGTTGGTGTCGTGGGAATTGTTCAGAAGGTGCTTAATTCCGGTAAAACTATTTTTTCCGAAGGTCGGATTATAAATAAACTAACCGGCCGACAAGTCACGCCTAGCGAAGTGTTTGTAAAGTGGAGAGATGAGCTATACTGTATTGATATGTTAGAAAGAAATGATCGGTATGAATATGAAAGAACCTTATGGGTCTGGGGTTCTATTTTTATGATTAAAAGGGAACTGATTAATCAAATCGGATTTTTGCCTTATAACCAGACATGCGTGCATGGTTTTAGTGAAATTATTTACTGCCAAATTGCAGCTTATCGCAAATGGAAGATGATGGTTGTAAAGAACAGTTATGCGTATCATCCGTATCTGATAAAGACAGAAGGAGGATGTGATGCTGAAAATCCAACAGTTTATTGCTCGTAATCGTAGAAACCGCTTAATTGCTAAAATAAATAATTATTGTTTAGAGTTTAATCGTAATTATGAAAATTTTGATTATAATTTTTATAGTAATGGCGAATATGCATTGCTTAAAAGAATAAGCGATGACTTAAGCATTAAAATTATTGTTGATGTGGGGGCGAATATTGGTGAGTATGCTACGCTGGCCGCGAAAATTTTTCCATGCGCAAAGATATACGCATTAGAAATTGTACCGTATACAGCTGTGCAGCTTAAAGCATATTGCAAGGATCATGCGAATATAGATGTATTTAATATCGGGCTTTCTGACGCAGAAGGTCAGGAGCAGGTTAAATTCTTGCCGCAGGATTATTTGCTATCGACTTGTGTTGATAATCTATTAGAAATTTCTACCGGAATTCAGACGCAGGTTATTGATTGTAGCGTAACCTCTGGAGATAAATTTTGCTTACAAAATAAAATTGGTTTAATAGATTTTCTAAAAATCGATGTGGAAGGATATGAGCATAAAGTTATTCAAGGATTTCGCGAAATGCTTTCGAGCGGTAAGATAAGAGTAATGCAATTTGAATATGGCTGGGCGAGCATTATAACAAAGTTTTTGCTAAAAGATTTTTACGATTATCTGGAGAGTTTTGGTATGAAGGTAGGTAAAGTCTATCCGCAGTATGTAGATTTTAATAAATATCATTTTGCGGATGAAACTTTTTTAGGGGCAAATTATGTCGCCGTATCTTCTTCTGAGAAATCTTTAATTGAAAGATTGAGTTAAAATTTAGTAGCTGAATAAAACGGAGTAAGTTGCCGCCAACGCTAAGCGGTTTCTGTTGATAATTTAAGAAACCGATCGGGAAGATTATGATTAAACTGCTTTTGTGTTTTATAATATGCTTTATTTTGTCAGCAAAGATTAAGCTTTTTAGAATTTATTTTATTAATCTCTTAATTGGTTTTTTAATCTTTGAAATTCTAATAGCGTTAATGCTTGTCTTTCCATTATTTGCAAAAATTGGTCCAAAAGCTTTTTTGCGCGATATATATAGTCGCAAATATCGTAACATAATCCAAATGGATCCGGAATTTGTGCGTTATGACCCTGATCTTAAATATACGCTTAATCCGGGCACTTTTTTATTCCATAATCCAGAATTTACTAACGAATTTAAAGTTAATAGCCTGGGAACTCGTGATGATGAAGATGCTTTACTGGTTCCCGAAATTGTCGTTTTGGGTGATTCAGTTCCTATGGGCTGGGGCGTTAATCAGAATGAAACATATGCAAAGATAATTGAAAAATTAAGCGGTAAGAAAGTTTTAAATGCCGCTATTTCATCTTATAGCACCGTGCAGGCTATGCGTATTTTAGATAGGGTGGATACCTCTAAAATAAAATATTTAATAGTTTATTATGAAAATTGGAAATTTCTAGAAAATTTTTCATATTTTAGGCTGAAAGATAAATTTAAAAACATCGATCGCAAAACATATGAAAAAACCGTGTTAAATTATAAAAAAATGAAAAGATATTTTCCGATGAAATACTCAGTAAGTGCATGCGTATATTTATTTGACCAGTTAAATAATGCTCAAGCGCCCACGATTAACGCTCCACCGGCTGGGTTAGAGGCTGAGATTTTTTTATATGTGCTTGTTAATGCTAGTCATTTGAATCTGAATAATCTCAGTGTAATTGTTGTGTGTGATAAAGATTTTGTTAAAACATTAAAAGAGATGAATACGCCTCAAGAGAAATATTATATAAAAAATTTAATTTTAGTCGCGCAGCCAGATGTGGTAAATGATTGCGCCTATGTGCTTGATGAGCATCCGACAGCTAAATGGCACAGAGTTGTAGCGGATGAAATAATCAAAGTTTTATAGCAGAGATGTTGGTGTAGTGGTCGTATAAATAGTGCTTATTAGCATAATCAAAAATAGCGATAAAATATTTAGTATAGTAAAATTGTAATAATGATTTGTATCGACAGAGCATTAAAATCGGGTGGTATTTAAAAATTTTTAATAAGTGGTGGTACATATGTTTGAGATGTTTAAAAAAATATTAAATAGAATTTTGATACCGCAGCAAATTCATACACTAAGAGAGATGCGTAAATTATGTTACAAATATTTGTATACCCATGATCTTGCGAAACAAGCTATGGTTTTTAACTCTGATAAATGGGATAGTCATCGCTATATTTCGCATTATGTCGAGCATTTTCATAAATTAAGAGATAGGAAATTAAGAATATTAGAGATAGGCGCCGGAGGATATAGAGACTCATATTCAGGAGGAAATTCATTACGAATGTGGAAAGGATGTTTCTCTAAAAGCATGATTTATTCAATTGACATTTATAATAAGGAATCGTTGCAGGAAAAAAGAATAAAGATATTTCAGGGTAGTCAGGCAGATGAAATATTTTTAAAAGACATTGGCAACCAAATCGGACCTTTAGATATTATTATTGATGATGGGAGCCACATCGTTAGTCACGTGCTTGCTTCTTTTAAGACCCTGTTTCCATTTTTAAAAGATGGCGGAATTTATGTTATAGAAGATACCCAAACATCCTATTGGCCAAGTTTTGGAGGAAATAGCGAAGGTTTAAATAATTTCTCGACTTCGATGGATTTTTTTAAAAGTTTGGCTGATGGCTTAAATTATCAAGAATTTTTGAGACCAAATTATACCCCTTCTTATTTTGACAAGCACGTTATCGCTGTTTATTTTTACCATAATATTATTTTTATTTACAAAGGGCAGAATAATGAAGGCAGCAATATGGTCGAGAATGGTAAATTTACATGGTATCCTTTTTAAGCTAATAGATAGTCATAGTTTTTAGCAAGACGAACGCATGATCCTGTAAACAAGTTAATAATTATTAACAACTAAAGCAGTGTAATAAAGATAATAACTTTAGAATAAAGCAGCGCACATACGCACTTTCAGATAGTCGATAGTGCAAATAGTATAAATAATATGAAACTGTATAGTTATCTTATAAAAATTTTACGTTATTTACCGGCAAGCATTGCTTCTCGCGTTGCTTTTAATTTATTGGATATTTTTAAGAAATCAAACGCCGAAAATCGATCATTTTGCGAAAAATCACTCTTTGGCGGCGGGTTTATAAATGGAAATACTAGAAATCCATTAGATGCTTGTTTCGCGGTATTGGGTACGAACAACATTTCGGGAATGGTTATAGCTGCATATTATCTTCGGAAAAACGATGTTGTGTTCGAGTTCGGAGCAAATGTTGGAACTGAAACACTAGCGTTTTCTGGTTTAGTCGGTCGATACGGTAAAGTTGTAGCGGTAGAAGCTGATCTTGAGAATGTTCATGTGCTTAGGGATCGAATAGACTTAAATCAATTATCTCATGTAACAATCGTACCGAAGGCGGTGTCAGACTCTAGTAGATTATTGGAGTTACACAAGGGGGCACATAGTGGAGTTTCATATATAACAGCTATAAAGGTTGAAATAAATAGAACGCATAAAAATATGATAGAAAGCATTACTGCGGATGAGTTGTTTTTATTGTATGGCGCACCTAAACTATTGTTCATGGACGTAGAGGGGGCGGAGTTTATGGCTCTTTGCGGTGCTAGTAATTTACTTCAAAATGCTAGACCTATAATCTACTTGGAGGTAAATAGCGCGTTTCTTCAGCGGTGTGATTCTAGCGCTAAGCAGATATACGAACTACTTCATGAATATAGTTATATATTGTATGATCCTAACGGCTGGAGCCTGCCTGAAATAAAGCTTGATTCGTTTAATCTAGATGTGGACGGTGAATGGCTGGCCCTGCCGGAGGAAAGAGTGCCTGTCGATCGTGATGCAATACGCAGCACATTGTGGCGCGCGCGCCTTTTGCCAAAGATACGATATTTAAGCCCGCTTTGGTATTAGAAATCGGATTTTAGTTATATAAAGATTAAATATTAATCAGAGGAAGTAGTGCGATAGGGATTAACTGTAAGTGGTATAATGATTTGCTGAAATCAGTAGAGAGGGAGTCGAACGTAAGTGGAGAATATAACTAAGAATAACCAATATAACATAGGGTATATCTGTACAAGTTTGCAGTGCGCAATTGGCAATGCAGATAAGACCGCTATGCGCTGGATCTCTTCGGATATGAAGTGTATTGATTATAGTTTCAGGGATTTGGAACACCAGTCGAATAAATTAGCAAATGCTTTGCAATCATTGGGCCTCTCTAAGGGGGATATTATATTTACGCTTCTTCCTAAAATACCTGAGCAGTTTTTTGTTCTATTGGGTGCGCTGAAACTACAACTAATTGCTAGCCCGTTATTTGCCAATTTTGGGGAAGAAGCCATATTTGATCGGATGCATGATGCATGTGCCAAGATATTGGTCACTAAAAAAGTTTTTTTAAAAAAGATAGAAAAGATAAAAAACCGTTTGCCCAATTTAAAGTATGTAATTGTTATTGATAGCGAAAGTGATTTGCCGTCTGATGTTTTAAGTTATCCAATATTGATGGAAAATGCGCAAAGTATTTTTGAGACTCCGCTTACTGGTAAAGATGTGCCGTCACTTTTACATTATACTTCAGGCTCGACAGGAAAACCGAAAGGCGTTTTGCACGTTCATGGTGGCATAGTTGTCATTAATCAAACAACGAAAGAAATACTGGGTCTCAAAGAAAACGACAAATACTGGTGTACTGCTGATCAGGGGTGGGTTACGGGAACGTCATATGGCATGATAGGGCCGTGGAGCTTGGGAATTACTCAGATCCATTTTAGTGGGCAATATGGCCTAGAGGCATGGTTTACGATATTAGAAAAAGAAAAGATAAGCGTTTGGTATACGGCGCCTACAGCGCTTAGAATGTTGATGAAAGAAGATGCAGCGAAATTTAAGAAATTTAATCTGAAGGAATTGCGCCATATTTCAAGCGTCGGCGAGCCACTGAACCCTGAAGTTATTCATTGGTCGCGAATGGTATTGGGCAAAGATATCTACGATACATGGTTTATGACTGAGACTGGGGCGATCATGATAGCTAATCGTTCCGGCTTTGATGTAAAGCCCGGCTCCATGGGAAAGCCGATTGAAGGTGTGGAAGCGGCTATTATTACCGATAATGGGGTGCTGGCTCAGAGTGATCAGCAAGGTATTCTATGTTTAAAAGCAGGCTGGGCGTCTATGTTTGTTGCTTATCTTAATAACGAACAAGCTTATAGACAAAAGTTCAATGATGGTTACTATTATTCCGGGGATGTTGCTTTTATGGATAAGGAAGGATATTACTGGTTTTCCGGGCGGAAGGATGATGTGATTAACACTGCCGGCCATCTTGTAGGGCCTTTTGAGGTTGAGAGTGCGTTATTGGAGATCGAGGAGGTGAAAGAGGCTGCCGTGATTGGCGCGCCGGACAAAATACTATATGAAAAGATAGTGGCGTTTATTAAATTAAAGCCAGAGTGTATTTATAACAAAGAGTTGGAACTTAAAATCCGCATATATATTGCAAATAAAATTTCTACCATTGCCGTTCCGCAGGACATAATAGCGGTAGAGAGTGTTCCAAAGACTAAAAGCGGTAAGATAATGCGCAGAGTGCTTAAGGCACAGTATTTGGACCAGGACATAGGTGATCTTTCAACTATGGAGGAATTCTAATAATGGACGTCAGGGATAAGTTGAATGGAATATTTCAGGAGGTTTTTAAGGATGATGGTATACAGATAACTTCCGGAATGACGGCCAATGATGTGGAGGGCTGGGATTCGTTTTCGCAGGTTACTCTTATTGTTGCTGTTGAGACAAGATTTAATATCAAGTTTAGCTTGAAAGAGATCATGTCTCTTAAAAATGTTGGTGATTTACTTAAAAATATTAGTAGTAAAATAACGACTTGATTAGGAGAGTAGGATGATATTTAATTCACAAGAATATTTTTTATTTTTGCCGCTTGTATATCTGGTTTTCTATTTTATTGGTCAGCGAGCGCGTTGGGCAGTTCTTTTAGTGGCGAGTTTTTTATTTTATGCCGCCATAGATGTACCGTATTTATTGGTAGTTCTAATGCTAGTTACAATAATGACCTATGGTTTTGGGAGAGCAATGGGTAGGATAAGCACCCCGAAAGTAAAACTCTTTCTTCTCTGGAGTGGTGTTGCGACTAATGTCATTATTTTAGTCGTCATGAAATATCTATCGTTTTCTTCATCTATATTAAAAACATTACCAATGTTTTTCTCAGGTAATACTCAGATTCAGCCGTGTAAGATATTTATTGTAATCGGAGTTTCGTTTTATGTTTTTCAGGCTATTTCCTATTTGATTGATATTCATCTAGGGATTGTAAAACCGGAACGGCATTTCGGTTATTTTGCCTTATATATGGCATTCTTTTCTAAACTGCTTCAGGGGCCGATTGAACGAGCTGGGAATTTATTACCGCAATTGAAAGTTAAATACGAATTTAACTATAACAACATGCGTTTCGGCATACTTTTATTTACCTGGGGGCTAGTTAAGAAAGTTGTGATTGCAGATCGACTGGGTCTTTATGTTGATACGGTCTATAACAATGTTTCTGGTTTTACGGGATTGCCATTGCCTCTATCGACTTATGCATATGCTTTTCAGGTCTATATGGATTTTTCCGGCTATACGGATATGGCGCTTGGAAGTGCGCGTTTTTTTAACATTAATTTGACCCAGAATTTCAATCGCCCATATATTTCTACAACAGTTGCTGATTTTTGGAGACGTTGGCATATCAGTTTTTCTAGCTGGATACTTGATTATATTTTTAAGCCGTTACAGATGTATTGGCGCAATTGGAAGAATTGGGGAACAGCCATAGCGCTTATGATTACTTTTCTTGTTTCAGGAGTTTGGCATGGAGCGAGTTGGGGATTTGTGATTTGGGGATTTTTGCATGGCCTGTATTTGGCCTGTTCTGTATTTTACAGGCCGTATCAAAGAAAATTGCACAAGGCTTTAGGGGTAGAGAAGACATGGTTTCTGAAAGGGTGGCAGATTTTTGTAACATTTAACTTGGTGAGTTTTGCATGGATATTTTTTAGAGCGAATAGTATATATGAAGCCAAATATGTTATTGCGAATATTTTTAACGGTTGGAAAGGGACTTGGTCTGAATTTTTACTGTCTCAAGGGAGGTTTACGCTTGCTCTGACAGTTGGAGCTGTTTTGGCGTTTAATTTATTAAAAATTTTCCTGTTCGCTAAAGAAGACCTGTATGAACTGAGTCGAAAAAACCGACTCACGAGGTATTTTTTTTATAATGCCTTAATTCTGATGCTCATTTTTCTAGCTAAGAATGGTTTATCGGGAAAATTTATATATCTTAGGTTTTAAAGGAAATTCATGAAAGCATTTTTGTTAAAATTTTTATTTATTTTGATGCCTTATATTATTTTTTTATTATTTATGATTTACTATGTCGAGCATGCCGTATCACTTAAAGAGATGGTTTTCGATAGAATCGTAGAAAAAAAAGTGCGGGCGGCTGTTATGGATGACTCAAAGATTATTGTTGGAGGTGATTCCCGGGCAGAGCGACAGATTGTCCCGGCTGTTATTTTATCGCGTACCGGACTGAAGGCGTTTAATATCGCCAATGCTGGCGCTGACCTAGTCACTCTTTACAATGCTCTGAAACGATACAATGTTCTTTCTAAAAATTATGTTTTGATCATTAATGTTGGTGTGTATCAAGTTAATGACGGGGCGATCGACCGGGGCTATATAACCAAAGCGTGCTTGTTGAATTTGTCGTTATCAGAAAAAATTTGGGTTTATCGTCATGATCTTGGAAGTTTGTGGTTCAGCTTATTAGAGATTTTTATTCGGAGGGAATGGTTGTTTGCGCGAGCACCTGAGACGGTTATGCTTGAAAATGGATTTGTGGGGATTAAAGGAAATCTAAAACTACCATTAAGTGAATGTATCTATCAATCAAAAACTTATGAACCATAGTACAAAAATACTAATATACATAGTGCACGATGGCGGATTTTCCAAGAGACATTAAGCAGGCTTGCATCTTCTGGTTTACGGATATATATTTATCAACCGCCGGTTAGTCCGGCTTGGAGGGCTTATATTACTGATTCATCTACTGAATATATTGAGCGAGAGTTTGGAGAGATGTTGTTTGAGGCTGCACGAAAGTATACGAACATTCGATATTTAGATTTTTATTCTATTCAGGATGTGCGGCTAGAGGACAGCATGTATTATGATCCCTGGCATCTTAATCGGTCCGGAGCGGGAATATTCACGGAGATTCTGATGGAAAGAATCGCTGATGATTTGCGGACGGAAATGAAGAAGAGCGATAAGAATAATGCAGTGAACTTGTTATATGAAAATAAAAAATAAGAAGAGATTTAATGATGAGGCTAAGTTTCAAAGAAGCTTGAAGTTAGTTTTAGGTGATTTTAGAATTGCATAAAGTATGTAGCGGATTTTTTGATAATTCTATGAAAAAAGTGTTCCTGAGGACCTCTGGTTGGCCGATGGCTTAAATTATCAAGAATTTATGAGACCAAATTATACTCCTTCTTATTTTGACAAGCACGTTACCGCTGTTTATTTTTACCATAATATTATTTTTATTTACAAAGGGCAGAATAATGAAGGCAGCAATATGGTCGAGAATGGTAAATTTACATGGTATCCTTTTTAAGCTAATAGATAGTCATAGTTTTTAGCAAGACGAACGTATGATCCTGTGAGCAAGTTAAGAATTACTAACAACTGAAGCAGTGTAATAAAGATAATAGTTTTAGGATAAAGCAGCGCACATACGCACTTTCAGATAGTCGATAGTGCAATTGTATAGAAAACTGAAACTACCAATGCAAAAGAATTATGTAAATTTCATATTGTTGTTTGTTACAACCCTGATTTCTTTGGTGTTAGCAGAATTTTGTTTTCGTACCTATAAGTTTATTAAGTACGAGCAGGCTATAAGCGCCTCTAATCACGAACTTTTTGTTTTTGATAGAACAAAAGACTACGTCTTAAAAATGCGGCCTAATACAAGTAGGATCAGCAAAACCTTTTATGGTAGTAACCAATATTGGAAATATAAAATAAATTCTTACGGATTTAGGGGCGAACCCTTTGATCTAAATAGTCATTCGTTTAGAGTCCTTTTCTTGGGGGATTCGTATACGTTTGGCTGGGCCATCAATGACGAAGATGTGCACCCTAGGAAAGTAGAAGAAATCCTTAAGGATAGGTATAAAAAAGATGTGAGTGTCTTTAACCTTGGGGTGTTGGGATATAGTACCATTACGGAGGAGGCTGTGTTGAGAGATTGGATAGACGTCTTAAAACCAGATCTTGTTATTTTAGACTATGTAATGAATGATGCTGAGCCACCAAATTATGTGCCACTTAGTCCAAAAATTACTTATAAGGATAAATTATTTTGGATGTTCTACTTCTTTTTCGAAAGCGACAGATATGAAAGATTTTTGGGATATTTTGGACGGAAGAAAAGCAAGGGCCTCGATTATCTTGATGGATTTAAGTCAAAAAGCTGGAAATGGAAGGCCTCAAAAGGAGCAATAAAAAACATCAGTACACTTTGCAAAGAGAGGAACGTCCCCTTGATAATATTCATATTGCCTGATGTGACGGAAAAGTTCGGAGAATTATACAAATTGAAACCCATTCATAGTGCTGTGTCTGAATGGGGTGCTGAATTTGATGTGCCGACTTATGATCTTCTTCCATATTTTTATGATAAAAATCATGAGGAGTATTGGGTGCCTGGAGAAGGACATCCAAATGCAAAAGCGAACAAATTATTCGCAGAAATTATGGTAGAAAAGATAATACCGTTCATAAAAAAGCCTAAAATAAATATTATGTGACTGGTATTAAGATCTTGTTGATTGGTCTTTTAAGATAAAAATAAACTGTTAAAGTGGCGTAAGTTCTGCTTGAAAAAATGGTGGCTGGCCCTGATAATCATAATGCTTTTATTGCTTGGCGCTCTTATATTTTTTACCCAGGGTAGCGCGGCTGCGCCGTTCATCTATACGTTATTTTAGGACACAAGAAGCCGATGTTAATGCTTAATAAAAAAACAAAACTAATAAGGAACGCAGAGTGTGCATCCGCACCTTCGGATGGCCGATGGACAAATCGTTACAACCGGATTTTACACACAGGAATTAACTGTAAGTGGTATAATGATTTGCAGAAATCAGCAAAGAGAAAATCGAACATAAGCAAAAAATATATTTGCGCAGTTTCGTTTAAATTTAAAATGGATGAATTTGGGTTTAAATAAACACAAATTGTTTAGGGCTTGCTATCGACGTAAATTTGCAAAGTTCTAGAGGAAGGTTGGAATGCTAAAGACCATTGTTATGACAACTTATTATAAGAACGAAAAATATATAGATCAGTGTATTAAGGTATTAAATATTTTTTGGAAAGGTCATCCAGATATATATGTCGTTGGAGAAAAAGGCCATTTCAAGCATAGTAAAAAGTACAGTGTCGATACCAGCGATTGGTCAGTTCGTTTGGCTCAAGGTTTGAATTTTTTAGCTCGCGATGGGATCTTAAGAGATGGAGATTATCTTTTGTTGCTTAACGAGGACCATGTACCACTATTGCCTATTTCAAATGAAAAAATCGAGAAGATAGCAAAGTATATGAAAATAAATAAGATTGCATTTGTTAGTCTGTCTGGATATGGTAGAGATAAACTAGAAAGTAAAATTGATGATATTGAGATATATGCACAATCAGAATATATGGAATTTTATGCAGAATTGCAACCAAGTATATGGGAATTTAACCATTTGCTTTGTATTGTATCAAAAGCATGTCAGGAGAGGATATCTGATCCTTGGCGATTTGAGTATATAAAAGATACAGAAATGCATTTCACTTCGATATATGCATATTCAGGAAAAGGAATTTGGCCTTCACGCTTGGAAGGCTTTATGAACAAGGGCAGAGTAAGTCTTAATTCAGTTTTTGCAATGAAGAACCCAATATTTTCAAAGCTACGCCTACGGCTTATTCTAGATTTTCTGTATGATCTGCCTAGCTATATTGCCTGTTGGGTCAAAAAGAAATTGAGATCAATTATGGCGCGAATTAAAAAATGGAAATTTTTTATGTTAGCATAATTTTTTCGGAAATACAGTCAAAAGCATAGAGGATGTCTTTTTGTTAAAAGAATTTAATTTTGTAAAAAATTACTTTTTGACGAGGATTTATAAATAATATACTAGAAATCCATTAGGCGCTAGTTTCGCGGGTTTGGGCATAAACAATATTCCGGGAATGGTTATAGCTGCATATTATATTCGGAAAAACGATTTTGAGATAGTTAGAAATAAAGCGAACATTTGTGTTTTTCATGACATAGTAAGTGTTTGTTGTCCAGGTGTAGAGATAGTCTGGAATAAAATTAAATCTTTATATTCATTGGAATAACTGTAAAAAAAAGAGTTTATGAAATCATGTAAAATCGTTTAAATCAAAGAAGGATCTGGAGTGCTTAACGAAGAAAATAAAGCTAAACATAAGGTAAAACAGCCAGGAGTGTATATGCGCACGTTTGGCTGTCAAATGAATGTGCGTGATTCGGAAGTTATTATCGGATTATTAAAACGTGCTGGGTTTAAAATTTGCGCTTGTGATCAGGATGCGGATATAATTATTTTTAATACTTGTGCGGTGCGTAAACATGCTGAAGATCGGATCTGGAGCTTGATCGGCAGCTATAAGGGGTCAAAAGTTATTGGTTTGGTGGGTTGCATGGCGCAAAATTATAAAGAACAAGCGTTTCAGCGTGAAGCAAGTATTAAGTTTGTAGTTGGACCGCAAGATATTGCCAAACTGCCAGAAGTTATAAATAAGGCGTTGAATTGTCGGAGTATTGGAACAGGGACAGTCCCCGAAAACCGGGGACAGTCCCTGTTCCTACGTAAAATTTGGGAGACAGATGGAAAGCTAAGGCCGGAAGAAATTTATCATACCGGTTATTATCAAGATAAAGAGCATGCTTATGTGGTCATCTCAGAAGGTTGTTCAAATTTTTGTAGTTATTGCGTGGTGCCGCATGTGCGCGGTCCGTTGCGTCATCGAAAAAGCCGCGACATATTAAAAGAGGCGCAAGCGGCGGTTGCTAGCGGAGTAATCAAAATTACGCTGCTTGGTCAAAATGTAAACGCCTATAAAGATGAAGGTATCGATTTTATTAAATTACTTAGAGAAATTAACGCGATTGCGGGATTAAAAGAGCTGGGTTTTTTTACATCGCATCCGAAAGATGTAAGTAATGATTTTTTTAAAGCGATAAATGATTTAGATCGTTTAGTTAAAACCCTACACTTGCCTGTGCAATCGGGTTCAGATCGGATCTTAGAGCTTATGCACCGGGGTTATTCTAGAAAAGAATACTTGGCTTTAATTGATTCTTATCGTAAGATTGTTAAGGGGGGTCAGCTAACTACGGACATTATTGTAGGATTTCCCACGGAAACAGAAGTAGATTTTGATCAAACCTATGACTTAGTTAAAAAGGCCAGATTTAATGCTGCCTATATTTTTAAATATTCATCTCGGCCCGGCACGTTGGCTGCTAAAATTAATCATCAGCTTAAATTGGGACAATTAGAAAAGCGGCATAAAAAAATTCTTGATTTGCAAAGAGGTATTTCCGGTGAGTTAAGGAGTAAAAAAACAAATGCAAAAAAATAAAATTATTTTTGTTTTCGGTTTTGTATTTATTTTAACGAGTTCTAGTTGGGCGTTAGATTTTGATACTTTAAAAATTGATTTTTTGCAAGGTAATTACCGGCGGGTTATTTTTGAAGGCCAGGCACAGGTTGACCAGATACATTTGGGCAATGTAGATGAATTGAATTATATCTTAGGTTTAAGTTATTTAAAAGAATCTAAATTAGCTCTAGCGCAGGACTGTTTTAAGCGCATCTTGAGTAATTCTGCCAGTAAGTTTAGGCCGGAGGCAAGTTTGGCTCTGGCGGATACATATTTAGTTTCCGGCCAGTTTCAGGCGGCAGAGGATAGCTATAATAAATTAATAGTTGATGATTCTAATAGTAATCAAAAGTCAGCGATACTGTATCGTTTAAGCCAACTTGAGATTAAAAGAGGCAATCACCAGAAGAGCAACGATTACTGGTCTAAGCTTAAGCGGGATTTTCCTTTGAGTCCGGAATTAAGGATAACTAAAGGTCTAGGAGTAATTAATCTTCCGGTTAGCCAAGCCGGTGAGTATTCTATACAGGTGGGGTTTTTTACCAATAGCGTTAATGCGCATAATTTTAAAAATACATTGATCAGCAAGGATTATCCCGCCTATGTGGAAAGTTCCGGCGAAGGATATCGGGTCAAGGTCGGTAAATTTAAGTTGTCGAAGGAAGCGCTAGAACTAGAAAGTAAACTTTCTCAAGACGGTTTCCCAACTAAAGTTTGTCCGCAATAGGTTATGTTAAGAAAGAAGATTGTTTTTCTCCTGGGGCCTACCGGTATAGGTAAATCCGCAGTAGCCATAAGTTTAGCAAAAAAAATTAATGCCGAAATTATTTCCTGCGATTCTATGCAGGTATATCGCGCGATGGATATCCTTACCTCTAAGGTAGCCGTAAGAGAAAGAAAAAAAATTGTACATCATCTTTTAGGCATTATCGACCCGGAGAAGGAATATAACGTAGCTAAATATCGCCAGGATGCGTTAGCGATTTGCGCACGACTGTTTTCTAAAGATAAAATACCGTTGTTCGTCGGCGGCACGGGGCTTTATTATTCGATAATTGTTGACGGATTGTTCCCGGCTGTTCCGCAGGATAAAATAATACGTAAGAAATTAGAAAAACAGCTTGAATTAAAAGGAAATAAGTGCCTTTATCGACGGCTAGCGAAGGTGGATAACTTTGCGGCTAAACGGATTCATCCTAATGACACCCGGAGAATTATTCGTGCCTTGGAGGTCTACTTAAAAACGGGGAAGCGTATTTCCCAATTGCAAAAAGATCGAGTTGGTTTGGGCAGGGAATATCAAATAAAAATTTTTGGATTAAATTCATCTCGGGAGTCTCTCTATGCTATAATCGATCAAAGAGTTGATAAAATGTTTAAGCGGGGACTAGTTAACGAAGTAAAGCGTTTGGTTAAGCGTAAACTAAGCCGTACGGCGAAGTGCGCTATCGGTATTCGTGAATTAAAGGGTTATTTTGCACATGAGTATTCTTTAGCCGAGGCTAGGCGTCTTATTCAGCGTAACAGCCGGCATTATGCTAAGCGGCAATTGACTTGGTTTAGGAAAGATAAACGAATTCAGTGGATTAATAATTACAAAATGGAATCGCCGGCACAATTGGCGCATAAACTGTGGAAAAAGCTCTCTTAGTCAGCATTCAATTGAAATCGGATAAAAATCATTGGCGCATTGAAGACATCTCTTCGGAGCTGGAAGAGTTGGCGGTGTCCGCTTGCGTGGAGGTGGTGGAGAATGTGGTTTGTATCTGTGACCGGGCAACGGCCAATTATCTTATTGGCCGTGGCAAGGTTGAGGAGATCGGTTTTATTGCTAATGAAGAAAATGTGGATACGATAATTTTTAGCCATGACTTAAGCGGAACGCAGCAGCGTAATTTAGAAGGGGCTTTAGGTAAAAAAACGATTGATCGCACCCAGTTGATTTTAGATATATTTTCCCGGCGGGCCCGCAGTCCGGAGGGCAAAATGCAGGTGGAATTAGCCCTTTTGCAATATCTTTTGCCGCGTTTAACGGGCAAAGGAATAATGCTCTCCGGATTAGGAGGCGGTATCGGTACCCGGGGCCCCGGAGAAACTAAGCTAGAGATGGATCGCCGGCAAATTAGAAGAAAAATTGATAAGTTAAGAGAAGACCTAAGAATATTTCGGCTGCACCGTTTGACGATGAGTAAAAAACGAAAAGGCAATAATTTACCGGTGGTGGCCTTGGTGGGGTATACCAGCGCGGGAAAATCAACGCTCTTAAATCTTTTAACTGCATCTAATCAAATTGTTTCTGAAAAACTGTTTACCACTCTGGATCCGCTATCCAAAAGCTTAACTCTTCCGAGCGGGCAGAATATTATTGTTTCCGATACGGTGGGATTCTTGCATGATCTTCCGCACCATTTAGTTGAAGCTTTTAAAGCAACGCTGGAAGAGGTGATGGATGCGGATTTATTGATACATGTTTTAGATGTTGCTGATCAGCGCTTGGTTCAGCACAACCAGGCTGTGCTGAGCGTTTTAGAAGAGCTGGGGGCAAAGGATAAGCCTGTTCTAGTGGCATTAAATAAAATTGATCTGGTTGGCGACCGCAGTTGGCTTGAAATTTCTAAAAAAGAATTTCCTAATTCTATTTATTTATCGGCTAAAACTGGAGAGAATTTAGATGCCTTAATTGCTAAAATCACGGATTATTTTTCTGATCTGATGTTAAGTTTAAAAATACTCATACCCCATAGCCGCATGGAGTTAGTGGATTTATTTTATCGGCAAGCCAAAGTAAAGAAAGTTGATTATTTGCAGAAAGGTATTGTGATTAGTTTAGATATCTCTCGGGCGCTTTTTGAGAGAATCCAGAATGATAAGGATATTAAGGTTGTTAAGGAAAAGACGGGTTAGGGGGTTTTTTGACCATAAGTTAGCACTCTAGTGATTTAACTGCTAATTATATTGACAAAATAGTAAAATATGTTAAAATTACAACTTGCCGTTAAAATGGAAACTAGCGTAACTAAAAGGGTAAAAAAAGTGCGTACCGTTGATTATAATTCTCGCCGGAAACAGGTTTTGAATGCGGCGATTAACCGTTATATTAAGAATGCGCTTCCGGTGGCTTCTGATGATATTGCCGAAGAATTTGATCTCAGCTCAGCTACGATTAGGAATATATTTTCTGAGCTGGATGAATCCGGATATTTAAAACATCCCTATACTTCCGGTGGCCGGGTTCCTACGGATAAGGGGTATCGCTATTATGTGGATTTTTTGATTCAGCAGATTGAGCTGTTAGATGGAGAGAAGCTCTCTATTCTTAAAGATTGTAAAAGAAGATTACGACGCCTAGATGATACCCTGGAAAATACCTCTGAGGTTATCTCTGAAATTACGCATTATGCGGGGATTGTTTCTTTTTTGCAGTGGCAGGATAAGATATTTTATAAAGGGATCAGTCGCATACTTGATCAGCCGGAGTTTAAAGATGCCGATAAGATTCGTTTATTGGTCAGGCTAATTGAGGATAAGGGCAAGCTTTTAGATATTATTAATCGGGATTTTACCGGCAAGGTTAAGGTTTATATTGGCGGCGAATTGGGTTTAGCCGAAATGGAGAACTGTTCGTTAGTTGTCTCTAGCTTTAAGTTGAAAAATCAACCTTCCGGCAGACTGGCCGTGTTAGGACCAATGCGTATGGAGTATGATCATATTATTCCAACTATGGAGTATATCTCAGAAGTCTTGAATGAAATCTTAGAGGATTTTTAGGATATTTAAGATTATATGGAAGAAGACAAAGATAAGCAAAAGAAAACACCGGAGCCTCAGAGTAACCAGAAAGAAGATGAAAAGCTGGTTACTTTAAAACAAGCAGAGTATTTGGGGCTTCTGGAAGAGGCAAAAAAAGGACAAGAAGGCTGGGACAAGATGTTGCGTAATCAAGCCGATCTTGAAAATACCCGTAAGCGTTTAGATCGAGAGAAGCAGGAGTTTGTAAGATTTGCTAATGAGGGATTAATTTTTGATCTGCTGAATGTGCTGGATGATTTGGAGCGCACTGTGGATCTGGCTGAATCAAGTAAAGAAGATATCTCGGCTTTTTTAAAAGGTGTCGAGATGATTCTGGCGCATTTGTATGAAATGCTAAAGAATCACGGAGTTAAACCGATTGAAGCGGAAGGAAAAATATTTGATCCGAATTTTCATGAGGCTTTGATGCAGGTAGAGAATAAGGAATTACCGGAACATACGATTATTGAGGTGTTGCAAAAAGGATATTTAATTCACGGGCGGGTTTTAAGAACCGCTAAGGTAAAAGTTTCTAAAAATATTTAAAGGAGGGCTGTAGACATGGCAAAAGTAATTGGAATTGATTTGGGGACATCTAACTCGGCAGCTGCAGTAATGGAGGGCGGACGACCGGTAATTATTCCTTCAGCTGAGGGGGCGGGAGTGGCATCCGGTAAAGCATTTCCTTCATATGTTGCATTTACTAAAGATGGTACACGTTTAGTTGGTGAGCCGGCTAGACGGCAGGCAGCGATTAATGCTGAAGGTACAATTCAAGCCGCTAAACGTAAGATGGGGACGGACTTTAAATTTAAGGCTTATGGTAAAGATTATACTCCACAGCAGATCTCCGCGTTTATTTTACAGAAAATTAAACAGGACGCTGAGGCTTATTTAGGAGATAAAGTTGAGGAGGTAGTGATTACTTGTCCGGCGTATTTTAATGATAATCAGCGTCAAGCGACTAAAGATGCCGGTGAGATCGCGGGTTTAAAAGTTCTGCGGATTATTAATGAACCTACCGCGGCTTGTCTGGCTTACGGTTTAGAGAAGGCAGATAAAGAGCAAAGAATTATGGTCTTTGATTTAGGTGGCGGAACCTTAGATGTTACGATTATGGAGATGGCTCAAGGGGTATTTCATGTTCAGTCAACTAGCGGTGATACACAGTTGGGTGGAACAGATATGGATCGGGTTTTGCTGGAATATATTGTCGGGCAATTTAAGCGTGAGACGGGTATTGATTTGATGAATGATAAGATGGCGGTGCAGCGGGTGCGCGAGGGGGCGGAAAAGGCCAAGATCGAGTTATCTTCCACGGTGAGTACGGATATTAACCTGCCTTTTATTACCGCTGATGCTACCGGCCCTAAGCATTTAACGATGAACATTACTCGGGCGAAGCTTGAGGATCTGGTTGGTCCGATCATTGATAAATGCCGTCATCCGATGGAGCAGGCATTAAATGACGCTAAATTAACTTCTAAAGAGGTTGATCGGATTATTATGGTCGGTGGGCCGACGCGGATGCCGATTGTGCAAAAATTTGTGGAAGATTATGTCGGTAAAAAAATTGAACGCGGAGTTGACCCTATGGAGTGCGTGGCTTTAGGGGCGGCGGTGCAGGCGGCAATTATTACCGGCGACGTTAAAGATGTCTTGCTTCTGGATGTTACCCCACTTTCTTTAGGCATTGAAACCTTAGGTGGAGTGAGCACGAAACTAATTGAAAGGAACGCCTCAATTCCTACGCAAAAGAGTCAGATATTCTCTACGGCTGCCGATAATCAAACTGCGGTGACTATTCGGGTTTTACAAGGTGAGCGACCGTTGGCGGATGATAATGTGGAATTAGGCAGGTTTGATTTAGTGGGGATTCCGGCCGCTACGCGCGGGGTTCCGCAAATTGAAGTAAAATTCGATATTGACCGTGACGGAATTGTCCATGTTTCTGCTAAGGATTTGGGTACGGGTAAGGAGCAAAAGATTACGATTAGTGCTCCTAAGAAATTATCCAAAGAAGAAATTGATAAGATGGTTAAGGATGCGGAAAGATTTGCTGCGGATGATGCTAAGAAAAAAGAAGAAATTGAAAATATTAATCAGGCGGATAACTTGATCTACGCTACGGAGAAATCATTGAAGGACTACGGTGATAAAGTTAGTCAAACTGAGCGTGCGGATATCGAAGCAAAAGCTAATGATTTAAAGAGTGCAGTTAAGGAAAAAAATATTGAACGAATCAAAAAGGGGATAGAAGAATTGACCAAGGTTTCACATAAGCTTGCCGAAGAGATTTATAAACAAGCCGCGGCAGCTAAACAGCAAAAGTCACAAGAAAGCCAAGGCTCTGCTAGCAGTCAACAGGATGCTGAGGCTGAGCCGAGTCAGGAAGCTAAAAAAAACGAGGATATTATTGACGCAGAATATAAGGAAGAGGATCCTGACGCCAAAAAATAAAAATGTCTGTTAAAGGTGATTATTACGAAATTCTCGGAGTTAGTAAGGGTGCCAGCATTGATGAAATAAAAAAGGCCTATCGTGAGATGGCGCTTAAATTTCATCCGGATCGCGTTCCCGCAGAAGGTAAAAAAGCTGCGGAAGAAAAATTCAAAGGGATTTCTGAAGCGTATGCGGTGCTTTCAGACTCAACAAAGCGCGATCTTTATAATCAGTATGGGCATTCCGGCATCGACCAGAAATATGCTCAGGAGGATATTTTTAAGGGTGCGGATTTTAGTAGCATTTTTAGAGAAATGGGCGGTGGTTCCGGTGGTGGCGGTAGCATATTTGAAGAATTATTTGGCGATCTAGGGTTTGATATTTCCGGCGCCAGACAATCGAGGTCTTCATCATCCCGGCGACGTGGTAGAGATTTACAAATTGCTATTGAAATTTCGTTGGAGGAAGCCGCGGTAGGCGTAGAAAAAACGATTACTGTGCCACGCTATGAAACTTGTTCTGTTTGTTCGGGTAGTGGTGCTAAACCCGGTTCTAAAAAAACGGTTTGTTCGCAATGTAAAGGGGCGGGTAAAACCGTGGTTTCAAACGGTTTTTTTCAAATGGCTCAAACTTGTTCGCGTTGCGCAGGAGAAGGATCAACTATTCAATCTGCTTGTTTAGATTGTCGAGGTGAAGGTAGGGTAAAAATTACTAAAAAGATAAAAGTCAAGATACCGGCCGGTGTGGATAACGGTTCTCAGTTACGTGTGCGCGCTGAAGGAGAAGCGGGAATAAATAGCCGGGGCGATTTATATGTAATTATAGAGGTAAGAGAGCATGAAATTTTCCAGAGACATAATAATGATATTGCTACAAGCGTGAATATAAGTTTGGCAAAAGCGATACTTGGAGGTGAAGTGGAAGTTCCGGCTTTAGACGGAAAATTAACTATGAAGATACCTGCAGGCACACAATGCGGAAAAACATTTCGTCTTAATGGTAAAGGCATGCCGGATTTGCATTCCCGGGAGATGGGTGATGAGCTAGTGAAGGTGGATATTCAGATTCCCACTAAATTGACCGCGCAGCAGAGACAATTAATTGAGGAGTTTGCCCGCGTTAGCGGTGAGAATCTAGGAGTTAAGGAAAGTTTTACGGATAAGTTTAAAAAAACATTTCGTTAAAAGGACACTATGCCTACATATGAATATGAATGTAGTTCTTGTAAACATCGATTTGAAATTTTACAGAGTATCAGCGCTAAACCTAAAACTAAATGCCCAAAATGTGCGAAAAAATTAAAGAAGTTAATCAGTAGCACGGGCGGGTTTATTTTTAAAGGAACGGGTTTTTACGCTACGGATTATAAAAAAGCAACTAAAGCTGCAAGTAACGGTTTGAGCCAGGCTTGTCCTAAGGCGAATGCGGGATGTGCGGGTTGTCCCGGTCATAAGTAATTAATTGTTTTTGATAAAATATATGGTAAGATATTTTTTCTAGAGTTTTAAAACTTTTTTTGCGGGCAATAATTTTATGAGCAAAACCAAGGCTTTTAAGGCGGTAGTTTATAATTCTGAAGTTATTGGGGATTTTAAGCAGGTAGTTTGCCCGCCATACGATGTAATTTCCTCTCAAGCTCAAGATGCGCTCCACGAGCGTTCGCTTCATAATTTCATACATATACTTTTGGCCAAGGATTCGGCATTAGATGATAAATATCGTCGAGCAGGAGTGATCTTCCGTAGCTGGCTTAAAGATCGAGTGCTTGTTCAGGATGAGCAGCCTGCGGTGTATTTTTATAGTCAGCAATATATTATTCGGGGCGAGAAAAAAACGCGTTTGGGTTTTATTTCTTTACTCAGGCTGGGTGATGAAAAAGGTTCATCTGTTTTTGGGCATGAATATACGCATCAGGCCGCCAAGCAGGATAGATTTAAGCTGGTTAAGCAGGTCAAAGCTAACCTTAGTCCGATCTTTATAATTTTTCTGGATAAAAAGCGCATCATTCAGCGCATTTTTCAGAAATACCTTCCCTCCCAAAAGCAATTTATTGAAGTTATGGATGATGAAAAGACCGTGCATAAATTATGGCGTTTAAACGATCCGGATACGCTTAAAATTATTGAAACAAGCATGAACAATGAGGATATGTTTATTGCCGACGGTCATCATCGTTACGAGGTTTCTTGCGCCTATCGGGATTTAATGCGTGAAAAATTAGGAAGCGAATTTACCGGCGATGAAGATTTTAATTATTGTTTGGCGTATTTTACTAATACGGACTATCGTGGCCTATCGATTCTGCCTATTCACCGGTTGCTTAGATTAGATGCACGTTTAGATTTAGATGATTTTATCACTAAAGCCAAAGAGTATTTTGACGTTGACCAGTTAAAAGATCGGACGCGTTTTTTCTTTTTACTGGAAAAAGCCGGGTGCACGGAGCATTTATTGGGGTTATATAAAGATAAAAAATATTTCCTTTTACGGTTAAAGAATGTCAAAATTCTTGATAAATTAATTGCGGATAAACCTAAGGAGTATCGGGTTTTAGACGTTGCGATTCTTAATTATTTGGTATTTAAAAATATCCTTAAGCTAGATTTGGATAATCTGACCTCTATAAAATATAGTCCTGATCCTTATGAGTTAATGGATCAGGTGAACAACAATCCTTTTAATGTCGCCTTTTTCTTAAATCCGGTTAAAATCCAGCAGATAATTAATATTGCCACCAGCGGAAACAAAATGCCACCCAAATCTACTTATTTTTATCCCAAGGTGCTTTCGGGTTTGGTGGTCAACAAGTTTGAAAAGGAATAAATATGGCTTTGTTTGGTAAACCAAAATATACTATTGTGCGCTTAAAGAAAAAGGAAATTCCTGATGGCTTGTGGACGAAATGCGAGGAATGCGCGGAGACTCTGTACAATAAAACGCTTGATGAAAATTCAAAAGTTTGTCCTAAATGTAACTATCATTTTAGCTTAACGGCGCATGAAAGAATAGATCTATTGCTGGATAAGGAAACTTTTGATGAGTTTGATAAGGATATGATTTCTTCGGATCCGCTTGATTTTAAAGGCCCGAAGACTTATAAAGATAAATTAAAGCAGGATCAGGAAGCCACCGGTTTAAAAGATGCGGTTATTTCCGGACTAGGTAAGATCAATGCTAAAACCACCGTACTGGCGGTTACCGATTCCCGTTTTATTATGGGATCGATGGGCTCGGTAGTCGGTGAAAAAATTACGCGGGCAATTGAATATGCGACAAAAAACAAGCTTCCGATGATTATTGTTTCCGGTTCAGGCGGAGGTGCGCGGATGTATGAAGGGCTCTATAGCCTGATGCAGATGGCTAAAACCTGCGCTGCTTTAACTTATCATCATAAAGCGAATTTACCATATATTTCTGTGCTCACCAATCCGACCATGGCGGGAATTATGGCTTCATTTGCCGGCGTGGGAGATATAATTATGGCTGAGCCGAACGCGCTTATCGGTTTTACCGGTCCGAGAGTTATTGAGCAGACAATCCGTCAAAAACTGCCGATGGGTTTTCAACGTTCGGAATTTTTGTTGGATCACGGGTTGGTCGATATGATTGTACATCGCAAAAACATGAAGAATACTTTAAGTCAATTGCTTGACTATTTTTCTTAAGTTTGTATAATAATTAAAAGTATTCATGATTACCGGTTAGATGCCGAAAATATTTAATTACACTGTTAAGTTAAAAGCATAGGAGTATTGAATGGCTCAGGTAAGTTTAAGAGAGGTTAGCAAGGTTTATCCGGGTAATGTTATCGCGGTGAATAAAGTAAATTTAGGCATTGAAAATAAAGAATTTATGGTTTTGGTCGGCCCTTCAGGTTGCGGAAAATCTACGACCTTAAGAATGATTGCGGGCTTAGAAGAAATCAGCTCAGGCGATGTTTACATCGGAAATAAGCGCGTCAACGATGTCCCGGCTAAAGATCGGGATATTGCCATGGTTTTCCAAAATTATGCTTTATATCCGCATATGACGGTTGAAGAAAATATGTCGTTTGGTTTGCGGCTTAGGCGTATTTCTAAACAGGAGATTGCTCAGCGGGTTAACGAAGCGGCTGAAATTTTGGGAATTAAAAGATTGTTGAAACGTAAACCTCGCGAACTTTCCGGTGGAGAGCGGCAAAGAGTGGCTGTCGGCAGGGCAATTGTAAGAAAGCCAATGGTTTTCTTATTTGATGAACCCTTGAGTAATCTGGACGCCAAAATGCGCGTACAGATGCGTACGGAGATACATAAACTCCATATTCGTTTGCAGACGACGATTATTTATGTGACCCATGATCAGGTGGAAGCGATGACTATGGGTGACCGCATTGCGGTAATGAAAGATGGTTTAATTGCTCAGTTGGGCGATCCGATTGATGTTTATGATCATCCGAAAAATAAGTTTGTGGCCAGCTTTATCGGTTCGCCTCCGATGAATTTTATGTCGGGCAAGATTATTAAGAAAGACGGCAAACTTTATTTTGATGAAGGCAAGATTAAAGTAAAATTGGTTGAAGATATGCATAAAAAAATGATTAATTATGCTGATCAGGAAGTATTGTTTGGTATCCGTTCAGAAGATATTTATGATAAATTATTTGTTTCACAAGCCCCTCCGGAAAATGTGGTTCGGGTAAACTGTGAGGTATTTGAACCGATGGGTTCGGAAGTTTACCTATACCTGAATACGGGCAAGCACACCTTTATTGCCCGGGTTAGTGCGCACGACCGTCCTAAGGTCAATCAGGAGATGGATGTAGTTTTTGATATGAGCAAGGTGCATTTCTTTGATAAAAATACTGAAGAGACTGTTTGCTAAGCTCAAGTTCATGCATCCTTAACTAAAAAGCTTTATGCAACAAAATACCACTTCTAAAAAGATTTGGATTTATCTGCTATTAACGGTTATTCTACTTGCAATAAATTTTCTGTTTTTTCATCAAAAAATAAATATTATAATTTTTCTTATATTCTGCTTGAGCAACCTGCTTATCTTTTTTCTTTTCTTTAAATATTATTCCGGTAAAATTTCGTGTATACAGTCGAGCGCTGAACATTATCAAGAAGCTATAAATTTAGTTGCCGTTGAAAACAAGAAAAATCAAGAGTATAATCTAGCGCTTAAGTCAAAAATTTCCCGTTACGCTAATCTAAAAAAAATTATTGAGGATCTTAACCAAACTTTAAAATCGGAAATCATTATCCGCGTGTTGAGCTCGACGGTTTATACGTTAATTGCCAACGGTGCCGGCGTGGCATTGTTTTATCTGGTAAATAATCAAAATCAAAAATTGAATTTGGTTTATTCTATAAAAGACGATAGCGATCTGGTTGTTCTTTCTAAAGAGGGCGATCTTTTTGACCAATGGGTTTTGAGACACTCCAGTCAGTTGATTATTGAAGATTTGAAAAATGATTTTCGTTTTGATTCGGACAGTTTAAGTGCACAAGAGAATCGTTTTGTTTTATCCCTGGTGAGCTCGCCTTTGATGAGCAATAATTCATTCTTAGGACTGTTACGCCTAGAGAATAAACAGAGCGGTTTTTTTAGCCAGGATGATTTGCGTTTTCTTTCTCTGGTAGCGGATTTAGGCTCAGTGGCTTTGGAAAATAGCTTGCTTTTCCAAAAGACTCAGGATTTGGCGATTCATGATGATTTGACGGGTCTATACACTCGCGGTTATTTTATTGAAAGACTTAAGGATGAGGCGCGACGCGCTCAACGCCTAGATCAGCATCTGTCGCTAATGATGATCGATATCGATTTTTTTAAGCAATATAATGATAAATTCGGTCATGTGGTCGGGGATCTAGTTTTAAAGAAGTTGGGGGCGTTGTTAAAAGAGGCCTTAAGCGAGTGGTCCCCTTTGTTATGTCGTTTTGGAGGAGAAGAATTTTTAGTTTTGCTTTTTGGGGTGAATAAACAAAAGTCTTTGATAATTGCTGAGGAATTGCGGCAGAAGATTCAAAAAGAAAAAATCGTATTGCGTCGACAAGACACATATATTACCGTTTCGATCGGAGTGGCCAGTTTCCCGCTAGACACGAAAGATGAAGATGAGTTGGTTCAGAGGGCAGATAAAGCAATGTATAAAGCTAAGGAAAAAGGTAGAAACCAAATATGCTCGGCATGATGTTGCTTATAATTATTACTATCGTGATTAGTCTTTTGATTAGGGAGGTTTTTTCTGCCCGGCTTAAGCGTTATGAAGCCGGGAATATTTGTTTATTAAATGAACTTAAATCTTTGAATGAATCTAAAGAAAGTCTTGATCTGGATAATGGCCTGTTAAATAAAAATCTTGACAATACTCTGGCGCTTTATGAGCTGACTAAAGATATCTGCACAAGCCTGGATGCCGACAAGGTCTTTACGATTTTTAATAAGAATTTAAAGAAATATGTAAGTATCGGCGATTGCCGATATATTAATGATAGCGCTGATTTAATTAAATATAAAAATTATATGATTATCCCTTTGAATCTGGAACCAAATCAGATCGGCGGTTATCTGGCGGTAGATAGGATTTTAGAAACAGATAAAGAGAAGTTTGGAATTCTTACCCAGCAGTTTTTAATCGGGCTAAGAAGGGCGCTGCTCTATCAGAAGGTTCAGGGTTTAACGCTTACCGATACGCTGACGAGCGTTTATTGTCGCCGATATTTTTTAGAGCGCTTTAACGAAGAGCTTAAGCGTTCCAAGAAAAATAAATTAAGTTTGACTTTTTTAATGCTGGATATAGATAATTTTAAACGTTTTAATGATCATTATGGGCATTTAGTGGGGGATGCCATATTGCGTCAGGTCGCTAAAACTATTTCTCAGGCGGTTAGACAGATCGATTTTATTGGCCGCTACGGTGGAGAGGAGATCGCAATTGTTTTAGCCGAAACAAATGTTCAACAGGCTAACTTTGCTGCAGAACGTATTCGTCAGTCGATTACCGAACAGCTGATTAAGGTTTATGATGAAGAATTAAGAGTTACCGTAAGTATCGGCGTTTCGACCTTTCCGGATAACGCTTTGAATATGCAAAGTTTAATTGAAATGGCCGATCAGGCATTGTATCTAGCCAAAGAAACCGGGAAGAACAAGGTCTGTTTTGCGCCTGTCTAAATCAAATATTTGATTAATCCCAACAAGCTTAGCGTTCATTAATTATCCCTTGAAAAACGAAGTGTTTTAATATAAAATACCACAATGGTCAAAAGATATATAATCGGAATAGATTTAGGCGGCACTAATTTAAAGTGCGCTTTGCTTGACGAACACTTAAAGATTAAAGCTAAAAGCTCTTTTAGCACAAAGAGTTTTGACAATCAGCAGAAACTTATTTGTGGAATTGCTGATGCGATTAATAATTTTATTTTAAATCAGGGATTAACCCGTTTTTCTATTTTAGGGATTGGTATCGGAGTACCTGGTCCGGTGGATGCGCTTAAAGGAATTGTACATTTCTTGCCGAATATTCCGGGATGGAAAGAAGTGCAATTAAAAAAAATTCTTCAACAAATAATTAAATTGCCGGCTTTTGTTGATAATGATGCCAAATTAATGACGATTGCTGAGCATGAGGAGGGTGCGGCAAAGAGTTATAATAATGTGTTGTGCTTGACTCTCGGTACGGGAGTGGGCGGCGGTTTAATTATTAATAATTTAATTTATCGTGGTTTTAATAATTCTGCCGGTGAATTCGGACACTTTCCTTTAAATGAATTAGGTCCTTTGTGCGGTTGCGGGGCGCGGGGTTGCTTGGAAACATATATTGGGAACAAAAGTATTATTAAAAATGCGCGTAAAATATTCGGATCAAAGATTACTTTAGAAAAAGTAAGCGCTTTAGCGAGAATGAATAATCTTAAAGCCATAGATTTTTGGAGTCAAGTTGGTAAACAGCTCGGATTGGCTTTAAGCGGGGTTGTTAATTTGCTTAATCTGGATCTCATCGTTATAGGCGGAGGAGTGTCTTGCGCAGGTTCAGTATTGTTTAAGAGCATTCGACAGACAATTTTATTGCGGGCAATGCCTTTACAATCAAAAAGAGTAAGGGTGGTTAAGGCCAGGCTCGGGGTGGATGCCGGAATGATCGGGGCAGGATATTTGGTTAAGGAAAGGTTGAGTGCGTGAAAATTTTTATTGATACAGCCAGCGTTAAAGAGATAAAAGATGCGATGAGTCTTGGCTTAATCGATGGTGTAACCACTAACCCAACACTAATGGCGAAAGAGGCGCGTAAGCCCGAGCAGGTGTTAAGAGAGATATGCGCTTTAGTGAGCGGTCCAGTGAGTGCCGAGGTAATTGCTTTGGAGTCTGTGGGCATGGTTGAGGAAGCCCGCCAATTGGTTAAGCTCGCTAAGAACATTGTGGTTAAAATTCCGCTCACTAAGGATGGGTTAAAGGCGGTTAAGATTCTGTCGGCAGAAGGAATTAAAACTAATGTCACCCTTTGTTTTTCTGCTGCACAGGCATTATTAGTAGCTAAGGCCGGGGCGACCTATGTATCCCCGTTTATCGGCCGGCTTGATGATCTTGCCCAGGAGGGGATGAATTTAATCGAGCAGATTAAAAAAATTTATTCAAATTTTAATTTTAAAACTCAAATTATTGTTGCTTCCGTGCGCAACCCGGTGCATGTGGTCAATGCTGCTATAATCGGAGCGGATATTGCAACTATTCCTTATGCGGTAATTGAGCAGTTGATTAAGCATCCCTTAACGGATATTGGGATAAACAGGTTTCTGGAAGATTATAAGAAAATCCCTCAAGGAAATAATGATAAATAAATTTAGAAAAATTTATGTGTTTAGTCCGCTCATCTTCGCTATAATTTTAGGGTCAATTTTTTGGGTGAGCTTAGTTTTTGCGGAAACCTCCAAAGAGGCGCCGATGATTATTAACGGTGACAATGTAGAGTATTCTGCGGACAGCAAGGAAGTGGTGGCTACCGGGAATATTGAGGTTATTTATAAGGGGGCTAAGTTAACCTGCAATCGGCTTAAGGTAAACATGCAGACAAAAGAGGGCCTGGCTGAAGGCAACGCTCGGGTTGATGACGCCCAGGGTGTGGTTACCGGAGAAAAGATTGTTTATGATTTTGCGAATAAAACCGGAATTATTTATAATGCTGATTTCCGCGCTAATCCTTATTTTGGAAAAGCCAGAAAGGTTGAGAAATTAAGCGATACGGAATTTATCTGTAAGCGCGGTTATTTTACTACTTGCAACCTAGATCATCCGCATTATCGTTTTGCGGCTAAAAAGATTACCATGATTCCAGGGGATAAGATGCAAGCACAGGGGACAACGCTTTATCTCTGGAATATCCCGTTAATTTATCTCCCCAGGTTTAATTATTCAATGAAAGAGCCGATTATGCATGTGCAGGTTGAACCGGGTACGCGTAAAGATTGGGGGCCGTATATTTTAAATACCTGGCGGTATAATCTTACGGCGAATACTAATCTTCGGGTTTCTTTGGATTATCGCACTAAACTTGGACTGGCGGAAGGTTTCGAGTTAAATTATAAAACCCCGGCGGTTGGAAAAGGCGACTTTAAATTTTATTATACGAATGAAAATGCGGTGGATTTGCCGGCGGGAGCTCCCACGGAGTTTGAGCGTTATTTTATGCGTTGGCGGCATAAATGGGATATTGATGAACGCACGAATGTGGTAGCGGAGTTTTATAAAATTATCGATCGGAAACGTCAATATGAAAATAATCCTGCCCCGGTTGGTGTGGGTTCTAATCCTGAGGCACATAATATTCTGCAGGATTATTTTTTCCGCGAATACGAGAAAGAGTCTCAGCCACTAACCTATGCTTTGTTTCATCACGCTTTTAATTATTCCAGTTTAGATATACTTTTGCAAAAACGCACTAATCACTGGTTCGATCAGTTGGATAAACTGCCGGAGATTAATTATAATTTACCAAGCTTGCAATTAGGAGAAACCCCTTTGTATTTTGAGAATTCCAGCCAGTTCGGAGTTTATAATAAAAAAGGGTCAATGATGGTTCCGGTAGTTAGTGATGATGTTACGGTAACCCGACTGGATACAACCAATAGAGTTTCCTTGCCGATGAAGATTGGGTTTGTGCAATTTAAACCTTTTGTTTCTAGCCGTCAAACCTTCTATGATAAAGGGGCAAATGATCAGACCGGAATAGTGCGCACAGTTTTTTCCGCGGGCGCGGATATGAGCACTAAGTTTTACCGTATTTATAATCTTAAAACGAATGCTGCCGGTTTGGATATTAATGGGTTGCGCCATGTAATTACTCCGAGCGTCGGATATCTATATACGCATCCTCCGACTATTCCTATTGGCAATATTAAGCAGATCGACAGCGTTGACGCTGTCTATCGCGGAAATACTGCCGCATTGAGTTTATCCAACAAATTACAAACTAAACGCGCTGGGCAGAGCGTGGATCTGGTGGATTTCTTAGTGACTACCGATGTAGTGATTGATCCTAAAGCCGGAGATAATGCCTTTCTTACTCCACATACAGGAGAGGGCTTAAAAGATAATTTCTCGGACATTCTTTTTAAGTTAAAAGTCATCCCTTATTCCTGGATGAGGATGGAATCGGACGTTACTTTTGAGCACTCCGATCAGACGAATGTTAATTATAACAAATTTTCTTTAGCTAATTACAGCTTAACCCTTGATTTAGGGAAGGACCGCTCATTTTCCATGGGGCAACGCTATGAAAGAAAAGGCAAAAATGAAGTTACCGCTAATTTTTATTGGCGCCTAAATCCGAAATGGAAGTTTTCTATTTATCAACGGTATAATTTTAAACAGTCGGGAACTCTTGAGCGCGGATGGCAAGAGCAGCAGTATACTTTAACGCGCGACCTGCATTGTTGGGATCTAGATATTAGTTTAAATAAAAAAGAGGAAACGGGCACAACGATATTTTTCACCTTCCGGCTGAAGGCTTTTCCGGAAAATGAATTTGGATTTGATCAAAAAATGGGCGAAGAAAAATCCGGCGCGCAATAAAATATCATAAATCTAAAGGAGTTTTTTAAATGAATATTTCTATAATCGGTTCAGGTTATGTCGGATTAGTCTCCGGGGCTTGTTTTGCGGAGTTAGGCAATCAGGTTATTTGCGCCGATAACGATTCAAAGAAGATTAACGATCTTAAACAAGGGATTATTCCGATCTATGAACCCGGTCTAGAGAAGTTAATTGTCAGTAATCTTAAAAGTAAGCGGCTTAAATTTTCTTCAAGCATTAAAGAGGCAGTCAAGTCTAGTGAGGTAATTTTTATCGCCGTAGGCACTCCGGCGCTGGAAAACGGAGAAGCGGATTTGACGGGTATAGAGAATGTTGCCCGAAATATTGCCCAGAATATGGATGGCTATCGGCTGATCGTCGAGAAATCTACCGTGCCGGTGGAAACCTGCGCCTGGATCAAGAAGACGGTTGCCGCGCATATAAAAACGGGGTATAAATTTGATGTCGTTTCTAATCCTGAGTTTTTAAGGGAAGGACAAGCCATCAATGACTTTCTACACCCAGATAGGATTGTCTTAGGATTAGAAACTCCCAGGGCTAAGCAAATAATGACCAAATTGTATCGCTCGATTAATCGACCGATTCTGGTTACCAATATAAAATCTGCGGAGCTGATTAAGCATGCTTCCAATGCTTTTTTAGCGACCAAGATATCTTTTATTAATGCCCTGGCGCGTATTTGTGATCGAGTTGGCGCGGATGTCAAGGAGGTAGCGCTAGGTATGGGGTTAGATAGTCGTATCGGAGGTTATTTTTTGCAAGCGGGAATAGGTTATGGCGGATCATGTTTTCCTAAAGATCTAGAGGCCTTTATAACGATTTCAGAAAAATTAGGATATAATTTTGAAATTTTAAAAGCCGTAAAAAATACCAACGAAGAACAAAAAAAGTTTGTTTTACAAAAGATTAAAGATGCGCTGTGGATTATTAAAGATAAAAATATTGCGGTTTTGGGGCTGGCTTTTAAGCCGAACACCGATGATTTAAGAAATGCACCGGGAATTGACCTGATTAATGCCTTGCAGCGAGAAGGTGCAAAAATAAAGGTTTATGATCCTAAAGCCATGGGGAAAGCAAGAACGATTCTAAAAAAAGTGGTGTTTTGCAAAGACGCTTACCAGGCAGCTAAAGATGCGGATTGCCTGCTTATCGTGACCGAGTGGGAGGAATTCAAAAAACTTGATTTTTCAAAATTAAAAAAAATCTTAGGGCGTCCGTTAATTATTGACGGAAGAAATATTTATGATCCTAAACTACTTACCAAGTTAGGTTTTACCTATATCGGGATCGGTCGATCAAATGGATAAACATTTGTTAGCTTTGCGCAAAAAAATAAAGAATAAGCAATTAAGAATTGCGGTTGTCGGTTTGGGGTATGTCGGGTTTCCGCTGGCATTAGAATTTGCTAAAAAAAAGATTAACGTTGTGGGAATTGAAATCGACCTTGACCGTTTGAACTCTATCGTTAAGCAGAAATCTTATATTAGCGATATTCGCAGTTCCCAGCTAAAAACAATCATGACTAGCGGATATTTTAAGGCTACCGAGAGTTTTGCAGCTATTGCGCAAGCCGATGTAGTTTTAATTTGCGTTCCGACTCCTTTAAAAGGGAAGTATCTTCCGGATATTTCTTTTATTAAAAATGCCGTCAACCAGGTTGCTGAGCATCTTAAAAACGGAGCGTTGGTAATTTTAGAGAGCACTACTTACCCGGGGACAACCGAGGAAGAGATTTTACCGATTTTTCAAAAGCGCGGGTTTGTCCATGATCAAGATTTCTCGCTTTGTTTCTCGCCGGAAAGAATTGATCCGGGTAATTTGAAATTTCCCGTACATAAGATTCCCAAGGTAATCGGCGGGTACAGCTTAAAGGCTACGCAGCTGGCGATGGAAGTTTACCGGATAATTATTAAACAAGTTGTTCCAGTAAGCAGTTGTCGAGCCGCGGAAACTGTGAAGCTACTTGAAAATACCTTTCGTTTAATTAATATCGGCTTGATTGACGAGCTATCGATGATGGCGCATCAAATGAAAATTGATATCTGGGAGGTGGTTGACGCCGCCAGCACTAAGCCTTTTGGTTTTATGCCTTTTTATCCGGGACCGGGAGTAGGAGGTCACTGTATCCCTAAGGACCCGCTGTATCTGCATTGGAAGGCCAAGAGTTTCGGCTTCCATTCCCGTTTTATTAAGCTTGCTTCTAATGTCATTAGTGATATGCCTGAATATATCGTAAAAAGAATGCGTGTAGCTTTGAAAAGAAAAGGCAGAAAATTAAAAAATGCTAAAATATTAGTGCTTGGAGTTACCTATAAAAAGAATATTAAAGATTTACGTAAATCACCGAGCATTGATGTGATCCATCAGCTAAAAAAACAAGGCGCCATAATTTCTTACGCCGATCCATTAATACCGTTTCTTAAGCTTGGCGGCCTTAATTTAGAGTCTGTGCAGCTAAGTGCCCGTAAAATTAATGAATTTGATTGCTGTCTTATTGCCACTGATCACTCTCAGTTTGACTACGGCGCAATATTAAAAAATGCAAAATTTATTTTTGATTCGAGGAATGTTTATAAAGGGAAATATACAGAGAAAGTGGAGAGGCTATGAGCAGGTTTCTGGTAACCGGCGGAGCGGGTTTTATCGGATCGCATATTGTCGAGGCATTGGTTAAACAAGGACATAAAGTGCGAGTTTTGGATAATTTTTCTAGCGGGAAATTGCTTAATCTTAAAGGTTTAGAAAAAAAAATCGATTTAATTAAAGGAGATATCTGTTCTAAGCCAACTTGTATTGAAGTCACCAAGCTGGTCGATTTTGTTTTACATCAGGCGGCATTAAGAAGCGTGCCCAAGAGCATGTCTCAGCCGCATGCTTATAATCGCGTAAATATTGACGGTACGCTAAATATGCTGGAAGCTGCCAGGCAGAATAAGGTAAAGCGTTTTGTTTTTGCTTCATCTAGTTCTGTTTATGGAGAGGTGAGCAGTTATCCGGAAAAGGAAAGTTTTGTTCCCGGGCCGATTTCGCCTTATGCCTTGAGTAAATTAACCGGTGAGTATTATTGTAAGATATTCAGCCTGCATTATGGATTACCAACGGTTGCCTTGCGATATTTTAATGTTTTTGGTCCGCGGCAAGCCCTAGATGATGATTATGCGGTAGTCATCCCTAAGTTTATCAATTGTTTACTTAAGAATCAGACACCGCCGATTTTTGGCAACGGCCGGCAATCGAGAGATTTTACCTTTGTGCAGAATGTGGTAAGCGCCAATTTACTGGCTGCAAAAGCAGTTAATGTTAAACACGGTGTTTTTAATATTGCCGGAGGCAAAGATACTTCTGTTTTAGATTTAGTTAAACTTCTCAATAAAATTTTAGGTACCAATATCCGTCCTAAACTGCTCGCTAAGCGACCGGGTGATGTATTTAGAACGCTGGCGGATATCGGAGAAGCCGGCAGATTATTGAATTTTAAACCGAAGATTGAATTTATTGATGGATTAAAAATTACCGTTAATTATTGGAAAGAAAATGCCTAAACAGACCGTTTTGATTACCGGAGGCGCGGGATTTATCGGCTCGCATTTATGCCAGAAATTATTGGTAAATAACTATAAGGTGATTTGTCTCGACAACTTTATTACGGGTAATCGAGATAATTTAAAGCCGTTTATAAAAAATAAAAATTTTAAATTAGAGGTTTGTAACGTTTCCGAACCGATCAATATTCTGGGTAAGTTAGATTATGTATTGCATTGCGCTTCATTAGCTTCTCCTAGGGATTATTTAGACTTTCCCATCCAGACTCTAAAAGTCGGTTCTTTGGGCACACACAACGCTCTAGGTTTGGCTAAAAAGAAGAGAGCTGTTTTTTTGCTTTTTTCTACTTCGGAAGTTTATGGTGATCCTTTAGAACATCCCCAAAAAGAAAGTTACTGGGGGTATGTTAATTCTATCGGTGTGCGTGGCTGTTATGATGAATCTAAGCGGTTTGCCGAAGCGCTGACGATGGCTTATCATCGGGTACATAAGCTGGATACTAAAATTGTGCGTATTTTTAATACCTATGGACCAAGAATGCGTCATCAGGATGGCCGGGTCGTGCCCAATTTTATTGATCAGGCCTTAAAAGGTCAAGCGCTAACCGTTTACGGAAAAGGTCAACAAACGAGAAGTTTTTGCTATATTGATGACCTGGTTGAAGGTATATTTCGCTTGATGCTCTCCAATCAAAATTTGCCGATTAATTTAGGCAACCCGCATGAATTTACGATTATGCAGCTGGTAGAAATAGTTTTACGGTTAACTGGCTCTAAAAGTAAAGTAGTTTTTAGAAAATTACCGCAAGATGATCCCCGGCAACGCCAACCGGATATCTCTAAAGCTAAGAAACTCCTTTCCTGGGAACCGCTTGTTTCTCTAGAGGATGGCCTTAAACGCACGATATCCTGGTTTAAGTGATAAATTCAGCCCTTTCCTTGACAATTCCCATAAGGATATGTTATACTTCTAGATAAATTTAAATTTTACTTACGCAGGCAGTAGCAGTGTTGAATAATTTATAACGGAAAAATTATGATTACAGAGATAATTGCAAAAGTAAATTTTTTGGATTTTATTATTCTAATCATTTTAATTAGAATATGTTACATCTCTGCTAAAATGGGATTATCCGTTGAAATTTTTAAATTTTTCGGAGTAGTATTTTCTACTTATATTGCACTACATTACTATGTTGCATTTTCAGATCTTATTCAGCAACGTTTTTTGCCTGAAGGGATGTCTTTAGTTTTTATGGATTTCACTGTTTTTATTTTCTTGATTACATTAGTTTATTTATGTTTTATAGGTTTGCGTAGTCTGCTTTTGCGTTTTGTACAATTAAATGCCGTACCTAAAATTAACCAATACCTGGGATTAATTTTAGGCGTTGGACGGGGTTTTTTATTAGTCGGTTTATTGTCCTTTACATTGGTTATTTCCGGCGTTGCGTATTTAACCAGCTCGGTAAAACATTCTTATTTAGGAAACAAAACCTTTATTATTCTGCCGCAAACTTACGTCTGGCTGTGGAGCAATATTTTTTCTAAGTTTTCCGCCAAAGACGAATTTAATTCGGTAATTACTAAAACTACTGAGAAATTTTACCACAAATGAAATTAATTGATTTTTATAACCAAGTGGTGCGTTTTGGGCGCTTAGCTGATCCGCGTAAAAATAAACAAGGAATAAAATCCTTTCCGGATTCAGCCATCCTTTTTGGTGAACCGAATTTAGAGATTGAAAAAATAATGGTCGGCATCGATATTGAAGTTGCGGAGCTTTTGCTTGCTGATCGCATTCGCCAAAAGGAAGGCTTGGATTTAGTAATTGCGCATCATCCTGAAGGAATGGCCTACGCCGGTTTACACGAAGTAATGTGTTTGCAAATTGATCTTTTAACTCAGGCCGGCGTGGCGCAAAAAACGGCAGCCAAATTGCTCCAAGCCAGGATGGCCGAAGTTCAGCGCAGGGTGCTGCCGCAAAATCATACGCGACCGGTGGATGCGGCAAGGTTGTTAAATATCCCTTTTATGAATATGCATACACCGGCAGATAACCATGTTTACCGGTATTTAGAAAATGTTTTTAAACGGAAATCGTCCGCTCCGCTTTTATTGGAAGATGTCGTTAAGATATTAAATACTATTCCGGAGTATCAAATTGCTCAGAAATTTAATACCGGACCGCGTATTATTTTAGGTAACCCTAAGCGACCGGTAGGCAAAATTTTGTTTGAGATGACCGGAGGCACGGAAGGGTCGGTTGATGTTTTTGATAAATTATATAAAGCCGGAGTAAGAACTTTAATCTCCATGCATTTGAGCGAAGAGCATTTTAAAAAAGTTAAGGACGCTAATTTAAATGTGGTAATCGCCGGGCATATTTCCAGTGACACCTTAGGCTTAAACCTTTTGATTGACAATATCGAGAAATACGCAAAACAAAACTTCCATGTCATTGCCTGTTCCGGCTTTACTAGAATTAAGAGAAAATAAAAATGTTGAACCGTATTCCTGAGAATTTATTAGAAGAGATCCTCGGTCGGGTAGACGTTGTTGAGATTATTTCCGGCTATCTTCCGCTGAAGAAATCCGGTGGTAATTTTAAAGCAAATTGTCCGTTTCATCATGAAAAGACCGCTTCGTTTATGGTTTCTCCGGAGCGCCAGATTTATCATTGCTTTGGCTGCGGCGAGTCAGGCAATGCTTTTAAATTTCTTATGCGCCATGAGCGGATGGAGTTTCCTGAAGCAGTGGAACTACTGGCTAAAAAGTGCGGGGTTACTTTACCGGAACAAGGCTCACCGGAGTTCATCCGAGCAGCGAATTTAAACAGCCAGCTGTATAAGCTTAATGAATTGGCATCAAGTTTTTATGAGAATAATCTCCATAGCGGAAGCGCCGCGGTAGCGTTGAATTATTTATTAGGTAGAGGGATTAAGCAAGCGACGATCAAAGAGTTTCGATTAGGATTTGCTAATTCCGGCTGGGATAGTTTAATTAATTTTTTAAGAAGTAAAAATGTACCATTGGCGCTTTTAGATCAGGCAGGTTTAGTTTTACCCAAGGATTCCGGCGGCTATTATGATCGTTTTCGCAATCGTATCATCTTTCCAGTTTTTGATATGCGTAGTCGCATGATCGGCTTTGGCGCTCGAGTAATGGATAATAGTTTACCGAAATATATTAATTCTCCGGAGACTTTGATTTACACTAAAGGCAAAAACCTCTTTGGTTTTAATTTGTCTAAGGATTTTATCCGTGATGCCGATAGCGTAGTAATCGTTGAGGGTTATTTGGATTTTATGATCCCTTATCAAGAGGGATTAAAAAATATTGTTGCTTCACAAGGAACGGCGCTTACTTTAGAGCAGATCAAGTTGCTTAAACGTTATACGCATAATGTGGTGATGATTTATGATGGTGATACCGCCGGAGAGATCGCCACCTTAAGAAGTCTGGACTTACTGATTGATGAGGGCATAAACGTGAAGGTAGTTCCTTTGCCTAAAGGAATGGACCCGGATGCGCTAGTGCGCCAGGAAGGTATTAGCAGCTTAAATGATAAAATTAAAAATGCGGTGAGTTTTTTTGAATATAAACTCAGTGTTTTAATCAGCCGTTATGATATAAACGATGCCCATGGTAAAACTAAAATCGCTACCCAGATGCTTTTAACGATAAATAAATTTGAAAATGCCATTTTACGGGGTGAATATACTAAAAAATTATCTGAACAGATGCGTATCCCGGAGCAGTATATTCTCGAGGAATTAGGAAAATTAAAACCCGATGTTTCTAAATTTGTTATCCATAATGTTGATTTAGTAAAAAAACTGCCGCAGATTAATCCGGCGGAAAAGCTTTTGATAAAATTCATGCTGGAAGAAAAAGAATTGATTGAAAAAATTATGCAGCAGTTATCGCCGACTGATTTTGCGGATACGCGCACGGCTAAAATTGTTTCCGTTATGCAAGAGCTGGTTGGCCAGGGTAAAAATATTACTCCAAGCGTACTGATGAATTATTTCAGCGAAGATGATGCCAGTCAATTGGTTTGTGAAACCATGTTTATGCCGGCTTTAGATGATCAGGAAAGAGAAAAAGCAGTTAATGATTGTATTGCGCGGATTAAAGTACAAAGATTAAAATCCCGTCGTGAGCATCTACACACTCAAATTAAAAACGCTCAATCTTTGGGCGATGAAGGAAAGTTAAACAGTCTTATCCAAGAATTTCATAATCTTATAAAGAAAGGCGAATCGGCATGAAAAAGAACCAGCCTCAACCCACTAAAGATATGGAAAAGTTAATTGCCCTAGGAAAACAAAAGGGTTTTTTAACTTATGATGAAGTAAATGATTTATTGCCGGAAGACCTCTCCAGTACGGTAGCCATTGATCATCTTTTTGAGCTACTCGGTAACGAGGATATTCAGGTGGTTGAGGGTGAAGCGGATGCCGGATTATCGGCAAACCGAGTGGCGCAACAGGATAAGCAGAATCTAGTGCAACAGCGCGAAGAATTACTTACGGAACAACTTAAAAGCGAAGAACGGTTTATGCCTTTAGATGATCCGGTTAAGATGTATTTAAAGCAGATGGGATCAATCTCTCTTTTGAGCCGGGAAAACGAAATTGATTTAGCCAAGAAGATCGAAGACGCTGAAGACAAATTTAAACGGGCTGCTTTAGTGACTAAATTTGCCCGGAACGAAGCTTTAATGGTTGCCGCGAATATTTTAGAAGATAAAATTAATATGGAAGAGGTAGTTAAAGAAGATATCCGGATAAAGAAAAGCAGTGCGTTAGGTAGGTTTAAGCGTATTTTAATTAAAATTAAACAAACGCGTAGCGATAGCACGGCGATAAATTTAATTCTACAGCTTAATTTTACAACATCAGTAATTGAGTCAGCAGTGCGCAAGTTAAATCTGCTGCTGCGAGAACTTGAGCATTCCAGACGTTTAAGTAAACGCGATAATCTGCGCAGTCGTCAGATCCTTAAAGAATTGGCGCAACCGTATAGCCAGATTAAAGAGCAGAACAAATTGGTTAAGACTGCGCATCTTAAATTTAGCCGTACAAAAAAGAAACTAGTCGAAGCGAACTTGCGTTTAGTAGTGAGCATTGCTAAGAAATATACTAACCGCGGACTTTCGTTTTTAGATTTAATTCAAGAAGGTAATATCGGCTTAATGCGAGCGGTGGAAAAATTTGAGTATAAACGCGGTTATAAGTTTTCTACTTATGCTACCTGGTGGATTCGACAGGCAATTACGCGTTCGATTGCGGATCAGGCGCGTACAATTAGAATACCCGTACATATGACCGAAACAATCAATAAGATTATCCGGTTTTCCAGGGTTTTTGTGCAAAAAAACGGACGGGAACCGACTCCGGAAGAGATCGCCGTTAAAATGCGTTTTCCGCAGGGTAAGATAAAATCTATATTAAAAATTGCCCAAGAACCGATATCCTTGCAGATGCCGATCGGCGATGAAGGGGATACGCATTTTGGCGATTTTATTCAGGATAAAAAAGCCGTTTCTCCGGCAAATGAAACTGTGCGTTCAATGCTGAAGGATGAAATGAATTCTGCTTTGGGGACGTTAACCGAAAGAGAGAAGAAGATTTTAGTTTTACGTTTTGGCATTCAAGATGGTTCAGCGCGCACGCTTGAAGAAGTCGGGAATGTCTTTAAGGTCACCCGTGAAAGAGTCAGACAAATTGAAGCTAAGGCATTAAAAAAACTTAGGCATCCATCGCGTTCACGACGTTTGCGCACCTTTATGGATATGACCTTGGCGCATCAAAGGGAGTATTAGCTTATAAAAAAGGTTTAAAGATGATTTATTTAAAATTATGTTTATGGCAGCTTCTCTATTCGCAGAAGCTGCCATTTTGATTATTAAACATTATTCAAAAATAAGATAGCATACAACGGATAAAAGCATGGAAAATTCCAAACAAAAAAAAATGGAAACCATAGATTTCCAGCTGCGTAAAACAGAGTTTCAACAGAAAGCTATTTTAGACAACATTCCGGATATCGCCTGGCTTAAAGATACACAAGGAAGATTTATTGCGGTTAATCAACCATTTGCTAAAGCCTGCGGTTTCAAACTTGAAGAAATTATCGGTAAAACTGATTTGGATATTTGGCCGAGGGAATTGGCTTTAAATTATCGCGCTGATGATCAAGAAGTAATTAACAGTAAAAAAAGAAAATGTGTTCAGGAAAGGTTAATAGATCGGGATGGCGGCGAACAGTGGATCGAAACGATTAAGACTCCGTTTTTTGATGATCAGGGCAATGTCATCGGCACAACCGGAATCGCCAGAAATATTACACTACAGAAGAGCGAGGCCGACCGGTTAAAAGAAGTTCGCGCGGAGCTTGAACTAAGGGTTAAGGTGAGGACTGCGGAGCTGACTAGTTTTAGTGAAACATTGCGGAAAGAAATTAGCGTGCGCAAGAAAAGCGAAGAGGAAACATTGAATTTACTCTCTTTACAGAACGCGACGTTAGATGCATGTGCCGACGGTATTTTAGTGGTTGATTTTAATGGAAAAGTAGTTAGTTATAATCAAAGATTTATTGAGCTTTGGAATATTCCTAGAGATTTAGTTTTAACTAAAAGCGATAAACGGTTGTTAGAATATGTTCAAGTTCAATTAATTGATCCTAAAGCTTTTACACGCGAGGTGTATCGGTTATACAATTCTCCTAAAGAAGAATCGATTGATACATTAAAGTTTAAAGACGGACGAGTGTTTACTCGGTTCTCTATACCTCAAAAAGTTAATAATGAAGTTGTCGGGCGAGTGTGGAGTTTTCGTGATGTTACCGAGGTTCGGATGGCTTTGGAGGCTTTGCGCGTTAGTGAAGAAAAATTCCGGACGATCGTGGACTATACCTATGATTGGGAATATTGGCAAGGCGCGGATGGGAAAATGATTTATGTTTCTCCATCGTGTGAACGGATATCAGAATATACGAGCAATGATTTTCTAAAAGATGCGGATTTAATTATAAAAATTGTACATCCGGATGACGTTAAAATTTTGCTTGGCAAAATTAAAGAAGCAGTTTGCAATCAGACTAAGCTGGAGACTGATTTTCGCATAATCACGCGAAACGGTCATTTGCGCTGGGTTAATCATATTTGTGTTCCAGTTTTTAGCAAAAATGGTATACCGCTTGGCCGTCGAGCCAGTAACCGGGACATCACGCTAAATAAACAATATGAGAATGAATTAAAAACTTACCGGGAAAATTTGGAAATTATTGTCGAAAAGCGCACTAAGGACCTAGAGATAGAAATCGACGCTAGAAAAAAAATCGAAGAAAAAGCACATAGCTTGCATCAGCAATTAGAGTTTATTCTTGGGGCAACTAAAACCGGATTAGATATTATTGATCAAAATTTTAATCTGCGCTATGTTGATCCAGCGTGGGCGCGTAATTATGGAGATTGGACGGGCAAAAAATGTTATGAATATTTCATGGGGCGCAGAACCTTTTGTCCTGAATGCGCTATCGAAAAAGCCTTTAAAACAAAAAAACAGGTAGTCAGTGAAGAGGTTCTAGCCAGAGAGGGTAATCGGCCAATCCAGATTATTTCCATACCTTATCAAGATGAAAACGGTGAATGGTTAGTAGCGGAAGTAAATATTGATATTACCCAAAGAAAAAAACTTGATGAAGAACTCAAGCTTTATCATAATAATTTAGAAAATTTAGTTACCGAGCGCACCAAAGAGCTTTTGCTGGAAACAAACCGTTATAAAAAAGCGGAGTTGGAAAATAGCAAATTAAATAATGTATTAATTAAAATTAATGAGAAACTCAAGAGCGTTTCGCTAATTGATGCGCATACCGGGTTATTTAACTATCGATATTTGCAAGAAGTTATTGAGGTGGAATTCCATCAGGCCAGGAGATATGCTCAAAATTTAACCGTGATTATGCTGGATATTGATTATTTTAAATCGATTAATGACGTTTATGGCATTGTTTTCGGAGATTTAGTTTTAAAACAACTAGCTAGACAGCTTAGAAGAATGGTGCGGCGTTATGATGTCCTCGTCCGTTATAGCGGCGAAGAATTTATAATTATTTCTCCCCGTTTAAATCGCGATGCGGGGGTGACTATGGCGCAGAGATTGCTGGACGTATTGAATTTTATAAACTTTGGTGATAAAAAACATAAGGTAAAATTAAAATTAAGTCTTTCGGTAATCTCTTTTCCCGACGACCGGGTAAAAAACGGCATGGATTTAGTTAATCTTGCCGACCGATTGTTGAACAAAGCCAAGGAGCTGGGAGGTAATCGCGTCATTTCTTCTTTAGATATTCTGAATCCACTTACTAAGGCTAAACAAAAGTCTCCTAAAACTGTCGGGATAAAAACTTTAAAAAATACAATTAATAAATTAAATAAGCAGTCAAAGCAAGGCTTAAGCGAATCAATTTTTGCTTTTGCTAAAACCTTAGAATTAAAAGATCATTATACCGGTGAACATGTTGAAAATACTGTGCACTTTGCCACTCAAGTGGCCAAAGAATTAAACTTGCCTAAAGAAGATGTGGAACTAATCAAGCAGGCGGCAATGCTTCACGATTTAGGTAAAATCGGTATCAGTGAAAGCATATTACTTAAAAAAGGCAAGCTTAATAAAAAAGAGTTCGCCGAGATAAAAAAACATCCTCAAATTGGCGCAGATATTATTAGGCCGATTCAGTTTTTGCACAGCCTTATCCCGTTTATTTTTTATCACCATGAGCATTGGGACGGTAAAGGTTATCCAACCGGAATAAAAGGCGAAGATATTCCATTAGGCGCCAGAGTAATTGCCATTGCGGATGTTTATCAGGCTTTAACTAGCGATCGGCCATACCATAAAGCATTTACTAAAAAATTAGCGATAGAAATAATTAAAAAATCTTCCGGAACACAATTTGATCCCCGTATTGTTAGTGCTTTTCTTAGGGTAGCGAATAAAGAAAGATATTCGAAATAATCCCCGGATTGCTTGGACAGCATTGATCACCGGAAACTACGCATTGATTAAAGTTTTAACTTGCCAAAATTCCCTAAAAATAGTAAAATATAACTTCATTTCGGGGCCCATAGCTCAGTCGGTTAGAGCAGTTGACTCATAATCAATTGGTCCGGGGTTCGAGTCCCTGTGGGCCCAGAGTACGCTTGGGGGCGATTGGCTCAGTTGGTTAGAGCGCCACATTCACATTGTGGATGTCAGAGGTTCGAGTCCTCTATCGCCCACCAATATTATCAGGAGAAAAGTTAGCAAACATGGATTTAAAAACTCAGATTATCAATTTAGTAAAGCTGCAGGAATTAGATAGCGAAATTTATCTTTTAGTGAAAGAAAGAGCGGCTTCTCCTCAGGAAATTAAAGCGATTGAGGTAGCTTTTGAACTTAAAAAACAAAATTTGGCAACTTTGGAAAAACAATCTCTGGATTTACAGGTTAAACGAAAAGAAAAAGAGCTGGAACTTGCTACTAACGCCGAGGGAATAAAAAAACTTTCCGCACAGCTGTTTTCTCTAAAAACGAATAAAGAATTTCAACTTATGCAACAGCAAATTGCGGATATTAAAGCTGATGGCTCGGTAATCGAAGAAAAAATTCTGATTTTTTTTGAAGAGTCGGACAAAATTAAAGCGCAGATTGATGCGGAAAATTTAAAACTTAATGATGAAGAAAAGATTTTCTTGCAGCAAAAGAAGGTTGTTGAATCTCGTAATCAGGAAATAACCGATCGGCTAAATCAGCTAGAGGCCCAAAGAAAACAGATTATTCCCGGCATTGATCTTAAAATGCTGCAGGAATATGAAAGGATTTTACACAGTCGCGATGGCTTAGCCATGGTTACGGTCAAGGATAGTTCCTGTGGCGGATGCCATATGTTGGTTCCGCCCCAAGTAATCAATTTAATCCAGATGTACGAACGCATTATAACTTGTGAAGTTTGTAACCGCATTCTTTATATTAAGGAATGAGTCATTTAGATATTTACATCGATGGCGCATCTAAAGGTAACCCCGGGCCGAGCGGAGTGGGAATTGTAATTTATCGGGAGGGTTTGCGCATTAAGAATATTTCTAATTATATCGGCATCGCAACAAATAATATTGCTGAATATACGGCGCTAATTTATGCGCTCGAAGAAGCGCTGTTATTAAAAGCTAGGAATTTAAATATTAATACCGATAGCCAGCTTTTAGCCCGGCAGTTAAATAAGATTTATAAAGTTAGGCATGCCGGTATAATTAATTTATATAATCGAGCGATACATCTTTTAACCGGTTTCGAAAAAGTTTCAATTAAACATATACCTCGGGAAGAGAATGTCTTAGCGGATAAATTGGCATCACAAGCAGTTAAGGTTTCCTTAGGGGGATCTTTGATATAAGCAGGCAGAAGGTGGCTGCCAGCCACTGCATAAGTGGTTGGAGGAAAGTCCGGGCTCCAGAGGATAACGTAACGGGTAACTCCCGTCTCCTGATGTAAATCAGGACGGATAAGAGCCACAGAGACGAGTATCCGCGCAAGCGGAGAGGTGAAACGCGGCAATCTCTACGTGGAGCAAGGTAGAATAGGAGATGAGCGCTGATCCAGCGCGTTTTCCATTTCGGTGGAAAAAAATCTCGGGTAAGCTGCTAAAGTTACCGTGGCAACACGGAAATTGAGAGGAATAGTCACTAATTGATGCGCAAACCTGCGCATTGAGACAAAACCCGGCTTATTCTGCCTGCTGATTATTTAAAAAAATAAAAATTGTCCTTGTTTGCTTACAGGGATTTTTCAACATAAAAAATTAAAGGAGGATGTTATGTCGGGTCATTCAAAATGGAAAACAAATAAAGGTAAAAAAGGTATCGCCGACGCTAAGCGCGGTGCCACTTTTACCAAGATTATTAAAGAGCTAGTGGTGGTTGCTCGAGATGGAGGAGGCAACCCCGATTCTAATCCTCGGCTACGCGCCATAATGGAAAAGGCCAAAAAAGCAAATATGCCTTCGGATAATGTAAAGATGGCGATTAAGCGGGGAACCGGAGAACTCCCGGGAATAGTTTACGAGGCGGTAATGTATGAAGCCTATGGTCCCGGCGGCGTAGCAATTTTAATTGATTCGCTTACGGATAACAAAAATCGCTCTACAGCCGAAATACGTAACATTATGTCTAAAAAAGGCGGCAATATGGCCGGGGCAGGTTCAGTAAGCTGGATGTTTACGCAAAAAGGATATCTCTCGGTAGCTAAAGAGAGTATCAAAGAAGATGAGCTGATGAATATTGTTTTGGATGCCGGAGCTGAAGACATGAAACATGAAGACGATGTTTATGAAATTTATACTTCAATTCAAGATTTAGAAAAAGTCAAACAGGCATTGGTGGACAAAGGGATTAAGTGGGTAGATGCGGAATTAACCATGATCCCATCGTCAACAATTAAGGTTACCGGCCATGAGGCTAAGCAGGTTTTGTCGCTGATTGAAACTTTAGAAGAGCATGATGATGTGCAACAGGTTTATGCTAATTTTGATATTCCGGATGAAATTTTTGATGAGGTTGCTGCTGAGGAATGATTATTGTCGGGATTGACCCCGCCCTAGCGGTGAGCGGTTATGGTGTAATTCGGGCGGATAAATCGAATCTATCTTTAATCGAAGCTGGGATAATAAAAACTTCCGCTAAGGAAGCCACTCCTGCGCGATTGGATAAGATATACCGCGGAGTGCTCAAATTGATCACTGATACTCGGGCCGATTGTTTGGTGTTGGAACAAATATTCTCACATTATAAGCATCCGGCTACCGCTTGTATTTTAGGCCAAGCTCGAGGGGTCATTTGTTTGGCAGCAATTACCGCCAAGGTGCCGTTTTTTGAATATTCGGCAACGCGGATTAAAAAAGCGATCGTGGGTAAGGGGATGGCCTCTAAGGCTCAGGTGCAAAGAATGGTCAGCCATAATTTAGGATTAAAGACCTTAACTACTTATCTGGACGTGACCGATGCATTAGCGCTAGCGATCGCGCATAGCTACATAATGAAAGTAAAATTATGATTTCTCGAATTTCCGGAAAACTGTTGGAAAAAGGATCGAATTATCTAGTTTTAGATTTAGGGGGCTTGAGTTACCTGGTTTTTATCCCAACCTGTGTTGCCCAGGGGCTGGATGCAGCCGTTAGTTCTGAAGGAAAAATCTCACTCTTAACCTACCACTATTATCAGGTTGAGCAGGCTAAAAGCGTGCCAATTTTAATCGGTTTCTTAAATCAGATAGAAAAAGATTTTTTCGAAATATTTATTACTGTTTCGGGTATCGGTCCGCGGGCAGCTTTAAAAGCATTGAATAAGCCGATCTCTTTAATTGCTAAAGCTATTGATGAAGCGGATTTGATTTTCTTAAAATCGCTTCCCGGCATTGGCGAGCAAAGAGCTAAAGAAATTGTCGCTAAGCTGCAAAATAAAGTAGGCAAGTTCGGCTTAATCCAAGATCGCGTAAACGGCGAAAAAACCGAGACTAAAAATATATCCGAAGAAGCTTTAGATGTTTTATTGCAGTTAGAATATAAAAGAAGCGAGGCATTGGAGATGATTAAAAAAGTTCTGGAAAGAAACACACAGGTGATTACCACGGAAGAGTTGTTAAATTTAGTTTATAAACAAAAAAGGGGCAGGTAGATTAACATGGAAGAGAATAATTTAAAATCCGCTATTGAAGCTTTAATTTTTGCCTCAGACAAGCCGATTACCATCGAGCAAATAAAAAAAGTTTTAGGCCAGATTGACACTCTAAGCGTTAATAAAATTATTGCGGAATTAAAAGAGGATTATCAATCGCAAAATCGTGGTTTGCGTTTAGTGGAAATTGCCGGTGGTTTTCAGTTAACCACTTGCAGTAGTTTTGCTCCGTTTTTAAAGAAGCTTTTTAAAAATCGTTACAGCGATAAGTTATCTAAACCGGCTCTTGAATCCTTGGCGATCATTGCTTACAAGCAGCCGCTGACTAAAACGGAGATTGAATCATTAAGAAGCGTAAATGTTGACGGCGTAATGAAAAATCTGCTTGATAAGAATTTAATCCGTATTTGCGGAAGGAAAAAAATTCCCGGACGTCCTTTTGTTTTTGGTACTACCCGGGAGTTCCTGGAACATTTTGGATTAAAGTCGCTTGCGGATTTGCCAAAAATAGAAGAATTTACGGTTTTAGCGCAAGAAAAAGAATCTCTCGCGGAGATCGAGCCGATTATGCAAGAAGAGCTGGAGGTTAAAAATGAGTCTAAATAAATTACGCAAGAAGATTGATCTACTTGATCAAAAATTAATTGGTTTGCTAAATTTGCGTGCAGCGGTAACTAAAGATATCGGTAAAATTAAAATTCATGCCGGTAAAAGTATTTATGTTCCGGAAAGGGAAATGCAGGTTTTAAATAGAATTTTTAGTCTAAATAAGGGGCCTTTGAAAAAGAGTGCTTTAGAAGCGATTTACCGCGAGGTGATGTCGGCGAGTTTGGCTTTGGAAAAACCGCTAAAAATCGCTTATCTTGGACCGTGCGCAAGCTTTACTAATCTCGCCGCAATTAAGAAATTCGGTTCTCAGGTCAGTTATTTGGCGGCAAATAGTATTGGTGATGTCTTTTTGGAGGTAGAAAAGGGTAGCGCAGATTACGGGGTAGTCCCGATTGAGAATTCCATTGAAGGAGCGGTAAGCCACACCCTGGATGTTTTTGTAGATTCTGATTTAAAAATTTGTTCGCAAATAATTTTAGAGGTAACGCATAATCTATTAGCCAACTGCGTCAAAGATAAGATTCGTAATATTTACTCTAATCCGCAGGTTTTCGGACAATGTCGTATCTGGTTGCAAAGAAATTTACCGAATGCTTTGCTGGTCGATGTTTCAAGCACTACGCGAGCTGCCGAGCTAGCTAAAAAAGAAAAAAACAGCGCCGCAATTGCCTCGCTTTTAGCTTCTAAGGTTTATGGGTTGAAGGTATTAGCTAGCGGGATCCAGGATTCCGCGCATAATATCACTCGCTTCCTGGTAGTCGGTAAGAATATCGCTACACGCACAGGCAAAGATAAAACGAGTTTATTTTTTTCAATTAAAGATAAAGTGGGTGCTTTATACGAGATGCTTTTACCGTTTCGTAAATACAGCGTTAATCTTACTAAGATTGAATCGCGGCCTTCCAAAAAGAAGGCCTGGGAGTACTACTTTTTTGTAGATATTTTAGGACATCAGGATGATTTATTAATCAAAAAAGCATTAATTGAATTAGAGCGTAAGTGTAATTATCTAAAAATATTGGGCTCATATCCCATTGGAGAATAAACAAAAGTGAAGACGTTAATCCGTAGAAGTGTTTTGGCAGTTAATCCTTATGTTCCCGGCAAACCGATAGAAGAAACTAAACGTCAGTTAGGAATAAAAGAGGTGATTAAGCTGGCTTCTAATGAGAATTCCTGGGGAGCCTCCCCAAAAGCCCTAGCGGCGATTAAAAGAGCTTTATCCGGGATTAACCGTTATCCGGATGCACAAGGATTTTATTTAAAAAAAGGTTTGGCTAAATTTTTTAAATTAATTCCGGGAAATTTTGTTTTGGGCAACGGTTCCGACGAATTAATCGATGTCATAATCAAGACCTTTTTAGAGGCAGATGAAAACATGGTTACCTCTGAGGGCACTTTTCTAGAATATGAAATTATTGCGCAGGTTAATGACCGTAAGGTTAGGAAGGCTCCTTTAAGCTGTTTTAAATATGATTTGGAGGCAATCTTAGGACTCGTGAACAGAAAAACTAAGCTGATTTTTATTGCTAATCCGAATAATCCTACCGGAACCTACGTCACTAAAGATGAGGTTGACCGGTTTATAGGTGCTCTGCCGAAATCCGTAATTGTAGTTTTTGATGAAGCTTATGACACTTTTATTGATGTCGATGATTATCCGGATTCATTAAGCTATTTAAAAAAGAAGAAACGCGTGATTATCCTCAGGACCTTTTCAAAGGCTTACGGTTTAGCCGGATTACGTTTGGGTTACGCGATTGCGTCTCCGGATTTAGTAGCTTATTTGGAGCGGATCCGGCAACCTTTTAACGTTAATCTTTTAGCCCAAGTAGCGGGACTGGCGGCTTTAGAAGATAAAGATTTTTTAGCCAAGACGCGTCGCTTAACTTTAGAGGGAAAAAAACTTATTTATCAAGAACTAACTAGGATGGGCTTGGAATACGTGCCTTCCGTGGCGAATTTTATTTTAATTAATCTGGGCAGAGACAGCCAAGAAGTATTTAAATTAATGTTAAAATCTGGAGTAATTATTAGAGATATGCGTCAATATGGTTTGGCAAATTTTATCCGAGTGACTATCGGCACTCAGCAAGAAAATAAAAAATTCCTGCACGTTCTAAATAGAATTATCACGGAGAGAAAATAATGATTATTGTCTTAAAGCCGAACGCGACTAGTAAACAAGTCGAACATATTATTGAAAAGGTAAAAGCCCTTGGTCTTGCGGCACATGTTTCCCAGGGTTCCGAAAGGACAATTATCGGGGTGATTGGCCCGGAAGATGTATTACGGGTTACACCTTTAGAGGCTTTCCCGGGCGTGGAAAATGTTATTCCGGTTCTGGCGCCATTTCGATTAGTTTCCCGGGAATTTAAAAAAGAGGACTCGGTCATTGATCTGGGCAAGGGAATAAAAATCGGCGGCAAGGAAATAGTGGTTATGGCCGGGCTATGTACGATTGAAAATATGGATAGCTTGTTTGAGATTGCTCAAGAGGTTAAAAAATCCGGTGCGACGGTATTGCGCGGAGGGGCTTTTAAGCCGCGTAGTTCCCCTTATAGTTTTCAAGGCTTAGGCAAAGCCGGGCTGCAAATGCTCAAAGAGGTCGGCAATAAATTAGGCTTAGTAACCGTAAGCGAAGTTATGGATAGCAAAGATGTCGGTCTGGTTGCCGATTACGTAGATGTTTTACAGATTGGTTGTCGCAATATGCAGAACTTTAATCTTTTAAAAGAAGTCGGGGCAACTAAAAAACCCGTTCTTTTAAAACGGGGGATGGCTTCGACGATTAAAGATATGCTTATGTCTGCGGAATACATATTAAGCGGCGGAAATTTTTCGGTAATTCTTTGCGAGAGAGGAATCCGTACTTTTGAAGACTCTACGCGCAATACTTTGGATATCAGCGCAGTACCGGTAGCCAAGCAGCTTTCACATTTACCGATTATCGTCGATCCGTCGCATGCAGCCGGAAAATGGAGCTGGGTTCCGGCTTTGTCTCGTGCCGCGGTTGCTGCCGGAGCGGATGGATTAATTATTGAAGTGCATAATCATCCCGAAGAAGCTGTTTCCGATGGAGCGCAGTCGCTATTGCCGGTTAATTTTTCAACTCTCATGTCCGAACTTAAAAACATAGCGCAAGCGGTAGGGAGAGCAACCTAATGAAAAAATTCAACCAGGTTGTAATTTTTGGTACGGGTTTAATGGGCGGTTCTCTAGGACTGGCATTAAAACGAAAGCAGTTAGCAAACCAGATAATTGGTTTTAGCAGACATAAAACGAATGCCGCCTGGGCCTTGAAAATCGGCGCAATCGACCGGATCGGTTATTCTTTAGAAGTAACCCGGGATGCGGATTTAATTATATTGGCTACTCCCGTTGAGGCGATTATAAAGATTATGCATAAAATATCAAAGAAAATTAAAAAAGACTGTATCATCATTGATTTAGGGAGCACCAAAGAGAATATTGTGTTTGCATTAAGCAAGTTAACTCCTAATTTCTTAGGTTGCCACCCTTTGGCCGGATCTGAAAAAAACGGGATTAAGAACGCTAAGCTTGAGCTTTACAACAATTCTATTTGCATTCTTACTCCGACAGCTAAAACTAAAAAAGCAGTTTTTACGCGTATAAAATTACTTTGGCAAAAAATAGGAGCCAAAACCATAAGCATGCCGCCTAAACAACACGACCTAATTCTATCATTTACCAGCCATTTGCCGCATCTAGTTGCTTTTTCGTTAATCAGCACAATTCCGAATAAGTTCTTAAGCTTAAGCTCGGGCGGCTTAAAAGATTCTACGCGCATTGCAGCTTCCGATGAATCACTTTGGAGTCAGGTGTTTCTGAGCAACCGTAAAAATTTAATTTCCGCAGTTTCTTCTTTTCAAACAAAACTCGCCGCATTAAAACTCGCCTTAATGAAAAAAGATGTACAATGCTTAACAAGAATATTATTATCCGCTAAAGAAAAACGAGAGCGACTCAAATGATCATAGCTATTGACGGCCCGGCAGGAGCAGGCAAAAGCACCGTTGCTAAAATTCTGGCTAAACGGTTAGGTTTTCTTTATATTGATACCGGCTCAATGTATCGGGCTTTAACGCTGAAGGTTTTAAAAAATAATGTGTCTATAAATGACGAGCAGAAAATTATTCAATTGGCTAATGGGATCAAAATTGATCTACACAATAACCCGGATGGATCATTAACGGTTTTTCTTGACGGAGAGGATGTTTCATCGGCCATCCGCGAGCCTAGAATTACGCAACATGTTTCGGATGTAGCTAAAATTAAGGATGTGCGCAGCGTATTAGTACAGATGCAAAGAGAGTTTGGCCGAAAAAAGGATTGCGTACTTGATGGCCGGGATATCGGTACGGTAGTTTTTCCGCAGGCTGAGAAAAAATTTTTTATTGACGCTTCCGCCGGTGTGCGCGTCCAACGGCGTTTTAAAGAGCTTGAAGGTTTAGGCCAATTGATTGCCGAAAACGATGTAGCGCGCGATTTGGCCAACCGAGACAAGATTGATTCTACGCGTTTAGCTTCGCCTCTCTGTCAGGCTCCGGATGCAATTTATATCGACACCTCCAGTCTTTCTATAGAACAAGTGGTGGAAACGATGTTTGGGATGATAAAACATGGATAGGACGCTGCTTAGGAACTTTTCGATTATTGCGCACATTGACCATGGCAAATCCACTCTGGCTGATCGAATACTAGAAATTACCGGTGCGGTAGATAAACGACACAAGGGAGATCAATTGCTTGATGATATGGAGCTGGAAAAGGAGCGGGGGATTACGATAAAAGCTTCTATGGTCAGATTAAACTATTTTTCTAAAAAATTTAATCAGGAATATATCTTAAATCTTATTGATACTCCCGGCCATGTAGACTTTACTTATGAAGTATCCAAATCGCTAGCGGCTTGTGAAGGCGCAGTTTTAGTAGTCGATGCCGGCCAAGGAATTGAAGCGCAAACTGTAGCTAATTATTACCTTGCCCTGGAGAATAACTTGCATGTTATTCCGGTAATTAATAAAGTTGATTTAATTTCCGCTGATGTGGGGCGAGTTAAAATGCAGGTCGGGACAGTTTTAGGTTTTAAAGATGAGGAGATTATCCTAGCTTCCGCTAAAGAAGGCCAAGGGGTAATTGAGATTTTAGACAGGATCATCGAAACAATACCTTCTCCGGGCGGCCAGGCACTTGATCCGCTTAAAGCTTTAATTTTTGATTGTCGTTTTGATGCTTATAAAGGGGTGGTTGTCTTTGTAAAAATTATTGACGGTGAGATTACTCCTAAAACACAGTTAAAAATGTTTCATGCCGGAAAGGTTTATAAAATCGAGGAATTAGGGGTTTTTAAAAATTTAAAATATTCTGCTGTCGATAGCTTAACCTGCGGAGAGGTCGGGTATTTTACGGCCAACATGCGCGATCCCCGGGAAGTAATTATCGGAGATACAATCACCGACCCTAAAAATCCATGCGCGCAGGCCTTGCCGGGTTACCGTAAAGTCAAACCGCTGGTATTTTGCGGTATTTATCCGGTTAATCCCGCGGATTTTCCGGAATTACGCGATGCGATGGATAAGCTAAAGCTTTCGGACGCTTCTTTTGTATTTGAACCGGAAAATTCTCAATCATTTGGTACGGGTTTTCGTTGCGGATTCCTGGGCCTGTTACATATGGAGATTGTTCAAGAAAGACTGGAACGCGAGTACGGGTTGAATCTCATTCTTACCGTACCAAATGTAGTTTATCGCATAAAAACAAAATCCGGTGAGCTGATGGAAGTAGATACCCCGATGAAGCTTTGTGCCTCCAGCGATATTGCCGAAGCGCTCGAGCCATTTGCTAATTTGTTGATGATCGTGCCGGTGGATTCGATTGAAGCGGTTTGTGATTTTACAAAATCACGTCGCGGTGTATTTATCTCTAATGAATACTTAGGCGAAGACCGTGTAAAAGTAGTATTTTCAGTGCCGCTTTCTGAAATTATCGTAGATTTTTATGATCGCATGAAATCCATAACCCGAGGATATGGCTCGATGGACTACGAAGTTAAGGAGTACCTGCCGACTAGATTAGTTAAATTGGATATCTTGCTGAATAGCCAGATTTGCGACGCTTTTTCTTCGTTAATGTTTAAAGAAAAGGCTACTAGCCGAGCGCATTTGTTAGTTTCTAAACTTAAGGAATTAATTCCGCGACAGCTTTTCGAAGTAACTATACAAGCGGCAATAGGTAGTCAAATTTTGGCTTCGGAAAGAGTGCGTTCCGTTGGTAAAAATGCCACCAGTAAGTGCTCTGGTGGCGATATTACTCGTAAGCGTAAGCTTTGGGAAACTCAGAAAAAAGGCAAGAAAAGGTTAAAACAGTTCGGCAAGGTTGAGATACCGCAAGAGGCTTTTCTGGAGGTATTGAAAATATGAGTTTAAAGAAGAAATCTGTAATCCGCGATTGGGTTGAATCAATTATCGTGGCCTTTATCCTGGCGATGATCATTCGAACTTTTGTCGTTCAGGCCTTTAAAATTCCGACAGGATCAATGCGCATGACTTTAATTGAAGGGGATTTAATTCTAGTGAACAAATTTATTTACGGGGCAAAAATTCCTTTTACACGACTACGCCTGCCGGCAATGCGTCAGCCAAAGAGGGGAGACGTAATCGTTTTTATTTATCCGGAGGATAAGAAAAAGGATTTTATAAAAAGACTGGTTGGCTTGCCGGGGGAAACAGTGGAGATCAAAGGCGGCTCTATTTATATAAACGGTAAATCCATACAAGAATCAATATTCAATCAAATTTATTATTATAACCGTGGCGACCTCGGCCTTGAAGGTCAAAAAATTCTTATCCCAAAAGATTGCTATTTTGTTTTAGGAGATAACTCTGCTTCTTCAAAGGATAGCCGATTTTGGGGTTTTGTACCGAAAGATAATTTACTGGGTAAGGCATTAATCATTTATTGGCCGTTAAATCGCATAAGACTGCTTAAATAAGATCTATATTTTTATCGATTGCGACTGTTAAATAAATAGGAAAGGATGTGTCAGAGTGAATATTGCTAATAAAATTTCAACCTTTCGCATTTTAAGCGTTCCTTTTTTTATTGCCTGCCTGGTTTATTATTCGCCGGATAGAACATATTTAAAAAATTTAGCCTTAGTTATATTTATCCTTGGGGTTATTTCCGATGGTTTGGATGGTTACATCGCCAGAAAAGCCAAATTGCAATCTAAGGCAGGATTAGTCTTAGATCCATTAGGCGACAAACTTTTATTAATGAGCGCTTTTATCTTTTTATCGCCAATCAGCAAGTTGACGCTGACATTTCCTCTTTGGGTAACCTTTATCATTATATCCAGGGATGCAATCATTATTTTGGGTGCAATAGTAATTTATATGGTTAAACAGACCTTGGATGTTCATCCTACTAAATGGGGTAAATTCACTACTATTTTTCAGATGCTTTCAGTAGTCTGCGTTTTACTCCAGTGGAAATATGCGGGGTTCGTTTGGACAATTACCGTAGTGCTTACGATAATTTCAGGAATTAATTATGTAAAAAGAGGATTTAAAATTTTATATGCTTCCGACAATCATCGCATTACTAGCTAGCTATTTAATCGGTTCAATACCCACGGCCTTTTTATTTGGCAAATTTCTTAAAGGGATAGATATCCGTAAAGAGGGTTCCGGAAATGTCGGCGCGACCAATGCCCTGCGTGTTTTAGGAAAAAAGGCTGGAATTACGGTATTAATTCTGGACATACTGAAGGGTTTAGTGGTTGTTTCATTTTTGGGAGATTTTTTTCTAAGCAAAGAGCTCTTGTATCCGGCACAAAACCTACGTATTATCATGGGGTTAACTTGCATTTGCGGACACAATTGGACAATATTTTTACGATTTAGGGGGGGGAAGGGGATTGCGACATCATTAGGAGTATTACTTGGACTAGCCTTAAGAATTAATGGCTTATATATTGTCATTGGCATCTTAGTGTTTATCTGGTTTTTTGTTTTTTTTCTTTCAAAAATTGTTTCATTAGCCTCCATTATTGCCGCAATAGGTTTGCCAATTGCCTGTATTTTTTTAAAACAGTCTCGTTTGATGATTAGCGTAGCTTCGCTACTTTGTGTATTTGTAATTATACGACACAGGGCTAACCTGGTGAGGATCTTCCACGGTAAAGAACCGCGATTAAGTTTTAACAAATCTAAAAATTAACCAACCGCAATAAGCAACCGCTTTCTTTTTAAGGTCATTTTCTATTGAAATAGCCGGATTCTAGCTGCATACTTTAATTGAAATTAAAATAGTAACTTAACCGTGCTGAATGGTGAAATAAATGCGCGATCTACTTTATAAAAATATGACTTTTCCTAATCGGGGCCGTAAGATTATCGCTAGCTCTGAAGTCGCGGATAAAGGCGGCGTGCATAGCGTGGTGCGCAGACATTTTGCTTATATTGTTAGACCCATTGCAACCGGCAATGAAATTAAACAAAAGCCCTATCTTTATGTTTTGAAGGAAAGAAATACTAAGCAAAAACGGGAGCATTTTTTCTGCAAGATGAAAGGGAGCATACTGGCGGTAAATCAAGGAAAGTTAATGCAGATACTATTCATTCATACTTTAAATGTCGAACTTACTGCCTCTGACAGTAAGTTAACTGCTCAGCTAGGTTAATTAACTTTTTAATATATTAACGAACAGTAACCGGGTGAATTTTTTACTCGGTTTTTGTTTTTTATACATTTTTATTGACAGCAGATTGATATTCGATATAATACATGTAATTATGTTAAAAATAATTACATGTTCTAAAGCTATGGCGCTAATTTGTTTAGCGCTTTTATTTTTTCCGGATACTCAAGCTTTCAGTCAGACCCAGGTAACGGATTATCTTTGTGAGCGCGGGCAGAATCTTTATCTTCACGGTAAAACTGAAGAGGCCTTAGCGGAGTTTAACAAGGTTTTACTGGTTGATCCAAATAACCAGTTAGCTAAAAATTACGTTAGCAAGATTTTTAATAATACCTCTACCACTGAAACCCTCCAAGATAATGCTTTAACTTTGAACGCTCAGTCGCAAATTGGAAAAAATAAAATTTTAACTAAAGAAGAGGCGATGGATAATGCGCTGACAAAGATTACCCAGCAGCAAGCTGCTACCGCTTATCTTTGCGGTTATCCGGATTTAATGCCTAAAGAAGAACCGCTAGATCGAGGAATTAAAGCGGGACTTTTAAAAATAACCGGGGAAGCGCAAATAAGTTTTGGAGTTGCTCCGCATGATTTTATCTGGAAACGGGCGAACTTCGATTTAAATGAAAAATATAAAAGTTGGCGCACCATGTCTTACGATGGATTCAACCGTGGTTTTAATACTTATGATCCAAGAATTTATGATGCGCTAAGCGTGAATGTGGATACGGAGAATGAAAAGGGCTTTAACTTCCATACCAATGTTACCGTTGATCCTTGGAGCTTTACGGGAAAAAGTAATAAAATTACGGTTTTAAATGGCGCTGATTCTGCGGATTTACAGTTGTATTATTGGTCAAATACCGGTTACACAATCAATAAAACTGTCTATAGTGCAGATGGCTGGCCGGCTTTAAATATTCCTGAATTAAAAGTAGAACACGGCGAAACCACAGCAACAACCGTAAGCGGTTTTAACATTCCGTCAATGAAAATCTATCGCGAATTTCAACCGGTACGCGAACTATGGCTAGATTACACTAATGAACAAGTTAAGCTTCGGGCTTTCCCTATGGCTTATCAGGATCAGGCTTATTCTTCGGATGACCCCTTAGGCATAACTAATCATCATATCTGGTGGCAGGATAGCCCTTGGCTGCGCAGATATTTACCCGGAACTTATCGTACCATAGGCACCGCGGCACCAAGTTTTACCAAAGGTTATTGGGATGATTCGCTTTCATTTTTATCTAAAGATAGTACGGGTAAGTATCTTACCGCGTTAAGAGGTTTTTCCTTTTCTTTTACTCCTCAAGAACAAACAATATTTGATACCACTGTCGCCACGCCCAAACACCTTTGGCAGGATTACGGTATAGTCGACAATATTATCTCCGCCAGTCGCCTAAAACATTATTTTTCCGATAGTTTTATGTTGGGCGGTACATTTACCACGCGCACCGGATTTAAAACCGATCCCCAAAAACTTGATAGTGAAAACTTTGTGGGTGGGGTGGATTTAGGTTATGAGATTGTCGATGGCCTAAAGGCGCAGGCGGAAGTTTTAACTTCACAATCTTATTATGATATGTCTAACTCTGATTATGAAACTAAATCCCGCGGCAACGCTTATTATTTTGCTTTTATTGCGCGTTATCCGCAAAAAAGCATAATGGATTTAAAATACGGTTATGACGATATCCAGATGGATAAAGAAGAAAATTATCTTTTAAAAAGTAAATTTTACTTTAGTCGCATGGATCAGGGATTTGACTCTTCTTTATCTAACTTTAGCAATACCCGCCAGGATACCGGCTGGAGCAGGCATATTCATTTTCGTCGGCCGATGGAGTATTTTTTGGCGGGTTTAACTAAGCCGGCAAATAATTGGGATGAACTTAACGCCACGCGTATCGGTGACGGCATTGATTCCGGAAGGAATACTTTGGGTTTTCGTTTTGAATCATTTTTAGACGATCGATTCTACAATCTGTTTGATCTGCGCAATGTGCATAATGTTGATGGTAAATTTATTGAAAATGTAGTGCGAGATGAGCTTTCGCTAAGAGTAACCAGTAAGTTAACCGCTAAAATTTTAGGCATTTATCAAAAACTCCCCCGAACAGTGGGGGGGATTGACCCGTTTGTTTACGATGGAAATACCGGTGACTATTTTTTAAATTCGACGGTTGCCGACGGTGAAGATCCCACGGTCTACACCGGTTCTATTGGCTTAAACTACGATTTTTTTAACTGGCTAAGCGTCAACAGTATTTACGAGCGAACCAACGATTATTCATTAGGTTATGATAATTTTCCTCGAAATGTATTAAGAAACGACACTACTTTAAGCGGTGTTTATTATCAGAATGATAACGCTTACCGTTATGTTGACCCGTTTCTATATGATCAGGGGAATTTTCCGCAAGCGCCGTATAAGTTTTATAATATTTTTAAAATGGGGTTGAGGGTTTCTCCGCTTGCCAATATGGATATTTACTTAGATTATACGCGTAATGAATTTCAAGCGGCAAGCCTCAACTCGGATAATATGAACCATCTAGGGCTAGAGATGACTTATATGCCAACTCCAAAATTCGGAATGTTATTTAAATACACTTATTCGCGTTGTCAGGATGTTGACCGTCTAATTGTGGGCGACACCGATACTGTTGGACATCATAATTTCTATAGCGAATTTCGATATCTTCCTACCAAAGATGATGAAATTATTTTCCAATACGGTGAAGGCAACTCTAGCGCTATTGGCAATATGAACTTAGATCCCTATGGCGGCAGCATGTTGACATTAGACACGCAACATATTATCCGCGCCTATTATCGCCGAAAGTTTTAAGTGGAGAATCTTTTTCGATTAGCTTACTTTAAATAAATATCGATTTTATCAACTTGACGGGATCTTATTTTTTCGGCCAAAGCCGCAGGAATTACTGCTGAATTAATTTCAACGGGTGAGTTGTTTTCAAAAATTACAATTTTTATAATTTTAGCGGCATTTTTTCCAAAAGTGTTTTTTCGTTCCGGATTATGATAAGTAACTAGGATACGACTTAAAAAGTTAAAGGAGTATTGCCCAGCCTTCGTAAATAACCATCCCGCTAATTTCGGTTTAAATTCCAGAACAAGTTTGTCATCTTGATCTAAAGAAAAGGGACTCGCTCCCGTATTCATTATTAGCCAGATATGTAAAAATTCTGCCGTGGACCCAGAGAGCCGAGCAACAAAACCGTTTCCGTGTAAATTTTTATCGGTAAAAACGCTACTCGCCAAAAAAGATGAGTTCTCTAATATGCTGCGGCCGTATCTCTGCGGATCTTGGAAAGGAATAAGCACATTTATAAATTCTGCATAAAACTCTTCAATTAAGCCGGTTTTTAATAGCTCTAAAATGTATTTATACTCCATATGCAGCCAGATGGATTCATTCTCAAGCCATCCCGGAGTAAACGCCCGACAGCGACCGATCTCTTCCGGCATGCTGTCTAGCGAGGCAGTCACTTTATACATCTTTAATTTTTTATCAAAAAGTGTGCTTTGCTTAGTTGCCTGATGAAGTTCCGCGGCTTGATTTAATTTATCGGATAATCTTAATCCGTGCATTTGGCCTTCTAGAAATAGCGGGGCAGGTTTTTGCATAAACTTTTTAGGCTTAATATGATGTTCTTTAATTAAGTCATATTGCACAACCTCATTGATGAAATAAGAATGAAATAAATTCTGTTTTTTATCAAACGCTAAATTTAATCCAATTTCAACTTTTAGCAAAGCAGCATTTAAAAAAGAGAGCAGGTCAGCAATTGACATATGCGTTAAATTTCCGGAGAAACCCAGGCGTGTATGATGGCGATATTCTTCCTTTGACTGGTTGCTTTTATCCCAATAACTAAAAGCATCTTCAGTTAATAGATTAGCTAACTGCACAATGAAATTGGCTATTTCTTCAGCTATTTCAATCTGATTAGTAGAAGATTTCTCAAGAACAAGCTTAATCAGCTTCAATAAACGTTTTAATTCGAATGTTTCACAACTCGATGAACCAAATAGCGCCGGCAAACCATTAAGCGAATCAAACCAATTAGGTTTATTCGCTTCCATTTCAATGCCTACGCCAAATGGATCCAGCGAGCTAAGCTTATTGGCGGCCAGGCACAAAAGCTTTACAATCAAAGTAGTATAGTAGATTTCACCGGTTCCATGCAATGTGCGTAGCAAGTGAGGATTGCTTAAACGATTGCGCAAGAGTTCTTTTTTGGTAGCATCAACCGCTAAAGAGTGCAGCTGCCGTGGCGCGCCATTGTAAAGAACATACTTTTCGCTGCGCGGTCGGACTATTTCCGTATTATCATAAAAAGTAAACACCTTTTTATTAAAAAAAAGTTCACTAGATTTTTCCGGGTAAAGATCCAGATAGCGCTGGATTAAGTCCAAATTATAAGTCCAATGGTCGGTCCAAAATCCCTCGGCATGCTCCGCTTCTTGTGATTTAGAAGAAGAACTCAGAATAAGATTGAGGAGTAAATCGTAAGAACCGCTAACCGCAATTTTGCTTTCTTCGATAAAAAAGATAAGCTCGCCCGGAGTAAAAGGTTTCTTAAGAAACTTCGAAAGTTGGTCAATATCTGCGTTATTGAGTATCCGTTCAACCAGCCCATTCAAGTCCACATTGCTGTTAAAACAAAAGTTTTCTCCTTTAACGACTAGCGGATTAAAGCCATCCGATTGAATCAAATTCATAAAGAAAATTACATTTTCATCTTTTATCTCCGGGTTAAACCAAACATCGTTACGACGATTTTGGTTCATATCCCGGTAGTTGCCGTTGCCTTGGGAAAAATATGTCGGCGCCAGTACAAAGTTGTTGTAGTCTCTCTCTAAGTCACCGTGTTTACGAGAATAAAGATAAAAAGTGGTGCCATTCTTGAAAACTTCCGGGTAGCCTCCGCGCATAATGTTGTCCAGATAAGTTTGTCCGGCATAGAGGTCTAACGCCTTAGAGCTGCTTGAAGTTAAGATATCCTCCTTAAGCTTAGCAATCAGCGCATTATTTTGGGCGGATTTATTTTCAATATATCCGAATTTCGTAATTTTACCTATCGATTGATTTAATGTTTTGCAATCACGCGCCTGGCCGATTACAGAATAAAAAGTCTGTTGACCCAAGGGAGCCAATTTTAAATTTAATAAGAATAACGCACTGGGGGTTTTACTTTTAGTTATTTGCTTAACCGGATAGGTAAAATTATTCTTTGCTAAAAATAAAGCGGGATAAGCAAAGTCGGTTATTGCTCCAAAAACAGTTTCCGGATCGACAATCGGCCGAATAATTTTTGAAGTTGTGCTTTTGAAATTAAAACTTAAGTAGAAATTACCAGCATCGATATGTACAACTTCCGGTCGATCCGCGGGGTCAACCGCGAGCTTATAAAAGGGTACAGAGTTGTTTAGATTTTTAATATTCATCCAGGCCTCAATGGTGCGGCCGAGCTTTTTTAGGAAAAAATCATTGGTGCCAAAAGGAACAATCTGCGGCAACCCATCAATAAGCTGTATATTTTTTAGCTTGTTACCGGTATTCTCAATAGTTACAGTGCGACTTAAACCCGCGTAGGTATCATTAGGAATATTAAAATATTCCACTTTTACTTTTATGCCTAAGGAATAATTTTCTTCTTCTAAGATTAGCGCGCTCGAACTGATGCGTAGAGAATTCTTAATCTGATACCCTAAGTTGACGTAGCTGTTGTGAAACGGTTCATAGTAGATCGGTTTTTGATTAGTTTTTATTTTTATAAAAGTTCGGAACCCGTGGCTTGTCGCAAACTGCCAGGCTTTATTGGCGGGAAAAAACTCTAAAATTGCCCGGTCCTTATCTTTAGTGCCAAAGCTAGAGATGCACTGGCCACGATTAACGTAAAAAACCCACATCGGGATTCCGTATTTACCAGCGATCCCCGGAAAAAAGTTAGCGAAGGGCTTAGCGTAATTATAATTTTCAATTACAAATTCACCTTGTTTATTTAGATAATATTTCGCTTTTAAAGAGTTATTTTTTATTTTCATTTTAAGCTTAAGTTAATTAACAGTATTGTACATATTTTTTTATATTTGTCAACTAGCGGTTTGGATTGATAAATTGATATATTGATAGCGAATGGCTTGGCTTGGATTCAAGAAGAGGCAAAACCAACACCCCTGTGAGAAACAAGCCAAGATAGACGCGAAAAGCAAGTACGAAATGTTGACTTTTGTCAAAAGGATGTTAAAATATTAAGAAATATGGAGGGAAAATGTCAATCGATAAAGAAACCATTAAGCATGTTGCACATTTAGCGCGTATCGAGTTGCAACCTAATGAGTTAGATAAGTTATCCGGAGAGCTGCATGAGATACTTGGTTTTATTGATAAGCTAAGCAATCTAAATGTGGATCAGGTTAAGCCAGCGAGCCATATTTTACCGATTAGTAATGTATTGCGGGATGATCAACCTCATCTTTCTTTGAGTTTGAATAAGGCTTTGGAAAACGCCCCCAGTAAAAAGGGAAACTTCTTCAGTGTTCCGAAAATAATAGAATAACTATGGAATTAAATCAGCTTACCGCTCATGAATTATTAGAAAAACTTAAAAGCCAAGAGAGTTCCTCTCAAGCGATTTTAAAATCTCTTTATACGCGTATGCAAAAAATTGAACCGCAGGTTAAGGCATACGCTCGGAGCCAAGCGGTAGAAAGCCCTGCTTTAAACTTTAAAGCAACCGGAGATCTTCGAGGGTTACCGATTACCATTAAAGACAATATTTGCACTGAAGGATTGCCGACTGAATGTTGTTCAAAAATTTTAGAGGGATTTCGGCCGCCATATGATGCCACGGTAATTAATAAGTTAAAAGAAAATGGCGGAGCGATTTTTCCTTTAAAAGCGAATATGGATGAGTTTGCCTTTGGTTCATCTACCGAGAATTCTTATTTTGGGCCTACGCATAATCCCTGGAACCTTAACTGTGTTCCGGGAGGTTCCTCCGGAGGAAGCGCGGCTGCGGTAGCCAGCGATGAAGCGATTTGGGCGTTAGGAAGCGATACGGGAGGTTCGATTCGTCAGCCGGCATCTTTTTGCGGGGTGGTGGGATTAAAGCCGACTTATGGTCGAGTTTCGCGTTTTGGATTGATTGCCTTTGCTTCCAGTCTTGATCAGATTGGCCCGTTGACTAAGGATGTTCAAGATGCGGCAATTTTAACCGGGTTAATTAGCGGGTATGATCCGAGAGATTCAACTTCGGTAAATCTGCCTGTTCCCGACTATACCCAAAGCTTAACGGGTGACATCCAGAAACTAAAGATTGGCATTCCTAAAGAGTATTTTATTGATGGGATGGATCCGGAAGTTAAAACAATTATTCAGGAGGCAGTGAATAAACTTAAAAATCTGGGCGCGGTTATTAACCCGGTGTCCTTGCCGCATACCGAATACGCTGTGCCGGTTTATTATATCATCGCTACGGCTGAAGCGAGCTCAAATTTGGCCAGGTTTGATGGAGTGCAATATGGATTCCGGGCGAAAGCCGATACGCTAATTCAAATGTATAAATTGACTCGCGCGCAGGGTTTTGGCCAGGAGGCTAAACGCAGAATTATTCTGGGAACATTTGCTTTATCTCACGGGTATTATGACGCATATTATTTACGAGCTTTAAAGGTGCGCACCTTGATTAAACAGGATTTTGATAAAGTTTTTAGCAATTTTGATTGCATTGTCGCTCCCACCTCACCGACAAGCGCTTTTAAAATTGGGGAGAGGGCTCAAGATCCTTTGAAAATGTATCTTTCTGATATTTATACAATATCGGTAAATTTAGCGGGAATACCAGCGATATCTATCCCCTGTGGCTTTACTAAAGCTGGGTTGCCCGTAGGCTTGCAAATTATGGCCAAAGCATTCAATGAAGAGATACTTTTTAGGGTCGCGCATACTTTTGAACAAAACACAGATTGGCATAAACTTAAACCTAAGCTATGAAATATCAGACAGTCATCGGCCTGGAAGTTCATTTGCAATTAAACACTAAAACCAAAGCGTTTTGTGGTTGCTCGACTGATTTTGGAAAAGCTCCGAATTCTAATGTTTGTCCGGTCTGCTTGGGGTTTCCGGGTTCCTTGCCGGTTTATAACCGACAGGCTTTAAATTCCGCGATAAGATTGGCGCTGGCTTTCAATTGCCAGATTCAAGAGCACACTAAATTCGATCGCAAAAATTATTTTTATCCGGATCTACCAAAAAACTATCAGATCTCACAATTTGATCTGCCTTTATCGCGAAACGGATACCTGGATATTTATGTTCAAGGTTCGCCTAAACGTATCGGGATTACCCGGGTGCATTTAGAAGAAGATGCCGGTAAACTGATCCATGAAGCAGAGGTAAGTTTAGTAGATTTTAATCGTACCGGAATTCCACTGTTAGAAATTGTTAGCGAGCCGGATTTAAACAGCCCGCAAGAGGCTTTCGATTATTTAACAAGCTTAAAGAGTATTATCGAATATTTAGATGTATCAGATTGCGATATGGAAAAGGGTTCTTTACGGTGCGATGCGAATATTTCTTTACGTTTGTTCGGGGCAAAGGAGTTGGGCGTTAAGACGGAATTAAAGAATATGAATTCTTTTAAAGGGGTAAAAGATGCTCTAACTTTTGAGGTCGAACGTCAAACTCAGCTTTTAGAATTAAATCAAGCGCTAGTGCAAGATACCCGACTTTGGGATGATCAAAAAGGCGTAACGGTGGCCATGCGCACTAAAGAAGGAGCCAAAGATTATCGCTATTTTCCGGATCCGGACTTAACGGTTTTTATAATTGAGCAATCTACGGTTGCACAGATCAAGACGCTTTTACCGGAGTTACCACAAGTAAAATTACAACGTTTCATTAAAGATTATGGGCTAACGGAATATGATGCAAAAATTTTAGTGAGCTCTAAAAATAATGCGGAGTTTTCCGAAAGCTGCATTCAAGATTATCCAGGCCAAGATAAGAAAGAAATGGTCAACTGGTTAATTGGTCCGTTGCTAAGCGAAGCGAATACCAGGAAAGTAGAATTGTATGAATTAAATTCGATTAAGAATGAGCTGATCAATTTAATTGGATTTGTAAAGAACCAGGAGATTTCAAATCTTTCCGCCAAGAATGTATTAAGCCGGTTAATTGACACCGGTAAATCTGCCCGAGAGCTGATTCAGGGCGGCGGCCTGCAACAAATTTCTAATATTGATGCGCTGAACCAAGTAATTGAAGCGGTGATTCAAGAGAACGTAAAATCAGTAAATGATTTTAAAGCCGGCAAGAGCAACGCGCTAATGTATCTGGTGGGTCAGGTAATGAAAAAAAGTTCCGGGAAGGCTAACCCCAAAGTGGTCGGAGAATTAATAAAAGAGAGGCTCGCCTAATGCCTAAAAAGATAGGATTTATTTTCTTGTTTATTGTGTTTGTTGCTATTGGAACCCGGCTAGGTTTTTCTGAAAATAAAAAAAAGAATTCCGATCAGCTCTATAAACAAGTGGAAATATTTTCAAATACCTTAGCGATTATTCAAAAGGAATATGTCAGCGAGATAAAGATTCAGGATTTAATTTACGGAGCGTTGAAAGGCATGCTTGCTGCGCTTGATGCGCACAGTCAATTTATGGATGCCGATACTTACGCGGAACTAAAAGTTGACACCCAGGGTAAATTCGGCGGGGTGGGTATCGAAATCACCATTAAAGATGGTTTGCTCACCGTGATTACGCCTATTCCCGGCACTCCTGCCTGGAAAGCGGGAATAAAATCCAACGACCGTATTGTAAAAATTAACGATTTACTCACGCGCGAGATGTCCCTTACGGATGCAGTTAAAGTCATGCGCGGTAAACCCGGGCAAATAGTCAATCTTACTATCTTAAGAGATACGGAAAAAAAACTTTTAGATTTTAAGATCACCCGAAGCTTAATCAAGATTACGGACATTGAATATGTACGTATACTAGAAAACGGAATTGGCTATATCCGGCTTAGTGAATTTCGAGAGAATACATTCGCAGAGGTTAATCATGCGCTGAGCCTCCTTTCCAAGCAGGGAATGAAAGGGCTGATTATCGATCTGCGCAATAATCCCGGCGGACTGCTGGATGTAGCGGTTAAGGTCACCGGAAAATTTCTCGGTCCGAATAAACTGATTGCTTATACAAAAGGCCGGCAGAAGGATCAGAACTTGGAATTTTTTTCTGAAGCAAATAACACAATTATAAATTTGCCGTTAGCCATCCTGATTAATGAAGGCTCAGCCTCCGGCAGCGAGATTGTTGCCGGAGCTTTGCAAGATTATAAACGCGCAATAATTATCGGCAAAAAGTCTTTTGGCAAAGGCTCTGTACAGACAGTTATTCCACTGGAAGAAGGCACAGCCTTACGTTTAACCACCAGCCACTATTTCACTCCTTCCGGTAAAATAATTCAAGGCAAGGGGGTAATCCCGGATATACTGGTAGAGGAGAACAACATTTTAGATACTAAAGCTGCGGACATCAACATTAACAAGCCGCTTGAACTATTTGACAGGATCAAGAATAACCAACTTAAAGATAAATTTGATTATAAAACCGATGCGCAAATTATGCGTGCCGTAGAAACTTTAATTGCCATCCAAATTTATAAGCAAATTGAATAAATATAATCATTTTTTAAGTTACTTTTAAATTTATTAATGCCTAAAAAAATATTTAAATTTCTGGGGATAAGTTTAGTACTGCTTGTATTTATTGCACTGATTTTAATTCCTTTGACTAAAAAAGCTCCGGTTAAAAAAATATTAAAGCCCAAAAGACGCATTGCCATTGTGATTGATGATTGGGGGTATAGCTTAAGCAATCTTTCGATTATTAAGGAAATCAAACAACCCTTAACCTGCGCGATTTTACCTAATTTAAAAAACTCAAATTCAATTATGCATAGGTTAAATAATTTAGGTTTTGAAATAATTTTGCACCTACCCATGGAACCAAAGGAAAGACGGGGCCTTGGATTAAACTTAGAAAACAATACAATTACATTAGGCATGAATGCCGAAATGATTGAAAAAATTTTTACCAAAGATTTATCTAGCGTTTCATTAGCCCGGGGGGTATCAAATCACATGGGTTCGCGGATTACAGAAGATATAAATGCCGCTACCCTGGTAATGGCAGAAGCAAAAAAACGAAAACTATATTTTTTCGATAGTTTTGTAACCAACCAATCCGTTTGTCCGATTTTAGCTAAAAAGATAAAAATTAGATTCGCCAAAAGAGATGTATTTTTAGATAATCAAAATGATGTCGGATATATAAACGAGCAGTTGACCGTATTAAAGAATCTGGCTAGAAAGCAAGGCATCGCCGTAGGCATTGGGCATGACCGTAAGAATACTTTACTCGTATTGCAAGCAATGCTTGGCCAATTGGAAAAAGAAGGTTACCAGTTTGTTTTTTTATCGCAGGTGGTCGAATGATTGTTTTAGGAATCGAAAGTTCTTGCGATGAAACGGGTGTGGCCGTCGTAAGAAACGGGAAAAGGATACTCGCTAACCTTGTATCTTCGAGTTTAAAATTGCACAGTGGCCATGGCGGAGTTATTCCGGAAATTGCCTCACGTATGCAATTAGAGAGTATCGCTAATTTATTTACCGAAGCAATTAAAGTCGCTAAAATAAATTCGCAACAGATAGATTTAGTTGCGGTGACTACGCATCCCGGTTTGCCCGGATCGCTTATGGTTGGAGTCGCTTTCGCTAAAGCATTAGCCTTGAGCTTAGGTAAACCGGTACTCGGAGTTAATCATATTTACAGCCATGTATACGCCAACTTACTATGTCATGATAATCTTAAGTTGCCCACGATAGCTTTAGTTGTTTCCGGAGGCCACACCTCTATTTTTTATATCAAAGATTTTTCTAAAATTCAGATATTGGGACAAACCCGAGATGACGCCTGCGGAGAGGCTTTTGATAAGGTGGCTAAAATTATGGGTCTAGGCTATCCGGGCGGACCCTTAATTGAAAAAATGGCTAAAGGCGGAAATAAACATAAAATTAAATTTTCTTGTCTGGGAATGAACCCGCAATTAGATTTTAGCTTCAGCGGAATAAAAACGGCGGTTTTATATTATTTAAAAAATAATAAACCCGACTCTAAATTAAAAAGAGATCTGGCCGCTTCTTTCCAGGAAAGCGTCTTAAATGTTTTGGTAAAGAAATCCTTGCTTGCTTGTAAACAAAAAAATGTTACCCAACTTTTAATCGGCGGAGGAGTGGCCGTAAACAAGGCTTTGCGCCAAAAATTTATTGCCAGCGCCGGAATTGCCGGAATCAATTGTTTTTTTCCGGAGGTTAATCTTTGCCTAGATAATGCGGCAATGATTGCCGGCTTTGGAGGATGCCTATATAAAAACAAAGTAAGAAGCGACCTTTATTTAAATATATAACGAGATTCCCGTCTCAATAGCTATATTAAAATTTTAATATATTCGACGGGATAAATTCCTGCCTGCCGCCAGGCAGGCGCAGATGACCTTGCGGCCTACGTTGTCTGCTCAATAAGGAGGTAAGTATGCCTACGGATTTACAGATGATTATGCGTTTACTATTAACTTTGTTTTTAAGCGGATTAATCGGACTGGAAAGACAGGTGCATCGCAGAGATGCCGGACTGCGTACGCATATTCTGGTGGCCCTGGGAAGCTGCCTTATCATGTTGACATCTTTATATGTTTTTGATATATATAGATCTCAGGTGGCGTTAGATCCGGTGCGCATTGCTGCCGGCGTAGTTACCGGAATCGGTTTTCTTGGAGCGGGCACAATTATCCGGGAGTCCGATGGGGTCAGAGGATTAACTACTGCGGCCAGCCTTTGGGTGGTTGCCGGAATTGGCTTAGCGGTGGGAGTAGGTTTTAATAAAATCGCAATTTATACCACAGTCCTGGTTTTAATTGTTTTACATTTTTTACGTTATTTAGAAGTACCGCTTTCAAAGGAGGAAAAACATGGCCTTTAAAAAGAACCTCGAAGAAAAAACGCTGGATGTAGACGCGGCAATGCAGGGGTCTTTAAGTTTTAAAGATCCGGTAAATTTACGGATTAACGGAAAATTTGAAGGCACCCTAGATACCCGGGGTAATTTGACGATTGGTACCTCCGCGGTAATCAACGCAGATATTATGGGTGATAATATTATTATTGGCGGGCGGGTTAAGGGTAAAATTACTGCCAAGGAAAGACTCACTCTTCTTCCTCAGGCGATCGTCGAAGGGCATATTTATCCTGCCAAACTTAATGTTGCCGAAGGCGCGGTTTTTCAGGGACAGTGCACCATGTTGCACGATTTTCTTAATTCTGAACAACTGGCCAAATATCTTGAGGTAGAATTAAGCTCAATCGTAGAATGGGCCAATTCCGGAAAGGTTCCGGCAAGCAAAGAAAATGATAATTGGAAATTTGAACGCAAAGCGATAGATTCTTGGGTAGCTTCAGGAAAAATTACCAAGTAAAATTAGCAACTATTTAAAGCGAATACTGCTTAAATGTTTACTTTTTAAGATTAGGTCGCTTAACTATAAAAATGACTGAAGAAAAAATGCTCACGGTTAGAGATGTAGCAATTATGCTGGAGGTCTCGGAAAAAGATGTTTTGGATCTGGCGGAGAACGGAATGATCCCCGGCTATAAGGTTGGCGGAGTATACCTAAGATTTAAAAAAGAACAGGTTGAGCAGTATAAAAGCATTCAAAGCCATTTAAAGCCTAAGCCGAATAAAACAGAAACGGACGGCTTAGTAGGCAGAATTCGTGATTTTTTCTATTTTAATGATTTTTATATTTTTGCCCTAATTTTTGTGCTCCTTTTGGGATATCTGGTTTATCGGGGTTTATAAAATAATGACGCAAAATAAGGGGTTCTGTGATTTGGGGTTTGCCAAAATTGATACGGATCGAAAAAAACGCAAAGGTTTTGCGGAAGTTATTTATTGTCCGGGAAAAGATCGGCAACATTTAAAACAAATTGTTAAAAAAATAGTTGCTTCTAAAGAAGATCTGCTTTTAACTAAATTAGATAAAACAACGTTTTCATTTTTAAAAAAAACAACTCCGGTTTTAAAATATAATCCCCTAGCAAAAATCGGTTATTATTTATCTAAACCCAAAACTCTATCTTTAGGGTTAGTCTTAGTGGTTTCTGCCGGAACAGCGGATATTGCAATTGCGGAAGAAGCGGTTCAGACTCTGCAAGTTATGGGAAATCGAGTCGAGAGGCTCTATGATGTCGGAGTGGCCGGAGTGCATCGGCTAATGAATAATATTAATAAATTAAAAAAGGCCCGGGTAATCATCGTGGTCGCAGGCATGGAAGGAGCTTTAGCGAGTTTAGTTAGCGGATTAGTTAAGGCGCCGATTATTGCTGTGCCGACCAGTTGTGGGTATGGATCTAGTTTCTCCGGACTGGCCGCGTTACTTAGCATGCTAAACGGTTGTTCGCCGGGGGTAAGCGTAGTGAATATTGATAATGGATTTGGGGCAGGTTATTTCGCCAGCTTAATTAATCGAGGATAACCATGGCATTATCAGGTTTAGATATCTATAAATTATTACCTAAAACAAATTGTCGGGAGTGTGGTTTGGCTACCTGTTTGGCTTTTGCCATGCAACTGGCCAAGAAAGCATTGCCGATCGAAAAATGTCCTTTTGTTTCGCCAGAGGCGAAATGCACCTTGGAGGCTCAGGCTTTACCGCCGGTTAAATTAATTACTTTAGGAAACAATGAATCCAAGTTTGATATCGGCAATGAAACAGTGATGTTTAGGCATGAAGAAAAATTTCGCAATCCGACCGGAGTAGGTTTTATCATTGACGATCTTTTAAGCGACAGTGAAATAAAAGAACGGTTAAAAAAAATCAATCAATTAAAATTCGAACGCGTAGGGCAAACGCTGTCTGTTAATCTAGTTGCCATAAAACAAAACCGTGATGGCGCGCGATTTTTGCAAGCAACGCAATTGCTCCTGGATAATACTGACCTGCCGATTATGTTGATGAGTCACAATCTAGAGACTTTAAAACAAGCGGCGGTGATCAGCCATAAACGTAAACCGCTGCTTTATTCTGCCCGACAGGAAAATTTTATGCAAATAAGTTTGATTGCTAAAGAATTGCAATTGCCTTTAGTGGTAAGCGCGGTGGATATTGAGCAACTCAGCCAATTGACCGAAGAACTTAACCGCTTGGGAGTAAACGAGTTGATTTTGGATACCGGGACAAAACCGGTTGCCGATAAAATCTGGGATTTAACGCAAATCCGTCGCCAGGCACTTAAAAAATCAAATCGCGCATTAGGTTATCCCAGTTTGGCAATCATTGAAGAAACTGATCCCAATCAAGAAGCGGTGGAGGCAAGCGCTTACATCGCTAAATACGCCGGAATCGTTTTAATTAAAGGGCTCTTTACCTGGGAGGTCCTTTCAATTTTGACCCTGCGACAGAATATTTACACGGATCCTCAAAAACCATTGCAAATCGATCCAAAGCTTTATGCTATTGGATCAGTAAACCAGAATTCTCCGGTTTTAGTGACTACAAACTTTTCCTTAAGTTATTACACTGTTTTAGGAGAGGTGGAGAGCAGTAAAATACCGGCATATATTTTAAGCGTCGATACACAGGGCATGTCTGTCTTAACTGCCTGGGCGGCCGAAAAATTTAACGCTGAAGCAATTACTAAATCCCTAGCTAGCTCTAAAGTAGAGGAGATAATTAAACATAAACATTTAATTATTCCCGGATATGTAGCTATGATCAGCGGCGATCTAGAAGATCAATCCGGGTTTAAAATTATTGTCGGCCCTAAAGAAGCCGCAGGAATCCCTGCATTTTTAAAGAATCTTAACTAAGTAAAATTTTATGGATAAATTTAAAGTTACATTCCTTCCGGATAATTTATCAGTTTTCGTAGAAAAAGATAAGACTATTCTTTCGGCAGCGATATCGGCTGGAATACAAATTAACTCTAATTGTTCCGGAGACGGTATTTGCGGACGGTGTAAAGTAATCGTTAAACAGGGGCAAGTTAAAAGTCAACCTAACGGAATAATCACTAAAAATGAGAAGAAAAACAATATCTATTTAGCCTGTTTGACAAATATTCATAGCGATTTAGAAATTTTAATTCCGGATAGTTCGCGAATTAATTTAGACAAACTTACTACCCAAGAGATCAAGGAACGATTAAGCGGTCTGAATACAAAAACTGAAGATATCCAGCCCATGCCAGTAGAGTCGCCAAACAACGCTTTTAAATATTCGCCGTTAGCCATGAAATTATACCTTGTGCTCCCGCAACCTTCGCTTAATGATAACTTAAGCGACCTTGAGCGATTGTACCGAGCCCTGCGTAATCAAGGAGAATTCCCGGTAATAACTTGCGGTTTATTTAATCTTCGTCAGTTAACTGAATTATTACGCGATTATGCCTGGAAAGTCACCGTAACCTTATGCCGAAGTAATGATGCGGTTGAGATTATTTTAATTGAACCCGGAGACACAACCAATAAAAACTTGGGGCTCTGTTTTGATATCGGAACAACGACTATCTCCGGACAATTGGTAGATTTGAAGTCCAAGAAGGTCTTAGCAACCAAAGCCGCCTATAATCAACAGGCTGTCTTTGGCAGCGATGTAATTAGCCGCATAGTTTATGCAGCTAAAATCGAGGGGTTAGAAAAATTACATGCGGCGGTTACAAATACAATCAACCAAATTATAAAAGAATTAGCCGATGAACAAGCGATTGACCTTAACGATGTTTACTGTATTGTTTGTTCCGGAAATACAACGATGATTCATTTGCTTTTAAGCATGGATCCGGCACATATCCGGCGAGAGCCCTACGTCCCTACAGCAAATTTTTTACCGGTATTGCGCGCCGCGGAAGCCGGAATAAATATTAATCCGCGGGGTTTATTATGTTGTGTACCCGGAGTTTCTAGTTATGTGGGCGGGGATACGACTGCCGGCATTTTATCCAGCGGCTTATATCAAAAAGAGGAGATCTGTATTTTAATTGATATCGGGACTAATGGAGAGATAGTTTTAGGCAATCGGGATTTCTTGGTTGCTTGTGCGGCGTCGGCTGGCCCGGCTTTCGAAGGTAGCGGAGTGACCAGCGGCATGCGCGCAAGCAGCGGGGCAATTCAAAAAGTGAGCATTGATAGAACTAACTTTAGCGTCAAATATTCAACGATTCAAGATAAGTTGCCGCGGGGGATTTGCGGATCAGGATATATTGATTTGCTTAGTGAAATGCTCGCGGCGGGAATAATCAATAAAGGCGGAAAAATTAAAATTAAGGGTAAACGGATCCGCTCCACCGACAATGGGGTTGAATTTGTGGTTTGTTTTAAAGAAGAAATTCAAAGCGAAACAGACATCGTAATTAATGAAGCAGACATTGAAAATCTTAAGCGCTCTAAAGGGGCGATCTATTCGGCTTGCGCTATTTTAGTTAAACATTTGGCTATGGAATTTTCAGCAATTTCTAAGATATATATTGCAGGAGGATTCGGCACTTACTTGAATATCGACAAGGCGATCAACATCGGGTTATTGCCGGATTTAGAGCGTTCCAAATTTATTTTTATCGGTAACAGTTCTTTGGCCGGTTCCCGAGAAATTCTTTTATCTAATTCGGCTTCTACTCTCGCGAATGCGTTAGCCCTAAAAATTACTTATTTTGAGTTATCGGTTGATCCAGGATATATGGAAGAATATAGCCAGGCGCTATTTTTTCCGCATACCGATTTGGCTAAATTTCCTACAGTGAGGTTTTAAATGGGCTATGTTATTGCCTTAGCGGGAAAAGGGGGTACGGGAAAGACGACAATTGCCGCTTTAATCGTGCGAGTCTTAAAAGAAAAAAAACTTGGTTCGGTGTTAGCTATTGATGCCGATCCGAATAGTAATTTAGGAGATATTTTAGGAGTGTGCGTAAGGGATAATTTAGGTGCGATCCTAGACAATATCTCTAGTGATCCGAGTAAAATTCTAACCGGAATGGCCAAAGAGCGTTTTATTCAGCATCAAGTTCAGACTGCCATTCAGGAAGAGGATGGTTTCGATTTATTAAGCATGGGCAAACCCGAAGGCCCCGGCTGTTACTGTTATGTGAATAATGTTTTACGCGGTTTGATGAATAAGCTTATTCAAAACTATGATTATATCGTCGTAGATAACGAAGCCGGGTTAGAACATTTGTCACGCCGCACTACGCGTTTTGCGGATATATTAATTGTAGTTTCGGACGCTTCAAGCATCGGTTTAAAATCAGCTAAAAAAATTGTAGAATTAGTGCACAGCTTAAAATTTGAAGTTAAAAAAAGCTTTCTTTTAATCAACCGGTTTAATCAAAATATACATACTGATTTTATTCATGAAACCGGTTTAGAACACTTGGGCAATTTACCATGGAGCCAGGAAGTTGAGCAAAATAGTCTACTGGGAAAATCAGTTTTCGATTTAAAATCAAATGCGCAAGTTTTAACATTGCTTAATTCATGGGGAGCTAAATTATGGCAACAACATTAGCGATTGAGAAATGGCCAGGCGTAATCTCGACTGTAAACATTGGAGCCACCGACAAAGAAGGTGGTTCGCGCTCCGGCGTAATCAACATCGGCGGACAAAACACCATGCCCTTATTGTTTAAGGAGGGCGCTACGCCTCATGCACCTAAAATTGCTTTTGAAATTTGGGATATTGTTCCGCTTGACTTCGATGGAGAATTAATGGCTGCGTATGGCCAAGCTATAAATGACCCATTTACCTGGGCGGATATCTGCGTTAATGAATATAAAGCGGAATTGCTTTGCCTAAAAATGCAAGGAACACATCCTGATTTTGGCGATAAAAACCCTCAAAAAGCGGCCGAGTTTGTTTCTAAATTACTAAGTAAAATTAAAGTCCCTTTGATAATTATCGGCAGCGGGGATGACGCTAAAGATAATCTAATTATGCCGGCCTGTTCACAAGCCGCTGTCGGCGAGCGTTGCTTAATCGGTTGCGCCGTGCAAGATAATTATAAAACTTTAGTGGCGAGCGTATTAGCTGACGGTCATAGCATTATTGCCGAAAGCCCTATAGATATTAATATCGCTAAACAGTTGAATATTTTAATTTCGGATATGGGATTAAGCTTGGAACGCATTGTGATTAACCCAACAATCGGAGCATTAGGTTATGGCCTAGAATATGCTTACTCCATTATGGAAAGAGCCAGGCTGGCAGCTTTGTCCGGAGATAGAACATTAGCTTCGCCATTTATCTGTTTCGTCGGCCAGGAGGCCTGGAGAACCAAGGAAGCGAAAACAAGCGCGCAGCAGGGAATCATCTGGGAAACAATTACGGCCACCAGCCTTATTCAGGCGGGTGCAGATATTTTGGTCATGCGTCATCCTAAAGCTGCTCAGATCGTAGGCAACTATATTCAAAAATTATTTAAAGGATAAAAATGTTTATTATTGGCGAATTAATTAACGGAATGTTTTCGAATATTGCTTTAGCGCTTAGAGATCATGATAAAAAGATCGTGCAAACTTGCGCATTGCAGCAGATTGCTAGCGGTGCAGACGCTTTAGATGTCTGCTGCGGGCCGGCCTCTAGAAACCCTTTAATGGATATGCCCTGGTTGATAGAAACAATCCAGGAAGTAACCGATAAACCGCTCTGCCTTGATTCCAGCAAACCTGAAGTTATTCAAGAAGGTTTAAAAGTTGCCAGAAATAAAACAATCATTAATTCCACGACCGCAGATATTGAAAAACTAGAACTGCTTATGCCGTTAGCTAAAAAATATAAATCTAAACTTATCGGAATAACGATTAGCGCTAAAGGTATCCCGCAAAACAAGGATCAACGCCTGGAATTAGCGGCCATAATTATTATGCAGGCTAATGCCATAGGATTTCCGATTAGCGAACTATATCTTGATCCGATAGTTATGCCGATCAACGTGGCGCAGGCCCAGATTAAAGATATTTTAGAAACGATCGCTGAGTTTAAATTAATCTCTGATCCTAGCCCAAAATCAATCATCGGCTTAAGCAATGTTTCCCAAGGCTCTCAAACGCGTAATTTAATTAATCGTACATTTTTAACAATGGCAGTTGCATCCGGGCTGAATTCTGCTATACTTAATCCTCTAGATAAAGAGTTGATGGATACGTTGATTACTGCCGAACTTATATTAAATAAGCATATCTACTGCGATTCATATTTAGATGCTTATAGAAAGAAATGATGCAAAAAGACGCCTTATTCACCAACAAATTTAAAATCAGTGGTTTTTTAAAAAGCGTTCAGATAGCCTGCAAAGGCATAATTTATCTTTTTATATTTCATCGAAACATGCGCCTAATTTTTATTTTAGGCTTATTGGCGTTTCTTATGGGGTTATTTTTTGATCTAAAAGGCATTGAATTAGTTACTTTATGCATTACCATCACTTTGGTGTTTATGGCGGAAATATTCAATACCGCGATTGAATTGATGCTCAATAGTTTGACGGAAGAATATCATGTAAAAATCCGCCTGGTTAAAGATATCGCCGCAGGCATTGTAGTAATTACTTGTTTAAACGCGTTAGCCGTGGGATATATACTTTTCTTGAGGAAACTATAAATGCCATACATTATACCGATTAAAATTTTTCTGATCCTTGCCGGAATTTGGAATTTATTCGATGGGATTATCTCTATAAAATTAGAACACTTGGGTCATACCATGCTTTCAGATTTAGGTAGATTAGCCAGATCGCTTATCGGATTAGGCTTGCTATTCGTAGGATTTTATTTGAAATAAAAGCAGCAATCCGCAAAAGATAACCTAGAAATTTTAAAATTAATTATCGCTTAATTTTGGCGGCGTAGCTCAGTCTGATAGAGCAATCGGCTCATACCCGACAGGTCACTGGTTTAAATCCAGTCGCCGCCACCATTTTAAGTTTACGACGCAGTCCCCCACAGGGGGGGGACAGTCGCCGCCACTAATTTTATATTTTTGAGATTTTCTTTGCTAGTCTTCCGATAATCAGCGAAGTAAATATAAATACCCCAGCCTCAATTAACACCGTGGCAAATGCTGCTCCGATATAAGAAAACTCATCGATCAGAATGAAAATAATTGGTAAGCCGATCAGTGCAGCGACAACATGAATTTTTGCATAGAGTTTTTGTTTACCGCAGACCAGTAAAAATTGTATTTTAAAATTATTTGCCCCGACAAAAAATACCCCACCCAACAGAAGTCGTAAAGCCAACACGATATCTTGATTTAAAACTCCACTCGCTAAGCGAATAATCACCGGAGCTAGAAAATATGCGATCGGCAGGCTAATCAAGAAACCGATGGTTATATTATCTTGAATCCTGTACATAATTGCCGTTGCCCGCTGTTTATTTTTTACGAAAACATTGCTGATCCGCGGATAAACTGCCCGAGTAAATGAATCCATCGGGAATGTTTGAATAATGTTAGCGATCCTTTCGGCTAGTGAGTAATAACCCGTAAGCAGATTGTTCGTAAGCAGTCCGACAGCAAAAACACGGCTAGTCGTGTAGATGTTTACCGCTAAAATAGAAATAAAAATATCCCAACCGGCAAAAAGTTCTCTTTTTATATCTACGTATTTTTGTAAGATGAACTTTAACTTAAATTTCCAAAATGCCATATACAGAGCAAGCATCCCGCTAATGATGGACAAAAGCGAATTAAATAGTACGACCAACTGGTAATCTTGAGACTGATTAATAAAGATAAAAATACAGATAGCGTTTATCATGCTGCTAAAAACATTGATTAAAGCGATGTAGTGCATTTTTTCTTTACCCTGAAAAAACCAAACAGGAAACAAGCTATTGCCAATTACCGTGCCAAAGCATAATAGATAAACTATCCAATCCTCTCTGAACCTCGGTACAAAAAATATGATCAAGCAAAGAATAACCAAACTGATCAGCGTAAAAATAAGCTTAACCGACATTACTGCCGAAAACAGCGCATTAGTTTTATGTTGATTGTTTTTAATTAAAGCCAGCGTGCGAGTAGCTGATAAGCTGAAGCCATAATCTGTTAAAATCATAAAATACTGTACAAGGCTTTGCGCAAAAGCAATTAAGCCGAATTTCTCCATACCGATGACCCGGATTAAATACGGAAGCACAACTAACGGTAGAAGGTAACTAATCCCTTGAAAAGTGGTGAGGGAAATAAAGTTCTCTAGTACGATTTTTCTTTCCTGATGGGTGACGATCTTTTTATGCGTCATGATTATTAATTTACTCTTTTAAGCAGCTTTAGTCAACTTTTTCTTCATTGAAGAGTAAAAATTTTTATGATAAGATAATTCCTTAATGAATAAATTTAAAGGAACTATAAAAAAATATAAACTAATCCAAAAGAATGATCTAATTCTAGTGGGAGTTTCCGGAGGGCCAGATTCTTTGGCCTTGCTGCTAAAACTTCACAGTTTAAAATCGAAATTAAATCTAACTTTACACATTATTCATTTGGATCATAATTTGCGGAAGGATTCTGGGGCCGATGCGCTTTTTGTAAAGCGTTGGGGCCAAAAACTTAATCTTCCCGTAACGCTAAAACAATTGCCTCTTCAGCGGATTAAAGGCAGAGGCTCATTAGAAGAATTTTTCCGCGAAGAAAGATTAAAATTTTTTATTCATACCGCAAAAACAATTAAAGCCGATAAGATTGCTTTAGGACATAACCTTGATGATCAGGCGGAAACAGTGCTCATGCGCCTGTTGCGCGGGGCGGGCTTATCCGGCTTATCCGGGATATCTGCTAAAAGAGTGATTCATGACGCAGTATTTATCCGCCCATTGCTAGAAACCACACGAAAACAGATTGATAAATTTTTAAAAAACAGAGGAATAAAACCACGTATTGACTCCACCAATCGAGAAGAAATTTTTTTACGCAATAAGATCCGTCACCATTTAATTCCGATACTTAAAAACAAATATAATATTAACATTTTAGAAGTATTGTCAAATTTAGCAGAGAGCGTCTCCGCGGATTATGAATATTTAGATCGAGTCGCTAAACGCTCGTTAAAAGGCAACCCCTTGCGACTTAATCTTGAAAAAATCGCAAAATTACATCCGGCAATTCAGCGCCTTAAATTAAGACAAAGCATTTCACATATTCAGGGCAATACCCGTAGAATAAATTTTCAACATATTAAAGAGCTCGAGGATTTAATTTATCATCGCCCTAATGAATCGGTTGTTGATTTGCCTAAAGGAGTCTCCGTTAAAAAATCCCGCAATATCCTTATTTTTTTTAGGCGCTAAATCTATAAAATACTTGATTTTACATACTTTCCAAGATATAATAAATAACTAAATTATTTTTTTTATAAAGGATCAATCAACTAATTATCTTTTAACACTCAGAAAGTCGTTTAGTCGATTTTCTTTAACTCCGGAGAAATTAAATGGCCCCGCAAAAAACACCTAAACCCAATAAGATCAATCTAATGAAACGCTTTCCTTTAGCCTGGTTGCTGGTATTTTTTCTACTGATCATTCTTATGAATTCTTTCAATAATATTTCCGTAGCCGGCATTCCTAAGGAGATCAGCTATAGTCAGTTTTATCAGATTCTAAAAAATGATCCCGGTAGCATAAAAAAAGCTACCAAGATCGAAACAGTCATCCAGGGAGACTTAACGGATAATTCTAAATTCTTTGTGAATATTCCGGAAAATGACCCGGAAATGCTCAGCCTGATGCGGCAAAATTTAAAGAATTTTGAAATTAAACCCGCGCGAACATTTTGGATCAGCTTGCTTTTTAATTTAGGACCCATTATATTGCTTATTTTTTTCTGGTGGATGATGGCCGCCCGCGGAGAACAACTGGGTAGTAGAATTATGTCCTTTGGAAAAGTTAAATCTAAAATTCAAAGCAATAATGAAAAGGCCACCTTTGATGATGTCGCCGGCGTTGATGAAGCCAAAGAAGAGCTGAAAGAAGTAATCGAATTCCTTAAAGACCCTAAAAAATTTCAAAAATTAGGCGGCAAAATTCCTAAAGGCGTGCTTTTAGTTGGGCCGCCGGGATGCGGCAAAACATTAATTGCTCGGGCAGTTGCCGGAGAAGCCGACGTGCCTTTTTTTAGCATATCCGGCTCTAATTTTGTTGAAATGTTTGTCGGGGTGGGCGCAAGCCGGGTAAGAGATTTATTTGATCAGGGTCGTAAAGCAGGCGTAGTCTCAGGCAAAGGAGCAATAATTTTTATCGATGAAATCGATGCTGTCGGGCGTTTGCGTTTTTCCGGAATCGGCGGAGGCAATGACGAACGCGAACAAACTCTCAACCAGTTATTAGTTGAAATGGATGGATTTGACGGACAACAGGGCCTAATTTTAATCGCCGCCACTAATCGTCCGGACACACTTGATCCGGCTCTTTTGCGCCCGGGAAGATTCGATCGCACAATTATTATTAACCTGCCGGATATTCAGGGGCGTGAAGAAATCCTTAAGGTGCACACGCGCAAGATTAAGCTTGCGGAATCAGTGAATTTAAAATCTGTAGCCAGTCAAACTCCGGGCTTTTCCGGTGCCGACTTAGCGAATCTTTGTAACGAAGCGGCGTTAATGGCTGCCCGCAATAATAAAGAAGCTGTGGAAGAGATTGATTTAGATAAATCCGTAGAAAGAGTCTTGATGGGGCCGGAAAAGAAAAGCCATATTATGTCTAAAAAGGAAAAGGAGATTACCTCCTTACACGAATCCGGGCACGCCTTGCTTTCATTATTATTACCGGAGGTCAATCCTTTAAAAAAAGTTTCAATTATCCCGCGTGGACTGGCCGGGGGTTACACTTTTACTCCGCCGCTCGAAGACCGACATTACTGGACAAAAAAAGAACTGCTGGCAGAGATTACCATGATTTTAGGAGGCAGAGCTTCAGAAGAGCTAAACTTAAGCGAAGTGACTACCGGCGCACAAAATGATTTAGAGGTAGCTACGGGCATGGCCCGGCGCATGGTTACGCAATTTGGCATGTCTGAACGGCTAGGCAATTTAACTCTCGGCAGACGAGAAGGATTGGTTTTTTTAGGACGCGATATTATGGAAGAAAAAAATTATAGCGATGAGACTGCACATATTATTGATCAAGAGGTAAAACAAATAACTGATGACGCCTATAACAAAGCTATGGAAATATTAAGAAACAATCAGGACAAACTTAAGCTTCTCTCAAACTCTCTTTTAGAAAAAGAAGTCTTAAGCGGCGAAGAAGTAAAAAAAATATTAGGAATCGAGAAAAGCGACCTGGTTTAGGCCATAAAACATAAATGCGTATTTTTCGTTTTAATCGCCTTGAGGAAGTAAAAAAAATTTTAGATGACATCGGAGCGGACCCTTACGGGGTCAAGATTATGCTGCCTAAGGCCAATACCTTCTTAATCCTTTTAACCAAAATTAATAACGTCGCCGCCAATATCCTTAAACAAGAGATGCTTTCATTGGGAGCAGATGCAGCCATCGCCAGAAACGCGCTTACCGGTAAATCTAAAAATACCGATATTCTTTTAATCGGTCAGCTTAACCAGTTTAGCGCTTTAGCAAGCAAATTAAAAATTCAACCGTTTGGCTTGCAAGAATTAGCGCAGGAATTAGATGAAAATATTAAAAATTTTACTAATAATAAATTAGTTTTATCATTAAAAAACCGTCTTCTCAACTTTAGCAAAAAAACATATATTATGGGTATTATTAATTTAACGCCCGATTCATTTAGTCATGACGGTCTCTATCGAGAATTAAGCAACAATTACCCGGCTCTAGCTTTAAAAAAAGCCGAAACCATGGTCGCCGATGGTGCGGATATTCTCGACCTGGGAGGAGAATCCAGTCGGCCGGGAGCAAAAAGCATTAGCCTTAAAGAAGAATTATCGCGAACTATACCGGTAATAAAGCTTCTGGCAAAAAATATTGATAAACCGATCTCTATCGATACGACCAAGCCGCTAGTTGCCAGAGCGGCTTTAGATGCCGGCGCACAGATTGTTAATGATATCTGCGGACTAAGAAACAGGCAGATGATGCAGGTAGTCGCCAGATACAAAGCTGCGGTGGTGATTATGCACATGCTCGGAAAGCCGATAAATATGCAAAAAATAATTGCTTATAAATCATTAATTGAAGATATCACTATTTATCTAAAAAATTCTATCTCTCTTGCGCAGGCTGCGGGGATCAGCCCGGACAAAATAATTATTGATCCGGGCATCGGATTTGGCAAAACGCCGGTTCACAATCTTAAAATCATCAAACATTTGGCAGATTTTAAAACTCTCGGCAAGCCGATACTCGTTGGTCTTTCTAAAAAATCATTTATCAAAGAAGTTCTCGGCGCAAGTTCGCAAAGTCAGGTTACCGGCACTTTGGCAAGTTGCGTCTTGGCCGCCGAATACGGTGCAAATATTGTACGCGTGCACGATGTTAAAACAGCGAGCGAATCCTTAAAAATGGTCGATAGGGTAAAAAAATGTTAGAGCACAATTTGGTCTTATACTGGAAGCCCGCTATTGAAATCGCAATCCTATGGTTTCTTATTTACCAGATTATGCTTTTTTTTGAAGGTACCCGGGCTTTGCAGGCTTTGCGCGGCATCATCATACTTTTGCTGGCTTTTATGGTTTTTAGAAAATTTAATTTTTTAGTATTGAGCTGGTTATTTGAAAAACTGTTCGGAATCAGCGTAATCGCGATATTAATCATATTTCATCCGGAAATTAGAATGGGCTTGGCCCAGATAGGCAAGCGGCAGATTTTTAAAAGTAACCTAAAAGATGATGAGATTATATTGCTTAGCCGACAAATTGTGGATGGTTGTGAAAACTTAGCTAAAAATAAATTAGGAGCATTAATTGCTATTGAAAAAAATGATTCCTTAGCGGCTTATATTCAAAGCGGAGAGACAATCGATTCGCGCGTTTGCGCGGATTTGATTGAGGCAATCTTCACGCCGAATAATCCGCTACACGACGGCGGTTTAATTATCAGCCATGGGAGGATCGCCGCCTGCGGATGCATATTTCCCTTAGCGGTTAATCAAGAATTGAGCAGGGTTTTCGGCACACGACATCGGGCAGCTTTAGGCCTAAGCGAAGAAACAGATGCGATATTAATCGTAGTTTCTGAAGAAAGGTGCGACATATCCATCATCTATCAAAAAAAGTTTTATAAAGATCTTGGCGCAGTACAGTTGGAAGCGAAAATCAAAGAGTTGCTTAAAACTAAAAATAATGAATAGAAACCCAAAAAATATTTTTTTACGTATTATTTATTTAGCTTCAATCCATCCGTGGTTGAAACTTATTTCTTTACTTTTAGCGATAGTTGTTTGGTTTTATGTCAAAGGCGAAGGAATCTAGAAAGAAAAGCTATGCCCAGATTAGGCGTAAACATTGATCATATCGCAACTTTACGTCAGGCCCGCGGAGGGAATCTACCTGACCCTGTTTATGCCGCGTTTTTAGCTGAGCAAGCCGGTGCCGGGAGCATTGTCGCACACCTCAGAGAAGATCGTCGCCACATTCAGGATCAAGATATAAAATTTTTACGTAATAAAATCACAACGAAACTTAACCTAGAGATGTGTATTGCCGATGAAATTTTAAAAATTGCCTGTCTGGTCAAACCCGATCAAGCGACTTTAGTGCCGGAAAGAAGAAGGGAACTAACTACCGAAGGCGGATTAAACGTCGCCGCTAATCTTAAAACGATGAGCCGGGCTATAAAAAAATTAAAATCCGCTAATATTCAGGTAAGCTTATTTATTGATCCGGATAAAAATCAGATTCGAGCTGCTAAACAAATCGATATTCAGGTCATTGAACTGCACACTGGACGCTATGCATCGGCAAAAAATTCCCGGGAAAAAGAAAAATTTTTCAATCAATTAAAACAGTCCGTAGACTTCGCTCAAAATCAGGGGCTAACGGTCAATGCCGGACATGGACTGGATTACGCTAACGTCAAACGCATTGCCCAAATCAAGGGAATCGAAGAATTAAATATTGGCTATGCGATTATTTGCAAGGCTTTGTATGTCGGATTATTTGCGGCGGTGAAAGAAATGCAGGAGTTAATCCGTAAATGATTATCGGGACAGGAGTAGATATCACTGAAGTACGCCGCATTCGCCAGGCCGTAGAAAAATGGGGAGCGGATTTTTTAAAGCGTATTTTTACAAAAACCGAAATAAAAAACGCAAAAAATAAAACTTCTTTTTATCAGCATTTAGCGGGAAGATTCGCTGCCAAAGAGGCAATTTTTAAAGCCGTCGGCGACAATCAACTTTCCTGGCAAGATATTCAAATCCACAATGACCAGGAAGGCAAACCTGTTTGTATATTTTTAAACGGTAAAGGTAAAGATGTCCACGTACATATTTCTATTTCACATGTTAAAACTTATGCGGTTGCCAACGCAGTTGTTACAAAGAAAAGCTGATTCCCATAAAGGGGACTACGGGAGTATTTTGATCTTAGCCGGTTCGAGCAGGTTTTCCGGCGCAGCTTTACTTTGCGCCGAATCAGCACTGCGCTCCGGAGCAGGAGCAGTCACTATCGGTATTCCGGAGAGCATCAATTCGGCTATAATTAAAAACAAAATTAAAGAAGTAATGACTTTGCCGTTGCCAGAGACCAGTACGCAAGGATTAAGTTTAAAAGCATTCTTTAAAATTAAACAATTTCTTAAAAATATTGATGTCTTAATCATTGGCCCGGGACTGGATAATCATAAATCTACTTACGCTTTGATTAGAAAAATAGTGAAAACTACAGATCTGCCTATGGTAATTGATGCCGATGCGCTTAATGCTCTCAGCCATTATTTAGGAATACTTAAGCAGCATAAAGGTAAAGTTATTTTAACTCCGCACGCTAAAGAGATGTCTAGGCTTTTTCAGGTAAAAATTGATTTTATAAAGAAAAACAGGAAATTGGTTGCGAAAAAGTACGCAAAAGATTATAATATTGTATTAATCCTTAAAGGCTATGCTAGCATCATAACCGATGGGGGAAAAAACATTTATCTAAATAAAACCGGTAATCCCGGGATGGCAACGGCCGGAAGCGGAGATGTGCTTAGCGGAATGGTTGGTGCTTTTTTAGCTCAGGGGTTAGATGCATTTAATGCGGCAAAATACGCAACATATCTTCATGGCCTGGCCGGAGATATTGCCGCAAAAGATAAAACACAAATCGGATTAATTGCATCAGATATAATTAAGCGAATTCCGGATGCCGTGAAGAGACATAGTTAGCGTTAGAGGTTGATTTTAAACGTTGGTAAATTTATATTTAAAGTTAAAATCTTTTGCCGACGTAGCTCAGTTGGTAGAGCGGCTGTTTTGTAAACAGCGGGTCGGGGGTTCAAATCCTCTCGTCGGCTTAAATAGATTAATTTCGGGCAGGTACCCAAGTGGCCAAAGGGGACAGACTGTAAATCTGTTGCACCTGTGCTTCAAAGGTTCGAATCCTTTCCTGCCCAATATTTTTAAACGCTAATTGAATACTGCGTTAATACGCGCAAAATAACGCGGGAGTAGTTCAGTGGTAGAACAATAGCCTTCCAAGCTATGAATGGGGGTTCGATTCCCCTCTCCCGCTTAAACTTAAAAAAAATAAAATGATTAACACCTCAAAAGAAATGCTAAATAGTTTATGGGACAATACCGGAATAGTTATGCTTTGTTTAGATAACAAAGAAAATATTATTTTTTGTAATAAAAAATTTAAAGAAATAACCGGATTAAAAGATTCTCAAATTATCGGAAAAAATTGGCTTAATGTATTATTTCTTAATAATGACAACAACATCCAAAGAGACCTGCTCAAGGCCGTGATGGACGACTCCATGAAATATAGTCGGAGCAAAGATTTTGAAGTAGCCCTACTGGATAATAATGGTAATGAAAAGTTTATCCTCTGGAACCTTACCCCGATCCAAGCTGAAAATAATCAGACCAATGGAAACATATTGGCCGGACATGATATTACTGAGGCTAAAGAAAGAGGATCTTCGCTAAAAAATATTGACGAAACATTAAAAAATGTTTTTTCTAAAATAAAGGAATACGCATTATACTTGATTAACTTGGACGGAAATATTACCTATTTTGGGATGGGATCGGAAGCCATGCTCGGATGGGATAAACAAGATATCCTGTTTAAACATGTGAGCATTCTGCATAATTTTAAATCTTCGGATGGGCTACATTTTATTCTAGAAAACATACGTAATTACGGAAAATATGAAACAGAGTTAGACCTGGTTACTAAAAACAGGGAAATGATCCCGGTTATTTTAAGTGCACATCAATTCTTGGATTTAAACGGAAAACTATCCGGTTACATTTTTATCGCTAAAGATATTACAGAAAGAAGAAAGTTGGAATTTCAGGTAATTCAAGGTGAGAAATTGGCCGCTTTAGGGCAACTTTCAGCCGGCATAGCCCATGAAATTAATAATCCTCTTTTTGTAATTGCGGCAAAACTTGAATTACTTAAAACAGAAAAACTAAGCGCAAAAGTTAAAAATGACCTTGAATTAATTAATCTCCAAACTGAACGTATTCGTAAGCTTGTCGATAGAATTTTAAAGTTTTCGCGTAAAAAAATCCCCATTTTTGAACCAATTCAAATAAACGATGCTATTGAGTTGGTTTTACCGCTACTTTATTATAATAATCTTTCCATGGTTAAAATTGAAATAAAGAAAAACTTTGACGTAAATATGGCCAGGGTAAATGGAGATTTACATCAACTACAGGAAGTATTTCTTAATCTGCTTATCAATGCCTGCCAATCTATGCCAAACGGCGGGGTAGTGGAAATTACCACCACGAATATTAAGAATCTTTACGCACAGATACAAATTAAAGATACGGGAAGTGGGATATCGCCAGGCCAGCTAAAAAACATTTTTATGCCTTTTTTTTCCACTAAATCCGAGGGCACCGGTTTAGGGCTATCAATTTGCCACAATATCATTAAAAATCATAACGGCACAATCGAATTAAATAGTGAAGTTAATCATGGGACAGTGTTTACGATTAAACTGCCATTTATTTAAAAGGAGGAACGCAGGATGATTTATAAAATTTTGATCGTGGACGACGAGGAAGCAGTAAGGGAATTATTTTCTGAGTTATTAGAAAAAGAGGGCCATAAAACAAGCGTTTGCGCAACCGGCGAAGAAACATTAGAAATGCTTAAAAAAGAGAATTTTGACGTTGTGCTGTTAGATATCAAGTTACCCGGAATTAGCGGTCTAGAGGTCCTGAAAAATATACGCGACGCCTATAAAAATCTTCCGGTAGTGATGATTACCGGTTTCGGTTATGACGAAGACTTAATCGCCAAAACTAAACAATTCGGATGTTCCGGATATATCGGTAAAAATATGCCGATATCGCAAATCATCACAACTTTTAAACAGTTTGTCAAAATTGCTAAAGAAAAGGTGTAATATTTAATATGGGAGATGAATTTTTAAAACCTGTTTATCTCGATGCCTTCGATCTGGATGATGCCTGGTTTCAATGTTTATCGGCAATATTGGATAGCGGCCAGGTTTATACCATCACCCGCGGAAGCTATGCCGGACAAAAACGCCTGGAATTTGATTTTGTTTCTGTACGCGTACGTAAACCCAGCCATCAAATTATACCGATTATACCGGAAGGCATGAGCATCCCGGCTCCCACGGATATGAGTTATATCCAGGGGTATCTAAGCTATCTGCTTACCGGAGCTAAGACCGAAACTGAGGATTACACTTACGGAGAAAGGTTAGTCGATCCTAAAGTTAAAATCAAACAAAATTTAAACGGGAAGGAATTAATTTCAGAAATACCTTTAAATGTCAACCAGATTGAAGAAGTGATAAAAATGTACAAAGAAAAGGGGGCCGGAACTAACCAGGCGGTGATGGAGATCGGCATGCCTTCCGATATTCAACTAATCGATCCGCCCTGTTTAAGATTGATCGATACACGGCTACGTTATGGTAAGTTACATTTTATACTTTATTTTCGATCTTGGGATCTTTGGGGCGGTTTTCCCTCAAATCTGGGAGGCTTACAACTGGTAAAACAATATATGGCTGAAGAGATCGGGGTCGATGACGGAGAAATTATTGCCGTAAGCAAAGGGCTGCATCTTTATGACTATGCATGGGAATTGGCCATGTTAAGAACAAATAAAAAAAGGAATTTTAAAATCGAACATGTCTAAACTGCGCATTGCAATACTGGGAGACGGAGGCTGGGGAACTACGCTAGCGATATTGCTTTCAAATAAAGGCTATCCGGTCACCCTCTGGGGAGTCTTTGACGATTATACTAAAAAAATAGTTAAAACCCGCTATAATCCTAAGTTTCTACCTGGAATAAAAATTTCGCGTCAAATCAAAATTACTAGCGATATAAAAGATGCGGTCGAGAACAAAGATATTATTGTATTAGCCACTCCATCGCAACATACCCGCTCGACACTTAAAAAGATTGTTGGATTTTTTAAAAAATCATCTATTTTTTTAAGCGTAACTAAAGGAATCGAGATTGGTTCAGTTAAAAGAATGTCCGAAATAATTCATGCTGAGCTGGGGCCGGTTAAGATCGCCGTACTATCCGGACCGACTATTGCCAACGAGGTAGTTCGAGGAATCCCCACTACCGCCGTAGCCGCTTCGACGGTTAGGCAAATACGTAAAACCATTCAAGCAGTATTTAATACAAAGAGATTTCGCGTATACACTAATTCTGATGTAATCGGCGTAGAATTAGGAGGCAGCTTAAAGAACGTAATCGCCATTGCTTGCGGGGTTTCTGACGGGTTGGGATTTGGCACCAATACTAAAGCGGCTATTCTTACTCGGGGAGTTGTTGAAATTTCTAGACTCGGCAAGGCAATGGGCGCAAAATCCGAAACCTTCAGCGGAATAAGCGGATTAGGAGACCTGGTTACTACTTGTATCAGCAAACAAAGCCGCAATCGCCGGGTTGGAGAATTAATCGGCAAAGGCCGAAGCCTAAAAGAAATTTGTCGACACATGCAAATGGTTGCGGAAGGGATACCCACAGCAAAATCTGCCTATGCTTTAAGTTTAAAATATAAAATAGATATGCCGATAGTTAAAGAGGTTTACCATCTACTTTATAAACAAAAATCGCCTCGTCAAGCGGTTGAGGATCTGATGACGAGAAAAAGCAAAGAAGAATAGCGATTGAAAAGATTATTAGCTTGCAACGGGGCGTGGCTCAGCTTGGTAGAGCGCTTGAATGGGGTTCAAGAGGTCACAGGTTCAAGTCCTGTCGCCCCGAAATAAATATATAGACTAAAAAGATTCAGTAAAAAAGGAGGATTAATGCTTAAAGAATTCAGCGGACCGGAAAAAAGAAAGTATCCCCGTGCAAACGGAAGATTTATCGTTTCCTATAGAGTTATTCCCAACAATAGCAATGCCGATATTTCACAGACGAAGAATTTAAGCTTGGGCGGCATGCTTTTAACCACTAATTGTCAATTTCCGACCGGAACAAATTTAGCGCTTGAAATTCGCCTTCCCTTTGATCCCAACCCGATAATGATTATTGCCAAGGTCTTAGAGTCAAAGGAGATTACCAAGGGTATAATTTATGATACGCGGCTAATTTTTATGGCGATTGATGAAAAACATCGCAAGGTAATCGGCGAAACAGTAAGTTATTATCTTAAGAAAGGTTAATTTATGAGAAAAATCAATATCGGAATTATCGGTTTTGGCAATATCGGATGCGGAGTAGTAAAAATATTAAGTTCTAGAAAATCGCTATTAGCGCAAAAGATAGAAACCGAAATCATAATTAAAAAAATTTGCGATAAAGATCTCGCTAGAAAAAGAGATGTTACCGTAAATAAGGACCTGCTCACCTCCGACGCCTATGAAATTATAAACGACCCCGGAATTGACATTATTGTGGAATTAATGGGCGGAATTAATCCAGCCAAAGAGTTTATTTTGGCGGCTTTAAAAAAAGGAAAACATGTAGTAACCGCCAATAAAGCCTTGCTGGCTCAAGATGGAAATGAGTTATTTCGAGAGGCTAGTGAGCGAGGAAAAAATATTTATTTCGAAGCTTCAGTAGGTGCAGGGATACCGATCATTAAATCTATTAAGGAAGGGCTGGTGGCCAATAAATTCAATAGTATTTTCGGTATTCTCAATGGCACATCAAATTACGTGCTCACGCAGATGTCTAAAGAAAACTGCTCATTTATTAACGCTTTAACTGATGCTAAGCTTAAAGGATTTGCCGAGAAAGATCCCACTTTCGATATTCAAGGCATTGACTCAGCGCATAAACTTGTGTTACTTACTTATCTAGTTTTCGGGAAAATTATTAATTTAAAAGATATCTTTATCGAAGGTATCGATCAAGTTTCAGCCTCAGACATTGTCTATGCTAAAGAATTAGGCTATACCATAAAATTACTAGCGGTTGCTAAAAAAGAAATTGACGAGCTAGAGGTCCGGGTACACCCTACGCTTCTACCAAGCGAACATTTACTTGCCTCGGTAGACGGGGTTTTTAATGCGATTTACGTTTCTAGTGATTTAGCGGGAGACCTTATGTTCTACGGCCCGGGGGCAGGGCAGTTACCCGCTGCTTCGGCTGTTGTCTCGGATATTGTGGATCTTGCCCAAGATATTAAAGCAGGCTTATTTAGGCCAACTTTAAACCCTCGAGAAGATTGCTCAATCAAAGGAATACGCAAAATTGATGAATTTGAAAATAAATACTACATCCGAATTACCGCTGTAGATAAACCCGGAGTATTAGCAAAAATATCCGGAATTCTGGCTAAATTCGGTATTAGCATTGCTTCCGTCACTCAAAAAGAAAGACTGAAATCTCAAATTGTACCGGTAGTAATGGTCACTCACGAAGTAAAAGAAAAAAATCTTCGCGGCGCTTTAAAAATGATTGATCGACTGGCGGAAATTAAAGATAAGTCTGTAGCCATACGGATCGAAGGTGTTTAATGAATAAACAAAAATATACAGGTATAATTCAAAAATACAGAAATTTTCTTCCGGTGAGCGATAAAACTCCCGTTGTTACCTTAAACGAAGGAAATACCCCTTTGATTTATGCCGGTTACTTAAGTCAGCTGGCCGGAAAAAATTTTGAAGTTTATTTAAAATATGAAGGACTTAACCCCACAGGTTCTTTTAAAGATCGAGGAATGACCTTGGCTATTTCCAAAGCCTGCGAACAAAAAGCAACTGCCGTGATGTGCGCTTCTACCGGAAACACATCCGCATCGGCGGCAGCTTACGCTGCGCGCGCCGGGATAAAATGCATTGTGCTTATTCCTAGCGGCGCGATCGCCTTAGGCAAACTTAGCCAGGCATTAATCCACGGGGCAAAAGTTTTAGCCATCAAAGGCAATTTTGATGTCGCACTTGACCTAGCGAAAGAGATCACTAAAAAATATCCGATCATACTGGTTAATTCATTAAATCCTTACCGTATCGAAGGACAAAAAACCGCCAGTTTTGAAATATGCGACTATTTATCTGATGCGCCGGATTTTCAGGTTATGCCGGTTGGCAATGCCGGCAATATTACGGCTTATTGGAAAGGGTATAAAGAATATCGGGCCCGAGGCTTAAGCAAGAAACTTCCGATAATGCTCGGCTTTCAAGCGCAAGGTTCTGCCCCGATTGTGCTGGGCAAACCAATTAAAGATCCGCAAACTATTGCTACCGCTATTCGTATCGGAAATCCGGCAAGTTGGAAAAGCGCTAAGCTGGCGCGTGATGAATCTAAAGGTTTAATCGATTTGGTATCGGATGAACAAATAATTGCCGCTTATAAAATACTTGCCGAAAAAGAAGGGATTTTTGCGGAGCCGGCTTCCGCAGCATCTGTTGCTGGTCTATTGAAATTAATTAATAACGGATATTTTAAAAAATCAAAGGCTTCGGGCAAATATAAAATTGTGTGCATACTAACCGGCCACGGTTTAAAAGACCCGGAAATAGCCATTAAAAACGTAAATAAACCGAAACTACTTAAACCTGATTCTAGGTTAATATTAAAAGAGATTGGATACTAACTTAAAAGGAAAGCGAGTTTTAATTACCTCTGGCCCCACTTGGGTAAACATCGATAATGTCCGGGTAATTAGCAATACCGCCAGTGGCCAGACAGGAATATTACTGGCGAACGGATTTAGACAGCAGGGTTCTCAGGTGACTCTTTTACTTGGTCCGGTAGCTTGCGAGCAGCTAGATAGAAAGGTTAAGTTAAAACGTTTTTCTTTCTTTAAAGAATTGGACATTCTACTGAAGAAAGAATTACGGCTAGACTATGATATCGTGATTCAGGCTGCGGCGATATCGGATTTTGCTCCTAAATTTACCGGGCAGAAAAAAATAAGTTCACATCAAAAAGAGCTTAAACTTACACTTAAGCCCACAGTTAAACTAATTAATTGTTTGCGTATGTTTAAACCACGGGCTTTTCTAGTGGGTTTTAAATTTGAGCCGCACATTGAAACAAAGCATTTGATTGAAAAAACGCGCAAGCTTATTAAGTCCGCTAATTTAGATTTAGCGGTAGGTAATCACTTAAAGAATAAACGATATAACGCATATTTAATTAATAGAAAAAAGATCGCTGGGCCGTTTTTATCAAAATCAGCAATGACCAACAGCTTAATCAGATTAATTAGGAGAGCATATGTCAGAAAATAATATCCCGGATAGATTAAATAAAAAAATAACTATTTTTACTAACCAGCTTAAAACGGTTTATCTTGATGATCTGGAGTCAGTGATTCTTTATGGTAGCGGATCAAGCGCTGAATTTGTGCTCAACCACTCCAATCTTAATTTTCTTATTGTGTTGCATAATTTTAATCCGGCTACTTTAAAAAAAGCTGAAAAGATAGTTAATAGTTTTCCGCATTTTGAGCCATTGTTCTTAACCCAAGCCAATATTAACAGCTCGCTGGACATATTTCCCATTGAATTTCTAGATATGAAAGAGAACTATAAAGTTATCTATGGGCAGGATATTTTAAGGAACCTATCGATAGATATTAAAAACTTGCGCTTTCAATGTGAACAAGAATTACGCATAAAGTTAATTGCCTTACGTCAATTATACTGTAAATCATCCAGCCATAAAAGATTGCTTTTGAGTGTTTTACTTAAAACTTATACATCTGTATTGCATATCCTAAGAAATGTTTTAAGACTCACGGGAAAGCCGGCGCCTTATAAAAAAGATTTAATTATTCATGAACTATCCAGGACCCTTTCCATCAATGTTAGTGTTTGGCAAAGGATTCTAGCGATAAAAAATAATAGCGAAAAGATAGCGCTTAAAGATATTGACGGTTTATATGCTCAATTTATTGAAGAGCTTGATAAGTGGGTAGAATTTGTAGACAAGCTTTAAATTTATGCGTAAATTTTGTTGGGTTATTATATTTTTAATTCTACCGTTAAAATCTTTTGCCCTGGATCTACCTAAGCCACAAGGCTGGGTTAATGATTATGCCGGGGTGATTACCGCTGAACGTAAAGAAAGCTTGACTGCGCTAATTACAGAGCTTCGGGATAAAACTAGCGCAGAGATTATGGTGGTAACGATTAAATCGATTGCCCCTTATGAGGAAAAAGAATACGCAAGATTGATCTTTGATAATTGGAAGCCTGGTCAAAAAGGCAAAGATAACGGAGTGTTGGTGCTTTTGGCAGTTAAAGAAAGACGTTGGCGCATTGAAACTGGCTATGGAATAGAGGGGATATTGCCGGATGGATTATGCGGGCAGATTGGTAGAGATTACATGGTGCCCTATTTTAAGACCGGTAACTATGATGCCGGTCTTTATTTCGGCGTTGGGCAAATTATTAATATAATTGCCAAGGATGCCAATGTTAACATCGCAAATATCCAGAGCCCTAAATTACAAGCAAGAAATAATGTAGTGAAGTTATCGCTTTTTGCGCTTTTTTTCTTTACAATTTGGAATATATCCTGGCCAATCTTTATTGGTTTACCTTTTACGTTATTTTTTGCATTTGGATTAGCCCAAGAGTCTAAAATTGCGGGTTTAGCGGCAATTCTGGGTTATTTTATTGCCATGATTATCCGGCATACTATTTGGACAAATTTGCCCACGGATAAACGTAAAAGTTTTCTTTGGGTGTTAATTTGGGGCTTAGCTGCCGGTTCAGCGAGAGGCTCATCTGGCGGTGGCGGTGGATTTGGCGGCGGCGGTGGCGGCGGTGGATTTGGCGGTGGCGGCGGTGGCGGCGGTGGCGGCGGTGGCGGCGGTGGAGGTGGATTTTAATCTGCCCTTTTGGGCAAGGAGGAAAAATGAAAAAAATATTAATTGGCTTAGCAATTGTTGCGTTGCTGTTTATTGTAACATTTATCGGCACATATAATAGTATCGTTTCTAAACACGAAACGATTACTTCTACTTGGGCACAAGTAGAGAATCAATTGCAGAGGCGAAATGATTTAATCCCAAACTTAGTAAATACGGTTAAAGGATACGCGGCTCATGAGAAAAATGTATTTTTGGAAGTTACCAATGCTCGCTCACAATGGGCAAAAGCCGGTAGCGTAGGGGAAAAGCTCCAAGCAGCTTCAGCAATTGATTCCGCATTATCCCGGTTACTTATGGTAGCAGAAAATTACCCAAATTTAAAAGCCAGCGACACATTCTTAAAACTGATGGATGAACTATCCGGAAGCGAAAACCGAATTGCCGTTGAACGTATGCGTTATAATGAAGCGGTGAGAGATTACAATATTATTATTAGAACGTTCCCGGGTAATCTTATTGCCGGCCTATCCGGATACAAAACAGCGAGTGAATATTTTAAATCAGAAGAAAAAGCAAAAACCGTTCCGGAAGTAAAATTCTAATCATGATGAAATATATTGTTTTAGTAGCCGATGGCATGGCGGATTATCCGATCGAAGAATTAGGTATGCGTACGCCCCTGGAAGCAGCCCGTACGCCAAATATGGATTTTATCGCTAAAAATGGCTGCCTGGGTCAGGCCAAAACTATCCCCGATAAAATGACTCCGGCTTCCGATGTGGCCAATCTTTCTATTTTAGGATACGACCCAAAAAAATATTATTCGGGAAGAGGCCCGTTAGAAGCTGCCAACCTGGGTATTGAGTTGGAGGATGATGACATCGCTTTTCGCTGCAACTTAATCACCGCAAGTGGCGATATTTTACTAGATTACAGCTCAGGGCATATTAATTCCAGAGAAGCAGATAATCTAATTAAATTTATCAATCAAAAGCTCGGCAGCAACAAATTACGCTTCTATTCAGGAGTAAGTTATCGACATCTGCTCTTAGTCAAACGCGGAGCAGAGTTGAAACTGCAAAATTTAAAATGTTGGGCCCCGCATGATATCGCCGGCCAATCCATTAAGCAACACTTGCCTAGAGGTGAAAATGCAGATATCATTATTAAGCTTATGCTGGATTCCAAAGAAATTTTAGGAAGCCATGAAATTAATCAAGTGCGGTTGGATTTAAAGGAGAATCCGGCAAATATGATCTGGCTCTGGGGTCAAGGCGTAAAACCCAATATGCCCAAATTTATAGATAAATTCGGTTTATCCGGAAGCGTGATTTCAGCAGTTGATTTAATTAAAGGATTGGGGCGCATCTTAGGGCTAGAGGTAATTAATGTTCCCGGGGCAACCGGTTATTATGATACGGACTATGAGGGAAAAGCGACAGCGGCAATTAACTCTTTAAAAAACAATGACTTTGTTTTCGTACATGTCGAGGCCCCGGATGAAGCCGGGCATAACGGTGATTTACGGGAAAAACTTACGGCGATTGAACGTTTTGATCAATTTGTGGTCGGATCTTTTTTAGAATATTGCAAAGATAGAGAAGATTTTCGAATTATGGTTTTGCCGGATCACGCCACTCCGCTATCTTTAAAAACACATACTCCGGAAGCAATCCCTTTTGCGATTTACGGTAAAAATATCAACAAAGGAGAATTTACTAATTACAGCGAAAAAGAAGCCGGAAAATCTCAACTTTATTTTGAAAATGGTTATCAGCTTATGGAGTACTTTATACATTCGCAGCTATAAACACACAATGATTAATTTCAAGGAGAATGCATAATGCCTAAAGGTTTAGTTGTGCAAAAATACGGCGGTTCAAGCGTCGCCAATGTCGAACGTATTCAAAAAGTGGCGCAAAGAGTAGTCGGATATAGTAAAAAGGGATACGATTTAGTGGTGGTCGTTTCGGCTTTAGGGGACACTACCGATGAATTGGTAGCATTGGCTGACAAAATTAATCCTTCGCCTTGCGAACGCGAAATGGACATGTTGTTGTCTACCGGGGAACAAATTTCCGTCGCGCTTCTGGCGATGGCGATTCAGAAACTTGGCAACGAAGCAATTTCATTTACCGGCGCCCAAGTCGGAATTCTTACAGATAACAGTCATACCCGGGCAAGAATTATTAAAATTAACGTAGATAGAATTAAAAGTGAATTGAAAAAAGGCAGGATCGTTATTGTCGCTGGTTTTCAAGGAGTGACCTTAAACCAGGATATTACCACCTTAGGGCGCGGCGGATCGGATCTAACGGCGGTAGCTCTAGCCAAAGAGCTACAAGCGGATTCTTGTGAAATTTATACGGATGTTGAAGGCATTTACACCACTGACCCGCGTATTGAGCCACAAGCAAAAAAAATTAAACAAATTACTTATGATGAAATGTTAGAGATGGCCTCTTTAGGAGCCCAAGTAATGCAGCCACGCTCTATTGAAGTAGCCAAAAAATTTAATGTCCCCTTGCATGTACGTTCTTCATTTAATACTAAAAGCGGGACCATGATTATTAAGGAGGTTAAAAAGATGGAGGATGTCTTAGTCAGCGGAGTAACTTTAAATAAAAATGAGGCAAAAATCACGCTTTGCGGAGTTCCGGATAAACCCGGAGTAGCCGTAAGGTTATTCAAGGATTTGTCGAATTCCGGCGTAAGCGTGGACATGATCGTACAAAACGTTAGTCATACCCGCTTTACAGATATATCTTTTACAATTGCTAAATCGGATTGCATTAAAGCTCGTAAAATCACTAAAATGGTCGCTAAAAAAATTGGCGCAGGAGATGTTTTGTTAGACGAAGATATTGCCCGCGTTTCAATTGTCGGGGTAGGCATGAAATCCCATCGCGGCGTTGCGGCAAAAATGTTTGGGGTATTAGCGGACAACCAGATTAATATTGAAATGATCTCTACTTCGGATATTAGTATTTCCTGCATTATTAAAAAGAGCGGCGCGGAAGTGGCCGTAAAAAAATTGCACGCTGATTTTGGACTCAGCAAATAGACAAGGGGTTAAACATGGCTTTGGTAAAATTATATGACACCACGTTAAGAGACGGCTCACAGGCAGAAGGCATATCTTATTCCGTAATGGACAAAATACGCATTGCCGAAGAGTTAGATAAAATTGGTATACATTTTATTGAGGGTGGTTGGCCGGGCTCAAATCCCAAAGACCGGGAATTTTTCGAAAAAATCAGCCATTTGAAACTTAAGCATTCCAAAATTGCTGCTTTTAGCATGACTCGTCGACCGAATATTTCCGCCTCCAAAGACAGCAATTTATTGGCCTTGCTCAAATCTAAGGCACAAGTGATTACCATTGTAGGCAAAACCTGGGATTTTCATGTAACGGAGGTTTTAAAAACTACCTTGGAAGAAAATTTGGCCATGATTTTTGATAGCATTAGCTTTTTAGCTAAAAAAGGTTTTACGATTTTCTATGATGCGGAACATTTTTTTGATGCCTACCAGGCTAACAAAGATTATGCTTTAAAAACTCTAACTGCCGCTCAAGATGCAGGATGCTCGGCAGTTTGTCTTTGTGATACCAATGGCGGAAGCTTAACTAACCAGATAACCTCAACAATTAAAGAAATTCAAGAAAAAATTAAGGTCGACCTGGGAATTCATTGCCATAACGACTCCGGTGTGGCGATTGCTAACTCTTTGGCGGCTGTAGAAGCAGGGGCAAATCTAGTCCAAGGAACAATTAATGGCTATGGCGAACGTTGTGGAAATGCAGATTTAATTCCGATTATCGCTAATTTAAAAATTAAATTAAAAATCGATTGTATTCCTGATGCACAATTAAAACAACTAACCCATCTTTCGCGTTTTGTTAGCGAGATCAGCAATATGCGCTTAAAAACTGAGCAACCCTTTGTGGGTGATTCGGCATTTGCGCATAAAGGCGGGATGCATATTAATGCGATTATGAAAAATCCTCTGACCTATGAACATATTGCTCCCGGCTTAGTCGGCAACCATCGACGCATTTTAGTTTCCGAGCTGGGCGGTAAAACCGGAATACTATTAAGAGCTAAAGAGCTAAGTTATGACCTAAGCAAAACCGATCCGCAAACTAAAAAAATACTGGAATTGGTGCAAGCCTTAGAGCACAAGGGCTTTCAATTTGAAGCGGCCGAAGCTTCTTTTCAGATTTTAATGCAGAGGTCTTTAAAAAAATTTAAAAAATTCTTCGAACTCGAGGGGTTTAAAGTAGTGATCGAAAAAGGTAAAAACAAAAAGATCACTTCTGAGGCGATTATTAAATTAAAAGTTAAAGGGGTTAAAGAACACACCGCGGCTGAAGGAGATGGTCCGATCAACGCTTTAGATAATGCCCTGCGCAAAGCGCTAAAGGATTTCTACCCGACCTTAGCTAAAATGCACTTATCTGATTTTAAAGTGCGCGTTTTAGATGAAAAAGCCGGTACGGCTGCCCGAGTGCGTGTACTAATCCAGTCACAGGACGAAAAAGATATTTGGAACACAATCGGAGTGCATGAAAATATTATTGAAGCTAGTTGGCAAGCATTGGTGGACAGCGTTGAATACAAGCTCCTAAAGGATACCCCATAAGTTTCCGTTTAACAAAATCCCCGATCTAGAAGGAAGCGGAAGGTAAAAGGACAAATTATAATGACTCAAGAACTTAATAAACAGTATAACCCCCAAGATACGGAGAGTAAGTGGTATGAACTCTGGGAGCAAAATAATCTTTTCTCCGGAAAACCCGCAGCGGATAAATTACCTTACTCGATAGTTATCCCGCCGCCGAATGTTACCGGTATCTTGCACATGGGGCATGCCCTAAATAATACCCTTCAGGATATTTTAATCCGTTATAAAAAGATGCGGGGTTTTGCCACGCTTTGGATGCCGGGTACGGATCATGCCGGGATCGCCACGCAAAATGTTGTGGAAAGATCTTTAGCCAAAGAGGGACTAACGCGGCAAGATCTTGGCCGAGAAAAATTTCTAGAAAGAGTCTGGGAATGGAAACAGCTCTATGGATCGACAATTATCACTCAACTTAAGAAACTTGGTTGCACCTGTGACTGGGGCCGTGAACGCTTTACCATGGATCAAGAGTATTCTTTAGCGGTTACGGAGGTTTTTGTCAGGCTTTACGAAAAAAAACTTATTTACCAAGGCGACTATATCATCAATTGGTGCCCGCGTTGCCAAACGGCACTCAGCAATGAGGAAGCTAGCCATGTTGAATTACAGGGAAATCTTTACTATCTTAAATATCCGCTAAAAGATAACCCACAGGAATTTATTTCAGTAGCAACTACGCGTCCGGAAACCATGCTCGGAGATACGGCTGTCGCGGTTAACCCCAAAGACAAACGTTACAAAAATTATATCGGTAAATATCTTCTGCTGCCGATTATTAACCGGCCGTTAAAAATTATTGCCGACAGCAGCGTCGATATGCAGTTTGGCACTGGCGCAGTTAAAGTTACTCCGGCGCATGATCCAAATGATTACATTTTAGGAAAAAAACATAACCTGGATTTTATCAACATCCTTCGCCCGGATGGTTCGATGAACCAACAAGCCGGTAAATTCTTCGGTCTTGACCGCTTTAAAACCCGGGAGGCGGTACTCGAGGAGTTAAAGTTAACCGGTTTGTTAGAAAAAATTACGCCGCATACGCTTTCTATAGGGCATTGCTACCGTTGCCAGACGATTGTCGAGCCGTATCTATCAAAACAATGGTTTGTAAAAATGCGGCCCCTGGCTAAGCCGGCAATTACCGCGGTTAAAAGCGGTAAAATTAAGTTTCATCCTACGCGCTGGACAAAGGTTTATCTGAATTGGATGGAAAACATCCAAGATTGGTGTATTTCTCGGCAAATCTGGTGGGGACATCGCCTGCCGGTTTATTACTGTAAAAATTGCCAGGAAAAAAATCCTAAAACGGCAATGATTGTCTCCCGGATTAAGCCGGATGCCTGTCCGACATGCGCATCCAAAAATCTCGTTCAGGATGAGGATGTCCTGGACACCTGGTTTTCTAGCTGGCTTTGGCCATTTGCCAGCTTTAATTGGCCCGATGAAAATAAAGATTTAAAATATTTTTATCCCACGGCAACTTTAGTCACTGCCCCGGAGATTATTTTCTTTTGGGTGGCGCGCATGGTTATGGCGGGGTTGGAGTTCAAACAGGCGATCCCCTTTAAAGATGTGTATATCCATGGCACAGTGCGCGACAGCCAAGGCAAAAAAATGTCCAAATCTCTTGGCAACGCTATTGACCCCCTGGAGATTATCGCTGAATACGGGACGGATGCTTTACGCTTCAGCCTTATTTCAATAACTACTCAAGGCCAAGATGTATTCTTATCCAAAGAAAGATTTCAACAGGGGAGAAATTTTGCCAACAAGATTTGGAATGCTTCGCGCTTTATTTTAATCTATCTTAGGCCTGAAAACGTAAATGTGGATCTCTGTGTTTTCTTCAAATCCGAGCAACTGAATATCATTAACCGTTGGATTTTGAGCCGTTTTTATACAACCTTAGAGAAAGTTAATAAAGAATTAGATAGCTTCAAATTCAACGAAGCAGCCAATAGCTTATATTCGTTCTTCTGGCATGAATTCTGCGACTGGTATTTAGAAATAATTAAGCCTGAGATTAACCAGAAACAAAATCAGGTAGTAATGTATAAAGTTTTGGAAAAATTTCTCAGGTTAATTCATCCTTTTATGCCTTTTATCTCTGAAGAGATCTGGCAGCGCTTGCCGCTTGCCAAAGACTCAATTATGCAACAGTGCTGGCCACACTTGCAGAAAAATTTAATCAATAAACATGATGAGCTGCAGATGGAAATAGCCTTTGACGTAATCAATGTGGTAAGAAATATGCGTGCGGAATTAGAAGTTAACCCGGCAAACAACATCAACATCCAAATAGCCGCCGATCATAAACTCAAACGGGAGTCGCTCGAACTGCTTTCAGGTTACATAAAAAATTTAGCCAAAGTTAACGACTTAACATTAACGGAAAAATATATTCCTAAAAATAACCAATACGCGGTTGTTTTTAAAGACCTGCATATTGTATTGCCGCTTGAGGGGGTCGTGGATCTAGTTGTCCAACTTAAAAAAACTAATTTAAAAATCAATAAATTAAATATCGAACTTAAAAACAAAGAAACCATGCTTGGAAATAAAAATTTTACTACCCGCGCACCCAAAGAAATCGTCGAAGAGGAAAAGCTTAAACTAATCGCTATGCGCGAACAGATTAAAAAACTAAAAATAATTAAAAATGGCTTACGCTAAATATTTTCTATCTAAAAACAGGCCGCAGCTTAACGCTCAAGAGGTAAAATCAATCATTAAGCGCGCACTTATCGAAGACATCGGCCGTGGCGATATTACCACGCAACTGAGCATTCCCGAGAGCTTATCGATAAAAGCTAAGCTTATCGCTAAAGAAGATTTTTTGCTCTGCGGCATTCAGATCGCGCGCGCCGTATTTAAAGCCGTAGATCCTAATTTAAAATTTCAGATCAAAATTAAAGAGGGCAGCCTGGTCTTAAATAAAAACATCCTGGCAACTATCTCCGGGAACGCCCGCAGCATTCTTACCGCAGAGCGGGTGGCTCTAAATTTGTTAAGCTTTCTTTCCGGAGTAGCGACTAAAACAAAAAAATTCACCGATAAGATTCAGCCCTTTAAAACCAAAATTACCGATACCCGTAAAACTGTTCCCGGATTAAGACTTTTGCAAAAATATGCGGTGAGAATCGGCTCAGGCTACAATCATCGCATGCGCCTTGATGAAATGGTCTTAATTAAAGATAACCATTTAAAAATTATGGGCAACCATGCTAAGTTACCAAAAATTCCTAAAGGATACAAGGTTGAAATCGAAGCTCAAAGCCTAAATGAATTCAAACACGCTTTAAGTTTTAAACCGGATATTATTATGCTGGATAACATGCGAATAAAAGATATTAAAAAAGCTGTGGCGACACCGCGTAAGTCCACCAAACTTGAAGCTAGCGGCGGGATCCGCCTGGGGAATATAAAGAAATACGCCGCAACCGGAGTGGAGATTATTTCTGTCGGAGAGCTTACGGATTCCGTTAGCTCGGCGGATATAAGCCTTGAAATAATTTAAATGCTACGCGTCCTATTCTTATTATTAATAATTTTTTTGCCCGCTGACTACGCTAGCGCTCAAAATTTCGCTAAAAATAAAAATAACTTAGCTATATCCGCTCCGGAAAAATCCCTAAAAATCGGAGAAAAGCTTGCGTATTCACTAGAAATATTAGGCATCCCGGTCGGTAAAATAACTCTCGACACCTTAAGTCTTGAGAAAATAAACGGGAGAGATTGCTATCACATTACGGCTAGAATTTTTCCGAATAGCTATTTTATAAAATTCTATGACATTGAATATAAAGTCGATACCTATCTAGATAAAGTAACTTTCACTACCCGGCGATTTATAAAAATGCGGCGTTACCGTAAAAATTTAACCACCACCGATATTGATTTCAGCCAAAAACAGATTGGATTAAATGACCTTAAAGACCTTAAGGTAAATCAACAAGCGCAAGATATTCTTTCAGCGCTTTATAACCTAAGACTTAAAGATATAGAAGAAAATCGAACTTATACGCTGGATATATTTTATAGCGAAAAAGATTGGAATTTCACTTTTCAAATCGGCAAACCCCAACTCAAGGCAATACGTAAAAAAGGGATCCTCAGCGTTTTTGAAGTAGTTATCAAATCCGGACTAAACAGACAAATTCTCGGCGAAGAAGGCATAACCGTAATTTTAAGCGCAGATGCAAAACGTATTCCTTTAGAATTTAAATTTGGCACGGGTATGGGGACAATAAAAGGCAGATTTATCGACACCCCTAAAAATGAATGAATTTAAACTTGTTTCCAAATATAAGCCTTGCGGCGATCAACCCAGAGCAATACAAGCGCTTTCCAGGGCCTTAAAAACAAAAAACCGTTATACTACGCTTCTCGGGGTTACCGGCAGCGGAAAAACATTCACTCTGGCTAACGTCATCGCCAAACTAAACCTTCCGACGCTGGTTATTTCGCATAATAAAACTCTTGCCGCGCAGCTTTATACTGAATTTAAAGAATTTTTTCCGCATAATGCGGTGGAATATTTTGTAAGTTACTACGACTACTACCAGCCGGAAGCCTATATTCCTTCCACAGATACTTACATTGAAAAGGATTCCTCAATCAATGAGCGCCTGGACCGTTTACGGCTTTCAGCGACCACTTCTTTAATCAGCCGATCGGATGTCATTGTCGTCGCTTCAGTTTCCTGCATATATAATCTGGGTTCACCGCAAGATTACAAAGAGATGCTAGTGATCTTGAATAAACACGCATTCATTCAAAGAGACACCCTCATTGCCCAACTCCTTCAGATTCAATATGAGCGCAACGACTATGAATTTAAACGCGGAAAGATCAGGGTGCGCGGAGATGTGGTTGAAATCTTTCCCACTTATAGCCAGCAAGCTCTGCGCCTGGAATTCCGGCAAGATCAAATATCCCAAATCTCAACAATTGATCCGGTATCGGCAAAAATAATTAACCGGCTTAATCGCATCGCTATTTATCCCGCCAAACATTTTATCGCTTCCGGATCTAGAATTCAATCAGCGATTGGCTCGATAAAAGAAGAGCTGGCTACACAATTAAAAGAATTACGCCAACAAAATAAATTGCTTCAAGCCCAACGCCTGGAGTCGCGGACGAATTATGACTGCGAGATGCTTGAAGAAATCGGCTATTGCCATGGAATAGAAAATTATTCTCGCCACCTAAATGGCTCGCTAGCCGGAGCCCGGCCATCAGCAATGATTGATTATTTTCCGAAAGATTTCTTAACGATTATTGATGAGTCACATTCAACTATACCGCAAATCAGAGGCATGTACGCCGGCGATCGAGCTAGAAAAGAAACTCTCGTAAATTACGGATTCCGTCTGCCTTCTTGCCTGGATAATCGGCCGTTAAAATTTAATGAGTTTCATCGACTGATAAAACAAACAGTTTTTGTTTCCGCTACTCCCGATGAATATGAACTTACCTTAAGCGCAGATAAGGTTATTGAGCAAATAATACGACCTACCGGACTAATCGACCCGGAAATCATTATTAAACCTACCGCCGGTCAAATTGAAGATTTAATTTTACAGATAAAACAACGGGCAAAAAATAATCAACGCGTTCTAGTGACTACGCTGACTAAAAGATCAAGCGAAGATCTAGCCAGCTATCTTTCGGAACAGGGGTTAAGAGTAAGGTACCTGCACTCTGAGATACAAACGATTCAACGCTCGGTGATTCTTAAAGAACTGCGTGAAAAAAAATTTGATTGCTTAGTAGGCATTAACCTTTTGCGTGAAGGGCTGGATCTTCCGGAGGTCTCATTAGTGGCTATTCTAGATGCCGACAAAGAAGGATTCTTGCGCAGTGCAACTGCACTGATTCAAGTTGGCGGCCGTGCGGCACGTAACTTAGACGGCGCAGTGATTATGTATGCCGATACGATTACCCGGTCAATGAAAAAAGCAATCGATGAAAGTTCTCGACGGCGCATTAAACAAATTGAATTTAATCGAAAAAATAAAATTACTCCGCGTTCTATCACAAAATCCATCAACCAGGGCATTGAAGACTCTGGCGATCTGATAAAATTTGTTGAAGGATTAACCGGAGAACCCGCTGAGCAATACCAGTTGCATAAATATATTACTGAGTTAGAATATGAAATGGAGTTAGCGGCGCGTAATTTGCAATTTGAAAAAGCTGCCGCAATTAGAGATAAGCTTAAGGAAATAAAACCGGCGATGAAGACCCCGGTCAATAAATTATCAACTTAATTCATTAAATACTTATGCTTCCAGTACTCGCTATCGACATTGGTAACACGAATATCGCACTCGGCGTATTTAACGGCAATCGACTACTTTACCGCTTTGCTGTTCCTACATATTCAAAGTCGCATTGCCCTACAATTAAAAAGATCGTAAATAAATATAAAATTCAGCAAGGTATACTTTGCAGCGTTGTGCCTGAAGCAACTCTAGATATTTCAAAAGAGTTGACTAAGCTCATCGGCAAAAAACCTCTGATTATCGGTAAGGATATTTACGTCCCCATTAAAAATAATTACCATAATCCTAAGCAAGTTGGTCAGGACCGCCTTGTTAATGCTTACGCGGGAGTCAAGCTTTACGGCGCTCCTTTAATTATCGTAGATTTTGGAACGGCGATAACCTTTGATATTGTTTCCAAGAATAAATCTTATGCCGGTGGATTAATTATACCCGGACTGGGTATATCTTTAGAAGCCCTTAATTGTCGAACAGCATTATTGCCTAAAATAAAATTGGCCGCTCCTCAGGGGTTGATCGGAAAAGACACCAGAAACAGCATGCTCAGCGGGGTAATCTACGGATTCTGCGCCATGATGGAAGGAGTGAGCGCGAGACTCACAAAACAACTCGGCCCAAAGACCAAAATAGTAGTTACCGGGGGAGACAGCCTTTTGATCAAAAAATATTGTTCGAATATAAACCATATTGATGAAATGCTTACTTTAAAAGGAATTAATTTAATTTACAAATCTTTTAAATAAAAAAACTCTTGACAAGGATTTTTTTTTATCTATAATTAGCACTCTAGAGAAAAGAGTGCTAAGATTAATTTAACAACCTAACACTTTAAGGAGGTGACAAGATGGAGATTAAACCATTGGGTGATCGCATCGTCGTTAAACCTTTAGAGGCAGAGAACAAGAGCAAGGGCGGTATAGTCCTGCCGGATTCTGCCAAAGAAAAACCACAAGAAGCTAAAGTGGTGGCGGTAGGCAAAGGCAAGGTATTAGAAAGTGGCGCGGTGCATGCCCCGGAAGTAAAAGTAGGAGACAAGGTAATTTTTGGTAAATATTCTGGTAATGAATTTGTGACCAAAGAAGGCGAAGAGCTGCTCATTCTGCGCGAAGAAGATATTTTAGCAATAATTAAGTAAGGGCATAAGTTGCGGAGCGCTTTAAGCGCTACGTAATTTATCTGCCCGAACTTATCCCGGCGAATGCTTAATGAGCCGGGACACAAGCAGTTATAACTAAAGGAGAGGGAAAATGGCAAAGCAATTATTATACAGCGATGATGCCCGTCGTAAAATTTTAAGGGGCGTAGAACAACTGGCCGCGGCAGTAAAAGTAACTTTAGGCCCTAAAGGACGTAATGTCGTAATCGATAAAAAATTTGGTTCTCCAACGATTACCAAAGACGGAGTCACGGTCGCTAAGGAAATTGACCTAGAGGATGCTTTTGAAAACATGGGCGCACAGATGGTTAAAGAAGTTGCCGAAAAAACATCGGATAATGCCGGTGATGGCACCACTACCGCGACCGTTTTAGCGGAAGCGATCTATCGTGAAGGTTTAAAGAATGTTACCGCCGGATCAAATCCCATGGAATTAAAACGCGGAATTGAGAAAGCCGTGATAAAAGTGGTTGAGGAACTAGGAAAACTTTCTACTCCGATTAAAGATAAAAAAGAAATTGCCCAGGTAGCCAGTATCGCCGCTAATTCCGATACGGTTATCGGAGAATTAATTGCGGAAGCAATGGACAAAGTAGGTAAGGACGGAGTAATCACTGTCGAAGAAGCAAAATCCACGACCACCAGCCTGGATGTGGTGGAAGGTATGCAGTTTGATCAAGGTTATCTTTCACCTTATTTTGTGACGGATGCCGAAAGAATGGAAGTGCTCTTAGAAGATGCTTACATTCTTATTTATGAGAAAAAAATATCTTCCATTAAAGATATCCTGCCTCTATTAGAAAAGATTGCTCGTGTGGGCAAACCGCTTTTGATTATTGCTGAAGAAGTTGATGGCGAAGCATTAGCTACTTTAGTTGTAAACAAGATCCGGGGAACTTTCGTGGCCTGCGCAGTAAAAGCTCCGGGTTATGGCGACCGACGTAAAGCCATGCTCGAAGATATCGCTATTTTAACCGGCGGCAAAGCTTTAACTGAGGATCTGGGTATAAAATTAGAAAATGTTGATATTGAAGACTTAGGTCGCGCGAAAAAAATCAAAATCGACAAAGAGAATTCGACCATTGTAGAAGGTGCGGGCAAAAATGCCGCCATCAATGCCAGAATTAGTCAATTAAAGAAACAAATTGAAGATACCGATTCAGATTATGATAAAGAGAAGTTGCAGGAACGCCTGGCTAAATTAGCCGGTGGAGTAGCCGTGATCAATGTCGGCGCAGCCACCGAAACAGAGATGAAAGAAAAGAAGGCTCGCGTTGAAGATGCTTTACATGCCACTCGCGCCGCTACCCAGGAAGGTATTGTTCCCGGAGGCGGAGTAGCATTTATTCGCACCATTGCGGCTTTAGATAAATTAAAGCTAGAAGGTGATGAAAAAATCGGCGCTAATATTGTTAAACGCGCGATTGAGGAACCTTTAAGACAGATTGCACAAAACGCCGGATTAGAAGGCTCGGTAGTCGTGCAAAGAATCAAGCAGGAAAAAACCAATGTTGGTTATGATGTTAGTCAAGATGCTTATGTGGACATGTTAGAAGCGGGCGTAATTGATCCGACAAAAGTAACTCGCTCAGCTTTACAAAATGCCGCAAGTATTGCCGCATTATTGCTGACCACAGAGGCTTTAATTGCCGATAAACCAGAAAAAGATGAGAAAATGCCCGCGATGCCCGGTGGTGGAATGGGTGGAATGGGTGGCATGGGTGGCGGAGGAATGTATTAAACCCTTAGAATTTAAGGTTTAAATACGTAACACACAAAAAACGGCTGGTCTTGAAATAAAGATCAGCCGTTTTTTATTAAAGTGATCATATCCGTAGCTAGCGGGTGGCTGCCAATACGAAACCCTTGCCGCGCACAACGAAAGTGAGCTCAGGCAGAGATGGATTGGCAGGCAGGACCCGCTAGCAAGTGTTAATAAATATATATTGACAAATAACGCTTATTAATATAAAATTAATAATCTTAACTACAATATTCCCAAAAGAGGTTAAATAGCCATAACTTATTGCAAAACAACGGTTTAATAGCATATTAAGGAGAGTTGAAGATGGCAGAGTGGATTGGCATAAACAGACGCGCAAGAAGATGTTATGGTTTTGATGAGGTAGCCTTAGTTCCCGGATCTCAAACTGTAAATCCCAATGAAGTAGACACAAGCTTTAAATTTAACGGAAAAAACTTTAAAATTCCTATTCTTGCCGCCGCCATGGATGGCGTGGTGGATGTAAAATTTGCCATTGAAATGTCCCGTTTAGGCGGAATTGCGGTTTTAAACCTGGATGGTATACAAACGCGTTATGAAAATGCCGATGAAGTTCTGGAAGAAATCTCCAAAGCTACCCCTCAAAAAGCTACAGAATTAATTCAAGCGGTTTATACCACCCCGATCAAAGAAAAATTAGTCACTAAAAGAGTGGCGGAAATTAAAAAAGCCAAAGCGATTGGTGTGGTTAGTTGTATTCCGGCCAATGCGGAAAGATTTTCAAAATTAGCAATTGCTGCGGGAGCGGATATTTTTGTAGTCCAATCTACAGTGGCTACGCTTAAACATATTTCCAAGGAATACAAGTCTTTAGATTTAGTTAAATTTTGTCAGTCCATAAAAATTCCAGTTATTCTGGGCAATTGCGTAACTTACGAAACAACTCTGGAGCTTATGGGTACGGGAGCCAGCGGATTACTCATTGGTGTTGGACCGGGAGCAGCCTGCACTACACGTGGAGTATTAGGGATCGGAGTCCCCCAAGTTACCTCTACCGTAGATGCTGCCGGTGCACGTGATTTTTATTATAAACGTACGGGAAAATATGTTTCCATTATTACGGATGGCGGGATGAATCGCGGAGGAGATATTTGTAAAGCCTTTGCCTGCGGAGCAGATGCGGTAATGATCGGCTCAAGCTTTGCTCGCGCCAAGGAAGCTCCGGGAAGAGGATTTCACTGGGGAATGGCCACTTCGCATGTTAATTTACCCCGTGGAACACGCATTCAAGTAGGAACCACGGGTGCCTTAAAAGATATCCTCCTTGGCCCGGCAAAAGTTGATGACGGATCACAAAACCTACTCGGAGCTTTAAAAACCTCCATGGGCTCACTAGGAGCAAGCAATTTAAAAGAAATGCACGATGTAGAAATAATTATCGCTCCTTCAATTCAAACTGAAGGCAAAATTTTTCAAGTAGGTCAAAGAGTAGGAATGGGAAAATAAAATGAAGAAAAATAACAAATCAAAAAAAATAAAAACATCACGATCAAAAAAACCACTAACCTCAAGATCAAAAAAATCAACATCAACAAGATCAAAAAAATCTCAACCCGCGAAAAGCTTGATTGCTAGGCAAACTGTTTTAATTTTAGATTTTGGCTCACAATACACGCAATTAATTGCCCGTCGAGTAAGGGAAAACAAGGTTTTTTCCATAATTATACCTTACAATACACCCGCTAAAGAAATTTCCGCATTAAACCCGAAAGGAATTATTCTTTCCGGCGGCCCGGCTTCAGTGGTTGATAAAAGATCACCCTATCCAGATGCAGGGATATTTAAATTAGGCGTACCAATCTTGGGCATCTGCTACGGTATGCAGGTAATTTGTGAATTATTAGGAGGCAAGGTCAGGCATACCCGCGAACGTGAATATGGAAAAGTAGAGTTGTTTATCGATGACAACAGCGATCTATTTAGTCACTTGCCGGGTAATTTTACCTGCTGGGCGAGCCACGGAGATTATGTCACCAAAATGCCCGCTGGATTTCATACCATCGGACATACCACCAACACTCCGATTGCCGCCATCTCTAACCAAAAAAGAAAAATATACGCCGTACAATTTCATCCGGAAGTAACGCATACGGAAAAAGGCAGTCAAATCTTAAGCAATTTTTTATTTAAAGCTTGCGGCGCCTCAAGCCGCTGGACAATGCAATCCTTTATTAAAGAATCTATCGTAAATATCAAAAAAATCCTTGGGAATGACAAAGTGGTCCTGGGCTTAAGCGGCGGGGTGGACTCTTCTGTCGCGGCTTTATTAATCCACAAAGCCATTGGTAAAAATTTACGTTGTATTTTTATTGATAACGGACTATTGCGCAAAGGCGAGGCCGAACAGGTTAAAAGTGTTTTTAAGGACATGTACCATCTTAATTTAAAATATGTTGACCGGAGCAAGAGATTTCTTGAACGCTTAAAAGGCATTACTGATCCTGAAGAAAAAAGGAAAATTATCGGTGATGAATTTGTTAAAGTATTCGAAGAAGAAGCAAAAAAGACAAACGGTGTAAAGTTCTTAGGTCAAGGCACTCTTTATCCGGATGTGATTGAATCCATCTCGCCTACGGGTGGTCCCAGTAGAAAAATTAAAAGTCATCACAATGTCGGAGGCTTGCCGGCTCAGATGAAACTTAAGCTCATCGAACCTTTACGAGAATTATTTAAAGACGAGGCGCGTCAAATTGGCACACAATTAGGTTTACCGGAAAATATTATTCAACGTCAACCCTTTCCCGGACCCGGGCTAGCGGTGAGAATTATCGGAGAAATTAATCTGGAAAGGCTTGACCTTTTACGCGAAGCCGATAAACGCGTGATTGAAGAAATCTCCAAAGCCGGTCTCTATGATCAGGTTTGGCAATCTTTCGCAGTATTGCTCCCGATTAAAAGCGTAGGCATAATGGGAGATGAACGCACTTATGAAAATGTCGCCGCCTTACGTTGCGTATCTAGTTTTGACGGCATGACCGCGGATTGGGTAAAACTTCCATATGAAGTCCTAGAAAAAATCTCTAATCGGATTATTAATGAAGTGAAAGGGATAAACCGGGTAGTTTACGATATCAGCTCTAAGCCTCCAGCAACTATCGAATGGGAATAAACTAGTTAGCAAGCCTTAAAAACTTTAAGAATTTGTAATGCCACACTCTGAATTCGTTCACCTGCACCTACATACGCAATACAGTCTTCTAGACGGAGCCTGCCGTATACCTGAAATACTCTCCATCGCTAAGAGCTTCAAAATGGATTCGTTGGCAATCACCGACCATGGCAGCATGTTTGGAGTGATTGATTTCTATTTGGAAGCGCAAAAAGTCGGCATCAAGCCGATTATCGGCTGTGAATTCTATGTTGCCCCACAGAATCGCCTGGAAAAAAGCGGAGGAATAGAGGATGCCGCTAATCATTTAATTCTTTTAGCGCGTGATGAAGAAGGCTACCATAACTTAATGAAGCTGGTCTCCATCAGTTACCTAGAAGGATTCTATTACCGGCCGCGAATCGACAAAGAGGTTCTCGCGCAACATGCTGCAGGATTAATCGGCTCTAGCGCCTGCCTTAAAGGTGAAGTCGCCTCTTTAATACTTGCAAAACGTTTTAATGATGCCCTAAAAGCTGCAGACACTTATCAAAATATATTAGGCAAAGGAAATTTTTACCTGGAAATCCAAGGTAACTCCATACCCGAACAAAAAATAGTAAATACCGGTATGATCAAAATCTCCAAGGAGCTGAATATCCCTTTAGTGGCCACCAACGATGTACATTACCCCACCAAAGATCGTGCTGCCGCTCACGAAGCATTGCTTTGCATTCAAACACAAACCACCCTTGATGACCCCAAACACATGCGTTTTCAAACTGAAGAATTTTATTTTACCTCGCCCGAAGAAATGAAGGCGCTATTCTCTGAATGTCCGGAGGCATTAAAAAATACCTTAGAGATTGCCTCTCGCTGCAATCTGGAATTAGACTTTAAGCAAATGCATTTACCTAAATATTCCCCGCCTCAAGGTAAAGATAAAGAAGAGTTCCTGCTTGAGTTATGTGAAAAAGGCTTAATCGAGAAAAATCTTAAAAATGATTCCGATGTACAAAAACGCTTGGATCATGAATTAAAAATTATCAAACATATGGGATTCATCAGCTATTTTTTAATTGTCTGGGATTTTATTGCTTACGCTAAAAGTCAAAATATTCCCGTAGGACCGGGAAGAGGTTCTGCCGCCGGAAGCCTGGTCAGCTACCTGCTAGGAATTACCGACCTTAATCCATTAAAATACGGGTTACTCTTTGAAAGATTCTTAAATCCTGAACGTATGGGATTGCCGGATATCGATATTGATTTTTGTTATGAACGCCGGCAAGAAGTAATCGATTATGTGACGAACAAATATGGCCAAGAAAATGTAGCGCAGATTATTACTTTCGGAACTATGCAAGCCCGTGCGGTAATCCGAGACGTGGGACGCGTAATGGCGATCCCCTATGCCGATGTTGACCGAATCGCCAAGCTGGTCCCCGCCGAACTAGATATCACCCTGAAAAAAGCACTAGAAAGCGAACCGGAGCTAAACAGCCTTTATAAAAATGACCCAACTATCACTAAGCTGATCAATATTGCGCTGTCTTTGGAAGGATTAAACCGCCATGCCTCAGTGCATGCCGCCGGAGTAATTATTTCAGATAAACCGTTAAATAATTACATGCCCGTGTTTAAAACCGCTGATGACCAGATCACTACCGGCTACAGCATGGGAACATTGGAAAAAATCGGGCTGCTTAAAGTTGACTTTCTTGGCCTAAGAACGCTTACCGTAATCGACGAGACCATAAAATTAATTAAGAAAATCCGCGGCGAACAGATTGATCTGGAAAAGCTGCCCCTAGATGATCAAAATACTTATAAATTGTTAGCTTCCAGTCATACGATCGGAATCTTTCAGGTTGAAAGCTCGGGAATGCGCGATCTGCTTAAAAAACTTATTCCTGAACGCTTTGAAGACTTAATCGCACTTCTGGCATTATACCGACCCGGACCAATCGGCTCCGGAAAGTTGGATGACTTTATGAAACGTAAACATGGATTTATCCCGATTAAATACGAACATCCTAAACTTGAGCCGATCCTTAAGGAAACTTATGGAATTATGGTTTATCAGGAACAAATTATGCAAATTGCGTCTGTTTTAGCAGGGTTTACACTGGCGCAAGCGGATATCTTACGTAAAGCCATGGGAAAAAAAATTCCCGAAGTTATGGAAAAGGAGCGCAAAAATTTTCTTAACGGCTGCATCAAAAACGGAATCAAGGAATCTACGGCGAGCAAAATATTCGATTTAATTGAATATTTTTCCGGTTATGGCTTTAACAAATCACACTCTACGGCTTATGCCTTGATCTCCTATCGCACGGCTTACTTAAAAGCCAACTACCCGGTGGAATTTATGACCGCCTTGCTTACTTCCGAACGCGATAATACCGATAAGATAGTCGAATATGTCAACGAATCTTTGCGCATGGGCTTAAAAGTAAATCCGCCGGATATCAATGAAAGCGAGGCGCTTTTCAAGGTAGAGGCCAAAACCGCCATCCGTTTTGGCCTTTTAGCAATAAAAAATGTCGGCCGCGGCGCAGCCGAATCAATTGTCGCCCAAAGAGGGCAGATAAAATTCAAGTCCCTGGAGGATCTTTGTCAGCGCATAGATTTAAGATTAGCCAACCGTAAGGTTTTAGAAAGCCTGATTAAATGCGGGGCCCTGGATTATTTTGGTGTGGGACGAGCTAAAATGTTCTCAAGCCTGGATATAATCTTAGTGCAAGCGCAAAAAAAACAAAAAGAAAAATCTAGTGGCCAATATTCTTTTTTTGATCAAGCTATCCCCGGAGACGGCTTTGAAAACATAACCAACAATTTAGCTGACTGCAAAGAATGGCCGGAGCCGCAACTGCTCGCCTTCGAAAAAGACATGCTCGGATTCTATGTCTCCGGGCATCCTTTAGCGCGTTATGCCAACCAACTAAAACGTTTTGTTTCCTGCTCTACAGCTAACCTGCATGAACATAAAGATCAAGATGTAATTAAAATCGTGGGCTTAATCGTTAAAATCAAACAAACCGTCACGCGAGCCAAAAAAGAGAAAATGGCGATATTGAAATTAGAAGATTTGGATGGCGCGGTAGAGATATTGGTTTTTCCGCGCGCCTTCGCTAAAATAAGTTCACATATACAAGCCAACACCATTGTGCATATCCGTGGCGTACTAGACCTTAAGGAAGAAACGCCAAAAATAATCGCCGAAGACCTTTTTCCTTTCGAAGAAATTTATAAATTAATTACGGCAATGAACATTAACTTATCCGGGATTAGAGAGAATATTTTCGAATCTTTAAAAACCTTGCTTGGTGCGCATCGCGGCCAAGTACCGGTATACCTGCGCCTAGATACTCCGGTTAAATCCCGGGTGCAATTAATTGTCGGTGAAGGGCTGTATGTCGCTCCGAGCGAACAGCTCATCCAAGATTTAGATGAACTTTTGGGCCCGGAACATTTATCCCTTGTTATTTAAATATATTCTTGACACTGTAAGTTTTTGCTGCTATTATGGTTAGCAATTACAACCCGCACTAAGTAATGCACCTGAACCGATCAGGTATAGACTAGTGTTCACTTTGTGGTGAAAATTACGCGGGTGTGCCTTTGTGGACTAGGAGGATTAATCATGACTAAAAAAGATATTGTATTAAAAGTATCTGATGAAACTAACCTCAAGCAAATTGACGTTAAAAAAATAGTGCAAAAAACTTTTGATTGTATTATTGACGCTTTAATCCGGGGAGAAAAAATTGAATTACGGAATTTTGGCGTTTTCAAAGTAAAGCAAAGAAGAAGCCGCACGGGCAGAAATCCGCGTACCAATCAGGTTATCCCTGTCCCGCCCAGAAAAGTTGTCGTCTTCAAAGCTGGCTTGGAAATGAAACAAAAAATTAAATAGTTTTTAAGCATTAATCCAAAAAAATCCTCGGTGTTTCACGAGGATAAAAAAAACGAAAATAGAAAATAAAAGGGATCGGTTTACCGGCTGTAGGCAAGTAGCTAAAAATTTCAACTACCGGCTGCTTAATACTACACGCTAATATGAAAATGTTTAAAAGAATTCCCGGCACTAAAGATATTCTACCCGACGAAATCACTTCTTGGCAGATGGCGGAAGCCATCGCGCGCAAAATATTTTCACTCTATAACTATCAAGAGATCCGCACGCCGATAATCGAAGAGGCCTCACTTTTTAATCGCACATTAGGTTCGACTGCCGAAATTGTACAAAAACAGATGTTTCTCATTCATAATCAAAAAGACACCTATGCACTACGTCCGGAAGGAACAGCTTCTATCGTACGCGGTTATTTAGAAAATAACTTAGAAAAAACTAGCGGTTTCACTAAATTATATTATATCGGCCCGATGTTCCGTTTGGAGCGTCCGCAAAAAGGAAGGCTCCGCCAATTTCATCATATCGGGTCCGAGGCTATCGGCTCTGGCTCGGCTAGCCTGGATATCGAAGTAATTGGCTTGGCTGATCAGCTGCTAAAAAGTTTTGGAATCACCGGTTACCAGATTAAAATTAATAGTTTAGGTTGTTCAAAAGACAAACAAGCACTGACTGCTATCTTGAAAAAAAATCTTTCGGAAAAATTAACGCAGCTTTGCCCGGATTGTCAACTACGATCCAAAAATAATGTTTTAAGAATATTAGACTGTAAAAACGAAGGTTGTCAGAAAATAATCAAAACATTCCAGCTTAAACACGCGCATCTTTGTACGGATTGCCTGAATCACTTCCAAGAGGTAACTGCCGGGTTAGTCGACTTAAATATTCCATTTCAGATAACTCCACAGCTAGTACGCGGATTAGATTATTATAACCGCACAGTTTTTGAAATTACGCATAGCGATTTAGGGAGCCAGGATGCCTTGGGCGCAGGCGGCCGTTATAATAATTTAATCCAAGAGCTCGGTGGTCCGGAATTAGGAGCGACCGGTTTTGCTTTCGGAGTGGAAAGACTGCTTTTGGTGCCACACACCCTAAAACAGCAACCTGACAGAAAATTAACTTATTTAATTACCTTGGGTGATGCCGCCAAATCCGCAGGTGTAAAAATATTAAAACAGTTAAGATCTGCCGAAATATCAGCGGATACGGATTATTTAAATCGATCATTAAAAGGCGCGATGCGCGCGGCCAATGATGCCGGCGCGGCTTTTGTTTTAATCTTAGGAGACGATGAATTAAAAACCAATACTATTTCAATTAAAGACATGACCAAGGGCACACAAAAGCAAGTATCCTTACAAAATTTAACCGAGGAATTAAAATGATCCGCACACATACCTGCGCTCAGCTTAAAGTTGATGATATCGGCAAACAAGTAGCTCTCTGCGGCTGGGTGGCTAATCGACGCGACCATGGTAAATTAATCTTTATCGATATTCGCGACCGCTACGGGCTTACCCAGGTTGTTTTTATCCCCAAAGAGTCCGGGGAAGCGTATAAAATTGCCCAAGGATTACGAAACGAATTCGTAATTAAATTAACCGGCTTAGTGAATAAGCGGCCTGGCGGCACGATTAATGCTAAGCTGTCCACGGGAGAAGTAGAAATTTTAGCCCAAGAGTTAGAGATATTAAATCCGAGCAACACCCCGCCATTTGAAATTCAGGATGACGTTGAGATAACCGAAGAAATTCGACTTAAATATCGCTATCTAGATTTAAGAAGAACGAAGATCTTTAACCATCTACTTCTAAGAAGCAATCTTTATAAAGTCATCCGCGGCTATTTAGGAAGCCATGAATTTATTGAATGCGAAACTCCGATTTTAACTAAATCCACTCCTGAGGGCGCTCGAGATTATCTTGTTCCTTCGCGGGCAAATCGCGGTCAATTTTTTGCCCTACCTCAATCTCCGCAATTATTCAAACAAATACTGATGGTCTCCGGAATTGATAAATATTATCAAATCGCTAAATGCTTTCGAGATGAAGATCTGCGCGCCGATCGCCAGCCGGAATTTACCCAGCTAGATATCGAGATGTCTTTTATAAACGAAGGGGACATCTTTAGCCTAACCGAAGGACTGATGAAGCTGATTTTCAAAGAACTGAAAAATATCGATATTCCCATTCCTTTTACGCGGATCAGCTATCAGGAAGCGATGGAAAAATATAAATGCGATAAGCCTGATTTGCGCGAGCAATTAAAATTAGATTTTGCTTTTTGTTGGGTCGTAGATTTTCCGCTCTTTAAATTTAATGCCGAAGAAAATCGTTGGGAGAGCGAACATCATCCTTTTACCGCGCCGGCAACTAGCGATCTGGAAAATTTAGAGCTGGCCCCGGACAAAGTTAAATCCCGTTCTTATGATTTGGTTTTAAACGGAACCGAACTCGGTTCCGGATCGATTAGAATCCATCGCCAGGAACTCCAAGAAAAGATTTTCAATATTATCGGTTTAAAAAATGAGGAAATTCAAAAACGTTTCGGATTCCTACTAGAAGCCTTTCAGTTTGGTGCCCCGCCTCATGGGGGAGTGGCTTTTGGATTAGATCGGCTATTGGCCATGCTTTGCGGAGAATCAAGTATCCGCGAGGTAATTACCTTTCCTAAAAACTCAAGCGCATTCTGTCCGCTAACTAATGCGCCTTCGGATGTTGAAGATAAACAATTAAAAGAACTCGGTTTAACCATAAGAAAGGATGGGAAATAAAATGAACAGATTTAAACTCGCAGGAATTTGTGTATTAACCTCCACCCTGGCATTATCCGGATGCGTTGCCAGAACTTACAATCTAACGCGTGATCGAGTTGATCAAGAGCTTAGTTCAACTAGCGGCAACCGCGGTTACATCACCGGACAAGCTCCCGAAGCTCAAGAAAGAAGAACTACCCGCACAACACGAGTTTTTGAGGTAGAATTAGGAGCTTCAAGTAAGACTAAAGCGGGTTGCCCGGCGAATACCCCGCTGGCTACAAATAGCTTTGAAGAACCCCGAATGATTCCGGAAACACAGATGAATGAAGAATATTTGGGTTCTGAAAAATATACCATTGCTAAAAATGATACTTTACAAAAAATCTCTAAAAAGTTTTACGGTACAACCAAAAGATGGATGAAGCTATATGAAGCGAATAAAGATGTTCTAAGCGGACCGAATAAACTTTATGCCGGACAAGTTATCATTATTCCTGCCGGACCTAAGCTAAGCGCACAGAGTGAAAAAATGCAGGAAAGTAAGGAAAACCTCAAGTAATCCCGATTTATAAGATGCGTTAAACAATAATATTCGCGTGCTTAAAATTCGGTCAAACAACTTATACTAACTGTCTTTCCGACAGGCGTTTCTTAGGCCGTAGCTACATTTATGGATAAAATAATTAAATTCGAATCCCAAAGGGAAATCCAAGAACTTTTGGGAGCCCAAGACACCCATCTCAAAAGCATTGAGAAGGAGTTTAAGGTAAAACTAACCTTACGCGGCGAACATTTAAAGTTAAGCGGCAGCGCGACGAATATTAAAAAAGCAAGCCAGCTAGTCGATTATTTGCTTTTAGGTTTACGTTCAGGCACCAGAGCGATCGGCCAAACCGATTTAATATATTTAATTTCCAATTTTAAAAAAGAGAGGGGCTCACTTCCAGCGGAGCAATTAGATACCGGAATTATACGCTCCTGCGCAGGTAAACCCATCGGTCCTAAAACCATCGGCCAAAAGGAATATGTGGAAGCTATCCAAAAACATGATATTGTTTTTGGAATCGGTCCAGCCGGGACCGGTAAAACTTATCTGGCGATGGCTTCCGCGGTAGAAGCATTAAAAAAACAAGAAGTTCGCCGTATAATTCTAACCCGGCCAGCCATTGAAGCCGGTGAGTCCCTGGGGTTCCTTCCCGGAGATTTGCAGGCCAAGATTTCGCCCTACTTAAGACCGCTTTACGATGCTTTATATGATATGATGGAAGCCGGACGCATTGAAAATTATATTGAAACCGGAATAATCGAAGTCGCCCCGTTAGCTTACATGAGAGGCAGGACGTTAAATGATGCTTTCATCATCTTGGATGAAGCACAAAATTGTACAGCCGAACAAATGAAGATGTTCTTAACCCGGCTGGGATTTGATTCTAAAGCAGTAATCACCGGAGATATGACCCAAAGCGATTTGCCGGGAGCCAAACCCATCGGACTGCTTCAAGCTCAAGAAATCTTAAAAGATATTGCCGGAATTAATTTCACTTACTTTTCCGGTGCGGATGTAGTTAGGCACTCGCTAGTCCAACGTATAATTCAGGCATATGAAAAAACTGTTCAATAAAACCAAAATCGTCCCCATAGGAATATGCGTTTTTTTATTTTTATTCAGTTATATTATCCGCATAAACCTAAGCGTTCCATTTTTCTTAATCCTACTCTATTTATGTTTTTACAGAAAATTAATTAAAATTAAAAATGCGCAACTTTCGAATTTAAGTTTTCTTTATTTAATTTCATTTTGTTTGGGTTATTATTTGATTAACCAGGGATTATCGTTTTATTTTATTCCCATTGCGATTATCCCTATCCTCGCCGTACTACTATATAATAATCTGGAAGTTGCTTATTTTTTATCATTGGCCACCTCTGTTTCTCTGGCAATTTTAACCCCGGAACCATTTAAGGCATGGTTTATTCTTATGACCTCCTGCTCCGGGGCAATACTTTTAGTGAATAAGGCTCGAAAACGCGCTCAAGTTATCCGGGCCGGCGTAGTCGCCGGTGCCCTGCAACTGATCAGCTTGTTACTTTTAGAACATTTTTTAATTAATCATCCTCAAAGATACTTAATAATTCTAATCAATAGCGCGCTCTGCGGAGTAATCAGTTTGGGAATTTTACCGCTATTTGAATATCTTTTACAAACCGTAACCAACATCAGTCTGTTAGAACTTGCCGATGCGCATCATCCGGTTTTACAACGCATGGTGCTAGAGGCTCCGGGCACTTACCATCATAGTCTTGTTGTCGGAAATCTTGCCGATACGGCTTGCGTGGCGGTAGGAGCCAATGGTCTTTTAGCCAGAATTGGCTCATATTACCATGATATCGGTAAACTGCAAAAACCGGAATATTTTATCGAAAATCAAGATATTAAAAAGAACGCTCACGATGAACTCACTCCCACGATGAGTAAATTAATCATCATGAACCATGTCAAGGAGGGACTAGAACTGGCTAAAAAGTACTCCTTAACTCCCGTGCTCTGGGATTTTATCCAGCAGCACCATGGCAAGAGCCTGGTCTATTATTTTTATCGCAGAGCGCTCGAAGGCAAAGAAGAAAACCAAGAGGTAGCCGAAGAAGGCTTTCGCTATCCGGGGCCGAAACCTAACACCAAAGAAACGGCGATTGTATTATTAGCCGATTCCGTAGAAGCGGCCACGCGCAGCTTAAAAGATCCCTCGCCGGATAAAATAGTGGAAACAGTACGCAAGGTAATTAACAATAAATTTATCGACGGACAGCTTGATGAATGCGAATTGACGCTGAAAGATATTGAAAAAATATCTAATGTCTTTATAAAAATATTAAATGGTATTTATCATAGCCGGGTAAATTATCCTTAAACTATAAGTGAAGATAACTCTGCTAAATCAGCAAAAAAAAGTTTCAATTCAAATTAAAAAAATTATAAAATTAATCCGCAAGGTGCTTAAAGGCGAGGGGGTAAAAGAATCCGGCTGGATTAATATTTGTTTTGTCGATAACCAGCAAATTAAAAAATTTAACGCCCAATTTCTTAATATTAACGGTTCAACTGATGTTTTAGCCTTTAATTCAAGCACGCAAAAAAAGAAAAAAATTATTCTTGCTGATATTATGATCTCAGCGCAAGAGGGCCTAAAACAAGCGCGTAAATTTAAAACTACGCCGGATTATGAGTTATCCCTTTATGTTGTGCACGGACTACTGCATATTTTAGGGTATAATGATCACACGCCACAGCAAATAAAGTTGATGCGTAAAAAAGAAAGCCAATATGTCCATTGATCGAGCGGTGGGATTAGTTTTAAATAAAAGAGATTTGCGCGAGACTTCTTTAGTGGTTGATTTTTACACCAAAGAATTCGGAAAAATATGCGGGATAGTTAAAGGTATCCGCACCGATCCGAAAAAATTTGCTTCTAATTTAGAGTTCTTTTCATTAAATGAAATAATTTTTTACCGAAAAACTCATTCCCACCTGCATTTAATCAGCCAAGCGGATAAACTCGATAACTTTACCCGCGTAAGACAAAACATTGATCGAGCGACGACCGCCGGTTTTATGATGGAGATGGTTTCTTCGATCATGCAGCTTGAGGATAAAAATGAGCAGATCTTTGATTTAACCCTCGCGGCTTTAAAAGAACTGGAGACTAACTATAGTCCAGAAAAAATTGCCACCATCTTTAAAATCAAAATGCTTAGTCTCTCAGGATTTAAACCGCATTTTGACTCTTGCGTATCTTGCCGAGATAAAATCATGGGTCAATCCAGATTTAGCCTTTCTTTAGGCGGGTTGCTTTGTCCTAGCTGCATGAGCAAAGATTCTTCTAGCCGATCTATATTTCGCGGCACGATTGCCACAGTCTTACATATCGAAAAAAATAACTTTAATAATAGTTTAAGCTTGGGAATGAATCCGGTAATCAAAAAAGAACTGGAGCTAATCTTAAATTCTTTTCTTAATTTTCATCTCGGTGAAGAATTAAAGTCCCAAAAACTAATGCGCAAATTAGAAGTTGCCGTTGGATAAGGCGCTTTTAACGGAGGCTAAATGAAAATTATCATTGTTGGACCTGGAGCAATCGGTTGCCTTTTTGCCGGGTATCTATCAAAATCGAAAGAAGAGATCTGGTTGCTTGATAAAAATAGCCTGCGGGCGGCTAAAATTAACGCAGAAGGTATTTCATTAGAAGGAGCAAGCGGTGTTTGGCAAGCAAAACCAAAAACTACCGCTAATACCCAAGATATCGGTAAAGCCGATTTAATACTTCTCTGTGTTAAATCCTTTCATACTAAGGCCGCCGTAGAAAAAATTATGCCGCTTTTGGATCCTGAAACTAAAATTTTAACATTACAGAACGGGATTGGTAACGTTGAGATAATCTCAGAGTTAGCCGGAGAACAAAGAGTAATTGCCGGAGTAACCAACCAAGGATCAACCTTAATTGATATTGGTAAAATTCACCATGCCGGGCGCGGCGAAACGATTATTGGCTCAGTAGACGGTAAAACTCCGGTAGCCTTGCGAGAAATCCGCGAGATTTTTAATAAGGTTGGACTAGAATGTAAAATGTCACGCGACATAAAAAGCCTGCTTTGGAGCAAATTAATTATTAACGTCGGCATAAACGCGCTCAGTGCCATTACGCGACTGGCCAACGGTAAACTTATTGAGTATGAAGGAACTAAACGGATCTTAAGAGATGCTGTCACCGAAGCAACACGCATTGCCAAAAGAAAACGCATAAAATTAATTTTTGATGATCCACTGGCAAAAGTGGAAGCAGTTTGTGAAGACACACAAAATAATCTTTCTTCCATGCTCCAAGATGTCTTAAAAAATAGACGTACCGAGGTAGAGTTCATTAACGGCGTAATTGTCCGCTTAGCCTGCGAATTAGGTATTGATGTACCCACAAACAGATTTCTTTTAGATCTAGTTACAACTATTGAATCCAGCTATGCTAAATCCGTAGAATAAACTTTAAAACAAAAATTATGGCTTTTAACAGGCGAATACGCAAGCTTTTAATAATTTTTTTAATCTTAGGATGGGGACTAACTTTAACTTCCTATTTTCTACGTACTCATCCGCCAAAATATCTATTGAAATCAAAACAGCTTTACCGAGATAATCGACTTTTAATGGGAACCATCTGGGAGGTTGTTTCACCGAATAAACAGGCAAGTAGAATTGTTTTTTCCGAAGCCAGCCGAATCGAACAACTGCTTAGTAAATATATTGCTTCTAGCGAAATCTCTCAGCTCAATCGTTTGGGAAAACTAAAGGTAAGCCCAGAAACATTCTATATTATAGAAAAATCTAAAGAGTTCTACTGCTATAGCCAAGGCGCTTTTGACATTACCATTGCACCACTGGTGGATCTTTGGGGATTTAGTAATCAAAATTTTAAAGTGCCTAGCGATGATCAGATTCGGGCGGCCCTAAAACTTGTGGGAACGAATAAAATTATTTTACACCAAAAAAATAATATGGTAGAATTTAAAATTCCTGGCATGCGTATTGATCTGGGAGGAATTGCCAAGGGGTTTGCTTTAGACTGTATAGTTAAGAAATTAAAAGAAAATAAAATTGATACTTGTTTGATTAACGCCGGTGGCCAAGTTTATGCTTTAGGCGATAAATTTGGATCCCCCTGGAAGATCGCGATTGCTGGAGCAAGAAAATCTGAAATTGCCGGAACGCTAGAGCTAAAAAATCAATCCGCATCGACCAGTGGAGATTATCAACAATATTTTTTAACCGGAAACAAGCGATATTGTCACATAATTAACCCTAAAACCGGATACCCTGCAGAATCGGGAATAATATCTGTAACCGTAACTGCAAGTAGCGGTCTAGAAGCGGATGCATTTTCCACTGCAATATTTGTTTTAGGTAAAAAGGAATCACTGAAACTAGCGGAGAAATTTACAAACTTAAATATTAAAATTACGGAATGAATAACTTACCTAAAAAATTTGTTTTTCTTTATTACCTGATCAACCTGCCGGTAATTGATACAACGACCGGAAAGAAAATCGGCCGCATTTTTGATCTAGCGGCAACTCTGAAAGAAATGTATCCAAAAGTAATCGGTTTAATCATGCGTAATAAAAAAAATAAAAAAATTTACTTGCCATGGAGTAGCGTAAAAATGATGGTTGAAGATAAAGGGATCTTTATTGAAAATTTTTCAGCAGTCGCTCAAGAGACATTTAATCCGGCTGCAAATGAAATTTTACTTAAAGAAACTTTCTGGGATAAGCAAATCGTGGATATTCACGGCTCAAAAGTAGTGCGCGTCAATGATCTGCATCTTTTAAAAGAAGGATTGGGTCTTTGGGTAGTACATATGGATATTGGAATCACCGGCTTACTACGCAGATTAGGCGTTAGTAAAATATTTGAATATTTAATTAAACTCGTTTCTTCATATGAAGTAGCAGACCGAATTATTTCCTGGAAATATGTTCAACCGATAAACGGACCCATCGGAACAGATGCTTTATCATTAAAAGTGCATCATTCAAGGCTAGCGGAATTGCATCCGGCAGATATTGCCGATATCTTGATCGACTTAGGCACAGAAGAACGCTTAAATATACTCAAGTCTATGGACAAAGTTACTGCGGCCAACACCATTCAAGAACTTCCCTTTAAAATTCGACTTCAGGTTGCCGAATTACTTGACCAGAAACTCCTGAGTGAGATTATCAGCGAGATGGCGATTGACGAAGCGGTAGACTTATTTTCACAGATGCCGAACAAAAAAATGAATACTTTACTTACTCGGCTGCCACCGGAGAAAGTTACACAGATTTTAAATCTTCTCGGCCATGCCAACGATATCGCTGGCAGCATCATGAATACCGATTTTATTTGTATTCGACAAACAATGACTGCCGGAGAAGCTCTAGAAAAAACAAAAAAAGAATCTAATCGTAAAAAAGAATCTTATTACATTTATGTTCTAGATGATTCTAATTCACTAGTGGGAGTAGTGACATTGCAACAACTACTCACTATTTCACCAGAAAAAGTAATTTCTGAATTCATGCGCAAGCGCATTGCCAAAGTTAAGATAAAAACTAAAATTAAAGATGTAGCTGAAGTTTTTTACAAATATGATTTTACGGTTGTGCCGGTAATTGACAAATTAGGAAAAATCCAGGGAATCATTACCATGAAAGATGCCTTTGAATCAGTATTTCATCAGATCCGTAAAGAAACGGAGCAAACACAATGAAACTTTGGGATAAAATTAAAGAAAAGCCTCTCATGCGGAATCTAATCATTTTTTTAGCCGTTTTGGGACCGGGAATTGTTACCGGAAGCGTAGACAATGATGCCGGCGGGATTACCACCTATTCGGTAGCCGGAGCAATCTTTGGTTACAAACTTTTGTGGACGCTAATTCCGTCTTTTATAATTTTAGCCGTAGTTCAAGAGATGAATGCCCGAATGGGAATTGTCACCGGCAAAGGTTTAGCTGACCTAATCCGTGAAAATTTCGGCGTAAAAATTACTTTTTTTATATTTTTAGGCCTTTTAGCCGCAGATATCGGAAATACGGCTACAGAATTCGCCGGCGTCGCCGGAAGCATGGACATCTTTGGAGTAAGCAAATATATCTCCGTGCCGATAACCGCGCTTGCCGTTTGGATATTAGTGGTAAAGGGCAACTATAAAACCACGGAAAGAATTTTTCTTCTTTTTAGTTTTTGTTTATTGTCGTATATCGTTTCGGCAATATTGGCCCGGCCAAACTGGAGTCAAATCGGCACTTCTTTTATAAAACCAACTATGCACATAAATAAAGAGTATCTGGGGATGGTTTTAGGTATTGTTGGTACCACCATTGCTCCTTGGATGCAATTTTATATGCAATCCGCAGTAATCGAAAAACGTATCAAAATAGAGGACTATAAATTTGTTGTTGTCGACGTAATTATTGGTTGCATCGCCACAGTCGTAGTGGCTTTTTTTATTATTGTTGCTTGCGCTGCAACCTTACATCAAAACGGGATTGTAATAAACGAGGCGCGTGATGCGGCAGTAGCATTAAAACCATTTGCCGGCATATTTGCCTCACAGCTTTTTGCCTTTGGATTATTTGTTGCTTCCGTATTTTCCGCAACTATTCTTCCTTTGGCTACGGCATTCTATGTTTGCGAGGCATTCGGTTTCGAGGCTGGCATTAATAAAAAAATAAACGAAGCCCCGCAATTTTATGCACTATTTACTTTTATCATTTTGGTCTCCGCAATTATAATTCTTATTCCAAATGCCCCGTTAATTGCCATAACCATCTGGTCGCAAATTATAAATGCCATGTTGCTTCCGGTAGTGCTGATATCTATGATTACTATGGTAAATAATAAAAAAATCATGGGTAAGTACACGAATAATAATTTTCAAAATACTGTCGGATGGTTAACCACCGTAATTCTCATTGTGTTGACGATTATGCTTATAGTCTCACCGTTAATAAGTTACCTGCATAAGTTTTTTATTAAAAACTAAAATGAGCGATAAATCCACAGTTGAGCGAATTGTTTCCTTAAAAAACAACCGCAAAATTACCATGCTCACCGCCTATGATTATCCCACGGCTATCTTGGTGGATAGGGCGGGAATCGATATCATTTTGGTGGGCGATTCTTTAGCAAATGTCGTGTTAGGACTAGATTCCACTACCCAAATAGGAATGCCGGAAATGTTGCACCATGCTAAAGCAGTGAGCCGGGGAATAAAAAACGCTCTGCTCATTGCAGATATGCCATATAGCGCTTATCAACTTAACACCGATGAATGCGTGATGAATGCCAAAAAATTTATTAACGAAGCCGGTTGCCACGGAGTAAAATTAGAATGGTTTGATCATTGTCTCCAAGTAACCGGACAGATTATTCAAGCGGGTATCCCGGTAATGGGCCATATCGGATTAACTCCACAAACCGCAGAAAAAACAGGTGGTTTTAAATGTCAAGGAAAAGATGCCCAAACAGCAAACCGTCTAATTGATCAAGCCATCGAGCTAGAAAAAAAAGGATGTTTTGCTATTGTCTTAGAGTGCGTACCGGATAAAATCGCGCAATTAATTACTAAAAAATTAAATATTCCCACCATCGGTATTGGCGCCAGCGTTCACTGTGATGGACAAGTTTTAGTGATTAACGATCTGCTCGGGCTATTTGAGCGTTATACACCAAAATTTGTTAAAAAGTACGCTGATCTTTCCGGGATAATCTTGGCGGCCGTAGAAAATTTTAAAAATGAAGTTGTTCAAGAGAAATTTCCCACCCCCGCACATTCATTTACGATTAAAGAAGAGGAACTTAAAAAAGTTAATGGTCATTAAACGTTTTGCCACCTACTTCAGTCGCGCGATCTTATTAATTTTTGCTTTGGCTTTTATTATTAAATTTGCCGGACCGAATATTTTAAGGCAATATATCAGCTATGGCGTAGGTGATTGCAAAACTTCACCCATACTCTGCATGCAGCCGGAAGAAAAAATTTTTACCCCTCAAGTTGACCCGGGATACTTAGAAACTTTAATTCCGCACGCTTTCCCCAAAATGTCGATCTCTGTTCCCAAGGGCTTCGCTTTGATCCAAGAATTAATCAAAAAACCTTACTATAAGAAAAGGCGCCCTTTAAATCAGGCAGTTATTCATTTATTAATTCAAGAGCCCGGTGCTTTCATTCAGCTTTATCCGGATGTAAAAAAACAGGGTGTTTCTGACAATTACGAATTCATCAACCGGCTAATGTACGCGCATTTTGGAAAAGTAGAGAACATTTCCGACGCTTTCTTTTTAATCATGAAAAGCGTATTCACTCCCGATATCGGAAACCAAAGCACTGCCAAAATGATCAAATTCCAAATGCCGGATCTAAAAGGTTTTATTAACTACTCCATGACTCGGCCGAATAATTATTTTGATTGCAATGTTTCAGATACCGCGGGAAATTTCTACAAAGTATACATAAAAGATACCAGTGGGCAGCTAGACCTAAATAATGTATTTGCAATAATTTCTACACTTGCGCCGGTTAACTAGTATGCGGGATTTAACTTGCTTTTTGAACCAGATTGTGCTAAAAATATAAAGCTATGGCTGAAAATTTGATGGACAAAATTGTTTCCTTATGCAAGCGCCGTGGGTTTATATTCGCCGGCAGTGAAATTTACGGCGGACTAGCGAACACCTGGGATTACGGTCCTTATGGGGTAGAATTAAAGAACAACGTTAAACACGCCTGGTGGAAAGCAAATGTCCAGGAGCGTAATGATATCTTAGGAATGGACTGTGCCATTCTAATGCATCCGAAAGTCTGGGAAGCCAGCGGGCATGTGCATAATTTTTTTGATTTAAAAAGCGACTGTAAAAACTGCAAAAAGCGTTTCAAAAGCGCTGACCTTAAAGACAACCAAAAATGCCCGGAGTGTTCCGGCGAGCTTACGGAAGCCCGGCCATTTAATCTGATGTTTAAGACTCACCAGGGGCCGGTGGAGGAATCCGGAAATGAAATTCATCTGCGCCCAGAAACCGCGCAAGGAATGTTCGTTAACTTCCTTAATATACTCGACTCCCGGCACCCCAAACTTCCTTTTGGCCTGGCGCAAATCGGAAAATCATTCCGTAATGAGATAACTCCAGGCAATTTTACTTTTCGCACCCGGGAATTTGAGCAGATGGAGATCGAATATTTTGTGCATCCTCTAAATGCCGATTCCGCGCTCCAGGAATGGATCGAAGCGCGTTTTAATTGGTATCTGGCCTTGGGAATGAAAAACGAAAATTTAAGAAAACGCCAACACGGTAAAGATGAACTGGCACATTATGCGCACGCCTGCATGGATGTAGAATATAATTTCCCTTTCGGTTGGGCAGAATTAGAAGGGGTGGCTAACCGCGCTGATTTTGATTTAAAACAACATGCCCAATATAGCGGTAAAGATCTGCAATATTTTGACGATGCCAAAAAAGAGAAATTTTATCCTTATATCATTGAGCCTTCCGGTGGAGTTGACCGAGCAGTCTTGGCTTTTTTAATTGATGCCTACCACGAAGAACAAGTCAAAGAGGACACCCGGGTAGTCTTAAAATTAAATAAAGAACTTGCTCCCACCAAAGTCGCCATTTTACCACTTTTGCGTAACCGGCCGGAAATTGTGGAATTAGCTAAAAAAATCTCTTTAGATTTAAAAAAATCCTTTACTGCCGTTTATGACGATACCGGTTCCATCGGCAAACTCTATCGCCGGCAGGACGAAGTAGGCACGCTTTACTGTGTGACGATCGATGTGCAGACCCTAGAAGATAAACAGGTCACCGTACGCTCAAGAGATACCATGCTACAGGAAAGAATTTCAGTGGATAGATTAAAAGAATATTTAATTAACCAGTTAAGCTAAGGAAAGGCAGGGTTTAAAAAGTAATGGCAAAGAAATATGTTTATAGTTTTGGTGGCGGTAAAGGCGAAGGCAATGAAAGCATGAAGAACCTCTTAGGTGGAAAAGGCGCAAATTTAGCCGAGATGGCAGGCAACAAAAACTTAATGTTGCCGGTACCTCCCGGATTCACCTGCACCACTGAGGTCTGCGTATATTATTATCAGAATAAAAAGAAATACCCTAAAGAACTAAAGGAGCAGGTACTCAAGGCTTTAGCCAATGTCGAAAAAATAATGCTCCGCAAATTCGGCGATGCTCAAAATCCATTATTATTTTCTGTACGCTCAGGTGCTCGAAAATCCATGCCCGGGATGATGGAAACAGTTTTAAATGTCGGGCTTACTGAAAAAACTATTCCCGGTCTCATTAAGCAAAGCGGTGGAAACAGCCGTTTTGTTTATGACGCTTATCGGCGCTTGATTATGATGTATTCTGATGTAGTCATGGAAAAGGCTGCCGGTATTGAGCCTAAAGGCGAAGAAGGTATTCGTAAGCAGTTAGAAAAAATTATGCTGGATATGAAAAAACAAAGAAACTGTTCCAGCGATACGGATTTAAATGTCGATGATCTAAAAAAACTCTGCGGACAGTTTAAATTAAAAATAAAAGAGGTACTCGGTAAAGAATTTCCCGATGAACCGATGGAACAATTATGGGGCGGGATTGGCGCAGTATTTTCTTCCTGGAACGGAAAACGAGCGATCAGCTATCGACGCATCGAAAACATTCCGGATATCTGGGGCACCGCGGTAAATGTACAGACCATGGTTTTTGGTAATATGGGTAATGATTCTGCCACCGGGGTGGCTTTTACCCGCAACCCGGGAAACGGCGAAAATAATTTTTATGGCGAATATTTAATTAATGCTCAGGGCGAAGATGTGGTCGCCGGTATTCGTACGCCGTCACCAATTAATGAATACTCCGTCTCTAGTCATAATAAAGAGCTGCTCACCTTGGAAAAAGCGATGCCCAAAATTTACAAAGAACTTTACGCCATCCAAAATCGCCTGGAAAAACATTATCACGATATGCAAGATATTGAGTTCACCATCGAAAAGGGTAAGCTCTTTATGCTGCAGTGCCGCGTAGGTAAGCGTAATGGCCCAGCCGCCGTGCGCATGGCAGTAGAGATGGTTAAAGAAAAAATGATTAAAAAAGAACAGGCGGTAATGCGCGTAACTTGCGCACAGCTGGATGAATTACTGCACCCGATTATTGATCCTAAGACCGAAATAACCGTTAAACCTTTTGCTAAAGGTTTACCTGCCGGTCCCGGTGGAGCCAGCGGACAAATTGTTTTTTCTTCTCATGATGCTGTTGAATGGGCAAAAACCGGTAAAAAAGTAATCCTTGTGCGTGAAGAAACTAACCCGGAAGATGTCGAAGGTATGCGCGTGGCCCAGGCGATTCTTACTGCCCGCGGTGGGATGACTTCTCATGCCGCTTTAGTCGCCCGCGGATGGGGAAAATGTTGTATCGTGGGATGCAGCGCCATGCACGTGGATCTCGATAAAAAAACCGTACAGGTTGAAGGTAAAACTTTAAAAGAAGGTGACTGGATTACCCTAAACGGCACCAAAGGTAATGTCTATGAAGGCCAGCTACCCATGATGGATGCTTCCGAAGAAAACATGATCCTCTCCGAGTTCTTAAAAATGTGCGACTCCATCAAAAAGTTAGGTGTGCGCACCAACGGGGATACTCCAGCTGATGCTCAAAAAGCTTTACAGTTTGGAGCTGAAGGTATCGGCCTTTTCCGTACGGAACATATGTTCTACGGCAAAGGTTCGGATCAGCCATTGTTCTTACTACGCAAAATGATTGTTTCCAAAAATGTTGCCGAAAGACAATTAGCCCTAGACGAATTGTTCCCCTTTGTGAAAAAAGATATCAAAGGAACAATTGCCGCGATGGACGGTTTTCCGGTAGTTATACGTTTATTGGATCCGCCGTTACATGAATTCGTACCTCGCGAAGTAGCAAAACTAGAACAGTTAGCCAAAGACTTAAATATCGATATGAAAGAGCTAACCAAAAGAGCGGAAGGCTTGCATGAATCAAACCCGATGATGGGACATCGCGGCGTACGCTTAGGAGTAACCTATCCGGAAGTAAGCGCAATGCAAATTCGCGCAATTTTAGAAGCAGCTGCGGAATTAGTTAAAGAAGGCAAAGATCCCTACCCGGAGATTATGATCCCGGTGGTTTGCGATGTAAAAGAACTCAGCGATCAGTTCTCGATTGCCGAAAAAATCTATAAGGAAGTTTTGGCAAAATACGGGTTAAAAAAATTCAAATATCTCTTAGGGACAATGATTGAGATCCCCCGGGCAGCTTTTGTAGCCGATAAATTGGCTACTCTCGCCAAATTCTTCTCTTTTGGAACCAATGACATGACCCAAATGGGTTTTGGTTTTTCCCGAGACGATATCGGCGGATTCTTGCCGGATTATATTGCCAAAGGAATTTTGCCGGAAGACCCCTTCCAAAGCATTGATCAGGAAGGAATCGGCGAATTAATTAAAATGGGCATTAAACGCGGTCGTTCAACCAACAAAAACCTGGAAGTGGGCATCTGCGGAGAGCATGGCGGCGAACCTAAATCCGTAGAATTCTGTCATAATATCGGCATGGACTATGTCAGCTGTTCGCCATTTAGAGTCCCGATTGCAAAATTAGCAGCCGCGCAAGCAGTACTAAAAGAGAAACTTAAAAAATAAACATAACTGAAGGGGACGGTTTTCTAAAGAGAACCGTCCCCAACGAAATAAACTATGGAAGCCTTAAAAACATATTTGAAAGAAGTTCGATTAATTCCACTGTTAACCGCCAAACAAGAGGTGGAGTTAAATAAACGTATTCGTAAAGGTGATGAGATCGCCCGTAAAGACATGATCAAGGCTAATCTGCGCTTAGTGATTAATATCGCTAAACGCTACATGCGCCTGGGCACCCCATTTTTAGATTTAATCGAAGAGGGAAATCTAGGGTTAATGAAAGCGGTAGAAAAATTCGATCATCGTAAGGGTTTTCGTTTCTCAACCTACGCTGCCTGGTGGATTAGACAGGGAATTACCCGTTCAATTAGCGAGCAGGGCAAGATGATCAGAATTCCGGTATACATGAATGATCTAATTACCAAATGGAAAAAAACTAAAGAACGTTTAAGTCAGAAACTAAAACGCCTTCCCACTGATCAAGAAATCGCCAAAAAATTAAAATTAGCTCCTGAAAAAATAGAAAAAATTAATTTTTGGATGTCTTCGACCACCTCTTCTTTAGAAGCACCGATTGGCGATGACAATGATAATCAAGTATCTGAGCTTGTGGAAGACAAAAATGCCATCGCTCCGGATGCCGGAATTGTTAAGCTCCTAGACCGGGAAAGAGTGGACAATCTGCTTGAGGTAATGAGCGATCGAGAGAGAGAAATTTTAGATTTGCGTTTTGGATTAAGCAACGCTAAACCTCAAACTCTGGCGGTCGTCGCCAAAAAGTTAGGAGTTTCCCGCGAAAGAATCCGCCAGATTGAAGAGGCGGCCTTAAGGAAACTAAGAAAATTTGTCGTCGGCCAAGAAAAGGAACTTTAATGAATAACGCGCTTTTAGAAAAATCCATTCGCAACATTCCGGACTTCCCTAAGCCCGGAATACTTTTCCGCGACGTAACAACATTAATTAAAAACAAGGTGGCTTTTAAAAAATCCGTGGACTTGCTTGCTAAAAAATATAAAGGCAAAGGGTTCGATAAGGTTGTGGGGGTAGAAGCACGCGGATTTATTTTTGGAGCAGCCGTGGCGCACAAAATCCAAGCCGGTTTTGTGCCCGTGCGCAAAAAAGGCAAGCTCCCCTTTAAAACAATTTCTGCGACCTACCAGTTAGAATACGGTACAGACACTCTAGAAATTCACCAAGATGCAATTAGTGCTCATGAAAAAATTTTAATTATTGACGATCTTTTAGCGACCGGCGGCACCGTGAAAGCGGTAATTCAGCTAGTCGAACAGCTTAAAGGAAAAGTCGGCGGAATCGGTTTTGTGATTGAGCTGGTAGATTTAAAAGGCAAAGATAAATTCAAAGAGTATCCAATATATTCTTTAATTAAGTTCAAAGGAGAATAATCTGCGCGGATGTTTTATGTATACGCCTTAAAATCAACTAAACATAATAGAATATATATTGGACTAACAAAAGATTTAGTAAAAAGAATAAAAGAGCACAACTTAGGTCAAACAAAATCAACAAGTTTTTATAAGCCTTGGGCTTTATTCTATTCTGAAAAATTAGATACTCGAACTGAGGCACGAGTACAAGAGAAAAAATTGAAATCTGGCTCAGGTAGGGAATTTTTGAGAAAAATAATAATGCCCCTGTAGCTCATAAGGATAGAGCAGCAGTTTCCTAAACTGCCTGTGGCAGGTTCGATTCCTGCCAGGGGCGTAATAAAATTAAAAGCAGGTTCCTGCCTGCCGGCAGGCAGGCGACTCCTGCCAGGCGCATTTTAAAATATGTATAACTTGCACGCACACACATTCTTAAGCGACGGTGATCTGCTTCCTTCCGAGGTAGCCGTACGCTATCAGGCTAAAGGTTATTCTGCCATCGCCATTACTGACCACGCGGATTACAGCAATATCAAACAAATTGCCAAAGCCATTGTTGAATTTTGCAAACGCTGGCCAAAAGACTCTACAATAAAAATTCTACCCGGGGTGGAGTTAACCCATCTGCCTCCGGAACAATTTAAGCCATTGGCGGCTCTCGCCAGAAAAGAAGGGATTAAAATTATTATCGCTCACGGTGAAACTCCCGTTGAGCCGGTAGTCAAAAACACAAACAAACTGGCCCTTTTAGCAGACATTGATATCTTAGCTCACCCCGGAGAGATCTCGGATGCCGATACGCTTCTAGCAAAAGAGCGCGGTATATTTCTCGAAATTACTAGCAGGTCCGGCCACAACCAGAGCAATCATCATGTAATTAATCAAGCCCGAAAATTCGGCGCAAAATTAATTTTAAATAACGACAGCCACGCTTGCGAAGATATCATTAGCCCCGCAGAATTAGTGCATGTAGGATTAAGCTTAGGGTTAACCCAGAACGAAATTAACATAATTCATCAAGAAACTAAAGAGCTTTTAATTAAGCGGGAGGCCAAATGAAATCTTTTAAAAAATTATTTTTTTTATTTATGATTTGTCTGCTAGTCACTGGTGCGCTTACCGGATGCTCAACCACCTCCGGCAGCCGCATCGAACCTCAAGCAATTCTAAAATTTGCGGATGTTCCCATACCAGCAGGCTTAAAATCGCTGCCGCAAGAATCATATTCTTTTGAAAACGCCGGGGTGCGCGTAGCCGTGCTAAAGTACCAAGGCAAAGCCAATATCGACCAGCTGATTAATTTCTTTAAAGAGCAGATGCCGATGTATAATTGGAATCTGATCAATATCATCGAATACGGACAAAGATTGCTAAATTTTGAAAGAGAGAATGAGACCTGTATTATTACCATACAGGTAGCCGGCTTTTGGAATGAGGACGCCCTAGTGACTATCTCCTTAGGTCCTAAATCACAAAACTTGACCAAGAAAGCTAAATCCCCGGTCAAATAAAAACGGATGCTTTCCATCCTTAGATGAATCTGCCATTTTTAGCATTTAAAAACCTCTGGTACAGAAAAATGCGTACCAGTCTAACTATTCTCGGAGTAGGCACGAGTATCGCCGTTTTTGTTTCTTTAGTCGGCCTGGCCGGTATTTTCACCAACGCCTTTCGAGAAATGTATAAATCGCGCCAAACGGATTTAGTCGTGCGCGAAAAAGGAAATTTCGATTTTTTATCTAGCGGGATCGATGAAAAATATGCCGATAAAATTCTGCGCATACCCGGGGTTTTAAGTATCAGTAAAATACTGATTGATTTTTCGCAAGCCGGATCAAGAAACTATTTTTTAGTCTTAGGCTGGGACCAAAACTCCACTCTTTTTTCAAAACTTAAAATCCAAGGCCAGCGGCCCCAAGCCCTGGATGAAGCCCTGATCGGTTCAACTATCGCTAAGAAATTTAATAAAAAGATCGGTGACAAAATAGAAGTAAAGGGTTCGCTACTTTCCATAGTGGGAATTTTCCAAAGTAAGAATATGTTTGAAGAGGGCAGCATAATCATCGGTTTAGAAAAACTACAAAAAATTAAAAAAGTTCCCGGTAAAGTTACTTTATTTAATATTGTGGTTAAAAAAGGGGATATCTACAAAGGTAAGCCGATAAATGATATCGATCAGATCGAGCGCACACGATTTGAGATTGCTCAAATGCTACCAGATACCGAAGTGCGCAGCGTGGAAGATATCGTTTCCGCGGACAATACACTGACTTCTTTTTTAAATTTTGCCTGGGCAATATCCATGGTGGCTTTTATTGCCGCCATCTTAGGGATCATCAACACCATGGTTACCTCGGTATTAGAACAAACTAGTAAAATCGGTATATTACTAGCCATCGGCTGGAGGAAATCCAGAATCCTCTGCTTAGTACTCTATGAATCGATATTCATCGGCATCTTCGGCGGAGTTTTTGGTTTAATTCTCGGATACACCATTATGAATATTCTGGTGCACTCACCACAATTGCAGAATATCGGTAGGATTGAATATAATTTTGTTTTCATGATCAAGGTGATTGTCGTTTCCTTAGGCGTAGGTTTTTTATCAGGAATCTATCCGGCGATCAGAGCAATCTGTATTAAACCGATCGAGGCATTACGTTATGAATAATCCGCCTTTAATCGAAACCATCCAGCTTTGCCGATATTATAAGGATGGCAAGGTGCTGGCCTTAGATAACGTCAACCTTTCCATCACCCAAGGTGAGTTTCTGGCCATTAAAGGATCTAGCGGAAGCGGAAAATCAACTCTTTTGCATTTAATCGGAGGGCTGGATACACCTACCTCCGGAAGAATATATTTCCAAGGAAAAAAAATTAAAGAGACCTATGCCAAACCAGGCTTCCGCCTAAACCATTTAGGATTTGTATTTCAAGCCTTTTATCTTTGGCCGGTGCTCAATGTGCTGGAGAATGTTCTTTTACCTTTAATGGAGTCGTCTTTAAATAAACAAAAAAAACTCCAAAAAGCCAAAGAGATTATTAACCTGGTCGGGATCACCGATAAAATCTACTCCTCCGTAAGCAATCTTTCCATTGGCCAGAGACAGCGCGTAGCGATTGCCCGGGCACTAGTCATGGATCCTTTACTGGTCTTAGCCGATGAGCCAACCGGCAACCTGGACTCCAAAAACACTGAGAATATTCTATCGCTTTTTAAAACTTTAAATAAACAAAAGGGACTGACCATCGTGATGGTCACCCATGAGGAAAAAGCGCTGGAGTTTTGCGATCGCCGGATACAATTATCAGACGGCAAGGTGCAGTAAGATGCCTCGCCTAGGTTTGGCGTTTAGAGTTTTAAAGATATATTTATCCTTAAGTAAACAAGGAAAACAGTTTCTAATCAAAGCCTCCCGAAAGTCCCGTCAAGCGGATAAAACGTTAGCCCGCTCAGTTTTATCCGATCTTTCCAAAATTCACTATTTTATTAAAAATCTTAAAATTTGCGATAAAGTATTTAGTCAGCAGGTATCCACCCAATTATGCTCACTGCTTAAGCGGGAGGAGCCCGTAATGTACGCTCGATTTGTCTCTTACGGCTGGTTTAGCTTATTAATCTGGGGCAAGCTGCTGGAGGCATTCAATATCCCCTCTGACCAAGCGGCCCAAGAGCGCTGTGTGCTGGTCGCTTTTACCCACCGAGAATGGAATGATCTATTTGACAACCAAGGGTATTCATTTGACCAATTATTTAAAGCCTTTGATTATCAAGCTGAGATACCCCCACAGCTCACCTTTTTAAGGCAACTTAAACAAATGGAACGCGTACTTGCTCCACCGGATCATTTCGAAAATTTTTACAAACACCTGCAAGGATTTTCTGTCTGCAGTCTTTTTGAATATACCTCTGAAAAAGCCGAAATAATTTTAGATCAGGTCGCCCCGTATGTGGTTTTGCTATTTATGTATATTATGGTCAATGATCTACCGAAGGGATTAATAGAGGTTACTCCGCCAATTGCCCGCTGGTTATATATGCTAGATGAATTAGCGGATCTTGAGCATGATCAAAAAATAAACCGGGTAACTTATATGCTTTTAGCCAAAGACCCGGAAAAAACCATGTGGGAGCAATATGAACTCTGCCGCAAGATTATTTTACGCTCTGCCCCTAATCCGGATAAATTAATTCAATTCATGGAGTCACTTACCGCTAAGATTATTACCGCGCAAAAGAACAAAACAGATGTCGAAAGCAGCTTTTTTAATATCGGTTAATTTTATGACTAAACTCACCCCAAAATTATTATCCTTACTTAAAAAACAATTCCCAAAATTCCTGGCGCTTTATCCAGGCGTCTTAAATAGACTTGCTTGCGACCCACTCGCCCAACAAAAACTTTTAGCCCAAATCGTTAAGATTAATTCCCTAATTTCTCATCCACGCACACGCTTAAGTTTTTTACGAAGCTATCTTCGGATCTATAACGCTAAAATCAACCGGGATGGCCGGCACGGCTCAGTGGTCATGGAGATCACTAAACGCTGTAACCAGCAATGTCCGCATTGCTATTCACAGGCCCAGCGTAATAAAAGCATGTCGGCTAAAACTATCCAGCAAATCATAAAATTAGTGCGCCACAATTATAAACACATTTTTATTACCGGAGGAGAGCCCACTCTAGACAAGCGAGTTTTAGCCATCGCCAAAGCTAACCCGGATATTATTTTTTTTATGTTTACCAACGGTGGCCCGATCAACCAAGTATATGCCAAGAAACTTTCCGCAGTCGGCAATCTAGTCCCGGTTTTAAGCATCGATGGATCTTCACAGAAACAACATGATTACTTTAAAGGCCAGGGAAGCTACCGACAAGTTAAACAAGCGATTAAAATATTAAACGCCGCACGCATTCCCTGGGGATATTTATCCATGGTCACCAATATTAACGCTCGAGTGGTCTTAAGTAAAAAATTTGTAAGCACCATGAAACGTAAAGGAGCGATTTTGGGTCGCTATTTAGAGTATATTCCCGTAGGCCAATGCGCAGCAAAAAAGCTAGTGCCCTCCGCCAAGACTTACTATTTAATGGAGAAAAGAAAACGCCAGATTATCCAAGACTCTGAAATATACATGCAAGAGACCTTGCAAAATAAATGTTTAGGTTTGATATTTTTTGATGTGGACGGAAATATAAAATGCTGCCCATTTTTTCATTATGCTAAACACAATATCGGGCAAGGCAATATCGAGAAATTAATTAAAGATTCAACTAAAGATTGGGCCCAGGCTAAATATTCAGGCGAATGTCCAGTTTATTCCAACCAGCAGGGACTAAAAGCACACCTTCTAAAGCGGCAATGGAAGCCCACGATATCCTTTAATCAAGCAAATTCCATTACACCACAATTAGCGAAAGTAATGTCCGACAATTACCACTCTTTTTTAAAAATTAAAGCCGCTCGAGGTCTCTAATGCGTCAAACTAATTCACCTACCCGAACCGATCCCTGGGGAAGCTCTAAAACTGTTGGCCATACCGTAAGCCAGGATAAAAAGTCTCTGGTCAAATACGTAGAATTTAACATTACCGGCCGCTGCCAGGCCGGCTGCATAACCTGCATGACCCCAAAAACTTATACGGATGAAAAAATAATTAAATCCGAAGATGATCTGGCGGGTGAATTTAAACTATTTCAGCGATATTTAACCAGGCTAAAGAAGCTAGGGATGGAGCTGGTGACCATTTATGGCCGGGAACCCACGCTTTGGGATAAGGAAGCCGAGCCGGCAAATAAATATCTAAAAAAAATGATCTCCTGGTTAAGTAATAATTTAAAGGTAAGAGTTTGCTTAGCCACCTCTGGAATCTCCTTAGAGAAATCTGTGCTTAAAACATTATTTGATCATCAAGGCATATTATTTATGAAGGATTGGGGAAGTAAGAAGTCAGTAGAAAAGCTGATCAAAAATAGGAGCGCTTACGCAAAAATCCAGAATAGCTGGAAGATGGTAAAAAGCTTAAGCAGACAATATGAAAAAACTCGGGTGGTCGCCGAATTTTTATACACCGGCATTAACCGGGCTGACCTTTCAGTATTTTGGAAAAATTGCCTTAAAAACAGATTCTTACCTTTTGTGGAAATCCCGGTAATCAAGGGCTTATGTGTAAAAAATTATAAACAGTTAAAAATCAATCCAGAAAAATACATAGAAGATATCTATAAGCTTTCTCTTTTAAATTTTTCCTTGCGCTATGGCTTAAGCAAAGAGGAGGCCGCTAAAACTGATCTCTGGCAGCCGCCTTACGGCAGTGTTTTTCCTTCTCCATGCGATAAGCTCACATATGGCAAGGGAGTGTTTCTCGAAAGAAACGGGAACTTAACCGTTTGTTGCGGAGTGGATCAGCAATTAGGCAATCTTGGTGATCCGGATATTAAGCGCAAACTACAGAACAATGCCCTGTTTAAGCAAGTTCGCCAGAGCTATGCGCATTTAGAGGGGTTTTGTAAGGCTTGCGATTATAGCCGAAAACTTAAAGCTTGTTACGGCTGCCGCGGCAATGGCGATACCTATCAAACCAGTAGTCAGGGTGTTTTCGGCCATGACCCGATGTGTTTCGGTAAACTCGCGCTGGATTTAGCAAATAAAGGAAAGCTTAAAAAGTTTATGCATCAAAATCACATCAATAAAATTCTAAATAATTTCCGTCATTGCGAGCCACGCCGCAGGCGGGGCGAAGCAATCTAAAACTATGCGTAAACTTTTCTATTTTCTTAGTTTATATCTTTCATTATCTAGAAACGGCAAAAAACTATTTAAACGCCTGTATAAAATGTTAACTGACAGCAGTAGCCTACCGGATTACCAAACACTATTAACTTCAGTTAATGATAATATAAATGCGGATAAAAAGAGATGGCTTGATTGTATTCGCGCCAGCGACTCCGGATTTGTCGAATTTATACCCGCCTGGTATATTGCGCAATCTAAAATTAAACCGGAGCTGCTTTATTATCGATTCTTTAAAAATGGAGCGGTGCTTTTATATGAACACTCCAGCCTTTTTTTAGCCTATAACATACCTCTAGACAAAAAGGCTTTCAAAAGATGCATCCTGCTGACCTTTTTAAAACGGGTGTACGATGACCTACTCGACAATGAGCAGATAAATAAGGAAGTTTTATTCGTAGAACAACCAAATCAAGAGTTACTAAATAATCCAGAGTACCGGCTATTTTTAGATTTAAGGAAACGGGTCAGAGAGATTGCACCACCGGCAGAATTTAATCATTATTATGCCTTGCTTCAAGAAGTGCATGCTGCCCAGGGCTCAAAAAATACAATTGCTTATAAAATTAAAAACGGCTTTCTTCTGGATATGTATATGATGATGAATAATCCACCCAAAGAACTTATTGATGCCTTAGAGGTTACCGCGGAGTTCTTTGCCTACCTAGATAATTATTATGATTTAGAAGAGGATCTAAAGCGCGGCAAGATTACCGAGATTAATCAAAGCGCAGATCCTAAAGAAATGTTTGCACAAAAATTTCAAGAAGTCGCTGTATATTTACGCGCCAACAGCCCTAACCCCGACGCATATTTAACGGGAATAGGAAACTTAATGAAAATAGTCTTCTTTGCTCGTGATAAAAAATTGGATAAATTGTCGCTGTTTATCTAAATAAAAATAAAGTAATTTTATACTTGACAAACGTAAAGTTATCGTTAAAATATCAATAAGTAGGTAAAGAGAGAAATTATCCTAGGCCATACAATTATAAGCCTAGTTAACCATATATCCACAAACAGTTAACAAAAAAGGAGGAGTAAAAAAATGGGTAAACGCTTGATTTTAGTATTAGCGCTTGCTTTACTAGTCGGGGCTACATTTAGCGCCGCCTACGCCGAAGTACAGAATGTAAAGGTTAGTGGAGACATCATCGCTAGCGGAGTATTAAGAGATCATTTCAATTTACAGAATGGCCCTGCTGGAGACAAGAAAGATTTACATCAAAGTTTCTTCATGACGCAAACCAGAGTACGCATTGATGCTGATCTTACGGATAATGTTTCAGCTACTGTGAGATTAATTAATGAAAGAGTCTGGGGTAACAACGGGCAAACCGGTGATACTACATTTGACAATAACGGACGAATTAACTCTAACGCAATTGATCTTGATTTAGCTTATGTAACTTTAAAAGAATTCCTTTACTCGCCCCTAACTTTAACAGTTGGTCGTCAAGAAATAAAATTTGGTAATGGGTTAGTAATTGGAAATTCTCACTCTGCTTTTTCATATTTACCTATAGCCAATATACCTAGCGATTTGAGTGAAAGAAAAGCCTTCGACGCTATTAGAGCAACCCTAAACTACGATCCTCTAGTAGTTGATTTAATTTATGCCAAAGCAGAGCAACCGGTTACATTCAGGAACAATACGGTTGAACTTCTTGGCATTAATGCATCCTATGCAATAAATAAAAAGATCGATGTATCAGCTTATTATTTCATGAAAAGCGATAATAATGCAACTTTAATGAATAGCAAGGGTAAAGCAGATAAAGTTAATACAATTGGTACATTAGTTTCTATTAGGCCAATTAACAACTTAGTTACATCATTAGAAGCAGCATATCAGTTTGGTAAAAATGATAGGAATGAGATTTATAACCCATCAAATGCATCTAGACATAATGCTTGGGCAGTTCAAGCCATGGCAGACTATACCTTTACCAAGCTCAAAATGACTCCTTCTATTGGTGGTAGCTATACCTATTTATCTGGGGGAGCAAATTCCGGTAAGAATAGAAATAACGGCTGGGATTCGATGTTTTATGATCAGAAGCTTAACAACATAACCTATGCGCTTTTGCCTTTTAGCAATTTAAGTGTTTTTAATCTTAAAGGCAGCATCAAGCCCATGGAAGATGTTACTCTTATGATTAATTACGGTTATTATGATCGAGCCTCAAGCTCATCGGCTGGTAGAGAAATTGTTAGTCCAGGTACTTATGATGCAGGTCAAGGGTATATTGATGATGGCCTTGAACATACCTATGACGCTGAATACACTGGTAATCCACATCTTGGTGATGCCATTGATGCCACAATTATCTATGATTACACAGAAGATGTACAGCTTGGTTTAACTGCTGGTTGGTTTAAGTCTGGAAGAGGAATTCGTACCGCTGATTTTGGTAGCGGCTCTGGAAGACGCGATGCTACACAGTTAATCGGTTCAATGAAAGTTTCATTCTAAGAAAACAGATGTAGAAACACTCAAAACCCTCGGGGGAGGAATCCTCCGAGGGTTTTTTTGCACTACCTAGTGCACACAAACAATGTCAGATAATAAAAAGATAGCTTTAGTTGTTGGTGGTAGCCGAGGAATTGGCAAATCCATTGCTCTACGCTTAGCAAAATCCGGATTAGACATCTGGCTTACCTACAATACTAACCACGCCGCTGCCGAAGAAACCAAAAAAGAGATCGAGCAGTTAGGCAGTACCTGCAGGCTATTTTCCTTTGATATCGCGAATTACGAAGCAACCAAAGAGGCGCTCGGTAAAATAACCGACACCACCGTACCAGATTGCGTAATCTTTAATGCTGGGGTGGCGCGGGACAATCTGATGGTCTGGATGACCAAAGAAGAGTGGGACACGGTAATCTCGACTAATCTAGACGGATTCTATAATATTATGCATGTTTTACTTTTTCCGATGCTCCGGGAAAAACGCGGACGGATCGTAGTGATATCCTCAACCTCCGGACAGATCGGCCAAGCCGGGCAGGTGAATTACTCCGCTTCCAAAGCTGGACTGATTGGCGCAGCGAAAGCCTTAGCCCGAGAAGTCGGCAAAAAAAATATTTATGTGAATGTGGTTAGCCCGGGGATCATTGAAACCGAGATGACCGATAAATTACCGAAAGACAAAATCCTGCCCTTAATTCCTTTAAATCGTTTTGGAAAAGTAGATGACGTCGCCAGTGTGGTAAATTTTTTATGCACCGAAGAAAATATGTATATTCATGGCCAGGTCATCGGGGTTAACGGCGGACTAGCCATTTAAATTTCATTCCATGAAAAAATACGATCATATTGTGGTGGGAGGAGGGATTAGCGGATTAACCTTAGCCCTGTTGCTCTCCATGCAAGATAAAAAAGTACTGCTTTTAGAAAAAGGCCCACACCTGGGTGGCAGCTTAATCCGTTTTTATAAAAAGAATATTCCTTTTGACACCGGATTTCATTTTACCGCCGGATTCTCTGAAGGCGGAATACTCACTGATATGCTGGCGGTCTTAGGTATCCGTGAACAGATTAAACCCATTTTTCTAACCGGCGCGGGCAGCGGAGTTTTTGTTTTTGAAAAAGATAATTTAATTTTTGATGTTTCCGCCGGAATTGATAATTTTCGCTTAAGCCTACATAAATATTTTCCCCAAGAAACTTTTGCTATTGATAATTATATTGAAAAGGTTAAAAAGGTCTGGCAGTCGACGCCATCACTGGATCTACGCACGATTGGAGTCTCCGGTCAGCCCATCGATGAAGATTACCTAACCCTTCAAACAGTGCTGGATACATTAACCACCAATAATCACCTAAAGGGTCTTTTATCCGCATTTTGCGTTTGTTACGGGGTCGGTCCTAAAGAGACATCTTTTGCTAATCATGCGCGTATCGCTGGCGGCCTTTATGAGTCAGTCGCGCGCATTGAAAACGGCGGAGAGGCATTCATCCGGGCATTTAACCAGCGTTTTCAACAATCCAATATTGAGGTACGCTGTAATACTACGATTACCGAATGTGCCGATATCCAGAATGACGTTGTAGGCAGATTTATTTTAAGTAATGGAGAGAGTGTTGGGGCAGGCGATTGCACCTTCACCATTCATCCTCAGGAAGTTTTAAAAATTTTACCACGCCAAAATTTTAAAAAAGCGTTCTTAGAACGCGTAGCAGCGTTTGAGACATCTTACGGATTTTTTTGTGTCTCTGGAATAGTAGAGAATGCCGATCCGGCAACCTTCGGGCCAAGCATTGCCTCGCTATTGCCCAGTACAGATTTAAATGATTTGCTCAGCCCGGAGCACAAACAAGAAACCGCCTTAGCCATTATTCGCTGTGTCGAAACCGGCAGAGATGGCAAAAGATACTGCACTGTCAATGCCTTTGGCCCGGAATTCTATCCTCATCTTAAACAATGGGAAGACTCAACCGTCGGCAAAAGGCCGGCAGATTATTATGCATATAAAGCTCAACGCACCAAAAGAGTAATCGAGCGATTTTATGCGCTCTATCCGCAGTACCGGGATAATTTTAAAGTGCTTGATACCGCCAGCGTGCTTACCTTTCGGGATTATTTATTTTCTCCGGAAGGCAACGCCTATGGCATCAAACAAAAGATGGGACAATTTAATCTTTTTGGCAAACTACCGCTATTAAATATTTATGTGGCCGGACAAAGCGCAGTCCTGCCGGGAATTGTGGGAGCAATGGTTTCATCATTTATTGTGGCCAGAAACTTAATCGGTAAAGAAAAATTTAATCAATTTATTGAAGGAGCGCTGTGCAATTAAAAAGAGTGGCAATTACCGGATTAGGAGTGATTACTCCGTTAGGCAATAGCGTAGAAACATTTGTAGAAGGCCTTGCGCGCGGAGAGAATGCCTCAGTTTATCTACCAGAATGGGAAAAATATAAGGGATTACGCTGTTTAGTCGGAGCGCCCGCCCGCCTAGAGGATGAGAAACTCATCCCCCGGCAGAATCGCCGTTCGATGGGCAGATTAAGCATTTTTGCGGTCCAGGCTGCCCAACAGGCAATTAAAGACGCCCAGATCCCTACGGATGCGCTAGCTAACGGCCGGCTCGGTTGTGTAATCGGTTCCACCATGGGCAGCGCAGAGAGCATTGCCGAGGCCTTTGAAACGCTAATTCCGGATAATGATTTGTCCAAACTAACCTCTACTAAGTTCTTTCAATGTGTCTCACATACCGCCGCCTTAAACGTTGGACAATTTTTGGGGATTACCGGAACGGTAATGTCCACTAACGCCGCCTGCGCATCCGCTTTACAGGCAATCGGCGCCGGATATGAACAGATCTGTCTGGGGCAGCAGGATATAATGCTCTGCGGGGGCGCAGAAGGCCTGCATCCTACGGTAGTGGGGTCATTCGATGTGCTTTTTGCAACCTCCACTAAATACAATCAAACACCCAAAGCCACGCCGCGACCGTTTGACGCTCAGCGCGATGGCCTGGTCTGTGGTGAAGGTAGTGGAATCGTCATTTTAGAAGATTACGAACAGGCTAAAAAAAGAAACGCTAAAATTTACGCCGAAATCATCGGTTACACTAGTTTTGGCAATGGCAGCCATGTTAGCGAATCAAACCGCGAGGCAATTATCGCTTGTATGCAGGAAACGCTAAAAAGAGCGAAACTTGCACCCAGCGATATTGATTATATTAATGCGCATGCCACCGCCACGATTCAAGGAGATAAAGAAGAGGCAGCGGCCATCCGTGAGATCTTTGGCGCCAAAGTCCCGGTAAGCAGCCTTAAAGGAAATATCGGACACACCCTGGGAGCATCCGGAGCGATTGAATTAATTGCTTCCTTGATCATGATGGAAAAAAGTATAATTTATCCTACATTAAATTTAGTGGAACCTGATAAAGATTGCCAAGGAATTAATCATATCCAGCAACCGTTAACTAAAAAATTAAATATTCTGCTTAAAAATTGTTTTGCTTTTGGCGGAATCAATGCTAGTTTAGTATGTAAAAGGGAGGAGTAATCTAAAATGACTGAAGCAGAAGTAATTAAATTAACTAACGAGGTGTTTGTCGATTCCTTTGAGATCTCGCCATCTAAATTATTACCCACCGCCAATATTTTTGTGGATTTAGGATTAGATAGTTTAGATGTCGTGGACCTGGTAGTTGCTTTGCAGAAAAAATTCGGGGTAACTATTCGCGATGATGAAAGGGTGCGCAGTATCCGCACACTCGGCGACCTCCAGCAGTTCATCCTAACTATCAAAAAAGAAATCGGAAAATGATGCGGATTTTTAAAATCGCATGCTTAAATTTAATATTTTATCCGCTCTTTATTATACTAACTTTGCTAGCCCTGGTAAATTTAGGCAGTTTAATTTTACTTTTGGTGCTTTTTCTACCAAAACGCAAGATTTTTAAATTAATTCGCCACGCTATTCGCTGGTATGGAGCGGTAATTATTCGTATCTTACCTTTTCCATTTATCCGCTTAGATTACAAAAATTTTGGTACACGGGATCCTTCCGGGCCATATTTATTCGTCTGTAATCACCGGGCAGCCAGTGATCCTTTTTTTATGGCGGTATTTCCTTACGAAATCGTGCAGATTGTGAACATCTGGCCTTTTCGGCTTCCGGCCTTAGGATTAATTGCTAAAATGGCCGGATATTTGAGCGTCCGCGAGATGCCTTATGATAAATTTGCCGCCAAAACGGCTGAACTTATTGCGCAAGGAGTTTCCATCGCTGCATTTCCGGAAGGCACGCGTTCACGCAATAAATCCGTCGGTCAATTCCACAGCGCGATATTTCGCACAGCGTTAGAAACACATGCAGCGATTGTGCCGGTATGCATCACCGGTAATGAAAATGTACCACCAATAGGATCGGGTTTTCTACAACCAGGATTAGTTAAAATCCACCGACTGCCCGCCTTAATCTGGGAGGAGTACGGAACTTTTAACGCCTTTAAACTTAAAAATTATGTTCGAGAGATGATTGCCAAAGAAGTAGAGATAATGGACAGAATTAAGTGAAAAATTTTGAGATTTATAAAAATTTAGAGTTCGCTTCTGATAAAAAGATAAAAGCAGTTCAAAATACACTGCTCAAAGAACATCTTGCGCATTGCCAGAAAAACTCTCCATATTATCGAAAATTTTTTAAAAATAGCCAAATAGATCTCAAAAAAATTAATCTCGATAATTTAAGCACGCTTAAACTTACCGATAAAGCGGATCTGGCCAGGTATAATGATGATTTTTTAGCGGTTGATTCAAAAATGATTTCCGACATCGTTTTATCCAGCGGAACTTGCGGCAGCCCTACAAAGATCGCTTATAGTGAGTGGGATTTGCAACGACTAGCATATAATGAAAAACAATCATTTTCGGCTTGCGGTTTTACTAATCAGGATACCGTGCTATTAACATGCACACTCGACCGCTGTTTTATCGCCGGATTAGCTTATTACTCCGGCATACGCGCGCTAGGAGCGGCGGCGATCCGCAATGGCTTAAACAGTTTAGAAAGTCACTTAGGACTAATCAAGAGGCTAAAGCCTACCGCGATAGTCGGAGTACCGAGTTTTTTAAGAAAACTCGGGCTTTATTTAAATCAGCAAGGCTATCCGGCCCAGAAAAGCGGGATAAAAAAAATAGTTTGCATCGGCGAACCCTTGCGCGATAAAAATTTAAAATTTTTAAAGGTCGGGCAGGATTTAGAAAATGTCTGGAAAGCGAAAGCCTACTCTACATATTCCACTAGTGAAATTATTTCGACATTTTGCGAATGCACCGCACAAGCCGCTGGGCACCTGCATCCGGATTTAGCGATCGTCGAAATTATCGATGAATGTGGGAAAAATGTCCCAAACGGAGAGATTGGCGAGGTGGTGGTCACCCCGCTAAGCATTCAAGCCATGCCTTTGGTGCGCTTTAAAACCGGGGACATCAGTTTCCTAATTGGTGCTCCTTGTTCCTGTAAAAGAAAATCTCTAAGACTAGGGCCAATTTTAGGTCGAAAAAAACAAATGATGAAGGTACACGGAACTACTTTTTATCCACAGTCGGTCTATTCTTGCTTGGAAGAGATAAAAGGCATTGGTGAGTATTACATAAACGTGACCAGTGAAGGCGAACTGAGCGATCATCTTGAAATTTACGTATCAATCACTGATAACAGCTGTACTGAAAAATCAATCCAGGAAAAATTACAGGCACGACTAAGAGTTACCCCTAAAGTATTTATTTGCGACGAGGAATTAATTAAAGAACAGGTGTATACTCCCGGATCACGCAAACCTACGCGTTTTATTGATCGACGGTAAACTTATGGCCAATTGTCAGAAAATTATTCCTAATTTTGAATTTACGCAACTCCAGATAGATGAAGCGATCAAAAACAATCGCCTGCTCTCCATGGAGATAGAATTTTCATTGCGCTGCAATTTCCACTGCCAGTATTGCTACATCCCCGATAAATCCAGCTACGAAAATGAGCTAAGCTTTGATGAATTACGCAACGCCATCTTAGACGCTAAAGAATTAGGGGTCAAAAAGATTATTGTTTTAGGGGGCGAGCCAATGGTCTATCCGCAGGCCCTAAAAATGCTTAAATTTATACGGGCGGAAAATCTGGATGTCGAGATGTTTACTAACGGCTTTGGAATCACTCCGGAGGTGGCCAAGCAACTCTTTGATTTAGGAATACTGGTGGTTTTAAAAATGAACAGCCGCAAAGAAGAGGTCCAGGATTCTTTAGCCGGAAAGAAAGGCGCCTATAAAATTATTCAAGATGCATTTAAAAATTTAAAGCAAGCCGGATTTCCCTCGAAAACTAAAAAATTCGGGGTGAGCACGGTGATCTGCCAACAAAATTTCGAAGAGATCATTCCGATGTGGGAGTGGCTACGTGAGCAGGGAATTGAGCCTTATTTTGAAATTATTACCCCCCAAGGAAAAGGCCGGGAGAACGAGTGGCTACATGTCGATGCTCAAAAATTAAAAGAAACATTTTTTAAGATTGCTCAGCTCGACCAAGATAAATACGGAATTAGCTGGGATCCCCAACCGCCGCTGATCGGAATTAAATGTTTACGTCACCAATTTTCCTGCTTACTCAACTCTCAAGGCTATATTCTACCTTGTGTAGGGATAAATATTCCGCTGGGCAATATCCGTCAGCGTAAACTTTCCGAGATCATTAAAGAAAGCGAAGTCATCGAAGATTTAAGAAATTATCGAGCAAATATCAAAGGCCCTTGTCGAAAATGTGATAAAATTGACAACTGCTACGGTTGCCGCGGGGCAGCCTATCAGGTCACCGGGGATTACTTGGCCTCTGATCCGTTATGTTGGAATAATACCGAGCACCAAAGCGAAATTGTACATCTACCCGCTGCGGTGGGCAGATTTATTCCACAGCAACCACCGATGCAAGTGGTCGATACCCTAGTAAGCATCGGCGAACGCACCGCCAATATTAACGTAACCATCTCAAATGATATGTTGTTTGTGCGCGATGATGGCACGCTTGATGAAACTGTCTACATTGAACTGATCGCCCAAAGCATCGCCGCCCAAGCCGGATTTAAACAGTTAGGGATCACCAGCCAAGCGGTAGATGGATTTCTACTGGGGGCAAAGAATCTAGAAATTTATGGGCCGGCACATATCGGAGACACACTCACGATTTCTCTGGAAAAATACGCACGCTTTGGAGCTTTTGGAATATTTAAAGGCAAAGTTTTCCGCGGGCAAGATCTACTCGCTCAAGGAGAAGTAAAGGTCTGGGAAAACAAAAAAAAGACATGAAAAAATTCATCATGGTATTTTTATTATTTATTGGCCTAATCGGTAACCAGAGTCTTTACGCTAATAACACCGCTAAAGATTTGGATATAATTTTAGCAACTCTGCAAGAGAAGATGTCGAAAGTCTCCAGCATTCAAACTGATTTTATTCAAGAAAAGAATTTGGCACTGTTTAAACAAAAACTTATACTTAAAGGAAAAATCTTCATCCAAAAACCCGGAATGCTCTCCTGGCGAGTATTCACCCCCATGCTTTATTCTTTAGTAATCCGGGGCAGTCAGATTAGCCAATGGGACCAAGATACCAATCAAGTTCAATCTATATCACTAGCCAAAAACCCCAGTTTCCAGGTGGGCATCCAACAAATGCAAAACTGGTTTTCCGGTACCTACAAAACTATGCAGGGAGATTACCAGATCCGCCTGGTCAGCCAGCAACCATTAAAACTAGAATTTACCCCTAAAGAATCTTCTATAACGCGTAATTTTATTCAACGCGTAACGGTGCTCTTCCAAGACGACCAAGAATATATCAAAGAAATTGATATTCTAGAAAAGGGAGGAGACAACACCTTGCTCACCTTTATGCATGCCCAACTTAACCAAAAAATTTCACCGAGCGTCTGGGAGGTAAAAACAGATGTCCGTTGATTATTTAGCGAGCATAAACAATTTAGTAAAAGCGCATAAAAAGATCATCATCGGCTTGCTTGGCCTGATCATCTTAACCTGCCTGGTAGGACTAAAGTTTATTAAATACAATAATAATATCGAATTAATGTTGCCGGCAGACAGCCAGGTGCAGCAGTCGATGCGTTTTTTACGCGAATCTAACTTTTCAGATAAGCTGGTCATCTCCTTAAAACTTAACGACACAACACACTCCACAGATGACTTAATTTTAGCTACCGACAAACTGGTTGATTCCATTTCCGACACCTGTCGGACACCGACGCAAAACAAATCAGCGTCGGGTGCCTACTTAATCAAACAAGTGGCTGGTAGTATCTCTAGCGCTAACTTTATGCAGGAGATGATTTTTTTTTTACAGTATTCCCCGCAACTTTTAGGCCCTGAATCTCTAGCTAAACTTAAAACCCAAATTAACCCCCCGGGCATCAAGGAACGTTTAAGCTTTATCTACCGACAAAGCTTATCTCCGCAAAGTGCCTTGCTTATTCCTTTTTTACGCGCCGATCCACTTAATTTAAGTTCGAATCTCTTAAGCAACATTCAAAAGCTTTCTCAAGCCTCTGGTTATAATGTCTCGATTAACTCTGGCCATTTTATCAGCCAAGACGGCCAAGCGGCAATGATCATCGTCAAAACCTCCGTACTTTTAACCGAAGGGTTTGGCAGCCGTAAAATAGTTAATTACCTGCAAGAAAAATTACGCGCTCTGCCCAGCTATATCCATGCCGACATTATTGCCGGGCACATGCATACGGTAAAAAATGAAGAGATCATTAAGCAGGATATTCGGCTGACCTCAATTATTGCCGCTTTAGGATTTTTACTGTTATTTTTACTGATCTTCCGTGATTGGCGAGCAATGATTATTTTTATAATGCCCCTGGGAGCAGTGTTAGTCTCCACCGGGGTAGCTTTTATGATCTTTAAAAGCCTTTCTTATTTTGTCATCGGCTTAAGCACAGTGATCGCCGGTATTACCATTGACTATGGAATTTATGTTTATCTAGCCGTGCGTAAAATGGGCAACAGTGTCCAAACTTTAAGAAAAATTATCCGGCCGGTAATCTTTGGAGCACTCACCACGATCAGCGTTTTTGCCGTTTTTTTCTTCTCCAGTGTAAAAGGTTATCATCAATTGGCATTTTTCTCTAATTTTACGATTCTTATATGTCTAGGATTTGCGCTATTTATTCTGCCACACTTTATAAATGAAGAGACGGCTAAACCTAAACACTTAATCAATAAAAAACCTGCAGCGAGATTCAATCTAAACATTCCGGATCAGGTTTATTTGATCGCTTGGGCGATACTTATAATTGTTATGCTTGGTTTAGGCTGGCAAACAAAATTTAATAATGATATTACTCAGTTTGATGGAGCAGGAAGAGAGGTTGCCAAAAACGAGGCAGAGTTCCAACGTACCTGGGGCGCCAAAGAACCACCCGCGGTGTTGGTAGTTTCAGCTACCACGCTCCCGGAAGCTTACCAGCTTAATACGGCAGTATACACCGCCGCAACCGCCGCCATCGGTAAGGAAAATTTTAGCAGTTTTTCAATAATCTGGCCGGGCTTAGCTGAGCGTCAAGCAAATTTAGCGGCCTGGAATAAATTTTGGAGTTTTGAAAAGAAAAAAGAGTTTCAAGCGCTGCTGCTAGAGTATGGAAAACCTTATAATTTCTCTGAACAAGCCTTTGCGCCATTCATCCAACAGCTAGACACTCAAACTAGCCTAGAGCCGGAACCAAGCAACTTAGTTTTCTTTAATCAGTTAAAGGAACAATTTATACTAAAAAAAGATAGCGGCTATCAAATCCTTTCATTTTTTCCTGATCAAGATGAATATATTACCAAGTTATCCAAGATCAAAAACGCTTACCCGGGAACTTTTCTCGTTTCCCGGAAAAACTTTTCGCACCAGGTTTCTCGAGCACTCAGCCATGAATTTTTATGGTTAGCATTTTTAGCCATTTTTTTAACCGTGGGGCTAACTTTTATGTTATTAAAAAATTTACGGCTCACCAGCTTAGCGATGATCCCAGTAGCCAGCGCCTTAGCCTTAATTGTCGGGGTAACTCATCTTGCCGGGTTATCTTTAAATATTCCCAGCGTGATTGCCACAATGGTGGTAGTCGGGATAGTCAGTGACTACGGGATGTTTATGGTGTATTATTGTAAATATAAATACCAGACCGGAACAATTGCCGCGGTAACCTTGGCCGCCGTAACTACGCTGATTGGTGCAGGGGTGCTGATATTTGCTCAACATCCGGTATTATTCTCTATCGGAGTAACCTTAACCACCGGTGTTTTAGCCGGATACCTATCCAGCTTAATGATTATCCCGGCCGTTTATCGGCTGTGGAAGGATAATAAAGATGTCGAGATTTAAATTAATTATTTTATTAATGATCATTGCTTTTAACTCCGGTTGCCGATCGATACCGTTTAGGAGCATTGATTATATTGCTTTGGATAATCTTAATCCGGATACTCTGCGTCAGGAGTTCGCCAGTTCTTTAGCCCAAAAACTAGAGGTAATCAATAGCATTGTTTTTGAATATAAATGGCAAAGCTTTTGGGCTTTAGGCTACACTAAGCTTGATCTGGAAAATAATACTTTTCAAGTTTCCTGCATGAATCCGGTGGGAATAAAACTTTTTGAATTGACCGGTAACCGCAGCCAAATTAAATCCACTTTTGTTTTAAAGGAACTGCTGCAAAGAGGAGATCTGCCAACTGCAGTGGGAGAGGATATTCGCAGAATTTACTTTGATCTGCTGCCGAGTGCGCAGGCAAAAATTAGAAAAGAAAAATACAGAATTATTTTTATACAATCTAACGGAAGAGGTGTTCTGCAATACGTTTTTGCCGGAGCGCAACACTGGCTAATTGAGAAACATTATTTTGAAAAAAATCATAAACTTTGGAGCGTTTTCTATTATAATTATCTAGTGCATCAGGGCAAGCTATATCCGGCAGAATTAATCCTCAAGCATCATCGCTTTGGATATAATCTAGTGATCCGTTTAAAAGAGGTACGCTAAATGAGCAAGTTAAGACAAGAAATTAAAGCAAGCATGCAAGCACTCGAGCAACTGAGCGATCTTAAAACCTGCGCGCGTTTTATCTTTACAAAAAAATTTATTGGTTTTAAGGGACATTTTCCTGCCAGACCAATCTTGCCCGGAGTTTGCAAAATCCAAGCCGCATTGCTGATGCTGGAGGAACGTAAACACAAACAGATCCGGCTTGTCGAAATTATCCTAGCAAAATTTTTTGCTCCGGCAACCTTTAACCAGGAGTTAATTTTTAATCTTGAAGAACATCCCAAGAACAACTCAGAATCAACGATTAATGTTAAAATAAACTGCGCGGAACAAAAGATTGCAGAATTACAATTAAAAGTTAATATTTTAGCTTAAGCAAAGGAATAATTCACCATGCGAGAAAAAAAAGAATATTTTGAAAAATTAGTCAGCGACCCTAAGCCTTTATCCTTTATGATGAAAAGAAGAGTAAGTTTTAATGAAGTGGATGTAATGGGCATTGTTTGGTATGGCCGCTACGCGATTTATTTTGAAGAAGCACAAAGAGAGCTAAATAGACGATGTGGATTGACTTATCAGGATTACTTTTCGATGGACTTAGCCGCACCGATTGTGGCTTTTCATATTGATTATCAACAGCCACTATATTTAGATGAAGAGTTCACCGTCAAAGCTTCTTTTGTTTGGAGTGACGGCGCCAAAATTAATATTGAATATGAAATTATAAAAAATGACGGAAGCATCGCGACGCGTGGCTATACCATTCAAGTATTAGTAGAAGCTAAAACAAAACAAACTTGTCTGATTACCCCGGAATTAATCCAACGTTTGCGGCAACGCTGGCAAAACGGGGAATTTAAATGTCTAGAATAAGAGCAGTGATCACCAACTACGATTTAATCACTGCATACGGAAGAGGCATTCAACCGCTCTGGGAAGGAATCTTAGCAAACAAAAGCCGTGTAAAAAAATTAGACCGTTTTCCCACTTGCGCTTGTCTTTGCCATCAGGCGGCGACCGTTAAAGAATTAAACGTACAAAAACAAGATTCCCTGGTTATACAAATGCTAAAAATCATTTTCCTTAAACATCTAAACATTATACCTGGGGATGCTCAATTGATTCTAGCGACTACAGTGGGAGAGATTGATCTGTTGGAGAAATCGGTAATCAAAAAAACTAGTTGTTCTAAGCAAAGCAACTTAACTTGTCTTTTAAAAAAAATTAAAACTCTAACTAGAATAAAAAAAGAAGGGGTGCTTATTTCTTGCGCTTGCGCTTCATCGAGCACGGCAATTGCGGAGGCAGCCAGAATTATTGAAAGCGGACAAAGCGATTGCTGCTTAGTGGTCGCCGCGGATGCGGTAAGTGAGTTCGTTTTTAGCGGTTTTTCGGCATTAATGGCACTCGACCAAGACCGGGCCCGGCCATTCGACAAAAATCGTCGCGGCTTATCTTTAGGAGAAGCGGCCGGTTTTATTCTGCTGATGAGCCAAACCCGGGCAAAAAAAGAAAAAAGGACCGCCTTAGCCCAAGTTGCCGGATGGGGATTAAGCTGCGACGCCAATCACATGACCGGACCAGCACGTAACGGGGAAGGCTTAACTTACGCCATCAGTTGCGCATTGAAAAAAGCAAAGATATCCGGCAGTCAAATCGGTGCAATATCCGGACACGGTACCGGCACACTTTACAATGATGCCATGGAATTAATTGCTTTCAGAAATATATTTAAAGATAAGACTATTCCACTATATTCAATAAAAGGAGGCACTGGGCACACTTTAGGTGCCGCCGGATTAATTGAAACCATCCTGGCTTTAAAGGTACAACAGGAATTAATTGTTCCACCCACCGTGGGATTGAAAGATATCGATCCACAAGCCACTGGTTGGGTTAGTTGCTCAGCAAAGAAACTAAAACAACCCACAGTGATGATAAATAATTGCGGATTCGGCGGAATAAACGCCGCCCTAATATTAAAAAAACTTAACTAAGGGAGATAAAAATGATAAAAATTATTAAAGGATCCCTGCTGATCATCATCATGTTTATACTCACCGGATGTGCCACCAATCGCGGGTATCTGAACATTACCGTACCACAAGAAACTATTTCACAACAAAACGGAATGCAAGTTTATATCCGCAGCATTCAGGATAATCGCGAGTTTCAAATTAAACCCTCCAGCCCGGATATTCCGTCATATGGCTCAAAAAAAGATCAAGCAGAACAAACCATGAAAAACCGGACGATTGCCAGAAAACGCAATGGTTACGGAAAAGCCATGGGTAATATCTTTTTAGATGAAAACCAAAGCGTACAAACCGTAGTCTATGAAGCCGTTAAAAATTCTCTTTACGGATTAGGCTATGAGGTTACCGACTCCAAAGACTCAGCAAAAAAAGACGCTATTTTAATGGATATCTCGATCGATAAATTCTGGAGCTGGATAAATATGGGTGTTTGGACACTACGGATTGATACAGTTATAAAAACAACCATCTCCATCGTCACTCCGGCTAAAACATTTATTATTGAAACTTACGTAAAAAATCCCTGCCAGGTAGGCAATACCGCTAACTGGAAGAAATCCATCAGGATCGCCATTAATAATTATATGTCAAGTATTAAAGATAAACTAAAATGCTTGCCTAACGGTTGCTAAAATTTTCATGATCAAAGGAACAGGCTGGATTACTAAAAATAAATACGGTTGCCAAAAAAGACAATTAGAGCAGAAATACTCTGATTTAAAATCTTTGTATTCTAAACTACAACCAGAAATATTCAGGTATCCGGTAGCCAACTTTTTTCGTTTTGATAAACTTTCTAAGTTAACCGTAATCAGCATTGCTCTGGCTTTATATGACGCAAAAATAACTTATGCTCAAGGCAAAAAACAAAAAATAAGCATCTTAGGCACAAACTCAAATGGCGCCTTGGAAGCCAACTTAGCTTATTTTAATGATTACATCTCAAACGGAAGGACTCTGGCGCGGGGAAATCTTTTTATCTATACCTTGCCCTCTAGTCCCTTAGCCGAAGCGGCGATACATTTCGGATTAACCGGCAGACTGCAATACCTGGGATTTACAAAAAATATTGAAAGTGAAGCTCTAAAATACGCTTTAAACATACTAAAAACTAAAGATTCTGAAACCATACTTTTAGTTAACGCCAACACTCAAACAGCAAATTGCTTAGTGCTACAAAAATAAAATGAAAATAAAACTTATTTATCCTAAATGGCCAAAATTAAAAAATCAACCGGAGTTTAATCTGCCTCCGCATGGGCCGATTTGTTTTGCCGCCACCATTCCTAAAGAAATTCAATTATCTTTTTGCGATGAAAACGTCGAGGTACTAGATTTTAATGAAGAGGCGGATCTGATCTGCCTATCGGTGATGCTCACCTGCCAGATGCCGCGGGCCTGGGAGATTGCCGATCGATACCGGCAAAGCGGCAAAAAAGTAATCTTTGGCGGAATTGCCACTATGCTCCACCATGAAGAAACCTTAGCGCATGCCGATAGTGTATTTTTAGGCGAGGCAGAAGGCAGAATGGAAGAGGTCATTAATGATTTTAAAAACGGTAATTTAAAAAAAGTTTATAACTATTTAAATAACTTTCCAGATACCAATTTAATCGGCACTGCAAGAAGAGAGATTTTGAACCGGCCGCTCTATAATTTCCGCGGGGTGCAGATGGTCGATTTAGTACATGCTTCACGCGGCTGCCGCTTTAACTGTTTTCCCTGCTGCACTCCATATCTGGGAGGATGTAAATTCCGCCCGCGACCGATTAACTTAGTCGTAAAAGAATTAGCCAGCATTCAAAATAATCGATTATTTATTGTCGATAATTCACTGGCTCAAAATGATGCTTGGGAAAAAGAATTATTTAAAGCAATTGCGCCTTTAAAGAAAAAATGGGTCTCACATCCGATTAAAGACACCGATGAAATATTAGATCTGGCCGCCAAGGCCGGATGCTGGTATGTCTATCAAGCAGTAGTGGATACTTCTGAGCATATCCGCACCAAGGTTAAACGCCTACAAGACCGAGGAATCGGAGTAGAAGGAACAATCATCTTAGGTATGGATAATCATGACGAAGATTATATCAAGCGCTTAGTAGATTTTCTCTTAGATATAAAATTAGACTTGGCCGAGTTCACTATTCTTACCCCTTTTGCACATACCCCGATCAGAGCTCAATTTGAAAAAGAAGGGCGCATTCTACATAATCATTGGATTAATTATACCGGGGGCGAGGTAGTATTCAAACCTGCCAAAATGAGCCCTGATACTTTGCAAAAAATGTATGAATATGCCTGGAACACATTTTACGCCGGGTTTGGTAAAGAAGTCAAAATGGCCAAGCTTTATCTTAAGGTAATTGAAAAAGAAAAACTCGATGGAACATACTCCGGTCCACCGCTTCGAGACCGATCAAAGTGGGGAAAAAAACAATCATGAAAGTTTTTTTAATCTCCTCAAATATCGCCTCCACCCCATATTCAGTTTATCCGCTCGGCTTAAGTATGATCGCCGCCAGCCTGAAAAATGCCGGGCATGAGATTAAACAGTTTGATTTTTTGGCCTCCGGACGCTCGATAGAGGTATTAACCGAGACGATCAAAGAATTCCAACCAGAGATTATCGGTATATCTATTCGCAATATCGATAACGTTAATTTATTAAACGAACAGCGCTATATTGACACCGTGAAAAATATTGTTCAAGAAATTAAAAAAGCTAGCTTGGCAAAAATAGTTTTAGGCGGCTCAGGCTTCTCGATCATGCCCCAAACAATTCTTAATTCCGTAGGCGCAGACTATGGAATCATGGGAGAGGGAGAGGGCTTAGTGGTTGATTTCATTAATCAAGCCGCTAAAGGAATATATCCCATCGATAAAATTATCCGCTCTGCACCTAAATTATGCCTAAACCAGATACCCTCCGCCTACTATGACCCTGAAATCATGCAATTCTATCTTAAAAGCGGCAATGTCGCTAGCCTCCAAACTAAACGCGGCTGTACACATAAATGTGTATACTGTTCTTATCCAATCTTAGAAGGCGTAAACATCCGTGTTCGCGATACCCAGGCAGTCGTCGATGACATCCAAAATTTAATCAATAACTTTGGCGCAAAATATATCTTCTTTACCGACTCCGTATTTAATGATGATGCTGGCCATTACCTGGACATCCTTACGGAAATGAAAAAACGTAAAATTAATATCCCCTGGACCGCTTTTTTTAAACCCGGCGGAATTGATGATGTAGCCCTAGCCTTAATGCAAGAAACCGGTTTAAAGGCCGCCGAAATCGGCGCGGATGCCTGTAGCGATACAACTTTAAAAAAACTTGGTAAATCTTTCTTATTTAAAGAGATAATCGAATGCAACGCATTGTTTGCTAAATATCAGATCGCTACCGCACATTATTTTATGTTCGGCTGCCCCGGAGAAACCCCGGAAACAGTAATCGAAGGTATCCATAATATTAAAGGATTGGAAAAAACCGCGTCTTTTATTTTTATGGGAATACGTATCTTGCCGGGCACTCCTTTAGCGCAGTTAGCCATTAGCGAAGGATTGATTAAACCCGAACAGGATCTACTCGAACCGGTTTATTATACTGCTCCGGGATTAGATCGGAAGTGGCTGGAGGAGACCCTGACCGAAGGTTTTAAAGGAATACGTAATTGCGTTTTCCCTCCGGACGCTTTAGATAACAGCTTAGCATTTCTGCACAAGTTAGGTTACTCCGGATCACTCTGGGAGATGCTTATCCCGGGAAATGCCAAACGCAACCGCAAAAAACTAAATGTCGAAAAATAATCTCCAAAATTCAGATATCTGGTGCGTGATTCCCACCTTTAATAACAAAAACACCATTGAAGAAGTAGCTTTAGGTTGCCACCAGCACCTTGAACATGTGCTGGTGGTTGATGATGGCTCTAGCGATACCGATATCCAAACGCTTTTTTGTCATACGGATATTAAAGTTTTAAAACATGCTAAAAATCTCGGCAAGGGCCAAGCGCTGCGCAGCGCATTAAATTTCATCCAAAAACAGGGGGGCAAATTTATGCTTTCCATCGATGCCGATGGCCAGCATTATCCCGAGGATATCGATAAATTCATCGCTATATTAAAAACTGATCAAAGTTCCATAATTATCGGCTGCCGAGACTTCACCCAAAAGAATATTCCCGGGAAAAGTCAATTTGGCCGGGCATTTTCAAACTTTTGGTTACGCCTAGAAACCGGCGCCGTCATTACTGATTCCCAAAGCGGATTCCGTTGTTATCCGATAGATTATATTTCGAAAATTAAAACCAGCGGAAATTATTATGATTTTGAAACAGAAATTTTAACCCGCGCTGTCTGGGCGGGAATGAAATTAACAGAAGTGCCGATTAAGGTGTTTTATCCACCGGCAAATTTACGCGTAAGCAGTTTTCATCCTTTGGTGGATAATCTACGCATTAGCTTAATGCACATACGCTTGCTCGGCCGCCGGCTTTTGCCCATTCCTTACCCAAAAGTTATCCATTTAGAAAAGACAAAGATCTCCATGAACATCTTACTGCACCCAGTAAAATTAATTAAAATGCTACTCCAAGAGAATGCTTCACCACTAGGGTTGGCTATTTCGGCCGGTGTGGGTATTTTTTTAGGGGTATTACCCCTGGTCTCAGTGCATATTTTGGCGGTAATCTATATCACCAGCCGTCTACATTTAAATAAAATCATGGCTTTAAGTGTGCAGAATTTATGTATGCCGCCTTTTGTCCCGGTGGCCTGCATCGAACTGGGCCATTTTATACTTTATGGAAAATGGCTTACGGATATCTCCTTAAAAGCTGTGTTTGGCAGTATCCCGGAAAGAATTTGGGATTGGTTTATCGGCTCCTTAATTCTTGCTCCGATCTTGGCCATGGTGACCATGATCATCGTATATCTTAGCGCCCGAGCCATACAAAAAAGAATGCTTAAGCATGCAGAAATCTCCTGAACCAATCAAAATAAAAACCAAGAGAAGAGGCAACCAGCTAGGTTTCTGGTTTTTTAAAGTTTTTTTAAAATTCTTCGGCCTACCCGGAGCCTACGGCTTATTATATTTTGTTTGTTTGCATTATTTACTTTTTGATCGCTCTGCGGTAGTCAACGCATTAAGTTATATTCAAAGAAGATTTCCGGAGGATAATTTCTTTAATAGCAGGCTTAAGGTTTATCGTTTATTTATCAGCCAGGGCAAACAATTAATTGACCGGGCAGCCATACTCTCCGATAAAAACTTATTTGATATCCAGCTAAAGGGTTACGAGCAACTCAAACATTTATTAGAGAACAAAGATTCAGGGTTCGTGCTTTTAACTGCGCATTTGGGTAATTGGCAGATCGCCTTAACCACTTTAAAAAAAATGACTAAACCGGTATATTTAATTATGCGCCCGGAAGACAACGCCGCGGTAAAAGATTCATTAAATATCGACGCACAGGATAGTTTTATCAAAAATATCTCTCCGGAAGGATATTTAGGAGGAGTAGTCGAAGCAATGGGAGTATTAAAAGAGGGAAATATTGTTTCCATTATGGGCGATCGTAAATACGGCTTTGAGGCTCTGGAGATTTCATTCTTAAAAAACAAGGCCTATTTTCCTTTTGGGGCTTTTAGTCTGGCCGCCAGCAGTAATTGTCCGGTAGTGATATTATTATCTGCTAAATTACCCGATAATAAATATATTGTAGATGTTTCACATATTCTATATCCGCGCTATAATAGTAATCAGGACAAGCGCCAACAACTTAAAACTTACGTCCAAGAGTTCGCCGACATTCTAGATGAATATGTTGAAAAATATCCGTACCAATGTTTTTTATTTCATGATGTCTGGAATAAGGATTAATATTTTTATATAAACAACAGGAGGCATAAATGAGCGAGAATAAAGAGCAGGAGCTAAGAGTAATCCGCAAAAAATTAAAAGAACAACTAGTCAGCCACCTTTCATTGGAAGATGTTGTTCCGGAAAAAATTAAGGACGATGAAATTCTCTTTGGCGAGGGGTTAGGATTAGACTCATTGGACGCAGTGGAAATTGTAGTTTTGCTACAGCGTAATTTCGGAGTGGAAGTAAAAGACATGGCGCAAGGAAAGAAGATATTTTATTCTATCGACACACTGGCTAATTATATCTACGAAAACCAAAAAAAATAAATTATCTCTATGTCTTTAACTGATATTGCCATCACTGGCTTAGGCGCAATATCCGCCAGCGGAAAGAATATTCCAGAAACGTTACTTAGCTTTTCCTCGGGCAAACGCAATGGCGGCCCGGTAACTTTTTTTAAAACCGACCTTTTATATCCAGTTTTCCAAATCCAAAATTTTAACCCACCAAAATCTGATACGATGCGCTCTTTAAACCTCGCCATTGCTGCGGCTAGCGAAGCAATTACCGATGCCGGACTAATTAATGGCTTTGGTAATTTACGCGTGGGCATTTGTTTAGGCACCACGGTAGCTAGTCAACTTAACGACACAGATTTCTACCAACAATACCGTACTTATGGCCAGGCCCCGATGAATTCGGTAGAACGTTTTTTAAAGAGCAATTTAGCACAAGCGCTGGGAGAGTTCTTAAAAATACGCCCACGCTTTTGCACCACGATTGTGAATGCCTGCTCTTCCGGTACCGATGCCATTGGCGTAGGCTTAAGTTGGCTACGTAACGATTATTGCGATTTGGTGATTGCCGGAGGCGCAGATGAATTAAATCGCGTTCCCCTGGATGGCTTTGGAGCGTTAAGTGTAGTCAGTAAATCTTTATGCACGCCGTTTGACCGCAACCGCACAGGTTTAAATCTTGGAGAGGGGGCCGGGATTATTGTCCTTGAAAAATCCACCCTTGCCCGTGATCGGGGAAAAAATCCCAAGCTATTTCTTAATGGTTACGGCTTAGCTGCGGATGCTTACCATTTAACTGCTCCCCGCCCGGATGGTAGTGGTTTAGAGCAAGCTCTCGTGCAAGCTTTTAAAGAAGCGGGTATATCTCCTAAAGATGTTGCATTCGTAAATGCCCATGGCACGGCGACCAAAGATAACGATTTAGTGGAAGGTAAAGTTTTAGCCAGGGTATTTGGCCCGGAAATTAAATTTATTTCCACCAAAGGTTTCACCGGCCACACCTTGGGCGCAGCAGGAGGACTAGAGGCAGTATTTAGTTGTTTAGGATTACGCGACGGCTGGATCCCGGCTAGTGCGGGTTTTTTAAATTTTGATCCAGAGATCGGCATTGCTCCGGTTAACCAAAAAACAGAAATAAACGGTAATTATGCGGTATCTACATCACTGGCTTTTGGCGGAAACAATTCTGCGTTAATAATTTCAAAACACCCGGCGCTTATTTGAATTGCGCCGGTGTTGTTTAGGTAAACAAGGAATTAAAATGTATATTGCCGGAATGGGAATAGTTTTTAATCGTGGACGCGGATTGGCGAATTTAGAAAAAGCCTTAATCGAAGGTTGGGTGATGCCAGAAGTAGCTTATCGAGTACCCGCTGAGGCAATCACCGATAAGCAAGTGCTCAAAGAAGCGCGACGCGCGGATACTTTCACCAAAATGGCGACTCTAGCCGCTTTTGATGCCTTAATCGATAGCGGCATTCCTGAAAACAGTAAACAGAAACTAGGAATTATTTTGGCGACGGCCTTTGGCCCACATGTCACCACTTTTAATTTTTTAGATGATATCTTAACTTACGGAGATAGCGGAGTTTCACCAACCCTATTTTCGCACTCCGTACATAATGCCGCGACTTCCTATATCGCTTTAAATCTACAAACGCGCGGACCCACGCTGACCATGACGCAGTTTGCCGATTCCTTTCACCAAGCGCTCATTTTAGCGGAATCTTGGCTCCAAGAAAAAAGATGCGATTATATTTTAGTCGGCAGTGTTGATCAGGTCGGCAAAGTAATGGAATATATCTGTAACCAAAAATTAAAGGTTGCTTTAGACGGAAAAATAAAACCCTTTAATTTCTCGAAAACACCCGAGTGCGTTCCCGGGGAGGGGGCCGCCTTTTTTTTAGTGACCAACAATTTAAAGTATAATAAGTATTGCGCAATCTCCGCTTTACCACAAAACAACCAAAAAGAAGCCGACCTCTGTATCTTAGATAGCGATGGAATGTGTGGAAATGAAGAGCTTTACCAAAAAATAAGCAATACCCGGCTAACTTCCTATGCGCCGATTTTTGGCAGCCTACTAACTTTAAGTAGCTTTAGCTGCCTGGCGGCAGCAATCATCCTTAAAAATCAAAAACTCTATGCCTCGCCCATAAAAGATAATCCACATAACTTAAATATTCTAACTAAAAACGAAACTTTTTTAATTCACAAGATCAATTGTTTAAGGTATAATTGTTACCAAGAAGGCTTAGTCATCCAATTACAAAAGGGGGATGCATGAAAATAGTAACAAAACTTTTTATCACAATCTATCTTTTATTTTTTGTTAGCACTTTCGCTTACGCGGCTAGCCCGACAACCCAAGACTATTATACTAAAGTAAATATCTGGTACGAAAATCCCCAAAAGATTCTTTCCACTAACTACCATCGCGGTGCGATTATTCCTTTTGGGACTAAAGTAAACATTACCAGCCAAAGCAAAGATAAAATCAATTTTACCGCTCTTGATCAGCCAGGAATAACTTTTATTTTAGTAAATGTTCCCCGCCACAGCTTAGTTAGCGCAACCGAGCTATTTAAACAGTATTTTACTCAAACTGATCCTAAAGTCAGAGATTCCGAATTTAATAAATTTAACGCTAAAGAGAAAGAAAACATTGAAAACGGAACCCTCACTGAGGGAATGAGCAAAGAAGCCGTGATTGTCGCCTATGGGTATCCACCAAAACATCGGACTCCGGTATTAACCAGTAATTTGTGGACCTATTGGGATGCTAAGATTTTAAAAAAATTAATCACCTTCAAAAATAATTCAATAACCAAGATCGAGGAAGTAAAAGAAGAATACGAAGGTCGTCCCACTTGGCATTATTATGTTCCCTAAAAACGAGAAGGAAATTAACTTAAGGAGGAAAGCTTAATGAACAAAAGTGAAAGCTTAATCAATGACCTAGGAATGCGCATCGTAAAACTCTGCATTATTCTAGGGGTAATGTTTCTTTTTAGATTTCTCATCTCTAAAATTACCGTTTTTGATGAGACGCGATTTTTTAGTACCGGGCTAACCGTATTAGATGTAACCATCGGAGCGGCCAATGCCGTAATTTTAGTATTTCTTCTAAAATTCGGGCTATATTTAGATCGCCACTATGAGGTAGTTAAGTTCCCCAAGGCCATGGCGATTGCTAAATGGGTGGTCATCTTAAGCACCTCGATCATTACCTACCAGATATTCTATCATATGGCTAAGCATCTGTTCAGACGCCATGATATCGAGATCTACAATATCAGCTTTTTATGCATCAGCTTATTACTACTGGTCAGGCTAGGTGTTTTAATTTTTTCAAATATGGAAAATATTACCGATTTATTCGTCGGTAAAATAAAAATGGTTTTAAAAGAGCCAGTGCTGGATGATTCCGTGGTCGAAGAAGTAACGCCAAAATGTTCCGGGTGCGGAAGAGAAGCAGAAAAAGATACCGCGTTTTGCCCAAAATGTGGAACTAAGATTGTTTAAATAGATGGTTTTAGATACAAAACAGGTCCAAGAAAAACTGATCAACCAGATAGCCAGTATTTTATCTGTAGATAATAAAAAAATAAAACCAGAAGTTCCCTTGCACACTCTCGGAGTAGATTCCTTGAGTTTCGTGGAGCTTCTGGTTTTTATTGAGAAGGAGTTTAAAATTAAGCTCATGGATTCTGGATTACAGGCTGAAGATTTTAAAACTGTTTCTTCACTCGCCAGGCGCATCAGTAAACAATAAGCATGAAACGATATTTAACCGGCATTGACTGGATAGTAAACGCCATCGATTATACCGGTAAAGCCCAATCCGGAATTGGCAATCACTCCGAAATTATTCTAGAGCTAAAAAATACCCCTGATCATTTAGCATTAACCGAAACCTTAAATAACTTTATCCGAAAATTTCCCTGCCTGAATGGCTTTCCTAGTCGCGCCATAAACCTTTGCCCTTACTGGAAGGTTCCGGTAAAAAACAAAATGCTGCCTATGCGCGTGCAGAAGATTAAACTTAAATCTGATACGGAATATCTATTGCCGATGGCCGGGCAAGTCAACACCGCGTTTGGTAATAAAAGAGAGCACCTAACTTTTGCTTTAATCGAAACCGACAAAAAAACTTTTCTCTCCATGGCCTTTGACCACCGCCTCTTAGACGCTAAAGGCGCAGAGGCTTTCTTGTATCTTTTTCAGCAACACGATCAGGATATTTTAACCCCCCTAAAGCATTCCTTTAGTCATCCGTCAAATCTAAACCGCTGGACGGAAAAGCTTTTAGCCGGCCGCCAAATTAATCGTTTTCTATTAAACTTCTCTAAGGAACCTCCTAAAATATTGCCTATTGACATGCAAAATGAACCCTGCAGGTTCAAAGTTATCCATTTAGATACGCTGCAATCAGAACGACTCAGAGATATCGCTTATGCGCGCGCCGGCTATCTTATGTTTATGCCTTATGCCTTAGCCAGATGCATACAAATTATGCACAAAATTTTTCAAGAAAAGAATATTCCCGGCCAAACTTATCTTATCCCTGTACCCATTGATACCCGTAACAAAGAAGAGTCGCAAAAAGAAATATTTTTTAATCACTTTTCATTTTTTCTTTTTAAAATTAATGCGCATAAAGTTGATGACCTATCCGGACTAGTCAATGAAATCAAAGAACAAATGTACGCACAGGTACAAAGCAAGATACCCCAAGCCATAATTAAGGCCAGCTTTCTTATGCGCATTGCCGGATTACCCTTAACCAATTTCTTTTTGAAGCTAATGAGTAAGAAGCATTTTGCGTCTTTTTCTTTTTCGTACTTAAACAATGCCAACCAGCCGGATAAATTTATGCAAGAACCACTACTAAATATTTTCCATCTACCCAGGACGCCTAAGCCACCGGGAGCGGGCATATATTTTAATCAGTTTGAAGATAAAATAAATATTACCTTGTCATATTTTGACGACCTGCTAAATGAGCGCCAGGTAGATCAAATAATTAAAGAGTTAAGAGGGCTAGGCAATGAAAACTAAGCAACTAACTGCCGATGTGTTGGTCGTGGGGGCAGGGATCTCCGGAGTAGCAGCAGCGATTTCAGCGAGCCGTTGTCAGGCCAACACTATCCTGATTGAAAAAAACAGTTCCTTCGGCGGCATTGTACAAGATTGCCAGCATAATTATCTCTGTGGATTATCCGCAAAAAATACCGGAATTACTCAAGAGATAATTTGCGCCCTAAAAAAACTCAGTTCTAAAAACAGATTTACGCGCCTAGGTAGGCTCTTAGTTTTTTCTTTTAGACCTAAAGACTTGCGCACCGTTCTGCGCAAATTATTACAAAAAGAAAAAAATTTAAAAATCTTTTATAATCATCGACTGACTAAAGTTAAACGAAAAGATAACCTGATTGTTTCTTTAGAAACCTCTACTGGATCGCTTAATTTTAAACCAAAGGTCGTCATCGACGCCAGCGGAGAAGGGGAGGTCATTAAATTAAGCGGAGCAAAATATCAGTCTACTCCTTTAATCAAGCAGCCATTAGCTGGATTTACTTTCGAAATTCGCCCAATAATTGATCAGTCAAATTTATTAACCATAAAAGTTCCTTATTATTTATCAGTGGCCGTAAAACAAAAAAAAATTCCCGCATATTTTAAATTTACTAATTTTGTTTATAGCCATTACAAGAATACCGGAATAATCAAATTGAGCCTTCCCGCAGAATATGCCACTAAACAAACTACAAATACTAAAAAGATCGCCACTTTTATCCACACCTATTTGCGCAATGTACTATCGGAATTTAAAAAATCCAGAATTATTTGGGTGGCTAAAAACATCCACGCACGTGAGGGGCTACATCTGGATGGAAAGCATCTGCTCACCAGAGGAGAGGTTTTAAGCGCTAAAAAATTTCCTGATGCCATTGCTAAAGGCTACTGGCCAATTGAGTTTTGGCATCCTAAATATGGCCAAAAGATTAAATATCTAAAAACAAATAAATTTTACCAGATCCCTTTAAGGTCACTTTACTCTAAAAACATTACTAATCTTCTGGCTACCGGTAAATGCATTTCCGCAACATCCGAGGCTTTAGCTTCTAGCCGAGTATCCGGGACCTGTATTTATTTAGGAGAGGCAGCTGGAAGGGCGGCCGCCCAATGAAAATTCTCTTAATTAATCCTCCCGGATCAAATTGGATAGAGGGAAGTGCGGATTATAGCAATGTCGCCATTTCCATGGCACCCATCGGTATTTTATCAATTGCCGCCTATCTTTTAGAAGCCGGACACCAAGTCAATGTTTACGATAGCCAAGGCTTAAATGATAAACATAATCGCACAAAGATTACCAACGACCTGAGCACTTTTAATCCGGAGATTGTTGGCTTTACGGCGGTAACCTCCAGCTTTATGAATGCTTATGCTTTAGCCGAAGAAATTAAATTCCAATCTCCGCAGATAAAAATAGTCTTTGGCGGAGTGCATGTCTCGGCCTTACGCGGAAAAATTTTGGAAAAGTTTAGCGCCATTGATTATCTGGTAACCGGAGAAGGAGAGAAGGCAATGGCCGACTTAGCCGCCGGGGCTAAACCCCAATCAATCCAAGGATTAGTTTTTCGCGATGGCCAAAGGATACAAGAGAATGCCTTACGTACGGATTTATGCAACTTAGACACCCTACCGTTTCCCGCTTACCAAACCCTAGAAGGTTTTCCCAAGCGCTTTAGAGGAGCACTATTTAATTATCCTAAATCTCCCGTAGCCACGATCATCTCTAGCCGCGGCTGCGTCTATCAATGCTCCTACTGCGACCGATCGGTATACCGACAAAGCTTCCGCTTTAACTCTGCCCAGTATCTTTATAACCAAATGCGTTTTCTTAATAATAATTTTGGCGTCAAACATATTTTTTTCTACGACGACCTTTTTACTTACAACCGGGAACGCATTATAGAATTATGCCGACTTTTAAAAGATAAACCCCTAAAAATGACCTTTAATTGCGCTGCGCACATTGCACATCTAGACGATGAATTACTTAAACTATTAAAATCCTCAGGATGCTGGATGATCAGCGTAGGCATAGAATCCGGTTCCCCCGAAATCCTCGCCAGACATAAAACTAAGGTTAATCTTACGTTAATGAAATCCACGGTAAAAAAAATTCAAAAAGCCGGACTGCGCGCAAAAGGACTTTTTATCATGGGGCTGCCCGGAGAAACTGAAAGCACCATCCGCACCACTGCTCATTTTGTAAATTCTTTAAAGCTTGATGATCTGAATATAACTAAATTTACCCCATTCCCCGGATCACCAATCTATCAAAATATTCTGACAGAGGGCACTTTTGTTGAGAAGTGGAATTTAATGAACTGCCTGAATTTTGTATTTATTCCTAAGGGAATTAAATCCAAGGAGCAGCTGAATAATCTATATAGTCAATTTATTAAAGATTTTTATACCGGAAGAAATTGGATTAGCAAGTTTGGTTTGCTTTGTTTTAATTCACCACATAGCCTATACCGACTGATGATTAATCTGGGAGTTTTCTTAAAGATTAAGAACGATTTTCAACCAAAAACTAACCATGCGCATACTCTTAGTTAAGCCCCATGCTCAGCTGTTGGTACCGATCAGGCTCCAAGAAGGGTTTTTGCACCTTGAACCCTTAGAACTAGAGATTGTCGCCGGGGGACTAGAGCCGGAAGAAGAGATTAAAATTTTAGATTTGGGTCTAGAGAAAAATCGCAACCAGTACATGTTCTTTGAAAAGACTCTCAATCTTTGGCAACCCGATTTGGTCGGGTTTACCGGCTACAGCAGCAATCTTTCCACCATTAAACAATTAGCCATCATTACCAAATCTCTTAACCCCAAGATAATTACGGTAGTCGGGGGAATCCACGCCACTCTTTTACCGAATGATTTTGCCGTTCCGGAAATTGATCTAATTGTGCGCGGTGAGGGAGGATTAGTTTTAAGAGAAATTATCCGACGCTTTAAGAACCAAGAACCTTTGTTTTATGAGAACCTCGCGCTTTCTACAAAAGATCCGGAGTTTAAAATTAAAGCCGCCTTAGAACCACCAGAATATCCGCAAATCGACAAGATTCCCTCACCGCGCAGAGAGCTAGTTGATCGCTCGCGCTATTTCTGCGTCTGGAGTTCTAGCGATACTGATAGACTTTCAACACTCTTTCCGCAAGTAGCCAGCTTACGCACATCAATCGGTTGCGCATTTTCCTGTTCTTTTTGCGTTATTCATCATTTAATGCACCGTAAATATTTAGAACGTAAACCATTAGATGTGGTAAATGAAATCGAAAATCTAAAGGAAAACCATATTTATTTTGTGGATGACGAAATGTTTTTAAACAGCCAACGCTGCCAAGAGATTGCAGAATTATTACTTAAACGGGGAATAAAAAAGAAATACAGCAGCTGGGCCAGAAGCGACACGATTGTAAAACATCCGGAAACTTTTAAACTTTGGAAAGAAGCAGGCTTATCCACGCTTTTTGTCGGGTTAGAAAGTATGGATGAGGCTAAGCTAATAGAATATAAAAAACGCTTACCCGTAGAAACTAATCGCCAGGCAATCGCTATTCTTAAGGAGCTGGGGATTACTTTACACGCGGCTTTCATCGTGCATCCGGATTTTAGTGAAGAGGACTTTGGGCGTTTAGAGAAGGAAACTCTACGGCTTTGTCCGGCAGAGGTAACTTTTACCGTTTTGTCACCATCACCGGGAACTTCCTTTTGGCAAGAAAACAAAGATAAATTTATCTGCGATCCATATTATTACTATGACTGCATGCATACCATCTTACCCACACGCCTGCCTTTAAAAAAATTTTATGCTTACTTTAGCCATTTAACTGAGCTAGCCTTACGCGCTAATCCTTTACGCGTAAATAAGATAAAGGTGCCATTTTGGGACTTTGTCCGCGCCATTGTCCGGGGAACAAAATACATTATTGCCTTACGCTTAATTTATCGAGATTATTTACCTAAAAATAAAAAATGAATATCGTCCAGATTATTGCCAAAGAGAATAAAAATCACCTGCACCGCAACGCGATAATTGATCAAGGAAAAATTATCACTTACGCTCAATTATGGGAGGCAGTAGAAAAAGCCAGTAAAGAACTAACCCGGTTAGAAATACGTAGATTCAACCGTGTGGCACTGCTTTGTCAAGATAGCGCTGATTACATAGTGATGAGCTTGGCAGTGCTTAAACTTTATGCAGTGATCGTCCCGGTGCCATTTGGATCTACAGATGATGAAATTAACAGTTTGCTTAAAAATATAAAAATTAATTTTCTGGTCTTTCAAAAGAACAGTTATTCACAAAAGAATGCTCAAGCAATTAACAATGAACTTCTAATAATTAAATTAGCAACAACCGGAAGACTGAATAATAATTTTTACAAGATCAACCCGGCGTTTATTCGCTTTTCAAGCGGGACTACCGGGACAAATAAAGGAGTAGTGCTGTCGCATAAATCTATTCTAGAGAGAACAACCGCAGCAAATAAAGGCTTGCAAATTAAACCCGGCGAACAAATTATCTGGGTGCTCTCAATGAGTTTCCATTTTGTCGTTACCATACTTTTATTTTTGCGTCGCAGCTCTACGATCATCATCAGTAGCCGAAATTTCCCTCAAGACCTATTGGCTAATTTAAACCGTTACCCGGCAACTTTTATCTACGCCTCGCCACTACACTATCATTTACTAACCAGTTTAAATATCCCTAAAAAATCACTCGCTTGTGTGCGCCTGGCCGTTTCCACAGCAATCAAGTTGCCCGAAACAATTGCTAAAAAATTTCAACAAAAATTCGGCTTTCCGTTAACTGAAAGTTACGGGATCATCGAGGTCGGGCTACCTTTTGTCAATCTCTCCGGCAAACTCACCAAATGCGGTTCAGTCGGAAAAATACTTCCGGATTATCAAATAAAAATATTAAATGCCGACGCTCAAGGAATCGGAGAGATCTATATTAAAGGCAAAGGTATGTTCGAAGCATATTTCTACCCCTGGCGAGCTCGAGCGAAAGTTTTAATCAAGGGCTGGTTTAATACCGGAGATTTAGGTCGTTTAGATGAAAACGGATATCTATTTATCTTAGGCCGTCACAAACAAATAATTAATTTCAACGGAATGAAGGTATTCCCCTTTGAAATAGAAAGCTTACTAAATACACACCCTTTAATTAAAGAATCACTTTGTTTTGGCAAACTACATCCGGAATATGGACAAATACCGGTAGCTAAAATTGTTTTAAAAAATAGCCGCTGTACCTTAAACCCGGAAATTTTACGTAAATTTTGTTACCAACATTTAGCCGCCTACAAAGTTCCCAAAGAATTCCAGCAAGTAAGCAGCCTGGCTAAAACCGTTAGCGGTAAGTTAAAGATTGTAGTATAATAAAACCCATGTTGAATCTGGCGATCATCTACCATATGCACCAACCGTATTACAAGAACCTGCTCACCAAAGAGAGCGATCTTCCCTGGGTAAGACTGCACGGCGTCAAAGATTATCTGGATATGGTGCAAATGCTCGGAAGCTTTCCTAAAATGAAATTGACCTTTAATGTCGTACCTTCATTATTTGAACAGATCGAAGATTATACTAACGCCGGGCTGCAAGATCGCTATCTACAATTAAGCAAAAAATCTTCCGATAAATTAACCAAAACCGATAAAGATTTTATCCTGCAAAATTTCTTCTCCATAAATAAAGAGAAGGTAATTGCTTTTTCTCCGCGCTACTATCAGCTATATCTTAAGAAACAATCCGGTCAAGAGTTTAATCCGGCCGACTACCTGGACCTACAGGTTTGCTTTAATCTTTTCTGGATTGATCCATCTTTTAGAAAAACCATTCCGGAATTAAAAAAAATCGTGGACAAAGAAAGATTTTTTACGGAGAGCGATAAGCAAGTCGTCTTAAGCCAGCAGATAGAAATCCTCAAAGGTATTATTCCGGCTTATAAGTTAGCGCAAGATAACCAACAAATTGAAATCAGTGTAACGCCTTACTATCACCCGATTTTGCCTTTGCTTTATGATACAAATATCGCTAAAGAAGCAAATAAAAAAACCGCATTACCTAAAGAAGAATTTAATTATCCCTTGGATGCCAAATATCAAATTGATAGCGCAGTATCATTTTACAAACAAAAGTTCAGTCAAGCGCCGCTGGGTATGTGGCCGTCCGAAGAAGCAGTGAGCGAGCATATTTTGCCCTATATTATTGAGTCCGGAATAAAATGGATTGTTACCGATGAAGCAATTTTATTTAAATCATTAAAATTAAAAAAACGCGACACCAAGCTGCTTTACCAGGCACACCTTTTAAAAAGAAAAGAAGGAGATCTAAATATTGTTTTTCGCGACCGGAATCTTTCAGATTTAATCGGATTCTCCTACGCCAACATGAAAGAAGCTGATGCAGTGAATAATTTTATGTCGCATTTAGAAAATATTAATAAAGCCTTTAAAAATAAAGATACCTTAGTCACCATTGCTATGGACGGAGAGAATGCCTGGGAATATTTCCGCAATGACGGGCATGATTTTCTAAATCTACTTTACAGCCGTATCTCGGAAAGCAAGTTTATAAATTCCACAACCGTCAGTGAATATTTAAAACTTAGTCCGGCTAAAAGAGTAATTAAGCGCTTAGGCGCGGGATCCTGGATTTACGGAGAATTCGGAAAATGGATCGGTAATCCCCATAAAGTAAAAGCTTGGGAATGGCTAGCGCAGGCGCGCCAGGCAATCAAAGAAACAAAAAGTCCCAGCGAATTAGCCTGGAAACAAATGTACATTTTAGAAGGGAGCGATTGGTTCTGGTGGGCAGGAGAAGACCCGGACGGATCGTTCGATCGCTTGTTTAGAATACATTTGACCAATCTTTACGCACTAATTAATAAAGAGCCTCCCAAATACCTTGCAAGCCCCTTAACTCCTTGACAGGAATAGGGTTTTATGTTATAAAAATACAATCAATTAAGTGTTGGATATTTTAATCGACAACTGGTTAAAAATAAACAAGAGTTACGCAACCACAGAAGGTAAGTAGTGAATAAAAAGGAAATTTACGAGCATCTGGCAAATATCTATCTAGATGCTTCTTCAAAATCTTCAAAGAAAAAACAGGGATTTAACTCTTTTGCCCGGCCGACCCAAGGAATGCTACTGCTGGGATTACTGATATTTTTGGGAATCGGCAGCTTTACCGCTTATTCCCGCATTGCTCATCGCACCCCTGCAGGACAAATTGCTTTATTCTTACATCAAGATGCGGCAAAGATTAATTTTAATTTTGACCCGGCAAAAAAAGAAACTTTTTCTTTAAATCTTAAGCAGTTAAATTTGTCCGAGTACAAAGCTTTGGCTTTTATGGTCAGAAAAACTAATCCCAAAGACATTATCTCGCTGCGCATAGAGTTTACTAACCGTTTTAACGAACGATCTGAAATTTACATCAAAGATATTTCCACGAAATGGACGGATAAAAAATTAGATTTTAAAAGTTTCGCTAAAATAAATAACTGGAGTCAAATGAAAGAGCTGGCTTTCAGTATTGAAGAATGGAATGCTCGCGAAAAATCAGGAATTGTCTATTTAGATAATATTAGGATCTTAAAATAGGAGGAGAACCTAAATGCGCATTATAACCATCTCAAACCAAAAAGGCGGTTGCGGCAAAACTACCACCAGTATAAATTTAGCGGCAGCTTTAGCCACGAATAATCGCAAGGTTCTTTTAATCGACCTTGACCCGCAGGCGCACGCGACTAGCGGTTTGAACATTAAAGCAGAACTAAGCATTTACAACGTCCTTTCTAAAATTACTAATAATAAATCCAAGCTTGAAGAAATCATCCAAAACCTAGGAGAAAATTTTGACATTGCCCCTTCCAGCATAGTTTTAAGCACTTTAGAACAGGAATTAAGCGGAGAGATCGGCAGAGAGTCGCGATTATCCGATACCTTAAAAAACTTTAAACATAATTATGACTACATTCTGATTGATTGCCCGCCAAACCTAGGAATACTTACGATTAATGCTATCCGAGCAGCTAACGAAATAATCATTCCCGTAGAAGCCAGCAGATTTTCGCTGGAAGGCGTAAGTCAACTTACCAGTATTATTAATTTGGTCGCTGAAAGATTAAGCCATCGTGTAGATTTCAGAGTTCTGGTGACTAATTTTGATTCCCGACTTGCGCATTCATTTGCTATGCTGGGAAAGATTAAAACCGATTATCAGGACAAAATGTTCTCCAATATTATTCATGTAAACGTGAAATTAAAAGAAGCTCAAAACGCGGGATTAAACATATTGGCTTTTGATAAATATTGCCGCGGAGCTAAGGATTATTTCTCACTCTCACGCGAAATTATCACTCAAGAGAATTCCTCTACGCCCGCATTGGCTTTTGAAAAAACCTTAAATAAACGCATGAAGGAGATACTTAAGGAACATTTACCGAAATTAAAAACAATCACGCTTAGAGTTTCCGCACCAAACGCCAAAGAGGTTTATCTAGCCGGCGAATTTAACAGCTGGAAATTAGATGATCAGAGCCGCATGGAACTCACTAACGGCTGCTGGACTAAATGTTTAGAGCTAAATAGCGGAAAATACCGCTATCGTTTTGTTATTGACGGCAATTGGTCCGAAGATCCGGCTAACCCGTTAACCCAGGTAAATTCTTACGGCACACTGGATTCATTATTAGAAGTAAGCAAATAATCACTCGTTTTAAAAAATAATGCAACCGCAAAATGAACAAGAAATCCGCGATGGCAAGTTTTTCGCGATAATTTCATATATATCTTTTCTTTGTATAATTACACTGATTTTAAAAAAAGACAATAAATTTGCTCTTTTTCATGCTAAGCAAGGACTAGTGCTATTCGTAATGGAAGTAGCGGCATTCATACTTTCAATTATTCCTTTTTTAGGCTGGTTAATCGGAATCTTTGGATATGCTTTATTTCTATTAATTTCTTTGTGGGGGATTATGCAATCTGCTTTAGGTATTTACAGCCGTATACCGGTTATAACCGAGATATCTGAAAAAGTCATTTTATAAGAAAAGAGGGAGGCTCCTATGGCTTTAAAAAACAAAAAGAAGGTTAAAAAAACAGCAAAAAAACTAACTAAAAAGACAACTAAGAAAACGGTTAAAAAAACAACTAAAAAAACAGTAAAAAAATCAATCAAGAAAATAATTAAAAAAAGGGTCGTTAAGAAAATCCGGCCATCTAAAAATAAACGGCTAAAACAATCCGCTAAATCCGAGGGCAATCTCATCGGCACAATCATACATTATTTTCCTCATGTGCAGGCCGCAGTAATCAGATTAAAAAAACCTCTAGCAAACGGAGATACCGTAAAAATAAAGGGACACACTACGGACTTAACTCAAATCGTTTCCTCAATGCAGATTGATCGAGTAGAGATTTCTACCGCAAAAAAAGACGATGAAATTGGATTACAGGTATCCTCCAGAGTAAGACAAGGCGACAAAGTTTATAAAAACTAGTCTGGCATTAAAACTAACAATTTGCCTAACATGTTTATAAGCCCTAAAACACATACCCCATAATTAAAAATAATGAAGAATCTATTAACCCGTTTCATTGGAAGACGAAATTCTTGGTCGATCGGAATTTACACCGGTGATTCTCCGTACCATTTAATTCCGCCTAAAGGCATAAAAAATCCGGTTTTAACAGCAAAAAATGTAACCGACAGAAAGGCGCTGTATATTGCTGACCCTTTTATGAGTTGTGAACAAGGTATCTGGTACATGTTTTTTGAAGTTTTAGATCGCAACACTGAAAAAGGCGAAATCGGAGTAGCAACCAGCAGCGATGGATGGCGTTGGTCATACCGACAGATCGTGCTCAGCGAGTTATTCCACCTGTCTTATCCTTATATTTTTAAATGGCAAGGTGTTTTTTACATGATCCCGGAAAGCGCCGAAAGCAAAGCAATCAGATTGTACAAAGCAACATCCTTTCCTTACCGGTGGGAATTTATCGACAACCTGATAACCGATTCTGAGTTCCTCGACTCTTCAGTATTTTATTATAATAATCGCTGGTGGCTATTTACCTGCCCGTCAACTAACAATGATATTCTTAAGCTGTTTTTTGCTAGCGATCTTAGAGGTCCGTGGCATGAGCATCCTGCCAGCCCGATTGTTCGCGAGAATGCCCATATTGCCAGATGCGGTGGCAGAATTACAGTCTGGGGCGAAAAAATCATTCGCTACGCTCAGGATGATTCACCGGTCTACGGCCACTCTCTACGGACATTTGAGATTACCAAATTGACAATTAATGAATATGAAGAGAGGGAGGATTCCCATAATTCCTTACTAAATACCAATCGTAAGAAATGGAATAAAATCGGTATGCACTGCATTGACCCGCATCTTTTAAGCACCAACAAATGGATTGCCTGCCTGGATGGTCAACACAAGCATATTGAACTAAGAAGAGGAATCCGAAGAATATAATCGTACTTGACAATTTTGTGTTTTATGGTTAATTATGAGTATGTACTCAAAATAACTAGGGCGTTAAATGTAAGTAATTACCGGTAAAATAGATGCGACCACGCGGAAGACCAAGGAAATATAGAATCGTCAAGCTTGACCCTAAAATCAGCCAATTTAGCCCCCGAGGCAAGCCGGGGAGGCCGGATGAAGTGGAACTAAAAATGGATGAATTTGAGGCCTTAAGACTGGCAGATTACCAGGATTTAAGCCAAAAGGAAGCCGCTAAATCCATGCACGTATCCCAACAAACCTTTAGTCGAATTTTGAGAAAAGCGCACCGGTTAATTGCTAAAGGAATAACTACCGGATCTGCCATAAGAATTCAAGGCGGCCAATATATAATCAGTTCCCGCATTGATAAATTACCCAACCAAAGCCGATAATTAATTGATATGCTTGCATAGGTACAGCCTAAAAGCTAGCCAAAACGCCCATCTTTAGTTAATTTTGCCACAATTTTAGCGTATAGCCTACTTCCTATAATATATATTATGTTAACTTGTCTATCTTGGCTAAGTGTCTCTAAAGCCATGAAAGACAACAAGTTATTTAAGGGTGTTTTTAATCTGTGGATAAGCCATTTCTTGTTTACTTAAACTTACCGGCTTATTTTATTCATGACAATCCTAGGCAGAGTTCTATATCTGATTCCTGGAATTTTTTGCTTCTATTAAGTTATTTTATTTAACGAGTTAAAACGGTAACTGCAGGATAAATCGACCCCTCTCCAAAGCGGTTATTTATACGATCTAAGGCCTTTATCAGCTCTTCCCTGCGAATATCTTCACAAAGCAAAGGCTGGTAGATACCTCTAGAAAGGCTGCTACAGGTGACCCCAATTGCCCGGATTCTAGGATTCTTAAAAGTTGATTTTTCGATTATTTTACAGATTCTTTGATAAACCTCATAACCATCATTAGTGGTTGATTGATACGTTTTCTGAGCCCCAAAATTACCGATTTGCGGACCATTTAACCAAAGATGCACCGTTGTACTTACTAAATTTTGCTGTCTAAGCCGAGTGGCAACCATTTCAGACAATAGCCTAATCCAAGCCTGAATAACCTGGGGGTTTATTTGAGCGGTCGGTAATGTGTAAGAATGACTAACAGACTTAGGTTTATCGGCAACTTCTTCGAACTTACCGGGATTATTATTAAAAAATTCCGGTAAGCTTAGGTATAAATCCCAGCAACTTTTTAAGCCGCTAGCTATAAAATTAGCTCCGGTTTTTCCACCCATACCACAAAGCTTGTCTAGGGAAGTTTGTCTTAAAACTTGCTCAAAATTAGAATCATCAATTAAGGTTACGCCATCCGGTTTATTTAGCTTGGAGGCCAACTTCGCTAAAAGCCAATTTTTAGCAATCCCTACTGAGGCAGTAATGTTAAAGTTTGCATAGATCTGCTCTCTAATTTTTTTAGCTAAATTTAAGGGGTCTAAGTACCCAGTTAGGTCCAGCTGAAACTCATCAATTGAGGCATAATTTAAGGGCAAATTATACTCTTTAAGTAGTTCAAAAATCTGCTCCGAAGTCCAGATATACTTGGTCTGATCTGCTGGTACAAACTCTAATTTTGGACAGATCTGGAATGCCTCCCGGGAAGGCATCCCAGAATGAATTCCTAAAGCCTTAGCCGCATAGCTTGCCGCACAAACTACCGTATGCATTTTGTTGCCACGCGAGCCGACAATTAAAGGCTTATCTTTAAGCCGGGGATTAATCGCCTGTTCAATGGAAGCAAAAAAAGCATCCATATCAATATGCAAAATCATGACCAGTTTCTTTCTACTTAAACTTACCGGGTTTTTGCTAAATTAGCTTATCCAACTGCCAGCGGAAGGTAGAATTATCAAATGAAATCTGATACATTTGGCCTGTGCAATTCACAGAAAAATAGTTGATCAAAGCCTGACCAATGCGTTCCTGCCAATTGTAGGTGATAGCTTGAATCTGGTATTCTTTGCTGTTCCAGGTAAAACTTCTAGGGAAAATCTTGGTGTGCTTAAAATAAGCTAGAACTTCAATCCGCTCATTCAAGGCCTCCGGATTAAAACCGGTTTTATCCGGCTCAAATCTATCCCAGCGGGCTTTAGGGCTAAAACTATTCTGATTCATATGATATAAAAACTTAATATTTTCTAATCACTGTAATCAGTTTACCAATTACCTTAAACTCTTCAAAAATTGGCGGATAATTACTATTCGCTGCTTCTAGGTGAAACTTACCGGCGCGACTGCGTACTCGTTTTAAAGTAACCTCATTATTATCCAATAGCGCAGCCACGATATCATTATTATCCGCATTCGGCCGTTTCTTAATAATCGCCACATCGCCATCTAGAATTCCAGCATCAATCATACTATCACCTTTAACCCTTAAAGCAAAAACATCATCAAAACCTAAGCGCCCTAAAAACAAATCATCGCTATCCACATAACCCTGAATTTCTTCATAAGCCAAATTTGGCTTACCAGCCATAATCGTACCAATTATAGGAATCTTGTTAAAACTTGCGCGCTCCGTTAATTCCATTGCCCGAGATTTATTGTTCATCCGCCTCACCAAGCCTTTCTGCATTAAAACCTTTAAATAATCCCGGACTGTTCCGGTAGATTTAAACCCCAGCTCCTCTCCTATTTCCCGAATCGTAGGAGGGAGCCTCTCCCCTATGCGTTTACGAATAAAATTAAGTACCTTCTCCTGCTTCGGCGTTAAATATGGTTTCTCTTTCATAGTTACATATATACCACACATTTGTGTGGCTTGTCAAGAAAAATATATAATTACTAATCCTTTAATTGCAAACCATTCTTTTCATTAATTTATTATAAATTCCAAAAAATGTTTTTACGCAATCCACTACCAGCCTTACTCCGCTACTCCATTTACATACCATTGACTATATAAATGTATAAAATCATTCAAAAAAATCTTCCATCTCGCCCTTAATATACTTCTCCAAAATATCCCAGCTCCAGGATGAGCATATTGCTCAATAATTCTCCATTTTGAAGTTTTAAACAAAACAGAAACAGACTCTCTTGAAAAATAATGAAGATGGCCAACCGGCATGACCATATCCCATTTTTCCTTTTTAATCCTAGCTAACCACGAATCTTTATTAGGAAAAGAACAATAAATTCTTGCGCCTTTATTAGCAATATTCTTACAAAATTTCAACATACCAAGCGGACTTTCGAGATGCTCAAGAACATCGTTAATTACAATTACATCAAATTTTAAACCTTTGGGCAGATCCATAATATCCATAACTATGTTAGGTAAGTTGAGCTGCTTCAGAGGATCAACCGCATAACAAACCTTAGCATTCACACAAAACCTACGAAATAACTCTCCATTTCCGCATCCAATTTCTAAATAATTAAACTCCTTCATTGATATGAGCTCAGTATATAGCCCTAAACTTATACCATTATAATCAATATCGCTTGTTGTACATCCACTATTAAATTTTTTCATTAAGTCTTCTGGGGGTTCCAAAGGATGAGCTGAATTAACAAATTTAGAATTTCCTTCATACAGCGATGATAAATATTGTTGTGTCGGCATGGGGCTATGCCACCAATGCTTGCAGTTATTACATTCTCTTAATTCAACTACTTCATTCGATTTTTTATTAATTGTTCTAATAGCGCTCTTTAGAACAATGGTTAATCTACTTAAGCATATTGGGCAATGCTGCTGAATTTTTAAACTGTCCCTATCCAGATTATTTAAATTCCCGCCTGCCACATCAGCTCCTAACTCCTTATTTTACTAAAAACTACTCTTTCATACTATTTGATTAATTGCCAATATTTAAATCCCTGCCGGCAAATAAACAAATAATAATTTATCCATTATCCAATCAAATATTTTAAAGCCAGGCTCCATAAATTACGCAGATCATATTCTGCATACAAAATATGATGATGCATAAAAAAAATAATTTCGTAATTTTATTGTTTTAAGAGCAGTTTTAAACAAAAGCGGATAAATATCGATTTGTTTTTCTGTTTGCTCAGTTGTTTTAAATAAGTCGAATGTTTTAGAAAAATCAAACTTACTTCTTTTTCTTTTTAGCTTTTTTCTTAGGTTTTTTACATCCACATCCGCAGCTCATCTTTACCTCCCTACCCAAAAGGGCATCTTTGTGCAATTATTCGCCGATCTAACGCACAATCAGTCTAAACAACAATTAAACGTTTGTTTATATTTCTTAACTTGATGTTTATAATCTGATGAATAAACTGTTCACTATTAAAAAGGTCTGCAAAAACATCCAATGCATTATCGATTAAAGCGGATTCTATAAAAATAGCTATTCATTTTTTCCCTAAATTAAGCTCAATACTGATTTAAATAGAGTTTTTTAAGACAAAAATTGGTTGCTTAAGATCTGTATTGTTAAACAAATCCTCACTAAACCCAAAATCATCCAGAAGTTCCCAATCCTTTAATAGTAATGGTAGCCTGTGTCTTCCATATATTCTGTGCGCATTCCAAACTAATGTATCTATACCTATATGTACAGCAAGAAAAAGTATGCCGTTAGGCTTCAGAATAGATTTCATCTTCTTCATAGCCAAGAGATCACCATTTGGATTCAGAGGATCACCATATCTGCCAAGACCATCGTGTTCGAAAGAAGAAATTGAAAATGCGGCATCAAACTTTTTTGAAGATTTGCTATATTCATCTACGGTTATTAATATTAACCTCTCGTCTTCAGAAATAATTTTTTTATATTCGATGGTTGTTGGTTTCCCGCCAAAAAATAGGCATATGCTTTCGTAAATAGGTACTTCGCTACCCATAATTGCCACTTGCTTATCTTTAATGCCGTATCTCTCCAAAGCTTGATATAGCCACCCATCTGTTTCACCATAATTAAAATTTTCCCTATTTCTAATTCTTTCTAAAAATAAATCGATCTGTTCTTTTTTATAAATATTTGGCTTTTGATGATCCAGGAACCCGTTAATATACCAGTACTCCAATTTAACCCTACCTTGCATTGTATACGCACTCAACAAACTTAAAGGCATAAATCCAGCCGGGTATTTTTTAGGTAAAAAATGACTACGGAATGAATTTATTAATACTACCTTGACCATCTTTATGCTATCTATTGTTTTTCTAATCATGATTAAATGACGAACTTTATGCAGGTTAGTCAACATAAACTTAGGCACAAAAATTCGCGCCAGCGAAATAAACTTACTCTCGCTTAAAATACCAAACCATGAATATTTTATAAATATCTCATATTCATTATTCTGACGAATCTTCTTGCACCCTTGATACTTAATAGGAAAAATCATGTTGCTTGCTGATAAGTTTGCCCGTTGCGGTAGAACATCTACGGTATGCGTTGCACGAGCACCGTATCCAATATTTCTGATCATGTTTATATACGGAACTACCGTTAAGCCTTTATGAAATAATTGCGACGATAACCACTGATAATCCCAAGTATCAATAACACCGTCTTTTGTATTAGAAAATTTATCCGTCCAGTGTTTAATCCAACGACTGTCATATCCAAGATAATATTTAAATGAATTTGATTTTATATATTTATCTAAATAACTCATCGAAAAATCTATTCTATTATAAGCTCTTTTCCAGGTTGCCCACCCCCACATATTCATAAATTTAGAGAAAAAATATGATGCTTCGTTATTCCTTTTGCTCTTAAATCCGATATTACATCCACTGACCGTAAATATTCGCTCATCCTGCCGGTAATAATCCAGCATTTCCTGACAAAAATAGAAAAAACTCTCTGCGGCCACGATATCATCTTCAACAATAATCGCTTCTTCAACCTGGCTGAATAACCATCTAAACCCGCTAATCATCCTTTTTTTACAGCCCAGATGTGTTTCGGCGAAATCTATTTTAAGCTCGCAATCCCAGTCTATTTTTTTAATAATCTCCCTGGACCGCATAACAGCATCCACATCCAATTGATTTTTAGCGCTATCACTAATTATATACAATTCTTTTGGCTTAACCCGACGAATCGCTTCAAAGGCCTGTTGAGTTTCTAAAGGTCGATTATAAATAATCAAGGCAACCGGGGTAATTAATTTTTTATACATATCAATATTCGTTATTTAAATCAATCAATTTGAATAGCTTGCGCAACAACGCTCGGACATTTCCTATGAGTATACGACGTATCGTATATATTTTATAGGTAATTGGCGTACAATTGAACCGCAACCGAGTTTCCAAAATATTATTTTTAAAAAAATCAGTTGTATCTTGATAAAAATTCTTTAAATTCCCCCTATATAATGCTAACCAATATCCAACATTTCCGGTATGCGTGACAACGGTATTACATTGTGACATAAGATGAACCGCCGCCAGCAAGTATCGGCCAAATTGAAATTTATCAAAAGTAAAACTCTTATCTAAATGGATCCCTGTACTGCTCTCGGTAACCGGCAATTCATCGATAACAAATGAATTATGCGGATACCTGGCTAAAAAATAATCTTGATACTGTTTCTGATCTGTCTGAATCCAAATACGCAGATTTGGTTTCTTCTTTAAAATCTCATCAATCTTTCTACAATAACTATCAGGCGAAGCATTTTTAATTTCTAATATTTTATCGGTCCCTCTCACCCACACGCCTAAAGTATTATGCAAATCAATGCTATATTTATCACGCAATTTCCTCTCTAACTCTAACAAAGAGTCCGAGAGAGTGAAATATTTTAAAGCCAGGCTCCATAAATTACGCAGATCATATTCTGCATACAAAATATGATGATGCATAAAAAAATAATTTCGTAATTTTATTGTCTTCGGAACAATTTTAAACAAAAGCGGATAAATATCGATTTGTTTTACTGTTTGCTCATTTGTTTTAAATAAATCGAATGTTTTAGAAAAATCAACCCGTGATGGAATTTTTTTTATTTTATAAAGATAGGCAATACACCACAAAGTAGTACTGAGATTGCCAAAGAAACCTACATTCCAATAATTAAGTAGAACTTGATTTTTAATACTTGCGTAAATGTAAGGCTTAATATCCTTAAACCAAGGACAAGTAGAATCTCTTTTAATAAATTCTACAAACTTACCGCCGAACACGTTTAGGTCGATATTTTTATTCATAAATTAACAAGTCCGACTTATTTTTCTAGCAAACCTTTAAATTATCTACAATCTTCCTAAAATAACGTATAAATAAACGGCGAAACAGCGCTGCTTTGAGTAAAAAATATTAGAGCGCCAAGCAATAAAAGCATTATAATAATCGGCGCCAGCCACCATTTCTTTCTTACCCTCAAAAACTCCCAAAATTCTTTTAACAAACTTAACTTACCCATGGTTAAAATCTCCTTTCATAATTTATAATATTTGAATCTGTTTTTTCTTTCTCTTTCCAATATGTCGAACCGTGACTATTTATTTCTAATAAATCTTTTCTCCGTAAACGCATTAATAAACCTACTGGCATAAAAACTAAGTAGAATAAAATAATTAAAATTATTCTTGTATTAACCCAACTTAAGATAAATGCAAAACGCATCCAAACTATGTAAATCGGCTTCAGCAAAAACGAAAAAATTAATCCCGCGATAAAAAACAAGCTCGATGTTGCCAGACTGTATTTGGCAACCCCCGGCTTATGCCGGAACAAAAATAGACCCGAAAAGAGTAAAAAAGCCACTCCCATAGTTAATCCAAACTTCTTCAAAGTTATTTTATCCAGTTTAAGTTTATCCATTTAATCTAATTCAAATTCTTTCTGCCACTTTATATCTTTTTTAATCGGTGGCTGGTCCTGCTTATCCAACAAAAAACTGCCCAACATTAAATAATCAATTTCTGTGCGCATAAAACACTTATAAGCATCCTGAGGGCTAAGCACCAGAGGCTCTCCCCGAACATTAAAAGAAGTATTGATAATCACCGGACAACCTGTTTTCTTAAAAAAAGATTGCAACATATCATAGTAAAGTGGATGATCCGATCTTTTTACCGTTTGCACCCGAGAAGAGTAATCTACATGAGTAACTGCAGGAATTAATGAACGTAGAGATTTTAACTTTTCAAATCCCTGAAAATCTTTAGCAACCTCAAGGCACTTATCTTCTTTTACGGACGCCACCAAAAGCATATAGGGACTTTCTTTATCTAATGCAAACCACTCCGAAGCTTTTTCATTCAAAACGGTGGGTGCAAACGGTCGGAAAGACTCTCGATATTTAATTTTAAGATTCATTTTAGATTGCATATCCGGATTACGCGCATCACCAATAATGCTTCTTGCTCCTAACGCTCGCGGCCCAAATTCAATTCGCCCCTGAAACCACCCGACTACCTTGCCGGAAATAATTAAATCTGAAACTTTTTCAACAATCTCGCTATTGACTAAACGACGATAAGGAATATTTTGTTTAATTAAAAAATTCTCAGTTTCCTCGTCGATAAAACCCGGTCCTAATAATGAGGCTTTTTGTAAATCATGCACTTCGTCAACAATGCGCTGATTGCCTAAATATTTATGCCAAACGACCAGCGCTGCCCCTAGCGCACCGCCCGCATCACCGCTTGCCGGCTGTATCCAGATATCTTTAAATGGGCCGTCGCGTAAAATCCGGCCGTTACCCACACAATTCAAGGCCACCCCACCGGCAAGACATAATTTATCTTGACCGGTAACTTTATGAATATGCCATGACATCCTAAGCATGATCTCTTCAGTTACCTCCTGAATAGAGGCAGCAATATCCATAAAATTTTGCGTTATTTTTGTTTCCGGTTTTCTAGGCGGCGAACCAAATAAACGGTTAAAGCGCGCATTAGTCATGCGTAAACTATTACAAAAACCAAAATATTTCATATTCAACTTAAAAGAACCGTCATCTTTTAAGTCAATTAATTCCTTAAGAATTATATCTTTATACAGAGGCCGGCCATAAGGAGCTAATCCCATAAGCTTATATTCACCGGAATTCACCCGAAAACCGGTATAATAAGTAAACGCCGAATAAAGCAAGCCTAAGGAGTGCGGGAATCGTAAATACTGCTGGATATCTAAACTTTTACCTTGACCAACACCAAAGCTTGCTGTTTCCCACTCTCCTACCCCATCGATAGTTAGAAATGCAGCCTCTTGAAAAGGCGAAGGATAAAAAGCGCTCCCGGCATGGGCTTCATGATGTTCGGTAAAAATAATCTTTCCGTCAAAAGCCAGATCTCTCCGAATAATCTCGGTAGTCCAGAGTTTTTGTTTAAGCCAAATAGGAATTGATTCAATAAACTGGGTTATCCCGCTAGGAGCGTAGCTCAGTGCAGTCTCTAAAATACGTTCAAACTTTATAAAAGGCTTGTCATAAAATGCTACAAAATCTAATTCTTTTGCGCTAATCCCCGCTTCTTTAAGGCAATAATTAATTGCGTTGGCAGGAAAAGCGGCGTCATGTTTTTTACGCGTAAAACGCTCTTCTTGCACGGCAGCAATAATCTCGCCATCGCTCACCAGAGATGCCGCGCTATCGTGATAAAAACATGAGATACCTAATATTTTCATTTAACAAAAGCTGCTTTCATTTTCCGTATGCAACAGAATAAAAATAAGCCCCACACCATCTGGCGCGGGGCTTAAATTCAGACAATTACCCAAAACATTATTTCTTTTTTAACTTATCCACAAACTCCGCCATAGCTTTACCAGCGATATCTTTACACCCTAAACCAAAAGCCAGAGCTAAGCCTAAACCTAGTGAACCTAATACGATAGAAATCGTCAATTCAGTTATCCGAATACCAATCTTCAATTGCTCCAACCCCACAAATACAGCAAAAGCAATAACCACCGTCTCCACAATCTGAGCCAAAAGCTTGCTCTGATTTAAACCAGCGTTGCTTGCCGCAGTTTGCACAATGTTCTTCAGCAAAGTAGATACAAACATCCCTAAGATCAAAATAAACAAAGCAGCAATTACATTTGGAATGTAAAGCACGACCTTATTTAATAAATCCGCAGCAATCGTAAGCCCTACGGAATTAACCGCCACCATAAACGTGATTAAAATACCCAACCAATAACAAATCCCGCCGATTAAATCCGCCAGAGTATAATTTATTCCCCCTTTACCCAATAACTTATCTAGCTCAATACGGCTAGATAGCTCATTAAGCTTGGCGGTTTTAAGAGTTTTGCTGACTACCGTCCGGATTACTTTAGAAAGCAACCAGCCAATAAGTAAAATAATGATCACCAACAACGCATTGACCATAAATTGGCTAATCTGCGCTAAAACCGTACGAGCAGGCTCTAACAATACTATTTGCCAACTACTCATATTTCCCTCCTTTTGTTAAACATCTATTCTGTAATGCTATCACAGCTCATAAGTTATGTCAAGGGTATTCACTTTATTTAAGCCATCTTTTTCTTAATTCTATGTTTATTTTCTCCATCTTTGCATAACTTAGCTTAAAATCAACCGCGGCTAATTTAACATCTGTCGCCGTTTTATTATTTTTTTTACCACAAATAAATTCTTCAACATTGCAAATCTGCGCATGAGATAATCTGCTGCTTAACTGCACCTCCTTGTCATCTGAGACCACAACGATATTGCCAGGCGAAGCAGAATCTTGAACTATTTTTCTAATTAATTCATCCGCTTCGCACGCGCAGGAAAACATACAAAGCAAACCGCTATCCTGCGGAATGTCTTCAAGCGGCGGAGGATACCCATCAAAAACAAGAACCAATCGATTATTTTTACTTCCGGTTAATTTATGGAATTTAATAAAATCTGCCAAGGCGTGTTGAATATTCAAAACTCTTCTGGAGACAGGTTTAAACGCGGGATGGTTGGTTAGATTGTAAGCGTCGATGACGTACTGTAAGGACATAAATAATCCCTCCAATCGATCCATAAATCACGATAAAAGAAAAAGATAACAACGACATCGCTAAAGCTAGTTGCTTAATCACTCCCGCCTTGGCAAAATAAACTACAAACAGTCCTTCTCTTAAGCCTAATCCGCCTATAGAAATCGGAATTAAAGTAATTGCTCCGATGATCGGCAAAAATATAAGAAAATAAATAAAATTAATTTTTAAACCTAAAGCACAACCAATAAAATAAATACTTAACGGAGAAATAACTTGAATAAGCACCGATAAAGCAAGGTTGCAAATAATCACGCGCTTATGATTTCTAAAGATATGAATCTCCTGGTGAATATCTTTAATCGTTTCTTTTACTCTTCCGGCACCCGGGGCGGACAGGAATTTTGAAATTAATGAATAAATGCGGCTGTTAAATAAAACTAACAGGACAATCGCAAGCACAATTACAATGGCAGTAACAGATGAAAAAACTATTCTGTCCTGTATCAAATCTTTCCCCAATAAGATAGCCGGCAAGATAATCATCACCAAACCGATATAGCCGCTTAATCTATCTAAAAATACGCTGGCAATTACCGACTTAACTTTTTTAGTATGTTCACCGAGATCCGCGGTCCTGACGATATCCCCTCCGATAGTGGACGGCAGAAAAATGCTAAAAAAGATCCCACCGGAAAAAGAACTGATTAACTTTCTTAAGGGGATGCAAATGCCGGCGGCTTTTAGCAGCATCCTCCAACGTAAAAATCCTAAAAAATAAGAAAAAAAGAAGATCCCGAATCCGGTTATTAAAAGCAGTTTATCCGCACCTTTAATATCCATAGCTAAGTCGCGCAAGCTGATCTTGCTTATCTTAAAAAGGATGACCAGCAAAATTACACTGATGATCACTCTAAGAAAAAGCGCCGCTATTTTTTTAAAAGTTATCATTTTATAAAAGATCTTCTCCGGTCAATTTACAAAATGCCTCCAAATATTTTCCCGTAGTCTTTTCAATAATTTCTTTGGGCAGATCCGGCGCCGGGGGAGTTTTATTCCAATCTAGTGTCTCTAAATAATCGCGTACAAATTGTTTATCAAAACTCGGGCAAGCAGCGCCCAGACGATATTCGCTCAGCGGCCAAAAACGCGATGAATCCGGAGTGAGTACTTCATCAATAATAATCAACTGATCTTGATAAATACCAAACTCAAACTTGGTATCGGCAATAATTATCCCCTGTTTTAAGGCATAATCGCTGGCCAGCTTATAAATAGCAATGCTCATCTCTTTCAAACGCGTAGCCATCTCTTTACCGACTAAATCCTCAACATATTTCTGATTAATATTTTGATCATGGCCAACATCCGCCTTAGTAGTGGGCGTAAAGATGATTTCCGGCAGCTTCTCGGATTCCCTTAAACCCTTAGGCAAGCTAATCCCGCAAATTGACTGTTTTTGTTGATACTCCTTCCAACCCGATCCGGAAAGATACCCCCGGACCACACATTCAACCGGCAAAGGTTTAGTTTTTAAAACCAGCATCGAGCGATCCGCAAGCATCGATTTATACTTATGCAGTGTAACCGGATATTTATCCACATCTGTGGTAACTAAATGATGTTTGATAAGCCCTTTAATCAAATTAAACCAAAATACCGATATTCTGGTAAGCACCTTCCCTTTATCCGGTATACCGCAAGGCAAAACGACATCAAAACAAGAGACACGATCCGTAGAAACAATCAGCAGTTTATCCCCAAGATCATAAACATCCCTCACCTTACCTCGACGAAAAAGCGACAAATCCTTAAAATCCGTTTTTAACAATACTGAGCTACTCATCTTTCTTTAACCTTTCCGACAAAGCGTCATGCTCATTCCAAAGTTCCTTAGGAAGATCTTTCTTAAAATCATTAAAAAATTTACCAATCCCCTTTAATTCCTCAAGCCATTCTTTTTTATCTACTTTAAGCAGTCTTTCCAAAACCCCGGGGGCAAGATTAAGCCCGGTCAAATCAAGATTAAACGGATACGGTAAATAACCGATCGGTGTATGCATAGCGTTAACTTTATTATTACAACGGTCCAATACCCACTCTAAAACTCTTAAATTTTCGCAAAACCCCGGCCAAAGAAATTTGCCCTGTTCATCCGTTCTAAACCAGTTGACATGAAATATTTTCGGAGGCTTGGCCATCGTTTTACCCATATTCAACCAATGCCTGAAATAATCCGCCATATTATAACCACAAAAAGGAAGCATCGCCATCGGATCTCTACGCACCTGACCCAACTTGCCAACCTGGGCCGCAGTTAATTCCGAGCCCATGGTCGCCGCCACAAATACCCCATGCTGCCAATTAAATGATTCATAAACCAACGGGGCAACATGTTCACGTCGACCACCAAAAATAATCGCCGAAATCGGCACCCCATGATGCTGCTCCAGCCTGAATGATGCGGAAGGACAATTTGTAATCGGAGTAGTAAAACGCGCATTCGCATGCGCGCCTTTAATTACCTTTCCTTCAGCATCCAATGTATTCGGTTTCCAAGAATTTCCCTTCCAATCAATACCCTCTTTAGGTACCTCTCCATCGGCTCCCTCCCACCAAACTGTATTATCCGGCTTCAAAAGAACATTTGTGTAAATCGTATTTTTCTTAATAGTTTCTACCATATTTGGATTGGCAATCGAATTTGTTCCCGGGGCAACACCAAAAAATCCGGTTTCCGGATTAATCGCCCATAAAGAACCGTCGGAATCTACCCGCATCCAAGAGATATCGTCGCCTACTGTCCAAACCCGATAGCCTTTAGCCTTAAGTCCCTCCGGTGGAATCAACATCGCTAAATTTGTTTTACCGCAAGCGCTCGGAAAAGCGGCCGCAATATATTCAATATGGCCATTAGGCTCTTCAATCCCCATAATCAACATGTGCTCAGCTAACCATTTCTCTTTCCTGGCCACAAAACTTGCAATGCGCAGCGAAAGACATTTCTTACCCAACAAAACATTGCCGCCATATCCGGAACCTACGCTCCAAATAGTATTATCTTCCGGAAAATGCAGAATCAATCGCTTCTTAATATCTAACTGAGCGCGAGAATGCAGGCACTTAGTAAAATCATTATCTTTCTCCAGTTGCCTTAAAACCGGTTCCCCGCAACGCGCCATAATTAACATGTTTAAAACCACATAACGCGAATCCGTCAATTCTACCCCAATCTTGCTAAAAGGCGAGCCCACCGGACCCATTGAAAAAGGAATAACATACATCGTTCTGCCCGACATGGCCTTTTTAAAAATTGCTTTAGCTTTTTTATAAGCAGTGGCCGGCAACATCCAGTTATTATTCGGCCCGACATCATGTTTTTTCTGCGTACAAATAAAAGTTAAATGCTCGGTGCGCGCAACATCATCATGCGCCGTACGATGCAAGAAACAACCCGGCAGTTTCTCCGGATTTAAACGAATTAACTCGCCGCTAATCACACATTCTTTCTCTAAAAGCAATTTCTGCTCATCCGAGCCGTCAATCCAAACAATCCGCTCAGGATTACAAAGTTTAGCCATCTTATTAACCCAATCGATTAATTTCTTATTCGTCGTAATTGCATTCTCCATTTACTTCTCCTGACTCGCTATAAATTTATAAGCAGAATCCGCTGCCACCGCGCCGTCACCACAAGCGTTAATCACCTGATACAATCCTTTTTTACGACAATCACCGCAAGCAAAAACTCCGGGTAAATTAGTTAACATATTTTCATCCGTCAAAATAAACCCGCCTTCATCCATCCGAATACTATCTTTCAAAAATATCGTTTCCGGATCATATCCGATATAAATAAAAACTCCGTCACAGGCAAAATCATTTTCTTTGCCGCCAAGCAGATCTTTAATGATCACCGATTCCACTCTTTGTTTTCCTTTAATCTGTGTAACGATGCTATTCAGAATAAATTCAATCTTTTTGTTCTGCTGCATCCGCTCTTGTAATATCGCCGAGGCCCGCAAATCACCACGACGATGGATTACGCTCACGGTACTTGCAAAACGACTCAAATAGATTGCCTCCTCGGCAACGGCATTACCCCCTCCGACAATCACGATCCGTTTATCTTTAAAAAAAGGCGCATCGCAAGTAGCGCAATAAGAAACACCGCGTCCGATAAGCTGCTGCTCACCGGGAACATTTAACTTTCTCGGTCGTGCCCCGCTGGCCAGAATAATCGCTTTCGTTTGATAATCTCCTCCGGCAGTATTGACCATCCGGCTAACTTTATCTAAGCCGGTAACTTCCTCACTGATAATCTTTACACCTAGCTCTTTGACCTGGCTTTCCATGCGCGTCATCAATTCCGCCGTAGAGATCCCTCCCGGAAAACCCGGATAATTTTCAATGGTTTCACTCATTAAAATCCTGCCGCCAATCGCTATCTTTTCGATCAACAGCGTATTCAATCGGCTACGTCCTGCATAAAGCGCCGCAGTCAATCCCGCCGGCCCGCCTCCAATAATCACTAAATCATATTTTACCAAAATAATTCCTCCGCTAAAGTTGAAGCTTACAGGCCTTAATTTTTGTTTTTAAATCCGCTAACTTTTTTTTAATACGTATTTTCTGTAGAAACGAAGCATAATCAATAATTAGCTTACCCCGTAAATGATCTATTTCATGCTGCAAAACGCAAGCAAAAAGGTCTTTAGCTTCAATTTCTATAAAACGGCCTTGATCATCTTGTGCCTGCACCCAAATCTGCTTAGCGCGTTTAACCTTAATACAAACTCCCGGCACGCTCAAGCATCCTTCGCTAATTGACTGCCGACCATGACGCTTTACAATTTTAGGATTAATTAATTTATAAAGACCTTCGCCGATATCCACCACAATTAATTGTGCACTTATCCCGACTTGCGGAGCAGCCAAACCAATTCCGGAATCGTCATACATGGTCTTAGCCATTTGGCTAAGCGTCTGGCGGTGTTGATCGGTAATCCGTCCAACCGGCTTAGCTATTTTTCTTAAAACAGCATCTCCAAATACTTTAATTTTTAATTCTGATTCTGACATCGACTTATAATTTTCAAACTTTAATTTTATTTCTTACGTCGACCTTAGCTTTTAATTTTATTCTTTGCGTCGACTTTTAGCTTTTAATTCTATTATTTGCGTCGACTTTTATAATTTTTGCTTTAATAGACTTAGCTTCTTTATCTTCCACCGCCAGATAAGAGACAATAATCACCTGATCCCCAGGACAGGAACCGCGAGCCGCCGGGCCGTTTAAACAAATCACCCCGCTGCCGGATTTTCCTTTAATTACATATGTCTCAATTCGTAAGCCGTTATTAAGATTGAGCACCTCAACCTTTTCATGTTCTAAAATATCCGCCACCTGAATTAACTGTGCATCAATAGTAATGCTGCCTTCGTAATAAAGATTGGCTTCCGTTACCGTCGCCCGGTGAATTTTTGATTTTAACATCGTTCTTAACATTTTATTATTCTCCCCTAATGAACCGCTGTGGATTTAATAGTCGAATTATTAATTAATTTAAATGTTTGTCGAGCAATCATTAACTCTTCATTAGTCGGAATTACCAAAATTCTAGGTTTTTTCCCCAGACAGCTAAACAGCCCCCGACAAATACTCTTTCTGATCGCCGGCTGATTTTCACCGATCCCCGCCGTAAAAACTAAAGCATCCAACCCGCTCAAAACCGACAAATATGCGCCAATATATTTTCGAACACGATAAACAAAAATATCCACCGCCAACTTTGCGCGCGGATTACCTCCAAGAGCCTTTTCTTCGAGCAAGCGCATATCATTACTGATGCCCGATATTCCCTTTAAACCACTTTCTTTGTTTAAAATAAGATCCATTTGCTTAGTATCTAATTTTCTTTTGCGCATAATGTGTGTAATCAACGCCGGATCGACATCGCCGCAGCGCGTACCCATTACCAGACCCTCCAAAGGTGTAAACCCCATACTCGTATCTTGCGATCTTCCTCGATCAATAGCGGTGATGCTACAACCGTTACCCAGATGACAAGTGATTAATTTTAATCTCTGCAACGGCTTTTTTAAAATACGGGAAGCCTCTGCAGCGACATACTGATGACTGGTGCCGTGAAATCCATATTTTCTAACCTTTAATTTTTGGTAATAATCATACGGCAGCCCATAAATAAAAGCGTGCTCCGGAATGCTCTGGTGAAAAGCGGTATCAAAAACCGCGACCTGTTTTACTCCGGGCAAAAGCTTGGCAGTTGCCAATATCCCGGATAGGTTAGCCGGATTATGCAAGGGGGCAATCGTGCAACACTTCCTAATTCCTTTAATCACCCGTGCATCAACCAAAACTGACTTATTAAAATCTTCTCCTCCATGCACTACTCGATGGCCCACCGCATCAACCTGTTTAGTTTCCGCAAGTATAATCTTTAAACCCGCATAGTGATTATTAAATTTTGAACGATCCTCACCGATATGTTCGATCGCTCCTTTTCTAATTAAGCGTTCAGAAGGCATATCAAAAAGTTTATATTTAATCGATGAACTACCGCTATTAATCACCAATATTTTCATTATTGCGCCCTAACTGCCGTAACCGCTACGCTATCCACGATATCCTGAGCGAAGCAACCGCGCGATAAATCGCTGGCCGGTTTATTTAAACCCAAAAATAACGGACCAATCGCCCGACAACCGCTTAAACGCTGCACAAGTTTATATCCGATATTGCCGGCTTCTAAATTAGGAAATATAAGCACGTTAGCTTCTCCGTTAATCGAGCTATTCGGGCACTTTATATTTGCTACATCCGGAACAATGGCCGCATCAGCCTGCAACTCTCCATCTGCTAATATGGATGGCGAAAGAACCTTAAGTAATGCCAGGGCTTCAGCAATCTTTTCCGCAGACTTGGTTCTGGCTGATCCTTTAGTCGAATAGCTCAAAAAGGCAACCCGCGGCACAAGATTTAAAACCTTTCCCACTAATTCCGCTGCCGTAAAAGCAATGCAAGATAATTGACGGGCATTCGGATCGGGGATTACTCCGCAATCAGCAAAAATGAATGTTCCCTTGTCTCCATATTCACAATTCGGCACATCCATGATAAAACAGCTCGAGGCAATCGTAAATCGTTCATCCAAGCCAATGCAGCGAATACAGGCACGCGCCACATCGGCAGTAGTATGTATTGCGCCGGCAACTAAACCATCCGCCTTGCCGTCCCGGGTCATCATCGCCGCGTAATAAAGATTATCGGTAAAAAGCTTCCTCACCACTTCTAGGTCAATATCTTTTGATTGATAAAGATTATAGTATTCTTGAATATATTTTTCCTTTTGATCCTTATCAATCATATCCGGAGTAAGCACCAAAGGATGAGCTAAGCCTTCTTGACGGATAATCTCAACTGCTTCCATAGTACGCGCATCTTGATATTCCGGTAATACGACAGTTTTAATTTTCGCTGCCGCCTGCTTACGAATCCTGCTTATGGCATTCATTTTAAATCCCTTTCAAAATTTTTTTAAAATCGACGTTGTCTTTAATTAACTTTTCTACAGCCGCAATTTTATCCTGATCACAAGGACGAATTTTTACCGTTATATCATGCACACAAGTGGCCACATCATAGGTATCAGACTTGGCTAATAAAACCGGAATGTTCGCTTTAATTAAAAGCTCCATCAGCGGCGGCTCAGGGATAATATCGCAAGTTAGAATTATTCCGCAAATTTTTAATTTTTTACTGCTAGAATCGCGAAAACAATTCAAGGCGATCAGAATCATATCTTGACGGTCTCCGGGAGTAATCATCAGACTATCGTCAGTAATATAACGCTCCGCATCACGCGGCTCCATAGCGGCCACTATTACTTTAGCCACTGAACGTTCCAGATATTCTTTCCCGCAAAGAACTTCAAAATTCGTCTCCTCTAAAATTTGCTCAATGGTTGGCCGAGCCAACATCGGATCATAAGGAAGCACCCCTAAAACATCGATTCCTTTTCTCTCTAAACCTTTTCTCACCAGTCGATTAATTTTATCAAATTTATTCGGCAGAATTTTATTTACAATCACCCCGAGAACCTTCACTCCTTCTTTCTCAAAAAGAGCCTTATTCAAAATAATCTCGTCAATCGGCCGTCCCACTCCGCCGGACGAAATAATAATAACCTTGGCACCCAAAAGCCGAGCCACGGCAGCATTAGAATGATCAAATACCGAACCCACTCCGGCATGCCCGGTACCTTCGATAACCACTAACTCCTGATTTTTTGAAATTCTACGAAAGGCATTTTGAATCTGATTAGTAATGTTCTTTTTATCAGGTTTAGTAATATATTTTTCCGTAAAACCTTTTTCCACGGCAATTGGACTCATATCTTTAAGCCCGCTTTTAATTCCACATACCTTTTCAATAAGGATAGAATCCTCATCAATTTTTAAGCCCTCTTCCTCCAGATAACGCTGGCCAATCGGCTTAATAAAACCAACTTTTCCGAATTTTTGCTGCAAGTTCCGGATTATCCCCAAAGAAACCGTCGTCTTGCCGTCATTCTGTTTAGTGGCGGCAATAAAAATTTTACGCATTAAAAATTTTCCTCGATCTTCCGCTTTAGATCTATTTTATTCGCTACGCCGACAAGCTGATTCATAACTTTGCCTTTTTTAAAAAATATGATCGTCGGTATAGACATAATTCCGTATTCCGTGGCAATCTTAGAGCTTGTATCCACATCCACTTTACCAATTTTCATTTTACCCGCGTATTCCTTGGCGAGCTCGTCAATTATCGGCGCAATTTTTTTACAGGGACCGCACCAAACAGCCCAAAAATCCACTAAAACCGGTATATCCGACTCCAGCACTTCCTTTTTAAAATTAAGATCCGTAAAATGATGAGTGCTCATAACTTTAGTCCTTCGCATTATTGGGTTAATAAAATTGGAAGATTTCTTAAATTATCACAAACTTCCCTTAATTGCAAGCAAAAAAGGGTAAAAAGCTTATAAATTTTCACCATAAGCGATAAAATCACATCAACTAGCCTTTTCTTTAAACAATAATTTACTCAATTGTTTTGAATAATAACCCGAGGTAAGCGCATCCAAAGAAGCAGTCAATTCCGCAAGCTTCAACTCTTTATCAAATCTTTTGCTTCGATCCTCCAGGACTAAATTATCCAATTCAGATTTAATCCTCAAACGCTCAAAATAAAGTTTATTTATTTGGTCTAAAATATCATTCCGCAACTCCACCATCAACTTTGAACGCACATCAATGCTGGTTTGAGCCTCATTCCAGATTAAATCACTTAAATCCCAGGATAAAGAAACATCCCAATCAAGGTTATCCCTGCCCCGGCGTAAAACATCGTCTTCATTCTTAGTTGTTGAGCCGCCCTCCCAATGCCAAAGATCAGTTGTATTGCGATCCAAACCAATGCTAACCTGCGGCAACAATGCCTTTCTTGACGCCTCTTTACGCCACTGCAATATTTTTTCCGGATTAACCTGTGCATATTTCATTGCTGCCTCCTGAACACTTCTTATCGTTGGCTCATTCTTAGAATAATCCTCAAACCTAACCGAAGATAAAAAATTTGATTTATTTCTTAAATTAGCCCGATATACGCCTCTCTCGCCGGTAATATAAATATTGCCCTTATTATCTAAAGCTAAATAATTTAATTTACCTGCAACCAAACTAAAGGATAACTCCACCCAGCGGTCAGCTTTATAAAGAAAAACTCCCGACGAGGTTAGTGCATAAATTTCCGAGTTATCCGTTAAACAAATCATCTTCACATCGCGATTTAACAAACCATATTCTGTCAGTTTTTCCCAATTTTGACCCTGATTTAAACTACAATAAACTCCTCTGGCGCTGGAAAGATACAACTGATCGCCGTTATATATTCCCGTTTTCACAAAATTTATCTCTGTTAACCAATCCGCTTGATCTGCGCCATCTGAAATCATTTCCGCATTAACCTCGCGACGAGAATTACTTACAAAAATTCTTTCCCAGCTTTTACCGAAATCTAAAGATTTAAATATTCCACTGGAAGCGGCTAAATATATAACCGCATTCTGCCCGCGGCTAGACTCAATATTCAGTATCTTACCGCTCTGAATACCGATCGATTGTTTATGCCAACTACGACCGTAATCCCTGCTAATAAACAGGCCGGCTTGCGTTCCTACAAATATTGACTGTGCAATTCCCAGAACCGATATGCACTGATTTTCCAGTTCCGCCTTACCCCGGAATACCCTCTCCCAACGTTCTCCCAAATCACTACTGCGGTATAAACCATTGTCGGTTGCCGCGTAAACAACATTAGCATTGTCTTTTGCCGCTGCTAAGGCATTAATTTTCCCGCCGCTTGTCTTTACCGCCAACACCCTGCGCCAGCTCTTACCGGCATTATCCGTTTTTAATATGCTTCCGGGTTTGCCCGCAAAAATTATTCTACCATCCGCTACATTGACTAAAAACGCCTGACAATTTAGATTATCTCTACCGATATTTTCCCAACTTAATTCCTCCGCAAGAAGCAGATTACCCATAAGCGCCAACCAAATTACTATACCGCTAAAAACTATTCTTTTCATTTTTTGCCACCTCCTGCCACAATTGACGCAAGACGACAAAAAATCTAACTAAATATTTTACAAATAAAACGGGCTAAACGTTTAAATTTAGCCCAACAAGCCAGATTAATAAATTGTAGAAATTAAGAATTTTCGCAAAAACATCTCCGGTTGATAGTTATTGCTTTATTTTTTTCGCGGCTTCTTGCACCTCCGGACTATTTACAATATTCATAAATTTAGGATTACTCAGTAATGCCTGTAGATCACCTGCCTGTGCGGCATTTTGAATCTCAGCATCTCTAACTATTTCTTGAAGCGCAACATTATTCGTTAACCCTTTAAAAATAGCGGCATTTTCAGGATCATTCAATAGCTTCTGTCCATAAGCAGAAACCTGCGACGAAGTTAAATCATTCGTTTGAACAATAGGGGTGACGGATGTCTCAGTAAGAGCATAATTAAAGGATTCCACTTTAGAAACCTTTTTTCCATCTACTGTTATTTTTCCGAAAGCAGCAGTATTAATAATATAATTTCCATCTGAATAAGAAATTATCTCACCATTAATTATACTGCCATCGGTCAATTCAATTTTATTTAGCTGACCGGAATAAGCCAGCGTGCTGCAGGCAAGAATTAGACAACCAAAACCAAAAATTTTTTTCAAATTTCGCTTCATTTTTTCCTTTCTAAAAATTCACGTCTTTATTTTATCGCTAGCCACATAAATACAAACTAATAATCGACCGCTTAAATTATCAACAGCAATTATTTAATACTCGATGAAAAAAATTCTACTTAATAAAATAAATACTTTCATTTACCTTGAGTATTTTGCTTTTTCCATCCACCTCAACCTCTACTTTTTCACTAAATATCTTCTTTACCAGAATATTTCCTATCCCCTCGCCCTCTTTAAAAACTTCGCCATTGATAATCACATAGCTTTGATTATTCGGGACAAAAAATATTCCTCCCAACAATAATTGCTCATTAGCCATCCCCCTAAGCGCTTTCTCGGTTTTTATCTCCGTTCTATTCGTAATCATGCTCTTTTCCTTTGATCCGATATGCACAAAATCGCCGCGCGTAGCTTGTTTAATAATCGCATTTCCGCTGACCATCACTTGAGAAATATTATAATTATTTTTGTAAAATATAAAAAATAATGTTAACAAAATAATTAAAATAACAAAAATTTTTACTAAAAAAGTTGACTTTATTTTTTTAGGCATATCCCGTACAGCCGGCCTAGCCTTAAATGACGGATTGACGGCATCTGTCTTTGGGTCATAACCGCAATTTAAGCAAAACTTTCCTTCTTTAATATCTTCCTTACCACAAAACTGACATGCTGCTGACATTTTTTACCTCACTTGGTTAAACCGCTCTTTCCTTTTGTTAGCACAAAAACCAATAACCAATAATCGATCACTACTTTTTAAATTCCTTATCGATTGCCAAATTCACCAATGAATGATCCCAATTATGGGCAATAAGCTCTTCTTTTATAATCTCAACAGAATATCCGCAAGATCGCTTTGCGGATATAAAAGAAATTAAGATCTCTAAATTATACTTTTGTAATTTATCAAGCGTTCCGGAAAGCGGTTTATCTTTTTCCGTTTTATTAAAAATATAGGCCACTGCTGCCACAACTAAAGGTACGCAGAGCAAGCCAATAGCATTATAAAATAAATACGCGCTGCTTTGCCCTAAGAGATACGCAGCGCTGCACCAAAATACATCAAACAGATAATGCGCCACAATCAAAGGTATAATCCCGAAACGTATAAATATAAATCCATAGAGTGCCCCAATCAGAGTGATTTCAATTACACGAAACCAGACCGGGAATATGGCGTACAACGTATGCCCCATACCCCAGATTACAGAAACCGCTAAAATCGCGAGCATTGAGTTCCGCAGGTACTTCTTAGCCAGACTTATTCCAAAAAGCCTAAAAGTAATCTCTTCATTCAAACTAGCCGTAACCCCGATAACAAAAGCGCTAAACAAAGGTATGCTCGCCGAAGAGAAATAAGTCAAAGTATTAAATTCCCTCCAAACGCCTAAAAACTTTTGGCCATAATAAAATATCGCTGCCTGCAACCCCAGCATAATTATCCAAATTAAATAACCCAATAAAACAGATTTTGCTAAACCACGATTGAGAAAATTTGATTTAATATAATATAAAAATGAACTTAATTTGTTTTCCGCCAATACCTCGCTACGCAATGATTCTCCCGCGATCCCGGGCATAATAAAACCGAACGCTAAGAAACTTATGCTAAATATCCATTTGGTAACCGCCAGTCCCAAAAAAGAGCTCATCCGCGTGCTGGTTGGATAATTCATAAAAACGCTCTCTAAATTATTAAAAATATCCAGCGTATTAATTATTACCAAAAACCCCGCCAGATAATAAAACCAGTGCCTAGTTAAACGCGTAGTAATGTCATGCTTTCTTTTTAATACTATGCTCACTGACCATCCCAACAACCCAAGAAAAATAATATAAAAAATACTGTACAGATACTCTCCTAAAACGAACTGATTCTCGGCATAGCGAGTAAATTTCTCGGGTAACTCCAATCTATTCTTAGAAAACGATCTTATCTCGTCTCCGGAAACCGTAACTTCACTCAATAGCTTTGCCCCGCCCTGGCCTTCATTCCAAGGGATATAAATATTCTTCTTTTCCCAAGAGAAAAAATATTCTATTCTTTTCTCATAACGATTGATCTTCTCTTCATGAAAATCATATTTAGCAAGATCCGTACCAAAAGTTTTTAACAAAAAGGCTTCTGCTTTTTGCTTTGCAACAGCTTTACCCAAGTCCGCCCGCGGTTCCAAATCTTCAATCAGATGTAAGGATTTAATAATTTCTCCAGATCGAGGGCTGATATAAAGCAAAAACTCTTCTTTTTGAGATTCCTTAAAAAACCTTACCTGCCAATAAAATAAATCATAATTTTGCTCTATAATAAACCTCTCTTCAGCTTTTAAACCCGCGGCATGCTGGAAATACCGGTTAAAGCTCGCATCGGTTCCAAAGATTACAGACTTAACATATTTTTTTGAATCTATGCCTTTAGCCTGAAGATATTTATCTGATACCGCTAGTGCTTGTTGCTTATTAAACGACAAATCTACAAAAGCAAAACGCGGGTATTCGAGTTTATACCAAATACCAAAACACAAAACAGCCACAAATATAAAGATTATCCAATCTCTAGTTTTTATTTTCATTTTTAATTTTCCTAGGCATAATCATTTAATATTCTATCACAGTTTCCTAAATTGTAAGCATTTTAGTACACATCTTCTAAAAAAAACTAAAAAAAGGGCGTCATTTTTTAAATGACGCCCTTAATAATCGCTATAATTTTCTTACTTAATTACCAAAGCAGTGCTCGAATTTTATCATCGGCTGCTTTCCAGGCATATTCCGGTTTCATTGCCGGTTTAGTATAAGAAGGAACAAACCAGGTAGTTGTATCAAAAATCGCCGTCGCCCCGCGCACCGCGCTAGTAAACACACCGTTGACTACACCGATAGTTGCGCCGGCCAAAGGATCCTGCTCTTTAGAAACTTTAGCTACTTCCGCTGGAAGCTCCAACCAAAACGTAGCCATATTAATAACCCCGCGTTCAAGCTTATTAATCGGAGCAGTGCTATAAGGAATTTCATCCCGATCAATCTGAAATGGAGGCAAAGCCCTAACATACAAAACATCCGGCTCACCCGCAGCATAGCCAATCGCGAATAATCCTATGATAAATACAAATGCCAGCGCTAACAACATCGCTTTCTTCATCCTGTTACCTCCTTTTTACTAGCTAGTTAAATTGTGTAGTTGTTGCAGCAATCTATCTTTCAAAGACTTAGCTGAATCTATTTTTTCACCAGATATACCCGCTTCCATGGCAAACTCTATTAATCCACGCAAAATATCATTATAAGAGAGTTTACGGCCTGTAGAAAATAAGGCATCTTTCCCTAGCTTATCAAGATAATCTAACTCTTGACGGCCTAACATCGTAATTACCCGATGTGTAAGAACCTGCCTTCCACTGCCTTGCATCCTCACTTCCTCCAAATTATAAGCTAAAAAACTGCAAAAGTCAAGCAAAATATTGAATTTTAATGGTAAAATGCCATTTTTACATTTTACCCTATTGTCAATTTACATACCAAATGTAACACATTTTTTAGGATAGTCAAGAAATATTTTACCCAGTAGAAGTTCCTCTGCCTTTAAAACATAAAAAGGGAACGTTCCTATTCTCATGGTAAATAGAAACGTCCCCCTTCACTTTACTTAAACTGTAATTTTAAATTTATTAATTATAAATATGCCAACAAAATGGCTTAAGACAACAACAAAAATAGCAATGCAAATATGTTTAAAAATTTCTACATACGGATTCACTTTTCTATCTTTGGCTATAGCGTAACTCATTATAGATAGTAAGATTAACCCCCAGCTAATCGCACAAGATACAGCTAAATTTAATGGTAACAAAGCCACCAAAAAAATAAATGTTAATGAAACAAATATCCTGGTAAAAAAATTGCTTAATGTAGAAAACCAGATCTCTTTACTATCGATACATTCAGACTCTTGATAGATATGAATACCAAACGAATCCGCAACATTATCCGCTAATGCCACCACCAGCATACCTGCAACAATGCTTACCTTAGGATGCGCAAGCGTATCTAAACCAGTAATAATCCCTAAATTAGTAATGATCGCTGATGTGGCGCCAAAACTAAATTTAGTTTGATAACGACGTAATTTATTATTTAAATTATTAAAATCCAAACAGCCTCCCTATTTTTTTTATTTACATTATATGTTTTAGATGACTCAAGAGGGGGAGGTCGCCCTCCCCCTCTTAATTATTATCTTAACAGCTACACTTGTCGCTACATTTACCATCTGCGCATTTACAATTGCCATCAACGCAGCAATTTCCCTTGCAAGCACATTTGCCCTCGACACAACAGGCACTTTTTACACACTTGCAGGGTTGTTTCACGCAACATGTCTGAGCAGCTAAAGCATAACTACTCATAAACAATATCGACATAATTACAAATATATATTTTTTCATAATAATTCTCCTTTTAAATAAAGCTTTATTCTACTAAACTAGGAAAGACCGATTTTCGGAGGGTGGAAGATATCTTTTTTAGAAAGATACGCGTAAGAAAAAGACAACCTTTGTGTAAAATATCCAGAAAATACTAGTTTTAGCAAAATATTATTCTTGAGCAAATGCACTCGAAGCGGCGCTGAATAACTACAAAGACAAGCCTTTGTAGTTTCATGACAATTTTTAACCCCTTGACATCTATTATTGCAACAAGAGCAACTCTCTTGAGCGCTAGCATAGACATACTCAAACATAAAACCCGCTACCAGCATCAAAATCACTAAAATAATAAATCCTCTTATGCAAATTTCCATAATATAAGTACACCTTATTGTATTTTATAAAACAATCATCTTAGCCAAAAAACTTATCACCCTTGGCCCAATTCTCCCCGCTTACCTCATCAATTACCAGATATAAGCTCTCCTTAGGCTTTCCGGCGACTTTTAATAATGTCTCCGAGAATTCCTTGGCGATCTTTTCTTTCTGCTCTTTACTAAGTTTACCTACCAACTTAAGGTTAACATATGGCATTTTTTCTCTCCCCTGCGCAAAAGCGCGTACCGGCCTTCCCAATTAGACTGGGTATCATTTTGAAATTAAAAATATCCCCACCTGTGCAAATAAATTAGGTAAAATTGAAATCTTATGGTTTTCGTCAATACATACGCACCGCTGGACATTCACTTTCTTGGCACAACAATATTTTTTAAAATCCAAAATACTTAAAAAATGCAAGTTCGGCGTTTCATACCACTGGTAAGGAAGAGATTCCGTAACCGGGGCCCTGCCTTTAAAAAACATCTGCAGCCTTGATTTATAATATGCAAAATTAGGAATTCCAACAATTACATTTTTACCCACGCGCAGAGCATCGGTAAGCACCTTATCCACATGCAAGATCTGTTGTAAGCTTTGATTAAGCACAACGTAATCAAAAGACTTGTCACCAAACTCAGCTAAACCGCTATCCACATCGCCATGAAAAACGTTCAAGCCCTTAGCCACGCATTTATAAATCGCCTGATCATCGATTTCAATACCTTGCCCACGCGCCTGTTTGCTTTTAATCAAAAGATACAAAAGGTCGCCATTGCCACAACCCAGGTCTAACACGCTAGATTGCGGATTAATCAGATCCAAGATCACCTGATGATCCAATTGCACAATTTTAGTTGCCGTATTCACCGGTCACCTCATACGCATAAAAGACTTTTTTAAGAAAATGTTTAATCAGGTGCGATTCTTCCTCTACCTCTAAAAGAAAAGCATCGTGGCCATAAGTAGAATCAATTTCACAGTAAGTGGTCTCCACCCCGGCCAGTTTACAGGCCTTGACAATCTCTTTAGATTGATAAGCCGGATACAACCAATCAGATTTAAAAGCAATTACTAAAACTTTTACTTTCGAACCGATCAAAGACTCCTGCAACGGCCGGCCGCCGGAAGCATCAAAATTATCCATCGCCTTGGTAATATAAAGATAAGTATTGGCGTCAAAGCGTTTTACAAAATTATCGCCGCGATAACGCAAATACCCCTCTACCTCAAAATCAGCGGTAAACTTAAACGGCTGCTGACTATCTTTTTTATGTCGGCCAAACTTTTCCGCCATCGATTTATCACTCATGTAAGTAATATGACCAATCATCCGGGCTACCGCCAAACCTTTAACCGGTGCCGTAGTTTCATAATAATTACCAGATTTCCAATGCTCATCAGCCATAATCGACTGCCTACCCACTTCATTAAAAGCAATCTGTTGAGGTGAATGCTTAATGGTGGTCGCAATCGGCACAGCACTACAGATCCGTTTGGGATAATTAACCAGCCAAGAAAGTACCTGCTGTCCGCCCATTGACCCGCCAACTACCGAAAGCAATTTCTCGATACCTAAATAATCAATCAAAATCTTCTGGGCAGCGACAATGTCATTAATCGTAATTAAAGGAAAATCTAAAGCGTACGGCTTAGCTGTTTTAGCATTAATGCTTGCCGGACCAGTTGACCCTTTACATCCTCCGAACACATTAGAACAAATGACAAAATATTTATCCGTATCAAAAGCCTTGCCCGGTCCAATAAAATCATCCCACCACCCCGGATTATTCTGGCCCGCATGCACTCCGGCAGCATGTGCATCACCGGAAAGGGCATGCACAATCAAAATGGCATTAGTTTTTTCCGCGTTCAATGATCCATAGCTCTCATAAGCGATTGTAATCGGACCGAACTTCTCCCCCGACTCAAGTTTAAGATGCTCAAAGTCAAAAGTTTGAGTTTGCACAATTCCTACGCTATTATTTTTAATGATCTGTTTTTCTTTGGTCATGCTTTTACCTCTTGGAAAAGCCAAGTAGTTAAATATCGCTCTCCAGTATCCGGCAAAATAACTACAATCACTTTCCCTTTATTTTCTTTACGCTTAGCAACTTCCAAAGCCGCCCACAAAGCGGCGCCGCAAGAAATACCTGCTAAGATTCCTTCCAGTTTGGCTAAACGCCGAGCAGTTTCACCGGCATTTTCATTAGTTACCCGAATAACTTCATCAATTATATCACGATTTAAGACTTCCGGGATAAAACCTGCGCCAATTCCTTGTATCTTATGCGGACCCGGTACGCCACCAGATAGAACCGGCGAGGCATCCGGTTCAACAGCAATTACCTTAAAACTTGATTTTTTCTTCTTAATTGCTTCCCCCACACCCGTAATTGTTCCGCCCGTACCCACTCCCGCAACTAAGATATCTACCTTACCTTCAGTGTCATTCCAAATCTCTTCCGCCGTAGTTTTGCGATGAATCTCGGGATTAGCCGGATTATTAAACTGCTGCAAGATAATTGCATTCGGAGTTTCTTTAACCAACTCCTCAGCTTTTTTTACCGCACCCTTCATCCCCTCGGCCCCAGGGGTCAAAACTAATTGCGCTCCAAAAATCGCCAATAGTTGCCTTCTTTCGATACTCATCGTATCGGGCATCGTGAGAATTAATTTATAACCTTTAGCCGCCGCCACAAATGCCAAAGCGACACCGGTATTACCGCTGGTTGGTTCAATAATCGTGGTATCCTTTTTAAGTACGCCTCGCTTTTCTGCATCTTCAATCATCGCCACCCCAATACGATCTTTAACACTCGAAAGAGGATTAAACGACTCCAATTTAACTAATACCGTCGCCTGCAAACCTTCAGTTATATGATTTAATTTGACCAAAGGCGTGTTGCCTACAGTTTTTGTAATATCTGAAAATATTTTACCCATATTATCCTTTCTAATTTGCTTTTTTTAATGCCTGTTCAATATCCGCAATTATATCATCAATATGCTCTACGCCAATTGACAAACGAATAAAATCTTCAGTTACTCCCGTAGCTAACTGTTCTTCCGCGGATAACTGCTGATGTGTAGTCGTCGCCGGATGAATCGCTAAGCTCTTGGCATCCCCCACATTTGCCAGATGTGAGATCAACTCTAAAGAATCAATAAACTTCTTGCCAGCTTGGAGGCCACCCTTAATTCCAAAACCAATAATCGCCCCTGCTCCTTTCGGTAAATATTTCTTCACCTTTTCTTTCTCAAGACTATCCGGCAATCCCGGATAATTTACCCAACTTACCAACTGATGCTTCTTTAAGAATGTCGCCACACTCAGTGCGTTCTCTGAATGCCGAGGCAACCTTAAATGCAAAGTTTCTAACCCCTGTAAAAATAAAAAGGAGTTAAACGGTGACAACGCCGGACCTAAATCGCGCAACAAACAAACTCGCGCTTTAACAATATAGGCAATATTGCCTAACGGTTTAAGCGCCTCCACAAAATTAATCCCATGATAACTCGGGTCTGGACCGGCGATCAACGGGAATTTACCGTTTGTCCAGTCAAACTTCCCGGAATCAACAATCACTCCGCCTAAACTTGTTCCATGACCACCAATAAACTTCGTAGCTGAATAAACTACGATATCTACGCCATGGTCAATTGGACGCAGCAAATACGGAGAAACCGTATTGTCCAACACAAAAGGTATCCCATTTTTGTGCGCAATTTTCGAAATTCCTTCTAAATCCGCCACATCTAATTTAGGATTACCGATTGATTCAGCATATACGGCTTTGGTCTTTGAGGTAATTGCATTTTGTAAAGCAACTAGATCATTCGACGGGACAAATTTTACTTTTATCCCCAATCGGGCAAAAGTATAATGAAAAAGATTATACGTACCACCGTAAAGATTGTCTGCCGAGACAATTTCATCTCCGGCTTGAGCGATATTCAGCAAGGCAAGCGTGATAGCGGACTGACCGCTTGAGACCGCCAGAGCCCCTACCCCACCGTCGAGTAAAGCAATCCTCTTCTCAAATACATCCGTAGTCGGATTCATTAAGCGAGTATAAATATTGCCAAACTCTTTTAAACCAAAAAGATTAGCCGCGTGATCCGTACTTTTAAACTGATACGATGTCGTTTGATGAATCGGCACTGCCCTTGAGCCAGTAGTCGGGTCAGCCTCTTGACCACCATGCAAAGCGAGTGTTTCAATCTTTAGCTTGTTATCAATCTTACTCATCTCTGTTTCTCCTCTCAATTTTACCGTAGGGGCTTTTAGGGCCCTACGGCTTACTATCATTGCCTAAAATGCATATTGTCCACTTAATACAAACCCATTGCCTAAACCTGTCCGGCTATTCCCGGCTTTATTATAACTACCTGTCCCGGTATATGCCGCAATCACCGAAAGATTCTTATTGGGCATCCAAGCTAAATGCGCATCCCAATAATTAGTATTCTGAACATTTGAAAATCTTGCACCTTGCTTAAATTCATAACCCACCACAAAACCATGCGGAAGCACAACATCAATATTTAAAAACCCCGTAAGCTTTCTTTTATTGCTAAATCCCAGCACTCCCGTAACATGCTCTTGGGTAGAAAGCAATCCGCCGGATAAAATAACCGGTACCGGCAGAAGATTTGTCGTTTTAGTTGCTACCGCGTACCAATCCTGGCCAGTTGAGCGAAGATTCAATAATCCCGCCTCGCGCAAAGATTTATTGCTGGTAGTTTTATAAATCGTTCCGATAGAGATTGCCGGAATAAACTTACTATTGAAGGACCCTTCCTTTAATAGTAGCAGCTTTGCTCCGAGATTATTCTTATGAAAAGTCGGATAATTCTCCCAAGCGACAGTTTGAAATCCATAAGAAACCTCCAAGCGCTTAAGTAAGGTTGTGGCCACCCCAATAGACGTCCAATCAATCTTAGCATCCGGCAAACTAACATACCAGGCGCCAAATCTTGGCTTAGCAACAATCTGCGTATCGCCAATTTTAATAAACTCCTCTCCCGAATCCGCCAGATAAGCCAACGGATTAAATGCCACTCCGCCAACCCCCTCCAAATTCACAAAGGGCGGTCCAGCAAAAACTTTATCTGTCAAAGAACCAAATACCAACACTAACCACACTACTAAAATAATATATTTTTTCATTTAAAACCTCCCAATACTTTCGCCTTACTCCAGTTATCTGGTCGTATCGGGAAAAATTTTTAATTTTTAGATAAACAATTCCGGTAGTCCGGTAATTTTTTTAAAATAACCACCCGCCTATATCCCACCCCCTTCCTCAATCTTCCACACGTCTTCAAAACGCTTTCTCTGCGCTACTTCCACCTGCGTAATCTTTCGATCATGCACCTTAACCGTAACCGTACCATATTCTAAAGAATCTACCGCTTGCGCTATATTTTTAATAATCGCATCATTAACAATATTTTTTGTTACTTTCACATTATTATTCATTCGATCACCATTATATGGAATAAGCAAATATTTCGTTTTTAAGATTGACCTGACTAGCTAGATCTCTAAAAGTCACCTGATCAATTATATCTGAAGTGGCGTTAACCACCTTCTGCCAAATTCCCTTAAAAAGACAACAACTCAAATCACTGCAATTAGAATATCCTTTTTCTACACAACCAATCGGCTCAATTGGTCCATCGATATGCCGAACCACCTGACCCACAGTTATCTCTGCTGGATCCTTGGATAACTGATAGCCACCAACATTGCCGCGCTTACTTTCCACAAACCCACCTTTTTTTAAATCCAAAAGCACCTGTTCCAAGAATTTAACCGGAGCGTCAATGCGTTTGGCCACCTCATTGATTGTAGATACCCCCTGATCATAGTGCAATGCTAAATCTAACAAAGCTTTTAACGCGTAATCACCTTTATAAGTAATTTTCATCTTAAACTCCTCCACTTGCAGGTAGACCAGCCTTGACTACTATCTCTATCAACATAGTAGAGTATAACCTAAAAAAATATATTGTCAAGCTTTTTTTTAAAAATTTTACGAGAGACAGCTTCCAAGTTGAAGGGGAAACTGTCTCTTAGTTGACTTGGAAACTGCTTCAACTATGTTATTCTTTAGTTAGCATCCAACTCCAACAATTCTTGCCGAATTTCTTGATATTTATCCGAATCGACTAACCGGTAAATACTTTGCGCTTTGCGCCAATATTCTCTGACTAAATTCTTCCTTCCTTGTTCTTTATATATCAACCCGAGATTATAGCTGGCGTTAGCCAGATCCGGCTGATTGTTGATTTCTTCCGACAAATCAATTGCTTGTTTAAAGTAATCTTCGGCTTTTTTCAAATCATCAATCTCTAAATAAAGCTCTCCAATCATATTGTAGCCGCTAGATAAATTAATTTTATTATTTTGCTTTAGATCAACATTCAAACCTTTAAAATAAAGCTCAAGCGCTTTTTGATATTCCTTTTGATAAAAATACACCTCCCCTAAATTAAAATAACAGTCACTTAATTCATTGTCAAGTTTGAGACGTTTAAATATTTTAAGACTCTTTTCATAATAATCTTTTGCCGCCGGATAATCATTTTTGTTCGTAAAAACTAAACCAATATCAAAATAATCACTGGCTAAATTTTTAGCGCTTTCAAAATTATTCGGCCGTTCCAGATTAATTGAAACGCTTTTTGTTAAAAGTTCCAAGGCGCGCTCATAATCTTTTTTCTCAATGTTCCAAACGGCTAACTTTCTCAAAGCTAAGGCCTCATTTTGCTTATCCTGTAATTGCCGGCTTAAATTAATCGCCTTATCATACAGCTCTCTTGCTTTGTCATACTGCCCTTCCAATTGATAAAACCACCCTAATTTAATATAAGCCTGAGCAAGCTGAGCTTTATTATTTAACTTTTCACTTTTAAGCATATAATCGGAATAGTACTTTAAGGCTTCATCTTTGTCGCCAATGCGCTGGTAAGCATTTGCTAAAATTGGATAAACCGCCAAATAGTCCTGATCTCGATTAATCAGCTGCCGACCTAAGGATATTACTTGCTGATTATCGCCTTGACGATACTTAGACGCAACATTCAAGAATAAATATAACTTCGTGGGATTAATCTTTGGCAGCCAAAAAACCAGAAAAATACTTAAACCCATGAGCATTAGCGCTAAGCTAATTCTTTGCATAATCTTTTTAGACATTAAGCTTTTTTTACGCAAAGAGTCCTTATGCCGGGGAGGCTTAAAAAAAACAAATTCCGGATCGCCATAGAGCAAATAATTTACCCAATGTAAACTGGCTAATCCGTATTCTTTAACTAACTTTAATCTCGACAATCGCGCAGATTCTCCGGCGCTTGTTCCTAAAACAAGTTTAGAATAAAATTCTTGTGCAAATACCAAACTCGCCTTATCCTCAATTTTACGAATCGAGCCGACATAATGCCTCACCCCGGCAAATAAAAAAGCGCTAGCCATGCCATAATTAGCTTGCTGATACTCCGCATCGATTAGAATTGGCTCAGTCTGCGCAGAATGGCAGGCATTTGAAAACACTAAAGCCGGCAAACTCGAGCTCTGCCCCATCTTGAGGATATCCGTAACCTTAAAAACCCCATCATTTAAAACCCAACCGCTTTCTTTAACCTCTTTTCTATCAAACTCACAGTGACCGGCAAAATGCACGATATCATAATCACAAATATTCTTTTTCACATAATGCCGATCAATATCCGTAGATTTAAAATCAACTTGAACTTTCTTTTGTTTATGGCTAAACTGATTTTTAATACTTAGGCCTTCTAAATATGCGGATTTTAAATCGCCGATGGGATTAGCTAAAATTAACATTTTCAAACTATCCTTTAAATCACGGTACTCTAAGGTTGCCGCATCCCCCTGGCTGCGGATAAGCCGTCCCAGGCTAAATTTTAAACCCAGAAAATTTTCGCCGTCAAAAACTAATTCCCAGGGGATAGAGATCAACTCTTCATCCAGAGAAAGGGTTAATGCGCAAGATGGGCTATTTTTAAGTTTTTCTTTAATTACGCGGCTGAGCAAATGATCCCAAAATAATTGGCCGATTTTTTGCAGACTTTTTAACTGCTGAAGTTTAGCGGACTCTTCTTTCGCTACACGATTTAAAACTGCGACCATCTCCAAGCTTAGCTGTTTTAATTCAGAAAAAGAAACCCCGACCTGGCTATAGCGCCGCAAGGTAGGAGCAATTTGGCTCTGATTAAACAAGCCCATCTTAAGCGAGTCATCTTGCTTAAATACTTCTAAGATTAGCGACTCTGTGTAAGACATAAAATTAAGCTTTAACTTTTAAATCAATGACCGCCTCTCTTTGTCCCTGGCGGCTAATTTCAACCATATAATCACCCGGAAAAATATTCTCAAAAAAACAACTCCCGGAATCATTTAAATAAGACTCTAGCTCCAGTTCATCCTTGAGCAGCGTCACCCGTAATTCCTGTGTATTTTTCTGGTTTTGCTTATCGCTCACCGTAATCGTCAAATTAAAACTTTTAGTAGTTTTATTCTGAATCTTAGCGAGTATTCTAATACTTTGTAAATCTTTTACGATACTTACCTCTTCCTTAAACTCATTTATTTTCCGACTGCGCAGTACCGGAGCGGGAACCAGCTCCTGGCCCAAGAGAACATCTCCACTACTCTGAATAATCTCCAAAGCCTTTTCTTTAAGCTGTAAAAATATCTCTAATAAACTTTCATTCACTACCTGGCTAATAATTTTTTGAACCTTCTCTAGCAACGACGCGGGAACATTCAGAGTTAAATGTGGCTGTATTTTAAGCTGGATGCTCAAAGATTCTGCGCATGCTCTACAATTAAGCAGATGCTTGATCATCGAATTTTTATCATTAACCGGTAACTTATCCTCCAAGAAACAAGCCATTTCTTCCTCACTCGGATGATTTTGGACCACCGAAGACAAAGCACGCTTACGTTCACCATAAATTATCTTAGTTATCTTCTCAAAATTATTAAGCATCTTTATTATCCTCACTTAAATAGACGCATAACTTAGGTAAATCTAACTTAAAAACCCTTTTTTCTTAAAGCAATCTCCTATCTTCTGAAGTATTCTTCCCTTACGCATATCTACTGCCCCACGGCTAATCTTTAAATGATCCTTAATCTCATTCAAAGCTAATCCTTGGTTTAAAAACAGTTCCAAAAAATACTGATCATCAGACTCCAGGATACTGATACACTCCTCTAAAGTTTTGCGTCGCTCTTGATCACTAAAAAATTCCCTGGCCCCTGCTGACATATCCTTAAGCATATCCTTTAAGGTAAAACCCTGCTCATCCTCGGCGTCCAAGGAGGCCATAGGTTTAAGCTTGCGTAAATAATCAATGGTAAAATTAATGGTCACCTGCCGAAGCCAGCTGGCCAAAGAACAACCATTTTTACCCTGATAGGTGGATAATTTTTTATAATTATCTTTAATTAAATTATGAAAAATTTCTTGATAGATATCCTCAACTTGCCCTGAGGAGATGCTCCGGCCCTTAATCGATAGAACGCTATAGATATAGTTATAGATCAGCGGGGAATAACGTATGATGAATTCAGACCAGGATTGTTTATTTCTTTTGAGGCAGCCTTGGACAAATTTTAAATCATCCATGGCTATAATTATATCACTAAAATCTTATGTCAAGCAATAAAAAAAGGGACACCCTTAGCTTTAGCATAAAGGGTGTCCCTAATGATTACTTAAAGAGCGTATTTTTGATGATAAATGAAGCAAAAACAATCGAAACCATGGACATCAGCTTGATTAAAATATTTAAGCTCGGCCCGGAGGTATCTTTAAATGGGTCGCCCACAGTGTCGCCAACCACGGTAGCTTTATGCGCCGCTGACCCTTTGCCTCCGTGATGCCCCTCTTCCACAAATTTCTTGGCATTATCCCAAGCGCCACCGGAATTAGCCATAAAAACAGCCAATACAAAACCGGTCACGGTTGCACCCATCAAAAGCCCAGCCACCGCATCAATACCAATTAATAATCCTACAGCGATCGGAGCAACGATCGCTAACAAAGACGGCGCAATCATCTCTTTCTGCGCCGCCGCCGTAGCAATGGTTACACACCGCGCATAATCCGGCTTAGCCTTACCTTCCATAATCCCGACAATCTCCTTAAACTGCCGGCGTACCTCCACCACAATCTTACCGGCAGCCCGACCGACTGCACGCATGGTCATCGAGCAGAATAAAAATGGCATCATCCCGCCTAAAAATAAACCCACCAACACCGTAGGATTCATCATGCTCGTATTTACATCTTTTCCTAAAAGAAGAACCTGATCTTTATAAGCAGCAATCAAAGCTAAAGCCGTCAACGCTGCTGAACCAATCGCAAAACCTTTACCCGTAGCCGCAGTAGTGTTTCCTAAAGCATCCAATGCGTCAGTTCTCTTTCTTACCTCCGGAGGTAATTTTGACATCTCAGCATTTCCACCAGCATTATCCGCAACCGGGCCATAAGCGTCAGTAGCCAAAGTTATCCCTAAAGTAGAAAGCATACCTACTGCAGAAATAGCAATACCATAAAGGCCGGCATTAAAATTTGCCGCGCCACCGGATGCAAAAAAGCTAATCAAAATCGCCACACAAACAATCAGCACCGGAATGGCTGTCGACATCATCCCCACTGCGATGCCGCCAATAATTACCGTGGCCGGGCCAGTTAATGAAGCGTCCGCAATCGAACGCGTCGGCTTAAAACCGCTAGAAGTATAATACTCAGTTACTAGGCCAATCAAAACTCCGGCGACTAAACCCGCTAAAACTGACCAGTAAACCCCTAAATGCTCGATCCCTAAAGAATATCGAATCAAAAAATATGAGACTACCGCTACAATTAATGAGCTAGTAAATACGCCTTTTCTTAAAGCAGCTAACAATACCTTCTGACTGGCCTGTTCACCGCTTTTTACAAAAAATGTACCGATAATCGAAGCAATCACGCCCACTGCCGCCATAACCATCGGCACAGTCACTCCAGCCACGCCTAGACCCGCAGCAACCCCTAAAGCAGCTGTAGCAACAATTGAACCAACATACGATTCATAAAGATCCGCGCCCATGCCGGCCACATCCCCGACATTGTCGCCGACATTGTCCGCAATTACAGCCGGGTTACGCGCATCGTCCTCAGGGATCCCGGCCTCTACCTTACCTACTAAATCCGCTCCCACATCCGCAGCCTTAGTAAAAATACCGCCGCCTACCCTGGCAAAAAGCGCCATAGAACTTGCCCCCATACCAAAACAAAGCATAGTTGAAGTGATTGCCGCAATCTTATCCGTTCCCATTGGGATTGGATGACAAGAATAATACCAATTTAGAAAATAATACCAGATGCTTAGATCTAATAACCCTAAACCCACAACGGTAAGCCCCATGACCGCTCCGCTAGAAAAAGCCACGCGCAAACCGGAATTTAAGCTCTTGGATGCCGCTTGAGCCGTCCGATTAGAAGATTGGGTAGCAATCGACATACCAATAAAACCGGATAAACCTGAAAAAATACCTCCGGTTAAAAAAGCAAACGGGACAAAGATAACCAAATAATTCTTCAAAGCCATCGCCAGAAGAATGAAAAATACCACCACAAAAAATATGGAAACTCCCAAATACTGTCTTTTTAAATACGCCTGAGCGCCCACACGTACCGCTTGAGCAATCTCTTTCATTTTATCCGTACCTTCATCCATCTTCAAAATACTTAAGGCCAGATAAAACGCAAAACCTAAAGCCAAAATTGAACCCACCGGCGCCAACAACAACAGATCAAAGCCCATCTTTACTCCGCTCCTTTCAACTGTATATTAATTATTTTTATTGTTTAGGATTTTTAAAAATTAGTATGCATGTTAACACAACTATAGACATTGTCAATAAGAATTATGACAGCTTTTGCTTCTCTTCAACAACTTCGCCTTCCACATCAATCACCCGGCCACGGTTACGGCTCTTAGGCTGATCACCCTGACTATCCGCCGGCCAACCACTTCCCGCAGATCTAAACTGCTCACGAATTTTTCGGGTAAAAGCGTGAATTTTAATGATAAACAAAAATATAAGCGCAGCCTCGATTACCAACCATAAACGCGTAGAATTAAAAATTAACTTGCCAAAGAATAAATTAAACATGATCAACATCGGCAGCAGACATCCGGACTGGCCGGTAAACATAAAACCCGAGCTCGACATTAAAATTTATCCCAGTGAATTAACTCTTTAAAATTACGTTTAGCTGCCTCCCTAAACGCATCTTTGTCCTCGGGGTAACCTAAGGCAATTAGACTGATCAATTTTGCCTCTATCGGAGCCTTTAAAAGAACACCTACTTCTTTGGAATAAGATTTTTTATCACCGGCCACCCAACAGGAGCCAATCCCCAAAGCAGTCGCCGCCAGAAGTATATTGCATGTAGCCGCGCATCCATCTTCTAAATAATATTTGGTATCCCCGCAAAAAACCGCAATACAGGCCGCTGCCTGAGAGATAAATCTGCCATTTTCAGCTAAACCGGCTAACGTCTTTAGCATATCTTTTTCAGTAATCACGACAAACTCCCAAGGCTGCACGTTTCTGGCTGTCGGAGCATATCGAGCAGCATCCACAATTTTTTCTAAATCAACTTTAATTATCAGTCTACCTTGAAAAACTCGAACACTACGCCTTAATTTTAATAAATCCAGATTATCCATTTTTACTCCTTTAAATTTTTCGCTGTAAGCGCTTAAGCTATTTTTTTTCGCAGATCTTCCGGAATGGCTTGCGGTTTTAAGTTACTGTCCACACAAACGAGGATAGTTTTGGCCTGTACAATTAATTTCTGATTCTGATTATAAATTTCATGTAAAAACTCGATGCGTACTCCGGTGATCCTTCCAACTTGCGTTTTAATCTCAAGTGAATCCGCATAAACTGCCGGAGACTTATAATCAATCTCCTGACGCGCCACCACAAACAAGGTCCCGGCATCCGCCAACTGTTTAAGCAACGCGCCTTTCGCCGCGAAATACTCCGTACGCGCTTCCTCTAAAAAATTAAGATAATTGGCGTAGTAAACCACGCCGCCACAATCCGTATGGTGATAATAGATCTTTTTAAACATAACTAATCCATAACCGTAATATCTAAATGACGTTTATTTCCTAAGCCACTATGCAAATGATACCGCACGGTAACCGCGAGTTGCTCCTTGGTAACGCCACCTTTTTTGCCCACAACCACATTCGGCAACGCTGTCGCCGCCGGATTACCATTATCAATGGCTAACGGTAAGCCTCCGGCACGCTTTTTAATCTGAGCTCTTTCCCAACCATAGATATAAGCATTATTCGTGGCGTTGCGCATAAAATCAGTTTGCAATACCGCGCGCACATTCGGCGTAAAACTGACCAACACCGAAATCAGCACGGTAATCACCACAATTATCGAAGAAATAATAGCAATCATTGGACGATATCAATAAACCAGAACCTTATTCCTGCCTCTTTGGTAATCCGGCTGTAAGGATAAGCCTTATCCGCTTCTATCGTGCTCCCTAAAGGAAAATTTTTATTCTCCGCCGTTACTCTAACTTTAAGTAAGGCCGGCGAAGAACTTATTTCATAAATAAAATTAACCGTCGGCACAAACTTTGCCTCAACCATAACCTCCTCACTACCCGTAGCACAATTCGGCCCCCCCAAAAGAGTCGTCCCGCAAGTTCTTAAAACCAGGTTTCCTCCGGCGTTTACATAATACTTATACCAGGCATTATCACTCACAATATCCGGAGTTACCTGATAAATGTTAGCTTCTCCTCTAAAAATTAATTGGTTCATTTCCACATCCGCCGCAGGTGACGGAACAATAAAATAACCCGATAACTCTGTTGCGCTCACGCAACGTAACTTTGCATCCTCAAGAAAATAATTAATCTGGTTTAAAATTTCGCTTTTCTCTAAATTCGCCTTAATTTGGGTGACAAAAAAAAGCGTGCTCCCGGAAACAGCCAAAAGTATGCCGCTTAACAACAACAAAGCCAAAATTAGCTCGATCAACGTAAGCGCCTTCTTTTTTATCATTAGGGTTTCTCAACCTGAAAAACAGCAATATTAACTTTTTTTAAATTTATTATGCCGGTGTTATGATCTTTAAACCAAATAATCTCCAAAATATACGGATTGACATTGGCCGCCAGATTAGAGATGCTCACCACATTATTAATTGTCGGCTGAGTAAGCACGGGTGTTCCGGTTTGAATGTCAATCTCAACCGGCACCCCACCACCAGGTGGTCGCAAAAAACACTTTGTAAAGATAAGATCCGTGGCATTAATACTGCTGCCGGGAATAGCGGCATTCGGCGGAGTAACATCAATAGAAATATTATAAAAAATCAATAGATCGCTTCTCACCTTCAAAGGAACATCTATCGCTATAATCCTGGAAGCAATTCGATTACTATTATATACGTTCAAAGCATTGGTTCTGCAAATTCCAAATACCGAGAAACACTGCACCAATTTAGCAGGATAAGTAGCGCTCGGGGCATAGTCGTTAAATAAATGCATCGACGGATAAGGAACAATGTTAAACAACTCTATCCTCTTTGTCGATTCCACCCCGTTAATATTTTTCTCTTGATATGTACAATCTACCAGGATAGTGCGATAAGGAATAGTATTTCCAGTACCGACGCCACGTTCCGTATCACTTTGAATATCCACTGTCCAAATAAAAATTCCATCTTCCGTACCAGTAGCGGGAAAGATCGAGGGAGAGTGTCCTAACTCTTCATAAGATAGAGTGAGCCTTTTATTCATCTCCAGTGAAGCAATCTCCATCGCCCGAGCTTTATTCTCTGCTTCTTTAAGAAAATACTTTCCGGCCACAAAGACTTTAGTCGAAAAGGCTAAAGCCGCGCCAATTAAAACAAGGGAAATCATCACTTCGATAAGCGTAAAACCAAAGCTTTTGATTTCCCTTGTCGTGAATACTTTATGTTTATCCGATCGCACCTAAAAAACCTCCGAAACTTTACTATCTACTCGGTACAATAGTCACGATCAAATTGCGATACCGTGCCTTGCTTTCCAGCGACAAAGAGGTATCATTCCTCCATGAAATCCGCACTTTAACAGTATTCCCAAAAGGACCGTTTACTAAGCAACTGCCTGTGCTCGTAGGGTCATGGCTCGGAGGAGGAGGAGTATACGATGTCTGCGTGCTTCCATCCGGCATGGTCATCGCCGTTAAATCCCCGGTAGCAACCCAACCATGGCCAGTAGTATCAACTTCTGCCCGCGAATAAACCTGGCCACCCTTGAATGTTTCATTGATACTTCCGCTCCAGGGATTACAGAGACCAGCAGACAAAGGATTAATCAACACCCCTGCACCTTCCACCCTGATTGTCCAGGTAATCAAAAGTTTAGAGTTGTTGCGGTAGGACTCTGGGATCGTTACAGTAGTCTTCAATCCAGCTACATTGTCCCACCCACCCCGGCCCGGGATTAATGTCGAAGAAAGCCCCACCAATCTTCGTCCGCAAACATCATTCGTGCTCCATCCGTCCCTATACACAAACACCGGATAACGCGCCGCCGCCAAAGTTGCCAGACCTACACCCACCCTCGAAGAGACTAAAGGAGCATTCTCTACATTCGTCTCTAACCCGGCGAGTGCCGTTGACAGTGTCGCAAAACACAAAAGCAAAACAATTGCTATGCCTTTCTTACTCATCGCCCCCTCCTTTTTTTACACGATTAACTGCCGTTAACTTGTGTTATTCTCTAATTCTTAATACCTGTAACTGTAAACGATTAATTGAAGATCTTAATGTATAGTTATTTAACGGAGCAAGAAGATAATACAATCTTATGCTGTATTTACGTCCCTGCTGAAAGATGCTTGTTCCATCAGGATTAACGGCTACTGCCGCAGCATAAATCGAAAAAGCAGAAGTAAAACTCCGTTGATTCATAATTGTGCTTCCTTGAATCCCCGGATAAACAGCTCTACCTCCATCGGTCTCATCCAATATTTCTATCCGCGTATAGAAATATGTATCCGGCTCAGCTCCTACCCCCCAGTTAGCCGCAACAGCACAGTTTAAGGCATTGGAACAAAACTGCGGAGTTGCCCCCACCTGCCAGATAACCAATAATTTCTCGTTACTTTTGGCAACAAAATCATATTTGAAGGGATCGCCGCTTTTAGAAATATCATTAAAACAGCTATCTACGCCACCATTAGCGACATCATCTATATCTGCATTCAATTCCGTAGCAATACGCGCACAATCATCATCAGTCAATCCATCGCAACAAGCATCATCACCAGGCCCTCCGGACACTGCTCCGCACTCCGCCCAATCAATTCTTCTCTGACAACTTTCCTCTTGGCAATTATTGTTAAACCCCGGCCTTCCTTCCCCGTTTACGCCATGAATACCGTTAGCGCAGACATTACTGTCGCGATTACAACAATCTGAAGTTTTATTCGCCTGCTCGTAAGCATTCGCGTCCGAAACACAACTGCTTATGCAAGTTCTAATCTCATCATACATCTCATATTCCCAGCACTCACCGCTACCATTGGAATATGTCGGATAATCCGCCGCACAATCCGCCGGGTCCAAAAGTTCCACATTATAAAAACCTTTTTCTTCGCTAGTTCCGCCTTTCTTACCCTTTGCTTTACCGCCACCGGAGGTATGCATAAGCGTAGTGCAATCCGTAACTGTACTTGATGAATTGGGCACGCAACCTGAATATTCCAAAGCATCGTTCGTTCTATCATCAATCTCTCCGGAATTGCATACCCAATGCCCGCTCCCTAATCCAGTACATTTAACGGTCGTGCCGTCATTAGCCGGTTCATCGCTAGGACACCCTAATTTTTGTATATTCGGCAGCCGAGCATCTCCACAATAAGTTTGGAATCTTGTATAATCTGCATCCGAATCTGATCCCGGTGAAGTATAATTCGGTAAAGGAACATCTACCAAAACACACTTCCCGCGATTTCCGGGTGCAGCAGGATTGGGAACGAAGGGCTTAGCCGGAACGCTTAAAGCGTTACATCGAATAGCCCGAGAAGCTGTACCTAAACCACTCAAACAACAATCCGGACAACCATTTTTAAGAGTCAGACACTCGTTACATCTCGCCCACTTCGTCTGATTCACTTCCACCGCAACACAAGTAGACTCAGGAATATTATAAGGATACGTCGCCGTACCATCCGGTTTAAGCACCTCGACTAACTCCTGATCGCGTGGTAAATAATCGACTCGTCTACTTGCGGAAGAAGCGGCAAAAGTAAATTCCGGAATTACTAAAATTAACATGGCAAACCATAAAAATAAAATTTTACTCTTTTTTACCATACGTTACACCCCGTTTTATTTACATCGCTGCTATATTTATTAATCCACATTATTCTGCCCCCGCATAAACCGGTTCCGATCCGCGTTGCTCTAGCAGTATAGGTGCTTAGAGCGGCGTTCTTAATTATAGAATAATTAAAAAACTGATCGCGAATAAAAGTACCGGCATTATCATTAATTAACTTCGTTGTGCAGGGACTGGAGAGACTGCAGACAAAAAGAAGATTGCCCGGACAAGCACCATCGCAAACCCAATACTTTCCATCCCCGTTTTCTAGCCTAAATCTTTTTTCCATCTCATAAATAATTTTCAAATTAGCCTCCGCATTCCTCCCGCGGCTTTTTTCGGTATACCTGGCATAACTCGGCATGGCTAATGTAGTTACCACCACCGCAATGACCAGCACAACAATCAATTCTAAAAAGCTAAAACCATTTTTCATCTTTATTTCTCTAAGTCAAGTATACCACTTAACTTGCATTTAATCAACAATAAATTTTCACTTTATCCGGCTACAATTAGCGAGTCATCGATTATTTTCTTGACCTTTAAGCTAACGATCCTATTGGCTGCTGTTCCTTTGAAACGAGAGATAACCTTTATATAACTATCCGAGTATCCTTCATAAAATTCCGGGTATTTACGCGAGCGGCCTTCAAATAAGATTTCTATTTTTTTATCGCACAAGCGCCTCAAATACCTGCCCGATAATTTATTAACCAGAGTTTGCGCCAGCTTAATTCTCTTCTTAATCTTGTCCGGACTAACTTTTCTCGGCATTAAAAAAGCCGGCGTGCCGCTTCTTGCGCTATATGGGAAAAAATGCACGCGCAAAGGCTCCACCGCCTTAAGCAGCTGCAAGGTATGCTCAAAGGCCTGGTCGGTTTCACCGGGAAAACCCACGATCACATCCGTAGTGATCCCCACGCCTTTTATTTTATTTTTAATATTTTTAATCAATTGAATATAAGTTTTCATCGAATCTCTACGCTGCATCAGCTTTAAAATGCGATCATCGCCGCTTTGCATGGGAATATGCAAATGCCGACAAAGTTTTTTTGAAGTAGCCATCCTGGCAATTAAAGCGCTGCTCACGTCTTTGGCCTCGATAGAACTTAACCTTATCCGACAAAGTCCAGCAATAATTTCCAGTTTCTTTAACAGATCAACCATGGTCAGTTTCGGATGCAAATCTTTACCGTAACTTCCTAAACATATACCCGTAAGCACAATCTCTTTATACCCTGCTTTCACTAGCTGCTTTGCTTCATTAACGATCACCTCCACCGCCCGGCTGCGCGATCTTCCCCGGACTAACGGCACCTTGCAATATGCGCAAAAATTATCACAGCCATCCTGAACCTTTAAAAAAGCGCGAGTATGCCCGCAAAAAGTACTAATTCCATCCGGAAAAAATGTTTTATTAATTATATAATCTATGCCCTTAACTGCCGAAAGCGCCTGCCTATCTTTTTCTCCTAAACACCCGGTAACCACCAGCCTAGCCTGAGGATTGACTTTAATGCATCCCCGAATAATATTGCGCGACTTCTGATCCGCGTTGCTAGTCACCGAGCAGGTATTAATCAAAAAATAATCCGGTTTTCTGTCATCAAATATTTCTTTAAATCCGCGCGCCAAAAATCTTTCGCGGATACTCTGCGAATCATATTGATTTACTTTGCAACCCAATGTATAAAATTTAATTGTTTTCATAAAGCCGGATAAAACTTGCTACCGCAATCGCCGCCGTGTCCACGCGTAAAACTGTCGCGCCTAAAGATACCGGGACGCATCCCGCCTCAGTCGCTTGAGCAATCTCCTCACTTGCAAAATCACCTTCCGGACCAATAAGTATCAAGATATTACGCTGTTTATCAATTATCTCTTTTAACTTTTTTCGATTACCAGCAAGCGTAGGAATCAACTTTAAATCAAAGTTGTTCTGCTGTCTGAATAAATCCTCTAGTTTAGTAATCGGATCAATCATTGTCACTACGCTGCGATGACTCTGCTTTGCCGCGCTTAAGGCAATTTTTTCCCAACGCTTAACTCGCTCTATCTGTTTTGTTTTATCTAACCGGACAATTACGCGTTGCGTGACTAACGGAATAATCCTATTCACCCCTAATTGCGTAAGCTTGTCTACGATATCATCCATTTTTACATTTTTTGGGATAGCGCAGGCAATGGTGATTTTAGCCAGAAAAGATCCTTGAGCTTCTTTGATCTGCATAATTTTAAAAATTAAAACATTCGCTTTTGATTGCTGCAACTTAGCGATGTATTCGATTCCATTTTCATCGCAAGCCTCAATATCCTCTCCTACATCTATATGTAACACATGTTTAATATGGTGCAACTGTTTAAGGTCGTCAATGACCAGCTGTCGATCGCTAATATTCTTCGCGCTAATAAAAAATCGATTCATCTATTCTTCCTCTTCGGAAAAGACTTCCGCTTCAAATATGTACAATTGCGCCGATTTATCCTTCCAGGCAGACGGAGAAATCCCGGCTTTATCTACGCATAATCTATTTAAAAATTCTTCTTTGCTCCAACCTGTCTCGGTCGCCACCTGCGGAAGGAATACTCCGCTGGCTGAACCTTTACGCACCATCACCCCATGTCGCCCTAAAATAATCTTATCCGCAGAATCAATTTTTTCTAACGGAGAAAGTACAGAAATCTCAATTTTGATCTCCTTTAGTTCCGACAACTTAAGCGGAACAAAACGCGGATCATCAACTGCCGACTCTACTGCCATGTCTCTAATCGTTAGATACAATTCTTGGCTAGCGGTCAAATTACCGATACACCCGCGCAACCGTTTATTTTGATTTAGCGTTACAAACGCTCCTAACTCTTGCAAAAAAACCGAATCAGATTCTTTTAAATCTAATTTTTTTCCCGTTTGAAGATAAGTTGAAATAGAGTTACGCGCGATGGCCAACAACTTTTTTTTCTGTAAAGCAGTTAATATCATCTTTACCTCCTTACGGTAAATTGCACAACTGGCATAACCGACTACCCAATTTTTTTCATTTCCGGCAAGGGAATCTAGTGCAGAATTAGCATGTTTAAAAATCGCCAGATTATCATATCCCAATGTCTTAGCCAGAATAAACGCGCTGACCACTCCAAAACCTCCGCAGAGCTGCAACTTTCCGTCGCGTAGCCCGTAATAAAGCCCTTCGCTATCTAAATTTTTAAAATAACTTAAAGTAATTTGGTCCGTTTCTTCCAACTCCTTAAGATTATAACCGTGGTACATATCCGTCGAAACCACAAGCAACACATCTTTTCGATCGCCGATCGCTTTCTTTAAAAGATTAACAAATCTTTGACAAGCGTCAAAAGTTACATCGCCACAGAGTATCGGAACAATCTTACCGCTAGATACGGATCCTTCTTTAGCAGAAAAATTAGGCAAGGCTCTTTGCAAAAAAGGAAGCTGCACCTCCACGGAATGCTCTCCTTTAAACGCGGCATTGTCAAAAACAATATCCGCATCTTGGCCAATGAGAGATTCAGCGAAAACCTTATCCACCGGGATTTTTCCCAAAGGGGTAGAAAAATAATCGTGATTAGAAACAGCGAAACCATTAAAAGCATAACGATGCGCGGGGCCTAAGATAACTACAGTTTTATAAACACGGTCTTTAATCAGCTTATAGGCGTAAGCGGCAGTCGGAGCGGAATAGCCATACCCGGCATGGGGAGAAATAATCGCTAAAACATTCTGAGGAGTAGATTCGAGGTTAGCTTTTTCAATATACCCGTCAATGAGCGCAGTTAATTTTTCTTTTTCGGCAGGATAAAATTGATCCGCAAATTCTACTGATTTTATATCATTAGCTAAAACAAAGGCGGGAAGCAAAAATAAAACAACAATGATCAGTAATCTTAAAAACATACTTATTGCAAATTTTACGGTTTAGGCGCTCCGCTCGCTGCTTGAGCTTGTCGCCGAGCCACGAAAAGCTTGAGTGCCACTTTTAATTTTCCTTGTCGGAAAATTAATGGTTTAGGCACTCCGCTCGCTGCTCGGCTTGTCGCCGAGCCACGAAAAGCTTGAGTGCCACTTTTAATTTTCCTTGTCGGAAAATTAATGGTTTAGGCACTCCGCTCGCTGCTCGGCTTGTCGCCGAGCCACGCTCGCTTGAGTGCCACTTTTAATTTTCCTTGTCGGAAAATTAAAAGTGGAGCTGAGGAGGATCGAACTCCTGACCTCTTCGATGCGAACGAAGCGCTCTCCCAGCTGAGCTACAGCCCCATTAAATTTAATAATTAAGGACTATTCTACCACAAATTTTAAAATTACAAACAATTTAGTATCAAGAATATTATAACCCAATTAACAATTTATCTTGCCACAGCCGCTTTTTAGAAGTATAATTTTAAAATGAATAAAATACACTTAATCACAAACTTAATTATTATTTCACTTTATCTTTCAAGCACTCCCGCTTTTGCTAGCAACCTAATAAGCGCTCGAAAAGGAACCCGGCATTCCGCCCAAAAAACCACATTCGCCAAACCATCATTTAGAATAGCCACTAATCGAAATGAGTTTTCAAAACCTTCTTTAAATCTACATTCAAATAACCAAAGATTCTCTCATTCATCACTTAAGCTAAGCAAAAATTCAAATGAATTTTCAAAACCATCTTTTAATCTTCATTCACACAATACGACATTTAGCAGACCATCATTTAATCTCCACTAATATCGCCACCTGAAATAAAAAAACTCCGTAAATGCATAACGGAGTTTTTGTTTAAAACAGCTAAATTATTTTTTATTTATGGATTTAGCCAGCTCTTCATCAATAATCTGCTTGAATACCGCATATGATTGTGCGCCATTTACAAAACGCCCATTAATAAAAAACGCCGGCGTTCCATCGACGCCAAATTTTACCGCATCCTGAATATCTTTATCCACTGCCTCATTAATCTCCGGCAAAACCTGGCATTTCTCAGCAAGCTTAAGATTTAAATTCAACTCCTGAGTATATTTTTTAAATATTTCTTCATTCAACGCATTGCCGGTAAGCAATTTGTCAAACATCGGCCAATATTTACCCTGCTTTCCCGCACAGCGAGCAAGCTTTGCAGCAGGCTTGGCCTGCTGGTGGCGATCAAGTATATAATCCCGATAAGCGAACTTGACCTTGCCGGTAGCGATATACTCTTTTTCTATTTGCGGAAATACCTGCTGATAGAAACGCTTAGTAAAAGGACACTGCAAATCGCTAAATTCCACAATTAAAACCGGAGCCTTAGCTACGCCTTTAACCGGATTTGTGCCCTCTGTAACCCCCTCCACTTTTTTGCTGCCCGCTACACTCGGAGCTGCCTGACCCTGCGGAGCAACCATCATTCGCGCGCTATCTTTTTCATTAAGAGCCTTAGTTAATTCATAGACCACCTTAACTAAAGAATCATCATTTCGGTTTTTAATGCTTTCGGAGATTATTTTTGCTGCCTGGATTATGCCGATACTCATTACAACCGAAGCCACCAGAATTGAACCGGACAATATCAAAATTTTCCAAGCATCCTTCATCTATCTGCCTCCATTAAGTTTCAAATTTATTTGCTCCACGCAGATTAAATTTTCCTTCACAAATCATTATTGTTGCGCGTAGTTAATCATAAATAAAAGGGTACCCTTTAAAAAAGGGTACCCTTTTACTGCAATTATTAAGGCTGCCTTAACAAGGAGTACATACGCCAAGAAAAGGTGTCGTACATGTATCCATTAACGTCCAAGTACGCGCATCACCCCCATTACGCGTTGCCCGAGCGCAAACCTTAGCAGGGACAACTCCTGCTGCCGGAGTAATTACCGTGGAATAATTCCATTTTCCCCCGGCCGGAGGAAGAGCAATGCTTAAATTACTGTTTAAATCAGAATGCACACTAGAAGCGTAAAAACTACCGCTCTCGGTATTGTATATATTTTCAGCAGCCTGGATTAAGACCAAATTTGCCCGCGCCTCATTATCCAAAGCTTTTTCCTGGGTTCTAATATATTGTGGCAAAGCAAAAGTAGCTAAAAGACCCACAATAATTATCACAATAATTATTTCAATTAAAGTAAACCCCAACTTCACATTGAATATCTTCAATTTTTAGCCTACTGCCTCTCCACCTAAGGACCTAACCCTAGTGCCACCCCATGTTCCATCCTGGTCAACGGTTATCGTCGTGCTATCATTTCCTTGCCTTGTTGCCGTGGCTGTAAACGTAGGAGTCCCTGCACCTGCCACTGCCGCAACGTCATAACTCCAATCTCGATCACCAGTTCCAGCAACTCCGGTACCAACTATGTCAGTAAGCTCTACAAACCCGCCAATACTCGTAGCTGCGCCACAACCTGCAGCCGTTCCTGCACATAACGTATATTGCCCATCAGTGCTATCAGCACGAAAAAGTTTCTCTGCCTGAGCGATCACACCTAAAGCATGTCTAGCCTTGGCGCTTTTTGCTCTTTCTGTTGCTCTTAAATACTGCGGGATAGCTAAAGTTGCTAGAATTCCGATAACAATGACCACTACAATCAACTCGATAAGCGTAAAACCACTTCTTTTCATACTTCCTCCTTTTTTAATGAGCGCTTGATTTTCATTCTCCAAAAAGGAATGCAAGCCAATACGCAAATTAATATTCACACTCAACCAAGTACACTACTATAAAAATATACCGTAAATGCACAAAATTGTCAAGCAGTTATGAGCCAAACTTGGCAATCTGGAATATTGGTAAAAACATTCCAATGACCATTATTCCAATCATACTGCCGATAAACACCAGAATAAACGGCTCAAACATAGAAACAATCCGGGCCACAAAAGTTTCCGTAAACTCTTGATAATAAATATTTATTTTCTTAAACATCTGCGGCAATTCACCGATCTCTTCACCGATGCTCACCATCTGCACAACCATCGGATCAAAAAAACCACTTTTTGAAAATGATATGCCTAACGGTTTTCCTACACGCACATCGTCTTTAACTTTAGCAATTATCTCCCCTAAAACATAATTATTTACGCTGCGCTCCGCAATCTCCAGTGAATAAAGAATCGGCACCCCGCTTTCCAACAAGGTGCTCATCTCCGAAGAAAATCTTTCCATCCCGATGCAACGAAAAAACTCACCAAAAATCGGCAATTTAAATTTAAGATTCTCAAAATTCTTCCTTCCTGACTTTGTGCTGATATAACTTTTGAACAAATAAACAGCCACCCCGATAATAATCGCCAGAATAAAAAATTTCTCACGCAAAAATGTACTGAATTGTACCAATATCTTAGTGAGCACCGGCAAATCAATATCAAAACCTTTAAATATCTCGGCAAATGTCGGTATAATCTTAAGCGACATAATTAATAAAGCCCCTATACCGGCACATAAAAGAATCCCCGGGTAAATTAAAGCTGAGATTATTTTAGTTCGAAAGGCGGCATTCTTCTCAAGGTATCCGGCCAATCTGCCTAAAACCAAAGCCAAGCTTCCGCTGGCCTCCCCGCTTTCAATAAGATTAACCCATAAATCCGAGAAGACATCCGGATGCTTAGCCACCGCTTCATGGAAACTTAGTCCCGCCTCCATATTTTTTTCAACTTTTTTTATAATTTTATAAAGTTTGGTGCTGGAAACCTGCTGACCGATAATATTTAAACTTCTTAATATGGTTACTCCGGCACCAAGCAATGTCGCTAACTGACGGGAAAATAAAACCAAATCACGCTCATTTACCCGGTAATGCTTGGTGCGCATTTTGACCTTTTTTACCGGCGAGCTATCTTTTTCGAACGCAGCTTGATCTTCTAAAAAAACATTAACGACAATTAAACCCTTGGCCTGCAGGCGAGCGATTAATTCATCCTGACTCGACGCCTCCTCGGTCCCGGTTTCCTTATTTCCGCTTCGATTTCTAACAATGTAAGTAAATCGCGACATTAATCTATCCCCAAAGAAACCGAGATTACTTCCTCTAAAGATGTTTCACCCAACTCCACTAGTTTTATCCCCGACTCATAAATACTCTGCATGCCGTTGCTTTTAGCCGCTTCGCGAATACGTTGAAAAGATGCGCGCTGATTAATTAATTCCTGAATTGAAGGCGCAATTAACATAACTTCCGCAATACTAATTCTACCTTTATATCCATAATTATTACATTTAGCACATCCCTTAGGGCGGTAAACCAACTCTGCTTTTACTTTAGAATTTTTTGCCTGTTCCGGAGAAAGTTCATAGGCCTCCTTGCATTCATGGCAAAGTTTACGCACCAGGCGCTGCCCAACAATCATCAGTAAAGAAGGCGCCAGCATATAAGGCTCAATGCCAATATCCATCAAACGATTAACGGCCGATGGCGCATCGTTAGTATGTATCGTGCTCAACACCAGGTGCCCGGTCAAAGCAGAACGCACGCAAATCTGCGCAGTTTCTAAGTCTCTCACCTCACCTACCAGCATAATATCGGGGTCTTGTCTTAAAAAGCTCCTCAATGCCGAAGCAAAACTTAAACCAATCTCCGGCTTAACCTGCACCTGGTTGATCCCGTCCATCTTGTATTCCACCGGATCCTCCACGGTTACAATATTCTTAGTCGGGCTTCTTATCTCATTTAAAATTGCATATAAAGTTGTGGATTTACCGCTCCCGGTCGGGCCGGTAACCAAGATTAACCCGTAAGGAGAATGAATTGCCTTGCGCATAATTTCTAGCGTCTTAGAAGGAAACCCTAATTGCGCTAGATCTAAAACCACATGACTGCGGTCAAGAATTCTTAAAACCGCTTTCTCGCCGAAAATAGTCGGGATTGTCGAAACGCGAATATCGATCGTGCGATCCTGAATCTTTACCGTAATTGCCCCATCTTGAGGAAGACGTTTTTCGGCGATATCTAATCTCGCTAAAATCTTAATTCGCGAGACAATCGCTAAATGTAAATATTTAGCCGGCGGAGGAATCTCATAAAGCTTACCGTCAATACGGTAACGTAATGAAATTCTGTCTTTAAAAGGCTCAATATGAATATCCGAAGCATACTCTTCAATCGCCTGATGAATAATTAAATCCACCAGCTTCACCACCGGAGCCTCTTCCGCCCGGGCAACTAATTTATCCAAACTTAACTCTTGATTTTCGCTACCATCCACTAAACCCATTTCAACCGCGCCCTGATCATAGCTTGCGCTTACGGCATCGTCCAGCATCGCGCTCTTTCCGTAAAACTGTTCAATCGCCTTAGTAATATCAGTTTTAGTGGCAATCACCGGATTGATCTGACAACCGGTTACCTGCTTTATATTATCCATGAGCATAATATCCAGGGGGTCGGATAAGGCCACAGTCAAAGAACGCAAGGTACGCGATATCGGGATGACCGAATTCTTCGCGGCAAATTCATAAGGGATAAGCTGCTCCAGCCCCATTTCTTTAACCGGATTAAGCATCCCGGTACCCAGAGAAAAATAAGGAATGTTCAGCTGCTTGCCCAAAACCACGACCATCTGGTCTTCTTTAATCATCCCCAGCTTAATCAGGATCTCACCTAAACGACCCGACTCCTTACGCTGAAGGTTAATCGCCTGTTCAAGCTGCGCGGTGGTGATCACCCCTTCCTTAATCAGGAGCTCACCTAATCTTAGATACTTCTCTTTCAACATTATTTTCCTTTTTTCTCAAAACTATTCATGGCGGAATTAACCATATAACTGCGACTCAAACCCGATGCAGCATTTTGCTCGCGAATAGGCAGATCAATCTTTTTAACCTCTTTTAACTTTATCTGCTTACTGCTGATAATATGCGGGGTGATAAACACCAGAAGCTCCCGCTCCCGATCCTTATCTTTATTTTTATGCCTAAATGCGCCGCCGATAAACGGAAGGTCTCCCAATATAGGAAGCTTGGTATCCGTCTGAGACCGATCATGACGAATTAATCCTCCGATCACCACGGTTTCACCATCATTGATTCTAACCACAGACTTAGTAGAGCGCTCTTCAGGATCCTTATATCCTATAAAGGTACTCGCCGTTGCATCTTTAACGCTGGGAAAAATAAACATGGTGATCTCGCCGGTTTCCAAATTAATTTGCGGAGTTACGCGCAAGGAAACACCGGTTTCGGTTCTTTCCGCCGTAGTCGTCCGGTTAGCGGCAGAATCTCCCGTTCCTTCCTGAGTAGTAATCAGACCAATTACCTCATTAGTCGTAATTTTAATTTCCGCAGTTTCATTATTTAAAGTCATAATTTTGGGCCGGGCTAAAACCTTTGCGTCGCTATTTTGTTTTATAAAATCAAAGGTGGTAGTCGTGCCGCCAAAAGCCACGCTTCCCGGGGTTAATGTGCTCGTAGCAGTAGTAACACCCTTAACCAAATCATTTGGAATAGGAAAACCCGTGCTAATTTTTGCCCCGGTTATAACCGCAGTAAAAAGCGCGGTAGTCAAATCATTTTGATATTTAATACCCAGCTTATCCAGGGCATTTTTATTTACATCAATCATCTCTACCTCTAACATAATCTGCGGAACCTCGATATCCAAAGAAGCAATCACCTCCGCAATCACCTTCATCCGATTCGGAGCATCAGTAACGATTAAACTGTTTGTACGAAAATCTTCGATTACTGAACCAACATTAGAAAGCAGCTTCTTCACGGAAGAGGTAATCCCGGAATCGGTTTCCACCTTCCACTTACCTTGTGAGCCCGTAGTACCCGAACTACTCGAAGAAGTAGTAGAGGTTGAACTTGCACCCTTATTATTTGATTGCTCCTCTTTAATCGAAGAAGTAGAAACTGTAGCATGTTTCAAATAAAAAACCCTGGTAATTGTTTCTATCCCGGTTTTACCCCAGTCTTTAACGATAAAGATATTCGCCTCTTTATCTAACTCATAAGTTAAATTATTCGCCTTAAAAATCTTATCCATCGCTTGCTGCATGGGAACATTGTCCAGATAAAGAGTGATTAATCTGTCCTGCAATGCCTCCGAAGCGATAAAATTCAATCCGGACTGAATCGAAAACACTTTAAGTAAATCCTTGAGCCGCGCGTCTTGAAAATCCAGCGATATTTTGGGCTCAAGGTTCGGGTCAGAGAGCGCCGCAATTTCACTAGCGGCATTTAGCTTAGTCGCATAAAAAAACAGGCTCATTAAAATCACGGACAAAATAATAAACTTTTTCATTTTTTTCCTCCTTGAGATTGCAAATTTTTAGTAACCGCTGCCGGTGCAGCTAAAATATAATATTTACCGTTAAATAAAACCGAAACCTCATCACGACTAATTGCTGATACACTGGCTCCGCTGACCTGCTCGCCGACCTTTAAAACTTTATTGTTAATAATCACCTGAGAGAATCTCGGACCCAAAATTAACCCTTGAATGGTTAAATTCGGTAATACTACTTGCTCGTTGCTTTTAGCCGCAGTAACAAATTCTTGAGGCAAGGCAGTTATAAACGGATCCCTTAAATTATCACCTGAATAAAACACGCTCGGCCTTTTAACAACAATCGGTTTGGTCAAAGTATATTCTTCAAATTCAAGCCCTTTAATGACTTTGGCCTTCTTCGCCTCAGTAGCAAAAAGAAGATCAACATAGATCACAAATAGCAAAAATAAAGTCAATAAAATTATTTTGTTATTATTGTTTATTCTCATTTTCATTGCCCTGGAAAACTATATTACTTAAACTCAACCGCGCAGTAATCTCACCGCCGGCAGCATCATCCGAACTTATATCGGCATTGGTAATCACAAAAACCTGTGCATAATTCTCAATCTTGCTCACAAATTTAGCTAAATCATGATATCCTTTTGCCTTAACCGTCAAACTAAACGGAAACTCCACATAATCTACATTTGCTTTCCGGGCTTCCGGCTTAAACGACTCTACCTGCATACCGATATTTCTAGCAAAATCGCTTAAAGAACTAACTACCGATTCTTCTAAAACCTTAGTCAATAAATTCTTATAGGCTTCCAACCCCTGATAGGTTACTTGCATATTTTTTAGCACAGATATTTTCTTAATTTCAATACGTTTTAATTCCTTAATCTTATCCATTTGTTCATTTTGATTTTGATAAAGCTTATAAAACACAATCAAAGTAACTATGATCACGACTAGCGTAACCAGTTTATTCTTTATTTTTTCAACCAACATTGCCGTATTCATCTTACTCCTCGCCCTTTAAACCTTTGCAGGTAACCTCAAAGGAAGCAACATTCTGTTTGCCAAAGCTCTCCTTGACTACTGAATCTAAAACTACGCTCTTAAAATACGCACCAAAATCAACATCTCCCCTCAGGTCGTTTAAAAATTTATTTATCACCACAACCTCATCCTGCTGATCTTCTGAATAAACATAACCGCGCAGTTTTAAAACCGGCAGGCCGGCGTTATTTGTAAACCTGAATGTTGATAGCCAGGCATTCTTTGGCAGAACGCGCGGAATAACATTAAGCTGTTTGGTAAGATACACCTGCTGCTGAACAATAGCGTCATAAATCGCAATCTTCTTCTTATATTTAGAATCTACCTTAGCCAGCTCTTCATAAGAAACATCGGCATCAACCTGCGCAACGCTTGGACGCAGACCAATAGTTTTCTTTAAATCATCCTTAAGCGGCTGAATGCGCGTTAAACCGTAAACATACATCACGCCGACTAAAAATAACGCCAAAAAGATGATCCGGTAATCAACATTAATATCTTTAAAGAAATTAGAAAAGTCCGGCAATACAAACTCCGGCTCAACGCTTTGTTTCTTAGCCTTAACTTTAAGCAAATCTAATTTTATTCCGATATTCGCCACGCCCACTAAAGCCGCGGAATAACTTTTAATTGCCCCGGAACTCACTAAACCGCCCGTCCTAAGGCTCTTAGATAAATCTATAAATTTCACATTGAGTCCAATTTCATTTAAAAAATCTTGCAAATCACCGCGCACGGCTAAATCAGAAAAAAATACGGTTTTAACAATCGGCTTTTGCGAAAATCTACGCTGATAATAATCTAAAGATGACTTGATCTCAGAGCGCATCTTATCCAATATCAAGGCAGGATCCTTAAGACCGACATCTAAAGCCTCAGTCGGCAACGCAGACAAAATAATATCTCTACAAAATAATAGAAAACCGTTTTCCATTACCACGAAATGCGATTCATCGCCTTCGGAATCAATGTAAATGAAAGCAGTGACCCCCTTCTCAATCCCTTTATTAATTTTTAATAGCCTGATTAAACTTAAAGCAGAATATTCTAAATAGCGAATTTTGAATTTAAGCTGATTAGCTATAGAAAGATAACTGCTTAAAGTATCTTTTTTAATGGCCATAAAAACCACTAAATTGGTCTTCTTAGCGTTATCCGGACGCACCTGGAAAGTGGTAACCAGCTCTTCGATTTTAAAAGGAAGGTACTTCTTGGCTTCAAAATTAATCGCGCTTTCCAGCTCTTCCCGCGGCAGTTGCGGTATATCAAATGTGCGCACAATTAAATCTTTCCCAGAAAGACATAAAATCGCTTCTTTAGCATCCAGCTTGTTAGTACGAAAAGCCTCTTGAAGCAAAACTACAATTTTTATATCTGCAGGAACCTTATCTTCAAAATCAAAGGAAGAGATCTCGGATGCCGGTATCTCGATATTATTCAAAATACCTTTAATTCTGGCATTAATAATATTTATACCCTTGTTTCCGAAATAAAGACTAAGTAAACTCATTGTTTATCCTCTTGATTGGTTGGGCTACGCTTGCTTCTTAACCAATTATCGATATCCTTACGATCAAATCTCCATACTCCGCCCACCTTAATTCCAGAGATCTTACGCTGATTAAGCCAATTATAAATAGTCTGCTTCTTTAATTTTAGATAATCCGCTAATTCATCAATATCAATCAGTCTTGACATAAGTATTACTTCCTTTAGTTGTAAACTACTATGGTATTAATTAAAACATAACCAGCTTATTTTGTCAAGTGTTTTTTTATGTATACTTACTCATACTTACTTAAGGGGAATAGCAGCGACGAAAAAACGGCGCATGTTTAAACATGCGCCGCTATAATAGACTTACCTAGATTATGATTCTTTATTGTGATACTGGAAAATAGGGTCTGGCTAAACTTTCCTCAGAGAAACGCGATAATCACCGTTAGATTGCTGTAAAACAACATGGCCTTCTCGAGCAAGCCAACCTAAACTTAATAATACATTCTCACGCGGGCGATCAATACTTTTTGCTAAAACAGTTAAATCCACTTCTCCGTTAAGGTCTAAATAGTGCCAGATCTCTCCAGCAACTATCCCGATTTCAATTATCATAGCTACCTCCATAATAATATTCTACAAATAAATATAATAGAAGTCAACTATTATCTACTCCGCTGGGCTGCAATCCACTCCGCTCTTTCTTTAGCAAATCCTGATTCTTCGATTTTTTTATCTATAATTATTTGATAAACTTTCAAAGCTTCTTTAAAGTTTTCCTTATCTTCATATATTTTCGCGACTCTTAATAACGCGCGCACAGATAAATCTTTCGAACTTAAATCAAGATCCCTCACTAATAAATATTGCTGGATTGCCGCCTCCGGTTCCGCATTCGCTTCCAACACTTCCGCCAGTTTAAATCGAATACTCGCCATCTCTTCCGGAGCAGCCACTTCCAGACTCTTAAAATATAACGCTTTCGCCTCGGAATAATCCCCGACTTTATAATACGCCCCGGCCACCCGGGAAAAAAGCAGGCTCCCTAAATCCGGATTATTCTCAATTATCTCCTTATATTGCGCAAGCGCCTCTTCTGCCCTGCCTGCTTTACCGGAAATATCCGCCAAGGCCACCGCGGCATTTACTTTTAATTCAGCCCGGCTAAATTTGACTGCCAATCTAAAATTATCCGTTGCTTGTTCAAGTTTATTCTCATCGCTAAAAATTAAACCCATTGCATAAAATGCCTCCGCAACTAACGCGCTATCCGGAAAATCTTTAGCCAATGAACTAAAATATCTGCGCGCTAAATCTAAATCCCTTTTTTTATAATAATACTGGCCCAACCACAACATAATATCCGGGGCAAGTTTAGAATTAGGATATTTAACCCGTAAGAGCTTAAAACGGCTGACCGCTTCGTTCTCTTGGCCTAATTTATAATAACAATCCGCAATTTCATACTCCACCTTTTGCAACAACTCCACATCTAAAATGTCCAGTTTAGAAATACCCTTAAAAATAAAAAGCGCTTCATTAATTTTCTCTAAACCGATAAAAGATACGCCTAACATGTATGCCGCTTGACCGCGCAATGGGCTTTCTTTAAATTCATCCTGAAACTTTGCGAAAATTTCACAACTCTTCGCATAATTAGACTGCTGGAAATATGCCGATCCTAAAGAATATAACGCATCCGGATAAAACTTAGATTGTGGATATTTTTTTAACATAAGATCAAAAGAAATAATCGCATCCTTATAGTTTAATCTTTTAAGCTGCAAAGCAGCCAGTTGATATTGCGCATAATCCGCATCCGGAGAATCCGGATATTGTTTTATAATTTTTACGTAAATTTCTTCTGCCCTTTGGAATTCCAGCGCATCTTCGTAAGCCTGTCCGATTTTAAAAAACAGGTTAATCCTGGCCGCCTGGTCATTGCCTTTTCCGGTAATCCGATTAAAGAGATCCACGCTCGCCTCAATCTTCCTCTGCTTAATATAAGCCAACCCTAAATTAAAACGCAATTTATCAATTAACTCCGACGGTAAATCCCCCGAAAGCCCCGTTTGATCAATTTTTTCCAAACCCTCTTGATAAACACTGATTGCCTGAGCATATTCGGCTAAGTTATAATGCGCATCCGCTTTACCCAAATAAGCCTGCAGAGAAATTAAAGGGTCAGCGCTTAGATTAATCAACTGCTCATAGAGTTTTTTAGACTCATAAACCCGATTAGTCGCCGACATAAGCACCGCTTGTCCCAACAAAAGAATATCCGTACTTTTTTTATCCAGACTGCTTAATTTTACATTACCCCAAACATCCTCAGCTTCTTTATATTTTACCAGCTTAAGATAAGACCAACCTAAACCAAGTTCGGCTAAGGCAGAAACTTTTGGCTCTTTGGAAGCCTGTGCAGATTTAAGATAATTTTTGGATGCCTGATCAAGATTATTCAGGTAATATTCCGATTCCGCCAGATAGAAATACAGATAAGGCAGCCGTAAAGCATCCTTACTGTAAAGTTTTAACACAGAATTAATCCTCGCCTTTAACTCCGAATATTCTTTCAAATTATACAGGCATTCAATCAATTTAAAAGCCGCATCCTTGCTTTGAGGCTCAAGCGGAAACTTGTCAATTAAGCTCTTAAAAGTTTCTATCGCTTGATTAAATTTGCCTAGTTGGGCAAATGACCAACCTAAAGAATAATATGCCGCCGGAACAAATGAAGACCCGGGGAAATCATCAATTAATTTCTGATAGAACACAATCGCCTTCTGAAAATTATTACCCTTAAAATGCACTTCTCCCATCCAAAAATAAAGCTCATCTTTAAAATTAGCCGCTCCCGAACCATTCGCCAATGATTCAAATATATTTAATGCCTCCAGGTAGCGTCCCTGGTAAAAATAACACTCTCCGCTTAACATAATCGCCTGCGGAATTTTAACGGAATCTTTATAATTCTTTTGAAATCTCTCCAACATCCCTAAGCTAACTTCATAAAATCCATCTTCGTATGCTTTTTTAGCCATAAAAAGCAACTCCGTTTCTTTAGGATCTTCATAAGCCATCGACACAGAAACTACTAATAAAATTAAAATAACTACGCCGATAATTTTCATCTTCATTTATTAGTCAAAACTTCCTTAAGAAATTTAGCGGTAAAAGACCGGTTAACTTTAATTAATTCTTCCGGACTGCCGGCAGCGACCACTTCCCCGCCCCGCTCCCCCCCTTCCGGGCCCAAATCAATTATATAATCTGCGCATTTAACTACTTCCAAATTATGCTCAACTACCACCACCGTATTTTTACGATCAACCAGCCTTTGCAATACGGCGATTAATCTCGCCACGTCCGCAAAATGCAAACCAGTGGTCGGCTCATCCAACAAATAAAGCGTCCGGCCGCTTGAACGTTTAGATAGTTCTGAAGAAAGTTTAATTCTTTGCGCCTCCCCGCCGGAAAGAGTAGTCGAGCTTTGTCCAAGCTGCAGATAGCCCAGACCGACATCAAATAGAAAACTTAAAGTGTTTTTTATCTTAGGTATATTATTAAAAAGCTCTAAAGCCTCTTCCACCGTGAGGCTCAAAACATCGGCAATCGATTTACCTTTATATTTTACCTCTAAAGTAGCCTGATTAAATCTTAAACCTTTACACAAATCACATTTTACATAAACATCCGGAAGAAAATGCATTTCAATCTTTTTTATTCCATCGCCTCCGCAAGCCTCGCAACGCCCGCCCTTAACATTAAACGAAAATCTCCCGGGTTTATACCCCCGCAGGCGCGCTTCCGGAAGCTGCGTGAATATATCTCTGATCTGGCTGAACACTCCGGTATAAGTAACCGGATTAGAACGCGGCGTCCTGCCAATCGGAGATTGATCAACCACCACTACCTGATCAATCTCTTGGCTACCGATCATTGATTTAAAAGCGCCGGGTTTTTCCTTAGAATTATAAATTCGCTGCGCTAAAGCCGGATAGAGTATATCACTGATTAAGGTAGACTTGCCTGATCCACTCACCCCGGTGACGCAAATAAACGTACTCAAAGGAAAACGTAAATCAATATCTTTAAGATTATGCTCCCGGGCGCCTTTAATCTCAATATATTTATTTAATCGCCAGTTACGCCGGTCAACCGGTATCGGAATACAAACCTCTTGACGTAAATATTTTGCCGTTAAAGAATTTTTATTTTTTAAAAGCTCATTTTTAGTCCCGGAAAAAATAACCTCGCCTCCGTGTCTGCCAGCTCCCGGGCCCAAATCTACAACATGATCCGCAGCTAAAATTGTAGATGCGTCATGCTCCACAACCACTAAGGTATTGCCTAAATCGCGCAAAGCCTTTAAAGTAGCCAATAATTTTTCATTATCCCGCTGATGCAAGCCGATACTTGGCTCATCTAAACAATACAAAACCCCCACCAGTCCCGACCCCACCTGAGTAGCCAGGCGAATCCGCTGCGCTTCTCCTCCGCTTAAAGTAGAACTTTTACGATCCAAAGCCAGATAATCCAAACCGACATCCACGCAAAATTTTAACTTTTGAGTTATCTCTTTTAGTGCTTGATAGCTAACCAATTTATCTTTTTCCGTCAACTCTAACGCATTAAAAAAATTTAAAGCGTCTTTGATGGACATCGCCGTAATTTGACAAATATTCTTTTGATTAATTCTTACCGCTAAGCTCTCCGGCTTAAGACGCGACCCTTTACATGCCGGACAAGGGAGAGTTGACATAAATTTACTAATCTCTTCTTTTAAATACTCGCTATCCGTCTGACAAAACAATCTTTCTAAATGCGGGATTACTCCTTCAAAAGGCTTATTTCCCACAATCTCTGCCGAACCATAAAAAATTGCCTTTTGTACAGTTTTAGACAACTTTATAAACGGAGTATCTAAATCGAACTTTAAACAGTAGCTCAGCTGCCGAATAAGCCAGCGATAATAAAGGATATACCCCCGGCCGCCGCGTTTCCACGGAGCAAGCGCTCCGCCATTAATGCTTTTAGTTTTATCCGGGATAATCAAATCCGGATCAAATTCAAACTTAGTTCCCAAACCATTGCACTCGCTACAGGCCCCGTAAGGTGAATTAAACGAAAAATTGCGCGGCTGAATTTCTGAGTAGCTAATTCCACAATCTAAACAAGCATACTGCTCAGACAAAATTAAATCTTTGGCCTTGCCGGCGCTAATAATTATAGTTCCCAGGCCAGCCTTAAGCGCAGTCTCGATGGAATCTGCCAGGCGCTTAACTACTTGCGGATTGATCGTCAAACGATCGACGACCACCTCAATATTATGAATTTTATATTTAGCTAATTTTATATTCGCCGGAAGCTCATAAATTTTTCCATCTACTCTGGCGCGGATAAATCCGGATTTCTGTATCTGCAAAAAGATATCTCGATGCTCGCCCTTTTTCCCCTGAATCAACGGCGCCAATATCAAAATATCCTGATGCACATACTTTTGCACGATAATCTGAACTATTTCTTGAGCACTTTGACTTTGAATCAAATGGCCGCATTTATAACAATAAACTTTACCAATCCTGGCAAACAACAGTCTTAAATAATCATAAATCTCTGTTTGGGTGGCTACCGTGGAGCGAGGATTTCCGCCCGCAGAACGCTGGGCGATGGCAATCGCCGGAGACAATCCGGATATAAAATCTACATCCGGTTTCTGCAGCTGATCTAAAAATTGACGGGCATAGCTAGATAGGCTTTCCATATATCTACGCTGACCCTCGGCATAAATCGTGTCAAATGCTAAACTCGACTTACCCGATCCGGATAAACCGGTCACCACAATTAATTTATTGCGCGGTAAGACTAAATTAATATTTTTAAGATTATGCTCTCGAGCCCCGCGAATAATTATATTTTCGTTTTTCATTCAAGTTAAAGTTACACGCGTCTTGTAAAAATGAGGACGGTTCTATTATTTTAAGGTTTAATTTAAAAAATAGAACCGTCCGCCATTTCTTAACTTACTTCTTTTTCTTTTTACCGCCTCTTTTCATCTTCGCACAAGAGACATCGCCTTTTTTATCCAAGAAATAAAGGTATCCGACTTTTCTTTTGATACCGCATTTAGCTACCTTCTTGGGGCCACCTCCCTTTTTCGCACCTCTTGCCATTTTGGCGCAAGATACGTCACCCTGCTTATCGATGTAATAGAGATAACCTTTTTCCCTTTTCACTCCCACCTTCAGTACTTTATCTGCCATTTTTGATTCACCCCCTTTCGTATGTTAATTATTATTATGTTCCAATTTTTATCGGCTGCAAAATTTGCTTTAAAGTCGCAATTGCCGAGAGCACCGCCAAATAAGAAGTCTTCGGATTCTGCGGATGCAAAATATTCTCCGTACGCGTAAAAATCTTCGCCGCCTTAGATTCAATTAAAATTTCATGAATATTCTTATGCACTGTCGGACTGGCAATGATACGCACCTTAGTTTTATGCATGCCAATTCCGGCTAACCCTAAAACCGCCGCCACATTAACATTCTGCGGAAAATATTTTACCGCTTGACCGGCAGATCCTGAAAATAAAATCTTATCTTTTTTTAACCCTTTAAGCGCCCCGCGAAATTTCTTTATCACATAATCAACACCCTTGAATGCATCCGGATGCTTGCGCGTCGTCAGCACTACCTTTTGCACTCCGTCAATATTGGCCGCTTTTAAGGCGTCGATTCCCGAAATCGCCCCACTGGGGAAATATGCTTGCACATTAAATTTTTTAGCTAAAACAATTAACTGATCCAAATGCCCGACCATCCCACCAACGCTCATCACCATCACGCGTCGTCCGTTGGATAAAGATTTACGCGCAATCTCCCAGGCCGCCTTCGCACAAGAAGACTCAATTACCAGATCAGATTTTTTAATCAGCGTTTCTAAATTAGCGACACAAAATTTAGTATGCTTTGATAGCTGTTTTGAAAGAGCCGCTGATTTCTCTTGCCGAATATCATAAAGAGCGACCAAACAAGCAGAATCAGCCATATTCACAACGATCTCTTTGGCTAACGAACTACCAATCGCTCCACAACCCACAATACCAATTTTGAGTTTAGGCATATTTCTGCTCAACCATTACTAAAAAATTATCAATCAACCGCATTTTACCAAATTTTACCGCTAAACAAATCAAACAGTCCTGATTAATCTTTTTAATTGCTTGCAATTTTTCTAAATCCACAATCGCCACATAATCTATACTCGCTTGTTTCTTTTTACTAATCAGCTCATTCATCCTCTTAATAATTATACCAGCATCACGCTGACCATGCTGAATTAATGATTTAGCCAAACCTAAAGCTTTAAATAAAACTAACGCCTCAAGTTTTTGAACTTTATTTAAACGCTGATTACGCGAACTAAGCGCTAATCCATCTTTTTGACGCACTGTTGGGACAACTCTCACTTGCACCGGAAAATTTAAATCTTTAACCATTCTTTTAATAATCACGGCCTGCTGCGCATCTTTTTGCCCTAAATAAAGTCGGTCGGGACCAATCAAATTAAGTAATTTAGCCACCAACGTAGTTACTCCGCGAAAATGTCCCGGACGAGAGATCCCACAGAGCTGATTACTTAGCCCTTCCACATTCACAAAAGTAGCAAAACCTTTCGGATAGATCAGTTGAGCATCCGGCAAAAAAACTAAATCCACCCCAGCTCCACGACAAAGCGCCAGATCATTCTTAGGCGTACGCGGGTAATTACCTAAATCTTCCTGCTTTCCAAATTGTATAGGATTAACAAAAATGCTTACCACCACCAGATCATTTTCCTGGTCAGCCTGTTTAATTAAACTTAGATGTCCCAGATGCAAGGCACCCATCGTCGGAACAAAACCAATACTTTTTCCGCTACCTCGCAACCGTTTAAGCAGGCGACTTAATATTTCCGGATCACGAATAATTCTCATAAAACCTCAAGTAGCGGTTTAATCACAAAATTCCGCTTAAACATCCGCGGATGGGGAACAGTTAAACTCTGATTTTTAATAATTTTATCCCCATAAAGCAATATATCTAAATCCATAACCCGCGCTCCAAAACGCACAGTCGGAACGCGACCTATCTTATCTTCAATTTTTTTTAGTTTTTTTAATAAATTTAGTGGCGAGAAATTCGTACTGATTTTTAGTGCGGCATTTAAATAATCTTGCTGCCCAGCCGGCCCACCACAGGGATGTGATTTAAGCAATTTTGATATTTTAATTACCTTAGTCTCTGGCAAAGCCTTGATCAATTTAACTGCCAATTTAATATTCTTTCTGCGCTTGCCCAAATTTGAGCCAACGCCCAGATAACAAATAACCATTAAGAAATTTTTTTCAAACGTCCCAAAGCCTCATTTATCCTGGCCTCCGGCACAGTTAAAGCCATACGAATATAGCCCTGGCCGTATTTACCGAATCCAACTCCGGGAGTAGCCACAATATTAGACTCCTTTAAAATCCGCGCCGCAAAACTTATCGCTTCAGCTTTTGGAGGAATTTTTATCCAAACATAAAACGTGGCTTTAGGTTTAATCGCCTGCCAACCTAAAGCATTAAGTCCATCCACCAAAATATCGCGCCTTTGTTGATAAAGCGCACACATACTTTTTAGATAATCCTGGCTACCTTGTAATGCCGCAACTCCCGCTAGCTGAATTGCTGAAAAAATCCCGGAATCAATGTTGCTCTTAACTTTTGCTAATGCCGCTACCAATTGCGCATTACCACAGGCCCAGCCAACACGCCATCCGGTCATATTATATGTTTTAGATAAAGAATGAAACTCAATAACCACGTCCCTTGCGCCGTCGAATTCCAAAAGACTGCGCGGCTGATAGCCATCATAAGCCATTTCAGAATAAGCTAGATCCGAAATAATAATGATTTTATTTTTGGTCGCAAATTCAATCAACTCCCGATAAAAATCATCACTGGCACAAGCACTGGTAGGATTATTCGGATAGTTGATAAATATAATCTTGGCTTTTTTACGCGCCGACAACGGAATCTTTTTTAAATCCGGTAAGAAGGAATTTGTCGCCAACAAAGGCATCAAATACGGCGTGCCCCCGGCTAAGATTGTCCCACCTTTATAAGGCGGATAGCAAGGATCCGGAACCAAAGAAAGATCTCCGGGATTCAAAAAAGCTAAAGGAAAATGCGCGATGCCCTCTTTTGAGCCAATCAGCGGTAAAACTTCGGTTTCCGAATTTAGATTAACATTGAACCTGCGTTTATACCAATCGGCAATGGCCTTGCGCAGTACCGGCATCCCTTGATCCAGAGCATAACGATGATTCGCCGGATCATTCGCTGCCTGACTTAAAGCCTCAATAATAAATTTAGGTGTCGGCTGATCCGGATCTCCAATTCCTAAATCAATAATATCCCGGCCTTCAGCGCGCGCCTGACGCTTAGCCTTATCAATCTCTAAAAATAAATAAGGCGGCAATGCTTGAATTTTTTTAGACAACCTAAACATCTAAAGCTTACCCCCGTTTCCTGGCTAACCTAGGGACAGTGTCCAGATCAAATTGGAAACTGTTTCTATTTTAGAACGTCTTGCATAGAATATAATCCGGCCGGCTTGCCAAAAACCCACTTCACCGCCTTTAGGGCTCCCACCACAAACAAATCCCGCGAATGCGCTTGATGCTTAATCGCGATCCGCTCGGAATTTCCGCAAAAAACAATCTCATGATCGCCAAAGATATCCCCCAGACGAATAGAATGCATCGGAATATCTTTTTTTGTAATCTGATTAATTACTTCCGCTAATTTTTTAGCCGTTCCGCTGGGCGAATCTTTTTTAGCTTTGTGATGCGCCTCCACAATCTCCACGCTATAATCCGGACCCAATTTTTTTGCTATTTCCGGCAGCACTGAAAATAATACATTCATCCCGACGGACATATTCGGAGAAAAAACAACCGGGACAAATTTAGCAATTTCCTCAACCTTGCTTCTCTGAGCATCCGTCAGACCGGTAGTTCCCAATACCAAGGCTTTTTTATATTTAGCCACATAATCCAGATGCGTATCCACTGCTTCCGGCAAGGTAAAATCCACCAAGACATCAATCAGAAATAAACCGTCCAGATTAGAGGAGACTTTAATTTTACCCAGATCTCGACCAATTAAAGGCGTACCTTTCTTTTCCAAGGCCAACGCAACCTCTAAATCATTATCCATCCCCGCCAACTCATAAATACGCCTGCCCATTTTTCCACACGTACCGGTAATACCTAATTTTATCATTTATCTTCTCCCTTATTTCAAAAGACCGTAATCTTTTAAGGCTTTCTTTAACTTCTCTAAATTATCCGCAGACATTGCACACATCGGCAGCCGTAAATCCGGCGCACACATCCCTAATAAACCCATCGCCGTTTTAACCGGGATAGGATTAGTTTCTAGAAACACAGCTTTAATTAACGGTAATAATTTATAATGCAATTCTTGCGCTTTTTTAAGATCGCCTTTGGCAAAAGCCGATACTAAACTGGCCACGTCCGCCGGCACAATATTAGCCACTACAGAAATTATGCCAATGCCACCGATACTTAACACCGGTAAAGTCAAACCATCATCACCGGAAATTAAATCAAACTCTTTCGGGCAAAGCTGCTTAATCCGCGACATCTGATCCAAACTTCCGGAGGCCTCTTTTACCGCTACAATGTTCTTACAATCAACGGCTAGCTTAGCCATCGTCTCCGGCTCAATATTCACTCCGGTGCGACCGGCGATATTATAAAGAATAATCGGAATCTTCACGGATTGAGCGATCGCCTTAAAATGCTCATACAAACCCTTCTGCGTAGGCCGATTATAATATGGGCTGACCTGCAAAGAAGCATCCGCTCCCGCTTTGGCCGCCTGCTGCGTAAGCATGATCGCTTCGGCAGTAGAGTTTGAACCTGTCCCGGCAATTACCGGAACTCTTTTTTTAACCTGATCAATTGAAATTTGGATAACTCGCTCATGCTCATCAAAATCTAAAGTGGCGGATTCTCCGGTTGTTCCGCAGGGCACAATGCCGCTTGTGCCGGAATTAATTTGAAAATCAATTAACTCGCGCAACTTTTTTTCATCAATCTTTCCATTTATAAAAGGCGTAACCATGGCCACAATTGAGCCCTTAAACATAGCATTCTCCTTTGTAAACTATCCTGACCTTTCCTTCCAACCAAACCTTAATAAATTCACCGGATTTTTTTTGAAAAGTAACTTTTAAAATCTCTCCACTTTGCGTTTTAACCTTGATTAAATTATCTAGATTCTTTTTTAAAGCAAAAATTAAAGCCGCCGCCGTTGATCCTGTTCCACAGGCCAGCGTTTCATCCTCCACTCCTCTTTCATAAGTACGAATTTGGATAAAATTGTTTCCCTTCTCTTCCACAAAATTAACATTCGTCCCGCGCGGAGAAAATTTTTGATGATTCCTCATTACGCGGCCAAGATACTTTACATCCACCTTATCAATTCCATGCACAAAAACTACCAGATGTGGAACACCGGTATTTATAAAATTCACCTTGAGCGACCGACCATTTACATTTAAAGGAATATCTAACCTGATATCTTTAGGGGTAGTGAGCTGGATTTTTACCTGATCGCCACTAACCTCCGTATGAATAATTCCCGCTGCTGTAGATAGCGTGGTTTTTGCTTTACCATTAAAGAAAGCCGCGCAACGCGCTCCATTACCGCACATCTCTGCCTCTGAACCATCGGCATTAAAAATACGCATGCTTAAATCTGCACGCTTACACTTATTCAACAAAAGTAAACCATCCGCGCCAATACCAAATTTCCGATCACATAATGTTTTAGCTAATCTCGACAAATTACCGGAAGGCTCCCCTGAAACAACAATAAAATCATTTCCCGAGCCGACCATCTTGGTAAACTTAAGTTTTTTCATTTTATCTCGTCCGTCATTGTGAGGAGCCGCAGCGACGAAACAATCTCTTTTTAGATTGCTTCGCCACTTCGTGGCTCGCAATGACTATAGTTTAAAATTATTTCATTTCGTATAAGATCTTCACAAGATTCTCTTTTTCTAATCACTCGGGCTTTAGCTTTAGCCACCATCACCTCCGCAGCACGCGGACGGGAATTATAATTACTCGACATACTAAATCCGTATGCTCCCGCGCTAATTACCGCCAAATAATCGCCTTCCTTAACTTTAGCAATTAAACGTTCTTTAGCTAAAAAATCGCCGCTTTCACAGATCGGTCCGACCAGATCAGCTTTTTCCGTTTTTGATTTTTTATTTAAAGGCCAAATATTATGATACGCCGAATATAATGCCGGTCGAATCAGATCATTCATCCCGCCATCGGCAATAATAAATTTCTTTTTCGGGGTGTGTTTAATATAAAGAACTTTGACCACTAAAATTCCGGCATTGCCGACAATGAACCTACCCGGCTCCATAATTATTTTAAGCCCGGTTTTTTTCAAAAGCGGCACAATTTCATGGGCATAAACGGCGGCGGTTTGCGGAGCCTCCTGATCATAAATAATCCCTAAGCCCCCTCCGATATTTAAATACTCAAGTTCTATGCCTTTGCTTTTTAACCGCTGGATAAAATGCGAAACCTTTTTTAACGCCTCCACAAACGGCGCGCTTTGGGTTATCTGTGAGCCGATATGAATATGCAAGCCACAAATATTTAAATTTTTAAATTTTGCCCGCAACAATAAGATCTCGTAGGCACTCTGTAAATCTATCCCAAATTTATTGGTCAGTTTACCGGTAGAGATATATTTATGAGTTTTGGCTTCTACATCCGGATTAATTCTAATCGCTACCCGGGTAATTTTACCTAACCTCTGAGCAATCCGGTTAATATTTTTTAACTCCGCAAGTGACTCGACATTAAAAAACAATATACCCGCCCTGATCGCCGCGGTAATTTCTTGATCCGTTTTACCCACCGAGGCATAAACTATTTTTTTCGCTGGACAGGCCGCTTTCTGAGCACGGAATAACTCGCCGCCAGAAACAATATCTAACCCGGCACCTTGAGCAATTAAAGCTTTTAATATGGAAAGATTGGAGTTGGCTTTTACCGAATAACAAATCAGCGGATTAATCTGTGCAAATGCGGATTTTAATTTTAAATAATGATCGACCAGCGTATGATAACTATAAACATAAAGCGGTGTACCAAATTTTTTCGCCAGTGTCTCTACCTTTAGCTGCTCACAATAAAGTTTATTTTTTTTGAATTTAAAATCGTGCATTTATTTTTTTATATTACGCTAACTGCTTACTCCAACGGACAAATTGTTTAGCCACTAACTTCGGATTAGTACTGGCGTAAGAAATTTTCGAATTTACCGAAGCCTGGGCATTCAATATCTTTTTAACATCCGGAGCCAACTTAACCGAATACTTTTTTAGCTGACTAGGTGAAAGATCAGATATCTTTTCCCCTTTATCCAAGCAATCCACGACCATCTGGCCAACAACATCATGGGCTTTCCGATAAGAAACACCTTTTTTAATCAGATACTCCACAATATCTACGGAAAATAAAGATTCATCTTTTACTTTACTGGCGATCGCCTCTTTTTCAATCACGATATTTCCAAAAAGCGCCATAAAGATCTCTAAAATATCTTTCATCGTATCCACCGCGTCAAAAAGCGGAGGTTTATCTAATTGTAAATCCCGATTATAGGATGACGGCAGCCCCTTCATCAGAATCATCACACTGGAAAGATCTCCATGAATTTTACCCACTGAGCCTCGAATCAATTCCAAGATATCCGGATTCTTTTTATGCGGCATAATGCTTGAGCCGGTGCAAAATGAAAAATCGATATCAATAAAATTAAATTCCTGCGTACTCCAGAGAATTAAATCCTCGGCAATCCGCGAAAGATGCACAGAAAGAATAGTTAGCCCGGCTAACACCTCCAGAATAAAATCCCGGTCACTCACGCTATCAATGCTGTTGTCGGTCAATTTAGCAAATTTCAATTCCTTCCTAACAAACTCCCGGTCAATCGCTAGTCCCGTCCCGGAAAATGCGCAAGCGCCCAAAGGCATGGCATCAATGCGTTTTTGAGCATCCAAAAGCCGAGTTTTATCCCTTTCTAACCCCTCCAAATAACTTAACAGATGATGACTCATCAGCACCGGCTGAGCAATCTGTAAATGCGTATAACCGGGGATAATAACTTGCGCGCTGGATTTAGCAAATTTCAATATAGATTTCTGCAATTGATTAATGTTCTCAACCAATTCATCAATTTCACTTTTTAAATACATCCGGATATCCAAAGCCACCTGATCATTGCGGCTACGCGCGGTGTGCAATTTAAATGCCGGCTCGCCAACTTTCTTAACCAGCAACTCCTGAATATTCGAATGAATATCTTCAGCGCCCGGATCAAACTTAAACTTACCACTCTGCACATCTTTAAGGATAATGTTTAAACCCCGAACAATCGCTTGCGCGTCTTTTTGCGGAATAATCTTTTGCTTACCAAGCATTTTAGCATGCGCGATACTTCCTAAAATATCATACTTCGCCAATCGCTGATCAAAAGCAATCGAAGAAGTGAATTTATCAGTTAACGCGTGCGTGATCTTGCTAAACCTACTACCCCAAAGTTTCTTGGCCATTGCTTCCCCTTTTTTTGTTTTCTCGCGGCCAATACTTAAGCTGTCGTGGGACAGTCCCCTACGGGGACAGTCCCTACTGGCCATACTTATCTAGCGTTTATAAGGCATTCCCCACAATTTAATAAATCCTTCTGCCAACTTCTGATCAAATTTATCTTCTTTACCATAGGTACTTAATTCTTTTTTATAAAGAGAGTGGCTGGATTTTCTTCCCACCGCAACACAACTCCCCTTAGATAGTCTTAATTTAATCGTCCCGCTCACAAACTTCTGAGTTTTAAGCACAAAACCATCCAGGGCATCTTTTAATGCCGAGAACCATAATCCATAATAAACCAGCTCCGCATACTTCAAACTAATGATTTCCTTAAAATGCGCCAGCTCCCGATCCAACACCAGCGCCTCTAATTCCTTATGCGCAGTGTAAAGAATCGTCGCTGCCGGGGCCTCATAAATCTCCCGAGACTTAATCCCCACTAATCTATTCTCCACCATATCGCTTCTGCCCACACCAAACTGCCCACCAACTTCATTCAGCTGATTAATTAAATTTTTAATTTTAAATACCTTGCCGTCAATTCTAGTCGGTACCCCCCGCACAAACGTTATCTCAATATAGCGCGGATAACTGGCAGTTTGCGTAGAGCCCTTAGTAATCATGTAGGCATCTTCCGGCGGCTCCTGCTCCAAATTCTCCAGAACACCCGCTTCAATACTGATCCCCCAAAGATTACGGTCGATACTATAAGGCTTCTTCTTAGTGACATCAATTGGAATATTATATTTTAAGGCGTATTCAATCTCTTCATCGCGCGATTTAAACTCCCACTCCCTCACCGGAGCAATAATCTCTAGCCGCGGATCAAGTATGCCTACCGCCACCTCTAACCTGACCTGATCATTACCTTTTCCCGTACAACCATGCGCAACCGCCGTCGCTTTTTCTTTATGCGCAATCTGCACCAGATACTTAGCAATTAATGGCCGGCCTAATGCCGTGGCCAAAAGATATTTACCCTCATAAACTGCATTCGCCTTTAAAGCCGGAAGAATAAAATCCGCAATAAACTCTTCCTGAAGATCGCGAATGTATATTTTAGATGCCCCCGCTGCCAAAGCACGTTTTTCAATGGCTTCAAAATCTTCACCCTGGCCTAAACCCTGACCAAGATCGGCCACAAAACAAATTACCTCATAGCCTCTCTCTTTAAGCCATCTCACGATACAAGAGGTATCTAATCCACCTGAATAAGCCAACACCACCTTTTTCATTATCTCTCCCCTAATAATTTTATCAAAATTGCTTTTTGAACGTGCATTCTATTTTCAGCCTGATCAAAAACAATCGAATTCTTGCTATCCATAACCTCGTCAGTAATCTCTTCGCCCCGGTGCGCAGGTAAGCAATGCATTACCAAAACTCCCGGCGCTGCATTAGTTAAGAGTCTAGCATTAATCTGAAAATTTTTAAAGATAATTTTTCTTTTACTAATCTCTTCCTCTTGCCCCATGCTCGCCCAGACATCGGTATAAACCACCTGCGCGCCATTAACTGCGCTCAACGGATCGTCGGTAATAGTTATCTGGCTAAAGGTTTGTTTAGCAATTTCTTTGGCCTGCTTGACTACTTCCGGATCAGGAGCATACCCGGCGGGAGTAGCGACGGCAATATTCATCCCGGTTTTGGCCGCCGCAAAAAGCAAAGAGTTACAAACATTATTTCCATCCCCCACATAAGCCAAAGTTATGCCTTTTAATCTTTTGGCCACTTTTTGCGAGGCATTAGACAGCCGTGAAAATTTTTCTCCGATAGTGAAAAGATCCGCTAAAGCCTGACAAGGATGTGAAAAATCACTCAAGCCATTAATTACCGGAACCCCGGAAGCACTCGCCATATCTAAACAATTCTGATGATCAAAGGTTCTTAAAACAATCCCGTCGACATACCGCGAAATAGTCTTAGCCGCATCTTTAACGGTTTCTCTAACCCCTAAATTAATTTCTCCCGGAGACAAGTAGATAGAATAGCCTCCTAGCTGATACATTCCCACCTCAAAAGAAACTCGTGTTCGATTCGATGGCTTTTGAAAAATTAAAGCCAGAGTCTTACCCGCTAAAGCCTTATTAAATTTAGCTTTATTCCTCTTTAGCTCCACCGTCAAATTAAACAACTCCTCAATCTCTTGAACGCTTAAATCCTTAATGGAGATTAAATCTTTTTTCATTTTATGTCCTTTTTAGTAGGAACTGTCCCCGCAGAGGACTGTCCCCCTTACAATGCTTAAGCCAATACCTTTTCTAAAATTTCTATCGCCTGATCAATTTCTTTCTTAGAAACATTCAACGCCGGCATTAACCTTAAAACAGAATCATGCGTACAGTTAATTAATAAACCTTTTTCATAGGCCGCTTGCACAACCGGCTTACCAGGAACCGTTAATTCTATCCCCAGCATTAAGCCGATTCCTCTTACTTCCTTAATCACCGGATATTTACTTTTTAAAGCAATTAATTTTTCCAGCAGATACTTGCCCATCTGCTGACAATTGATTAAAAGCTTTTCTTTCTGCATCGCCTTAAAAACCCCCAAGGCTGCCCGACAAATTACCGGGCCGCCACCAAAAGTAGAAGCGTGCAAACCTGCAGTTAAAATATCTCCCAGTTCTTTTTTAGCAATTAAAACGCCAATCGGTAATCCTCCACCCAAAGCTTTCGCTAAGGTTAACAGATCCGGAGTAATCCCGTAATGCTCATAGACAAACATCTTTCCGGTTCGACCAATCCCGGTTTGCACTTCATCAATAATTAAAAGCAACTTTTTCTCATCACATATTTTTCTTAAAAATTTAACAAAATCCTGGCTGGCCAGATTAACCCCGCCCTCACCTTGGACCAGCTCTAGCATAATCGCCACGGTCTTGCCTGTAATCGCCTGCTTAACCGCCACTGTATCATTAAATTTAACCTGCTTAAAACCATCCGGCATCGGCTCAAAACCACTTTGATATTTTTGCTGACCAGTAGCCGCCAAAGCCGCTAGGGTCCGGCCATGGAAAGCATTGTCAAAAGTGATTATTTCATATCTACCCTGGCCAAATTTTCTAGCCAATTTAATCGCCGCTTCATTAGCCTCTGCCCCGGAATTAGCAAAAAATACTTTACCCGGAAAACTTAAACGGATTAGCTCACACGCTAACTTGGCCTGAAAAGGATGATAATAATTATTCGGCACAAAGATCAATTTGCTAATCTGATCCCGCACGCCCTGCATGACCTTGGGATGACAGTGCCCTAAACTACCCACCCCCCAGCCCGGGAAAAAATCCAGATAAAGTTTGCCATGAATATCCCAAAGCCGCGAACCTTTCCCCTTAACAAAGATCAGCGGAACCTTGTTATAGGTTGGCATAATATTATCCTGATAAACTTTAAAAATTTCATCCACTTTCATTTTATTATCTCAGTTCCAATCCCCTGATCTGTAAAAACTTCCAGCAATAAAGCATGCGGAGTACGCGCATCAATAATGTGCGTTTTCTTTACTCCGCCATTTAATGCTTCCACGCAAGCATTCACCTTCGGAATCATGCCCTGCTGAATAATTTTACTCTCGATCAACCCGCAAATCTCTTCGGTAGTTAAGGTAGAAATAAATGAGTGGGCATCTTCCGGATTACGCATTATCCCTTTAACATTCGTTAATAAAACAAATTTCTCGGCTTGCATATTTACGGCAATCGAGGAAGCCACCTCATCAGCATTTACATTATAGGTTTTCTTATCTTTTCCGCATCCCATCGGCAGGACTACGACCACCTTCTCTTTTTTAAGCTCATCGGTTAATCGTTCAGTATTAATCGCTTTAATCTGGCCGACCAAACCGATATCCACCTGACCGGCTTTAATCTTTTTCTTCTCTACCATAATTAAATCATCGTCTTTGCCGTTTAAACCAATCGCCCTTGCTCCCAATTCATTGAGCTCTTTTACAATCAGCGCGTTTAACGCGCATAACTCTTCTTCCACTAATTGCAAGGTCGCAGCATCCGTAACCCGCATCCCGTCCACAAACTCTGTCTTTATACCGGAAGCGCGCATACGCTCACTAATATTCGGACCGCCCCCGTGCACCAGAATCGGCCGCAGACCCATAAAATTTAAAAAAACAATATCTTCTAAGACTCCCGCCCGAATATTTTCATCACCTAAGATACTGCCTCCATATTTAATCACAATCACTTTTTTGTGAAATCTTTTAATATACGGCAAGGCTTCGATCAAAACATCGGCTTTTCTAATAGCGTCTTCCATGCGTCCTTTCTTTAAAACAAAAAACTACTTAATTATAAGCAGCGTTAATTTTTATATACTCCGGCGTAAGGTCGCTGGTATAAACTGTACAATTAGCCTTGCCCCGAGACAAACTCACCGTAACTTTAACTTGTTTTCCTTTTAATGAACCCAATTTTATCTTTAACTGCTCTTCTTTAATTTTAAAACCAGTTGCGCCAACCGCCGCCACTATCCGGCCAAAATTTGGATTCTGGCCAAAAACAGCGGTCTTAAAAAGTACAGAGTTAGCAATGCTCAAAGCAACGCTCTTGGCCTGCCGAACATGCTTGGCCTGCCGAACATCAATCTGAATAAACTTTGTCGCCCCCTCAGCATCCATCACTACCATTTTCGCTAAATCCAAACAAAGAGACTCTAAGCTTTTAGAAAATTTCTGCAGATCCGCGCCTTGCGCAATGACTTTATTTTTCGCCGCACCATTCGCCAGAACTAAAACCGTATCATTCGTACTCATACAACCATCCACCGAAATACAGTTAAATGATTTAGCCACTGCCGCAGTTAACGCCTGATTCAAAGCTACTTGCGTAATGGCGGCATCGGTCATGATAAAACAAAGCATGGTGGCCATATTCGGAGCAATCATCCCCGCTCCCTTGGCAATTCCACAGATATGCACCAACTTAGTGCCCACCTTTAGGCTTAAGCTAATTTCCTTAGCAAAAGTATCCGTAGTCATAATAGCCATTTTGGCCTGCTGGATTCCTGAGCTAGACAATCCCGAAACTAATTGACCAACTCCATTTTTTATTTTCGCCAGATCTAACCGTCTGCCGATAATCCCGGTTGAATTAACCAAAACACTGCTCTTGGCTATTTTTAATTCCCGCGCCAAACAACTTGCCGAATCTTGCGCATCTTTAATTCCCGGTTTTCCGGTAAAACAATTCGCGTTACCGCTATTCACCAAGATCGCCCGAAAGCTCTTTGAGGATTGTAAATTTTTTTTGCAAACCACCAAAGGCGCAGCAATAATACTGTTGGTTGTAAACTTAGCAGAGGCGATTGCCGGAAACTGCGAATAAATCAACGCTAAATCCAACTTACCGGATTTTTTCAATCCACAAGCCAATCCATTAGCTAAAAATCCTTTAGGTAAAATTGCTTTAAGAGTCTTTTTCATAATAATCCGGTAGTCTCAGCTAACTTGTACATAATATTCATATTCTGCACTGCTTGACTAGAAGCGCCTTTTAACAAATTATCAATTACCCCGATGACAATAATACTTTGGCCAAAATCCTTAATTCCGATATCGCAAAAATTAGTTTTAGCGACATCTTTAATTCTCGGGAAAACACCCTCCGGCTTAATCCGGATAAAAGGTTCTCCTTTGTAAAACTTTTTATATAATTCCACCAAACTTTTTGGCTTCAGCTTAGCAAGCGTATTTTTTTTCAAATAAATCGTCGCCAAAATACCCCGCTCAATCGGTAAAAGATGCGGCACAAAGATTACCTCCACCTTTTTCCCGGAGATCTTAGAAAGCAGCTGATTTATTTCCGGAGCATGCTGATGCACATTGACTTTATAAGCCCGAAAATCTCCTTGAATCTCCGAAAATAAAAAATCATTCTCTAGCTTCTTACCCGCTCCGCTTACTCCGCTTTTAGCGTCAATAATTATAGAATTTGGCTCCACTAAATTTAACGCCAATAACGGAGCCAGTGAAAGTATCGCGCAGGTCGGATAACACCCGGGATTTGCCAACAAAGTCGCGGTTTTAATTTTTGCCCGATTTAATTCCGGTAAACCATAAATCGCTTCTTTTAAATTAGTCTTATCCTGATGCGTCGCCTTATAGAACTTTTCATAAGTCGGAAGATGCTTAATTCGATAATCCGCACTTAAATCAATAACTTTTTTGCCTAAATTAAGCAGCTTTGGTGCAAATTTCATAGAAACCGTATGCGGCAAGGCTAAAAAGATTAAATCGCAATCTTTTTTAATCTCTACCCAATCCGGTTTCTTACAGACCAGATCACATCGATTTTTAAATTTTGGAAAAACATCCGAAATAACCTGCTCGCTCGGCAAGCTCTTCCCGCTGTTGTAAAGATGCGTGATTAAAACATTGGGATGATTAAGCAAAAGTTCAATGAGCACCTCCCCGGTATGTCCGGTTGCTCCGATAATGCCAACCTTAATATTCATTTTTATTCTCCCTGCCTGCCGACAGGCAAGCTTAGTATTTAATTATAATAGGTTAAAATTAATCTTCCGTCAAGTTTTTTCTCGACGGAAACTTATAAACCTCATCTAAACAAAAATCCCGCCTCTTTAAGCGGGACTTTTTTAAAACATATAAATTTAAATTTATTTTATATTTTACCTCTTAGTCCACTGGAAGCGTTTACGCGCACCCTTTTGACCGTACTTCTTACGCTCCTTCATACGCGGATCGCGAGTTAAATAACCGTTCTTACGGAATATCTCTTTAAAATTCTCGTCGGCAATTAACAATGCCCGAGAGATCCCTAAACGCAAAGCACCGGCTTGACCGGTCAATCCGCCGCCGGCAAGATTGGCAGCGATATTAAATTTTCCCGCACTTTCCGTAAGTGCTAAAGGCTGCAAAACAATAATCCGGTCAGTTTCACGTAAAAAATATTTCTCAAATGGCCGACCATTAATCACAATCTTGCCACTGCCCGCCTCCATGCGCACCCTAGCCGTTGATTCTTTACGCCTACCTAATGCGATATATTTAGTTAATTCACCCATTTAAATCTTGACCTCCAAAACTTGCGGCTTTACCCCAGTCAGATCATGCTGATCATCCGCAAAAACCCTTAATTTTTTAATTAAATCCCTGCCCAATGGCCCGATCGGAAGCATTCTTTCCACCGCTAGATGTATAACCGTGGTCGGCTTCTTAGCTAAAAGCACCTCTAATTTTACTTCTCGCAAACCACCGGGATAACCGGAATATCTACGATAAATCTTTTGTTTAAGCTTGCGCCCGGTAACCTTAACACCTCGAGCATTAATTACAATCACCCCGTCACCGGTATCTAAATGCGGAGTAAATATCGGTTTATGCTTACCCCTGAGAATAGTAGCAATCTTAGCCGCTAAACGACCAAGAATCTGCCCCTTAGCGTCGACAATATACCACTTTCTTTTAATATCTTCTGGTTTGGCTGTATAGGTTCTTTTCATAGAAAGATAATTATACCAAAATAAAAAATAAAGTCAAATAGAATTTTCAATATCTTACCTTAACTAAATACAGCCCTTTTGCAGGAAGAGTCGGACCAGCCAATCGGCGATTTTGCGCTTTTAAGATCTTTTCCATACTTCCTTCAGGAAACCTTCCTCTGCCGACCTCAATTAATGTGCCGGCAATGCTTCTAACCATATTATACAAAAAACTATCTGCCTGAATCTCTATATGCAACAGATCTTTATCTTTACTAATTTTAACAAGCTTAATCGTACGTATGGGATTGCGCGGCCGAGTGTCGGTTGCTTGAAATGAAGCAAAATTGTGCCGGCCAACAAGAGCCCTCGCTTCGCGACGCATCAGAGCAATATTTAAAGGATAATGAAAAAAATACACTCGATCCGCCAAAAGAGCCGAAGAATATTTACGATTTAAAATTGTATAACGATAAAACTTCGACTTTGCCGAAAAACGACTATTAAAATCTAAACCGACATTTTTAATCCGCTTTACCTTAATATCTTTTGGCAATAAGCCATTTAAGGCCCAACGCAATTTTTCTAACGGGATTATTAATTTACTTTTAAAATTAGCAACCTGACAAAGAGCATGCACACCGGCATCGGTGCGTCCGGCAACGGTTAGTTTAACATCTTCCTGTAAAATTTTCTTTAGCACATCCTCTAAAACACGCTGGATGGTGAGACTATTCCGATAGCTGGAATTAACTTTTTTGCTATTTTGCACCTGCCAACCATAATAATTCGTGCCCGCGTACTCTATTTCGAGCTTGAAATTACGCATTCAGCAATTTGTACAGCGTTAGTCGCCGCACCTTTACGTAAATTATCTGCCACTACCCATAACCAAAAACCTTTTTTATTAAAAGCATCCTGGCGAATTCGGCCTACAAAAGTTTCATCCTTGCCCTCTACATCTTTAGGCATGGGATAAAGATTATTTTTTGGCTCATCGATAAGCACCACTCCCGGAGCCCTGGCAAGTACTTTTTTTATTTCCGCAACGCTCGTGGACTTAATTGTTTCAATGTAAACCGATTCCGAGTGACCGGTTCTTACCGGAACTCGAACAGTGGTTGCCGAGATTTTAATTTTCGGGGCGTGCATAATCTTATGTGTTTCTCGAACCAGCTTCCACTCTTCATTTGTGTAATCGCCTTCGACAAAACTTCCGATATGCGGAAAACAATTGTAGGCTAATTGCTGTGGCATAGCTTTATTTAACGCTTGAACATGCACATTGTCGAAGCCATTCTGGGCAATTAAATTAACCTCTTCCTTCAATTGCTCAACCGCCCCCTTGCCTGCACCGCTAGAAGCCTGCAAAGTAGTCACAATAATTCTTTGAATACCCGCTTTTTTATGGATCGGATTCAACGCCACCACCATCTGAATAGTTGAACAATTAGGATTAGCAATAATCCCCTTGTGCTTCTTAACATCCGCAGCGTTTACTTCCGGAACAACCAGCGGCACAAATTTATCCATACGAAAATCATTACCATTATCAATGACCACCGCGCCTCTTTTTACGGCCTCGGCCGCATAAGTCACCGCCGCCCCTTTCTCACCTTCGGTCCCCGCAAACAAAGCAATGTCAATTCCATTAAAGCCATCGGCCGTAATCGGCTCAACGGAATAAGTATGACCATCAACATTAATATCACGCGCCGAACGCGCAAAAACCTTTAGATGATTAATCGGAAAGTTACGTTGCTTTAAAACCCGCAACATCTCTATACCCACTACCCCTGCCCCGATTACCGCCACATTATACTTTTTCATAAATATTGCCTCCCCCTCAACCACAATTTAAATTTTAATTTTATTATAAATTTTTAACTACCATGTCTCCGATTTCAGTAGTAGAATACCCCATTTTCCCGGCCGCTAAAGATTTAAACTTATTGCTTACCAGCCCAATCACGGCATTTTCAATCGCCTGACTAGCTTTAACTTCTCCTAAACTCTCCAGCATCATGCCCACTGCACAAATTGCGGCTAACGGGTTAATCACATTTTTACCCGTATATTTAGGGGCACTTCCACCAATCGGTTCAAACATGGATACTCCTTGAGGATTAATATTCCCACCTGCCGCAATACCCATCCCGCCTTGAATCATCGCCCCCAAATCTGTAATAATATCGCCAAACATATTGTCCGTAACAATCACATCAAACCATTCCGGATTCTTTACAAACCACATCGTTGTCGCATCAACATGTGCATAATCCGTGACGACATCCGGATATTCCTTAGCTACCTCGTTAAATGTACGTTGCCAAAGATCCCAGGCATAAGTTAAGACATTAGTCTTACCGCAAAGTGTCAGCTTCTTTCTTTTATTGCGCTTACGTGTATATTCAAAAGCGTAGCGAATACAACGTTCCACTCCTTGACGCGTATTATAAGAAATCTGAATAGCTACTTCATTCTGGCTACCCTTATCTTTAAATTCACCCATCCCTTTATAGAGGCCTTCAGAATTCTCACGCACTACCACAAAATCAATATCTTTAGGCTCTTTATCTTTTAAAGGACAAAACGCCGAGTTGTATAGCTTAACCGGCCGCAAATTAATATACTGATCCAGAGCAAACCTTAACTTTAACAATACCCCGGTCTCAATAATACCCGGCAAAACATCCGGATCCCCAACCGCTCCCAGAAAAATCGCCGAATACTTCTTTAACTCTACCACATCTTGATCATCGACCAACTTACCGGTCTTTAAATATCTTTGGCCGCTAAAATCAAAAAGCTTAGTCTGATATTGAAAATCAAATTTTTTTCCTACTGCCGCAAGAACCTTTAAGCCTTCAGCAACAACCTCCGGTCCAGTACCATCTCCGGGAATAATCGCTATTCTATACACTAATTACCTCCGCTTTATAATTCCTCAATCCATTTTATAGCGTTTTTATTTAAACAGATTGTATTCCTTTTCTTGCTCAATTCATTATATAATTTGAAGGCATGAATTTCGCCGATGTTTTGAAAGGTTACATTAGTCACAACAATAAAGTCCTCGCCAGTACGATTAAGCAGATCCATAAGTCTTGTGCAAGGATTAATGTGCACAACTCCGACAATCACAGATCTATCCAAGCAAATAATATTAACTTTATGCTTTTCTTTTTCTACTCTCATTTGTCCGCCTCCCTCTTTTTAATCCAATTAATTAAGCCCCCACTTTGAACAATCTGCTGCAAGAATTCAGGGAAGGCCTGTGTTTTATAATTTTGATTCTGCGTAATGTTCTTAATCACCCCGGAAGTTAAATCAATCTCAATAAAATCGCCCTGATTGATTTTATCAACATCCGCTGATTCCAAAAATGGCAAACCAATATTAATCGCGTTTCTAAAAAATATTGCCGCAAAACTTTTAGCAATGACCGCGGAAATTCCACAACCCTTGATCGCCAAAGGCGCATGCTCGCGGCTTGATCCACAACCAAAATTATTTCCGGCAATAATTATATCTCCCGGGCTAACCGCTTGAGAAAAATTCGGGCTAATTGTTTCCATACAATGCGCGCCCAATTCTTGCGCGTCAGTGGAAACCAGATATTTAGCCGCAATGATATCATCGGTATTTATATCATTAGGAAATTTATGCACCTTACCTTTAATAATCATTTTATTCTTCCAGGATGAGTAATTTTGCCAGTTATCGCCGAAGCCGCAGCGACCGCCGGATTAGATAAATAAACAAACGATTTCGGACTGCCCATTCTACCTAAAAAATTCCGATTAGTTGTGGCAATTGCCACTTCACCCTCAGTTAAGATCCCCATATGCCCGCCAAGACAAGGCCCACACGTCGGCGTTGAAAAAACGCCTCCGGCCTTAACAAAAATTTCCGCTAAACCTTCTTTTACTGCTTGCAAATAAATTTTTTGCGTCGCTGGAAAAATAATTAGTTTTACTCCGCTTGCCGCTTTCTTTCCTTTTAATAGACCGGCAGCAATGCGTAAATCTGAAATCCGGCCGTTCGTGCATGAACCAATAACCACTTGATCAACCTTGACATCCGTTAGGCTGCTCACCGGCTTAACATTGCTCGGAAGATGCGGACAAGCAACCAGCGGCTCTAACTTGCTCAGATCCCATTGGTATATTTTCTCATAAACCGCATCCGGATCAGATTGATAAAACTTGGGCTTACGCTTAAAACTCGCGACGAATTTTTTAGTAATCTCATCCGGCGCGATTATTCCTGCCCTTGCCCCCGCTTCAATCGCCATATTGCACATAGAAAAACGGTCATCCATCCCGAGTTTCTTAATTACCGATCCACAAAACTCCATAGACTTATAAAGCGCGCCATCAACGCCAATCTGACCAATAGTATAAAGGATTAAATCTTTACCTCCCACCCATTTATTCAATTTACCTTGATAAATAAATTTTAAACTCGCCGGGACCTTTAACCAGCATTTGCCGTCAATATATGCGCGGGCTAAATCCGTAGACCCCATTCCCGTGGCATAAGCGCCTAACGCACCATACGTACAAGTGTGCGAATCCGCGCCGATCACTAAATCTCCGGGCAAAACAATCCCCTTCTCCGGCAAGAGCGCATGCTCAATCCCCATCGAACCAATTTCAAAATAATTCTTAATCCCTTGTTCTTTAGCAAAATCCGCCAGGATCTTGCATTGATTTGCGCTTTTTAAATCTTTAGCCGGAGCAAAATGATCCGGAACCAAAACAATTTTATTCTTACTAAACACCTGCTTAAAACCGGATCTCTTAAATTCAGAAATCGCTAAGGGCGCGGTAATATCATTGGCCAAAGCCACATCCACGTTCGCCTCGATAAACTCACCTGGCTTAATTGTTTTTTGGCCAGCATGCGCTAATAATATTTTTTCTGCAATTGTATAACCCATGGCTTATTTAAAATTAAATGAACTTTTTGACAATTAACGAGGCGTTGTGTCCACCAAAACCTAAAGAATTGGACATGCAGGCAGAAACATGCGCTTGTCGGGCGGTATTCGGTACATAATCCAAGTCACAATCCGGATCCGGATGTTCATAATTAATCGTCGGAGGAACAACCCCATCTTTGATCACTAAACAACAAGTCAAAAACTCTACACCACCGGCGGCGCCCAAAAGATGCCCGGTCATAGATTTAATCGAAGAAACCATCACCTGCTTAGCACTCTCGCCGAAAGCCTTTTTCATCGATAATGTTTCAATTTTATCATTAAGCTTGGTCGATGTGCCGTGCGCATTAATATAATTTATCTCGCTAGGATTCATCCGGGCGTCTTTCATGGCATTAATCATTGCCTGGGCAGCGCCCTGTCCATCAGGATCCGGAGCAGTTATATGGTAAGCATCGCAGGTCATCCCAAAACCAACTATCTCTGCAATAATCTGCGCATTCCTGTTCTGAGCATGTTCTAAGCTTTCCAAAATTACCAATCCGCACCCCTCGGCCATCACGAAACCATTACGATCGCGATCAAAAGGACGACTAGCTTTCTGCGGATGATCATTGCTCGTGGAAAGCGCCTTAAGCGCACAGAACCCGCCGACCGAAGTAGGTACAATGCAACTTTCTGTTCCTCCGGTAACCATCACATCGGCATCACCATAAAGAATCATACGATAAGCTTCACCAATGGCGTGCGAACCTGATGCACAAGCTGTAGCCACGCAAGAATTCGGCCCTTTAAGCCCATGCACAATCGCCACCAAACCACTAGCCTCATTAACAATTAACATCGGAATAAGAAACGGAGATAGTCTCGAAGGCCCCCTGGCAAGTAAAATCTTATGCTCTTCTTCGATAGTATGTAAACTACCGATACCCGAGCCGATAACTACGCCAATACGGTTCCGATCTTCTTTGTTTAAATCTAAACCGGAAGATTCCATCGCTTGTTTAGCCGCCGCCACAGCAAACTGTACAAATTTCGCCGTTCTTTTAACATCTTTTATAGAAATTCCATGTTGAGTGGGATCGAAATTCTTCACCTCTGCGGCAATCCGCGAATCAAAAGCCGTAGCATCGAAACTAGTAATCGGGCCGACTCCGCTTTTGCCATCTTTTAAGGATTGCCAAAAACTTTGGATATCGTTGCCGACTGGTGAAATTACCCCCAAACCTGTGATCACTACTCTTTTTTTCATGATTAGACCAATACAAATTTACCCCGCAAAAGCTAAATTACGGGGTAAATTAATTATTAACTATTAATTATAATTTATTTGGTACTTTTCTCATCAATATACTTGATGGCATCGCCAACAGTAGTGATTTTTTCCGCATCCTCATCAGGAATCTCAACGCCGAATTCTTCTTCCAGAGCCATGACCAACTCCACGGTATCTAAAGAATCCGCCCCTAAGTCATCAACAAATGACGCCTCAGGAGTCACCTCTTCCGGCTTTACACCCAACTGTTCAGCTATAATTGATCTTACTTTCTCTTGTGATGCCATTCTTTTTTCCTCCTTAAATGAGTCCGCCATTAATTTAGTGACGGACGAATTAATTCCTCTTTCTCCTTACGCCATTACCATGCCGCCATCAATCGTAATTGTCTGCCCAGTAATATAGCTTGATTCATCAGAAGCTAAAAACAAACATAAGTTAGCCACATCCTGAGGGGCCCCTAACTTAGCCAATGGAATTGCTTCCAGCATTCTCTGCTTAACATCCTCCGAAAGCTTAGCCGTCATCTCCGTCTGAATAAATCCCGGAGCTACCGCATTGGCATTGATATTCCGGCTAGCTAACTCCTTAGCGATTGTTTTTGTAAGAGCAATTATTCCGGCTTTTGACGCCGCATAATTCGCCTGACCCGGATTACCCATCAGACCGATAATCGAAGCAATGCTAATAATTCTACCGCTTCTTTGCTTAACCATCGGCCGAGATACCGCCTTGATGCAGTTAAATGTCCCTTTTAAATTAACATTAATTACTGCATCCCACTCCGCTTGAGACATTCTAAGCACAAGATTGTCCTTAGTAATCCCCGCATTGTTAACTAATATATCAACCTTTCCCATTTTGTCAAGAATTTTGTTTATACCTGCTTCCACTAAATCATAATTAGTTACATCCATCTCTAGCGCCAATGCTTTACGTCCTAAACTCTCAATTTCTGAGGCAGTTTTTTGAGCAATCTCAAGATTAACATCCGCAACCACAACATCCGCACCCTCTCTAGCAAAAGTCATGGCAATCGCCTGGCCGATTCCCCGTGCCCCACCCGTAATTAACGCCACCTTGCCCTTTAATCTCATAACATCCTCCTCATGAATCTTCCCGACTAACTGCTCTCTATATCGGTTTTTTTCTCTATATTCACTACTTGAGCGCTACTATCAATACGACGCATTAAGCCTTTTAATACTTTACCCGGACCAAACTCTATGAAATTAATCACTCCTTTCGACAAAATTAATTTCATAGAATCTTCCCAAAGTACGCTCGCTGAAACCTGCTTAATCAAACTTTCCTTAATCTCTTGAGCCGTTAAAACCAAATTTCCGGTAACATTACAAATCACCGGAAATTTAGGTAATTTAATTTCTATCTTTTCTAACTCCTGAGCTAACTTTAATGATGCCCCCTGCATAAAAGAAGAGTGAAACGCCCCGCTAACCTCCAGCAAAATAGCTAGCTTTGCTCCTTTTTCTTTAGCTAAAATCTGCGCCGAAAGAATCGCCGCAGCAGATCCAGAGATAACGATCTGCCCCGGACAATTAATATTCGCCACCTCCGCTTTAACTTCGACACAAATCTCTTTAACTTTGGCCAAATCTAAACCAATCACCGAAAGCATTTTTCCCGGATATTTAGCGGCCTCTTCTTCCATAAACTGGCCCCGACGCCAAACTAAATAAACCGCATCTTCAAAATTAAGCGCGCCCGCAGCAACTAGAGCCGAATATTCACCCAAGCTTAATCCGGCAAAATATCCGTGAATTTGCGGATGTTTACTTAGATATGCCTGCCAACAAGCCATCGACATAGTCACAATCGCCGGCTGGCAAATATTCGTTTTAGTTAATTCCGCTAACGGTCCATCAAAACAAAGATCACTTATCGAAAAACCTAGAACTTCATCTGCCTTTCCAAAGATCGCTTTAGCCTGAGGAAAAGCATCCCATAAATCTTTCCCCATACCCACATATTGGCTACCTTGACCGGCAAAAAGATAACCTACCATTCAATAATACAAGCGCCCCAAACCAGGCCAGCTCCAAATGCATCCAGAAGAATAATATCCCCACGCTTGACCTTGCCTTCCTCGACTGCCTCGCAAAGCGCAGTAACCGTAGAAGCGCTGGACATGTTCCCGCATCTCTCAATATTCAAATAAACTTTCTCTTCAGGAATACCGAGTTTTTTAGCCACCGCCATAATAATTCGCGCATTAGCTTGATGCGGAATAATCAAATCGATATCAACAAAAGTCATACCTGCTTGTTTCAAAACGACTTCCGCAGCTTTAGTCATGGTATTAACGGCAATTTTAAATAATTCATTGCCTTGCATCTTTAAGAAATGCTGGCGATTTTCTACAGTCGTATGTGTCGCCGGATTAGCTGAGCCTCCCGCCGGCATATTTAAAATATCAACTTTTGAACCATCACAGCCTAAATAGGTAGAGATAATTCCACCCTTAGCTACTTCGGCTAAAACTACCGCTCCAGCTCCATCGCCAAATAATACACATGTATTACGATCCTGCCAATCAGTAATCGAAGACAAAACTTCAACACCAATCACCAATGCATTTTTATATGTACCGCCGGCGATAAACTGCTGTGCCACAGAAACTCCATAAACAAAACCGGCGCAAGCTGCAGAAAGATCAAAACAAACCGCATTCTTAGCGCCTAATTTATTTTGCACCACCGCCGCTGTCGAAGGAAAAGGCATATCCCCGGTAATCGTGGCCACAACAATTAATTCAATGTCTTCAGCTTTATATTTAGCATTAGCCAATGCCTGCTGAGCAGCCTTAACCGCTAAATCCGAAGCTGCCTGGCCGGCTGCCGCCAAATGCCTGGACTTAATACCGGTACGCGTAGTTATCCACTCATCAGAAGTATCCACCATCTTCTCAAGCTGGATATTAGTAAGAATCTTCTCAGGCAGGTATTCGCCTACTCCGATAAAACCAACTTTTTTCAATTTCACCTTTCTATTTCAACGCTTCAAGTATCTTCGTATTCACCTGCCGCTCAATTTCTTCTTTAGCTACCCGGATTGCATTTTTAATTGCCTTAATATTAGAGCGACCATGGCCAATAATCACCACGCCATTTACGCCTAATAAAAGCGCACCGCCATACTCCGCATAATCAATCTCTCTTTTAAATCGCTTAAGGCTGGGGATCATAAAAATTAGGCCGATCTTACCCCAAATATTGCTCAAAAGATGCCGTTTCAAAAATGTCTGCATCGCCTCCGCCGCGCTTTCGGAAACCTTTAAAGCCACATTCCCGACAAAACCATCGCAAACAATAATATCGCATTTACCGCTAAAAAGATCTTTTCCTTCAACATTACCGATAAAATTTAACTTGCTTTTTTCCAGCAGCTCATAAGCTTCCCGAATAAACTCCGTGCCCTTTTTCTCTTCTTCTCCGATATTCAATAATCCTACTCTCGGGTTAGCTTTATTTAAAATATTTTTACAATAGGCATCCGCCATGATTCCGTATTGCAATAACTGTGTAGGCTTAGGATCAATATTCGCGCCCACATCAATAATCAGAGAGTTTCCTTTTAAGGTAGGAGTAACAATACCGATACCTGCCCGTTCAATACCCGGCAATAACCTGAGCTCTAATGTCGCCGCACAAACTACCGCACCGGTATTACCGGCGCTGAAAAAAGCGTCCGCCTTGCCTTCTTTAACTAAACTTAAACCTACGACAATAGAAGAATTTCTTTTACGCCGAACGCTGGTAGCCGCAGACTCACACATTTCAATTGTTTCCGTAGCATGTTGCACGCTAATGCGCTTACCGGTATATTTAGCTTTTTTTAAAAGAGCTTCAATTTTGGGCTGATCTCCCACCAAGATAACTTCCACATCATACTCTTTTACTGCCGCTAAGCTGCCATCGACCACAACCTCAGGAGCATGATCTCCGCCCATAGCATCCACGACTATTTTCATTATCTAACTCCTCATTAAACGTATTCTATTATTTTGCTGCCAATATTATGCCTGCCGTGAGACAGCCACATTACACGGCGCTATCCATGCAGGAGACTGCACCGTGTAGCCCCCTACCTGGCAATTCTTATCTAGTTATTTCTTTTTCTTTTTTTCTTTGACCTTGATTTCTATGACCTGTCGACCATCATAAAATCCACAGACCAAACAAACCCGGTGTGAAAGCTTTAATTGCTTGCATTGCGGGCAAGGGGTTAGAGTAGTAGCTTTAATTTTCCAATGCGTACGACGTTTTCGACCGCGTGTTACGGAATGCTTTCGTTTAGGTAGAGCCACAGTTACATCCTCCTTCGTTTTTGTTTTTACCGCATCTTAGACAAAGACCTTTGCAGCTTAGGCTACATAAAGGCTTAATGGGGTAATCTAATATAATTTCTTCTCTAATATTAGGTTTTAAATCAATAAAAACATCGCTACTATCCAAAACGTAATTCAATTGCACGCGTTTATCAAACGCCCAATCAAACTCATTCAAACAACGGGAACAGTCAGCAAAAATAACCCCCTGAATATTCAAATCTACAGTCAGCGCATTAGTAATCCGCATTATCCGCGCCGCTAGCTTTAAGGGAGAACGAAACTTTATAAGAGCCGTATCCAAATCCAGCTCGCTTGATTTAATCTCTTCGTCTAAACATAGCCCCTCTGCCGGGACCTGATTAATAATTATCTTCACTGCTTTTTACACAATTTCTTCTGTAAGGCTCGCCCCACAAAATCCGGCACAAAACTTGACAAATCTGCCCCGAGCGCCGCTGCTTCTTTAATCAATTTTGCGGAAAGATAACTATAAGATTCATGCGGCATAAGAAAAATTGTCTCAATATCGCTAGAAAGCTTACGGTTAGTAAGGGCCATCTGAAACTCATACTCAAAATCCGAAAGCATGCGTACCCCGCGCACTAATACCTTCGCTTTGACCTTATGAGCAAAATCCACAACCAAACCGTTAAAATGCGTAACGGTTACTCCCTCCATACCGGCAATCGCCTGCTTAAGCATAGACATCCTTTGATCGACACTAAAAACCGGATGTTTATGCGGATTATGCGCCACCGCTACAATTACATCTGAAAAAATTTCACGCGCACGACAAATTAAATCAATATGGCCGTTAGTAACCGGATCGAATGTCCCTGGATATAAAGCAATCTGACACATCTTATTCTTTCTCTCGCCCAATGTGACTGAAAATGGAAAGCCAAGTATCGCCATACTTAGCCTCTTTAATTAAACTAAATTTTAAACCATCCCTGGGCAACTGCTCTAATTTAGAATGCTGCACTACGATTAAACCATTGGGCGCCAATATATCATAACCCTCCAGGGTTTGCAAGATTTTTTTTGCCAATGGCTCAACTGTGTTCGACCCTAATTGCGGGCAATGCCGAGAAATTAACCCCTTATAATATGGCGGATCAATAAATATAATATCAAATTTCTTCTTGTCCAAACTCATTAATTTAACTGCCTTTTCTGCCTCTAGGTAATATAACTTGCAACCGGAAGCTTTAAGCAGCGCGATATTCCTTTTAATCGCCAAAACAGAATTGGCGTTGCATTCAACCAATGTCAGTTCAGCAACGCCGCGAGAAAGCGCCTCAAAACCCACTGCCCCGGAACCGGCAAAAAGCTCTAAAAAATTCAGACCGTTTATCTCACCTAAAATATCAAAAATAGCCTTGCGCACCTTGTCCTGAGTAGGACGGATACCTTTGGGCATATGTAGTTTACGATTACGATATTTTCCTGTAGTTATGCGCATTTATTTAACTCTAAAACTTAAGCCACTTACCTCGTAACGCTTCCCTTAATTATGCCACCAACATCAATTTCTCATATTCCGGAAATCTCTGAAGTAGTTTTGCCTTAAGCAGTTGATGCGGCCGCTCCGCTAAGCGCGCATCCTGAGCAAGCAGGCTAATCGCTTCCTCTCTGGCGGATTTAAGCAACTGCATCTGAATAAGCGGATTAGCAATTCTTAATTCCGCTAATCCGTGCTGCCGATTACCAAAAAATTCACCCGGACCCCTGATTTTTAAATCTTCTTCTGAAATGTAAAATCCGTCACCAGAGGCAACCATCGCCGCCAAACGCGCTTCTGCATCCTGACTCTGACTATCGGAAACAAGAATACAAAATGATTGTTGTTTCCCTCTGCCGATTCTTCCGCGCAATTGATGCAGCTGGCTTAGACCAAAACGCTCTGCATGTTCAATAATCATACAAGTAGCATTCGGAATGTCAATGCCTACTTCTAAAATAGTAGTTGCCACCAAAAGATCCAACTGCCTATTCTTAAATTTAAGCATCACCTCGTTCTGCTGGGGAGTTTTTAATTTACCATGAATCAAACCTAAGCGAAAATCTTTAAATTCTCCGTTCTTTAGCTCGTTAAACATTTTCTTAGCTCCGGCAATATCTAAAGCATATGATTCTTCAATCACCGGATACACAATATACCCCTGGCCTTTAGATTTAAGCTCTTCATTAACTAAAGCGTAAACCTCATCTCGCTGATTTTGTTTAAAATGTAAAGTTTTTATCGGCAGACGCCCCGCAGGTAGCGCATTAATCACCGAAATATCTAAATCTCCGTAAAGCGTAATAGCTAAAGTGCGCGGAATCGGCGTAGCCGTCATAATTAAACAATCCGGATTCTTGCCTTTTTTAGGCAAAAGCGCCCTTTGGCCAACGCCAAATTTATGCTGTTCATCAATGACAATAAAACTTAAACTTTTAAAACTTAATTCTTCTTGCAATAATGCGTGTGTACCGATAACCAGATCGATTTTCCCCTCTTTTATTTCTTGATATATTTTTTGCTTCTGATTATCTTGGCCGACTAATAAAGCTAAACGTAAATTACGCCCGTTAAAAATTATATCCTTTAATTGACTCGATATTTTTCCATAATGCTGCCGAGCCAGTATCTCTGTCGGGGCCATGAAAGCTGCTTGATGCCCGCTTTGTATGGACGCCAAACAGGCAATCGTTGCCACCACCGTCTTTCCTGATCCAACATCACCTTGCAAAAGTCGCTGCATAACTTGACCAGAGGACATATCCGCTTTAATCTCTACTAAAACTTTTTGTTGTGCGCCAGTAAGTTGAAAGGGCAGCCCTAAAATAAAATCCTCAACCAATCTACCATCAACAACATGACTGATTCCGATTTTCTCTTTACGGCGCAATTTTCTCAAAACAAGCGGCAACTGAAAAAGTAAAAACTCTTCGAAACTTAAACGTCTATATGCCTGCTTCTGCAAAAATAAATCTTGCGGAAAATGTATATTAAGCAAACTTTGCGCCAAATTAAGAAGGTCGTGACGACTGCGTAAATCAAAAGGCAACGGGTCATTAATTTTAGATAAAAATTCATTTAAGGTGTTATGCATTAAGCTACGCAAGCTCCGCTGACTAAATCCGCGTGGTAAAGTATAGACTGGAACGATCCTGCCGACATTCAAAGAATCCTCTCCCGGATCTTTCAAAAATTCAAATTCCGGATTGCTCATCTGCAACCGGCTATTGTAGAGTTCAACCTTACCATAAAGAATCAGAAAAGCCCCCACTTTTAAATACTCCTTTAAATACGGCTGATTAAACCAGATGCAGGATAACTTACCCGTATTATCGCCGACAACCGCTTCCGTAATACTAAAAGCGCGCCGGCGCCAAGAACGGCGCTGGCCTCCGGCCAAAACCTGAGCTTGAATAGTATAAATCTGGCCCTCTTTAAGCTCAGAGATCTTGGCGAAATTCGTACGATCTTCATATCGACGCGGAAAATAATATAGCAACTCCTCAATAGTACCAACTCCTCTGCCCAAAAAACTTTTTTTACGCTGCGGGCCAATTCCCTTGAGATATTGAATAGATGTATTCTGCATGATGAAATATTATACTATAAAATTATATTTTTGGGAGACTTGAAATTCTAATATTTATATGGCATACTTAATTTGTAAGTGAGAGAAGTGAACACAACAGGGAGGCTTTGGATCGATAGCGAAAGCTATGAGGCCTATCACCTACAAGAAACCCCGGAGCAATTTCCCGGGGATTTTTGTTTATGAACGGATAATTTACGGAGCGCCGAAAGCTTCCTGAATAATTTGTTCAACTTCCCCGCGAGTTTTAGCACGCGATGATCTCTCTCTTAATCGGCGAACTTTGCATAATCCCTTTGTATACCAAATATAAAATTTACGAAAAATGACTACGCCGTTTTTTTCACCATAAAAATTAAGATAAGCGTCTAAATGCGCCCGCAGAACCTTAGCGATCTCTTTTTCATTAGGTCGTTTAATAATCTTACCGCATTTTAAAAATTCATTAATCTCATTAAATATCCAAGGGTTGCCCAATGCCCCCCGCGCAACTGCCAAGCCATCGCAACCTGTTTCATCAAACATTTTCTTAGCCAATAAACCAGAAAAAACATCCCCACTAGCGATCAATGGTATATCCAAAGCCTGTTTAACTTCTCTAATTATCTGATAATCCACCTGCCCGCTATAGCCTTGTGTTTTAGTCCGGCCATGCAGAAACAAAGCATCCACCCCGCAATCCTGCGCAATCAAGGCAATCTCGCGAGCATTAACGGAGTCCTTATCCCATCCCGCGCGAATCTTTACCGTTACCGGAAGCCAGGCATTCTTCACAATTAACTTTAATATCTTTGCAAATTTTTTCGGATCGCGCAACAAGCTCGAGCCTTCTCCTCTACGCACTACTTTTTTTGACGGACAAGCGGCATTGAAATCCAAAAGATCAAATTCCACTCCCCTCAAAACATCCAGCGCCTTAAGAATATATGATTCTTCACACCCCAGTATCTGAATACCTAAAGGTTTGTCTTTAGGCAAGCTCGACAACATCTGCTTAGTTCTTCTGTTCTTATGGCTAATCGAACGACAATTGATCATCTCCACAAAAGCCAATTCCACGCCAAATTTACGACAAAGCATACGAAAAGGTAAATCCGTAATCCCGGCCATTGGGGAAAGAATTAACTTTGATTTAAGTTTTAGTTTACCAATCTTTAACATATGTAATTAAAAAATTAGCGGGTCCTGCCACTGCGGCACCCTATCGTGCTCGCTTATGGCTGCGCGCGATAGGGGACCCGCCTCCGTGTCACCCGCTAATTTTATTATAATATATATTCAGGTTTTTTAATTAATGGTTTGCTCTTTATCTCCTCAGCAATGACTGACGCAATTCCCGATTTGCCTAATTTGTAATACATATAATTTTTATAGCCTTCCACTCCCGGCTGATCAAAAGCATTCACGTTTAATAATTCCCCTTCAAACGCCGTAGCCATTTCAAAGAAAAATAATAAGCCGCCCCAATTATACGCCGATACCTCTGGAATAATAATCGTGCAATTCGGGCGATTCTCACTAACCAAAGCCCATTCTGTAGCTTCCTGAGCCAGCTGCATAAGTTGACAAAAACTTTTTCCGGAAAGTAAATCACCTTTCCCTGGTATCTTTAAATCTGTTTTAAATTTTTCCACACGCATAAAAGTAACTACTTTATTATTCTCTCCTTCAACATTATTTTGTTGAATAGAATGTAAATCATTGGTTCCGGCAGCAGAGATTGGCGTTCTACCTCGGCTAAATAAAGATTCTTTATCTGTCAACCACCTCTCTATTCCATTTATGCCTACTTCAATCTTACGATGATATTTTTTACCTAAGCTTTCCGCTAAAAGCTGCACATACCAATCTGCCGTTGACTTAAGGGTTCCGGAAAAAGGCATGAGAATCGCTATTGATTTCGCTTTTTTACGATAAAGAATTGTATGCAATAATGCATACATATATACCGGATTTTTCAATAAATCATCTTGATTGCAGCGATTAAACATCTCTTGAGCGCCTAAAAAAAGCTCTGTGATATTTACGCCCAAAATAGCCAAATGCATGAGGCCCATATTGAATTCGGAGAATCTCCCACCAACCCCCTTAAGAAGCGGAAGCGAGCGAAAACTTAAAATATCTTTCTTCTGTTCAGTCTCTACCCTTTTACGCAAAGATCCCGATTCCGGATCGGTGATCGCTAAAATTTGTCTTCCATATTTAGACCCCACGGACTTTTTAAGCCAGGCCTCGACCAAAATAAGCGCCGCTTTAGTCTCGGTCGTTTCTCCGGACTTAGAAATGACAATGACAAATGTTTTTTTAGGATTAAGGTTTTTTAATAAAACGGACAAGGTGTCCGGATCTAAGTTGTTACCTTCAAAGTAAATTCGCGGAGACTTTTTTCTTAATGATTTAAATTCATTATAATATGGCGCCGAAAGCGCGTCTTGCGCCGCTTTTAACCCCAAAAATGAACCACCAATGCCTAAAAAAATAATATTTTCAAATTTCTTAGAGATCTGATTTGCAAGTTTCTTAATCTTAACAACTTGCTCTTTATCCTGCCGAAAAAGAGCTACCCACTCAAGATTTAATTTAATTCTTGCCAGAGGATCAGCCATAATTTTCTTTAAGTGCGCCGCGCAAATCTTAGCCTCCGGAAGAATCTCGTTAATCTCCTGCTGAGTTACGCCATGCTCCTTCACGCTAAAATCGAACATATTATTAAAATCAAATTTTAAGCTCATTCTAATCTCCTTACCTGCTCGCATAGCTCGCAAGTATTTCACTGTATTTTTATTGGTAGTTAAGTTTTGTCCGCTAATTTCAAAATCAATTCTTTAGTATCCGCCCAACCTAAGCATGGATCAGTGATTGACTGTCCAAACACTCTACCGCCAACCGCCTGAGCACCCTCCTCAAGATAACTTTCCACCATCAGCCCCTTGACCATCTTCTTTAAATCTTTGGATTTCGTTAAGCTATGCACTATCTCCTCAGCAATACGTGGCTGCTGGCGAAAATCTTTATCAGAGTTGGCATGATTAGTATCCACAATAATCGCCGGATTAGCCAGGTTCCGTTTTTGATAAGCTTGAGCAAAATTAATTAGATCTTCATAATGATAATTAGGTATATTCTGTCCATAGTGGTTGATTGCCCCCCGCAGTATACAATGCGCATAAACATTGCCTTTGGTTTTAACCTCCCAACCGTTATAAATAAATGTGTGCGGAATCTGTGCGGCTTGCGCGGAATTTAATAAAACATTTAAATCCCCGCTAGTCGGGTTTTTCATGCCTACGGGAATATCTAAACCGCTCACGGTTAAGCGATGCTCCTGATTCTCCACAGAACGCGCACCAATAGTTACATAACTTAACACATCCTCCAAATATGGATAATTACCCGGATAAAGCATTTCATCGGCAGCGGTTAACCCTGATTCGCTTAACACCCGAAGATGCATGCGACGGATAGCGATAATCCCTTTTGAGATATCCGGATCACCGGTAGCCTTAGGTTGATGCAACATGCCCTTATAACCTGCTCCAGTAGTACGCGGTTTATTGGTATAAATACGCGGAATTAAAATGATCTTTCCTTTAACTTTATTTTGTATAACCGCTAACCGAGAAACATACTCCGAAAGCGCATCCTCATCATCTGCAGAACAGGGCCCGATAATTAACAAAAAACGATTATCTTTTCCTTTTAAAACATTCTGAATATGCTGATCGCGATTAACTTTAATAGTTTTAAGCTTTGCCGACATCGGCATCTTGCTAAGGATATCCAGCGGGGTAGGGATTTTTTGCAGATAAGTAAAACTCATCGCTATTGTTGAATAATTTTTACGGTGGTGCGCTGCCCATCTTTCCAAGGCCAAAGCATAGCTAATATGCTATCCACGCCTAAATCTTTATAATACAATGTCTGACCCGGCATTACCCCGCCGAACCCATCAACGCTCTGGCGCACTTTATGTGCCAACCTGTTTTGTGAAGGGTAAACCGGATCCCCCAATAAATTCTTTAATTGTTGATTAAGCTTATTCAGCTCTTCTCCGACAATTACCCCTTCGAAGAAATTATCACAATCCGTGCGCAAAGTTTCAAAGCTAAACATTTTCATATCTTTCCTAATCAGGCTAAAATCCATCCGCTTCTCCCTTTTGCTTATTATAACACTTCTAACAAGAAATAAAAATAATTTACTAAAAAATACGTAGAAGATTTAAATTTGTTTCCAGATCGATCTCTTTAGATGCCTTAACCCCCTTTAACTCCAAAACTATCGCTTCAATAACCAAGAAAACCTTCGATTTACCGCGCACACAGCCAGTTAGAACTTTATTCTTCTTGCCCATACTGGCATGGATATGCACCTGGGGCCCTTTAGAATTCGTAAAAATTGTGCCGATACCCATAACTTCCCAACCATCCTTAAAGGTCATTTTATTCGGTAATGGCGGAATAACCGGTTTCCTCGGACCGGTAACTAATTCCCCTTTTTTAAGCGCGCCGATAAAAATCAAGGTTGCCGCTTTAATTTTTTCTTTCTTAACCAATAAACACAAATTATCAATTAAAATATCATCATCTTTAAATTTTACCAAAAAAATCCTACCGATTGTTCCTTTAGTATACTCCATATTTAACCAAGTTAAATTTTAAATTAATGGTTTAAAAATTAAGATTTCTAATAAACAATCTGATAATAGCCAGCAATAGTTTTTAATGACTTCATTAAAAAAACAAGCGTAATATACGTTATAAAAATCACTGCCAGCGTAATAATTATTTTGACTTTTTTACTAAACCGGGGGTTGGTCCAGACTAACGGTAGTATGAATGGCCCTATACAAAGGAAGGAGGCAACTAACGACCAGGTCCTAAAATACCATTTCGAAGAATTCTGATTATCCATTACTATTTTTTCTTACTGGTTCTAGCCTTTTTAATACTTGATTTATGCTCAACACAAAGCACTCGAGCAATCGGAGCAATTCCGCCATTCTCATAAGGAAATTCTTTACAGGTTACCGGCTTAAGGCCATAGTCAATCTTATGTATTCTACACAAACCATCAAGATCTTGAAAAGCACACGGCTCATCTTCATAGCTAGTGCCCACCTTGTACCCGGAAGGAAAATCTTTATCTATTTCTAAATGGAAAAAATCGCCTTTAATCCCTAAAGCCAAAATCTTCTTGGCTTCCTCCAAATCAATCCAGGCTCCAAACCTGCAGCAATCTGCTTGATTTCTGCACTTAAGACAGTCAATAACTATTTCTTGTTCATTATTTTTTTTCATACGTAATATTATACACTTTTTGCCATAAAACCCAAGTAATTTTAAACAACGCGCACATTAATTGCCCGCGGACCTTTATCAGATTTTTCAACATCATAAGAAACTGTCTGCTCCTCATTAAGCGTATCAAACCTTATTTCCACTAAACTGTTTTGATGAAAAAACAAATCCCGGCCATCAGTATCGCTAATAAAACCAAATCCTTTATCGCGGATTAGTTTTTTAATTTTTCCCGTATTCATCTTGACCTCCTTATGTACGTACATAACACCAGCGCATAACCAATCCGCGCGGGATGTCTTTTAAAAAAATAGCCTGACCTCTAAATTAATAGAAGCCAGGCTATTTTGGTTTGTTTACAGTTTAACTACATTTGTAGCCTGTTCGCCTTTTGGTCCTTTTTCAATGTTGAACTCAACATCCTGACCCTCAGCTAAAGACTTATAACCTTCACCCTGGATTGCGCTGTGATGAACGAATACATCGCTACCAGATTCAGGTGTGATAAACCCAAACCCTTTTTGGTCTGAAAACCACTTTACTTTTCCCTTTGCCATTATTTACTACCCCCTTCCCTCTAGAATTTTAGCAAATAACGGCAGAAAAACAAAAAACCGCGAAGGATATTTTCTAAACCTCGCGGCCTACAAACATCTAATCCTTTATTCACTACTTTGCAAGTATAGCACATTTATTAGGCTTGTCCAGTAATATTTTTAATCTTTTTAATACCGGAAATGAACGAAGATTCTTCCAAAATTCCGATCATCCTTTTCTAAGCGATGATAAAGCCGCTTAATTTCTGGTTGTTCTAAAAAACGTAACACGCTCTTTTTTAATTGACCGCTGCCCTTGCCGGGGATAATCTCAACTTCGGTAATTCTCTTTTTTACCGCCTCCTCAATCACCCGATTAAGCTCCGCATGAATTTGCTTGCCATTACTATAAATATCATGTAAATCCAACTTGAGCTTACTCATTATAATTGAACTCCTATATCCCTGACTAAGATTTTACCGCAATGTCTTCTTCCTTTTCCATAAACCATACCGCGTTTTTTACAAACAAAGGTGACAGTTTCATCCGCCGTTATACAGCTACCGAATACTTTCCCGCTTGTTGCCTCTAATCCAGAAGGAATATCCACTGACAAAACGAAAACACCTGAAGAGTTAATCATATCAACAACTACCTGATAAATTGGCCTTATTTGCCCCTTAATTCCTGTCCCTAAAAGAGCGTCAATAATTAAACTAATTTTTTTATCTTATTATTTAAAAACCCGAGATTCTTCGGATTAATCTCACTAATTTTTTGCTTTAACCTTAACAGAATATTTAAATTTATTCTGGCTTCTTTTTTTACATCGCTAATTCTGCCCACTAAATATATATCGAGCTTAAGACCTTTTGTTAATAAGTGTCTAGCTGCGCAAAACCCATCCCCGCCATTATTTCCTGTGCCGCAAAAAATAGCAATTTTATCTTTTCTCTCCCTTAAAACTTTAACCGCTTCATCACTTATCGCCCTGCCGGCATTCTCCATTAAAACCAGCGTCGATATACCGAATCTTTCCAACGCCTTTTTATCTAAGGCTTTTGACTGCGCGGCAGTTAAAAATCGTTCATTTTTTCTCATCTCAAGTAGAATTATTAAAGAGTCTATGCGTATCTTGGGCAACAAGATCTTTCAACCGGCGTGGATCCCAAGGATAAAAGGTTACATTCCCCTCTCGGATTACTGCTGGTAATACCGCGTCCTGAGTTCCCTTCAGAGCCATGGCGATAATTCGATTCCCCTTATTACGGTTTTTTACAAGCATCGCGTCAACCCATTTACTACTATGCGTATATTCACTTATCAAACAAATCGTAATGCTGCATTTTACGATTTTCTCTCCGATCATCCGCTTAATTGCGTCCGCGCCTAACGCATCAATATCCATATCTAATGGTCCATTGTAGAAGTCTAATTCATAATCCTGGCCAAAAAGTAAAGGCATTAAATCCTTAACCTTTTGAGCATCTTCGTCTGCAAAACTTAAAAAAACTTTCTTCATTATCATGCTTAACTAAGATACACTGTCTAGAGTAAATTGGAAAACGCCTGGCAACTATATTTAAAATATCGGGAACAAATACGCAGAGATACATAACAACCCTAAAACAGCTCCGCCGATCACGCGGAAAACTAAAGAACCATTATACTTAATATAAGGAGTTGCTAGTATAATTAAAAAAGGAGCAACCGTAATTACATAACGCGAACTAAATTGAACCGTTACCATGCCCGCAGAAAATAACATAGCCAACACAGCAAATATAGAATACAGATAAAATTTTTCTTTTCTTCGTTCCCAAGCCTTTTGCAAAAAACTGCATAAAGTTACCAAAGCAAGCCCCATAAAAACCGCACTAGTAATGTAACCATACAACCAGACGATTATCTGATTCTTAAATACGCCTGATACTAATTCATACATAGGAACAATATAAATAATCTGCATAACACAATTTAAAATAAAACCTCCAACGGCAATAAAAAAGATTCGCTTTTTTCGCATTGAAAATAACCACTGCGGTGAAAGTATAAGAAACAATAATCCGGCATATGCTAAAGCAAGAATAAAATGTTTAGGAGCAAATCCTCTAGTGGACCAAACCGCTTGAGGAGGCAGCAAACCTCCCCAAATGTTAAACAAAATCCCAATTGGCAGAATGCCCATTAACAATATCGATGTTACCTTTGGCCATAATTTACGCTCGTAAATCAAGAAAACAGATACAGCCAACAACGCCGGAATATAACTTTGTCTACCTAGCAACGTTAGCGCCCAAAAAATACCTGCTAAAATAGTAAAAATCCAACCCTTCAACCTGATCTGTTGGAAAGCGGATATAGTAAACATAAGCGCAATAGTACAAAATGTCAGAGAATAAGAATCTGTCAAGGCCATCCCAGAAACAACATAAACAGTCGGAAAGCTCATTAACAAAGCAGCTCTTTTCAAAGGAGCGGAATATTTGAGCAACCCGAGTAACCCCGCTAAACCCATAATCGTCAAGATTAAAAAAAGGATACTTACAAATCTAATTGCCGGCGCCGCCAATAAGGTCAGCGAAGAAAAAATTAAATGGATGAAAGCAAATAGCGGACCTGCGGAAACGGGCATATTATAAAAAAATTCCCTAGTTAATCCGTGTATTTTTAAAAGAGGAATCAAGCTCATGTAGCTGCTCTCATCATACACCAATCGTTTCCCCGAATACGCAACCATTACGATTAATGCTACGACCGTAATAATTAAATAACCATACGGTAATATGTTTTTTCCCATCATAGTCAAATCTATCTTTTTATTCATAGATATAATAATACTAAAACAAAGCCATAAAGTAAAGCAGTTTACAACTTAAAACTAAGTCTTTTAATTTCGCCCGTAAACAAAAACGTCCGTCACTTTTATAAAAGATTAACCACCTTTAAATTTGGCAATAAATAAAAATGCCAGCCACCTTATTTCTAAGATAACTGGCAAATTTATAGGAGCACCGACCTACTCTCACATAGCCTTACGACTACACTACCATCGGCTCTGAGGGGCTTAACGGCCGTATTCGGAATGGGAACGGGTGTTTCCCCCTCGATAAAGGCACTCCAAAAGTTTTTGTAAAACAAAAACTTTTGGTACTTGGCGATACCAAATAATCTATTATCTAGGTTTGAGCCAAGTACCTTTCATTACTAATAACATCAACAACTACACACAGATTTTTATGAGCAAAAACTACTCGTCCAAATAACCCAAGTGAAACAAAATTAAGGACAAGCCGATTGGCTGATTAGTACGTATTAGCTGAAACTCTTACGAGTCTTACACTTTACGCCTATCAAGGTGGTAGTCTACCACCAGCCTACAGAGTCTTGCGACTCAGGGATACTTAGTCTTGGGGGGGGCTTGGCACTTAGATGCTTTCAGCGCTTATCCCTTCCAAACGTAGCTACCCGGCCTTTGCCCTTGGCAGGACAACCGGAAAACCATAGGTTTGTTTCTCTAGGTCCTCTCGTACTGAAGAGAACTCCCCTTCAAATATCCTAACGCCCACATCAGATAGAGACCGAACTGTCTCACGACGTTCTGAACCCAGCTCGCGTACCCTTTTAACCGGCGAACAGCCGGACCCTTGGGACCTTATACAGCCCCAGGATAGGATGAGCCGACATCGAGGTGCCAAACTGGACTGTCGATGTGAACTCTCGAGTCCAATAAGCCTGTTATCCCCAGAGTACCTATTATCCGTTGAGCGATGGCAATTCCACGTTCAACCACCGGATCACTAGCCCCTACTTTCGTATCTGCTCGTCCTGTCGGACTCGCAGTTAAGCTGGCTTATGCGCTTACGCTCCACGGGCGATTACCGACCGCCCTGAGCCAACCTTGGGGCCCCTTCGTTACTTTTTAGAAGGGAACCGCCCCAGTCAAACTGCCCGCCTGTCACTGTCCCTCAGCCGGTTTCACGGCATGGGGTTAGAATCTTAGAGCAATAAGGGTGGTATTTCAGATTGCGACTCTACCTAAGCTAGCGCCTAGATCTCAAAGTCTCCCACCTATGCTACACATATTGATCCAAAACCCAATAGCAGGTTGCAGTAAAGGTTCTGGGGTCTTTTCGTCTTGATGCGGGTAGACGGCATCTTCACCGCCACTACAATTTCGCCGAGTCTCACGTTGAGACAGCGATCAGGTTGTTACACCATTCGTGCGCGTGGGAACTTACCCCACAAGGAATTTCGCTACCTTAGGACCGTTATAGTTACGGCCGCCGTTTACTGGGGCTTCGGTTCAAAGCTTCACAAATCTTACGATCCGTTGACTAATCCCCTTAACCTTCCAGCACCGGGCAGGTGTCACACCCTATACTTCCTCTTTCGAGTTTGCAGAGTGATGTGTTTTTGCTAAACAGTCACCCGATCCACTTTATTGTAACCCTGAAGCAGCCTTGCGACCACCAGGGTACCCCTTATTGCTAACGTACGGGGCTAGTTTGCAGAGTTCCTTAACGTGAGTTATCTCGATCACCTTACCATATTCTGGAGTTCTACCTGTGTCGGATTCCGGTACGAGTAGATATGCAACTTCCGCCTGTAATTTTCTCGGCAGCATGGCTTAAGAATACTTCATCCTCGCTTGCGCTCAGACTCCCCTCCATTTCTTCCAAAATAGAGAACGCAGACATCCAACACTGCGCCACCCTCAGCCTCCTGCGTCATACAAGAGGTGATAACGCCACATAACTAGTATCTGGATATTAACAGATTGTCCATCGCTTACGCCATACGGCCTCAGCTTAGGCTCGACTAACCCTGGGCGGATTAACCTTCCCCAGGAAACCTTAGAATTTCGGTGTGCCCGTTTCTCGCAGGCATTTTCGCTACTTATTCCGACATAATCCCTTGTCTAGTGTCCACTGCTCCTAACGGTACAGCTTCAACCAACTAGACAATGCTCCCCTACCACTAGCTTTGTCCGAAGACAAAACTAATCTGCAGCTTCGGTAATAGGCTTAAGCCCCGATCATCTTTGGCGCGGAATCACTCGACCAGTGAGCTGTTACGCACTCTTTAAATGATGGCTGCCTCTGAGCCAACATCCTGGTTGTTTTAGTGAATCCACATCCTTTACCACTTAGCCTATCCTTAGGGACCTTAGCTGACAGTCTGGGCTGATGCCCTTTTGACAATGAAGCTTAGCCCCCATTGTCTTACTCCCGGAGTAAAAATAGTAGTATTCGAAGTTTGGTTGGGCTCAGCAAGCTAGTATGCTCCCGTAGCCCATTCAGTACTCTACCCCTACTATTTAATTATCCGAGGCTATCCCTAGAAATATTTCGGGGAGAACCAGCAATTTCTGAGTTTGATTAGTCTTTCGCTCCGATCCACAGTTCATCCCACAGTTTTTCAACACTGACGGGTTCGCACCTCCACTTCCCTTTCGGGAAGCTTCGCACTGACCATGGATAGATCACTCAGCTTCGGGTCTACTATATGGTACTTTGGTCGCCCAGTTAGGACTCGCTTTCGCTACGCCTGCCCCCGACGCTTTCACACCGGGGTTAAGCTTGCACCACACAGTAACTCGTCGGACCATTATACAAAAGGTACGCGGTCAGGCATTCTATTCACTTGCGTAAATAGCATAGCCCTCCCACAGCTTGTAAGTTTATGATTTTAGGTTCTATTTCACTCGCTTCACCAGCGTTCTTTTCAACTTTCCCTCACGGTACTTGTGCACTATCGGTTTAGGTGTAGTTTTTAGTCTTAGACCGTGGTCGGCCCAGATTCACACAGGATTTCCCGTGTCCCGTGTTACTTGGGATACCTCTAGGGTGTTTTTAGAATTTCGCTTACGAGGCTTTCACTCTCTTTGGCATATCTTTCCAGATACTTCTGCTATCCTAAAACAATCCCACATTGAGGTCCCGCAACCCCTTTTTTCCTTGCGGAAAAAAGGTTTAGACTGTTCCCTCTTCGCTCGCCACTACTAAGGGAATCTCTGTGATTTCTTTTCCTCAGGGTACTTAGATGTTTCAGTTCTCCTGGTATCGCTTTTCTACGCCTATTGAATTCAGCGCGAAATAACGCGGTATAACCCGCGCTGGGTTGCCCCATTCGGAATTCCTCGGATCAAAGCCAGTTTGCGGCTCCCCGAGGCATATCGGTGCTTACCCCGTCCTTCATCGCCTCACCTAACCAAGTCATCCGTTCATA